>Ga0209544_1000197_pt1 | contig 92056 bp, 81 predicted proteins | sample MesohylPK_FD_187297 | JGI IMG/M metagenome (GOLD analysis project Ga0209544, IMG submission 187297) | Host-associated microbial community of the marine sponge Aplysina aerophoba from Gulf of Piran - sponge mesohyl, lysed by proteinase K... | ecosystem: Host-associated > Porifera > Sponge >... | reverse complement strand
ACCTAGTTGCGCATTTTTGCGGGCGAAAGGGGAAAAGCCGGTTTACGCATCTATTTGACGCTGTGTTTTCCTTATGCTAAGATTTCAGCGGGAAGCGAAGGGTCCAATTTTCTGGAGCAGATTCAGAAAGTCGCTCGCGACGACCGTTCCTACCCCCGTCGAACTCAAGAGGACCTATGGACTCCAAACGAATTCGCAACGGCATGATCTACTTCCTTTTGGTCGTAGCTCTCGGCGCGTTTCTCTATATCGTCCTGAGCAATCAGGGCAACGGCATCTCTGCGACCGTATCGATCGCTGAAGTCGCTTCTCTCGTCCGCAGCGGTAATGTGCAGGAACTACATGTGGACGGCGACGAGGTGCTCGCCTATTCCGGCGGCAGTGCAATTGGTTCCCGCAAAGAGACGGGCGTCGGCCTGATCGAGACACTTGAGAATCTCGGTGTAACCGAAGACCAACTGTCTGCCGTCAATGTAGAGATTGAAGCGCCAAGTGGGTGGGAGGTGTACGGCAGCATATTGCTGGCCTTATTGCCGATTCTTCTGATCGCAGTCTTTTTCATATTCATTTTGCGTCAAGCCCAGGGCGCGGGCAACCAGGCCTTCAGCTTCAGCAAGAGCAAGGCGCGTATGTTCACCGGCGATAAACCGACGGTCAACTTCAGCGACGTGGCCGGCAATGAAGAGGCCCGCCAGGACTTGGAAGAGGTGGTTGAATTCCTGAAAGAGCCGCAGAAGTTCGCTTCATTGGGCGCACGCATCCCCAAAGGCGTCCTGCTGGTGGGGCCGCCTGGCACGGGCAAGACATTGATGGCGAAGGCGGTTTCCGGTGAAGCGGGTGTGCCTTTCTTCAATATCAGCGGTTCCGAGTTTGTAGAAATGTTTGTTGGTGTCGGGGCCAGCCGTGTGCGAGACCTGTTCGAACAGGCCAAGAAGAACTCCCCGTGCATTATTTTCATCGACGAGATCGACGCGGTCGGCCGCCATCGCGGCGCGGGACTGGGCGGCTCTCACGATGAACGCGAGCAGACTCTCAACCAGATTCTGGTCGAGATGGACGGCTTCGACACGGATGTCAATATCATCATCATCGCTGCCACCAACAGGCCGGACATCCTGGATCCCGCGCTGCTGCGGCCCGGCCGTTTTGACCGTCGGGTGATGATGGATTCGCCGGATGTGAAGGGTCGGCGGCAGATACTGGATGTCCATGTGAAGGGCAAACCGCTGGCGACCGACATCGATCTGGAAGTCGTTGCCAAACAGACGCCCGGTTTCGTCGGCGCTGATATAGAAAACCTGGTGAATGAAGCTGCGATTCTGGCAGCCCGCCGCAATCGCCGCTCGATCGGCCTCGCCGAGTTCCAGGAAGCCATCGAGCGGGTCATTGCCGGCCCAGAACGCCGCAGCCGCGTCATGTCTCCTAAAGAAAAGGAGATTATCGCCTATCATGAAGCGGGTCACGCAGTGGCGATGCACGTCCTGCCCATGCACGACCCGGTGCATAAGGTCACCATCGTTCCGCGGGGCATGGCCGGCGGCTACACCATGCCTCTACCGGAAGAAGAATCGAACCTGAGCACAAGAGACAAGTTCCGTGATGAACTGGCAGCACTTTTGGGCGGTCGAGTAGCAGAGGAAATCCGCTTTGAAGATATTACCACCGGGGCCAGCAACGATCTGGAGCGAGTGACAAACATGGCCCGGATGATGATTACCCAGTGGGGTATGAGCGACGCCCTGGGCCCCGTCCAATACGGGCAACGCGAGGAGATGGTTTTTCTCGGCCGGGGCATCGCTGAAACACGCAATTACAGCGACCGGGTGGCGCAGGAGATCGACCAAGAGGTGCGCACGCTGGTAGACGAGGCCCATCGCCGCTGCCATGAGATTCTGACGTCCTATGAGGACCGCCTCGACGCCGTGGCCGCGGCTCTGCTCGAGCATGAGACGTTGCATGCCTCGGAGTTCCAGGCGATTATGCGGGGCGAAGATCCGTTCCAGTCGGTAGACGGTGTGGAAGAGAGACAGACCAGCGGCACGCCTACCTCCGAACAGGACGGCAGCGAGCGCCCCCGTGAGGAAGATAGCCGCGACCAGGGGTTGGACTTGAGCGGGGGAACTTTGCCGGCTCCTGCCTGAGAGGCGCATCATGCCCGCGACTATGAAAGCAGATCGATGAATTTGCCTGGCCTCGCCCCACAGGGCGGGGTCTTCTCACAATATCCACCGGCCCTTTTCAACTGACCGCAGGCCCTGACCGAACCGTGTCCCGTCTTATCTATCACCTCGACCGCATGATGCTTGCCGGTGCGCCGATTGTGCGCTGGATAGACGGCCTGATTCTGGTTGTCGGCGCTTTGGGCGCAATCGGGTTGATTCCAGGCCGCTTCATTACGGCAGGACTTTGCCTAGCTCTCCTTACAGCCTTCATCTGGCTGCGACGGCACTGGCACAGCCGGGATTATGTACAATTTCTCGAGGCGCCGACGCCGGCGGTCACGCCGCAGCCAATGGAGCCGTCGGACAGCGTTCCCATCCACGCCAGCGGCTATTTCACTGTCGAGGAAAAGAGCGAACGATTTACCTGGTTACAGGGATATTTCCGCACATTCGCGACCCGGGAACATGCTGTAATCTGTCTGGTGCAACCCAAACGCTTTCTGATGGCAGAGTGGCCGGAAAAGGATGTTGGGATGTGGTATGTCTTCTTCTTCCCGAAAGCGGTCCGCAATATTCGCTATGGAACTGTCAGATTCGGGCCTACGACACAGACTTGCCTGGCAGTCGAACACGAAATTCACATTCCCAAGCGCGGGCGATTCAGCCGCGAACGCACGATTCAAGAGACGGTAATACTGGCTTCGCCTACGGAAGAAGATACACACCGCATTCTGGCGGACCTTCTACATGACAGGCAGGCCAAAAAAGAGGAGCCGCCCCGGAACCAGCAGCCGCAGCCGGCCCAGCCTCTCCAGTCTCCCCCCAGTCCGGCCCCCAATGGACACGTAAATATCCCCATGGGAACGACCCGCCGTCTGGATTGATCGGGCACAGGGCTAACGAGTACAACGCCGCGCATGACCTCACCACAAACGCCTCGCCCATCCTGGGATGAATATTTCCTTCAAATCGCCTTCACAGTGGCAGCGCGCAGTACCTGCGATCGAGCACGTGTTGGCGCGGTTATCGTCCGCGACAAGCGCATTTTGACGACCGGCTACAACGGCGCCCCCACCGGTCTGCCCCATTGCGATGACGTCGGGCATCTGATCATAGACGGCCACTGCTTACGTCCTCTGCACGCCGAGCAAAACGCCATCATTCAAGCAGCTTTGCACGGCGTTGGTACAGCCGGCAGCGAGATCTATGTAACGCATCAACCATGCATCACTTGCGCCAAGATGATCATAAATGCTGGAATCGAGCGCGTGGTTTACGCCGGCCCCTACCCCGACGAGAACAGCCGCCGTTTTCTGCGTGAGGCGGGCGTATCGCTGGTCCAGATGCCGGCGCCCCGACCGTCAGAGCGGACGCGTGTCGGTCCGGGTCATCCGGATGACGACGCGAACTGATTCTGGCGCACGCCGGACCACCTGGTCGCCAGATGGTAAGGGAAGCGGCGGTTGAGTTGCTCCAGATCGAAGCGCAGCGTATGCTCTTCAATCACTACGATTCCCCTAATTTCTTCCGCATCGCCATACTGGGCCGACTTGACCCCTTTGAACGAACCAATCACTTCTTGCAGTCTCTCTTGCGGGGATCCGCTATTGGTTTGGTGATGTATCTGTACCAGTCAGCGACCTGTTGCGCCGTGATAAGCGTGCCACCGGACCAGATGGCATCGTCAACAAGCGTGACCGTTTGGCTGGTGTGATTCTCATTGCCCTCGAAACTTTGGCGGTAGCCGGGCATCAGGCCGAGATCTTCGTTCAGGTTGAAGCAGAGTTGGTAAAGCACATGGGTCCAGGTCTCGTGCTCACCGCCGGCATTTAGCGGGGAAGACGGCGCCCATTTTCGCGTCCATGTGGTGGTAAGGTCCAGGACGGCCGATGCATCCGCCTATTCCTTCACTAGTCCTGGCGCAGGCGTTTCGATATTCTCGACTTCCTTGACGGCCTCATTCTATTCGACGACCTGGACCTCACGGGGTGCTGCGGCGACTTGTGGATTGGTGGCACAGTCTGACCGCGCCGTGGTGATTGGGGTCAGGATCGCTGCGACATTTGTCGAATATCGATGAGTGGCCTTTGCGATACACATTGACCTTCCTCCTCACCGAGTAACAGAACCAGAATATGCCTTGCCTGTGGGCTACACTGTCTATCGTTTTTCTTTCTCTGTCCGTAACTACCAAGCCATATACAGTGCCTGTCTTGACCAGCCCTTTATCCCCACTGCCATTCAGGCTATATGATTGCGTATTCGGTTGGCGGCAGCCACGTTAGTGGAGCGGCACTGCTGGAATGAGCACACACGGTCGGTGAGCGATGGTTTTGGAGGGGGGCGTTGCGGGGGCGCAGCCCCTGCACAAGGGAGGCCGCTTGCGGCCGACCGCCCAATATACAACAATGAGGGGAGAAAAAGCACCTTTGCTCGCCTCGTCCAGGGTTGCGAATCAGTTGCGGCTGAGTAGTTACCTCTGTCTTATTCACCTCCTCTCTTCATGCCATTGAAGGCTCGGCTACACGACAGGCTGGGAACGGATCGGCAACCAGACGCGGAAGGGGGCCGGCTTCAGATGCGCTGCGCCAATACCGGTCTGATCGTAGTCCGGATCCTCCAATTCATTGCTCATCGCCGGCAGGGGCTCCATTTGGACCGTCCTGTCCTGACCAGCACGATCATAGACCACGGCCTGCACACTGCCATCGGCAAGCGATTGGATTGCTGGCCCATCGCGGTCGAAATAGACGTCCCGCAGTGCCGCACTTCCCCCGCCCTCCTCGATAGCGCGATCCAAAAAGGTGATGTTGCCGTCGCTGGTAATGATGCGCACATCGCGCCAGCGCCCCAACGCCAGCGGAACGTCGCTGCCAGGCGCCCGAATCTCCAACGCAACCGTCCTGGCACCGTTCAACGGAACTTCGATAAAGTTACTGAAGCTCATTGTCTTGTACGTTCCGCTCTCGTAAACCAGTTCTTCATCCACGAAGATCTGGAAGGCAAGTCCAGCAGACCCAGGTGACAGGGCAGCGTTGGAGTGGACGGCGATCAGTCTGTCCGCGTTGGCAGGCAGGCTCAGTAAGGTACGAGCCGCGCCGTCCGCCTGCCCACCCTCCACCCCCACCGACACGGGACGAAGCCCGAAATCGCCCAAGCTCTCGTCGCGCAGCGCATACACCCAGGGACCCGAGCGGACTGCGCCCACAGGATTGCCCAGGGAGCCGATGGTGATGCCGGCGCCGCGGCTGCGAATATCCAGGCCGCGACGCGATTTGAACTGTACGTGTACCGCCATGCCTGGCTGCCAGCGGCGGTCTATCTTCATGCTGCCATCGTCTTGCCGCTGCCCAGACTCGACCGCGATCTGCTCGCTCCAGGGCGGGCAGCGGAGACACAGGGTGAATTCGCCCTCGGTTGCCGGACCGCAGGTGATCAGTGCCGCGCTCATGTCGGATGCCGGTTCGATAATCAGGTGGGCCGTGCCGTCGGAAGTGCTGACTTGCGTCTCCAGCGGCACATACAGATTCACCGTTGCCCTGTTGTCCTCAGCTGTCAGCGCATAACGGAGCGCATCCACCAGGCAGCGCGGGCCGTGATGCGAACAGCAGAAGTCCCAGACACAACCAGCGTCGCCCCACAAACTGCGATGGCCACACCAGCCGCCGTTGGCGGCGAAGTCGAACAGCTGGTGGTTGAAAAAGGTGTGCTCTGCCATATCCAGGTAGCCACTCTCGCCGGTCGCCCGGTACAATTCAAAGCTGAGCATCATCCAGTCCGAGACGGTGCATGTTTCGTCGATCTTGTCTCGCCCTTCCTTCTCGCCGCTGAAGAACAGTTCGTCTCGGTCCTCCGTGGATGGCTGGCCGAACCGTTCGCCGGCAATGAGCCACTCTTGCACGCCGCCGGAGACGTGCGCTTTGGTGTCACGGATCCACTGCCAGAACGAGATCGTTTTTTGCAGGATGTCGTCATCGCCTGTGCATTCCCACAGCGCCAACAAGCCGCGATAGACGTGGATCAGAACGTGGAAGTTGCCTGTGATGCCGGCGAAGTCGTCGCACGGCCTCAGAACCTCAACCTGCTCAAAGACTGCCCGCGCATAGTCTAACGCGCGTTGGTCTTCTGTCATGTGATAGTAACGGGGAAAGACATCTAGTGAGAAGAACCAGCGGTAGCCCTGGTTCATGGGTACCAAGGTATCGGGGCGTGTCCGGGAACGGCCCAGCTCGGGGGGAATATAGGTCGTGTCCGGCTTGGGACGTGCTTCAGCTCCGTGGACCGGAGAGACATGGGACATAAAGAATTCCACGGCCCGCGTCGCGGCCTTCAAAGCGGATTGATTGCCAAGCGTGCGGTAAGTTTGGAGAAGCGCATTCGCGATTTGCAACGTCCCGGTGTACTCGGCCTGAATGTAGTTCCGGCCGAAGAAACCGTTTGAAGATTGGAAGTCGATCAACCGTTCGACCACTTCCATTATCCCACTGTCCAACCCCCTGAATTGAGGCATGCGATGATAATGCGCCATCCCGTCGAGCCAGCGGCCCACGAAGTCGCCGCCATACGCCCACCCATCCGGATCGACATGAAAATCGCGGAATAGCCTATCCTGGGGCATCCTCACCAAGTGATCTACCGAGCGCGTCAGGATGTCCTTCAACTCCTTGCGCGGCGAAATCTGTTGGTATCGAGCTAAAATCATCGGTACTCCTCTCCTTACTCGACACCCAGCAGGCGGGCGAGGTTGCCGCCAAGTACCAGGCCTTCGGCCTCTTCACCAAGGTTGAGCCGACGTATCGACTCCACGGCGAAATCCATCGGAACCCCGGGGCCATTCGAAGCAAAACACACCCGTTCTGCGCCAATTTCCTGAACTGCTTGCTGGATCATCAAAGGTTCAGCAACCGTGTTCGTGCCGAGATGGACGTTGGGAAAAACTTTGGCCACCTCTATGGCCTCACCCACCCCGTCACGGTACCCCATGTGTTCCATGATGATGGACAGATCCGGATAGCGGGCAGCCACCAGTCCAACCTGAGCCGGCGTGCTGAGGCGGGCGCCGGAATGGATGTTCACGAGAAGCCCGAGTTCCCGTGCTTTGTCCAACACTGGCAGCGGCTCCTGCCCATAGATCGGATAGTTGCAGGCAACCGACATGAGTTTCAGGATGGGCATGTCCCACTGGGTGGCCGCCGTTTCCAACTCGTCTACCGCAGCCTGACCATACAGTGGGTTGATCTGACAGCAGCCGATGAGACGCGGCTCACTCTTCACAAATTCGGCCAGACCGCTATTGTTGGGCCGTTCGATAGGGCCGGCTATCAGCACGACCAGGTCTATGCCCCCCAGATCGGCGTCCTCCAAAATCTCCTTGACGCCATAAATTTTGCCGTTTACCGGCTGCTGCTCTGTCCAGTAGTATTCAAAGTCGATTCGTTTCATGGCACAAGCCTCCTTGCTTTTGTATTAAGGTCGCCGAATACAGAGTCGTCGCGCTATTCAGGTGAGTGGCTGCCTGCATGGCTAAGGCTTGCGGGCAAGAATGACTTTGAGGGCCGGCGGATGTCCGTAAGGTGGAGCCGCCAGCCAACGAAGAGTTTGCGTCCGCTTTGGAAGTAGGTATATTTTTCTTAGCAAGACCTTCCCTCGAAACGTAGATAACCCTGCTTTTCTCCTGCTTTCGCACAGCAAAAGAAAGCCAGAAACGCCAGATCATTGTGGACGCAATTTTTCTGCAACAGTTGCGCGTGAAGGACTGCCAAGCCAGTCTTGTTGCCATCCACCAAGGAAGTATCTTGACTGTGTCATTGTAAGACGGCAGCACAGAATTCCGTTCGAATGCAGTCCTACCCACTGCGAGAGTCCGAAAATAGACCCATCGGCAGAGCTCGGGCGGTTCGTTCATCTTCCTGCGTTTGGGACTGTTTGGAGAGGGACGAAACTCGCGCGTCTCTCACATCATACAGTTGTGCCGCCTATTCTATGCAGGAACAGTTTGCATTCCGACCTGAAGATCACTTACTTCGCGTTTCGCCGCTTTTGTACCCTGATGCTTTGGCTTAAGGATATGTGGGCTAGTCTTGACCTTCTCCTATGACATTGATTGGATTCCAAATCTGGGGCCACTCAGACCCGCAGCTTGCTGAATGCATTGCCCTTATACCACTGGTCGATTCTCCAACAATCAAGAAGTTGTGGCAGGAAGGAACTCTTTTCAACTCCGTACACCCTCTGAATGTAAATGTTGTCACAGACATTGGAACAGATTGACAGAAATATATCATTAATTATACCGCTCGTCGGGAGGGTGTCAAGGGAACGAAAAGTCAGGGCGCATCCCATAAATTCGGCGCAACTACTCAGCCGAAACTGATTCGCACCCCTGAATGAGGCGAGCAAAGGTGTTCTTTCTCCCCTCACTGGTATATTTTTGGCGGTCGGGCCTTCGGCCCTCCCTTGTGCAGGGGCTGCGCCCCCGCAACGCCCCCCTCCAAAACCATCCCTCACCGACCGTGTGCCTTCATCGCAACGTGTCGGCTGGCGAGCATGACGGCGGCTGTACACCAGTTGCGTCTCCTTGAGCCTGAATGGTTCCAAGGATGACTGGCTGGTCAGGTACTGTGGCTTCGTAGTTACAAATCGGCGCGTTTCTCAACATATCCGGTATCTTATACCAGGAGCGGGCGAGGCGGGTTGAAATCCTGATAATCCCCATATACAGAAAATCCTGATTCAGACATTAGCGCACGGTCAAGGAGTTGCACCATCATCGCCCTGAATTATGGGACACACCAGGAATTAGCCAGTATGCAAATTGACAGATTGGCGCAGGCGGCGTATACTGCTCTGTGACAAATGAACACAAACGACCGTGAACCGGAATAGTAGCGCTCAGAGCGAGTTCCAGAGAGTCCCGGACTGGTGGAAACGGGACAACAGCGCAGAGTGTGAATGGACCGGGGAGTCGGACGGCGAACAGTGGGAACGTTACCACCTGTGGCGATCAGCCCAGATGTATTACCACTAACTAGCCGGTCCCGGAGACGCCACCGTTATCAGGGCGCCGCGGCTCAGACAGATCCGTTATTATGCGAGATCAACTGGCCGCGATGAGTGAGACTGGTGCAGGCATCCCTTGCGTTTCATGCAAGGGATTTTTTGTTGCCTACTGTGAGCCGGTCTAAACAGGGTGGCACCGCGGGCGTCTTTACAGGCCTCGTCCCCAAGAGCAGAGAGCGATCTTTGCCATTGGAGACGGGGCTTTTTTGTTAGCCAGGCAGATAGGTCAGGATAAGGGAGAACAGGAGATAGACCATGGCAACTTACAGTCCTTCACAGGAGGAAGTACAGGAGTATGCGGCAAGGGGCAATACGATCCCGGTATTCAGGGAATTGCCGGCCGACCTGGAAACACCGGTCTCGGTCTATCTGAAGTTACGGAACGGCGGCCCCTCCTTTCTGCTGGAATCGGTTGAGAAAGGGGAGCAGGTGGGCCGGTACAGCTTCCTTGGTGTGCGTCCGCCATTGACCTTGTGCGCTCAGGGAGACCAGATGGTGATTGGCGGGGCCGACGGCGCCGAGTTGGAACGCAGGGAAGGCGACCCTTTCGAAGCAGTGCGCGACCTATTGGCCGATCGCTGTCCGGTGGAGGTGCCGGGGCTGCCGCGCTTTTCCGGCGGCGCGGTCGGCTATTTCGGTTACGATACGGTGCGCTTCATTGAGCGCCTGCCGACCACGGCACAAAGGAAACTGGGCATCCCGGACATGCTGCTGCTCTTCAGCGACAACCTTGTGGTCTTCGACCATGTTCAGCACAAGCTGCTGGTCATCGCCAACATGAGAATCGATGGGCAGGGCTCGCCTTCGGTCGAACAGGTTCAGGAAGCCTACACTGACGCCGTCGCTCGCATTGACGCGATTGTCAGCGACCTGCGCCAGCCGCTCACACCGCCGAAGAGTCCTCGAGTTGACGGCGATGCAGAGTGGAGCAGCAACTTCACCAAGGAGGAATACGAGGATGTTGTATGCAGAGCAAAAGAGTATATCGCTGCCGGCGACATATTTCAGGTTGTGCCCAGCCAGCGGCTGAGCCGGTCGACAGACGCGGAGCCTTTCACGATCTACCGCGCGCTGCGCATGTTGAACCCGTCACCTTATATGTACTTTCTGGAATTCAACGGAGTTGCCGGCCTGGAGGAGAAGTCCGGAAGTGATGAGCCGTTGTGGATTATCGGATCGAGCCCGGAAATGCACGTCATGCTCGAAGACGGCCGTGCGTTCCTGCACCCGATCGCTGGCACCCGCTGGCGGGGTCAGACTGCAGCCGAGGACGACGCCCTGGCGGAAGGACTGTTGAACGATCCCAAGGAGCGGGCGGAACACGTGATGCTGGTCGATCTTGGGCGCAACGATTTGGGCCGGGTATGCGACTATGGCACCGTCAAAGTGCCGGAAATGATGGTTATCGAACGGTACAGCCATGTCATGCATATCGTCAGCGATGTACAGGGCGAACTGGCGCCCGGCCACGACGCCATCAGCTTGCTGAAAGCGACCTTCCCTGCCGGGACCGTAAGCGGCGCGCCTAAAGTGCGGGCCATGGAGATCATTGAAGAATTGGAGGGGCGGCGGCGCGGGCTGTATGCCGGCGCAGTCGGCTACATCGACTACGACGGCGCGATGGACACCTGCATCGCTATCCGGACGATCGTAATGCAGGGCAAGACCTGCTACCTGCAAGCGGGAGGCGGCGTCGTCGCCGACAGCGACCCCACCTATGAATGGGAAGAAACGCTGAACAAGGCCAGGGCCCTCTCCGCTGCTGTCAAGCGAGCCGAAGAGGGATTAGATGACTAAGACTTTGCGAAAGCCGAAATATTCACTTCCTTCATGCGAATCCTGGAGCGAAAAATGACACAAAGAAAACGCATTCTTACCGGCGACCGCCCGACTGGGAAACTGCACTTGGGCCACTATGTGGGCAGCTTACAATACCGGCTGGCGTTCCAGGAGGAGTATGAATGCTTCTTCATCATCGCCGACCTCCATATGCTGACGACTAAGCCGACCAAAGAGGACATCGCGCAGATCGGCGAAAATGCCCGCGAAATCGTTCTCGATCACCTGGCGATTGGTATCGATCCGGAAAAGACATCGTTCTATCTGCAGTCTGCTGTGCATGAGATCTACGAAATGCAGTTGATCCTAAGCGGCATGGTGACGGTTGAACGTTTGCAGCAGTTGCCCACGATCAAGGATATGGCTGCCGCGGCTGAGATGGAGCAGATGCCCTATAACCTGCTCGGTTACCCTGTGTTGCAGGCCGCCGACATCCTGATGCCGCGTGCGCATCTGGTGCCGGTGGGCAAGGACAACGAATCACACATCGAAATCAGCCGTCAGATTGCCCGCCGCTTCAATAACGCCTATGACGAAGTCTTCCCCCTGCCGGACGCCTACATCGTCGGCGGCACGCTCGTCGGCACCGACGGGCAGGCCAAGATGAGCAAGAGCCTGGGCAATGCGATCCTTCTCAGCGACGACTCGGCCGCGGTCAAAAAACGGGTTATGAGCATGTACACTGACCCGAATCGCATTCGCGCAGACATCCCGGGCACGGTCGAGGGCAACCCGGTCTTCAGCTATCACGACACTTTCAACCCTGACAAAGAGGAAGTGGAAGATCTTAAGACCCGATACCGGCAGGGCGCTGTCGGCGATGTCGAGGTGAAAACCAAGCTATTCAATGCACTGGAGAACTTCCTTGAACCGATCCGTGAACGGCGGGCATTCTACGCCGAACAGACCGGATTCACCGACCAGTTGATATACGAGGGAACGCAGCGGGCACAAGAAGAGGCCAGGTCTACGCTGATGGAGATGAAGAAGGCGATGGGCTTGACCGGTGTCTGGAACCGCATACGTCGTTCGAATGAGCGCCGCCAGAAAAGGCTGGCCAAGGCTTAAGCCGGAGTCAAAAAAAGGAGCGGGGCCATGATCGCCGTCATCGACAATTACGATAGTTTCACGTACAATCTGGTACAGTTTTTGGGTGAAATCGTCAACGAGACTCCCTTGTCCGGCGGGGAGGAGGCCAACCGCATACAGGTATGGCGCAACGATGCCATCGACGTCGAGGAGCTGGTCGATAGGAGCCCGAGTCATGTTATCATCAGCCCCGGCCCGGGCACGCCTCAGCAGGACAGCGGTGTCAGCAATGACGTAATCCGCCACATGGGAGACCGGACGCCCATCCTGGGTGTGTGTCTCGGCCAACAGTGCATTGGGCACGTTCACGGCGGCAACGTCGAGCGGGCGCCGCGGCTGATGCACGGCAAGGTCAGCCCGATTCATCATAAGGGGACGACCCTCTTCCAGGGGATTCCAAGCCCATTTACCGCCACGCGCTACCACAGTCTGATTGTCGAGGAGCCTCTGCCTTCGGATTTGGAGGCAACCGCCCATACTGCCGAGGGCGAGCTTATGGGCGTGCAGCACCGCTCCAAACCCGTATTTGGCGTACAGTTTCATCCTGAGAGCATCCTGACGCAATACGGGCACGATCTGTTGCGTAACTTCCTGAATGTGTGATTGGCGGAAACGGCATGAGCCAGTGGACACAGGCCGTACACAGTTATCTTACCGGCGCCGCCTCCAGCCGCTTTCTCGGTCAGGAAGTAACGGTAATGGATCACTGGCAGGGGCGCGACAATTTGCTTTGGCGAGTGCGCGGCGGCGACGGCACGGACGCCGTGGTGAAAATGTTTACCGATGCCGGCCAGGCGCGCAGCCGCCGCCAGTTCCGCGGCCAGGATCAGTTTGCCGCGGCAGGGCTGGCGCCGGAGCCGCTCTGGTATGATCGCTATCCTCACGGACTGCCCAGCCAGATACTCGTCTACCGCTGGGCGGAGGGCGGAGAGCTGTCGCTTGCGGACGGCCTCCACCGAATTGCGCTCGCCGAGGCCGTGGCCCGGGTCCACCGCACTGAAAGTGATGCAGTGCAGCGATTCAGCCCGCATCCCTTCAATCTGCTTACATTTTGGCAGGTATGGCAGGCGGGGGAGGCTCCGCTACGCGAGTGGGTATCGGCTGCCCCGGCGCCGCTGCTGAAAGAGCTTCTTTCCATACTGTGGGCGGCAACGCACCGCCTGATGAATGAGGCGCTGCCCTTGCTGGGAGAGACGCCGGCGGCGCCAATCCACGGAGATTTGACTGCGGAAAACGCCCTGTTCGACAGGGGGCGGGCCATACTCGTGGACTGGGAGTTTTTCGGGTTGGGAGACCCGGCCCAGGAGATCGCCCGCTTTCTATTTTACGGGGGAGACGACTGGTCAGAGGACGACAGAGCCGGATGGCGAGATTTGTATTTTGCAGCCAATGCCGAACCCGGTCTGTCGCCGCGAGTTGAACTATACATGCGGCTGTTCAACTTTCAGGCGGTAACTTACCTGTTGGAAGGTATCAGACAAGGGCCGGCGCCAGTCCTGTCGGGCACGGATTCAGAGGGGCAACGTCTGACGGATTACGGCACCTTTCTCATCGCCGCATTGACGGTCGCCGTGCGCCGCTCGCTGACATTTTGGGGGCTGGCGCCCTTGAACGAGACGGATGAGGCGCTGCTGGCCGATGAAATTGGACACTTGATGACCTTTCAGTTGCCCGCGCGGCCTTCAAAGGCAACAACAGACTGTTGAACTGTCTCACTCTGCGGCAGGGCCACTGGAACCGTTCGACACTATAGGAGAATGACGCATGGCATCACATATACATGAAGCTCTGGAAACAGTTTTCGATGGGCAGGATCTGAGCGCCGATGCGGCCGACGCGGCGATGACACAGATCATGGGCGGAGAGGCGACAGACGCACAGATTGGCGCGTTCCTGGCGGCGCTGCGCCAGAAGGGCGAGAGCGTCGCAGAAATTACCGGCTGCGCGCGGGCGATGAAACGCGTCGCCGTACAGGTGCGGCCCAATCTGAACGGCCAGCGTTTGCTGGACACCTGCGGCACGGGAGGCGACCAGACGGGCACCTTCAACATCAGCACGACCGTAGCTTTCGTTGCGGCTGGTGCGGGCGAAAAGGTCGCCAAGCATGGCAACCGGTCCGCCAGCAGCCAGTGCGGCAGCGCCGATGTTCTGGAGGAGTTGGGCGTCAAGCTGGATCTGGGGCCAGAGCAGGTGGCAGAGTGCATTGAGGACGTGGGCATCGGCTTCCTGTTCGCGCCGCTTTACCACCCGGCGATGCGATACGCAATCGGCCCGCGCAGGGAGCTTGCGACGCGCACTGTCTTCAACATCCTTGGCCCGCTGACAAACCCGGCCAACGCTACCCATCAGGTGATCGGCGTGCCCAGCCCTAATCTGACCTCGCCGATGGCGCAGGTGCTGGGGGAGATGGGAAGCACGGCAGCGTTTGTCGTTCACGGAACTACCGATGACGGGCGAGGTGTAGATGAACTAACCACAACCGGCGTCAACCGGATCAGCCATCTACGCAACGATGAAGTCTGGGAAAGCCAATTGTCGGCGTCTGATCTCGGCCTCTCGCCGGCAGCATTGGACGACCTGGTTGGTGGAGACGCGGCCGTGAACGCTGCCATCACGCGTGGAATCCTCAGCGGGGAACTGCACGGCCCCAAGCGGGATGTGGTACTATTGAATGCGGCGGCTGCGCTCGCCACCGAGAATGGTGACTGGAAATCAGGGCTGGTTGCAGCGGCGCAGGCGATAGACAGCGGCGCGGCGCAGAATGCGCTGGACAGATTTATCGAGAAGACACAGAGCTACAGCGGTGAGTAGCAGGACAATGGCAAAATTCTCGCAGTTGGACATCAGCAAACACAAAGGACAGGTTCTGGAAAAGATCATGTCCTGGAAGCGCCAGGAGGTGGCGCGCCAGATGGAGGAAGTGCCCCTGGCGCAACTCAAGGCGTTTGCATCGGTGGCCGAGCCGCCAATGGATTTTGCTAAGGCGCTCAAAGCAGAAGGCGGGGCCAGCCTCATCGCCGAAGTCAAGCGGGCAAGCCCCTCCAAGGGCTTGATTGCCAAGGACTGGTCGCCGACAGCCATTGCCGAAACCTATGCGGCCAGCGGCGCAGCAGCGATTTCCTGCCTGACCGATTCCCGTTTCTTTCAGGGGAAAGTCGCCTATCTGGCTGAAATCGGTGAGCATTTGCAGGCGAAAAACCTGTCGATTCCGCTGCTGCGCAAGGAATTTATCTATCATCCCTATCAGGTGTACGAGGCTCGAGCTGCCGGGGCGGATGCGTTGCTTCTGATTGTTGGCGTGCTGGGGAGCGCCGAACTGCGGGAACTGCTGCTCCTGACGAATCGACTGGGAATGGGCGCGCTGGTGGAAGTTCATGACGAAGCCGAGCTGGAGCAAGCGCTGGCGGCAGGGGCGCAGATTATCGGTGTCAACAACCGCAATCTGAAGACCTTCGTCGTCGACATCGAAACCACGGCGCGGCTGCGAGAACAGATTCCTACGGACAGAATCGTGGTCGGTGAGAGTGGAATCCGCAACGCGGCCGATGTGAAGCGCATGGCCGAAATGGGCTGCGATGCCATTCTGGTGGGCGAAAGCTTCTGCAAACTACGCCAGGCGGAGCGGGGCGCACAGGTAAGCAAATTCGTACAGGCGGGAAAGCAGTGAGTCAGAGCCTCTTGGGAAAGGATCTACCCAAGCCCGGATCGCATCGTAAATGACCGGTACAGTTCTCAACATCATCGCCGTCCTGATCGGTGGCTCGGTGGGAACGATATTGGGCAATCGACTGCCGGCGAAAGTGCAGGAAACGGTCATGCACGGGCTGGGACTGATGGTGCTGGTTATCGGCGTGGTCATGGCCAGCGGGACCGGGAATGTTCTTATCCCCCTGTTCAGCGTTGTGGCGGGGGGCATATTCGGCGAGTTGATCCGCATTGAGGACGGCCTGAACTGGCTGGGCAAGCAGGCTGAAGCCCGCTGGGGCGGAGCTTTGGGCAAGGGCAGAGTGGCAGGTTGGAGCGTGACGCAGGCTTTTGTCACCTCCAGTTTAATCTTCTGCGTTGGGCCGATGACCATCCTTGGCAGCATTCAGGACGGTCTGATAGGCGACTATGAGTTGCTGGCGATAAAAAGCGCTTTGGACGGTTTTGCCGCCATCCCTTTTGCGGCCACTCTAGGGCCGGGCGTGTTGCTCAGTGTCGGGACGGTGGCGTTCGTACAAGGCGGGCTGTCTGCGCTGGCAATGGGAATCGGCGGCGGACTAGGCGACATTAGCCGCGTAACGCCGTGGGTTGTCGAACTGACTGCCACCGGGGGCGTCATAATTCTTGGGATCGGTCTTTCACTGCTGGAGTTGAAGAAGATCAGGGTCGCCAATCTCCTGCCCGGTATCGCGATTGCACCACTGATCGTATGGCTGCTTGGCGTTGCCGAAATTGGATTCTGACAGAGGAACTGTTTCGACTTCTTTCAGGCACTTCTGCGCATTTTTACAGGACAGACGATGACGCGCGTTAAAATCTGTGGCATTACCAACTTCGAAGATGCCCTGTGCGCGGCCAATGCCGGCGCCGACTATTTGGGCTTCATCTTCTTCAAGAAGTCTCCCCGCTACGTGACGCCGGAGGCGGCAGGAAAGATCACCGCCACTTTGACGGAGCATCTCCTGGCATCTGCGGCTGGTTCGGCTACCGGTTCAGAAACGGGGACGCGACCCCGTTTCATTGGCGTCTTCGTGAATGAGACTTCGGATGTGGTTGAAGAGACTATCCGGCAGGCCGGTCTGGATTACGCCCAGATTCACGGCGACGAGCCGCCGGCGATGCTTGAGGCGCTTCACGGACGCGGGTTCAAGGCGCTGCGGCCCACTAGCGCCGCCGAAGCCGGTATCGAAGCCGAATGGTATGCAGATTTGGGCCCGGCTGACGGCCCGCAACTCCTGATCGACGCTTACGACCCTGATGAATACGGCGGTACCGGCAAGAGAGCCGACTGGAACGCGGCCGCCGATGTGAGGCAAACATGCCCGCGCCTGGTATTGGCGGGCGGCCTCACGCCGCAGAATGTAGCGGCCGCGGTGGAGTCGGTGCAGCCATGGGGGGTTGATGTTAGTAGCGGCGTAGAATCTGAACCGGGCTGCAAAGACCCGGACAAAGTGCGCGCCTTCATTGACTCTGCCAAAGGCCGGGTGCGTCGGCCAGATCGTTCGACCGCTGAATGAGAGAGTGAAGCATGGAAATATTGGGGGGGCCACTGTTTGCAGTCGCCGGCGCCGGTGAATCCCACGGGCCTGGCGTAACCACCATTGTTTTCGGCTGCCCGGCGGGGCTGCGCATTCGTAGAGAAGAGGTGCAGCAGTACCTCGATCGCCGCCGCCCCGGCAGCAACCGTCACGGCACGCCCCGGCAAGAGGCGGACAGAGTTGTTTTGCTCTCCGGCCTGTACTCTGAAGGAGAGATAGACACCCTGCTTTCGGGGCCGGCGGTCGCCGTCGGGGGCGAGTCCGGCTCCACGACAGAAAGCTATGAGGAGGGATACTCAACAGGCGAGCCGATCGCGGCACTGGTGCTCTCCACCTCGCAGCGCTCGCGTCATTACGATCAGTTCGCCGGACCCCAAGGTGAGGTGCGTCCGGGACACACCGACCTGGTGAAATATCACAAATCTCAGGGATTCGTAGATATTCGCGGCGGCGGCCGCTCCAGTTACCGCTCCACAATCTCGGATGTGATCGGAGGGGCCATCGCTCGAATTTTCCTGCAAGAAAATTTCGGCACTGTGCTCCTGTCGTCAATCTCGCAAGTCGGCCCCCTGCGTACAAACCTGAGCCTGGCCCAGCATTTCGGGAACGTTGCCTCGCGGCAGCAGGATTCACAGACGATTACGCGGGAACAGATTGCCGCGGTTGAGATCAGGCTCGACGAGGCCGAAATTCACTCGCTCGATGCCGAGTTTGCGCAGGAGGCTGGTGAACTGATCAAACAAACGCGCATAGAAGGAGATTCGCTTGGCGCGGCGGTTGAAGTAGTGGCGGTCAACCCGCCGTCGCTTGCCGGCGAGCCACTCTATCAAAGTCTTAAAGTACGGCTGATGGGCGCACTGGGCGGGCTGAACGCAGTGCAGTCCTGTGAAGTGGGCGATGGTGTGCAGGTCATCTCCCGCAAGGGCAGTGAGAACAACGACCCTATTCGCCGCAGCGGCTACCAGGCCAACAGCCACGGCGGGCTCATCGGCGGCATGACGACAGGTTCGCCCCTGGTCTGCCGGGTCGGTTTCAAGCCGACGTCAACGATTCTCAAGACGCAGCAGTCGGTTCGCAAGAACCTGGAAGAAATCGACTTTGCGTTAGGTAAGGGGCGCCACGACCCGTGCGTCGGCGTGCGGGCCGGTGTAACGCTGGAATCCCGCTTGGCAATAGAGTTAATGAACGCCGTGCTGATGCACCAGTCCGGCCGGGTAGACACGACGAACTTCAAACTGTTCTGATTCGGAGTAGATAGATTGGGCGACTCACAGGCACTGGCCGCTATGCAGACGTTCGAAAACCCTCTAGCCGAGGGCTTCAATCTGACAGTTACCGGCTTCATGGGCACGGGCAAATCGACGGTTGCCAGTATCCTGGCAGAGCGCCTGGGCCGACAGCTCGTCGATATGGATGAGCGAATCGAAGCCGAATTTGGGAAGACAATCGCGCAGGTTTTTGCTGAAGACGGCGAGGAGATTTTCCGGCAGGCAGAAGCGCGGCTCTGCCATACGCTCGCCCGCGAGTCCGGCCTGGTGATCGCGACTGGTGGCGGCACGCTGGTGAGCGATGAGAACTGGCAGGTGCTGGAAGGCTGCGGTCCCGTGGTCTGTCTGACCGCCGGCGCTGACACGGTCCTAGAGCGAGTCGAGACATTCGAAGATCGCCCTCTGCTGCCTGGTGACAGGGAAGAGAAGAAGCGGAACATCGAAAGTCTTCTGCTGAGCCGCCGCCACGCCTATGGAAGGATTCCGCTGCGCGTGCCTACCGACGGCGTCACCCCCGATACTGTTGTGGAACGAGTCCTCGACACGCTGGCAGGCAACCATGAAATAGCTGAAATGAATCGCATCACCGTGCCTACGCCGGAAGGGCATTATCATATCTGTATCGGTGAAGGCATATTGGCCCAGGCAGGTCGTCTGCTGTCTAATCGTGCGGTGGCAAAGGGGCAGGCGGCAATCGTCACCAACGCGGACATTGGCGCACTTTACGCTGACATCGTGAGCGAGAGCCTGCAACAGGAGGGGTACACGCCACTCGTGTGTCTGGTCCCCGAGGGGGAAGCGCACAAAACCCTGGCAACAATTCAAAGTTTGTACGATCAGTTCGTGACCGCAGGTCTGGACAGGAGCAGCCCCATAGTAGGGCTGGGCGGCGGCGTTATCGGTGACATGGCCGGTTTTGCGGCGGCGACCTATTTGCGGGGCGCGCCGTTCGTACAGATCCCAACCTCGCTGCTGTCGATGGTCGATGCCTCGGTCGGCGGCAAAACAGGAGTCGATCTTCCCCAGGGAAAGAACCTTGTGGGGGCGTTCAAACAGCCAGCCGTAGTGATTATCGATCCTGAGGTTCTGGCTGAGCTGCCGGCGGAGGAGTTTCGGTCCGGGCTGGCAGAGATTGTAAAGCACGGTATATTGGGCGCGCCGGATCTGTTCCGCCAAATGGAAGAAGAAGGGCCAACCAACCTGACGCAGATGATTTCTGATGCTGTGCGCGTGAAAGTTGACGTGGTGATAGAGGACCCGTTCGAACGCGGACGGAGGGCGACGCTCAACCTGGGACACACATTCGGCCATGCAATCGAACAGGTCAGCGGCTATCGTTTGCGGCACGGGGAGGCGGTCGCCGTCGGTACCGTCGCCGCCGCTCGCATGGCTGTAGCGCTTGGCCGCTGCGACGCCGAAACTGCGAACCGTATCGAGAGTTGCCTGGACCGGTTAGGCCTGCCCATTTCGGCCACCGGCCTCGATCTGGACGAAGTTTACGCGATGATGTTCCAGGACAAGAAACGAAGAGGAAAGACGCTGCGATTTATCATTCCTCAGGCGATTGGCGATGTGATCATCATCGACGACCCGGGAGAACAGTTTGTGCGGGCAGCGCTGGCGTCAGTACTGGTCGAGAAAGATTGACGACGAAATAGCCGCCGCGTGAACGCCAGCGCACTGCGGCGGTGAGATCTCTGCACATACGACAAGATATCTGCTCATGACCAAAATTCTGGTGCTTCACGGCCCAAACTTGAATCTGCTGGGAACGCGCGAACGATCGATCTACGGGCACGTCACTCTGGAAACCATCGACCAGGAACTGATTGCCGCGGCCGGCGCCGACAATGAGGTTCGGACAGTTCAAAGTAATCATGAGGGTATCCTGATCGATGAGATTCACAGTGCGCGATCATGGGCTGATGGCCTGCTGATGAATCCCGGCGCATTCACACACTATTCCTACGCCATTCGCGATGCGGTGGCCGGCGTTGCCCTGCCCGCGGTCGAAATTCACCTGAGCAACGTCCACAGCCGCGAGGAGTTTCGCCACCGTTCCGTAATTGCTCCTGTCTGCGTTGGCCAGATCAGCGGTTTCGGCTGGCGTAGTTATCTGCTGGGTTTACAGGGGCTGCTGACTCATATATCTGAAAATCGGGCCGGCTGAATTTCGCGACGTGTTCCAGCGGTATGCAACTGATGCCGTCCGGACGATTCGCAAGATTTTCCTGAACCTTTTCACGCGACGATAACGAAACCAACCTCTTCCACCACAGATGTCCCTATTTCGTTGGCGCCTGTTCTGGACGCTCACAATTCTGTTCGTGCTGACATTGATGGCCGTTCTGGTCATGGCATCCAGGCAACCCGCAATCACTTCAGCCCTGCCCTCTCCACTGATTCATCCAGGTCTTGATCCGGTGGTTGAGACAGTGCCAGCAACGCAACCGACAATTGTTTCCTCGGCGGAAGCTTCAGTCGATTCGCAGACTCCCGCGGCCGCAGTTACGGGCACGGTTGAATTGTGGCACAGCTGGTCCGGCAAAGACGGTGATGCTCTGGCAGCCATCCTGGACCGTTTCCGCCAGTCTAGACCCAACATCCAGGTTGAAACGCTGTTTATGGATTACGGCGACCTGGCCCAGGGCTATGCGGATGCGGTAAAGGCGGGGGAGGGACCGGATCTCATCATGGGACCCAACTGGTGGCTGCGAGAGTTTGCAGAATCTGATGTTGTCCTGCCGCTGGACGCTCGGATCGGGGTGCAGGAACGATCGCAGTTCATCCAGGCAGCGCTCGGAAACCTTGTTTGGGAAGGCGTCCTTTATGGACTGCCAACCGACTACGAGCTTGTGGCCCTATATTTCAACGGGCGATTGCTGGATGAAAGCAACCTCCCGCTCACAGTGGAAGATCTGATCGAGCTGGCTCAGGATGCCCCTACACAAGGGGCCGGCATCTACACGAATTTCTACCACCTGTACTGGGGCATCGCCGCCTTTGGAGGTGAACTCTTTGACGAAGAGGGCCGCGTAGTTCTCGAACAGACGCCAGCGACGGCGGAATTTCTCAGCTGGCTGCAGCGGGCTGAAAACACGCCGGGTATCTTTGCCGCTCTCGACTATGGAATGCTGATGGATCGCTTCAAAAAGGAAGAGTATGCCCTGTTCATCGACGGGCCGTGGAGCATCGGCGAGTTGCGGGAACGGTTCGGGCCTGACTTGGGCGTGGCGCCACTGCCGGCGGGACCAAGCGGTCCGGCGCGCCCGTGGCTGAGCGCAGACGGCGTCTTTCTGAACCCGACGACCTCTGCCGACCAACAGGAACTGGCGCTGACAGTAGCCCGCCATATCACTAACGCAGAGAGCGCCTCGACTGTTGCCCGCATCGCTGGCCGGCTGCCCGCGCACAGGGAGGCAGATCTCAGTGAAGATCCGCTGCTGGCCGGTTTTGCAATGCAGGCCGAGAATGCAATTCCCCAGCCCAACTACGCAGAGTTGGACGAAGTGTGGGGCTATGCCGCTGATATGATTACACAGGTTCTGCGCGATTCGAAGACACCGGAAGAGGCAGTCCTCGAAGCCGCGACGCTCATAAACGAAGCGAACCGAAAGTAAACTGTCCCGGGAGGCGGGCGGCAGGCTTGCTGACTCCCTCGAACGAAGAAGACTAGACGTTCAGGACGGTGACCGCGTGACTTCGCCAGGCCCTTGCAGCTACGCTTGTGATGGTCGCAGAATTGAACGCGGCGGCAGGGAAACTATGCTCATCAGCCCGAAGTAACTCGACCGCTGAGCTGATCCGAAATATGCTGCTGCAAACACCCTTGGATCACCAGAGGGCAGACAGGAAGAACTGACTTTGCCGACACAACTCAAATTGGAGACCCGCCCGCAAGGCATTGTGGCTGGACTTTACGACCGGCTTCCCTTCCCCAACATTGGTCCGGTGCAGGAAATCGCCTTTGATCTGGGAATCACCGCTCACGGTGGCGATGTGAAGTTGCAGGGTCTGGTGATACAGGGCTATTGTGGGCACCAGATGCTGTTTGAACAGAGGTGGTCGGCGCGCATAATCCGTCAACGCACGGGTGAAGAAGACCTGACGATTGCAGCCAACACAGGGCTGGCCGTCCGCAGCCTCCAATTCTTGCTTCATGGATATGAACGCCTCTCACACATCGACATTACTGCTGTCGGCAGAATCGGGGAGAGTGGCGTAGGTGCCGACGATCGGCAGAGCATTCAGGCACACTGCCAAGCGCCGGTAGCCTACCACGAGCAAAAGACAGACTATTACTTCCCGCTGGCTGGAGCATGGTGGGCAGTGCAGGCAGGAGACTGGAGCGACTTTCACAAAACCGAGGTGTATAGCCAGCCATTCGCGGTGGATTTCGTGAAGCTGGGGCCAGAAGGAAAAACGCATCGAGGCGACGGACGCGCATTATCTGACCACTACAGTTGGCATCAGCCGGTCTATGCCGCGGCCGGGGGCAAGGTGGCGTACGCCTGTTTCGACATGCCGGACATGGCGCCCGGCGCCATCCCTGACCAGGCGATCATGCGTGGCGATATGCGGCGGCTGTTGGGTAACGCGGTTGCCGTCAGCCATGCAAATGGCGAGTTTAGCTACTATGCGCATTTGCAACAGGCCAGCTTGAAGGTCAATGAGGGCGAGATGATCCGGCGCGGCACTCAGTTGGGAAACATCGGCAACAGCGGCAATTCGCCGGGGCCGCACCTGCATTTTCATGTCATGAACGGACCCAACCTGTTCATCGACCAAGGGCTGCCGGTCCAATTCAGCCATTTTGAGGCCGGCGGCCAGTTTTTCGCCGAACCGATTACAGTCCCGACACGCATGATCGTAATCGGGCCGGAAAGGGCATAGCGCGACGGGCGAACAGGGAAGATCGCATTTGCGTTCGTCACGTTAAGAACACAAGTACAAGAGAGCAAAATGACTGAACATTCCATCAGTAGCAACGGGGCCGGAGAAGCCGCTCTTCACTACCGGTTGGACGACGAGCAGTACCAGGCGCTGGTAGACACTGTTGCCGGCGAAAGGGTAATGGGACTGGCTCTGTGGGAAGAATCGATCAGCGATGTAAGCGGCGAGCCACCTTCCGCAGAAGCGCGCGTCCTGTTTGATCTCGATCTGTATCTGGAAAACAATCTGTTGCTGGCATTGTACGGAACGTCTGTGTTTCCTGATCCCGAAAGCGATCCCTTGCGTGGTTGGCAACAGACTGGTAAAATAGTGCAAGCTTTGATCGGCGAAGGAATCTGGCTGGACGAAATCGCAGCAACTGAAGAGGAAGAGTTGGTTTTAGTCCTTAGCCGCAAGCACAGACCACACCTGTATTTGAATGTGGGTGGCTGGACAATCGAGGAGTGGAAGACTCTGCCCGGCGAGCAGTAACAACGCCGGAACAGACTGACTTCAACGCTACTAATTTCAGCTCCGCTCTTGGCGGTACGGGGCGACTGCCGAAGCTATCGGCGCCCCTCCCTTTGACAGGTGGAGAGGATCATAGAGAATCAGCTGTTACGACCCGACCGGGGAGGTTCAAGATGACAATTCTGACTGCCACGAGCGTTGCTCAGACAAGCACTGAACGTTGGAAGGCTTCACTGTACGCGGCGCTGGCTGCAGCGGTAGTATCGCTACTGATGGTTCTGCTTAGAGGCGTGCCCGTACTTGGGGCCCTGCTGGGAATCGTGATCGGCGCGGCTCCTATTGTAGGCTACGATTTCGCCCGCGGCGCCCTCGGGGAAAATTGGCGACCCGTCATTGGCGGGCTGATCGGCGCGGTGGCCTTTGTAATTGGCATTGCCCTGCCAGGGGTCTTTACGGACGACTTTGGCTTCGTTGTGGCAGGCGTCCCCATCAGTATACTAACAGTGATCATATGGCCGATTGTCGTCGGCGCGATGAGCCCGAACCAGTCGATCTTAAAACTCCTCCTTGCCAGCATAATCGGTCTGATTCTTGCCTGGATCGTAGCGTTCCTCGCCGCCGGTCAGGATCCGACCAGTTGGCCCGGCATCGCCGCGATCCTGTTTTGGGCCGTTTGGGGCGGCACGGTGGGCGCGGCTCTGAGCGCGTGGAGCAAGTAGAAAGTACTTCGCGGTACATGATGTACCGCGCTTCCAACAGACGATAGATTCGGGTCAGCGGGCGGTTTACAGCGCCCGCTGATTCAATTTAGCAGGTACCGGCTTCGGCAGCATGTTCCTGCTGTGGAATTGAAATCAACCTCGTACGTTCAGGCTGGCTTGGCTCATGTATCGGGACGCGACCTCGCTTGAAGATATCTACCGGCTGGCTTTGCCGCAAGGATCGAGTGTATTGTGCGGCGAGGAATTTCTGGACCGGCCGGTAAGTTGGGCCTGCAGTTTGCGCCCCAGCCCACCCGCCTTTCCCAACCTTGAAGGCGATGAACTGGCTCTGATCGACATCGAAGACCTGCGCCGGCTCGACCCGCAGCTGCGTCTGGACCGTGTCATCAACAGCCTTCACCAGGCGCGCATCTCCGCAATCGGCGTGTTGGGTGACGTGCCGGAAGACGCCATATCTGTCGCCGAAGAGAATCAGATTCCGTTAATCGTCCTTCCCGACTCCGAAACGCTTTTGTCGGTCGAAAGGACGGTGATTCGCCTGATCGTGGACCGGGGCGGCTACTTAGCCGCCAAGGCGGCCGATTTGCAGCGGGAACTAACGCAGATCGAGTTGGATGGCGGCGGAATGGATATGATGGCCCAACTTCTGGCTGGCTTCTCAGAACAGCCGGTTCTCTTTGTAAAAGATGGCGGCACACCGATTGCATTCGCCGGCCTCGAAGAGTTGACCGAACAACACAAGCGGCGCGTATTGACATCTCTTCCCAGCCGTACGACTTTGCGAAGTTGGCTGGTCGCCGAATTCGGCACCGAGCCATCCGAGAATACTGAACTAACCGGCATCCTCCCATTGGACGAAAAACTGCGTTTTCGCGAGATGGTGGTCAGTCCCGTGATCGTCGCCGAGCGAGTCGAAGGCTACTGCCTCCTGTTGCGTTCGAATTCCATTACCTCGGACGAGATTTCAACGATAGAGAGGCTGGCTGTATTGCAAGGGGCAGGCGCGGCAGCCCTGGCCTGGAGCCGCGAGCAGGCGGTCGGTGCAGTCGAAGAGAAGATGCGCGCTGTCTTTCTGGATGAGCTGCTGGCAACCGAGATTGCCGACCAGGAGGCGTGGATTCAGCGCGGACGCTCGATCGGGTTCGATCTTGCAAGGCCCCACACTGCTTGGCTAATCCAGGCCGACGGCATCCAGGACTGGCCCAATGCCCTGCAGCAGTATCTGACCGGAATGCAGGAGCCGATCCTGCTCTCTGTGCGCGCCGAAGCGGCGTTGCTGTTCTGGCCGTGCGACAACCCCAAAAGCGGACGAGAATTTAAGACGATCGCGAACCGATTGGTAGAGCACTTCACGTCGTCTTTCCAAAAAGCATCGCTTGTTGTCGGAATCGGTCGCCCGGCTGCCTCTGTGCGCGAATGGCTGCGGAGTTTGGAACAGGCTCGGGAAAGCTGCCGGATGGGAAATTCCTGGCAGGCTTCGCCGGTGACCTACTTCGGAGACTTGGGGCTCTATCAACTTCTGACTGGGCTGGGTGGAAGCGGAGAAGCGAGCAGATTCTTCCGCAAGACGGTAGAACCGCTTATCACGCATGACGAAGAACATAACGCTGAACTGGTCGAGACGCTGGAAGCCTTTTTTTCTTGCCATGGCAACCTCAGCCAGACTGCGACCTCATTGCACATCCACCGCAATACACTGACCTACCGCCTGCAGCGCATCTCCGGCATCACCCGCATGGACCTTAACGATGCCGATGCACGTTTCTCTCTCCAGCTCGGTCTCAAGCTGCGGCCGGTCCTGCATAACCGGGTCCTGTAGACGTCGGTTGACAGCGCCTGGTCAAGGTCTTACACAACCTTCCCATTGTGGCTGCCGACTGCAAGCTGCTCTGCCAGGGAACGAACTGCTTCAACGCCCGCGTCCGAGCCGGCGGCCTTCACCAGTGCCGAACCAACGATGACCCCTTCGACAATTTCAGCCACCTTTGCAGCCTGGGGGCCAGTGCTAATACCGAAGCCGACCGCCAGGGGCAGTTCGGTATGGCGGCGAACGCGTTCGACAAATGCCGGCAGACCCGGCGGTAGTTCGTCGCGAGCGCCGGTGATGCCGGTTACACTGACGAGATAGATGAATCCGGTGGCATGCCGTGCCACTGATCTGATGCGTTCTTCAGTGCTGGTTGGCGCCAGCATATAGATTGTCGCCAGCCCGGCCTCACGGCAGGCGGGCTCCAGCAGCTCCGACTCTCCCGGCGGCAGATCGGGGACGATCAGCCCGTCAACGCCAGCACTGGCCGCAGCTGCCACAAAGCTTTCTTCACCGTAAGCCAGAATCGGATTGTAGTAACTCATGGCGCAGAAGGGCGTGTCTACACCTTTTGCACGCAACTCGCGCACCATTTGCAGGCAGTCAACCACGGTCGTTCCGCCGACCAGCGCGGCGTAGGTGGCCGTCTGAATCGTTGGCCCGTCGGCCAGCGGATCACTGTGAGGAATACCGATTTCGACGAGGTCTGCGCCGGCCTCCGCCAGAGTAGTGATCACGTCCAGAGATTGCTGCCGAGTAGGGTAACCCATGGCATGATAGGGCATAAACGCCGCGCTGCCAGCCTGGTTCAGTTTACGAAAAACCTGCTCAATACGTTCGACTCCGCTCATTTTTCACCTCGCACCCTGAGTTGGCGCATTTAACTGTCTCTGCCAATTGCCTGCATGACTGTGCCCAAGTCCTTGTCGCCCCGCCCACTGAGATTGACCAGAATCACCTGATCCTTTGTCATCTGCGGCGCCAGCTCCAGAACATATCCTATCGCATGAGCGCTCTCCAACGCGGGGATAATGCCTTCAAGTTCGCACAGCGCATTGAATCCGTTCAGGGTCTGCACATCTGTGCAGTAGGTATACTCAGAGCGGCCAACATCACGCAGCCAGGCATGTTCCGGTCCGACACTGGCATAGTCCAGGCCGGCGGAGATCGAATGGGTGATGGCAATCTGTCCGTCACTGTCCTGAAGGACGTAGCTCTTGGTGCCCTGCAGAACGCCGAGCCGTCCCCGCTGCGGATCAGCAAAGCGGGCGGCGTGGGCGCCGTCTTCAATGCCGTGGCCGCCTGCCTCGACGCCGATGAGACGCACACTCTCTTCCTCGAGGAAGGGATGGAAGATGCCGATAGCGTTGCTGCCGCCGCCGACACAGGCAACAATAACGTCGGGCAGCCGTCCAGGGCCGCCTTCGGCGGGGTCCTGCATCTGACTGTGGGCTTCAAGGCCGATAATCGATTGGAAATCCCGAACCATCGCAGGGTAGGGATGGGGGCCAAGCGCGCTGCCCAACAGGTAGTGGGTCGTTTCAACGTTCGTAACCCAATCGCGAATGGCTTCGTTAATGGCGTCCTTGAGGGTCTGCGAACCGCTATCGACCGCCCGCACTTCGGTTCCGAGCAGCTGCATACGGAAGACGTTCGGCTTCTGCCGCTCCATGTCGACCGTACCCATATAGACGATGCACTCGATCCCCAGCAGCGCGGCCGCCGTGGCGGTGGCTACGCCGTGCTGGCCGGCGCCCGTCTCGGCCACGATGCGCGTCTTGCCCATCTTGCGCTTCATCAGCAGCGCCTGGCCCAAGGCATTGTTGATTTTATGGGCGCCGGAGTGCGCAAGGTCCTCTCTCTTCAGGTAGATTTGGGCGCCGCCCAGCTCTTCGCTGAGGCGGCGGGCATAGGAAAGGGGGGTCGGGCGGCCGACGTAGGTATGCTGTAGGTGCGCCAGTTCCGCCATGAACTCTTTGTCGCCGCGGGCGTTCAAGTATGCTTCTTCCAGTTCGTCCAGCGCCGGCATAAGTGTCTCTGGCACATATTTGCCCCCGTAGGGACCGAAACGCCCGGTCTCGTCCGGCACGGCGCCGAAGTTGACAGGTTGTGATGTATTGGAGAGAGTCATCGGTTCCTCGTAATAGTTTGGGCGACGGCTGCGCAACTGTCCGTCATCTGCGCTCGAAAATGATATTCGTGGCCTGTTGCATTACAGCCACCGGCGCGGCTTCGCCAGTCCACTTTTCCCAGGCGATTGCGCCCTGATAGACGAGCATTCCCAGGCCGCCAATAGCTGTAGCCCCATCGGTGGAGGCCAGCTGAAGCAACCGGGTCATGGCCGGATTGTATACCAGGTCATAAACGATCTGATCTTCACGAAACTCAACGTCTTCCTCCCAGGGCAGCCCTTCGACCCGCGGCTCCATGCCCAGCGACGTGCAGTTCACAATCAGATCGGCGTCCTCTGCACTGCCGGTTACGTCATCAGGGAAGGCGGCGCTGCCGATCCTGATCTCCGGGAAGTAAGACTGCATGGTTGCGGCCAGATCGTCGGCCTTAGCCACGGTGCGATTTAGGATTCTGATGTTCCGGACCCCGGCCTCCGCCAACCCGTAGACGACTGCTCTTGCGGAGCCGCCTGCGCCAATCACCAGCGCCCTTTGGCCGGCAGGTTCAACCGCGTGCGCTTGTAGATCGGCGATGAATCCGGCGCCGTCGGTGTTGTCGCCGGTGAGCTGTCCGTCCTCGTCAACGATGATCGTATTAACCGCGCCGATTGCTTCGGCCGCGGCCGTCCACTGATGCAAATGGGGCATGACGGCCTGCTTGTGAGGCACCGTCACATTGACCCCTCTCAGGCCCAGGGCAGGTAGCGCGGCGACGGCATTCTGCACTCGATCCGGCGGCACCGAGAACGCCAGGTACCGCCAGTTCATCTGGCGAGCGACGAATGCTGCGTTGTGCATCTGTGGGCTGATCGAATGTGTGACCGGCCAGCCGAAAAGACCGACAATTGTCGTTTTCGCGTTGATGTCAGTTTGGAACAGCTCCGGATCAGCAGTGACTGAACCCGGCGTGACAGCTTCAGTCTGCGGTTGCTCACTCATTTTCGCTTGCCCAGTCCAACTCTTGAACTTCCACATTGAGCGCCCGCAGAGTCGTTTCGAAGTCGGGAAAACTGTCGGCAGTTACGTGCGCGTTGTAGATAGTGGTTTCACCCTCGGCAATCAAGCCCGCCACGGCAAGAGCCATGGCAAGCCGGTGATCGCCGTGGCTGTCGACTTCGGCGCCGTTAAGCGGCGTTGGCCCGTCCACAATGAATCCATCAGGCGTTTCTTGAATATGCGCACCCATCTTTTTGAGTTCTGAGACTGTCGTGGCAATACGGTCGGTCTCTTTGACGCGCAGTTCCTGGGCATCGCGCACAACAGTACGGCCCTCGGCTTGTGTGGCTGCCACCGCAAGGACCGGCAGCTCGTCGATCATGGTGACAAGCTGTTCGCCCCCGAAATCCAAGCCCCGCAGACCGCCACCGCTGACAATGAGATCCGCCACCGGCTCACCACCCTGATGAGGCCGCGACCGCCGCCGTATGTCGGCACCCATCTCTGAAAGTGCATCGACGATTCCCGTGCGGGTGGCGTTGACGCCTACGTCGACGATCGTCAACTGGCTGTCCGGCACGGCGGAGGCTGCAACCAGCAGGAAAGCAGCTGAAGAGATATCGCCGGGGATGATAATGTTCAGGGGGTTCAGCGGGTCCTGAGGGCGCTCGCTGTGTGTCGTATTGCCAAGTGCTGTAACCGGTGCGCCCATCGAACTGAGCATGCGCTCGGTATGATCTCGGGCGGGCCCCGGCTGGTGAACAACGGTCAGGCCATGGGCAAAAAGGCCCGCCAGCAGGAGACAACTCTTGACTTGGGCGCTTGCGACCGGCATTTTGTATTCAATGGCGGACAGCCGGCTGGGCACTATGGTCAGAGGCGCGTATCGGCCATTCTGACGCCCATGTATCTGCGCGCCCATCGTCCGTAGGGGATCAACAATGCGAGCCATGGGACGGCCGCGGATTTGGGCAGTTCCGTTGAGAACGCTTACGAACTCCTGCCCGGCCAGCAGTCCTGCCAACAGTCGCATCGTTGTGCCGCTGTTGTCGCAGTTGAGCACGTCATTCGGCTCTCGCAAGCCGTCTAGGCCGACGCCGTGAACCTCCAGTTGCGTGCTGCTTATTTCGTCAATGCGCACGCCCATTGCCCTCATAATGTTCATGGTGGCGCGGCAATCATGGCCATCAAGAAAATTGCGAATACGTGAGGAGCCTTCGGCGATCGAACTGAAGATCACTGCCCGGTGGCTAATGGACTTATCGCCGGGAACACCGCACCGACCGATCAGCGGACCGCTATTGCTGATCTTGAGAATGTCTGCCATAGGAGATCCTGGAAATATTTGGGTGGGTGGGCAAAACAGTTTTAATTGTGTAGTCCTGCGATTCTCTAGAATCCGCGCCTCGAATCGTGTCGTATTGCTGTGAAGACTGACCGCGATCCTTTTTGGTCATTTGGCCTGCGACGCGAGCACGCCTTGCTTCGGTTTCCAGGCGGCTCGCGTAGTTTGGGAGCACGAAAGCTTGGTACGCAAGGACTCCTCATCGCTGTCTGCGAGCAGCATTCGCAGTTCCTGGAGATGCCCGCTCATAGTGTCCATTTGGGCCAGGACCGCGTCGCGATTGGTCATCAGTATATCCAGGAACATCTGCGTATCGCTTGCCGCTACCCGGCTGGTGTCGCGAAAACCGCCTGCCGCCAGGTCCCAGACCGCGGCATCGTTGGCGCCGCTGTCCTTGACTGTGTGAACCAGGCCGCTCGCCAGAAGATAGGGCAGATGGCTGATGGCGGCCACCAGTCGATCATGACGTACAGCCTCCATCGTGATGGGGAAAGCTCCGATGGAAGTCGCCAGTTCCGAAGCGAGCGACACTGTTTCCGTCGTTGTGCGCGGCAGGGGCGTGAGAACCCACGGCGCGCCCTCGTACAGTCCGCTCTCGGCGGCGGCATAGCCGGCGGTCTCCTTGCCGGTCATGGGATGCCCCCCAATGGGCTGAACTCTGGGCGGAAGCCGGTCCATGGCCGCGCAGATTTCAGCCTTGGTACTTCCCATATCCATCACTACCGTGCCCGGCCACAATATCGGTCCCAGCGTCTCCAACATGGTGACTACCGCCCGCACAGGCGTGGAGAGAATCACCACGTCGGCGCCGGCAACGCCGGAGCTGAGATCGGTTGTCGCCAAGTCGACTGCATCTTCGTGAAACGCGCGCAATATCGTGCTGAAGTTGCGCGTAACGCCGCGCACTTCGCGACAGAGGTTACGCCGTTTCAAGTCCATGCACAGGCTAGCACCCATCAGGCCCAGCCCGATGACTGCGACTCTGCATTCAGAGAGAGGTTTCATGAATCGTATTCGTTACCGGTTTTCAGTTACCGATTTGCCCGCTGGCTAGATTTCCAGAAATCTGAAACTTCGAACCCGAAACTTGGTATCAGAGTTGGCGTCCGACCGCGCTGGCAATTGTCCGCAACTCATCCATCAGCGTGCCGAATCGCTTGAAAGTCAGACTTTGGGCGCCGTCGCTCCAGGCCTTGGACGGATTGGGATGCACTTCGATCATCAGGGCATCTGCCCCCGCGGCAACCGCGGCCTTCGCAATCGGGCCAACAAATTCCCATTGGCCTGTTCCGTGGGCCGGATCGGCCACAACCGGCAAGTGGGTCAGCTGCTTCAATACCGGGATGGCATTGATATCGAAGGTGTTGCGGGTGGCGGTCTCATAGGTTCGGATCCCGCGCTCGCATACCATGACCTGCATGTTGCCGTTGCTCAAAATGTATTCGGCCCCCATCAGCAACTCCTGAATCGTGCCGCTGATACCGCGTTTGAGGAAGACAGGTTTGCTCGTCTTGCCCACCGCCTTCAGCAGCGGGTAGTTCTGATTGTTACGTGCGCCAATCTGAAAGATGTCGGTATAATCGCCAACAAGCTCGATGTCTTCCGAGCTCATTACCTCAGTAATGATCGGGAGGCCTGTCTGCTCCCTGGCTTCAGCCAGAAACTTGAGACCATCTTCGCCCAATCCCTGGAAACTGTATGGGCTGCTGCGCGGCTTGAAGGCGCCGCCCCGCAGCACCGAGCCACCGGCCTCTTTAACTGCATGGGCCGTCTCCAGGATCTGCTCGCGGCTTTCGACACTGCATGGCCCGGCCATGACCACAATCTTTTCGCCGCCGACGCTAATACCATTCACTGGAATCGAGGTTGACGACTGGGTGAAGTCGCGGCTGGCGTACTTGTACGGCTGCATTATGCGAACCGTCTTTTCGACACCATCGAGTACTTCGAAGGTATCCTGTTGGATCAGGTAGTCGTCGGCGCCGATAATCCCGATGATGGTACGCGCTTCACCGCGGCTCAGATGTACCTTGTATCCAAGCTCTTCGACCCGTTTTACGACAGCCTCAACCTGCTCCGCTGACGAATGCTGTTTCATTACGACAATCATTGATAGATCCTTTCCTGTCTCAGATGCATTGTTGAAATATCAATGTCCGATGAGTTTCATATTGAAGCCGGCAGCTGTGCGCTTTTTTGGTTCCTGCGCACTTTTCAGACCGGCACTGCTTCCTGCTCAATTTCATTGGCAAACAGGCTTTCTCTGCTCTCAGCCGCAGTTGAGTCTTGCGGGTCGGCAGGGTTTGCTATCGAGCGGCCAACGGCCTCGGCGACTTTGTGCAGACTGCACATCAGATCCGCGAACCGTGCCGGTTTGAGACTCTGGTCGCCGTCGCTCATGGCCGCCTCAGGGTCCGGGTGGACTTCCAGGATAAGGGCATCGGCGCCGGCAGCGACCGCAGCCAGAGACATCGGCGAAACCAATTCCCAGTCGCCTGTGCCGTGGGCGGGATCGGCCACAACAGGTAGATGGGAGGCCCGCTTCAGTACCGGAATCGCGTTGAGATCGAAAGTGTTGCGGGTGGCGGTCTCATAGGTGCGGATGCCGCGCTCGCACAACATCACCTGCATGTTACCATTGCTGAGGATGTACTCGGCGCACATCAGCAGCTCCTGGATTTCGCCGCTGATGCCGCGCTTGAGCATCACCGGCCGATTCGTCTTGCCGACCGCCTGGAGCAGGCCGTAGTTCTGCATATTGCGTGCCCCGATCTGCAGGATGTCAACATATTCAGCCACCAGGTCGATGGCCTCAATGGTCATGACTTCGGAGATGACCGGCAGCCCGGTGATCTCCCTGGCCTCTGCCAGATACTTCAGCCCCTCTTCACCAAGCCCTTGAAAACTGTACGGACTGGTACGCGGCTTGAAGGCGCCGCCCCGCAGTACGCTCGCGCCGGCCTCCTTGACAGCTATGGCAGTTTCTATAATCTGATCCCGGCTCTCGACACTGCACGGCCCGGCCATAACGACGACCTGGTCGCCTCCGAAGCGGACACCGCCCACATCGATGACCGTCCCTTCGGGGTGGGTGGTTCGGCTGGCCAACTTATACGGATCCTGAATGCGGACCGTTTTCTGCACACCTGCCATCGCATCGAACGTATTCCGCTGGACTTGGGTCAGGTCACCGACGAGAGCGATGACGGTGTGGTTGTCGCCGTAGATCGGTTGGGTTTGGGCACCCATGGACTCGGCGCGCTGGATGACGTTTTCAATCTCGGCTGGGGTTGCCTGCTCTTTCATTACGACGACCATTTGAATCTCCTTTATTTAAATCTGCAGCATTGTTTTCTGCGTGTATCGATCTTCACCTGGCTGAATCGCGGCGGGATAGCTACCCAACATCTTTACGAACGCCGCGCGGTTGACCAGGCCCAGAATGGCAGCGCCGCAGGCTGCTTCCCGCCAGTGGCCCTCGAAGTCCACATAAAATACATACTGCCAGGGGTAGTTGCGGCGCGGGCGGCTGACCAGCCTGATCAGTTTGATATTTCGATCGGCCAGTTCCCCTAAACATGAGGATAACCCGTCCGGGTTGTGCGGCGTGGCAAAGACGATGGAGGTTTTGGCGTTTTGCGTCTGTTCCGTTTCGCCCTTGCCGATGATAAGGAAGCGAGTATAGTTGTAGCTCTCGTCTTCGATATTCTTCTGGACGATTTCCAGGCCGTAAGTCTTGGCGGCCAGGGCACTCGCGATTACCGCCACATTCGGCTCCGGCGACTCCGCCAGATCCTTGGCGCTGCCCGCAGTGTTATACCAGGGAACGGCCTCGTAACCGTTGTTGTTGAGAAATTGCTCGCACTGTGCCAGAGCCTGCGTATGGCTTCGCACCTCTTTGATTATGTCGCCATTGTCTGGCAACTTCAGCAAGTTGTGTCGCACGCGCAAGATGATTTCACCTTGAATTCGCAAATCATGATGCAACAACAGATCACTGGCCTTATTGATGCTGCCGGCGGCAGAATTCTCAACCGGCACGACCCCCACGGTAGCACGATCATCGTCCAGGCTTGCAAAGAGGTCCTCAATTGTGTGGCACGAGACAGTATTGACCTCGGGCCCATAATGCTGATGGCAGGCTTCTTCGGAAAAAGCGCCGTGCTCACCTTGAAATGCGACAACCGTCATTGGACTCTTCCTATGCGCCTATGGGACGTCCTGATAATTGCATCACATCCCCACTCTTGTGCCTATACATATGGGCTGATCGACACTTCTCCACATCGGTACCGCCTGGGCGATTATTACCGTTATCTGTCGACCCGGAGATTAGGGCTATCTGCCTCTCATATTTGCAAAATTGCTTCCTGCGCGTGGCGCTCGTTGCCAGGTTGCTCTGCCGCGGGATAGCTGCCCAACATCTTGACAAACGCCGCGCGGTTGAGCAGCCCGAGAACAGCGGCGCTGCAGTCCGGCTCCTGCCAGTGGCCCTCAAAATCCAGGTAAAACACATATTGCCAGGGCCTGTTGCGACGCGGACGGCTCTCCAACTTGACGAGATTGATGTTGCGCTCGGCGAACTCGCCCAGACATGAGTACAGAGCGCCGGGGCTGTGCGGCGTCGCAAAGACGAGTGAGGTCTTGGCATCCGGCGTTTGCTGCGCATCGCCTTTGCCTATGACAAAGAAACGGGTAAAGTTATGGTCCAAATCTTCAATTCCCTGTTGAACGATTTCCAAGTTATAGATCTCCGCCGCCAGCGCACTGGCGATCACGCCTACATTGGGCTCCGGGCGCTCGGCCAGCTCTTTGGCGCTGCCGGCAGTGTCATACCAGGGAATGGCTGTGTAACTGTTGCGATTCAGAAAGCCTTCGCACTGCGCCAGAGCTTGCGGATGGCTGCGCACCTGTTCAATCTTGTCGCCGTTGCCCGGCATTGTCAGCAGGTTGTGCTGCACCCGCAATAGGACCTCCCCCTGCACTCTCATGTCATGATCCAGCAGAAGATCGTAGGCTTTGTTTATGCTGCCGGCCAGAGAGTTTTCCACCGGCACTGCACCTGTTGTGGCGCGTCCTTCGTCCAATGAGTCAAATATATCTTCAAAGGTCCGGCACGGAAGTGTTTCGACTTCTGCGCCAAAGTGTTGACGAATGGCCTCTTCGGAGTATGCGCCCGGCTCTCCTTGAAATGCGACAACTGTCATCGGATTACTCCATTCATGCCTAGAGCGAGCACGTAACCTTCCTCTAAGCGCCAGGTTTTTCGACCGGGGTCAGTCCGGTCGATTCTCTAACTGTTCATCGATCCAGCGGTTGAGCTCATCTATATCGATTTCAGATGCCAAGCTCTGGTCAGGGCGCAGGACTTGGGCCCCGTTCAGGTATACATGTTGAATATCCGCCTGCGGCGTATCGGTATTCCAGTGAATCAGCACGCGAATACAACGAGGAAGACCGCCCGGCAAGTCCATCTCATGTCCGCAGAGTAGCGGCACGTCCATCCATCCCAATTGGCGGGCCGCCAGCGCAGGGTATTGGCTGACAACATCGAATGTAGTGGTAAAGATAGCGCTTCCCACGTCAACGGAATCGATATTATTGAGACGAATCATAAAGGCCAGTAGTTCACGGGTCGCTCGCAATATAGCCTCGGGCGTGTCCTCTTCGACCGTAGTTGCGCCGCGTATTCCTCGACAGATCACGACTTTCTCCCCTTTATGTTGCCAGTGGTTTTTCCGGGTGGAAGATGCAGTCCCTGGCGAATTTGTCTCTTATTCGTCCTGGTTGCGCCCGCCTAGACAAGCCTCAGGGGCTGACAGAACATTATCGATGCCAACAAAAAAGACGTGGAGTTTGTCTCCACGCCTTGAGTTTCTTTACGTCGACTGCCGTTACACAGCCCAACGCTCCTCAACAAGCGGAGACGGTTGGTTCACACCAAAATAATAACCAAACCAAAAGTTGCCAAAAGAAAACCCGCGCCACTCGTGGCGCAGGTTGCTGGACAACAGGATCTCCGCTGCAGACGGACCATCCAACAGATTGATAGGAAGAAGAGAATCATCTTCGCCGCGAATCAGATCGGCGATTGTCACTGGTGCTTCGATTCTTTCGGTAGTCACGCTGTCGAATCGTCCTCGTAGTGGGGCGGCTGAGGGCTAACTCTGGATATTGAAGGAGAGAGTACCATAGGGTGATCCACTTGTCAATTCTTTGTCATCTAAGTTCAGCTAAAGGCGAAAGCACTCGCCCAGTTCTTTGCCAGCGGGTTCAGTCCGGAACAGAACGGTGCATCACAATGAGATCAAAGGGTCCATAGAAACTATCCTGAATGACGGCTGCTCTGCTCTTGCCGTCCGGCGATAACGAGACCTCAGTGACCCACGTAGCCCACAGTCCGTCTTGGCCGCTCGAACGGAAATTCCCTGTAGCCGTAACCGCTGTAAAAGATCCATAGTCCGCTGGTAGGTGTTGGAGTCGTCGCGGCTTTTCACCCGTCTGAGGATCGTACATCCACAAAGCGTTTCCACAATCGGAGCCATAGTAGAGCCGATTGTCAAGGCTCCAGCCATGCAAGAGATATTCGCACCCATTAACATCATGCTCGCGCTGGGCAGTCTTGAACGCGCTGGCAAAGGGACTCAGCGGCTGCGTCAGCCAGCTCAGCTCATATCCTCTGGCAACTCTGACAGTTCTGAGGCTGTACGGACCGTACATAAACAAGACTGCAAATGGAGCGGCAATTACTGAGGCCAGAATGGCAGCAGAAACGGCCCGGATTTTCCATCTACCCCGACCCAGCACCCAGAACAGGACACACATAGCCAGCCCACATATACAGTAGGTAAAGAACCAGAACCGATCAAGGAACACCGGATTGAGGAAATCGGTCAGCAGAATAAATGGGCCGAAGACCCACCAGGCAGGGCGCAGCTGCTCTGGCGTTGCGTCAACAAGCCATCTGCCGTAGACCGAGAGCAGAAGGAGGACCAGGAAAGTCCAGAGGGCTCCGCGATGCAGCCTGCCGCCAGTGAACAGTTTCTTGCTCATCAATATCGCGCAGATCATGAATACCATTCTCCTGAAAGGAGATCTCGGCATGTAGCTCTTTCGGCACTAACCACTGTTAGTTATCTTTCGAGAGCATCTCGAAACTCTAACATGCTTCCCCGGGAATCACCAGTCATCGTTATTTTAATTGCGCGAGACGGAACCTCTGCGCCGCCAGAGTACTATGCTACTGAATCTCATAGGAACACAGAATGACTGGCGGTCAGACCTAGTCCTTGTCTTGCATATCCTTTTCTGTTCCCCGACAATAGTAGCTTGAGCGACACATAGAGAATCAGATCGATATGCAGGCATTCTAATGGCCGCGCGGCACGCGCGCCATCTCGACTTGCAGGTCAAAACCACATCCAGGAGGATTTGCATGCAGACTTCATTTTCGCTGCAGGATAAGGTGGCATTGGTCACAGGCGCCAACGGGGGCATTGGGCGCTCGATTGCGTTGGGATACAAGGCATTGGGCGCGACTGTGATTGCCACCGGACGCAACCCGCAGAAGAACGCGGCGATTGCGGAAGAGTTGGGCGACAGCCACGAGGTCATTTCGCTGGATGTGCGTGACGAAGAGGCGGTCAATCAGACTGTGGCTGCTATCGTCGAAAAACACGGCAGACTCGACATACTGGTCAACAACGCCGGCATCGCCCGCCGCATCAACGTGCTGGACATGGATACGGCGGACTGGCATGACGTCATCGACACACATTTGAACGGTGGCTTCTACTGTGCCAAGGCTGCGGCCAAAGCGATGGTCAACGCCGGTAACGGCGGCAAGATCATCAACATCGGGTCGATGTATTCGCTGCTGGGGCCGCCTAACGTCACCAACTATGCAGCGGCAAAAACCGGAATCCTCGGCCTTACCCGCGGGCTGGCAGTCGAGTTGGCGGTTCACAATATTCAGGTGAACGCCCTGCTGCCCGGCTGGCACAAGACCGACCTTAACCGCGACCTGCTGGACGGGCCCCTGGGCGAGGAGATCCGCCACAAGACCCCGGCGCGGCGCCTGGGGACGGCAGACGACCTCGCAGGGGCGGCGATATTCCTGGCCTCAGACGCGGCCGAGTTCGTCACCGGCACCACCCTGGTTGTGGATGGCGGCTACTCGATAATGGACCGCCAGTGGGCAGATTGAAACCGGTCATTTGGATCGGGTATAATGCGGGCATCGTGAGGCACTGGTGAAGGGGCAAGGAGGACTGAAATGGCTGTTACGACAGTCGAACGCTCGACGACAACTCCTGCGACGGAAACTGAGACGCCAGTTCCACCTTTGAACAACGGCGACCGGCTTACGCGCGCCCAGTTCGAGCGCATCTACGCGTCCCATCCTGAAATTAAGAAGGCGGAACTCATTGAAGGAGTCGTCTATATGCCATCCCCGGCACGCCATCGCGAACACGGAAAACCACATTTCCACTCAATTAACTGGCTCGGTAACTATAGCGCGGCCACGCCCGGCGTCGAAGGCAGTGATAACGCAACGCTGCGCCTTGACTTCGAGAACGAACCCCAGCCTGACGCCCTCTTATTCTTGCCGCCGGAGTACGGCGGAACAGCCTGGGTGGGGGAGGATGGCTATCTGGAAGGGACACCGGAACTGATTCTTGAAGTTTCGGCTAGCAGCGCCAGCTATGATCTGAATCAGAAGAAACGGGCCTATGCCCGCAACGGCGTGCCGGAGTACATCGTTTATCTGGCCTATGAGCAACGCGTTATCTGGCATGTTCTCCGTGAAGGCGTCTATGAGGAGCAGGGGCCAGACGAAGATGGTGTACTTAAAAGCGAACAGTTCCCTGGCCTGTGGTTGCTGCCGGATGCGCTTCTGTCCGGCGATCTCTCCGGCGTCCTGGAAACGCTGCAACACGGGATTGCGTCATCCGAACACAAGACATTCTGCGCCGAGCTAACGCGGCGCCTCAAGGAGGCCAAATGAATCTCACTACCCCGGACAACCTGGCTGCAGTCGACCACCTGCTGACAACCACGCGCTCTGTGCGGAAGCGGCTGGACCTGAATCGTCCCGTAGAGCGGGAAGTCATCAAAGAGTGCCTGGAGATCGCGTCCCAGGCCCCCAGCGGCAGCAACCGGCAGGGCTGGCACTTTGTCGTAGTAACCGATGCCGAAAAGAAACTGTTCATAGCCGAACGGTATAGGAAGGCTTGGTACGGATACAACGCCACGCGCAATGTGGGTGAAGGGCCGGACGTGACAGCAGAGGAGAAACAGATGCTGCGCGTGATCAGCTCCGCCCAGTATCTGGCCGACAACATGCAGGATGTGCCTGTGCTGGTGATTCCTTGCATCGAAGGCCGCCCAGAGGATGCCGCGCCGGCTTCGCAGGCCGGAGTTTACGGCTCGATTCTACCGGCCGCGTGGTCGCTGATGTTGGCACTGCGCGCCAGGGGGCTGGGTTCTGCCTGGACCACGCTGCACCTGCAGAGTGAACGCGAGATCGCCGAAATGCTGGGCATCCCCGCGGGAATTTCACAGGCCGCGCTGCTGCCGGTCGCCTACTTCAAAGGCGACGACTTCCGTCCGGCCAAGCGCAAGCCAATGCGCGACAGAACGTATTGGGACGGCTGGCAGTCCTGATGAAGCTAGTCGCCGACATTCATCTGCACTCCCACTTTTCACGCGCCACGAGCAAAAACCTGACCCTTGAGCACCTGTGGAAGTGGGCGCAGCTCAAAGGCGTGCAGGTGGTAGCCACTGGCGATATCGCCCATCCAGGCTGGCTGGCCGAGCTGCAAACGAGGCTGGAACCGGCTGAGGATGGGTTATTTAGGCTCAAGCCGGAATTCGCGGCCACTGTCGCCGACGAGGTGCCCCCTTCTTGCAGCAGTACCGTACGGTTCCTGATCGGCGGCGAAATCAGCAACATCTACAAGAAATATGACCGCACGCGCAAAGTACACAACATTGTCTTTGCCCCTTCGATCGAGGCGACAACGGTTCTGCAGGCCGAGTTGGAGAAGATTGGCAACATCCGCTCTGACGGACGTCCGATCCTGGGTCTGGATAGCCGCGACCTGTTGGAAATCGTGCTGGAGGTGGACGACCGCTGCCATCTGATTCCCGCGCACATCTGGACTCCCTGGTTCTCGATTCTCGGCTCCAAATCTGGTTTCGATTCGCTGCAGGAGTGCTTCACCGATCTGTCGCCCCACATCTTCGCAGTCGAGACCGGCCTCTCGTCCGATCCGCCGATGAACTGGCGCGTGTCGTGGCTGGATGACTACACGCTCGTCTCCAATTCAGACGCGCACTCCCCGCCGAAGCTGGCACGCGAGGCAACCCTCTTCGACACCGAGTTGAGCTATGACGCGCTGTTCGGCGCGCTGCAGAGCGGCGATCCCGCCCAGTTCCTGGGCACTGTCGAGTTCTTTCCGGAAGAGGGCAAATATCATCTGGACGGCCATCGCAAGTGCGGGGTCTGCTGGGAGCCGGTCACAACGATTGCCAACGAGGGTCTCTGCACACAGTGCGGCAAGCCGGTGACGGTCGGCGTTTACCATCGGATAGAGGAGTTGGCCGACCGCGCGCCCGGCGCACGCTCCCCTTCGGCCGCGCCATTTACCAGTCTCATTCCACTGCCGGAAGCGCTGAGCGAGATTCTCAGCGTTGGCCCCAACTCCAAGCGTGTGCAGACCGAGTACATGCGCCTGCTGGGGCGGTTGGGACCGGAACTGGAGATTTTGCGGGAGTTGCCCCTTGAGGATATCGCCGCGGCCGGCGGCCCTCAACTGGCCGAGGGAATCCGCCGAATGCGCGCTGGTGAGGTCGTTGCGCAGAGCGGCTACGACGGCGAATACGGTGTGATCCGCATGTTCGATGGTGAGGCGGACCAGCTTTCATCATTCCAGATCGGAATGTTCGCGAACGAGCCGGCCACTGCCGAGAAGACGGAGATCGCACCGGCAGCTGAGGAGAATAAGGAAGGAGAAGCCGATCTGGAGATTCCGGTAGAGAAGCTGGAACCTCCTCTTGAAGAGGTAGTGGAGAATAGGGCAAAGGAGTCCAATTTGCCGCTCGAATCTGCGCCACTGGAACTCTTTCCCGCTGATTCTCAGGCGAGCGCGGATGCAGCCGGCGGCAAGCAGACGGCATGGTTCGAGCAGCTCAATCCGGCGCAGCAAGCCGCGGCCGCCCATACCCAGACACCGCTGGCGATTGTAGCCGGCCCTGGAACCGGCAAGACCCGTACCCTGACGGTGCGCATTGCCTATCTGATCGAGAATCTGGGAGTGTCGCCGTCGACGATCCTGGCGGTAACTTTTACGAACAGGGCCGCGGAAGAGATGCGGGAGCGCCTGGCCGATCTGTTGGGCGCGGAGAGATCAGGGCGTATCACTGTCTGTACATTCCATCAGCTGGGGGCCAGTTTGCTGCAGGAGTTCGGCGAAGCGATCGGCGTAAACCAGACTTTCACAATTCTCGCGGATGCGGATAGGCAGATGCTTCTGAAGAGGGCCTGCCCCGAACTTTCGACAAGGGAGTTGCGGTCGGCCTTGGAGGCGGTCTCGGCGCGCAAGAGTGGCTTGACCACGGACGTGTCTGAGAACAACGCTGAGAGCGGAAGTGACATCTGGAAGCGCTATCACGAAGCCCTCACAGAGGCCAACGCCCTCGACTTTGATGATCTGATCCTGCGCGCCGTCCAGTTACTCGAGACCAGTGCGGCCACTCTGCGAAAAATCCAGGCTCGGTTTGGCTGGATCTCGGTGGACGAATATCAGGATGTGAACGGAGCCCAGCACCGGCTCTTGCGCCTGCTGACAGCAGGAGGAGCCAATCTTTGCGTGATCGGCGACCCGGACCAGGCAATATACGGCTTCCGCGGCGCCGACCATCGCTATTTTCTCTCCTTTGAGAATGACTTCCCTGGTGGACAGCGCCTCTTTCTGGAGCGCAACTATCGCTCCGCCCAGTCGATTCTGGACGCGGCAATGCAGGTGATTTCCCGCAATCCAGATCACCAGGCGACCGCGCTCATCGCCGACTTTGCCGAGCAGGTTAAACTGGACGTCTATCGCGCCCCAACCGATAAAGCCGAAGCAGAATATGTTGTCCACCAGGTCGAGCAGATGCTGGGTGGCGTCAGCTACTTCTCACTGGATTCAGGGCGGGTTGACGAAGACGGCCTGCCAGAGGAATATACGTTCGGTGACTTCGCCGTTCTCTATCGCCTTAACGCTCAGGCCAGGCTGCTGGAGGAAGCATTCGACCGCTCGGGCATCCCTTTCGAGACGGTCGGAGGGACGGATCTGGCAGACCAGAAGCCTGTGCGGGAGGTCCTGGCGCTCCTGCGTTTGACGCTGGCGCCGGACAGTACTGTCCACTGGGAGCGGATCCTGTCGGAGGGCAAAGGGGCGCTTTCAGACGGAGCGGTCGCAAAACTGGTTAGTCAAGTGAAATCAGAGTCGGCGACGCTGGGCGCTGCGCCCTCTTGGCGAGCTATCGTAGCTTCGGCGTCAAGAACTGGCGCCTTGCGGAAGTCGCAGCGCGACCGGCTGGCCCAGACAATAGAACTCATGGACGCTCTAGCCGGCACAGTTTCCGCACCATTGTCTGAGCAAATTGCGACCGCGGCCGCAGGCTGGCAGAGGCTGCGTGGCGCCGAATATAGCGATGCCGAGAAGGAGCGTATCGACCGCCTTGTGCGCCGCGCCGCGCCTTTCCGCAATCGACTTCGGGAATTCCTGACAACGACGGCTTTGCAGAGTGACGCAGACCAATACGACCAGCGGGCGGACCGAGTGACCCTGATGAGCCTCCATGCTTCCAAGGGGTTGGAGTTCCCGGTCGTGTTTGTCGTCGGTTGTGAAGCTGGACTACTGCCCTATATGCCTGCCAATAGGGAAGTCGACACCGATGAGGAGCGGCGGCTGTTCTACGTGGGGATGACGCGTGCGCAGCGGCGGCTGATCCTGACGCACGCCGCCCGTCGCTTTCTATTCGGGCAGTCGGTGGAGAACCGGCTTTCGGACTTTGTCACCGACATAGAGGCGGCCTTGCAGGAAGTGCGGCATGCTCAGCCGCGTCAGACACGCAAGAGGACCGAAGATAGGCAGTTGCGATTGTTCTAAGTCAAATAGCAATGTACGCGAAAGCTGATTCTCGCGACCCGGATCTGTCCTGGCACGCTCTGCCCGCAGGCACTACCAGGCCGACGCCTCATTCAATGTTGACAGCTGTTCGGCTGTCACGTCCACATCCAACGCTGCCAGGCTACCTTGCAGCTGCTCGACCGTATTTGCGCCGATAATCGGCGCTGTCATCCCCGGCCTGGCCAGGAGCCAGGCAAGTGAAACCGTTAACGCAGTCGTGCCGAGTTCACCGGCCACGGCCTGCACCGCGTCCAGGACTTTCCAGCCTGCGTCATTAAAGTAGCGGTTACGCACGCTCTCCGCCCGCACGCTCTCCGTATCGCCCTCCCGACTGTATTTTCCTGTCAGAAAGCCGCCGGCCAGCGGACTGTAGGGAATAATGCCGATGCCGTAAGCCTGGCAAACTTCCGCCAGTTCCTGCTCAAACTCGGCCCTGTGCACCAGATTGTAGTGGGGCTGAATTGAGTCATAGCGGGCCAAGCCATATTTGTCGCTCGCCCAGAGCGCCCCCATCAAGCGCCACGCCGGATAGTTGCTGCAGCCGATGTAGCGCACTTTGCCCTGCTGCACCAGGCGATCCAAGGCCTCCAGCGTCTCGTCAATGGGCGTTTCTGCGTCGAAGTAGTGGGTCTGATAGAGATCGATTGTATCGCTCTGCAGGCGGCGAAGAGAGGCGTCGCACGCGTCAAATATGTGCTTGCGGCTGAGACCTTGATCGTTTGGCCCAGGCCCCATCTGTCCGCGCACCTTGGTGGCAATGATCATCTGGCTGCGGTTGCCTCTCGCCCGCATCCAGCGCCCGATCACCTCCTCACTGACGCCGCCGTTGTTGCCATCCACCCAGCGGCTGTAAATGTCAGCAGTGTCAATAAAATTGCCGCCCGCCTCCGCGAAGGCGTCCATCACCGCGAAACTCGTCTTCTCGTCGGCAGTCCATCCAAAATTCATCGAACCCAGACAGAGCGGTGAAACCTTCAACCCGGTCCGGCCCAGCCGACGATACTCGATGCCTTTCATTGTTCAAGCCCCCTCAGCATTCTCTCATCTCCCACCCGGCGCGTGACGCGGCGGGCGTCCAGCTCTTCCAACAGAGCCTGTGCGTACTTACGGCTGGTGTCAAGCAGATCGCGCACATCCGCCAGCGTAATTGCCCCGTTAGACCGGGCCAGGGCGATGATTTTCTGTGTGGCGGCGACGAAATCTTCCTGGCGAAAATAGACTGCGCCGGGCAGCCGCGCCAGGACATTCCGCTCAACCAGCGACTCCAGCAGATTTTCGTCACCTCTCAATAGGTCGAGCGTGTCGATAGCATTGGGCGGACTGAACGGCGCGGCCGCATAGGCCTGCAGGATCCGATCGACCGCTTTCTGCTGGTCGGGCGAATACCTGACAGTATGCGAAAGGAGCCGGACAGTACTTTCTTCACTTGCCACCAGTCCGTCACCATTCGCCTGCAAGGCCAGCTCGTTGAACGCCCTCTGGGGCAGCTCCTTCCGCAGGCCGCCTGCTCCAGCCACCAGCAGGCGGCTGCGCGCTTCGCTGCGGGGCATCCCCTGGCGCAAAGGATATTGGCTGTGGAATTCGCCAAGTAGCAGTTGCAGGTCGGCGACAATCTGCTGGTAAGCAGAAGCGCTGATCAGCAGCCGCTGTTCGTCCAACCCTCGAATCAAACCCGCTTCCAAGAGCTGGCGGATGGCCTCGCCTGCAATTTCCTTGTCGAGTCCACTGGCGGCTATCAGATCCTGCTCCGAAAGCAGTGGTTCCCGCTCAAGACTCTGCAACACGATCTCATCGGGGCTGCCTTGCGCAAGCGTTTCCAACTTGGCGACCACCGTTGCATCGAAACGTCGATAGCGACGACGGGGGTGTGGGTCGAGAATCTCGCCGCCTCCGAGCGTGAGGCTGGGCGAGGGCTGGCGCAGAATGAAGCGGTCGCCGCCTGCAACAAGGACTGGGCGTTCCAGCCGCAGCTGCAGCCAGCCTTCATCACCGGGCAGCAGTTCCTCTACGGCCAGAAGACGTACATGAGCAGGGGTCTCAGACGCACCGCTGAACAGATCTACGGCCATGTTGTGTCGCAAGGGATTCGTGGAGTCGGGCAGCAGCCGGAAGGAGACATCCAGCAGCCGGGTCGAACGCAGCGTCTCCGGAGTCACAACGACCTGTCCGCGGCCGATTTCATCGGTGGCGATGCCGCTGAGATTAACGGCTACCCGACTGCCAGGCAGGGCGCGTTCGATGGTTTGATTGTGTGTCTGCAACGCCCGCACGCGGCCCGAGGGACCGTCAGGAAGAATATCAATCGGTTCGCCGACGGAAAGATGGCCGTCGCTCAAAGTGCCCGTCACGATTGTACCGAAGCCTGGCATGCTGAAGATGCGGTCAATAGGCAGCCGCGGGCGGCCGCGATCACGGCGGGGGGGCAGCGCGGTCAGCCCCCGGGCCAGAGCTGAGCGCAGTTGGTCAAGGCCGTCGCCGCTCTGTGCGCTCACACGGATGATGGGCGCGCCTTCCAGTCGAGTGCCAACCAGGATCTCCTGGATGTCAAGCTCGATCAGGTCAAGCCACTCTGGTTCATCGATCAGATCTGTCTTGGTGAGGGCTACCAGACCTTCGGGAAGCGCGAGCAGGTCAAGGATGGCGAGATGCTCGCGGGTCTGGGGCATGACCCCCTCTTCGGCGGAGATGACGAGGATTGCGGCATCGACGCTGCCCACGCCCGCCAGCATGTTCTTGATGAAGTCGATATGGCCGGGCACATCAACTATGCTGACAGGTTCAAGGGAGCCGTCGGGCATGGCCAAGTCCATCCAGGCGAAGCCCAGAACGATGGTGAGCCCGCGGCGTTTTTCTTCTTCCAGTCGGTCGGGGTGGCTTCCGGTCAGCGCTTGAACCAACGTCGACTTGCCGTGGTCGACATGGCCAGCGGTGGCGATAACCCGCATCAGGTGCGGTTGCGTGTCGGCTCACCGGTGGCGATACCGGTGGTGCGTGGCTGGCTGTTATTCTGGCGGGCGTACAGTTCGGCGGTACGGCGCTGCTTTTGCCATTCCTCTTCCAGGTCCTTCATTGTTTCGTCCCTTTCTTCCAGAGACGTTTGCAGACCGTCGAGCCAGAGCTGGGCCGCATTTATATATCGGCCGCCATATTGCTCCTGCAGCTTCCACAGAAGACGCAGCATCTCTTCGTGTACGCGCAAATCGTGCAGCATCGGCGGAAGATGATCCAATAGCTCCTTGTTGTTCTTCTCCTGCTCCCCCCAGAGGTGCTCCTGGCGCAGACCGTCGCGACGACTCTTCTTCTCGTACTCCTCTTGAAATTCTTCCATCTCGCGGCGCATGCGCTCTTCGGCCAACCGTTGCAGTTCCTGCACCTGCACCTGATCGCGGCGAATGTTTTCCTGAAACTCAGGAATTGAATTTGCTGCCCGGCGGGCCGCTTCGATCGATTGGCCGAACGCCTGCAGACGTTCTTCATTCTTAGCGACAACGGCCCGCTGATCATCTATAATCTCTTGCCAGCGGGTCAGTACTTGCAAGCGCTCAACGACCTCGACGCGCAGCCGCTCCATGAATTGCTGCTGCTCCTCTCGAACCTCGGCAAAAACCGGCCGCCAGCGCTCGATTTCAGTGCTCATACGGCGGTCGGCATCCTCAAGAATTGAAAAGCGCCCGCTGAAAGCTTCGGTACGCTTAAACAGTTCGACCGTCTCCTGCTGCAGCTGGGCGATTCGTTTTGCATCGCCGGTGCGCTGATCGGCCAGAAAAGGGATCTGACGCGTGCGCTCTTCAATGTCTTTGACAAGCAGATTGACCTGATTCCTACCCTCCATAATCATGTCAACCATGCGTTCTTCTTCACCCTTACGCAGTTCAACCTTCTCTTCAATCCGGCCAATACGCGGCAACTCCCGGCGCACTTCGCTGATCTCTCTTGAGATTGCCTCCCTGTCGGCCAACCGGGCGCGGTCAAATTCGCGGGCAACCTGCGCTTGCCCCTCGTCGCTGCGGTCGATCATCAGGCCTAGTTCCTGCTTAACGCTTTCAATCTGCTGTTCAATTTGGGCGAATCGACCCAATTGCGCAGTTGTAGATGCCAGGCGCCCCTCCAACTCCTGGATGCGACGCGCCTGTTCGACTATGTCTCCGGACTGGCTTTCCAGCTGCTGCTGCAAACGGGAAATCTCGGCCCGGTCGCGCCGGTGCTCTTCGTCGAGCCAGGTTACCATTTGGGCAAGTTGGGCAGTATCCATTTTTCTTTCTTTCAGCGCACTCTGTTGGGTTAGGCGCGCTCAGATATCCTTGCGTGACAGGGGAACCACAACATTTTGCATCGGTTGCCCCTTCAACCCTGACGCCGGGTTCGTTTACCAGCGCTGTGCCTAACGGCCAGGAGGGACCTTTTGGAACCTGAATTGTACCATTTGGGGGAGAGAAAAGACAACCGGAATTCAACGCCGTGTGTACTCCACCTGCAGGTAGGTAGCGTTCAATACGTCCCTGGCCTGGAGCGTTGACGCCCGCGAAAGCGTTCCCTTCCACAGCCTGATTCCTGCGCTGCGACCGCGGTACCTTCAGAGTTCCCTGCAGTCAGTAGACCTAACGCCTCCTGTTGGCCCAATGTTCTGCTTGCAGGCTGCCGCCAATCGACCGAACCGATGTAAATGGTAGCAGCCGGCAGGTCCGCCGAAGACAGCGCCAAGCCAGTCGGGAGACGCGTGCCCGGCGCAAGCAATTGGCGCGGAACGATACTCGTAACTACTCAGCCGCAACTGATTCGCAACCCCAAACGAGGTGAGCAAAGGTGCTCTCTCCCCTCATTGCTTTCATTTGGGCGGTCGGGCCTTCGGCCCTCCCTTGTGCAGGGGCTGCGCCCCCGCAACGCCCCCTACAAAAGCATCGCTCACCGTCCGTGTCCGCGCATTCCGGCAGTGCCGCCACGCCAACCCGGCTGCCGCCAACCGAATACGCAATCAGATAGTCTGAATGGCGGCAGGGATAAAAGACTGGTCAAGACAGGCACTGTATATGGCTTAGTAGTTATCGATACTCAATCTACAGCATAGTGTTTGAGCGCGCCCGGGTCAAGCTCCAAACCCAAGCCATGTCTATCAGGGTCTGGAGACCAAATACCGTCTTGCGGTTCGTCGAAGGAAGAATAGAAAATACGGTCGGACGCCTCGACCGTGCCCAGATATTCGACAACTTTCAAATTCGGCGTCGCACAGGCCATATGAAGATGTACAAGCTGGTAAGCATGCGGAGCCACCGGCAGGTTGAAAGCGTGGGCGAGATGGGCGACCTTCATCCACTCGGTGATGCCGCCGACGCGGCCTACGTCGGGCTGCACAATGTCGGCGCCGCCGCGAGCGATGAGGTCCTTGAAACCATACTTGGTGTACTCGTGTTCACCGGTTGCTACAGGGATGTCGATGGCTCTGGCAACAGACGCCAGCCCTTCGATATCGTCGGCCAGAACCGGTTCTTCAAACCAGCCTACATCGTACTGCTCAAAGATTCTTGCCATGCGGATGGCCTGTTTGGCGTAGTATCCGTTATTGGCGTCGATGTAGATTGTCACATCAGGTCCTACGGCCTCGCGCACCGCGGCCAAGCGCGCAACGTCTTCCTTCTCGCTCTGGCCGAAATCTTTGCCGACCTTCATCTTCACGGCCTTCATTCCTCGTTCCACGTAACTGCACTGCTCCGTCACCAATTCTTCCTCAGAAAAATGCGTCCAGCCGCCGCTGCCGTAGACGGGCACCGTCTCTGTGAAAGGCCCCAGCAGCTGGTAGAGGGGCGTCTCATAGTACTTGGCCTTCAGATCCCAGAGGGCGATATCCACTGCCGAGAGCGCGCTGAATGCAAGACCCTTGCGCCCGACACCTCGAATCGCCCAGAACATTTCATCCCACAGCTTTTCGATATGCAGAGCGTTCTGACCAAGCAGAATGGGCTTGAGCGTTCGTTCAACTACTTCGCGCGCCGCGGTTGTTCCTCCGCCCAGCCCCAGCCCGACCAGACCCTGATCAGAATAGACATGGACGAAACACTGGCTTCGCCCCGGCGAGATATGACGAATAGTCGCATCCTGAAATCCAGGAAGATGGGGAAGGGACAGCACGGTTGTCTTGATATCCTGTATTATCATCGAAACCCTCCTGCAGGTTTGTTTGGCTTTCAAGCTGGCAGTTGCTATTATCCCACATATTCAGCAAAACAGGCTGGAGCAAGAATACACCGGGAGGCTTGGTATCTCGCGGCAGGAGCCGTAACATCACTGCAATTTCATTCCATTGCCCGCCTGGCGGTCTAATTCCGCCGGCGTGGTGCTAGACCATTCAGAGGACGGGGCCGCCAAAGCCAACTATGAAAAAAATCGAATTGGGATCTGTTGTACAAGTGGGAATCGTCGTGCGCGATGCGCGCGCCGCGGCCAAAGCGTGGACAGAGCGCTTTGCAATGGAACCGGCCCAGGTGGTGGACTGGCCCCCCGAGGGCAGCGATCTTGATGCACAGTCTACCTTTCGTGGACGGCCAGGTAACTTCCGCATGAGACTGGCCTTCATCGAGACAGGTGCAGTCCAGATCGAATTTATCGAGCCGCTTGAAGGCGACAACATCTATTCCGAGTTCCTGGAGGAACGGGGAGAGGGATTGCACCACTTGCTCTTTCGAGTGCCCGATCCGGAAGGTGTGGCGCAGGAGCTGAAGGTTGATATTATCCAGAGCGGTGGCTCTACCTTGGACCCGGGAGCAGTGTGGGCTTATCTGGATACGGAGAAGATTTTGGGTTCAATCATCGAACTGAAAACCAAACGTTAAGAGCAAGTCTGTAAGTTTATTTGACCCGATTTCAGACAAATGATACAATAAAAGGTGATTGTGACTTCGGGAGCGGGATACCCCACCCCGCCCGGCAACACGGTCGCTAGGTGCCGATTTCATTTGAATCCGCAACCTGGAGGCGCGTAGGACAAACTGTCCCCTCATTAGAACTGTCGAGACTATGCGAGTTGGCATTGACGCCAGGCTCAGTTACCACCAGCCTGCAGGAATCAGTCGCTATACGACGCATCTCATAGAAGAGCTTGCGCAGCTGGATCGGGAAACTACGTACACAGTTTTCCAGCACCGCAAACAGCGGAAACCTCTGGCCACTGCGCCCAATTTTAGACGGCGCACACTGTTCACGCCGGTGCATACGCGCGTTGAACAAAAGATGTTGGCGGCCGAGTTATCTTTCCATTCGCTGGACCTGCTCCACAGCACAGACTTTATTCCACCGCTTTACAGCAACGTCCCCTCTGTCATCACCGTTCACGATCTCGCCTTCCTGCGTTGGCCCCACTTTCTGACCGAGTCCCACGCCGCCTACTACAGCCAAATCGACCAGGCAGTGCGCCATGCCCAGCACATTATCGTGCCCAGCGAGAGTACCAAGAGCGATGTAGTTGGTCGGCTCGGCGCTTCTCCCAAAAAGATCAGCGTCATTTACGAAGCCGCGGCGTCCCTTTACTGCCCACTGTCGAAAGCCCAATCCCGAGCGGCAATGCAGGACAAGTACGGTATCCCGGAAAAGTACATTTTTTTCGTCAGTACCATTGAACCGCGCAAGAATGTGGGCGGCCTGCTGGACGCCTTTCACCATCTCCGGAAGTGTTACAGCGTGGAGGACACCGGCCTCGTCCTGGCCGGTAAACCCGGCTGGTTGTACGAGGAAGTGTATCGGAAGGTCGAACAGTTGGATCTTGGTCAAAGCACCTTTTTCTTGGATCGCGTACCTGATGAGGATCTCCATCAGCTGTTCGTCGGCGCACGTTGCCATGTACATCCGGCATTTTACGAAGGCTTCGGCCTGTCGCCGCTGGAAGCAATGGCCTGTGGCACACCGACCATCGTAAGCAACACGAGTAGCATGCCGGAGGTGGTCGGAGATGCCGGGCTGATTGTCGATCCGGCAGACTGGGAAGAGATCGCCGTCGCCATGCACCGTCTTCTAACCGACGATGAACTCCATCAAGAGCTGTGCCAGAAAGGCCTGCAGCGAGCATCTGTATTCAGCTGGGGCCGTGCCGCGGCGGAAACTCTGGAAGTCTACCGCATGGTCTGCGGCGGGACCGCCGTGCCGGCCGCGTCGGTACATCATAATTCAGCCTGACCGGCGGCGATGAAACTTCTCCTGCTTACACCGCAGTCCCCTTATCCTCCCCGCCAAGGCACAACACTTCGCAACTACTTTCTGTTACGCCACTTCGCTTCCAAGCACGAAGTGGATCTTTTCACCTGCCTCGCGCCAGCAAACAAGAGCTGGCCTGAACCGAAACTGGCTGAGCTTTGCATCCGCGTAGAGGGCTTTAGGCAACCCGAAAGGCGATTGAGCCGCCGCATGCTCGACGCATTGGTGACTGGAAAACCGGACATGGGCCTGCGACTGGTACAGAAAGATGCCTTCGCCCTGCTCGAACGTATGCTGGCAGAAAAGACCTATGACCTCGTGCAAGTCGAAGGTTTGGAAATGGTCCCTTACGGCTTTCAGATTCTGCAGATGGCTGGAGATCGACCCCTTGTCGTATTCGACAATCACAACGCCGAATTCCTGCTGCAGAAGAGAGCAGCATTGATGGATGGCCGCAGCATAGCACGCTGGCCGGCAGCGTTCTACAGCTGGCTGCAGTGGCAGAAATTGTACCGCTATGAACGTGCATTCTGTCAGGCCGTAGATGGTATCGTTGCTGTCAGCGAGCCGGACCGGCGGATGTTGTCCTCGCTGGCGCCGCGGCGGCCGGTCGTGAATGTGCCCAACGGCATTGAAATCTCCCGCTATGTTCCCCAACCGCTGCTGCCAAAGAGCCCTCCTTCGTTGGTCTTCACGGGCAAAATGGACTATCGCCCCAATGTGGATGCAATGCTATGGTTCGGGCTGAAGGTGTTGCCTCGTGTCCGCAGCCAACTGGATATAAAACTGCAGATCGTCGGCATGGACCCTCACCGCAGGTTGGACCGGTTGCGGGCAGAGCCGGACATAGAGTTGACCGGTGAAGTCGACGATGTCGTTCCTTACATACATGGCGCGTCGGTATATGTGACGCCAATGCGTGTGGGCGGAGGCACTCGTTTCAAGGTCTTGGAAGCATTGGCCTGCGCGCGGCCGGTTGTAAGCACGACGCTGGGTGTAGAAGGGATCCCGGTCCGGGATGGAGAGCACATACTGATCGCTGATGACGCCGCTTCCTTCGCCGACGCAGTGGTGTCCCTGCTGCGCGACCAGGCCGGCGGCGGAGAGCGCAGCCGCGCCCTTGGCGAAGCGGCCCGTTCGTTTGTTGAAACGCAGTTCTCGTGGAAGACGATTTTGCCGCAGATGGATGCCTTTCACGCGCAGCTGATATAGTAGTCAACGGTGACGGCCCAAATCTAGAACGCAAAAAGCCTGCCTGCTCTTTCCCTATCTGTTCGAAACAATTCAGCCAGCGCAAGTTCGCGGCCATCCGAACAGCCGCGCCTCACAATCCAAAGCGCCTCCGGTCACTGACCACTAACCACTGACCACTGCAGTTTTGGGCGGTCGGGCCTTCGGCCCTCCCTTGTGCAGGGGCTGCGCCCCCGCAACGCCCCCCTACAAAAACATGCCTCACCGACCGTGTGCCCTCTTCGCAACGTGCTGGCTGGCGAGCTTGGCGTCGGCTGTACACCGGTTGCGTCACCAAGAGCCTGTATGGTTCCAAGGATGACTGGCTGGTCAACTACTGTTACTTAGTAGTTACCATTTTCCCTGCCTTGCACCCCCGCGTGTACCGGCCTCAGGTGTAATTTGGCCGTCATTCTGGTGGAGAAATTGCCTGTGGCATTACGGCCCCAGTTGTTGTACAATTCCTCCGGCACAAATTCTTCCCCCGTATTTGTGGAGGAATCCGACAGTACGGGGGGACTCAGGTCCGTTCTCCCCAAATAGAACGCGGCGTCACTTCGTGTGCGCAGACGCACCAGAATAAGGCCGCCGGCACGCGCCGCAGCCCGTGAGCCTTGGCGCGCAACCCGCAGGATTTCGTGCGCCATCCTCAGTGAACAATCGGCGCCACATGGAGCGACAATATGACTGCTAACACAATTCCCAGCGCGCAGGTCGGCAACACCAGCTTGCAAGTTACGAGATTGGGCATGGGCACCGCACCGATCGGAAATCTCTACAGTGATTTGGACGATGAAGAGGCCCTCGAAACAGTCCGACGATCCTATGAAAATGGAATCCGTTTCTTCGACACTGCTCCTCTGTACGGCGCGGGGGAAGCGGAGCGGCGACTCGGCGAAGCGTTGCGGGGCATTCCACGCGATAATGTGGTTATCCAGACCAAAATCGGCCGCATCCTGCGTCCTGACCGATCAATCTATTTCGACTACAGTCGGGATGGCGTAATGAAGAGCATTGAGGCCAGCCTCGAGCGATTGGGAATGGACCGGGTTGACATTGTTCTTGTACATGATCCCGACTTCGTGAATGAAGAATTTCACAATCAGCAGGCGCTGGACGAGGCCTTCCCTGCGCTGGTGGACCTGAGAGAGCAGGGGGTCATCGGCGCGGTGGGAGCAGGCATGAACCAGTGGGAGATGGAATGGGAATTCGCCAAGAAGATCGACGTCAACTGTTTTCTGCTGGCCGGACGCTACACGCTCCTGGAGCAGACTTCGCTGAATTTCCTGGATTGGTGTACGGAGAACGACGTGAGCATCTTTCTAGGCGGCGTGTATAACAGTGGCATTCTGGCCACAGGCCCGGTTTCAGGAGCCAAATACGACTACGAAGACGCGCCGGAGGAGATCTTGGCAAAGGCGGGGCGCCTCCAGCAGATTACGACAGGGCATGGCGTGCCCCTGCACGTTGCTGCCCTGCATTTCGCGGGGGCCCATCCCGCCATAGCCTCTCTCGTTATCGGCTCGGCGACGTCAGCTGAGGCGGACGACAACCGGGCCATCTGGGATGTGGAGCCGCCTGCAGCGATGTGGCAGGAACTACAGGACAGCGGACTGATCGCGGCTTCGGCGCCGCTACCTGCCTGACCTAGAGGAGAATGGTGCCATGTACGCCTCTCTACAGGGAATCCTCCAGTCAATACTTGTGTTCCTGGGCCGGTTGATTAGTAGCCTTTTTGTTTCTGTTTCAGTAACGGGCCTGGAGAACTTCCCGCGCAACGAGGCCTTGATACTCGTTTCCAATCACTTCAGCTGGTTCGACGGCCCTTTGCTCATGATCTTCCTGCCGGTCCGCATCGTTTTCCTGCTTGCCATTGAGACAGAACGCGTCTGCTTTTTCCGTTTTCTCAGCCGGTCGTTCAATTTGATTCCGATCTGGCGGGGGCAGGTGGATCGCAAGGCAATGCGTGCTGCGCTGGCCGCGCTGAAGGACGGCCGTACCATCGGCGTTTTTCCTGAGGGGGGAATCGATCCCTCCATGGCTGGGGCGCGGGAGCGGGGCGAGCGGATCGAACGGATTGCCGGTCACACGGCGCGCCACAGCGCGAAACTGATTCACGCCCAATCAGGCGTTGGCATGCTGGCTTCACAGGCGCAGTCTCGCCTCCTGCCCGTAGCCGTGCTGGGGACAGAAAAGATTCTGGTCAACCTGCGTAAGTTTCGCAGGACGCATGTGAGAATACGTGTTGGCAGACCGTTTGGGCCACTGACAATCCCCGAAGACCTTCCTCGGAGCGAGAGACGGAGACACTTTGACGCCCTCGCCAAAAATGCCATGACCCAAGTCGCCTCCTTGATGCCTCCCGGAAACCGAGGTCCGTATCAGGATGTAGCCTGATATTGGTTGGTGGTCAAAGGGTCCTGTGGCCGGAAAGATCTGCCGATGGGGCAATAAACCCTACCCGCCTCTTACCCCCTGCAAGCACCTATCAGTTCAAGCAGAGGAATACAGATTTTCCAAGTTAGCATGTGTTAGGCTTGCTTCTTTTCGGGTTCGCTGCCGCGCACGCATTCGTAGGCGAAAGCCCCGAGTGCCGCGCCGAATATCGGACCGAGCCAGTAGATCCAGTGAGCCGTCCATTCACCGGAGACCAGGACCGGGCCGAAGGAACGGGCAGGGTTCATTGACCCGCCGCTGATCGGGCCCGCCCAGAGTATGTTCAACGCCACTGCCCCACCAATTGCAAGCGCAGCAGGCAGGCCCTGCGCACGTTGGTCCGTAGCTACCGCCGCAATGACAAACATCAGGATGGCGGTTATCAAGACCTCCATGACCAGAGATTGCAGAATCGGTCCCGCCGGAAGATGGGCACCCAGTGCGAAAACGTTTCCAAACATAAGCCGGAGTACGGCAGCTCCCAGTATAGCTGCGGTAAGTTGGCCGACGATGTAGACCGGCACTTCGCGCCACGGGAAGTGACCCGAAAGAGCAAAAGCCAGCGTCACTGCCGGGTTCAGGTGGGCCATTGACAGGTGGCCGGTCGCGGCTACCATGACCATTACGACAAGCCCTGACGAGAAGGCCATGCCCATGTGTCCGTACGCGCCCGTCAACCCGCCAATCATGACGGACCCGCAGGCAGCCAGAACAAGAAAGAATACGCCGATGCATTCGGCGCCCGTCCGCCGCAACAGAACCAAGTCCATGAGAGGTTACCTTCGCTGGAATCCTACTGGCGAATTGAAAGGTTTGTACAGACGCAACAGGGCCCATTCCCGAAAACAGGCCAAGACCCTTCAGCCTTCGTGTTCATCGAATGCCATTTGCACCAGGCCGCAAGACAGTTTGAAACTTTCTCGGCCAGTGTGGATGGATTTGAAACTTAAGGATATCTGCATTGAAAGACAATCCTACAGGTTCGAAAATAAGTGCAAATTATGAAGAGGTTAGTAGTTGGTTAATGAATGCGACCACTTTGCTGTTCTCCTACATGCAGCCGCCCAATTGTGACGTATTCTGCCAGTTGATGTATCCTATGCCGAGTGGCCCCAACGGGCCGGCTTCACGATCCTCAGCGAGTTGCCGCCACACCGCGGGCCGTCCATAGGTTCATAATCTGAATTCTGGTCCGAAGTTGACCCACCTAAGGAGGGAACAATGACAGACGCCCAACGGAGCAGGAAACGCCAAGTTTCCCGACGCTCGTTTCTGCAAGGAATCGGCATCGGCTCCACAACATTGTTGCTGGCGGCGTGTCCGGCGCCGGCGCCCGCGGACAGCGGCGGAACAGGCGGCTCAGCCCCTGCCGCCGAGGATATCGAACTCGACTTTTTCGCCTGGGGCGACGCCTCTGACATTCCCGCGTGGGAAGCGCTGGGGAATGCATATACCGAGCTGAACCCGAACGTTACGATAAAGCCCTCTATTAGCGGCACCGGTGTGGATTATTACACCAAGTTGCAGACCACATTCGCAGGCGGTGTCGTGCCTGAAGTGGCCTCTTTCCAGGGTTGGGAATGGCAACCATTCAGCGATGCCGGACTGTTGGCGCCCATCGACGCCTATGTCGAACGGGACAACTTCACCGGCCCCTATCCTGAGGGCGTAGACAGCATCGAGTTCAGTACACGCCGCGACGGAAGCCGCTACCTGATTCCGCTCCAGTCCGGCGTGATGGTTATGTTCTATGCGAAAAACGTATTTGACGAGGCCGGCGTTGCCTATCCAACCGACGACTGGACCTTTGAAGACTTCGTCAGCATTGCCGAGCAGCTCACCAGCACCGACGGCGATTCCAAGATGTACGGCTATCAGGCCAACGGCAGCTATGCCCGCGACATCCACTGGATCCGCGCCACCGGCGTGCAGGAATTTGACGAGTTGGTTGACCCCCGCACGGCCATGTACGACCAGCCGGAAATCATTGAGATTCTGCAGTTTGTGGCGCAGGACTTCATGTACGGCCTGGGCATTTCGCCGACACCGGCCGATCTGGAAGGCGGCACCAACACGATCGATACCGGCAACGCAGCCATGAAGTATGAAGGGCCCTGGTTCTTCCCGCGGCTGAATAGCCCCGAACTGCGCGAAGAGGGGAAGGAGATTGAGTTCGACGTGGTGTTAATGCCACAGATGGCGGACGAGAGCCGGCCCCACCGCGGTTGGGCTGAAGGCGTGTGCGTACCGAAGAGCGATTTGGTTGACGCTGCCTGGGGGTTTGTCCACTATATGGGCGGCGAAGAGGGCCAGAAGACGTATTCGACCATTACCGGCCGCATTCCCAATACTGCGTCGCTTGTAGAAAACTTCTGGGGCCCGACGATTGAGGAGCGCTTCGGTGTCTCCAACGCGGCCGCCTTCAGCAACGCCTTCCTGCGTTCTGAGGTGGACGTAATCGGCGGCGTCTCTCGCGGGCAGATCTGGAGCGAAGTGGCGAAGCCGGTTGCCTGGGATCCGATGCTGGCCAACAGCGCAACCGCTGCTGACGTCGTTCCCGCGCTCAATGAAGGCGTGCAGGCCCTGCTCGATGCCCACTGGGCGCGACAGGGATAAGAAAGTTTCGCAGAAAAAACAGGGGGCGGCGATACATTTCGCCGCCCCCTCGAGGATCATTCATGGCCGCAACAGCTGCCGTAAGCGGCAAACGACGCGTCTCCAAACGACAACTCCGGGATTGGATCGCCGGCTATCTGTTTGCGTCGCCGTTTATCATCGGGTTCTCGGTCTTCATCGCCTTCCCGATGTTCTATTCGGTCTATCTGATCTTTGTTGAATGGGACCTTCTGCGCCCGCCTGTATTTGTCGGTTTCGCCAATCTGGCGCAGATGTTCAAAGACCCAAAGGTCAATCTCAGCCTCTATAACAGCGCCTTTTATACTATTTTCGCGGTCCCCATCCAATTAACGATCTCCTTCACACTGGCGTTGGCTCTTACCCAAAAGATCCGCTTCCGGGACTTCTACCGGGCAGGATTCTATATGCCGATTATCGTGCCCTTGGTTGCCAGCGCAGTGGTCTGGCAGCGGGTACTGCACCCGGAATTCGGCATTCTCAACGAAGCACTGGGCTGGTTCGGCATTGAACCGCGCATGTGGCTCTTTGAACCGCGCCTCACCAAACCGGCATTCATTTTCATGTCCTTCTGGATGATTGGCCGCCAGATGGTAATTTTCATCGCCGGATTGGGCAGTATCCCGGAATCGCTGAAAGAGGCCGCCAGCCTGGACGGGGCCGGCACGTTTGGCCGTCTGCGCTACGTCATTCTGCCGCTGATGACGCCCTTGATCTTCTACAACATGGTGATCGCAATCATCAACTCCTTCCAATCGTTTGTGCCGGCGATGATCATGACCGAAGGCGGACCACAGGACGCTACTCTATTTGTGGTCCTGAACATCTATCGCAATGCCTTCCAGTACTTCAACATGGGCTACGCTTCGGCTCTGGCCTGGGAGCTTTTCGTCATTGTTGTAGGCTTTACTCTGTTCCAGTTCTACTTGTCTAGACGCTGGGTCTACTACGAGGAAGGGGAATGACGATGCGGTCAGACAGGCAAGCGCAGGGGGCTCTGGCGACCGACTGGCAGTCAACTTCTGCCGATCCACAGGCTGGGAGTGTACTGAGGCCAAGACTGGACGACAAATCTCGCTCAGGGTGGGAGATAGCCCGGCTGGCGGTGCTACAGGTCTTTATGACCCTCCTGGTGATCACGTTCCTGGTGCCTACGTTCTGGATGATCTCCTCCTCTCTGAAAGTCTCGACCGAGGTGTTCGCGCACCCGATCGTCTGGCTGCCCCAGGATCCCCATTGGAACAATTACGTCAAGGCCTTTCAACTATTGCCGCTAACGAGATTCATCTACAACACGCTGATCATTGTTCTGTTTGCTGTCGTGGGAACTGTCGTTTCGTCGGCGCTGGTGGCCTACTCGTTTGCCCGTATCAGTTGGCCGGGGCGCAATTTCTGGTTTGCCTTGCTCCTGGCGACGATGATGCTGCCCGATGTGGTGACCCTGGTACCCCGCTTCCTGATATTCAAAAACCTGAAATGGATCGACACTTGGCTGCCACTGATCGTGCCCTACTGGGCGGGCATCGGCGCAATCTACGTCTTTCTCATGCGCCAGTTCTTTCGCGGCATCCCTATGGAGCTGGAAGACGCGGCCGAGATCGACGGCGCCAGCCGCATCCGCGTATTGGTGCAGATATTGCTTCCTCTCTCCAAGCCGGTGATAGCGACCGTTGCCGTGTTTGCGCTATTGCAGCACTACAACGATTTCATGAACCCGTTGATCTACATCAACTCGATGGACAAGTGGCCGCTGGCCTTGGGCATCCGCGCCTACAATGACTCCTACACCCAGAACTGGGAGGTCGTTTTTGCGGCGAGCACGGTGATGCTGGCGCCGATGGTGGCGATTTTCCTTGTGGCACAGCGTTACTTCGTCCAAGGGATCGCCATGACGGGATTTGGGGGTAGGTAGCACACTTTGGTCCCGACTCGTTTGTCTGGTCTACTTGCTGTGCGGCCGGCACATTTTGGACCCACATCCAGGAATGCCAGCCGCGCCAATTAGATTTTCCACTTCGATGCTCTAGCTTCAGATTACTTCAGCAAGAAGACGCCCCACTGATCGCTTCCAACCAGGCAGCGTAGAAATCGGCAACTGACGCAAATCGCTGCTCACGCGAGGTTTGACAAGCCCTGCTTACAACCTCGAATTGCGCGTCGCTGCCGCGGAAAGCTGAACGCGCCAGCGTACCGTCTGACAGCAGGTTGGCTACAGTGCGCCCCAGCGTGAAGACAGTCGTTCGCTCATCGATTGACGCCCCTCGCTCAAACTCTTCGGGGGCCATGTATCGAGACGAACCAAACATGCGCCCCATCCCATTGACAAAGGGGCCCTCCCGATACCCGTCAAGATCTATGACATGTATATCCTGGCGAGCAAAATCATAGATCAGGGAGCCGTCATAGAAGTCGTTCGCTATCCATCCTGCTTGGGCAAGCGCAAGGTGTAATTCGAAGAGCTGATTGAGCGCGTTCAGAATCTCTAAGACGGGCAGCCTGCGAAAACGCTGAAAGGCCGATTGAAGTTTATAGCGCGTTTCCCGATCTGCGTAGAGAAGTTCGCCGTCGACCCAGTCATAGACGAGCAGTGGCCCGTGCAACGACTCGATATCGTTATGTAGCCGGGGTAGAGCGACATGAGCGCAGCTACGCCACAGGCGGGCCGCATTGCGAAGTAGGGCAACTCTTTCTTTGTGAGACAGAAAGGGGCGTGGATCTGAAGGATCGCCCGCGGTTTTGACGAAGAAGCGCTGCCGGTCAACCTGCACGCCATACGATATGTTGCCTGAGTCCTGTGAATGTTCGTCAAAGACGGCAAATAGAGCGCCCGTCTGATTTAGATGGGCGTTCGGCAATTGATCTGTAGATTCAATGTCCAGCAACCGATGGTTCAACCTTACATCCTCCTCATTTCGCGGGAAGTCGGCAGGCATACTCGACCGGAGCCCGCTTTTTGACAGGCCAGAGGACTGATCAGGCCCTCAATCCTGGTTAGACAGTTACCTTCGGGTAAGACCGGAAACGTCCCTGAGGTTACTCGCTATCGCCCGACACCGCGCACCACGTAGTTGGCGACGGCAAACGAATAGGGTGGATCGTCTGCCTGGGCGTCGCGATATGTGGGAATCCAGGTCCAGCGTTCGCGGCGCTGCGTATTGGGGTGGCTGGCGTGCATGGTCAGGTCGTGGAAGAAGACTGCGCCTCCCGCCTCCAACGGGGCGGTGACGGCCGCGCTTTCATCGACCGTTTCGGGCCGGACTCGGTGGCCGAAACCTATGCCGTCGCTGCTGTCGCCGTCATGGACTAAACTTCCGATGTGGGAACCTGGCATCAACTTGAGGCATCCATTCTCCGGGGTGGCGTCATCGAGCGCGAACCAGATGGAGACCTTGTGCGTCCCCTCCCAGTAGGGCCAGTCCTGATGCCACGGGCTTGGAGTGTGGGTCTCGGTGTCCTTGTAAACGACCTTATCACTTAGGAATTCAACATTTGGGCCAATAATGGCCTCCAGGATGTCGACCAGACGTTTGTCGCGTGCCGCATGGCGGAAAATTTCGCTTCGCCCTGCCACACCAACATATACGCCCGTGGCATCCAGCATTTCCCTGGCAGTATTGCTTCCTCCGAACTCTTGTCTTACCTCAACCAGAATCCTCTGCACTTCCTTCTTCAATGCCTTTGCCTCCTGTCGGAGAAACAGGTTCGGTACGACAGCGAAACCGTATTCAGAAAAGGACTGGGCGATATCAGTAGTGGCTGCGTCCATTGAAAACCGATTCCTTTCTTGTCTCGAATAACTGCCATTTCTGCTCTGGAAGAGGTCAGTATGACTTTACAATGCTGGCAGACTTCGTGTCAATGTCGTTAGTCCTGGCAAATGGGCCGTTTCTTTCCCCCTTCCCAGTGTAAGGTTGAAGTTCAGTTGAGATAGCGGGCAGCGACGCGGCGAAAGGTGTCTGCCCGCTCCGCGACGACATCCAGACCGTCGTTTATGGTAACGCCGAACGCCGAGCCAAGGCCGGCGTCCGATACGCCGATGCTGATATTGATCGAGCGAGACAGCAGGTCGTCAGTGCGGGGCAACATGCCTTCCCGGTACTGCATTGCACCGCCGTTTTCGGCGTAGTGGGGGCAACTGAACGAACAGGACAGCGGCGTAGGCATGCGCTGTTCCAGCAGGTGTTCCATATTATTGTAAACGTGCCAACCGGCCTCGGCCACCACTTTGCTCTCCAGGTCTTCGGCAACTTTTCGCGCTATCTCCGCAGTCGGCAGGATCACCGTCAGAATAGTGGCGACCTCTTCCTCGGCATCGAGCACTTCGCGAAACGCAAGGCCCGGCAGATCTGCTAGGGCCGCCTTCAAATGGCGCTTCTTGGTCTGCAGAAGATCAATCAGACCTGGCAGTTTACGCAGTTGCGCCAGCAGCACGGCCGTCTGCAGCTCGGTATAGCGAAAATCCAGGCCGAGAAATGGGCGCTTGCCGATCTCGACACCGGTCCGCAAAGGGGAATGACCTTGGTCATGAAAAGCGAACGCCCGCCTGTACAACTCTTCATCGTCGGTGATAACCATGCCTCCATCGCCCGACGTGATCGTCTTGTAAATGTTGAAGCTGAACGCGCCGACATGGCCGATGGAGCCTATAGGACTTCCCCGGTAGGCCGCGCCGAATGCCTGGCAACAGTCCTCTATGAGGTACAGGTTGTTTTCGTCCGCGACTGCCTTGAGTTCCTGCAAGCGGGCCGGATTGCCCATCATGTGGACGGCCATGATCGCCTTGGTGCGGGGACTAATCTTTGCCTTCACGTCCTCCGGGTCGAGATTGAAAGTGCGATCGATCTCTGCCAGGACAGGCACGGCGCCGGTGTAGACGATGGCGGAGATGCTGGCCACAAATGTAAAGCCAGGGACAATCACCTCATCGCCGGGGCCGATGCCCAGCGCCACCATCGCCGCCAACAGGGCCGACGTGCCGGAGTTGACCGCCACCGCGTAGCGCACCTGCGACATGGCTGCAATTTCCTGCTCCAACTGGTAAACTTTGCCCTGAAAGCGCGGGTCGTCCCCATCTGCGGTCGAAATGCCGTACCGATAGAGATAGCCGGCTCGCAACACCTGCAGGACTTCCTCAATCTCCTCTTCGCCAACCAGTTCCATGCCGGGTCCGGCCATGTGACGTTCTCCTCTTTTTCAGCGAACCGACCTCCATGCGGTCAGTCCTGATGATGCTCGTATGCGCGTTGCAGTCTCACCCAGTCATGACTCGACGCCTTCAGCCGCCGTAGCCTGCGACATTTGAGATCACCGGAGACCAGGCGAACTCTTCATCCAAGGGAAAGATCGGGCGTGTTATGTATCTGTAAGGTAACCGGGTGAAATCCAAGTCAGAATAACCTGGAGTCAGTGCCAGGATCTCGCGCGGTGCGGCGTCGCGCAGCTCCGGCATGAGATAGCCCAGTTTCACAACGATGATTTTGTGCTCCAGCGGCTCGATTCCGGCCATGCGAAAGTTGTTCAAGGTTGAGAAATACATGCGCCTGTCGGCAACCAGTACACGCACGCCGCCCACGCGTACAGTGGCGATGGCGGCCTCCTTGGTGTCAGGCCCGGCCTGGCAGAGATGTTCCACAGTGCCCGTGACTTCCAAGGGAGCGCCATACTCCGTGTCCATCTTGCCACCCAGGCTGAGCGATACGGTTGCGCCTACGCCGGCTTCGAAACAGATGCGGGCAGCCGCGCTGTCGGGAATACCGGCCACAATCGCGTCAGGGACGTTTTTGGCTATCAGACGCGCAAGAAAATGAGGCGCGTCGCCGGGTGTGCCCGCGGTGGGATTGTCCCCGGAATCTGCGATGAAGACGCAGCTTTCCTCGGCTTCCAAGGCGAGATCGATGGCTTCGTCAGCGGACGCGGCGGCTTCCGAATCAAAAGTGAAGTTGTGGCGCTGGTTCCACATAGCCTGCGCCAGCCGTTTGGCCTGCCGCCGTGCATGGGGCAGGTGCGGCTCGTCCTCGGCAATAACCACGACGCTGCAGGAGGAATACGGCGCGTCCGCCCAGCCAAAGCCGACCAATATTTCGGCGGTGAGGATGCCCGGCTGTTGCCCAATCTCGACAGCCAGCGCCAGCAGCGACTTCATCGGCTCAACGTCAGTGGTAGCCTTTTCGCCGGGCAATATCATCGGCACGCGCACAAAAACAGGCCGCGGGCGATGATCGCCGCGAATACAGTGGACGAGCAGCGTCATCGCCCTTTCCAGCGTTTGCGGCGCGTCACGGTGGGGAGCGGTCCGGTAAACCGTCCAGATATCAGCCTTGTTGGCAAACTCTTCGGTGAGGTTGCCATGCAGGTCAAACCTGGCTGAGATCAGGATTTCGTTTCCAACCACTGCCCTGATCGAACGCACCAGATCGGTCTCGCCGCTCCAGATGTTCTCTACCAGAAGCGCGCCATGCAGGACCAGGCAAATGCCGTCGAGTTGGCCCGCTTGCTCAATACCTTCGACGATCTCGTCTCGCAACTGAAGGTAGGTGGCCTGTTCCACGGTGCCGGATGGGGCCAGGGCACCTGCGTACAATACAGGTACCAGTTCAACGCCCAGGTCGTCCATCATTTCGGCAAGCGTGGCGTATTTCGGTCTCACCGATGACCCCGCCGCCGTCCCCGCTGCATAGGGCGAAAACGGGCCTTTCCCCTGCAAGATTTCCTGGCCGCGCCAGACCTGAAAATGCTCCATTGTTGTCTGTATCGGGGAAGTGTTCAGGGCTTCGTGGCTGATGCCGGCGATTGCTATGCGCATTGGTCTTCTCTCCATGTAAAGAAAGTGCGTGGCGTTGGCGTCCGACTTCAGCCAACTGCGCAATTGGAGACAGGCCTGCCTCAGAGCAGACGCTGCACCTCCTGTAGGATGGGAATCTTACAAGTCGCCCTACTTCGGGAAATTCCAGTTGGACAGTTGAGCAGGCATCCTGAAATGCTCCCTTGCCAGGTGAAATTGAGAACGCCTTTGAAGACTACTTGACTGCGCCGCTCGTCATGCCTTGCACTACCCAACGCTGGAAGAGGACAAAAATGATCATGAGGGGAATGCTGGTAATGGTGGACAGGGCCATGATTGAATTCCAGTCCCTGACAAACTGGCCAAAAAAGGCGGCCAGCCCGATGGTGAGCGGCTGCGCATCGGGTGTGTCTGTTAACGTAACAGCCAGGAGAAACTCGTTCCAGGCAAATATAAAGGCGAAAGTGCCTGTGCCCACGATTCCGGGGACTGCCAGTGGGACTACAATCCTCTGCAAGGCTTGCAGGCGTGTACAGCCGTCAATCATGGCCGCTTCCTCGAGGTCGACGGGGATAGCGTCCATGTATCCTTTAAGGAGCCAGATACATATGGGCAAAATGAAGGCAGAATTTACTACAATAAGTCCAAGGCGTGTGTCATAGAGCCCGACAAGGTGGGCCAAGCGGAAATAAGGTACGATCAGGGTTACTGTTGGCAGCATGAGCAGAGCCATGATGCCCAGCAACATGATCCTTCCACCCCCCATCTTAAAGCGCGAGAAACCATAGGCAGCGAGAAGTCCTAGTACGATTACAATGGCCAGCGTTGACAGAGAAATGATCGAGCTATTGACGAAGTATCCCCGGTAAAGGTCATTCTCAATGAGGGATGCCATATACTCAAAGGTAAGTTGACTTGGGTCCAGCCGTGGCGGATAGGTCAGCACCTCCTTTATCGGACGCATTGCGGCATTTATCATCCAGACCACCGGGGTAAGGATGACGATCGCTGACAAGGATGTCAGAGAGACGATAAAGATCTGGTGAATCAGATACCCGTGCCTGAACCTGAAATCAGAAGCTCGTTTCACCCGCATCTCCTCCTTGAGACAAGACTCTCAGATAGATAATGATAAGGATAGCAAGCATGATCAACATGAGTGTGCTGACTGCCGCGCCGTACCCAAGATTTCCATCCAGCAGGGCCGTCTTATAGATGTAATAGGCCACCGTCTCGGTGCTACGGAGAGGACCGCCCCGTGTTAGCATCCGAATCAGGTCGACGTGGCCTACGGTTGTAATGATGTCTATAGTCGAGATCGCGATCAGGATGGGTCGCAGTTGGGGTAGGGTGACGTGCCAAAACCGTTTCCAGGCGTTGGCCCCGTCAACCTTGGCCGCTTCGTATATCTCGGCTGGGATCGCCTGCAGGCCACCAAGAATTATGATCATGTAGAACGGATAGGACTTCCAGGTATTTACCGCTACAACCGAAGCCATTGCCAGACCCGGTTTGGCCAGGAATTCAATAGGCGCCTCCTGGTTCAAGAGCCCTACCCACATGTAATTCAGGAGTCCAAATGGATGATAGAGGAGTGTCCACATCAGGCCCGAAGATGCCGTGGAAAAGACCCAAGGCAGAATCAGCAGGCCGCGCATAAAGTTTCTCAAGGTGGTATTGAACCACTCTTCATTCAGCAGTAAAGCCAATCCCATGCCGATTGATATGTGCAGGATTACCGAGGATATGGTGAATACAAGGACATTCCTCAGGCTATTCCAGAACCACGGGTCCTGCACAAGATCTGTATAGTGCCGGATGCCGACGAATTTGGGCACGCCTGCTTCAACATCCACCAGGCTCATCTGCAAAGTTCGCAGAAGGGGGAAGACGCTCACAAACAGGAAGAAGAGAATTGCCGGCCCCACAAAGAAGTACCCATTCATCATTCGCCAAGGGACTCGACGCGCGCGCACAGACCCTGACTCGATCCCTTTGCCTGCCGTGACCTCTTCTCCCGTAGCTGAAGAAGCTGCAGGTGGCGTCCCCTTTTCACGCATATGATTTCTCTCTGACTTTCGAGGGAGATTTCGGAAATGGAGCGGGCACCCAAAAGGGGGCCTTGCAGTTCGTGAACGCCTGCAAGGCCCCTTGACAGTTCGCAATTTCAGGTACTGCTCCGAAACAGACCTCTATGCGCCAACGGAACCATCAGAAGACTGTTGGGTCCTTAACGTTACTTGGCGGCATCCAATTCCGCCTGCCAGACGGCTGCAGCCTCATCCAGTGCTGTCTGAGCATCCTTTTCCCCGGCAAGCACCTGTTGGAATGCCTGCTGAAATGCGTCGATCAGCTTAGAGGCTTCCGGAAGGGGAGCAAACAGGATGTTGCTCTCAGGATCCTGATTGGCAAATGCGGGGACATGCCTCAACATGGGATCTTCCGAATCTGCCAGCGAATCAACAGCAGCGTTAGTCGCCCACAACAAGCTGACTGTCTGGGTCATCTTGAGCGATACTGCATCCGAATAAATGTACTTGAAGAACTCCCAGGCTTCTTCCTTATGGGGAGAGTTGGCGGCGATGCCCATGCCGCTGCATGCCCAGGAGTAGCCGCCGGTGTTATGCGTCCAAGCTGGCGCATAAGCCATTCTGATTTCGGGATCGATCTGTTTCGCTTTGGTCCAGATGAACGGCCCGTCGATGATTGCCGCCGTCTGACCGCTGGCCACAAACTCCAGCATCAGGGCCTGGTCCTCGCCAAAGGAACCGGGTACGACCAGGTCTTTGTCGTAGAGATCCTTCCACCACTGCATGGCTGCCACACCTTCGGCAGAGTTAAAGGCAACGTTGCCGTCGGCGTCAAGCATTTGGCCGCCCTCTTGGGCAAGACGGAAGTTGAAGTAGCGCAACAGTAGAAAGCCACCGTCCTGCAGCGGCATACTCATCCCGTAGGAATTCGACTCTTCGTCTCGCAGAGCTTCCAGGACAGCCACAAACTCATCCCAGTTGGTCGGCGGCTCAAGGCCTTTCTCTTCGAAAATGTCGACGTTATAGGCGAACTGGTAGGGAATGAGATAGAGGCAGAGTCCCCTGGTCTCGCCAAGCAGGTTCATCGGCGTTGTCGGTGTCAGTTTGGCTGCGAACTCGGGATCATTCTCCAGCCATGGACCAAGGTCTTCGATGAACCCCTGTTTGGTCAGGCCCGCGATCCACGTGGACTCCGTACCGAAGAGGTCGTATGATTCGCTTCCTCCGGCAGCGGCAGCCTGAAGCTTACCGGCCATTTCAGGCCAAGGGACGTCGACAACGGTCACTTTGATGTTAGGATTCTGGGCTTCAAAGTCGGCGATTAACTGGGCGTGATTGTCTGGTCCCCATTCATTGACCCACCATTGGAGCCAGGTGATCTCGACGACTTCCTCCTCCATCGCGTCTGCTTCGGAGGCCGTTCCAGCTGCCGACTCGGGTTGAGCTACGCAAGCTGACAGGAGGACAGCCAGAACTATCATGGCCGCCAACACTGAGAATCGAGTTAGTTTCTGCATGGTTTTCCTCCTCAGGAATCCAGGAACCGTAGATTGAAACCGTCAGATAGCCTGTCCCCGCTAGCCCTTGGCTTGGCAAGCAGAACCAGACTCGGCTGCTGCCGCGGCACTTGTGGAAGGTGCAGTTGAGTGACTTAGGCTTTTGGATTAGCAAGAGACTAAGGGGTTCAATTGGACACTTATTCGAATTCAGCCAAGGATGGGTGAATGATCAATGACCAGGAAGCCATTGCGCAACGACACTACAAAGGCCAAGCCTTGCTAAAGCAGTTAAGTAACGAACCCCAAAAGCGCACGACAGTCCCAGAAATGATGGTGCGTTCATTTTTATACTATAAAAGTGTGGACTGAGTCAAACAGGTCTTTTTGGGCCAGGATGATCCAAATAGGTGCTGGCAGGTCGGAAATGGTATCGGTACCTCACCAGCCCAAATGGCTGCCCGCCGCCCTGAATGCGCGAATCAGAGCGAAATCATCAACCGCCATTCAGAAGGAAAGGGGCGCTGGCCAAAGCATCGCTGATGCCGGGGAACGTCTGCCCGGCGGGTCTCGCACATTGATTACTCGTTACCACTGGCTGGATTTGTTGATCAGGGGAAGTTTCCAATAGAGTGAAACGGTGAAAGTGAAGTTTCGAGCAACCGGGTCCCATAGGGGATGAATTCCAAAGCCTTTTCTTCGCACTGGCATTTAGCTGGCTTGAGCCTTGAACGATATCAACTCTCTTAGCATTCAGTTTCGACCGGTAACACCCGAGCGATTGCCCGATCTGATTTCTTTTTCGCAGTGCCACGGCAAATTCCGTTACTGTTCCTGCATGCGATGGCGAATGACCAGCTCCGCCTATCGCCGTTCATCCAAACAGGACCGTGTGGACGCGCTCGAAGAGCTGGTGCGCGCGTGTACCCCTGTCGGAATCCTCGCATACTCAGAGGAGCAACCGGTCGCGTGGTGTTCGATCGCGCCGCGGGAGACCTACCATGCCTTGGAACGCTACCGCGCGCTGCCCCGCATCGACGACTCCCCTGTATGGTCGATTGTGTGTCTTTTCGTGGATCGCCATTTCCGTCGCCAGGGGCTCACGAGCATGCTGTTGAAGGCTGCGGTCGACTACGCCCGCGACCAAAATGCTCCTATTGTCGAAGGCTATCCAGTCGCTCCGGATGCCACGTCGTACACTTACATGGGCACGCCGGAAACATTTCGCCGCGCCGGCTTCGTGGATGTGACACCGACGGGTCAGGACCGCTTGGTGATGCGCTACACGACGCTTTCTGAGATTCGCCAGAAATATTGACTTATCGGAGAGCATGTAATATTCTCTTTGGCATGAAAACATCGATCATTTTAGACGACGACCTATTGACGAAAGCGAAAGTATACGCAGCTACGACGGGCAAGACACTCACTGCTGTCGTCGAGGAGGCGCTGCGCGAAATGCTTGCACGACGCATAGTGCAAGCCGACCGCCCTCGGGTGTCTCTAACAACTGTGAAAGGCAAGGGTGTACGTCCTGGAATTAATCTTGACGACTCTGCCGCCCTGCTAGACAAGATGGAAGAATTGGATGTTTCTTCCTGACGTAAATGTGTTGGTCTACGCCCACAGAGAAGAATCCCCAAATCATCTCGCCTATCTGCATTGGTTGGAAAATCTGATAAACGGAACCCATATCTACGGAACGGCGGAACTGGTTCTGAGCGGATTCCTCCGCATCGTTACGCATCCACGCATTTTCGATCCGCCCAGTTCCTTTGTGGATGCCCTGGCATTTGTCGAGGAAGTTCGCAGTCAGGCTAACTGCAGGATCATTCGGCCTGAGACACAACACTGGGAGATTTTCTGTCGACTATGTAGGGAATCCAATGCCAAGGGAAATCTCACTCCTGACGCTTACTTTGCGGCCCTCGCGATTGAGTCGGGTTGCACCTGGATCTTTACCGACCGAGATTTCGGTCGTTTCAAGGGATTAGATTGGCAGCATCCTCTCGAACTTCCCACATAACCACCAAATTACGCCTGCTCGGAGCAGATTCCATGAACCCTTCTGAATTGACGCACATCTGGAGCGAGGCGCCCCAGCTTTCGGACGCTCTTACCAAGTTTCCCCAATCGGTCACCCGTCTGATCGCCGACCCGGCTGACCCAGTTGGCAGCGCCAAGCCGGCCCAGGCGATTCTGGCCGCCGCGGCAATCCGCTACAACGACCAAGTCTTTGATCGGTTGCCCAATCTGCGCATCCTCGTGCGCACAGGTATAGGCATCGACAACGTAGACATAGACGCCGCCACCCGCCATCACGTTGTATTCTGCAACACGCCAGACGGCCCCACCGAATCAACCGCCGAACACACGGTCGCTCTGATGCTGGCAGTGGCCAAGCAGGTCAAACCGGGGATGGAGCAGCTGGCTGCCGGTGACTTCGCGCCTAGAGGGTTGCCAATGGGCACGGAACTGATGGGGAAGACGCTCGGGCTGGTGGGGCTGGGTCGCATCGGCGGGCGCGTGGCCCATATTTGCGGGCGCGGCTTTGATATGCGAGTGCTGGCCTTCGATCCCTACATCACCGCGGAGCGGGCCGCCGAGCTCGGCGTAGAACTCGCCGACTTGGACACCGTCATCGCCAGCGCCGACTTTCTCAGCATGCACGCGCCGTCAACACCGGAAACCCACCATCTGATGAACGCCGACCGCTTCGCCCAGATGAAGACCGAGGCAGTCCTCCTGAATCTGGCCCGCGGCCCGCTCGTGGACCCAGAGGCGCTCTTGGAAGCGCTGGACAACGGGCAGATCCTCGGCGCGGGGCTGGATGTGTTTGACCCGGAGCCGCCCCCGGTCTCTTCGCGACTGCGCACCCATCCCAAAATCGTGGCGACCCCTCACTCGTCGACGACAACGATCGAAGGCCGCGGGCGCATCGAACACATGGCTGTGGACGCGGTGCTCGACTTCTTCAACGGCAGGCAGCCGAAAGACATCTGCAACCCGGGAGTTCTGGAACACGTCCAGTTTAGCGGTAGCTGATTGGCAGTCAGCCGCTCTTGGTCGCTGCAGGGTGGAGGGAATTCAGACCTTCATTGGTCATTCATACTGCACATCCACCGCGGTCACGCGCGGCGTGCCGCACGCATTCCACGCGCCCAAGGCCAGTCTGTACTGAACCCACTGGCCGGCAGTTGCTTCTGCCTGCAACGCCTGCGGCCCTTCAATCCACTCCGCGCCATCGCCAGACCCTTGCCACGCCGCTCCTTCCAACGCAGCGGCCGTGTCCCCAAATCGCAACTGGGCCTTGAACCAGGTGCGCGGCGGCGTCTCCGCCTGCCAGGAAATCTCCGTCACACGAGCGCCCGCCGGCAATTTGTACGGCGCCGAAACATAGTACTCCTCTGCGCCGCGGTCGTGGATGCTGTGCGGGCTTACCGCGGTCATCCCGTGCGGGCCTGACGTCGGCAGCCGCGTCTGGCGCTCGGCGCTGAAGCCATCGGGGCCATTCCACCAGACAGCCGAAAAGCCGATATGGTCGCCCTCCACCTTGTGGTTGGCGATCGCCAGGTCGACCCAGCCGTCGCCATTGAAGTCGGCAGCAACACAGCCGGACGCGGAGTGTGTGAACAGGCGCGTGCGGTCTGTCGCGGCAAAGCCGCGCCCGGCGCGGTTCCAGTAGAGGAAGGAGTCGATGTCCCGCTCGCGCCCATTGTGATAAGAGCAAATGAAGAGGTCCAGCAGGCCGTCGTTGTTGAAGTCGGCCACCGCCATCGAGTTGACCGCGCTGGCTGGCAGCAGCGTACGCCGGTCCTCACGCAGGCCGTCGGGCCCGTTCCAATAGATGTAGACAAAGGAGTCGTGCGGTCCGTCCTGCGAGGTCATGTGGCCGCCGATGATGAGGTCCAGATAGCCTTTGCCGGTCAGGTCGGCCGCGCGTGCGCACGCGCCCCGCACGACTGAAAGCGCTTGGCAGCGGTCCATGCTGAAGCCTTCCGGCCCGCCCCACAGAATCAAGCTGCGGTCATACGCGATCTGGGGCACTACCAGATCCAGCCAGCCATTGTTGTTGAGATCAGCCAGGTAGATCCAGCGCGGTTCGTTGTATACCTCGCCCTCATATTCCATGCGTATGCGCTGCGGATTGACCGTATCGAAGCACAGCCCTGTCGCTGGATCGGCGGAACCGCCGTAGAAGATCAGCAGGTCGGGATTGTCGAAGCCACAGAAAATAAGATCAAGATAGCCGTCGCGGTTGACGTCCCCGACGCAGACGCCGTGCGCCCTTGCTGTCGGCAGGATCCAGGTTGGTTCGTCTGCGAACCCCTGCGGCCCGTTCCGCAGCAGATAGGAGCCCGGATCGCGGTCAACCGAGTTTTCCGATGCGTTGGCCAGCACGATGTCCACGCGGCCGTCATCGTCGAAGTCGCAACAGACGGCCTCGACCGCGCCCCAGCCTGGCAGCTCCTGGCGCCGCTGTGGCGAGAAACCTTCCGGCCCGCCAAAGTAGATAAAAGGATTGATGTTGCCCAGGCGGTTACGGCCAAAATGGTTGACAAAGATGACTTGCGGCGCCATGTCAGAGCCCGCCCCAGCCAGCAGTACGCGGCGAGCGTCGTGACAGGGAAGGCGGACGGGATCGTGGTCTACGCCGTCGCGGTTCCCGCGGTAGATGAGCGAGTCGGCACTGTAGGAGTCAGCAGTGTGGGTCTGACAGAGGATCACATCGGCACAGCCGTCGCCGGTCAGGTCTGCGACCGCAACATCGCAGGCGTGATGACTCCTTAGTGGAATGCGGCGCTTCTCGTCAAACCCTCTATCGCCGCCCCAATAGATCCACGAACGCTCACCTTCGTCAGTTGGCTCGCGGCAGGCCAGCACGAGGTCATCATGGCCGTCGCCATTTACATCGCCCACTGCGACTGCCATGGCGCTCGCACAGGCAAGCACCAGCGGCGTACCCAGACTTCGGTCCGCGCCGACTGGCACGAGGGAGACATCCTGTGGCTGAGGCAAGAACAGATGGGGTACGCCGTCCAGCTTGATGACGCCGGCCAGCGGCCTGGCCTCCTCCACGTGCTCCGCATATTGCGCTGCCACCTCGTTCAGGCCGGTCTGATCTGCGTCTGGATCATTACAGACCGTCTCCCGTCCAGACTGGATACCGTCTGCGCCGCCCCAGTAGATTGACACCAATCCATCGCCGCTGCGTACGACCAGGTCGGCGTAGCCGTCCCCGTCCAGGTCGCCGGCCGCCAGCTGCTCCGCGGAGATCTCAAGGTCGACGAACCGGTGCGGCTCGAATCCCAGCTCGGTCTGATAGAATATGCGCAGCGAGCCTTGGCTGACAAAGGCCAGGTCGGGAAATCCGTCACCATCAAAGTCCCCAGCAGCCACCGATTCGCATTGCGGAACCGGCAACTGCTGCTGCCGGCGCTCGCTCATCCCGTCGGGCGCGCCGTAGTAGACGATGGCATTGAGGTCGGGACGAATCCCGTTGTTCCGCATCCCCAGCACCAGGTCGTCATAACCGTCACCATTCAGGTCTGCGACCGCACCCGTCCACGCGCCCTCCGCCGGCAACTCCGTGAGGCTCACTGCCCCTAACGGGTCTTCGTACACGTAGGCCGGCGGGCGCTCCTGGTGATTCTGGCTGTTACAGTAGACCAGGTCCAGGTGGCCGTTGCCATTGAGATCATACTGGTGGATGCGCTGCAGAACGCCGGCGCGGGACACATACAGGTTCTGCCCTGCATTGCCGAAGTGGCCTTGGCGAAAGCTCTCGAATCCGTGCGTTGTCCAGGTGGTAGTCATTTGTCGGGACTCTATACTGTAAGGAAGGCGTTGTCAATACGCGATTTCACGTCGAGCATAGCGCAGCGGCCGTGCGCTCAACGCTCCAATTTCCCCCCAAAGTACGGCAGCTTGTCGGTTCGAGCCCGCCGATGTGCCTCTTGTCCAGATCTTCCTGTTTACTGTACCCTTTATAGCGGGCTCAATGAAAGGCAATTGAGATTGTCAAATTGCTTAACGATGCGCGGAGTGGAATTGGAGACGCGGTCCCGGTTGATTCACTTGCATGTTTTCGGACATAGGAGCACCCAGATGGCAGTTCAACAGGTACTCTTGCTTGGACACCCAAAACTATACGAAATCTGCGAACCGGTTCGCCGCAATGAACGCGACAGCCTCGAACCGGTCATCCAGGATCTGCACGACACTTTGTTCGACTTCCGCCGCAAGTATGGTGTCGGACGGGCGATCGCCGCACCCCAGATTGGTGTTATGAAGCGCATGGTCTACATGTATATTTCATCCCCAACCGTCCTCTTCAATCCCGTCATTGACCAGGAAAGCGAAGAGATGATCACGCTGTGGGATGACTGCATGTGCTTTCCCGATCTGGTTGTAAAGGTCCGGCGGCACAAGGCTTGCCGCATAACATTCCTTGACCGGAGCTGGCAGAAGCAGACCCTGCTGCTCGAAGATGATCTGTCAGAGCTGCTTCAACACGAATGCGACCATTTGGACGGCGTGTTAGCCACTTCAAGGGCAATCGACACAAGGTCCTTTGCCCTGCGCAGCCAAATGGAATTCCTGGCCTGAATTCAAGGACCACCCCTCCACGCCCCTTTCCCTGCTGTCTTCTCGGCTCGCCATCTACCCTGCTTCCACTTCAACCACAGTTTCCAGGAAATTGAATTGGGCCTATCTGGCGCCCGACTGGAATGCCTTTGAGACAGTCGGCGCTGACATTGAGTTGATGGTAAACTGTAAATGTGCCTTCTATGCCGCTAATGCTTGAAGGATGGCGCGCGTTGTGAAAGATTTCAGACTAACTTTGCCGAAAATGACGCTTCAGACTCGCGACTGCGCCGCCGGCTGTGCTCGCGGCAACATCCCACTAGCTTTGAATCTCCCACCGCCTTAGGACTAAGAGGCCATCAGAGTCTTCACCCGCAAATTTGTCAGGATGAAATGGCACCAGAGACGCTCCGACAGTCCCGGTAATGGCCGGGAATCGAGCGAATAAGTGTCAGAACGGTTTTTCTGCTAAGGCTGACCCCGATTCCCAGTTCACCTCAAAATCGCAGGAGGCGATTATGTCAGATAGCGAGTCATTGAAACAGCGCATTCGCAGGGGAGACATCGTGATCGGCGTGTCCGCCCCTGTTAGCGCCGGCAAGAGCCAACTTGAAGACATTCTCGGCAAGGACTCTTACAGCTTCCTGTCGGTGGACAGCCAGCATGCGCCTTACAACGAAGAGAAGCTGGTCGAATTCTGCGGGGTGGCCGCGGAGCTGGGGATTCCGGTCCAGTTTCGCATCAAGCACACGCGGCACGCCTACCTGATCGGCAATATCCTCGATCTGGGCCCGCTCGGCATCGAGATTCCGATTGTGGAGGACGAGGCGACGGTGGATGAAGCGCTCGAAGCCTTCTACTATCCCCAGGTCGGCAGGAGGAGCTGGGGCGGCGCAGCGCGTTATGGCATCGAAGGACGCGACGACCGCCTGCAGTATGCCGACTGGTGGAACCGCACCGGTATTCTGTGCCTTCAGATGGAGTCGGTTCGGGCAGTGACCAATGTGCGCAAACTTGCCAAGCCGGGCGTTGACTGCCTGACGTGGGGGCCGAATGATCTGCTCTACGACCTGGAAGCGCATCCCGAGCATCCTTTCAAGAGCGTAGACGACTGTGTGCGCCACGCGCTCAAGCAGCTGCAGGGCGCGGACGCCAAGATCAGCTTCAGGAGCTACTCGCCAGAAAATCGCAACAAATATATCGATATGGGCGTCACTGTGTTGATGGAAAGCCCGATACCCTGACACCCGCTTCGCCAGGGCTTTTGACGGTTGCCCGGATTGAGATCCGCACCGACTGCAAGAGGTCTGTCTACGAAGGGCCGCGAAAAAGAAACTCTTGTGACAATGGAGGAGCGAGATGGCAGGAAATAGTGGCTTTTCCGAATACAAGGTGGTCGAGGGGTGGGGGCAGGGACCGGCCGGCCGCGCCTTCGGCGGCGTAACGCCGGCGGTGGCGACCGACTCGCGTGACCGCGTCTACATCGCCCGCCGCGAACCTCCGGCGATCCTGGTCTATGATCGTGAAGGCAATTACCTAACCGAGTGGGGTGGCGACCTCTTCAAGAACCCGCACAGTGTCTGGTTCAACGAACAGGACCAGCTGTACGTGGCCGACGTCGATGACCACACTGTTCGCAAGCTCGACACCGACGGGCGCGTGTTGCAGACCCTGGGAACGCCCGGCAAGGTCGGCGCGCCCGGCCAGCCTTTCAACATGCCCACCTGGGCAGTGTTAGCCCCGTGGGGTGATCTCTACGTCACCGACGGATATGGCCAATATCGCGTGCATCGCTTCACCGCCGACGGAACGCTGCTGCACTCGTGGGGAGAAGAGGGCACCGGCCCCGGCCAGTTCGCCCTACCGCATTGCCTGCGCGTGGACAGCCGCAATCGCATATTAGTCCTGGACCGCGAGAACCGGCGCCTCCAGATCTTTGACGCGGACGGCAACTACCAGGGCGAGTGGCCCGATCTCGACGGCCCCAACGATCTCTTCATCGACAAGGACGACAACGTCTACATCGCCGAAGGCAACTACCGCATCAGCGTCTTCAATCTGGATGGCGAACTACTTGCGCGTTGGGGCGAACACGGCGAGGCCGCGGGCCAGTTCGCCGATCACCCGCATGGGCTGTGGCTCGATTCGCACGGGGACCTGTATGTGGCCGAAGTGCCCTTTCTCGATAACCGGCTGCAGAAATTCACCCGAGAATAAAACGGGAGACGCATCATGCTCACCACCCAGCAGGTCGCACACTTTGACACTTTTGGCTTCCTCTTCCTGCCGCAGCTATTCTCGGCCGATGAGATAGCGGAAATCCGGCGCACGGCCGATGCGCTGTGGAGAGAAGAGCGCGGCGGGGGTCCCGACGAAGGGGCATACCAGCATGTCGCGCCATTCCTCGAATCGAGCCTCGAGCTTTCCTCACTCGTTGAAGACGACCGCATCTACCTGACAGTGGAACGGTTGTTGGGCGCCGGTTTCGTCTGGGGCGGCTCCGAGGGCAACAAGGGCAGCTTCAACGAAACGCAGAGCCACGGCTGGCACTGTGACCGCCCCGGCGAAGAGGAGCCGGACTATGTGCGCATCAAGATAATGCTGTACCTGACTCCCACGACGAAGGATACGGGGGCTCTTCGCGTGATGCCCGGGTCACATCGCCCTCCCCTCTATCACCAACTCCAACAGCTCAACCACATCCAATCAAAGCCGCATGAAATGCCCTTCGGCGTAGCGGGGCCGGAGCTGCCCAGTTGCGCGCTGGAGGTCGAGCCGGGCGACGCTGTATTCTTCAATCACTATCTGTACCATGCCGTCTTTGGCAAGCAGCCCGACCGGCGATACATCGCCCTGAAGTTCGCCGCGATGCCAACATCTGACCGCCATTTCGAAGCCCTGAGAAAACACGGCGCCTTCTCCTTTCACCGCTCCTTCACGGCCCGCGAGAGACCGCGCATCCGGCAAATGATCGAGCAGCTGCCGGCCGAAGATTGGGCCTGACGGTTGCGGGCGAGCCGTCGCCTTTGAGAGAGGAGTCACCATGCCCACAGTCGTAAATTGGAGAGAGGCGCAGCCGGTTGTCGGCCATGAGAGCGCCATCGTCTGGAGTTGCTTGCAGCCCAAGCCAACCGGCAAAGCCGCCGCCTGGCAGCCGGCCCAAGGGGAAGCGCTGGAAAAGCTGGGCGTTTTCACCCTGCACGCCCTGCAAGGGCGCAAACAGTCGGACCATCACAAACACGAGAATCGCGAGCAACTCTATTACATCCTCGACGGCGCCGGGCAGATCTTGTGCGGCGACCTACTGTCCCCTGTTGAGGAGGGGGATATCATCTACCTGCCGTCCGGGCAGTTCCACCAGCTTTTTAACACAGGTGATGGTTGGTTGTACCACCACGTGATCAACATGCCGGTTGACGGTGACGGCGGCCAGTTCGTGTTACGCAATTGGCGCGATGTTGCCCCGCTGAGTGACAAGTCGGGCGCGGTGCGTTGGCGTCTTCTCGGCCCCGTAACTGAGCGGGAAGGCGGCTGTCTGCGCGGATTGGCCTTCATCGATCGGGAGATGGTGCAGCCGCGACGGCGGTCTGCCGAAGGGAATTCGGAGGATCTTGAGCAGATATACTACGTCCTGGCCGGCGCTGGCACACTCGTCGCCGACGGCCAGGAAAGAGCGATCGGTGAAGGCGACGCCATCCACCTGTCGCCGGATACGACCTACTACATAACCAATACTGACCAGGCATGGCTGACCTATCTTATAGTCGCCGCCTGCTAGGGAGTTGTAAATGAGAATTCTGATTACAGGCGCTGCCGGCGCCGTCGGCACGGTTCTTGTCAACGGTCTGCGCGATCGCTACCAGCTACGCGTTTTCGACCGCGTGCCCTTGCCCGATTTTGAAGACGCGGTTGTGGGCGAGTTGACCGACTTTGAGGCCGTGGCCGCGGCCACGCAGGACATGGAGGCGGTTGTCCACCTGGCCGGCAATCCCTTGGGCGGCGCGCCGTGGGAGGAGATTCTCAACAGCAACATCATCGGAACCTACAACCTGTTCGAGGCGGCCCGCCAAAACAACGTGCGCCGCGTCGTTTTTGCAAGTCGCGCCGGCCTGCTTGCTCCCTACCCAGAGGAGATCACCCGCACTATCGATATGCCGCCCCGCCCCGAAAGCTACTACTCAATTAGCAAAGTTTTCGGTGAGAACCTGGGTTACATGTACGCCAGCAAGTTTGGGATGGAGTGCGTTTCCGTCCGCATCGGCAATGTGCGCGCCGACCGGCCCCATGCCGATCATCCCCACCACCTCAGCCACCCCGACCTGGTGCGGGTCTTCGAGCGCGCCGTCATCCATCCGAACGTACAGTACGAGGTGGTCTTTGGTGTTTCCGGCGGTGAGTGGCCGCTCTACGACCTGGAACACGGCTACCGCGCGATAGGGTATAAACCGCAAAGCCCTCGTACGAGTGGATAGTGGAGATTCGCGAGACAAAACTACTCAGCCATCGCCAATTCACATCGATGTTCTCTCACTACGCACTCCTCTTTACTCTCTCTTTGCATATGGGCGGTCGGGCCTTCGGCCCTCCCTTGTGCAGGGGCTGCGCCCCCGCAACGCCCCCCTACAAAACCATCGCTCTCCGACCGTGTGTGCGCATTCCAGCCGTGCCGCTCCAGCAACCTGGCTGCCGCCAACCGAATACGCAATCAGATAGCCTGAATGGCGACTGGGATAAAGGGCTGGCCAAGACAGGCACTGTATATGGCTGAGCAGTTACCGCGAGGCTTTGATCTCGAACTGATGCGGTATGCTATAATTTGCAGGAGAGACATCTGAAACGTGAGGCGCCCTGAAAGCAATTGAGGGCGCAAAAAGCTCTGATTGTGTAAGTACACTAAGAGCAGTTGCCGAACACAGGTCTCTGCCAGTGAAACTGTCATCCGAGTACCTGCAAACTCTTAACCGCATTCAGGAACGGATACTGTGGCTGTCCATGCGCATCGTGCATGAGGCCAACAGCGTTCGGCCGCAGCGGGACGGTGTCAAAGTGGGCGGTCACCAGGCTTCGTCCGCGAGCATGGTGACCATAATGACGGCGCTCTATTTTCACCTGCTCAAGCACGGTGACAGGGTATCGGTAAAGCCCCACGCTTCCCCGGTCTTTCACGCCATCCAATACCTGCTCGGCCAGTTGCCCCGCGACTATTTGACCACGCTGCGCGCCTTTGGCGGCCTGCAGGCCTACCCCAGCCGCACCAAAGACCCCGACCCCGTCGATTTTTCCACCGGCTCCGTAGGGCTGGGAGCAGTTGCGCCGGCCTTCGCCGCGCTGACCCACCATTACGCCCAGATGCACTTTGGTGAGGTAACATCGAATCGCTTCATTGCCATCATCGGCGACGCCGAGCTGGACGAGGGCAATGTCTGGGAAGCCGTCTTCGACGAATGGATGGCAGAACTGTCCAACACGATCTGGATCGTAGACCTGAATCGCCAGAGCCTGGACAGGGTGATTCCCGGCATCCGCGCCGGGACGCTGAAATCGATGTTCGACAGTTGGGGCTGGCAGGTGTTGGAGGCGAAGTACGGACGCAGGCTCCAAAGTCTCTTCGCAGAGAAGCACGGCGAACGCGTGCGCAAACGCATTGATGACATGAGCAATGAGGAGTATCAACTACTGGTGCGGCTGCCCGGCGACGAATTGCGCCGCCGCTTCGTCACGGTAAACGGCCACAAGGACAGGCACCTGGAAGAGCTGCTCGCCCCAATTAGCAACGAAGAACTGCCCGGTGTCGTCGGTAATCTGGGCGGCCACGACCTCACCGAGATGATTGGCGTCCTTGAAGAGGCCGATGCCACGGCAGACCGCCCCACCGTGATCTTCGCCTATACGATTAAAGGCTGGCGTTTGCCGATCGCAGGCGACCCCCACAACCACTCGAAATTGCTGAGCGTGGATGAGATGTCAGCGCTCGGCGAGGAGCTGGCGATACCTCGTGACGATGAATGGGCCGCATTTGGGCCGGGATCGGACGAGAGTGTTCTCTGTACCGAAATTGCCCGCCGACTCTATCCCTCCTCTGACCTGCCCGACATCAATTCCCAGCAGAAGTCGAATGGGAATGAGATGCAACCTCCCATCGGTCTCTCGGCGCAGGACGTTCCTGAAAGTGTGCCGGTCCGTACCCACGGCATGCTCAGTACCCAGCAGTCATTTGGCCAGACTCTGGTCAGCATGAGCCGCAATCCGAAGCTCGCGCCGCGTATCGTCACAACCTCGCCCGACGTCTCCACCTCCACCAATCTGTCAGGCTGGATCGCAAAACAGGGCGTTTTTTCCTTAACCGAAGGCGAAATTTACGAACTGGAAGAAAATCGCGGACTCAGTTGGCGCTACGGCCCCGACGGCCAGCACATCGAGTTGGGCATTTCCGAGATGAATCTGTTTATGATGCTGGGCATGCTGGGCCTCTCAGCGGAGTTGAACGGCCAGCAGCTTATACCTGTCGGCACTGTCTACGATCCCTTCGTGTTGCGAGGACTCGACTCCTTCATCTACGGCCTCTACTCCAAGTCCCGCTTCATTGTCGTCGGCACACCATCAGGCGTCAGCCTCGCTCCCGAAGGGGGCGCGCACCAGTCTACCGTTACTCCGTCTCTCGGCGCAGAACTGCCAAATCTGAACAGCTATGAGCCCTGCTTTGCACAGGAGTTGGTCTGGATCATGCTGGAAGCGGTCCGCCAGTGCTGCCGCGACGTGGATGGCAGAGCAACCTATCTTCGTCTCTCTACCAAGCCGACCGATCAGTCAATGCTGGATCCTGCCCTGGAACGACTGGGGGCGACTGAACTGCGGCGCCAGGTACTTGAAGGCGGTTACCGTCTTTTGGACTGGCAAACGGCCGCGCCGGAAGCAGATCCCCGCTCGCTGGTCCACATCGCCTCATCCGGCATCATGCTGCCGGAGGCGATGGAGGCGGCCGCGATGTTGCAGGCAGAGGGCATAGCCGTCAACGTGCTCAACCTGACCAGCCCCCGCCGCCTCTTTGAAAACTGGCGCGCCGCCCAATGGGGCCGTCGACCCGGCAGAGAGCCAAGCCGGTTGCTATCATGGCTTATTCCCCCCAATGAGCGCCAGGCCCCAATCGTCACCGTGCAGGACGGGGCATCCCACAATCTGGCCTGGCTGGGCAGTCTATTTGGCAGTTACCTGATACCCTTGGGCGTGGACGACTTCGGTCAATCCGGCACGCCTGCCGACCTCTACCGCCACTTCGAGATCGACAGCAACGCGATATTCGAGGCGGCGCTCGTAGGTCTGAATCGAACCGAGTTCAGGTAGAACCGCGCTGAAGTGTGGCTGGTTGCAGCAGTTATACGGTGCAGATCGCCAGCCACCCGAAGTTGCCGCTTAGAGGAGGATTCCGTGGCCGAGATCATACCCATGCCCGACCTGGGTTTTGAGGCCGGTGAAGGTGAACTGTCAGTCTGGTTGAAGAACGTAGGCGACGCAGTTCAGGCGGGCGAACCCATCGCCGAATTCGAATCAGAAAAGGTGACGCTGGAGGTGGAGGCGCCGGTTGCGGGCGTCCTGCTGGAGTTCCTCATTCAGCCCGGACAAAGCGTTGCCGCGGGCGCGCCCATCGCCCGCGTTGGTGAGGCGGATGAGCTACCCAGCGCGCCGTCGCCGGCGCAATCCCAGGAGCAGTCGCCACCCCCGGTTGCGCCGCCTGAAGTAGAAGCGCCTTCCGCTCCACTGCCAGTCGCACCTCAGGAGGATCAGCCGTCTGTCCCTGTATACGCGCAGCCCATAGGGAATGGTGTATTGGCCACACCCATAGCCCTGCGCATGGCCCGCGAGCACAATCTGGACTTGCGTCGCGTGGCCGGAAGCGGCCCCGGCGGTCGCATTCTGCGCGGGGATGTAGAGAACCACTTGGCGCAAGCAGGTCCCGGCGCCCCTGCAGTCCTCACTCGCCAGGCGCCAAGCGCTAGTGCCCCGTCAAAAACTTCCGGAAGTACGGCGTCTCCCCTCCGGCGGACGATTGCCCAGCGCATGAGCCGCAGCAAGCAGACGATCCCCCACTTCTACATCACCAATTCGGTGACCATGGACGATGCCCTGGCATTGCGAAGACAGTTCAACGATGCCTTCCCGTCGGACGCCAAAGTTTCCGTCAACGACATGGTGGTGAAAGCCGCCGCCCTGGCCCTGCGCGAGTTCCCAAACCTGAACGCCTCCTATGTTGAGGACCGCATCGAGCACCACGTTGACATCAATGTAGGCGCCGCAGTCGCAGTGGACGGGGGCGTGCTGACGGTCGTCAGCCGACAGACCGACCGCAGCGCGATCTCAGACATCGCCCGCGACAATAAAGCCATGATCGAGAGGGCCCGCGCCGGCAGGGTCAGGCCCGAGGATGTATCCGGCAGCACCTTCACCATCAGCAACCTTGGCGGCTACGACACCGATCACTTCGCCGCCATTATCAACCCGCCCCAGGCCGCCATCCTTGGCGTGGCCACAGCCAGGGAAACCGCGGTCGTGGAGGAAAGTCAGGTGGTCGTGCGCACGGTCATGCAGATGACCATTTCCGCCGACCATCGAGTGACGGACGGCGCCGAGTGCGCCGTCTTCTTGCAGAGGGTGAAAGAACTGTTGGAAACGCCAATCAAGCTGCTCTTGGCCTGAGGCAATTTGCTGCAGCCGGTTCATCGGCGATGTAGCCGGAGTCAGCCGTGCGATGAACCATTTCTTGAGAAGAAATCGCACTGCATTCCAACGAGATTAACCGCGCTGGTGAATGGATTAAAGGAGCTTACCACACTGCAACTACACGGGTCACTGAGTGTTGTGCGCACTATCCGGAAATTGATTTGTTTCGTAGCGGTTGCTTTGGCGTGTGCTGCGGTCACCGCTTGTGGCCGGGCAGGTAATGTCGACAGGTACCTCGATCAGGGCTATGACAATCTCAACCTTAGTCAATTCCAGGACGCCATCACAGAGTTTGACCAAGCTCTCCAACTGCAGCCCGATATCTCCGCAGCCTACATCGGCAGAGGCGTTGCCCTTCTTCTGAGTGGTCAGTTTCAAGAGGCCATCGCCGACTTTGATAAGGCTCTCCACCTGGAGCCCTACAATCCCAATACCTACTCCTATCGGGGTGTTGCCAAGGGCAGCCTCGGTCAATTCCAGGGCGCCATCGCCGACTTTGACCAAGCACTCAGTTTGAGGCACGACTTTGCTGAGGCTTACATCCATCGGGGCACTGCTAAGGCCTGTCTTGGTCAGTACCAGGACGCCAACGCCGACTTTGACAAGGCGCTAATGTACCAGCCCAACAATGCCAATGCCTATGTTGGTCGTGGTGTTGTCAATATAAACCTTAGTCAATTCCAGGACGCCATCCACGAAATTGAGCAGGCTCTACAGCTGCAGCCCGACAATGCCAATGCCTCCCTCTATCTGGGTTTCGCAAAGTCCAAACTTGGTCAATATCAGGACGCCGTAGCCGACTTTGACCAGGCTCTCCAACTTCAGCCCGATAATGCCAGCGCCTACCTCTATCGGGGCCTTGCAAAAGACAAACTTGGTCAATATCAGAATGCCATCACCGACTTTGACCAGGGTCTCCTGCTGAAGCCCGACAATGCCCACGCCTACTTCCATCGGGGTCTTGCCAAAATCAACCTTGGTCAATATCAGGGCGCCATTGCCGACTATGACCGGGCTCTCCAACTGCAGCCAGACTATGCCAATGCCTACCTCTATCGGGGCCTTGCAAAAGACAACTTGGGTCAATACCAGGGGGCTTTCGCCGACCTGAAGGCCGCGGCAGCAGTGGAATCAGTGAAAGTGGCTGGCGACGGCGCCTCCCTACTCGACGCGGAGCAGCTCATTTTGCAACTCTGGCATTAGCAGAATGAAGCGCCTGTACGCGAACAGAAGGCTCAGTGCCGGTGGTCTCAGAATTCGCAGGTGCGAGTGGAGGCACTGCTGAAGCGTTCTGGCGGGTGAGAAGGCGCGGTTGTGGCATGCATACGCCAAGGCTCCATCACCTCTTTTCGCTGTGAGACGGCCGTAGGCAGCGTCTATGGGGAAGGAGGTCGACCGCGACCTCCCGTCAGCGATGACATGCGAGGCAAAAAATCAAGTTTACAATACGGTCTCGTTCATCCGGCATAGCTCCATTCTTCCACTAGTTCTCCTACTATTCCTGAAGAAGCTAGCCGGGGGACTAACTCAAAAGACGAAAAGAAGGTAACCGTGCCAAGATTCTCCCCGCACCAACTCACCGCCATCGCCCAAAACGTTTTCACCGCCGCCGGCGTTGAACGGAACGAAGCCGCCATCGTGGCTGAACACCTCGTTCAATCCAACCTGGTCGGACACGACTCGCACGGCGTGCTCCGTATCCCCGAATACCTGGAGTGGATGGAAGCGGGCGATGTCGTCCGCGGTCAGCATATGAACATCATGCATGAAACCGAGACATTGGCGGTCATCGAGGGCGGCTGGGGCTTCGGTCAGGTCATCGGCCTGGAGGCGATCCAGGTGGCCATCGACAAGGCGACGCAGAACGGCGTCGGCATCATAGCTGTCAGCCAGTGCGGGCACATCGGGCGCGTCGGACACTACCCATACCTGGCGGCAGAGCAGGGGCTGGTGACCATCCTTTTCGTCAACACGCATGGCGGCGGCAAGCTGGCCGCGCCCTGGGGCGGCCGCGGGCGCCGGCTCTCTGCCAACCCGATCTCAGTAGGCATTCCCCGCAAGACCGGCGAGCCGCTGGTGCTGGACATGGCCACCTCCGCCATTGCCGATGGCAAGCTCAAGGATATGCTCAACCGCGGCGTGCCTGCCCCGGCCGGCTGCATCGTTGACGCCGACGGCAATCCCACCACGGACCCAGCCGCTTACGTCGGGCCGCCTGAAGGCGCGCTGTTGCCGTTTGGCGGCCACAAGGGCTTCGGCCTGTCCTTTGTCATCGATATCCTGGCCGGCGCCCTGTCAGGTGCCGGTTGCAGCCGCGACGGCGTTACCCGTATTGGCAACGGATTCCTTGCAATTGTGATCCAACCTGAGCGGCTCAGAGAGGGCGATGCCTTCTATGCTGATGTCGATGGACTGGTGCAGCACGTCAAGAGTTCGGAATTGGCAGCCGGCTTCGATGAGGTCTTGGCGCCGGGCGAGCCGGAGATTCGCACGCGCCAACAGCGCACCCGCGACGGCATCCACGTTGACGACACCGCCTGGGGCAAGATCTGTGCCGCGGGCCTGCGCTACGGCCTCAACCTGACCCCATCAGAATAACGCCCCGTAGGCATCGAAATAAGCCTCGCTCGTCATCCTTCCCCGCCCGGGCACTTCGAACTCTCGCAGGGGATACGGCAGCGAAAAAACTGAAAATGAGAATCGCTCGGCTTCTCTATCGTTGCTCAGTCGCACCCGGTGATTCATCGCCTTGATCGCGCCGTGTGTCCACATCTCCATCAGATAGCCCGGATAGATCAGTATCGACCCGGAAGCGTCTACCGACTGCCACACAGATTCTCCGCTTTCACCGGCCATCTCCAACTGCAACTCTTCGTCTATTCCAAAAGGAAAAACCGTAAATAAAGATGCGTCGGGATGCGCGGAGAGCCTCGTATTTCCAGCTGCAGTCGTGGTGAACTGCTGAACCGGGGGATAGTAGTTGTTGGAGACCATGTGGCCGGCGTTGTTCCGGTAGAAATCCAGCAGGCCGGGCATCTTTAGCTGTGTCAGCAGCTCGACTTCCAGAGAACGCACCGTCTGAACCACCTCTGTCCATCTGCCCTTCAGAAAGCCCTGGAACTCAACAGGATACCGTTCCACCGGAAAAAACTCGGACAGGACAAAAGTGCTGATCAGGTCGTCCTCGGCCTGATGGCTGCTATCAGACTGGCCATAATAGGAATAGCCGTCGTAAGCATACCCGAAATGCTTCTGCAGAAAACGTAGCTGATAGTCCCGATCTCTGCATACAAAGGATCGAAAAGCTTCCTGCAGTTCGGATCTGTCCAAAGCAGCACAGGATGTAACGAGATATCCGTTGGACTTCAATGTATCTGCACTATGCCGTTCGATCATGTGTCAGCTACTCCAATCTCAGAGTCTGAGGTGCGCCAGCGCGCTTCGCTTCAATTCGAGAAAATCCGCACCCAGAACTGTCTCCCCGTCGCGCGGGTGCGGCAGATCAATCGTCAGATCTGCCGTGATGCGGCCCGGCCGCGGGCTGAAAACAAGCATCCGATCGCCAAGCAGCAGCGCCTCGTCGATGTCATGCGTAATGAATAGTATCGTCTTCGAAAACCTTGTACGCACGCCCAGCAGCCACTGCTGCAGCATCCCGCGCGTCAGTGCATCCAGCGCCCCAAACGGCTCGTCCAACAGCAGAATGTCATAGCCGGCCAGGAAGGTGCGCAACAGGGCCGCGCGCTGTCTCATCCCGCCAGACAGAGTGCTGGGCCAGTTATCCTCGAACCCGTCCAGCCCGAATAGCGGCAGGAGCTGACGCGCTTCGGCGCGGGCCGCGTCTCTGCTGCCGCCGGCCAGCTCCGCCCCCAGAACTGCGTTTTCAAGCACCGTGCGCCATGGCAGCAAGGTATCCCGTTGCGGCATATAGCCAAAGCGCCCCTGCCGGTCTGACGCTTCCGGCAGGGGCTGCCCCTCCAAAAGGATCCGCCCTCTGTCCGGTTGAACCAGGCCCGCCAACAGGCGCAGCAGCGTGGACTTTCCACAGCCGCTCGGCCCAATGATCGTAAGGAACTCGCCCGCTGCAACCTCGAAAGTCAGGTCCACCACAGCTTCGACACCGCTGGGCGAGCCCCTGCGGGAACTGCCTTCAAACGTCTTCGAGAGCGATTCGACCGCCAGAAGTGTCATTCCTGCTCAGGCAGAAACTCGTTTGTATATGCGCCCTCGCCGTCAAACGACTCGATGATGCCGCCGTCGATCAGGAAGTCGGCATAGGCCTGCCATACATCGCCGGTCTGAACACCCCACTGTGCCGCGTCCGCTCGGTACTCGTTGGCCAGCCATGCTTGGCTGGCGCGAACCAGATCGGCGCCCAGGTCCGGGTTGGCCGCCAGCAGAATGTCGGCCGCCTCGGCCGGACTCTCGATAGCGAAATCAAACCCCCTGGCCGTCGCGCCGACAAACGCACGTACTGTCTCAGGATCATTCGCGATCATCGCCTCGCTGGTGATCAGGATCGGCGTATAGTAATCAGGAATGCAGTCCAGATAGTCTTTGAGCATGATGACATTCAGGTCAACGCCCTGTAGTTCAGCGTTAATGCCGGTCCAGGCATAATAGATCCAGGCAAAATCGACCTGGTCGGCTTCGGTGATTGGAAGGAACTCGGCCCAACCCACGTCGATGAATACTACATCCTCTGCCGATCCCCCTGCGCACTGCATCAGCAGGTCGATGGTCGGATACTCGATCGGCGAGCCAAAACTGCCGTACCGCTTGCCGGCCAGATCCGCAGGCTGCTCGATGCCCGCGCTGCTGCGCGAAGCAAAGCCGGACGTGTTGTGCTGAATGACCGCCGCCACCGACACAATTGGCACGCCCTCAACTCTGGCGAAAGTCGTGCCCTCCTGGTAGCTTACGCCAAAGTCAGCCGAGCCGGTGGCCACAACCTGGTGCACATCCGACTCGCCCGGTATCACAATATCCACATTCAGGCCCGCCTCCTGATACCAGCCCTTTTCCTGGGCCACATAGATACCGGTATGGTTGGTATTTGGAGTCCAATCCAGCAGCAGCGTTACGTCCTTCACCGCGGCGGCCCCGTCCCCACTCTGTGCCGCAGGCGCAACCGGCACACAGGCGGCCGCCAGCAGCACCGCCGTCACTATCGAAATAAGCAGCATCGTCCGTGATATTCGCTCTCGCATCATCTCCTCCAGAATTCAGGTTTTTCCGACAGGCAGCCACCTGCCGGTAACTACCGCTATCGCTCCTCAAAGTGCCACGGCATTGTGCCCCGTTCAATGACAAACACAGCCAGAAAAAGCGCAATGCTCAGGAGAGACGTGATCGCAATGGCCGAGAAAACCTGCGCAGTCTTGAACGCCGCCGACGAGCGCAGCATATAGATTCCCAGCCCCTGCTTGGCTCCCACCCACTCCCCAACGATTGCGCCGGTTACACTATAGGTGGCTGCGATTTTCAGGCCCGAAAAAAAGTAGGGCAGCGCCGCCGGCAGCCGCACCTTCTGCCATATCTGCAACCACGTCGCCCCCATCGAGCGGAATAGATCGATCAGCTCCGGCTCGGTCGCAGTCAGCCCATCACTTGTGTTGATGGCGATCGGGAAAAAACAGAACAGTGTCACTACAATGACTTTGGGCGCAATGCCAAAGCCAAACCAGATGATTAACAGCGGGGCCAGCGCCAGAATCGGCACCGTCTGCGAAATTACCAGTAGTGGATAGATCGCGCGCCGCAGCCACGGCGAAAAATTGATCGCGGCCGCCACGGCAACCCCGGCGGTCACGGCAATACCGATACCCGTCGCAACCTCCAGCATGGTCTGCCCGACATGAACGGCCAGCAAGGCGCGCATCTCCCAGAACGCCTGCCAGATCGCGGATGGCGAAGGAACGATCCACTTCGGCACCGCCAGTCCCCATACAACCAGTTCCCAGAGAACCGCCAACGTCAGCAGAACTGCCGCCGGAAACGCCAGGCGCGCCGCCCACATCAGTCGCCACCTCGAAACTTTGCCACCTTCTCTTCCATGGAAGAGCCGCCAACTGCCTCGCCGATCTTGATGACGGTGACTACGCCCGCAACGCCGTCAACAAAGCAGGCGCGATGCGCCGCCTTTGCTACCTCCAGGCAGCTGTCCAGGTCACCTTCGACCGTCGTCCCCAGCGCGCCCACTTCGTATTTCAGGCCCGATTCCTGGATGACGGCAATGGCGCGATCGACAACCGAATAGACGTCGTCGCCCGTCGAGGGGAGCACTTGAATATCAACATTTACCGGATTGGACATGCTGTCTCCTTTAGATAATAAAAAAACCGCCCTGCGAGGCGGTTGGCGTTTTGTGCTATCTACAGTTCTTCAACATTTCGCTAATGTTCCTACGCCAGCATTACCTGGATCAGGTCTGTCGGTCATCTCCAGAGAGCGGCATTCGGCCGCACAAAGAGATTTCTCAGCCCAGTTCTTCCGAGCTCCCGATTGCGATTCGGTTTTTCAGGTGCAAATGCGCTCACCCGCAGCGCAACTGTGCACAGTATATTTTAGATAGTTCAGTTGGTCAAATAAGGAAAATGTGGGGTTCCCGACGCCGGTGCCAACGCCTCCGGCAAAAAAGAGCGCCGGTTCTGATACGAGAACCGGCGCCTTTCCTGAAGTGACTGGCTGCTTCTCAGGCCGCTACCAACTTCCCCGTACCCAGGAGCGGCTGCCCGGTCCCGATGCGCTCGTCACGAAACTGCTTCGTATACAGGTCATAGTAGTGACCGCGCTGGCCAATAAGCTGCGCGTGGCTGCCCTGTTCAGCGATGCGCCCATCCTCAATCACCAGAATGCGGTCCGCCTTTCTGATGGTCGAGAGCCGGTGGGCGATGATGAAGCTGGTGCGGTCCGCCAGGATTGCATCCATCGCCTCCTGGACTAGCGCCTCGGTCAGCGTGTCGACCGAACTTGTGGCCTCGTCCATGACGAAAATCTCAGGGTCGGCGAGGATGGCCCGCGCCAGGCTCAACAGTTGCGTTTGCCCGACCGACAGCAGTACTCCGCCTTCGCCCACCTGGCTGTCATACCCTTCGTCCAGCTCTTCGATAAAAGCATGCGCGCCTGCTACCTTGGCCGCGTTCACGACCTCCTCGTCGGTGGCGTCGAGCCGCCCATAACGTAGATTATCCCAGATCGAACCGGAAAAAAGGTAGGGGGTCTGCAACACGATGCCGATACGGCTGTGAATGCCATGCAGCGTCCACTCCGTATAGTCCTTTCCGTTGATCAGAATGCGGCCGCTTGAGGGTTCGTAGAAGCGGCAGACCAGATTGACAATCGTCGACTTGCCCGCGCCTGTCGGCCCGACCAGCGCGATTGTCTCTCCCTGTTTCACATGCAGGCTGAAGTCGCGCAGGACCGGCTTTTCCTCCTCGTAGCGGAAGTCCACATTCTCGAAGACAATGTCTCCCCGCAGGCTTTCCGGCTCCTGCGCTCCATCGCGGTCCTGAATCTCCGGCACAGCATCGACGAGACTGAAAATACGTTCCCCCGACGCGATTGCCTGCTGCATCTCGGCATAGATGCGCGCCATCTCCTGAATCGGAAACAGCATGAATGTAATGTAGAAGACGAAGGCTTGGATGCCGCCGATTGTCATTTCTCCCACTTGGAACTGCCAGCCGCCGTACAAGACAATGCCTGAAACCGCCACCGCGCTGATTAGTTGAACCACCGGCA
>Ga0209544_1000196_pt1 | contig 92077 bp, 81 predicted proteins | sample MesohylPK_FD_187297 | JGI IMG/M metagenome (GOLD analysis project Ga0209544, IMG submission 187297) | Host-associated microbial community of the marine sponge Aplysina aerophoba from Gulf of Piran - sponge mesohyl, lysed by proteinase K... | ecosystem: Host-associated > Porifera > Sponge >... | reverse complement strand
TGGCTCCAGGATGGCGCGTATGCGGCGCAGCAGGCCCACGCCCGTCTTCTATCGGCACCGCGCAGCAAGACCTTTACCCCCGACACGCGGATTTTTGCCCGGACCCGCTAAATGAAGACCGAGATAGTAATCGGCCACCTGAAGAAACGTGCTCACGGCCGACGGCGTGTACTGCTGGCCTTGGACCCAGCCGCTTACGGTCGCCAGCGTGGGGAACACGGATGCGTCGGGACGCAGAAAGAACCCGTCGTCCAGTTGTGCGGCCCACGTTGACAACTCGTCGGCAATCGCCTGCAACTCATCACCGACCTTCTCAACGCTGTAGACGTTGCCGGCATCGTATTCGGTGGCGAGCCACTCCCAGAACGCCGGGCAGAAATCGAACCCGTAGTGCAGGTTCTTGGCCCGGATAAAGACGTCGGCATCGAGCAGATAGGCCAATTCAAAAGCCCAAGCCCAGGTTGTTCGCCAACGTGCTGAAGGTTGCCATCTTCCTGAAGCCGAGCAGCCTAAAGGACTCGGAGAAGGACGTCTGCCCCTCCAAGGTGCTGGACACTATGGCGCGAGCGAAACGCTGGCTGACGCGTGCACCGAGGGTCAGATAGAAGTTACCTCCGTCTCCTCCGGGCAGTGCCATCAGACGATCTAGCTCCGCTGCGTAGGCCGCCCGGAAAACCTGACGAGTCAGTAGGCCCGAATCGTGGATACGCCGCAGGATGACCAGCGTGCTGACCTTGAAGTGTCGCGCCAGACGACTGAGCTCATCGGTCAGCGGGGCTCTCGCGGCGTACTCGGCCTGTAGTAGGTAGAGAGGAACCAGCAATTCTGCAGCGACCCGGTTGCACCAGCGTTCGGTCTCCTGGCCGCCGATCTCCAGGGCCTCCGCGTCGGAAACGCCTGAACTTCCCAACCAGAGATGGGCCAGCTCGTGCGCGAGGGTGAACATCTGTGCTGCCTTGGTGTCCTTTCCATTGATGAAGATCAGCGGTGCAATCGGATCGGCGAGCGCGAACCCCCGGAATTCTCGTGGGTGGAGACTACGTCGGCTGTTGCTGCCGACCACGCCGCTGACCATGACGAGCACGCCATGCGCATCCGCTTGCCCGATAAACCGTCTCAGCGCGTCGGTCCAGGTCGAAAGACGTCGGCGCTCCTCGATGTCGAACCCGAGAAAATGGCGGATGCGGGCAGCGGTTTCGGGAATGTCGTCGTCTGGTTGGGCTGAGCCGACGAACTCGATCGGATCGCCTCCCGTGGACTGCACGAATTCGCGATACCAGTCCTGCCGCTGCTGGCAGAGATAGACGGTATCAAGCAGATTCGCGCTCGGCCGATCAAGGCGTGTGTTGCCTACAGTGCGGAAATCGGGAATCGGGATGCGCTCGAACGGCGCCTCGCGGAGAAAAAAATAGCCGACTGGCGTGAACGTCGCCTTCGCGAAGCGCTCGAGCTGCTTGAGCGTCGGCCGAATCTCACCCCGCTCCCACGCATCGAGCCTGGGGAACCGGCTGGCGAGCGCATCAGTGCCCAAGCCGGCGCGTTGGCGCGCCCAGCGCAGCAGCTCGGGTTCCACATCGACGCGGTCCATGCTGTCACCCGTTCCAGGACCTTATGCGTTCGACGACCTTCGTCATCTGGTGTCGAAGCCGGACCACTCGTTCTTGAAGCAGGTATGGCCCTTGAAGTGGATGGAGTCGACAATCACGGAGAACCCCTTCCGCGGAATCTCGATGCTCACGGTCTCAATTCGGCCGCGTGTGTCGCCTCAACGTCGCGTGAAGATGTCCAGCGGCAGCAACGCCGTCACGCCCACGTTCGGCGCGTCGACGAGCTGGCCGATCCGCAGGTCCACGGCGACGCTGGCGATGACGTAGGCCTGCTCGGGGGTGAGGCCGTAGGTCTCGGTGATGTAGTCGATCATCTCCAGCAGGGCGTTGCGGGCGGCCAGGGAGACGTCCTTCGACAGGTTGCGGAGGGCGCCGATCCGCTCGGAGGCGCCCAGGTAGCGCATGTCGGGCGGGACCTCGCCGGCCGCCTTCAGCGGAAACCCGGTGGTGGCGTAGAAGCGGCGGGACGGGATGTCGAGCACGCGGACCGGACCCTCGAAGTGGGGGCCGCGCCGCAGCTCCGGGCCGTCCTCGATCAGCCGGGTGGTCAGCGTGAAGTCGGCGTCCATCTCGATGGCGGTGCCGGAGACCTCGCCGTCGCCCTGCGCGAAGTGCGGGTCGCCGATGGCGAGGCCGCAGCCCTCGACGTAGCACGGCAGGTAGAGCGTGACGCCCACCTGCAGGTAGCGGATGTCGAGATTGCCGCCGTGCTCGCGCGGCGGGAGGGTGCGCAGGCACTCGTCCGGGTGGGAGCCGTCCGGGCCGCAGACCGCGGCGGGGGAGGCGTGCAGGGGACGCGGCGGGAAACCGGCCCCGCCGACCGCGCGCAGCTCGGCCTCGCGCGAGAGCATCGCGGCAAGCTCGTCGGGACCGGGGAGCACGGTGACGATGCCGGGGAAGCTGGCATTGGGAATGCGCACCCCGGGCAGGTCGTCGCTGACGGCCTCGATCCGATTGAGTCGCCACTCGGCCCGGAACGACCCGCTGACGTGATCGGAGACGAAGCCGATGGGGCTGACCGACGTGTAGCCGAACGGACCCGGGGCGATGTCCAGCAGCGTCACCGCCAGCACGTCGCCCGGCTCGGCGCCTTCGATGTGGACCGGCCCGGTCAGCGGGTGCACGGTTCCGATCTGCGAATCGCCGGCCCGCGGGTCTTCGTAGGTGCTGTCCGGGTCGAGGTCGAAGTCGCTCGCGTTGCGCGCGCGGAACACGATGGTCTGGCCGGGCCGCGCCCGCGCCGCCATCGGGATGGCCGGGTGCAGGCGGTTCATGCACTGCGGATCCTCGCCGCAGTGGCGGCCCTCGCCGCCGACCACCAGGATGTCGTCCTGCGCCGGTGCGGCGGTCGGCCCGAACAGCAGCACGGCGGCGCACAGGGAGCCCCTGGCGGCGAAGCGAAGCCACGGAACGATGCGTCTGGCATGTCTCAGCATGCCGGGATTGTGGCACATGCGGCGCCCATGCGCATGTCCACCGCGAGTGGGCCGTTCGTGAGGCGATGGGCACGGCGGGCACGTCGTGCTGAGCCTTTCTCAGCGCGAGAACGGCGCTTGCGTCGAGGCCGTGATGCTCGACGCGACGGGGTTGCCGGCTATCGCGCCGGGCTTCCTCGTGTCGGCTGGCTCCGCGCCTCCCGTTCCCCTACGCGAGCGGCGGCGAGCAGCCGACTGCAAGGCCGGCCGCTCGCCCCTCGCCCGAGACCGCAGGCGTGTGACGGAAAGCCGAATTCGGCCACACGCGGATGGGAAGGTCGCCGCGGAGGAGGCTACTGCCCCTCTTGGATGATGATCGACTCGAGGACGTCCTGGTCGGTCGGCAGCTCCATGTCGCCGGCGGGGAAGTCGTTGCGCGAGAGCATGTACGCGACGATGTCCACGTAGGCCCGCGGGCTCAGGCTCGCCGGCGCGCCCTGCGGCATCGTGGTGCGGATCGCGACCAGCATGTCGCCGACCGACAGCTCGCTCCAGCGGAAGTGGAACGGCGCGCCGATGAGCGAGGGCGCGATGCCGTCCCCGAGCAGATCCTCGAGATGGCACTGGGCGCATTCCCGATCGTAAGCCGCCTGGCCCCGCTCCGCCTGCTCGGCGGTGAAGATGCCGTCCAAGGTCGACCTGGTGTCCTGTGCCGCCACGCCTGCGGAGAACAGGGCTGCCGTCACCAGCAGCGCCGCGGCGGCGGCGCCGATTATGCCGTTGCGTCGTGCGATCATTGATTCCCTCTTCAGTTCAACGTGTCGAATGTGGTTCAACGTATCGGACCGCGTATCCGAAGACAGCCACTGACTATATCACCACCGGCTCACTGCCCGTCGACGGGGTCGACGAGGGGCCTGCGTCGAAACCGTCGATGCCGTGTGCTATGTTCGGCCCGTGGCTGCCTTCGCCCGAGCGCCGCTGCCGGCCGCCGACGGCGCGGCGTGCCGGGAGTTCCTCGACGCCCTCTCGGCGTTCGCGCGGCTGCACGCGGTCAAGATGTACAGAGCGTCGGTGCCTCTGCCCGAGGCGGTGCCGGTGCTGCCCTGCCTGGATCACGAGGCGAAGCTGCACGAAGGCACCCCGCCGCAGGCCGCGGCCTACATCGAGGACGTCGACGGCGGCGGGTTGCACGAGGTGGTCTGCGTACCCTCGCGGCGCCGGATCGAGGTGGACGTCGTCTCGACCGCGGGCGAGCATACCGAGGCCTCGCACGCGCGGCTGGTCGAGCGGCTGCGCGGGCGATTCCCAGGGCACCGTATCGTGATCGACGGTCCGTCCTGGCTGCGCGGGGATCGGCGGGTGGTGCGCGCCTGCCGTGCGCGCGTCTCGTTGCGCGAGATCCTGACGGGGCGTGACTTTCCGGGCCTGTATCGTGCCGTGGACGAGTTGCGCATCATCAGCTCCGCGATGGAGAAGCAGTCGCGCGTCGCGTCATGGAGCGTGCGGACGGTCACCGGACTGCTGCTGGCGCTCGGTGGGTTCCTGTCCTACCAGGTGCTCGACATGTTGACCGGCCGCATCGGTTCCACCGCGGTGCAAGGGCTGCAGTACCTCACGGTCGGCGGGTTGGGCGCGGTGTTCCTGTACCTGGGTCTGAAGGCGGTTCACCTGACGGAGGTGTCCGGGCGAATCTGGAAGCGCTCGGCGGAGTACCAGTTGATCCTGCGCGATCGCGAACGGCTGGCGTCGGCGGGGCCGGCAACGCTGCGGGAGCCGCTCGCCGGCGCCATCACCATCCCCCGGCGTGCGGAAGAAACAGCAGGAGTCCGCAGATGACGGCGTTGACGCCGTGCGAGACGAAGCAGAGGGGGCAGGGCACGCGCAGCACGAACAGCAACGCGTGGCTCAGATACACGCCGAGGCCGACCGTCACGAGGCTGACTCCCAGGTAGAGCCACCACAAGTGCGGATCGGCGAGCCTTCCGGACGCGGCTCCCGCCAGCAGCGCGGCGTAGAACACCTGGCCGAGCAGCGAGTTGGGTGGACCGAACACGCGCGCGCTCGGGGTGAAAACGACCGACGCGCAGGTCCGTTCCTCCAGTCTGCAGAAGGACGGGATCCAGCGCACGTTCGGGGGCGTCCAGCGATATGCGACGGCCGTGAAGTAGCTGGAGATGGCCAGTCCGACGGCGGCGAGCAGGCCGATGGCGAGCGTCATGTTCCGGTCCGGCCGGCAAGTGTCCACGAGGCGAGCACGCGGCGGCAGGTACAGAAACGTCCGAGCCGGCAGATGGCGACCCGGTCCGCCTCGAACTCGAGTGCCGGCGCTGCGTCATCGAGCACGCCGGCCCCCAGCGTGACGTGGGGTTCGAACGCGGCATAGGCGGCGGCGGTCCTGAACCGGGTCACCCATTCGACGTCCCGGGCGCGCGCCGGCTCGCCGGCCGAGAGGAAGGCGTCCGCGTCGCCGGCGGCCATGTCGAACGGCGCCAGGCGATCCATGAGGCGCGTGTGCAACGTCTCCAGGGGGCGCGTCGCGGCGAGGACGAGCGACGTCGTGGTTCCGCTCGACGCGAGTCGCTCGGCGACGAGCGTCAGCGGCGGGGCCGTGGAGAGGACGGCGCCGACCTCGGCCGACACCAGGGGCAGGTCGGTTGCGGGCACGAACTGCTGGACGAGCGACACGTGGGTCAGATGACCCGCGTCGAACCGGAAGCCGTCCGGCGGTCCGGTCAGCCGGGCGTTGAGCCGCGTCACCAGATCGTGCGCGCGGGGCGGCAGCAGGAGCGCGACGTCGACGGCCAGGAGCGAGCCGGGCATCGATGACAGCGTACATCGCTCGCCGGGCGGCGGGCTCGCGCGGCCGGCGAGGCGTTTCGGGGCGCTATCCTCCGGCGGCGGGACGCCAGCGGGGCGCCGGCCGTTGCAGCGGCTCCCAGCCCTCCGCGGCCAGCGCCGCCTGCAGCGCGGCGGTGCCGGAGACGAGGGCCGCATCGTCCGCGAACGCGTGCAACCGTCGCAGGCCGTCCGGATACGCCACCACCAGCCGATGGCCGCTGCGAGCACGGATGCGCCGCACCGTCAGCCGGCGGGGCTCCCGCAGGCGGCGGTTGATGAAACGCACCATGTCTCCCGCTGTATCGGCCGCGGGCCGGCGGCTCGTGAGAGGGGCGCAGGTAGAATGACCGGCAATGCAGGCCAGCGAATCGGTCATTCGGCGCATGACGCGACTCGCCCGGCAGCATGACGCCATCAATCTGGCCCAGGGATTCACGGACGAGCCTCCGCCCTTCCCGCTGGTCTGGGGCGCGATCACGGCGCTGCTCGGCGGCAGCGACGCCGGCATCCGGCGGATCGAGCGAGCCGCGGCGGTCGATTCCGCCGCCGACCGCGGGGCGACGCTGTTGCGGGACGCGCTCGAATCTCTCCAGGGGCGGCGCGACGAGCTGAACCAGTACTCCTATCCCTTCGGGCTGCCCGAGCTGCGGCAGGCGATCGCCGCCCATACGGCGCGCTGGAGCGGGTTCGAGCCCGATCCGGAGACCGAGACGACGGTCGTGCTCGGCTCCACCGAGGGGCTCGCGGCGGTGCTCGCCGCGGTCGGCCGCCGCGGCGACGGCGTCGTGATCGTCGAGCCGTTTCACGAGATGTACCCCGCGCAGGCGGAGATCTTCGGGCTCGCACCCCGCTTCGTCACCCTGCGCGAAGAGGAGAGCGGAACGGCATGGCGGCTCGACCCGGACGAGTTGCGGCGCGTTGCGGCCGGCGCCAGGCTGCTGATTCTGAACACCCCGCACAACCCGACCGGCAAGGTGTTCGCGTCCGAGGACCTGGAGGCGATCGCCGACCTCGCGCGGTCGCGGGACCTCGTCGTGGTTGCGGACGAAATCTACGAGCACATCGTCTTCGACGGCGCGCGCCACCGGTCCATCGCCACGTGGCCCGGGATGCGCGAGCGGACCATCGTCGTCAACTCGATCTCCAAGACGGCCAATGCGACCGGCTGGCGGATCGGCTGGGTGCTGGCGCCGCCGCACCTGACGCCGGCGATTCGCGCGGTCCACGACACGCTGGTCGTACAGGCCCCGACGCCGTTGCAGAAGGCCGCGGTCGGACTGCTCGCCATGCCCGCGGCGTTCTTCCGCGATCTCGGGCGGGGCTACGCGGACAAGCGCGCCGTCCTGGGCGGCGCGTTGCGCGAAGCGGGGTTCCGGATGACCGAGCCGTGCGGCGCCTACTACTTTCTCGCGGACTACCGCGGGGTCGCGGATCTGGCGCATCTCGATCCGCTGCCGGCAGCCATGCGCCTCATCCAGCGGGTCGGGGTGGCGGCGGTGCCCGGCGACAACTTCTACGCGCGCAGCAGCGACGGTGCGCGGTATCTGCGGTTCGCCTTCTGCCGTGGCCGGGAGACCCTGGAGGACGCCGCGAACCGGCTCCGGCGGCTGCCTGGCGGCTCGTGACGCCGGGGCCGCGCGGACGCGGCGTTACCGGGGGCGGGTCAGGTACGGCCGGAGATGCCAGTCGAAGAAGGTCCAGATCCGGTTCCACGAGTCGCGTTGCTCGGGGCTGTCGACGCGCCGGTAGCCGCGATCCCGATCGACCCGCCGGTTGAAGCGGTGGCCGCCGCCGAACCGGTCTATCGGCGGGTCGCGGTAGATGCGCGTCTCCGCCAGGTCCGGCTTCAGGTACTCGAGCGCATGGATAAGCTGCTGCGCCTCTTCGAAGTTGACGTCCCGGTCGTTGTCCGCGACGTGGACGAGCAGAGGCGTCCGCAGCTTGTCGACGTGGTAGAGGGGTGAGCGGTCGACGTAGACGCTGCGCCGCTCGTGCACCGGGCCGCCGATGCGTTCCTGGGCCACGAAGTGCCGGGCGTAGCGCGGGCCCTTGTAGGAGAGCCGGAACACGAGGTTGGTCACCGGCACCATCGCCGCCGCCGCCTTGAACGAGGCCTGGTCGCGGAACACCGAGTGCAGCGTGATGAACCCGCCGTGGCTCCAGCCGATGATGCCGAGCCGCTCGAGATCGACGTGCGGCAGGCGGCGGCGCATGTAGTCGACCGCAGTCAGGCAGTCGTCCACCTCGTAGCCGCCGTAGTCGATGGCGTGATGGTGCGCCCGGCCGTAGCCGGTGCTGCCGCGGTACTCGGGGGCCAGGATGACGTAGCCCCGGGCCACCGCTTCCCGGATGAACGGGAAGTAGGTGGGATCGAGGTCGCCGTGCACGCCGCCGTGGATCCAGATCAGCGCGGCGTGGGCGCGCGGTCCCCGCAACTGCAGCGGCTCGAAGAGGTAGAACGGGATGTCGAGGCCGTCGGCCCGGCTCTCGTACGAGAGCTTCCTCATGCGCAGGACTCCGTCGCTGAGCCGGCGGAAGGTCCGGTCGCGTTCCCGCTTGCGGTTGCGGTCGAGCTCGTAGCGGTCGATCCCGGACTGGGCGGCGGCGGGGGCTGCCGACCCGGCCGCGATCAGCAGGCACGCCGCGAGCACCAGGAAGCGCGCCGTCCTCGAGGAAAGGGATGTCGGGCTGGTCACGCCGTCATCATAAACCGGGGCATCGTCGGATTGTGCCGCGGCGAGCCGCGGCGACCGGTCAGGGCGCCAGATCCGCGAGCGCCGACAGCAGCCGCGTGGTCTCCGGCTCGGTGCCGACCGTGATCCGCAGCTTGTCGGCCAGCCCCGGTTCGTCGAAGTAGCGCACCAGGACGCCGTGCTCCCGCAGCCCGTGGTACAGCCGGCGGGCATCGCCGTCGGCGGGCCGCGCCAGCACGAAGTTGGCCTGGCTGGGCCAGATCCGGAACCCGCGGCCGGCCAGCGCGCGGCCGAGTCGGGCCCGGGTCCTGCGGATCCGTTCGACTGTCTCGCGCGTGTAGGCGACGTCGCGAAGGGCCGCGGCGCCCACCGCGGCCGCGACCGCGTCGACGTTGTAGCTGTCCTTTACCTTGGCCAGCCCCGACAGCAGGTCGGGGTGGGCGATTCCGAAGCCCAGCCGCAGCCCGGCGAGCCCGTGGCTCTTGGACAGCGTGCGCAGCACGATGACCCGGTCGTTGCGCCGGACCAGATCGAGCGCCGAGCCGTCGGCGAACGCCACATAGGCCTCGTCGACCGCCACCACCCCGGCCGCGCGGCCGGCCAGCTCCGCGAGCTGTTCGATCGTGGCCGCGGTGCCGGACGGGCTGTTGGGGTTGGCGACGATGGTCAGCGCCGCGTCGGAATCCGCCAGCGCATCCACGGGCAGCGTGTACTCCTCGTCGAACGGCGCTTCCAGCGCCGGCGCGCCCTGGATCGCCGCCAGGGTGCGATACAGGACGTAGGTCGGTGCCGGATACGCGACCGCCCGGCCGGTACCGGCGACCGCGCGGAAGAGCATCGTCAGTAGATCGTCGCTGCCGTTGCCCACCAGGATCCATTCCGGATCGACGCCGAGCACCTCGGCCGCGCTCCGCCGGAACGTGTCGGCGAACGGTTGGGGGTAGCGGCGCAGGCTTTCTGCCTCGATGGCGCCGAGCGCGGCGAGTGCGCGCGGGCTGGGCGGATACGGGTTCTCGTTCGTGTTCAGCTTGACGACGTCGGCGCCGCCAAGCGGCTGCTCGCCCGGCACGTAGCCGCGCAGGGCGTCGATGGCCGGGCGAAAGCGTGTCATGGGTCTCGGATCGGAACGATACCAGTCGGCGGGCGCGTGCGGCCGAGAGCCGCGCAGTATACTGCCGGAGATGCCTGTCGGAACAGCGCCTGGAGCGTCCACCGGAGACGGGAGGTCTCGCATGATTCGTTTCGCCGTCGTCGTCGCGGTCTCGGTCCTCCTGGTCGCTCCGTCGGTGGCGGGAGCACAGGCCCTCGGGCAACTGTTCATCGAGGTGGTCGACGGGGCGGGGCAGTTCGTGCCCGGCCTGACGCCGGCCGATTTCGTCGTGCGGGAGGACGGCACGGAGGCCGGGATCGTGTCCGCCGAGCCGGTGGCGCCGATGAAGATCGCGTTCATGGTCGACAACGGCGACCGCATGGTCGAGATGAACGCGCTGAACGCCCTGCGGAACGGAATGCAGGGGTTCCTCGACGCCGTGCCGCCGCCGCACGAGATATCGCTGTTCACGATTGGCAGGAACATCCAGCGGCGGGTCGATTTCACCACCGACCGCGGGGAGCTCCAGCGGTCGGCCGGAGAGATCTTTCTGGACCGGGGCGCAAGCGCCGTCGTGCTGGACGGCATTCGCGAGACCTGGGAGCGCCGCTTCGAGGACGACGAGCCGTTCCCCGTGTTCGTGATGGTGCTGACCGACGGCACCGAGGGGAGCGGCAACTACAACGAGAACGAGTACGTGGAGCTGGTCAACGAGCTGATCACGAAGTCGATCACCGTGCACGTCGTGCTCCTGTCGTCTCGCGGCGGCAGCGTCATCAACCAGTACGCGCTCAACCTGACCCAGAACACCGGCGGCATCTACGAGAACATCGCGGCGGCGACCGGCATCGAGCAGATGCTGGTGAGCATTGCCGAGCGCATGAACGCCCACTACGAGAACGTCTCGCGGCGCTACCGGGTGGTCTACGAGCGCCCGAATCCGCCCGGCGCCCAGATCTCGGCATCCATCACGCGGTCCGGCGCCCGCATCGCGGGGCTGTTCGCCGGACTCCGCATGCAGTAGGGGGCGATCGTGGGCCGGCTTCTGTCAGCGGCGGTGTTGCCTCGTTTTGCGCTCCTGGCGGCCTTGGCCGCCTGCCTTGCGCCGCCCGCGGCCGAAGCGCAGTTGCTGGGGCAGGTGTTCGTCGAGGTGACCCGGCGGTCGACGGGGGAGCCCGTGCTCGACCTTTCGCCCGACGACTTCGAGGTTCTAGAGAACGGCCGCCCGGCGGGCATCCTGTCGGCCGCTCTCGATACGGACCCCATGAAGATTGCCGTGCTGATCGACAACGGCGACCGCCTCATGGAGACCAACGCGCTCAACCCGCTCCGCGACGGGCTCGACGCGTTTCTCGATACGCTGGCGCCGGGGCACGAGATCGCCCTGGTGACGATCGCCCGCAGCGTCCAGCAGCGCGTCGATTTCACGACGGATCGCGCGGAGCTGAAGGACGGCGTCGGCCTCCTCTTCCCCGACCGCGGCGCGGGGGCGCGGTTGCTCGACGGCGTGCGGGAGACGTGGGACCGCCGCTTCGAGGATGACGACGCGTTTCCTGTCATGGTGCTGGTGCTCACGGACGGCACGGAGGCGAGCGGCAACTACAACGACAACCGGTACGCCGATCTGCTCAATCCGCTGATCGCCAACGGGGTCACGATCCACGCGGTGATGCTGGCTACGCGCGGAGGCGTTCGGGCCCAGCAGCGGTTGCCCCAGTACGCCCTGAACCTGGTGGAGAACACCGGTGGCAGCATCGAGACCTTCGTGGCTCCGACCGGGTACGAGCGCGTGCTGCCGCGGCTCGCGGAGCGCATGAACGAGCACTACGGCGTCGTGTCGAAGCGCTACCGGCTGGTCTTCGAACGCCCGGATCCCCCGGGGATGCGCCTTTCGGTCAGCGTGACGGGCAGCGACCTCGCGTTCGGTCTGTACATGGACCGCAGGCCGCAACGTTAGTCCGCCAATCGTCGCTGCGGCTCCGATTGCGGCATGTCCGCGCTGGCGATTTTGGTGGAGGTGGTGCCGAGGGCCAGAATCGAACTGGCGACACCATGATTTTCAGTCATGTGCTCTACCGACTGAGCTACCTCGGCACATATGAGGCGGGCGCGGAACCCCCCAGGAACTACCAAGATACCGCACGGCGCGTACGGCGCGCAAGGCGCGCAGCAGTCGGGTAGTGCGTCAGTCTGACGCATTGCCAGCGGCCGTGCTTGGCGTCTTCGTCGGGACTGGTGTAACGTCGGTGATGGCCGGACAGCCGGAGTCCCCGGTGCCGGTCTCCCCTGTACGACGTGGCGAGGCATCCGATGAGACAAATATCCTCGTGGGTTCTTCCGGTCGTCCTGGCGCTGGCGGGGTCCGCCGGCGCGCAGCAGGTCGATGTGATCGAGCATCGGCTCGACAACGGCCTGACCCTGCTGCTGGTCCCGCGGCCCGGCGATCCGAACGTGGCGGCCGGCTGGGTGGCCAAGGTTGGGTCGGTGTACGAGCGGCCCGGGATCACCGGCGTCGCGCACCTCTTCGAGCACATGATGTTCAAGGGGACGCAGACGATCGGGACCCGGGACATCGAGCAGGATCTGCAGATCATCGAGCAGCTCGACGCGTTGCGGGCCGAGATCCAGGCCGCCGAGGTCGAGCTGGATCGCCGGTACCAGCTCGGCGAGATCGATGACCCGGCCGATCCGGCCGTGCGCAGCCCGCGCCATCAGGAGTTGCTCGACGAGTTCGAGACGCTGCTCGCCCGGCAGAGCGACCTCCTCATCAAGGAGGACTTCAGCCGCATCTACACGGCCGAGGGCGGCTCGGGCATGAACGCCGGCACGAGCTACGACTTCACCATCTATTTCATCAACGTCCCCGCCAACAAGCTGGAGCTGTGGTTCTGGATGGAGAGCGACCGGCTGGCGAACCCGGTGTTCCGGGAGTTCTACGCCGAGCGCAGCGTGGTGCATGAGGAACGGCGGCTGCGCACCGACAGCACCCCGATCGGCAAGTTCCGGGAGCAGTTCGAGGCGATGTTCTGGCAGTCGTCGCCGTACGGCTGGCCGGTGATCGGCTGGCCCAGCGACCTCGAGGGCATCACCCGCGACGAGGCACTGGGGTTCTTCGACACGTACTACGCCCCGAACAACCTGGCCGCGGCGCTGGTCGGCGATTTCGACCCCGACGCGGCGATCGAGCTGGCGGAACGGTACTTCGGCCGGCTCGACCGCGGCGCCCGCCCGCCTCTCCAGCCGCGCACGCGCGAGATGCCGCAGCTTGCCGAGAAGCGGATGGTCGCCTATGCCGACACGAACCCGCAGGTCGTCGTCCGGTACCACTCGGTGCGCGACGGACACGTGGACGAGCCGGCGCTGGTCGTTCTGGGACAGTTGTTGAGCGGTCGGACGGGACGCCTCTATCGTTCCCTGGTCGAGGAGCAGGAGGTGGCCACCAGTGCTTCCGGCGGACAGGCGGGCTTCCAGTTCGAGGGGATGTTCGAGCTGCGCGGCACCGCCCGGCAGGGACGGACTCCGGAAGAGGTCGAACAGGCCATCTACGCCGAGCTGGAGAAGCTGAAGACCGAGCCGGTCGGCGAGCGCGAGCTGCAGAAGGTCAAGAACCAGAACGCCGCGGACACGTTCCGGGGCCTCCGCAGCAACTTCGGGCTCATGATGCAGCTCCTCATCCGCGAGGGGAACCGGGGCTGGGAGCACATCAACACCGATCCGGCCCTCTACGACGCGGTCACCGCCGCCGACGTCATGCGGGTGGCCAACACGTACTTCACGCCGGAGACGCGGGCGGTGGCAGTCTACTACCGCGACGAGAGCACGGAGACCGAGGAGGATCCCCTCCTGGCGGGGTTGAGCGACGACGAGCGGCAGCAGGTCAGCCAGGTGCGCGCGATGCTCGGGCAGATGCCGGAGGAGCAGCTCAATCAGTTCCTGGCGCAGGCGGAGCAGATGGTCGGACAGGTTCCGCCGGAGAACCGGGACATGGCCGAGGCGCTGGTCGCTCTCGTTCGGCAACGGATCGAAGAGTTGGGAGGTGAGCGGTGACGGGGGCCCGACGGTTCGCAGTATGGTGCTGGATGGGAGCGTTGCTCGCGGGGCTGGCGGTCCCGGCAGCCGTGGCCCAGCCGATCCCGGTGCATCCGCGTGACCTGGTGTTCGAGGAGCTGTCGTTCGATCCGCCGGAGCCGGCGGCGCATCGCCACGAGCTGTCGAACGGCGCCGTCGTCTTCCTCGTGCCGGATCGGGCGCTGCCGCTGGTGTCGGTTTCGGTGATCGTGCGGACCGGCGCCTATCTCGAACCTGTCGGGAAGGCCGGTCTCGCGGCCCTGACCGGCAGCCAGATGCGCGCCGGCGGCGCGGGTGCGCTGGGGCCCGCGGAGTTCGACGACGAGGCGGCGTTCCTGGCCGCGGAGCTGTCGAGCCGCATCGGAGACACCTCGGGCCGCGCCGGCCTCAACTGCCTGACGAAGGACCTCGACGCCTCGCTCGACCTGCTCTTCGACATGCTCCGGCGGCCGCGCTTCGATCAGGATCGTCTCGATCTCGCCAAGAGCCAGGTCCTGCAGCAGATGGAGCGGCGCAACGACAGCACGCAGAGCATCGAGGTCCGCGAGTGGGGCAGGCTGCTGCGGGGTAGCGGGCACTTCACCACGACCCCCTCGACGCGGGCGAGCATCGACGCGATCACGCGCGACGACCTGCTCGCCTTCCACCGCGAGTACTACCATCCGGGCAACTTCATATTCGCGGTGTCCGGCGACGTGGAGCCGGCCGCCTTCCTGGCGCGGCTGGAGGCCCGCCTGGCCGACTGGCCGGCCCGCGAGCCGGTCTCCACGCCGGTGCCGGCGCCGGATCACGAGATTCGACCCGGCGTCTACGTCGTCGACAAGGACGACGTGAACCAGGGGCGCGTCGTCATCGGACACCTCGGCGCGATGCGCGACAACCCGGACCGCTACGCGCTGATGGTGATGAACGACATCCTCGGCGGCGGCGGCTTCGCGGCGCGCCTGCTGACCCGCATACGGTCGGACGAAGGGCTCGCCTACAGCGCCTACTCGTCCTACGGGTTCGGCACGTACTTTCCCGGCGCCTTCCGGGTCAGCTTCCAGTCGCGGAGCGAGACGGTGGCGCGCGCCGCGGCGATCGTGCTGGAGGAGATCGAGCGCATCCGCTCGGAGCCGGTGACCGAAGCCGAGCTCCGCACGTCGAAGGCGTCGTTCGTCGAGACCTTCAGCCGCAACTTCTCGAGTGCCGCGTCGACGGCGGGCCTGTTCGCGAACGACGAATACACGGGACGCGACCCGGCCTATCTCGTCGCCTACCGGGATCGGATCAGCAGCGTCAGCGGCGACGACGTGCTGCGCGTGGCGCGCGAGTACCTCGATCCGGAACGGCTCGTCATGCTGGTGGTCGGAGATCGGTCGACGATCGAGGCCGGTGACCCGGACAATCCGGACGTGACGCTGGCGGAGCTCGCCGCTGGCGAAATCGCCGGCATACCGTTGCCGGACCCGTTCACCATGGAGTATCCGTCCTCCCCGTGACGGGCGCGGCGCGACCTCTACGGACGCTTCGGAGTCTTGCCGGCGCGAGACTTCCCGCGGCCCAGGCTGCCGGCCGGGGCGGCCGGCGCTCCGGCTCGTCTGTTCATGGCGCGGCCCTTTCGTGTATCTTCAACGCGTACCGTGGAGCCCGATTCATCTGAGCTGCCCCGAACGGTTCGAGCGCGGCGTCCCGGCGGACGCGCCGTCGGCTATCTGCTGCTGTTCGCTACGTGTGCGCTGGTGGCGAATGCGCTCGTGGGTGAGAGTGGTCTGCTGGCCACGCGAATGGCCAGCCGCCAACAGGCACGCCTGGCCGAGCGTATCGCCGACGTGAAGGCGGAGAACGAGTTGCTCCGCGAGCAGGTTCGACGGCTTCGCGAAGACCCGACCTTCATCGAAGAGATCGCCCGCCGCGAGTTCGGCCTGATACACCCGGGCGAGCGCGTGTTCATCCTGCGCTCGGTCCCCGCGGCGCCGAGTGCGGCGGCACCACGAACCGGGCCCTGAACGCTATGCCGTAGCGCTCTCGGCCACGGGCGCGGGCCGGGCGCCGGCCTCGGACGCCAATCCGAGCGCCTTGCGCACCTCGGCTTCTATGCTCCCGAACAGTTCCGCCTTCTCGCGCAGAAGCGTCTTCACGTTCTCGCGGCCCTGACCGAGGCGCTCGCCGCCATAGGAGAACCACGCGCCGCTCTTCTCGACGATGCGCCGCTCGACCGCCAGATCGAGCAGATCGCCCTCGCGTGAGATCCCTTCGCCGTACATGATGTCGAACTCCGCCACGCGAAACGGTGGCGCCAGCTTGTTCTTGACCACCTTCACCCGCGTGCGACCCCCGATCACCCGGTCCGCGTCCTTGATGGCTCCTATGCGGCGAATGTCCACGCGGACGGACGAGTAGAACTTCAGCGCCCGGCCGCCGGTCGTGGTTTCCGGGTTGCCGAACATCACGCCGATCTTCTCGCGGAGCTGGTTGATGAACAGGAGACAGGTGCGCGACTTGGCCACCACCCCGGTCAGCTTGCGCAGCGCCTGCGACATCAGGCGGGCCTGCAGCCCGACCTGCGCCTCGCCCATCTCGCCCTCGATTTCCGCCCGCGGCACGAGCGCCGCGACCGAGTCGACGACCACCACGTCTATGGCGCCCGAGCGAACCAGCGTCTCGACGATCTCCAGCGCCTGTTCTCCGTGATCCGGCTGCGAGACGAGCAGGTTGTCGAGCTGCACCCCGAGCTTCCGCGCATACATCGGATCCAGCGCGTGCTCCGCGTCGACGAACGCCGCGTTGCCCCCGACCCGCTGGGCTTCTGCGATGACCTGCAGCGCCAGGGTGGTCTTGCCAGACGACTCGGGGCCGTAGACCTCGACGACGCGGCCGCGTGGCACGCCGCCGATGCCGAGCGCGTAATCGATGCTTATCGATCCGGTGGAGATGCTCGGGACGGCAGTGACCGCGCCCTGCGCGCCCAGGCGCATGATCGCTCCCTTGCCGAACTGCTTCTCAATCTGTCCGACCGCGATCTCGACGGCTTTCGAGCGTTCGCGGGCTATCCGTTCCGGATTCGACATGGATTCTCCATTCTGTTCGATAGGCCGAGCTTGCATGTCACGAGACGTATTCTAGGATCGTGCCAACCGAGTGTCAAGCGAAAGTCAGTCATGAAAACTACATAACTGCATTATATGAAGTAGTTTATATGGTTTACGACTTTCGCCCGGTTGGCTGGGCGGCGGCGGATTCCGCCACCCCGGGGGCCCCGACCGGTGCAGATTCTGCATCACGGCCCCCCGGGCGGGCAGCGGCGATACAATGAGGCAATCCTTGCGACCGGCACGCGGGACCGGTTGTTCCGGCCGGCAGTGGCGGCGGAGCCGTTCGCAGCCAGGGAAGGGGTGGCAGGTGAGCAGTGACAAGGGACTCGCGGCACGGGCCCGGAGCGGACACGCGGATGCGCGGCCTCGACGCCGGGGAGTGCGGTTGGCGCGTTCTGCGTCATGCGTCGTCCTCCTGCTCGCGTGCGCCGCGTTGATGGTCCGCGGGCAGGGCGGCGATACGCCGGCCGAGCTGCGCATCGAAGTCGATCCGGGCACCCTGAGCCTGGCGATAGGGGAGGCGGCGCAGTTGTCCGCGACGGTGCGGGACACTGGCGGCGCCGTCGTGGACGACGCGACCGTCGTCTACTATTCGCGCGCGCGGCGCAGCGTGAGCGTGACCCGCACGGGCCGCGTCGAAGCGTACCGCCCCGGCGAGTTCACGCTGATCGCTCTCGTTCCGTCCAACCCGGGCGACAGGAGCCGGCGACCCGCTGCGCGCGCGCGGGTGGAGATTCCGGTGACGGTGCCTCTGCCGCCGATCTCGGAAGTCGCTTTCGCTCGGGTTCCGCCGGTGTTCTACGCGGGGACGCAGCCGCGCCTGCGGGTCGTCGTGACGGACACGGCCGGCGCGCGCCGGGACGACGTGCCGGTCATGTTCGCCACCGGCGACGCGGCCGTCGCGTCCATCGACCGGTTCGGGTTCCTGACGCTGCGCGAGGCCGGAACGGTCACGGTGACCGCGTCGGTCGACACCGAGAGCGACGCGCTGACGATCGAGGTCGAGGACAATCCGGTTGCCTCGCTGGCGCTGGAGGTCGGCGCCGACGCGGCGCGCACGGGGGACGTGCTGCGCTTCACCGCCGTCGCGGCGGATGAGTGGGGGCGGCCGGTGCCCGGTGTGCCGGTGCGGTTCGCAGTCGGCGGCGAGACTGCCCCCGCCATCGTCGCCGCCGGGGCGCCGGCGCAGATCGCGGCCGACGGCCGTTTCGTGGCGGAACGTTCCGGCACCTACACCGTGATCGCCACCGCGGGCACGCATACGGCCACCCGGACGGTTTCCATCGAGCCGCGCGACGTGGCGCGGGAAGTGGAGGTGGTCGGACGCGGCAAGGTGCTCGACCGCCGCTCGTCGGACCTCTGGGTCTGGGAGGGTACCGACGGGCGGGACTACGCCCTCACCGGGACCTGGGGCGCCGACGGACACACCTACTTCTGGGACGTGACCGATCCGGCCAACATCGAGAAGGTCAACGAGGTGCAGGTCGACGCCAGGACCGTGAACGACGTCAAGGTCTCCGCCGACGGCGAGCTGGCCGTGATCAGTCGCGAGGGCGCCTCGAACCGGCGCAACGGCTTCGTCGTGCTCGGCGCCGGCAACCCGCGCGAAGGGGTCCCGGTGCTGTCGGAGTTCACCAATCAACTGACCGGCGGGGTCCACAACGTCTTCGTGGACGGGCATCACGTGTACGCGCTCAGCGCCGGGCGGCGCTACGACGTCGTGAGCATCGAGGATCCGCGGAATCCGGAGCGGGTGGGGCGTTTCGAGCTCGAGACGCAGGGGCACAGCGTGCATGACGTCTGGGTCAGCGACGGCATCGCGTTCTCGTCGAACTGGACGGACGGGGTGGTGGCCGTCGACGTCGGCGGAGGCGGCCGGGGCGGAACTCCCGAGCGGCCGGTCGAGCTGGGGCGCTACGCGTATCCGAACGGCTGGAACCACGCCGCCTTTCCCTACCGCAGCCAGTCGACCGGCAAGTTCTACCTGTTCGCCGGCGACGAGGCGTATCCCTACGGCGGGCTTGCGAACGATGCCGATGATGCGCAACTGCCGTTCCGGACCGCCGGCTGGATCCACGTCATCGACTGGAGCGACTGGGACAATCCGCAGGAGGTGGCGCGCTACCAGGTGCCCGAGGCGGGTTCGCACAACATCTGGGTGGAGGACGACATTCTCTACGTCGGCTACTACTACCCGGGCGGCCTGCGCGTGGTCGACGTCTCCGGGGAGCTGATGGGCGACCTCTACCGGCAGGGCCGCGAGATCGCCCGGTTCGTGCCGTTCGAGCCCGACGGATTCGCGCCCAACGCGCCCTTCGTCTGGGGCCCGCAGCCCTACAAGGGGTACATCTTCTTCACCGACTACAACAGCGGGCTGTGGGCCGTGCGCCTCGAGGAGAAGACCGGTCCGGGCCGCGTCATCGGCGAGCCGCAGTAGGGTAGTCGGCCCAGGCGCAGCCGGGACACGCAGACGGGAGCATGCACGTGGGGACGCGGACGATCGGAGCGGTGACGGTTTCGCTCACGCTGCTGGCCCTGCTCGGTTCGAGGGCGGGGCGGGTGCCGGCGGCGTCCGCGCCGCCGGAGCCGCCGGAGCAGAGCTACTACGCCTACGTCTGCGCGGAGTCGGAGGACGAGGTGGCGCTGGTGCGCTACGGACCCGGCGGCGCAGAGGTCGTCAAGACGATCGGGGTGGGGAGCTACCCCAACGAGATCGAGGGGCCGCATGGCGTCACCGTCGATCCGGACGGCCGCCACTGGTACGTCTCCATCGCCCACGGGCTGCCCTTCGGCAGCGTCCACAAGTACGAGACGGGCACGGATGCATGGGTGGGGGACGTGACGCTCGGCTTGTTTCCCGCGACGCTCGACGTCTCGCCGGCCACCGGCCTGATGTTCGTGGTGAACTTCAACCTGCACGGCCGGATGGAGCCGAGCAGCATCTCGGCCGTCGAGGTCGAGACGATGGCCGAGGTGGCGCGCATCGACACCGGCGTCATGCCCCACGGCTCGCGCCTCAGCCGCGACGGCACGCGGCACTACTCGGTCAACATGATGGGCGGCGACCTCGTCGAGCTCGATGCCCTCGGCTTCGAGATCGCGCGCCGCCTGCCGCTCGGCGAAGGGGTGCAGCCGACCTGGGTGACGACGCCGACCGCGGACGGAATCGCCTACGTGACCGGCAACAACGTCGCCAGGGTGTTCGAGGTGGACCTCCGATCCTGGCGCATTCTGCGCACCTTCGAGACCGGGGCCGGTCCCTACAACCTCGACGTGACCCCGGACGGAGCGACCCTGGTCGCCACCTACAAGGGCGGCGACGCGGTGGGCTTCTGGGATCTGGGGAGCGGCGTCGAGCGGGCGCGGGTGCCTACGACCCGCACGATCCCCCATGGCGTGGCCATCACGCCGGATGGCCGGTACGCCTTCGTCACGCTCGAAGGGGTCGGCAGCGACCCCGGCACGGTCGAGATCTACCACGTGCCGACGGCCGAGCGGGTCGGCGTCGTCGATGTCGGCAAGCAGGCGGGCGGCGTCGCGTTCTGGAAGACGGAAGGGTAGCGCGCGGGTTCTCGCGCGTCGCCTCGCGGCCCGTGCTTCAGCCGGCTCTTGCGGAGGGTCCCAGACGATCGGCCAGCGCCTGGCCGGCGGCGCGCACGCGGCGTCCCAGATGTCGCGCGCTGCCGCTGACGCTGCGTCCCGAGGCCGTCAGCAGTCCCTGCGAAACGCGCCGCGCGCCGCTGCGCACGATCCCGCCGAGCATCCCGCCGGCCTGCAGGACCGCCGCCCGGCGGAGGCTGCGGCGAGGCTGCGATGTCAGCGCTGCGCAGTACTGCTTCGTGATCATGGCGACTCGCAGCGTCAGGAAGGCGTTCGTGGCGCCGCCGAGCACGGAGGTGACGAAGACGGTGCTGGCGGTCTGCAGCCCCGGCACGCTCCCCGCCACCGATCCGAACACCCCCGTTACGACCGGCTGGATGTGGTCGCTGATGTCCATGTCCTCGAGCTCGCCGGCGATGAAGGCGGTTGCGCCGACGTTCGCATACAGGTGGACGATCTCGCGGGCGCCGGGGCGCTGGTGATAGACGTGCGCGAGGCGCCAGACCATCTTCGCCTGGACGCCGAGCATGACCAGGGCGTCGAGGCTGCCGTGCTGCGAGACGGCGGTGGCGATGAAGACCTCGGAGGCGGCCCGCCGGGCCACGTCGTCGGCCCGGGCGTCGAGGTGTTCGAGGCCCGCTTCGATCTCCTCCCGGGCGCGGAACGGGCCGGGACCGGCCAGCTCGTTGTCCGCCAGGCGCCGGCCGAGCGCCCGCAGGTGGCGTTCGAATGCCCGTCCCTCGTCGAAAGGAGGGGGAGCGAGTGGCTTGGGAAGCCGGAAGAACAGAATCAGCGGCACGAGGAAGCAGATGCCGTAGACGACGAGCAGGACGCCGAGGACGGCCGAGCCGAGGGTCGGATGGAGCGCGGTGGCCAGCGAGACGAGCTGTGCGGTCTGGTTCACCACCAGGCCGAGAAACACGACGGTCCCGAGGGCGCTGAGCGCGAACGCGATCCGGGACCACCTTCTCCACATCTCTAAGACCGTGGACGCAGCAGCCTGGCTCACGGTTCCCGCGGGCGGCGAATCGACGCGGCCGCGACGCCGTTACAAGCGTTCGACGGCCAGGGCGACGCCGTTGCCGCCGCCCAGACACAGCGTGGCGACGCCCCGCTTCAGGTTGCGGTTCTTCAGCGCATAGAGCAGGGTGGTCAGGATGCGCGCGCCGCTGGCCCCGATCGCATGGCCGAGGGCTACCGCGCCGCCGTTGACGTTCACCTTCGCCGGATCGGCCCCCAACTCGCGGATGACCGCCAGCGCCTGTGCGGAGAACGCCTCGTTGAGCTCGATCAGGTCGACGTCGTCCAGCGACCAGCCCACCTTGGGGAGCAGCTTCCGCACCGCCTCGACCGGTGTCATGAGCAGCCACTTGGCGGGGCGTCCGCTGAACGCCTGGCCGACGATGCGGGCCATCGGGACTGCGCCGAGCTCGGCCGCGCGCTCCTCGGCCATGACGACGGTGGCCGCGGCGCCGTCGTTGACCCCGGGCGCGTTGCCGGCGGTCACCGTGCCGCCGTCCTTCTTGAACGCCGGGCGCAGCCGGGCGAGCGCCTCGGCGGTCGTGTCGGGGCGTACCGCCTCGTCGTACTCGAGCCGGATCGGATCGCCCCGGCGCTGCGGGATCTCGACCGGCAGGATCTCGTCCTTGAAGAAGCACTCGCGAATCGCTGTCGCGGCCTTCCGGTGGCTGCCCGCCGCGAAGGCGTCCTGGTCCTCGCGAGTGACGCCGTAGCGTTCGACGACCGCCTCGGCGGCCTCGCCCATGGACCAGTTCTCGACCGCGCACCAGAGCCCGTCGTGCATCATCGCATCGAGCACCTGTCCGTTGCCCATGCGCATGCCGCCCCGCGCCTTCGGCAGCATGTAGGGACAGTTGCTCATCGATTCCATGCCGCCGGCGACCGCTACGTCGATGTCGCCCGTGGCGATCCCCTGTGCGGCGAGCATGACCGCCTTCAGGCCGGATCCGCAGACCTTGTTGACGGTCAGGGCGCCGACGTGGTCGGGGAGCCCGGCGCGCAGTGCGGCCTGCCGCGCCGGGGCCTGGCCGAGGCCCGCGGAGACGACGTTGCCCATGATGCACTCGTCGACCGCGTCCGGCTCGATGCCGGCGCGCGAGACCGCTTCACGGACGACGCGCGACCCGAGATCGGTCGCCGGCAGATCCTTGAGCGCTCCGAGAAACTTGCCGGTGGGCAGCCGTACGGCGCTGGCGATGACCGCTGCTCGCATGATGCTCCGCTCCTTCGCTCGTTACCTCGATCCTCTCGACCAGGCCCGTCCCGAGAAGCTCCGCGAGCCGTTCGCGGATCAGGCGGCGCGACCGGTACGTCGCGCGGCGCCACTCGTCGCTCGCCGCGCGGACGAGCAGGGCGCCGTCCGAACGCAGCCGCACCGTCGTCGCGCGGGCCATCGCGGCGCCCACCGCCGCGGTCCATGCGAAGCGGATCTTGGCGTCGGAGAGCGGTTGCCGGCGCAAAGCGTTGCCGAGCGCCCGCGCGGCGCAATGGCGGGCCGGAGTCACGCTGCCGAGTGTATCATTCGCGCCGTGCGCCTCCTGTTGGCCTCTCGATCGCCGAGGCGTGCGAGGTTGCTGCGCGAGGCGGGCTACGAGATCGAGGTCCTGCCCGCCGATGTCGACGAGAGCCGACTGGACGGGGAATCGCCGCGGCGCTATGTCGCGAGGTTGGCCGCGGCCAAGGCCGCCGCGGTCGGGTCGCGCGCCCTCGGCCGGATCGTGGTCGCGGCCGACACGATCGTGCTCATCGACGGCCTGGTGCTCGGCAAGCCGGCCGATCGGCGCGACGCGGTCTCGATGCTGGGCCGCCTGTCGGGGCGCACCCACGAGGTGCTGACCGGCGTGGTCGTCGCGTGCGACGGGCGGCGCCGAGACGCCGTGGAGATGACGCGCGTCACCTTCGCGACGCTGGAGCCCGCGCGCATCGCCTGGTATGCCGGGACCGGCGAGCCCGACGACAAGGCCGGCGCCTATGGCGTGCAGGGAATAGGATCGCGCTTCGTCGAGCGGATCGAGGGCTCGTACACCAACGTCGTCGGGCTGCCGGTCGCGCTGGTCGATCGGTTCGTCCGGCAGCTCGAAGCCCATCCGCATTCGGAGCGCCGCGCCGGTCTCGCCCCGGCGAGACTCCCGACGCGACGCTCAGGGGCTGCGCCGAGGAATGGGGCAGACTCCTAGTCAGGCCCGGTTGGGCGGCAATCGGAGCCGGGGCGACGATTGTCGGGCCAGCCCCGCCGCGGGCTCGGGCGACAGTCCGCAGCGCGTTGACGGGCCGCGGTCCGGGCGATATCCTGTAAAGGCGTTGCACGTGCGGAGGATTGAGGACCCATGCCTGACAAAGCCGTGAAGATCCTGTTGACCACCGGCATTCTGTGCGCCGCGTTCGTCGGCCTGCTGTGGACGACGATGCAGGACGGCACGCAGTACTACCTGGAGGTCGAGGAGGTGATGGCCGACCCCGCCACGTGGGACGGCAAGCCGCTGCAGGTGCATGGCTACGCGGCCAACGTGATGCGCCGGCCAAAGACCCTGGACTATCGCTTCGAGATCGCCGACAGCGTGGATGGCCGCACGCACGTGCTGAACGCGGTCTACACGGGCATCGTGCCGGACACGTTCGACAACCACGCCGAAGTGGTCGCGACCGGCCGGCTCGACGGCGACACGTTCCACATCGACGCGGACGGCATCATGGCCAAGTGCCCGTCGAAGTACGAAGAGCGGCCCGCGGTCGCGGGCGACTACGTTTCCGGCGCCGGCCGCGCGGCGAGCAACTGATCGCGCGACGCTCGCCGGGAGCCGCGCCGGCAGGATCTCCGCGCGGACGAGCAGACTCCGCGGGCCCGGTACCGAAATCCGACACCTTGAGATCGAGGTCGTACTGATGGCGACACTCGGAACCTACACGCTGCTCGCCGCCTTCGTCGCCTGTGCCTACGCGGCCGCCGCCGTGGTGGCCGGCCACCGCCGGCACGCGCCGCGGCTGGTCGAGAGCGGCATCGGCTCCTTCTACCTGGTGACGGCCCTGATGACGCTGGCCTCGGCGATCATCGTGCGGGCGTTCGTCATCGGCGACTATTCGATCCGCTACGTCGACCGCTACTCCGATTTGATCCAGCCGCTGTTCTACCGGCTGACGTCGTACTGGGGCGGTCTCGACGGCTCGATCATGTTCTGGGTCTTCCTGCTGTCGGTCTTCGGCGCGATCGCGGTCAAGACCAACCGGGAGCGGCACCGCGAGCTCATCCCGTACGTCATCGCGACGATCGCCGTGGTGCAGATGTTCTTCCTGAGCATCATGATCCTGAACAAGGACCCGTTCGCGACCTACCTGACGCAGTCGCCGGTGGACGGGCGCGGGCTGAACCCGCTGCTGCAGAACCCGTACATGGTGATCCATCCCCCGTCGCTGTACACGGGGCTGGTCGGCATGACGATCCCGTTCGCGTTCGGGATGGCGGCGCTGATCACCGGCTATCTCGACGACTCGTGGCTGCGGGCGGTGCGGCGCTGGACGATGTTCTCGTGGTTCTTCCTCTCGCTCGGCCTGACCCTCGGCATGATCTGGGCCTACGAGGAGCTGGGCTGGGGCGGCTGGTGGGGCTGGGACCCGGTGGAGAACGCCGGCGCGCTGCCGTGGTTCCCGGCCACGGCGTTCCTGCACTCGGTGATGGTGCAGGAGCGGCGGAGCATGCTGCGGGTCTGGAACATCTCGCTGGTGATCATCGCCTTCGCGCTGACGCTGTTCGCGACGGCGTTGACGCGCACCGGCATCGTGCAGTCGGTGCACGCGTTCGGGGAGGACCCGCAGCTCGCGCTGATGTTCGGGATCTTCATCGGCGCGGTGATGCTGGTCAGCTTCGGGCTCGTGATCTACCGACTGCCCCTGCTGCGGGCGCGCAACGAGCTGGAGTCGTGGGCCTCGCGGGAGGCGGCCTTCCTCGCGAACAACTGGATACTGCTGTTCTCGGCGTTCTTCATCCTGTTCGCGACGATGTTCCCGACGCTGAGCGAGGCGGTGACGGGGCAGCGGATCACGGTCGGCCCGCCGTTCTTCAACAAGTGGATGATCCCGATCGGGCTGATGCTGCTGCTGCTTACGGGCATCGGGCCGTTGCTGGCGTGGCGCAAGTCCACGCTGTCGAACCTGAGCTACCAGTTCCTGTGGCCGACGGTCGTGGCGGTCGCCACGGCGGCGCTGCTGTATACGCTCGGTTTTCGGGTGTGGGTCTCCGGCATCTGCTTCGCCCTGTGCGGCTTCGTCGTGGGCACGGTGGGGCAGGAGTTCGTGCGCGGGGCGTTCGTGCGGCGCGGGGTGACCGGAACGGATTTCGTGACGGCGATGATCGGTCTGGTGATGCGGTCGCGGCGGCGCTACGGCGGCTACGTGGTGCACCTGGGCATCGTGCTGATGATGCTCGGCTTCGCCGGGGCGGGCTACCGCCAGACCGAGCAGGTGCTGCTGGGGACGGGCGAGTCGGTCGACGTGGGGCGCTTCAGCGTGCGCCACGACCGGTTGAGCGTGACGGACGACGGCGCCAAGGAGATGCACACGGCGCACGTGACGGTATTCGAGGACGGCCGGGAGGTGGGTCAGCTCTATCCGGGCCGGTGGTACTACCGCAAGTACGAGGCGGAGCCGACGACCGAGGTGGCGATGCGCCGGCGGTTGAGCGAGGACGTCTACGTTGTCCTGGCGGCGTACGACATGAGCGACCAGTCGGCGACGTTCCAGGTGACGGTCAATCCGCTGGTCAACTGGATCTGGTTCGGGTTCGCGCTGCTCGCGTTCGGGACCGGGATCGCGCTGCTGCCGGAGAGCCGCTTCGCGTTCCTTCCCAGCAAGGCGCCCGGCTCGGAGGTCGGCGCGGCGTCGGGGGCGACGACCACGGTGCTGGTCCTGGCCCTGGCCCTGCCGGGGCTGGCGGCGCCCGCCCGCGCGCAGGTCGGAGCCCCGCCGGAGTCGTACGCCGCGACCACGCCGCTGGAGGCCGACCTGCAGCGCCGGCTCGTCTGCACCTGCGGCGACTGTCCCCATTACACGCTGGCCGACTGCCGCTGCTCGTCGCCTCCCCGCTACGTGCGCGCGTCGGACGGCTCGCAGCAACTCGTGGCCGCGGGCGCGGAGTTCATGCGGGGCCAGCTTCGGGAGCAGATCGAGGCTGGCAGCGGTGAGCGCGAGATCCTCGACTACTTCGTCGCCGCGTACGGCAGCCAGGAGCCGCTCGGCGCGCCGCTCGACGAGGGCTTCAACCGCATGGCCTGGCTCTTCCCCTATCTCGTGGGCTTCGGGTGCCTAGTGGGCGTAGGAGGCCTCGCGGTCCGCTGGTCGCGGCGCAGCGAGGCCGCGGCGAGCGCGGCGCTGGCGGCGCCGGCCCCCGAGCCGATCGACGTCGAGCTCGACGCCAGACTGGATGATGAGCTCCGGAACCTCGACTGACGCCGCGCCGGCGACCTTCCGCCCCTGGCACTTCTTCGTTCTGGTCGGCCTGGTCGGCGCGACGATCGCGGTGGTCACGGTGCGTCCGAGCGGTATCGCGCCCCTGGTGCTGGTGGTGCTGGCCGCGTGGGCCGGTGCGTACGTCGGCTACGCGATCTATCGCATGGTCGTGCCGCTGCTCGCGCGCGACTTCGCCGAGCGCGTCGAGATGGTGGGCGGCCGAACGCGGGCGGCCCTCGACCGGGAGAAGACTCTCGTGCTGCGTTCCCTCAAGGAACTGGAGTTCGACCGGGCGATGGGCAAGGTGTCCGACGCGGACTTCCACGAGATGGGCGGCCGGCTCCGCTTCCGCGCCCGCTCGCTCCTGAAGCAGCTCGACGTGGACGGGGCCGGCTACCGCGACCAGATCGAGCGTGAGTTGGCCGAGCGGTTGACGGGAGCCGGCGACACGGGGCCGGAAACGAGCGGCGCGCCGGCGACCCGGCTGTTGTGCGGCGACTGCGGCGCGAGCAACGAACGCGACGCGAAGTTCTGCAAGGCATGCGGCGCGGCGCTATAAGGACCATGGGACTCGAGGAGGAGACGGAGCGGGTGGCGACGGCGCACCGCGTTGCGGCCGGGCGAGGCCTCCCTCGAGCGGTTCTTTTCGCCGCCGTGGTGCTTCTGCTGTCCCCGCCGGCGTCGGCGCAGCCGGATCCGCGCCAGATGTCGGGTATTCCGCTTCCCGATCCGCAGTTGCCGGCCGGCACGATTACCGTGCGGGTCGTTCGCGGCACCCTGTCCAACAACGTGCCCGATCAGGCGGTGGAGTTGCGCGAGGGAGACAACGTCGCCACCGCCGTGACGAACGCGGAGGGACGGGCCGAGTTTCTGACGCTGAATCCCGGAGCGACGGTGGTGGCGGCCACCGAGCTCGACGGGGTACGCCTGGAGTCACAGCCCTTTCCAGTGCCGGGGCAGGGGGGCATTCGGCTGATGCTCGTAGGCGGCGCGGACCCGGCGCAGGCGGATGCGCCGGCCGAATCCGGCACGGTCAACTTCGGCTCCGACTCGCGGATCGTGATCGAGCTGGGCGAGGAAGTGCTGAACGTCTACTACCTGCTGGACATCGTGAACTGGCGCGACGTGCCGATCGAGCCGGACACGCCGATGGTGCTGTTGCTGCCGCCCGGCGCGACGGGCACGACGCTGATGGGCGGCTCGACCCCGCGCGCGGCCGCGGCCGGAGCGCAGGTGTCGGTGCCGGGTCCGTTCCCGCCGGGCATGACGCCGCTCCGCGTCGGCTTCGTGCTCCCGTACTCCGGCGGCAGCCTGGCGTTCGAGCAGCCCCTGCCGGCCGCGCTCGAGTCCGTGCTGCTCGTGGTCGAGAAGTGGGGCGACATGGACATCGCGTCCGAGCAGATCGCGCGGCGCGCCGACGCGAGCCCCGAGGGAGCCGACGGCCGGACCTTCATCTTCGCGGCAGGTCCGCTGGTGGCGGCCGGCGCGGCCGTGTCGCTGGAGATCTCCGGTCTTCCGCACCACAGCCGACTGCCGGCGATGCTGGCGCTGGGGGTGGCGTTCGTGTTCCTGGCCGCCGGCGTCTGGGGCGCCGCGACGCCGGACCGTTCGGCCTCGGTCGAGGAACGGCGGCGGCGGATGGAGGCACTCCGGGAGCAGCGCCTCCGGGAACTCGTGAAGAACGAGCAGCAGCACCGCGCGGGCCGGATCGGTGATACGAAGTACGCGAACCGCCGACGTGATCTGATGGCCGACCTCGAACGCATCTACGCCGAGCTCGACGACGCGCTCGCGCCGGTTCTGCCGAGCCCGACCGTCGCGGCGGGAGCGCCGCCCGTCACCAGTCAGTCGAGCGGCGCCGGCCGGGAGCTTGCGCCGCAGGACGTAACGAAGTGAGCGGCTTCGCCACCCCATGCCGACCACGAGTCCGGGTGTCTTCGACTTCGAACGGCTCACGGTCGCCGGCGTCTCGCGCCACTACGGCCGCCAGCGCGCGCTGTCGCGCGTGTCCCTGAATGTCCGCGCCGGCGAGATCATCGGGCTCCTGGGCCCGAACGGCGCCGGCAAGTCCACGCTGCTCGGGGTGCTCGCCACGCTGATCGCCCCGTCGCGGGGGCGGGTCCTCTACGGCGATCTTCCGGCGCGCGAGCTGGGGGCGGCGTTGCGCCGCCGTCTGGGCTATCTGTCCCACGAGCTGCAGCTCTATCCGGAGCTGACGGCCGGCGAGAATCTGGAGTTCTTCGCCCGGCTCTACGGCGACACGCGACCGGCGGATCGCGTGGCGGCGGCGCTCGCGCAGGCGCGACTCGCGGAGCGCGGGGGGGATCGTGTCGGCGGTTTTTCCCGGGGCATGCGGCAGCGTCTGGCTCTGGAGCGGGCGCTGCTGCACGAGCCGCGGCTGGTGCTGCTGGACGAGCCGTTCACCGGTCTCGACGAGCGGTCGGTCGGCGATTTCGTGGCGCGCCTGCGCGGTTTGCGCGCGGCGGGTCGCATGGTGCTGCTGGCGACGCACGATCTGGACGTCGTCGACGGTCTCCTCGACCGCGCCGTGGTCCTCCGCGCCGGGCGCACGGTCCCGCTCGCCGAAGACGGCGGCAGCCTTCGCGAAAGATACCGGGCCGCCGTCGCCGACGAGCGCGCGGGGAGGACGACGCCCGATGCGTGAGGTGTTCCGGATCGCCTGGCTCGTCCTGCGCAAGGACATCCGCGTGGAGTCGCGCAGCCGCGAGGTCCTGTACACGACCACCTTCTTCGCCGCGTCGTGCGTCCTGGTCTTCTCGTTCGCCTTCGTGCGCTCGGGACGGCCCGTCGAGGGAGCGGAGTCGGGCATCGTCTGGGTCGCTCTGGCCTACGCCGGCCAACTCGCGCTGGGGCGCGCGTTCGAGCGCGAGCTGCACCACGACGCGCTGCGGGGGCTGTTGCTCGCCCCGGTCGAGCGGGGCGCCATATTCGCCGGCAAGCTGCTCGGCATCGTGCTGCTGATGGCGCTGGTCGAGGTGGTAGTCGTCTTCTTCGTGGCGCTGTTCTTCTCGACGCCGTTCTTCGAGCACGGCCTGCTGTTCGTCGGACTGCTCGCGGCGGGCACGGTCGGCTTCGCGGGGGTCGGCGCGCTGTTCGCGGCCATGCTCGCCAGGGCCCAGAGCCGCGCCGTGCTCCTGCCGGTGCTGCTGTATCCGATCACGGTGCCGGTGCTCATCGCCGGCGTCAACGGCACGCTGGCGCTGATCCAGTCCGATCCGAACCTCGACCTGGCGCGGTTCTGGCTCGCGCTGATCGTCTTCTTCGACGCGGTCTTCCTGACGCTCTCGTTTTGGACATTCGAACCGCTCATGACAGAATGAGCCGCATGAGCGGACGCTGGTCGCTCGGGTGGCTCGCCGTCGCCACCGTGATGTTCGCGGTGGCTCCGCTGCTGATCGCGCAGGCGCCGTACGAGGCGACCATGGGCCTGGTGGCCAAGATCGTCTACTTCCACGTGCCGGTCTGGTTCGTGATGTTCCTCGCGATCTTCATCTGCGGCATCGCCAGCGGCATCTACCTGTTCAAGGAGCGGCCTGCGGCGGATCGGCTGGCGGTGTCCGCGGCCGAGCTGGCCGTGCTGTTCGGGGCGATGGGACTGGCCACCGGCCCGCTCTGGGCGCGGGTCTCCTGGGGCGCCTGGTGGGTCTGGGACGTCCGGCTCACCCTCGCGCTGATCCTGGAGATGACCTTCGTCGCCTACCTGCTGCTGCGCAAGTACGGCGGGCCCGGCTCCGAGAAGCTGTCTGCCGGGCTGGCCCTGTTCGGCATGTTCAACGTGCCCATCGTGTACGTGTCGGTCAACGTCTGGCGGACGCTCCACCCGCAGACCACGGTCGTGCCGGAGTTTCCGGCGTCGATGGCCGGCCCCTTCTGGTGGTGCGTGGCGGCTTTTCTCGCGCTGTTCTTCGTCATGCTCGGCGGCCGGCGCCGGCTGGCGGAGCAGGAGGCCGAGCTGGACCGCCTGCGACTGGCGTATGACGACGACTACTGACCCCTTCACAGGATGCGACGCGTGCTGGCCATGAACCCCGGAACATCTGGCGTTGGAGGCGCCCGCCGGCGACGCGCGTTGCCGTTGGCGCTCGTCTTGATCCTTGCGGCGGCGGTCGTGTGCGTCCTCCCGTCCTGGGCCGCGGCCCAGCCGGAGCAGGTGAACGAGTTCGTGCCGATCGACGAGCTGCCGGAGGAGGATCGCCTGCCTGCGGCGCCGTTCCTGATCACCGCCTACGCGATCGTCTGGATCCTCGCGTTCGGCTACTTCTGGCTCCTGTCGCGGCGGCAGGCCGACGTCGAACGCGATCTGGCGGAGCTGGCCCGCCGCCGTCCGGTCCCGGACGACGACGACGATCCCCTGGAGGCGGCCTGATGTTCGACATGACCGCCGGCCACTTTGTCTTCATTCCGGCGGTGCTGCTGTTCGGGATGGTGATCGGGTGGATCCTCGGATCGCGCGCCGCCGCCGACGCCTATGCGGCCGAGTTGCGCCGCCGCGAAGAGCGGGAGGCACGCGCGGTGCGGCGCGCGGAGGTCAAGCCGCGGACGGCGTGATCCGCCGCTCGTGCGGCGTGGCCGCATCCATCATTCCCCCAGCCATTCCAGAATGCGCTCGACCAGCTCGCCGGCCGGTGCGCGGTCGGCGTCGAGCCGCAGGTGGGCGTGCCGATAGGCCGACTGCCGCGTGCGGTACAGCGCCTCCATGGTCGTCCGGTCGGCCGCCAGTGGACGGCGGCCGTCCGGCGGGATCCGGTCGACCACGGTCTCGAAGGAGACGTCCAGCCAGACGGAAGCCCCGTCGGCGTTGATGAGCCGCCGATTCGCCGGGTCCGCGAATGTCCCGCCGCCGGTGGCGACCACCGTGTGCCGCAGCGGCACCAGATCGCGGAGCACCTCGCGCTCGATCGCACGGAATCGGGCTTCGCCGCGAGTCGCGAAAATGTCGGCCACCGCGCGGTGCTCGCGCGCCTCTATCCGCGAGTCCACGTCCTCCACCCGCCAGTCGATACGCGCGCCGAGCGCCCGGGCGACGGTCGATTTGCCGGCGGCCATGAAGCCTACGAGAAAGACCTTGTCGGTTCGCACGCGGCGCAGTGTAGCAAGGGTGCGGCGGGTTGCGCGGGTGCGCCGGCGGCGCTTGGTCGCGTGCCGATCAGGCGTGCAGCGAGTCCAGGGCGCTGAAGAATCCCGGATACGAGACGTCCGTCGCGCCGGCGCCGTGGATCACGCTCGGTCCGGCGCCCGCCAGGCCCGCCACCGCGAACGCCATGGCCAGACGATGGTCGCCGGCCGCGTCCGCCGCGCCCCCCTGCGGTACGCCCGCGCGCTCGGCGCGGAATCCGTCGGGACGCTCCTCGACCCGCACGCCGATGGCGCGAAGGCCGGCGGCGAGCGCCGTGATGCGGTCGCTCTCCTTGTGGCGCAGCTCGGAGGCGCCGCCGACCTCCACGGCGGGGCCGTGCGCCGCGAGGGCGCCGAGGACCGGAAGCTCGTCGATGAGGGACGGCACCTCCGCCGCCCCGATGACGAGGTTCCGCAGTGACCCCGACCGAATCCGGATCTCGCCGCTGGGCTCGCCCCCCGAGTTGTCCTCGACGTGCACCTCGATAGCGGCGCCGGCGCGGCTGAGAACGTCGAGGAACGCGGTGCGCGTCGGGTTCAGCCCGACGCCCTCGATGGTCACGTCCGAGTCCGGGACGGCGGCCGCGGCGACGGCCCAGAACGCGGCCGAGGAGGGGTCGCCGGGCACCATGAGGGCCAGCGGCCGAAGCGGAGAGCCGCCGGCGACCGCGACCGCGCCGTCTCCGGTGTCGATCGGAACCCCGAACGCCTCGAGCGCCCGTTCCGTGTGATCGCGCGTCGGCGCCGGCTCGCGGACTCGCGTGACTCCGCGGGCATGGAGGCCGGCCAGGAGGACCGCGCTCTTGACCTGGGCGCTGGCGACGGCAGGCACATACGTTGTGCCGTTCAGGGAGCCGCCGCGAATGCGCAACGGCGGGCGCCCGCCGTCGGCCTCGACGCGCCCCCCCATCCTCTCCAGCGGCTCGATGATGCGCCGCATCGGCCGCCGTTGCAGGGACGCGTCCCCGGTGAGCACCGCATCGAACGGATGGCCGGCGAGGATTCCGGCCAGCAGGCGCATGGTCGTGCCCGAGTTGCCGGCGTCGAGCATGCGCGCCGGGCGAGAGAGCCCGCCGAGCCCGCGGCCCGCGACGGTCACGGCGGACGTCCCGTCGTTCTTCGCGGTCTTCGCGATCTCGACGCCGAGCTCGCGGAGGCAGCGGAGCGTCGAGCCGCAGTCCGCGCCTGTCGAGTAGCCGTCGATCGTCGACGTTCCGCCCGCCAGCGCTGCGAGCAGAGCATAGCGGTGGGAAATCGACTTGTCGCCCGGCACCCGCAGCCGACCCCGCAGGCGCCGGGCCGGTTCCACGATGACGGAGGTCGGCGCCGCGACGCTCATGGGCGCCCACTATACTGCACGGCTGCACGCAGTCGTAACCCGACCCGCTGCCGCCCGCCCTCCGTTCGATGCTATGTTTAGCGGCTCGATGGGATCGATCATCGCAACGTTGCGCTCGTGGTTCGCGTCCGGGAGGCTGGCGCATGAGCGCGCTCTGGTCGTCTCGCTGGCCATTGCGGTCGTGATCCTGCGCAGCAGCGCGTTCGTGTTCGGCAGGGCTCCACACTTCGATTCCGATCAGGCGATCGTCGGTCTGATGGCCAAGCACCTGAGCGAGTTCAGGGCTCTGCCCGTCTTCTTCTACGGGCAGCAGTACATGCTGGGAGTGGAAGCCTGGCTGGCCGCGCCGCTCTTCCATGTGTTCGGTCCCTCGGTCACCGCGCTGAAGCTGCCGATCCTGGGCATCCACCTTGCCGTCACCGTGCTGCTTCTGGTCGTGCTGGAACGGGAGCTCGGGATCCGTCCGCTCCTGGCGCTCGTTCCGACCCTGTTCTTTCTGGTTCCTCCCGTCGGGACAACCTCGCTGATGCTTCAGGCGAACGGCGGAAATGTCGAGCCGTTTCTGTACGTTCTGCTGCTGTGGACCCTCCGTCGCCGGCCACTCCCCTTCGGCGTGGTGCTGGGAGTCGGTTTCCTCAATCGGGAGTTCACCGCGTATGGCCTCGGAGCCCTCCTGCTGCTCGAGACCGGTGACGGGACTCTCTTCAGGAACCGGAATCTGCAGGGCAAGGCAATCTCTCTCGTGTCTCTCGCGGCAGTCGTCCAGGGCGTGGAGGTGCTCAGGTCCGTCGGAAACCCCTTCGGGCCGGGAACCAGCGCCGCCTCCTTCGCCATGCCTTCGAACCTGGAGCAACTGGCCCGCAGGTCATGCTGGATGTGGTCGGAAGTTCCCGGATGGCTGGGCAGCATGCTCACTTCGAACCTGAGCACCCTGTACACGGGAGGCGCCGATTGGCTGTGGCTGCTCACCGGCGGCGCAGCGATCGCGGCCGGCATACGAGTCGTTCCCGCCCTGCTGTCCGGCGGGTCGGTTTTTCGAAGCCGTCTGCAGTTTCCCACGTACCTGCTTCTCGTCGGTCTCATTGCAGCGGCAGTTCCAGCGGTTGCTCGTTGTGGAGCGGTGCTCGACCGCTACATGCTGCTCGCGTTGCTCGGTCTCGTCGGCGTTACCGCAATCTACCTCAAGGCTGAACGGCGGTCCGGACTACGAGCCGCGTTCATCGGCGTCATCCTGGCGTGCACCCTCTTCAACGCGGCCGCGCACTCGCGATACGCGTTCGACTACTATTCGTCGCCCGATCCGCGCCTCGCCCTGGCCGACCATCTCGTGTCGAATGACGTCCGTTTCGCGGTGAGCGACTACTGGACCGCCTACTATTTGACCTTCCTTACCGACGAGCAGGTCATCGTGGCGTCGTCCGACGTCGTCCGGATTCGCGAGTACCAGGAGGTCGTTGCGGAGCATGGCGACGAAGCTGTCCGAATCGGCCTTGCGCCGTGCCGGGATGGTCACGAGGTCAGTGATTTCCATGTTTGCCCGCCGTCGCAGTAGCGCCCTCGCGGCGCTCGCGCACCGGCGGCCCGCCCCGCCGCGACGTTCCGCGTTCGATGGAGGGATCCCGTGTCCTGCGGTCCGCGAGCGCCGGGTGTTTCCTGCCGTGCTTGCCCGACCGGGGCGGGCCGGTTATCTTTACGCGTCGACCCCAGCGCATGCCTCCCGCCGGGAACCTCATCCGCCTCGATTTTCCGAGCCATCTGGACATGCTGGACGTGGTCCAGGTGTTGACGGATCACGCGGGCCAGATCGGAGGTCTCGACGAGGAGACGATCCACTGGGTCGGCGTGGCGGTTCGCGAATCGGTGATCAACGCGATCAAGCACGGCAACGGCGAGGACAGCGACAAGCGCGTAACCGTCGAGATCCGGCTCGAGCCTCGGACGAAGCCGTTGCGCCTCGTCATTCGCGTCCTCGATCAGGGGCCGGGTTTCGACCCGGACGCCGTCGCCGATCCACTGGCCCCCGAGAATCTTCTCAGGTCGAGCGGCCGCGGCATCTTCTTCATGCGCAGCTTCATGGACGACATCACGCTGCAACGGATGTCGGAAGGCGGGATGGAGGTGCGTATGGTCAAGAAACTGGGCGCGGCGGAATGACGCGGGTCGAGGCCGGCCGGCGTGGCGCCGCGGAGCCGGTCGATCCGCTCCTCGTCGCCACGGCGGCCGAAGCCGTGCTGCACGCCGGAGCCATTCAGCGGGCGCATTTCGGGACCGACGTACAGGTCGACAAGAAGGGGGTCATCGACCTCGTCACGCAGGTCGACCTGGAGGTCGAGCGCCGGTTCCGCAACACGATCGGGGAGCGGTTCCCGTCCCACGCGATCCTCGCGGAGGAATTCGATGGTCAGGCCGGCGTACCCGCGCAGCCGCCGTACTGCTGGGTGTTCGACCCGATCGACGGCACGGTGAACTATGCGCACGGTCTGCCGATCTTCTGCGCCTCGCTGGCGCTGGAGATCGATGGCGTTCCCACCGTCGCCGCCGTCTACGACCCGATGCGCGAGGAGCTCTTCACGGCCGAGTTGGGCGCCGGCGCCCGGCTCAACGGGGTCCCGGTGCGCGTGTCCACGACCTCCGAGCTGGTCGACGGGATGCTCTGCACCGGGTTTCCGTACGACGTGCACGAGACGGTGGAAGAGGTAATCGGCCTGTTCGGCGCCTTCGTGGCCGAGGCGCGGGCCGTGCGGCGGCTCGGTTCCGCTGCGCTCGACCTCTGCTACGTGGCGGCCGGGCGGTTCGATGGCTTCTGGGAGCAGCGCCTGCATCCGTGGGACATGGCGGCCGGCGCGCTGATCGTGGCCGAGGCCGGCGGCACGGTCTCCACGATGGCCGGCGCTCCCTTCGACTCGCGCGAGGGTTCGGTCGTGGCGACCAACGGCCTGCTGCACGACCCCATGCTGGGGATCATCCGGCGCCGCAGACCGTGACGCGCGGTGCATCGGCTGGTCCGAGGAGCCGAGCCACGCCGGACGCCGCGTTGCCGCTGAAGCGAACCGCGGTCAACGGCGAGCCGTCGTCCGGCGCGCCCACGTGCAGGAGCTGGACGAAGCGTTGTTGCCGAATCCGATGATCGGGTGCAAGACCGTCGAAAGCGAGCAGGCGTTCGAGTGCCGCGTCCTCGCCCGGAACCGTCCGGTCGAAGGTCTCGAAAGTGAGGCCAGCCTGTGGCTGCCACGATGCAGCCTGCCGGAGAGAGAGTCGTTGGTTCTCCTTCCAGACATAGACCGCGAATGTGGTGGCCGACGATCCGGACGGGAACAGAAAACCGGCGCCGCTGCCGGTGAGAAGACCGGAGACGTCCAGCCAGCCGTCCGTTCCGATTGATACGCAGGGTTGCCATCCGACCAGACGCGACACGTAGTGGGAGGAAGAGTCGACCGGGATCCACAGTTCGCCGTCATGATCGAAGGCGACGACGACCCTCTCCACGGCGCCGTCCGCCCGCAGGACAACGATTCCGACGCCGGCCGGGTTCGTGAGCGCGGGTCTGCCGTTGACGCTGATTCGCGCCCGCCCACGCACGCTCTCGACCTGCAGGGTCGCCGGCAGCAGCCTCCCGTCGTCATCGAGCACCTCGCCTGCCTCCAGGCGCAGATCGACGCCACCCGGATCGGATTGCTCCAGGAGCGCTCCACCGCCAGCGAATCCGATGAGCGCGTAGTGATGATCGCGGCCGAGGGGGCGGTGCCGTCCGCCGCCAATCCACCGCATGGTGCGCTCGATCAGGGGGCCTGCGCGCGCCACCAGGTCGCGGCCAGCCACTGCGGCGGCAATCGTTCCCGGCGCCAGCCCGTCCAGATAGGCGTCCAGGCGCGTGAACGCGCGAACCGCGCCGGGTTCGTCGAACCGGAAGCCCAGGAATTCAAGTCGTGTCCGGGTCGAATCCAGAGCGAACGTCGGTTGGGTGGCGGCAGTATCCCGGATGCGGCGAGCATCCCATGGCAGGTTCACTATCCGCAGGCGAACGGACTCGGAAAGTGGCCACAAGGGAGGGAGCGGCTCCCGTGCGCGCGGAAGGGCCGCGATCGCCCCGCCGTCGGGTAGCACGGCGGTCAGCGCGCGTGCGTACACGACCCTTCGTGCGTTGTCGTCCCGTGCCTCGTCGACCGCACCGTCGTGCGACACGGCGTTGACCGCCGGAAAGGCGAGCAGCACGGCCGTGGCGGTCACGGTGTGAGGCCGGTCCGTCCTGCTGCGGGCGATGACGCTCATGCCGTATCCGACGAGCGGACAGGCGAAGAGCAGGACGGCCGCGATGTGCTGGGCGTCGGTCGAGCCGGACGTGGACATCCAGCCGACAATGGCCGCAAGGCTCAGCGACAGGAGGAGAGTCCGGGGCGTTGGGCGCAGCCGGAGGTGGTGGATCAGACCTGCGACCAGGAACGCGAAGCCAAGCAGGCCGAATTCCGAAGCGAGCAGGTCGTAGAGGGGCCGGAGGTCGAAGACGTCCGGCCGCGCCGCGAGTCCCACGCCCGCTGCGGCAAGAAGAACGCCGATCAGGAGCATCCTGCCCGCATGCGCTGTCGCCGGGATGTTCCCGCGGGATTCTTGACGCGTAGTTGCATAGACGAGCCACGCCGTCGCCGGTGTCGTGCACAGCAACAGTGGATGGGCGGCGATGGAAAGCAACCAGCATCCAAGCCCGAGCCAGAGCAGCCTCGTCTTGCGGGTCTCGTTCCAGAGCAGCAGGACCAGTACGGACAGGGCCGGCAGCGCCATGGAACCCATTCGAGCATCGGGTACCACGGCCAGGGACCATGTGTGTCGATGGAACGCGAATCCCAGTCCGCTGGCAATGGCCGCGGTGCGTGCAATGTCCAGGTGCCGCATGATGGCGACGAGCAACGCGACGGTAGCGGCTCCGAAGAAGGCGGCGGCGATCTGCAGCGGATACGCTGTCGATCCGCCCGGGTACGCCAACGAGATCAGATCGCCGACGACCCGGCCCGGCTCGGCCAGTCCGTCGAGCACGTCGCGGAGCTGCAGGCCCTGCAGGCGGTCCACCAGAATCACCAGAGGGAGCGATGGATCGCCATCGCCCGAAGCGTCACCCCTCAACGGCGACAGATCGACCCCCGGCGCCGTGACGGCAATACGTTCGTCCGATTGCGCAGGGAAGTAGATCAGGAAAGCGATTGTTGCAACACACACTCCCGTAAGTACGTCGGCCCGGTTCCCGGTGCCGAGTACCGACGCACCGAAGATGCGCAAGGTGGCCAGCACGCCTCTTTGCGGCACGAAGAACGAGTATATCGCAGCCCGGCCGGCCCTCTTCCGCCATCCCCGCGGCATCGCCGGCGGTTCCCCGACCGGGCTCCCGGTGCAGCCGTGGTCGGAGCACGACGAGGGACTGCACCACAAGCGTCGATATCGCGCAGATATGATAAGCAGTGCGGCGCCAAGATATTCGAGGCGGAAGCGCGCCCGGCGGTCATGCGCGAACGCTCACTTCGTTCTGGACATTCGACGTGTCTCGTCGGCGTGGGCGGACGGGAGCAGGAGGGGAGACGATGCATGAGCGCGCATTGTGGACGGCCGTGCGGCGGGGCGCGACATGCGGGGCTGCCGTGTTCCTGGCGTGCGGAGTGGGCGGGTGCCAGGGCGAGGGTCGCGGCCTTCCCCCGTGGCGCGCCGAGTACTTCGAGAACAGAACGCTGGCCGGGCAGCCGCACTTCACGAGGTATCACCGGGCCGTCGATTTCAACTGGGTTACCGGCGCCCCTCTCGAGTCCTGGGTGGAGGACGACTTTTCGATCCGCTGGGAGACGTGCATGCGTGTCGAGAGACTTGCGCGGGTCACGTTTCGGCTCGCCTCCGACGACGGAGCCCGGCTCTACATCGACGAAGACAGAATCGTCGACAACTGGGGAGAGCACGGATTCGACGGCGGCGCGGTCCGAACGGTCGTACTGAATCCCGGAACCTACCCGCTGCGCGTCGAATATTTCGAAGGGACCGGCTTTGCCAGGATTCAACTCTCCACGAGCATCCAGCCGCTGGAGGCAGTCGAGTGGGTTCCACTGCCGACGGCAACCGACGAGCCGGACGGAGGCATGCAGAGCTGCTCGGGAGGGGGCGGGTCCTGAAGCAACGCAGGCGTGACGGGTCGCCGGATACGCCAGAAAGCGTGAGCGCGGTCCTCGGGACCGACTTCGCCGGGGTTCCGGTGCGCGTTCGCCAGTCGTCATCCGCAGGGTCTGCGCCTGCAACCGCGCGGCGAGCGGCGCGGGCAGGTCGAGGTCGGGTTGGCGGGCGGCCCGCACGCGAGCATTCGCGGCTGTTCCCTGCAGCGGACGGGCTGACATCGGTCCGTGACACTTGACGCCCGGTACGCCTTCTTCTCCGGCCCGGTGCTCCCATTCTCCGCCTTGCCGGCGGCTGGCATCGATCGTGCTGTGTACTGCTGCAGCTCGATGCCCGTAGACGAAATACTGGAGGCCAGCATGTCACGCACAGGCAGCACGTCAAACACAACCTGGGTAGGGCCCGTCGCCGCTGCGGCAGCCGCGGCGGTGCTCGGCGCCGGACCGGCGCTCGCGCAGCAGTCCGTCACGCTCACCGCCGGGCAGTTCGCGGTCAAGGGGTTCGACAGCCGGATCGACCGTGACGTCCTGCTCGAGAACCTGAATGTCTTCGCGTTCCGGCTGGACGACTTCAACGGCGGATCGGTGGGTGGATCGTGGGACCTCGCCCTCGGGGACCACTTCGAGGTGAGTCTCGGCCTCGGCTTCTACCAGCGGACGGTCCCGAGCGTGTACAACGAGTACGTGGACATCGACGGCAGCGAGATCATCCAGGACTTCCGTCTCCGTATCGTTCCGGCAACCGCGACCATTCGCTTCCTGCCGTTCGGAGACACGCCGGTGCAGCCGTACTTCGGAGGCGGGTTCGGCCTCTACGCGTGGCGCTACGCCGAATTCGGCAAGTTCATCGACTTCAGCGCCGTCGACCGGTTCGGCTCGTTCGATACGTTCACCGATCGCTTCGTGGCCCAGGGAACGGACGCCGGAGGCGTCGTGCTGGGCGGCGTGCGGATTCCCTTCGGCGATCGGTACGCGTTCGGCCTGGAGGCTCAGTACCACGAGGTGAGCGGAGTGGTTGGCATCGACAACGGGTTCCTCGACGACGAGATCGACCTCGGCGGCCTGGCCACCCAGGTGACGTTCCAGGTGGGCTTCTGACGGACAGTGTGAGAGCCGCGGACGCGCCGGCGAGCCCCGGTTGGTATAATGCCGGCGCCCGTGGCTCGCATCGTTTCCTGGATTCAGGCCTTCGCCCTCGGGATCGGCGGGCCGGGACTGTTCGTCGTCGCCTTCCTCGATTCGTCCTTCCTCTCCCTGCCGGAGATCAACGACCTGCTCGTCGTGATGCTGGTGATCGAGCACAACGCGCGCATGCCGTACTACGCGCTGATGGCGACCCTGGGCTCGGTCGCCGGGTGCCTGGTGCTGTACTGCATCGGCAGGTCCGGGGGCGAGGCACTGGTCCGGCGGCGGTTCGGCGGTCCCCGCATGGCGCGGGCGCTGGCGCTCTCGAAGCGATACGGTGTGCTGGCGATCGCCGTGCCGGCCATCCTGCCGCCGCCGGCCCCTTTCAAGATCTTCGTTCTGCTCGCGGGGGTGGCCGCCGTGCCCGTGTGGCAGTTCGCGATTACGGTCGCGGTAGCGCGAGGATTCCGGTACTTCGCGGTCGGATTGCTCTCTGTCCGCTATGGAGACGATGCCATCGCGTTCATCGAGGCCAATGGCCGCGTAGTCTCCTTCGTCCTCGTGGGGCTGATCGTCGCCGGCGGCCTGGCCTGGATCCTCTGGCGGCGGCGCAGAGCGCCGCGAAGCGGCGAGCTATAATCGACCGCCTCCACGGGTGATTCCCCGCGGCCTCATCCAAGAAAGCATGACCCCCGACCTCTCGGTCGTGATTCCCCTCTACAACGAGGAGCCGAACGTTGCCGAGTTGCACCGCGAGCTGACCGCGGCGCTGGGAGCCTGGGACCGCTCCTACGAGCTCCTGCTCGTCGACGACGGCAGCAGCGACGGCACCTTCGCGGTGTTGAAGACGTTGCAGGCCGGGGACCCCCATGTTCGGGTCATTGCGTTTCGGCGGAACTTCGGACAGACCGCGGCCTTCGCGGCCGGCTTTGCGCACGCGCGCGGGCGGGTCATCGCTACCGCCGACGGCGACCTGCAGAACGACCCGCGCGACCTGCCCATGATGGTCGACATGCTCGACCAGGGGCACGACATCGTCTGCGGGTGGCGCCGGAAGCGCCGCGATCCGTGGCTGAGCCGGCGGCTGCCTTCGAACATCGCCAACTGGCTGATCTCGCGCACGACCGGCGTGCGGCTTCACGACTACGGCTGCTCGCTCAAGGTGTTCCGGGGCGACGTGGTCCGCTCTCTGCGGCTCTACGGCGAGATGCACCGGTTCATCCCGGCCATCGCCAGCGAGCAGGGGGTCCGGATCGCGGAGGTGGAGGTCAACCACCGGCCGCGGCGCATGGGGACGTCCAAGTACGGTCTGGCACGGACGATGCGGGTCGTTCTCGACCTGCTGACCGTCAAGTTCCTGCTGAGCTATTCGACGCAGCCGATTCAGATCTTCGGTCCGCCCGGGCTGTTGATGGGGACGGCCGGACTCGCCATCACCGCGTACCTCGGCTACGTGCGGCTCGTCGCCGATCAACCGATCGGGGACAGGCCGCTGCTGCTGCTCGGCATCCTGCTGATCTTCGCCGGCATGCAGTTCCTGACGTTGGGGCTCCTTGCCGAGTTGCAGGCGCGGACGTACCACGAGTCGCAGGGCAAGCCGATCTACGCCGTTCGAGAGATCCTGGAGACGCCGGTCGACCCGGCGCCGGACGACGACGCCTCAACGACCACCGGCGAGGACCTGGGAAGCCACCTCAGGCGCCGATGAGCAGACGGGTCGCGGCGAAGATCCAGATTACCACCCGGGTCTGCTCGCCGAGCGGTGGCAGACGCCACGCGTCCTCGGCGAATGCCGTCCCGTCGTTCGCATGAAGGGCGACCGGCTGCCGGAACTCGAAGGCAAGCTGATCGGCGACCCCGGCGCCGCGTGCATGGTGCGGCTCTCCGGGGTGGAAAACGAGCGCGTGCGTGTCTCCGACGACTGCGACCGGCGCGTCGCCGCCCATCGTCACTGGTGCGAGCAGCGGATCCTGTGGCTCGATGATTCCGCGCACGCGAATCTCCTCGCGCAGCGGCGGCTCAGGCAGGCGTTGCCATAGATCGCCACGAATCGGGGTGGTGAACCAGGCCAGGCCGTACGGCCTGGCCGGAGCCATGTCGAGCCCGACCTGATCGCGAACCGCCGCCCCGATGACCTCCCCGGCCACGACGCATCCTACGCCCGACCAGTGCGAGTCCTGTCTGCAGTAGAGCGGCCCCTCGTGATGAAACCGGTCCCGGATGAACGCCGGGGTCAGATCGACCAGACGAACACCCTGCGCCTGCAGGTCGCTGTAGACGGCCTGCAGGGTCACGTCGAGCCGCCGCACCGGGATCGGCACGTCGAGTTCCGGCGCGAGCCGATCGGGGTAGACGATGCCCTTCGGTGGTACGGGGGCGATGACAAGCTCGATGCCGTGGCGGCGCAGCCGCACGGCCGTCGCCGCAATCGTGGCGACGGCCGTGCTCGATCGGGGTGCCGCGGCGCCCAGGGCTGCGGCTTCCTCCGCGGCGAAGAACCACCCATCGGCGCCGGTCAGGACCTGCGTGCCGCTTGCAGACGCCTCCGCGGCCAGCCGTGCGCAGGCAACGCGAAACCGTTCGACGAGCTCGGGATCCGGGGCGCTCGTGCAAGCCATGGCCGCGATCAACACGAGGCAGGAGCCCGTGGCGCCCCGGCGATGTCGCTTGTCCGGACTGCCGTGCGCGGCGGCCCGCGAAGCCCGCGGCGCGTTTGCGTTCGAGCGCGTCGGAATTCGACGGCCTGCCGGCGGAGACCTGTGACCTGGATTGATCCGCATGACGGTTGAGGCTAACATTTCGTCGCTGTCGAATCGCCCGGCCCGTCGTGAGATTCCTCCGCGCAGGTGCGCTCGCTCCAGTCGTCACGGTGCTCTGGCTGTCCGCATGTGCGGAGTCGTCGATGTTGCCGCCGGCGACACCGTCGCCGCTGCCCACCGACAAGATCGGACGCCTTGCGCTCGCCTGCCCGGCCGGCCGTCAGGCCCAGTCGTTCGACGGCAGTCCGGTAGCGGTGCATTTCGCGGCGCCCGTCGTGAGTGGCGGCCAGCCGCCCGTGACCGCAGCGTGTTCGCCGCACTCCGGCAGCGCCTTCGGAATCGGCGCGACGGAGGTGACGTGCGGCGCTTCGGATGCACTGCAGCAGACCGCAAGCTGCGTGTTCGGCGTCACGGTTCTCGGTCCGCCGAAGCTGGCGGTCACCCGCTTTCTGGCGTTCGGGAACAGCATCACCGCGGGCGTCGTGTCCCCACCGAACGGAGGAGCGAGGCTGGACAGCTTCAACTCCTACCCGGCGCGTCTCCAGCGGCGTCTGGCTTCACTCTATCTGACGCAGGACGTCGACGTCGTCAACGCCGGCGTGACTGGAGAAGAGGCGTCGCAGGCCGAAGCACGATTCGGCCTGGAACTCGGGAGGCACCGCCCGGAGGTCGTGCTGTTGATGCAGGGCGCCAACGACCTGGACGTGATCGGTGGATCCGGCGCGGACAGCGCCGCCGCCGCCCTCGACGGAATGGTCGCGGCCGCGCGCGCCGCCGGCATCGATACTCTTCTGATGACCCTTCCACCCCAACGCGGTACCGGCTCGGCATCTCTCGTATCGGGACTGAACAGCGGCATTCGGGCGATCGCCGCCCGACACGGCGCCGAGCTCATCGATATCCATGACCTCCTGCTGACGGGACCGTGCAGCGGCCTGCAGCCGATTCCCTGTATCGGGCGCGACGGCCTGCACCCGACGGCGCAAGGTTACGAGTTGATGGCGCAAGAGCTGGAGCGGGTCGTCGTGGCGCGCTACGACGTGGAGATCGTGCCCGCGACCGGCGAGCAGCGCGGCGGTGCGCGTGGAACAGCGCTCGCGTCGGGGGGACGGTCGGTTGCTCGCCGGAGACAGGGATGACCCACACCTTGGGGCGCTTCGCGGCGGGGATGGGATTGAGCTCGCTCCTGCTGTTCACGGCTGCCGGCTCCGTGTTCGCGCAGGAGGAAGCGCCGTCGGTTTCGCAGGCGCCGGAGGAGGGTCGGCCCGGGTTTCTCGGATGGCTTTCTTCCGGCCGCATGCTGCTCCACGTCAATGGTGGATATCAGGTCGGCGACACGCGTTACGCCCGGGAGACCGGTTTCCGGGCGTACGGCGAACGCGCGCAGTTTCTGGTGAGCGAGGAGTTTGCGGGCACGGCGCACGTCGACGCCGGTGGCGCCCTTCGTCTCTGGCGCGGACTGGAGATCGGCGCGAGCTACACCCAGGTCGGCAGGTCCGGAACAGCGCGGGTAACCGGCATGGTCCCGCACCCGCTCGATACGGGCCGGGATCGGACGGCGCCGGCCCGGACGCTCGCACTGCCCCATCGGCAGCGAGCCACGCACGTCTACGCTGCGTGGCGCTTCAGACCGGGCGGCACATGGAGTCTGGCGTTCTCGGCCGGACCCACCCATTTCAATCTGCGCCAGGGGGTCGTCGCCAACCTGACCGCAAGCGAGGCGGGCGGACCGCCGTTCGCCGACGTCGATCTGCGGGTCGATACCGCGGAGCACACGAGAAACGGCGTGGGGTTCAATGCAGGCCTCGACGTTACGTTCATGCTGCCGCCCGCCGGGCTGGTGCCTCTCAGGCTCGGCGTGGGGTACTTCTTGCGTCTGACGCTCGGTTCGGTCGAGACGCCTTCCGTCGCCGGCGCGCAGGGTACCTATTACGTCGGCGGGGTCCAGACCGGCGCCGGGCTCCGCGTGTTGTTCTGACGCGGAGGTCACTGGTCCGGCTGACCGGGAAGGCGGTACGCGCGGCGAACATCCGCGATTTCGGTGTCGATACGTCCCTGTGTCCAATCCAGCGCTTCTGCCATGATTCCGGCCGCCGCGAGTACCGCATCCTTTCCGGGGTAGCCTGCGGAACCCGCTTCGGTTCGTCTCAGCAGAGCATCGGCGAGACTGACCGCCATTTCTTCCCGGACGGCGTACCTGATCTCCCCGACGGTGACTGCGCACGCGGAGCCGAGCGGCGCCCGGTCCGCCTTCGAGGAGATCAGTATGCCGAGGACCTGCCGGTGTCGGGTTCCGTACGTGCATGCCAGCCGCCTGCGCGTCTCGGGCGAGAGCGGGCCATCCCCCGGGCGCGTGACTTGTTTCGTGAAGTCATCCACGTCAGCCGGGAGGTCGCCGCCGACGAGGGGTGTGTCCGCGGTCCGGCAGGGGGCGGCGACGCGCTGCAACTGGCGGACTGCGAGATCGACGGCGCGTTCGGCCGTGTCCCGGGCGGTGGTGTAGCGCACGCCGAGCATGCTGATGAGCCCGTGGAGCCCCTCGTGGCGATGGTCCACGATCTCGCTGGTCGTCCTGCGCCGACCGCCGTCACCGTTCGGAGATACCGGCAACAGACCTCGATGGACCAGGCGCAGGTCGCCGAACTGCAGGGACAGCCCCGGGAACGCCTCGTGGAGGGTTCCGATGAACCGCTCGATCTCGTTCCGATCGAGCGCGAGGCCGTTCGCACTGCCGTCGTAGCTGTCGTAGCTCGTGCCCGCGATGGCGAACTCGCGCCACGGCGCGATGAACAGGAACCGGCCGCCCGCCGGCCCGGCGACCGCATGGGAGCCGCGCAACGGCGACGCGATGATGAAGTTCATCGCCTTGGACAGTCGCCCATCGGGGCGCCTGCGCTCGCACGACGCGAGCCGGCGTACGAGCTCCGGCGCCCAGGGTCCGGCGGCGTTGAGGACGAGGTGGGCGCGAATCTCCAGCGACTCGCCGGTGAGTCGGTCGGATGCGCGAACACCCTCGACCGTGTTTCCCCGCGTGAGCCCGGCCCTCGCCTCCACGTAGTTGGCTGCAATCGCCCCGCCCTCCACGGCGGACGCGATGAACGAGAAGTGGACCCGGTCGCTGTTGTGCATCTGGTAGTCGAACCACTCCATGCCGCCGGTGACGCCGTCGGGATCGATGAGCGGATTGAGATCGAGACACTCGGTGCGGGACAGCAGTCGACTGGGCGGCAGTCGTCTGGAGACAGGAATCCCGTCGTTGCGATCGCGCGCCAGCAGGTCGTTGATCGCGAAATAGAGACGCAGCAGCGTTCGATTGCGAGAGAGCCCGCGATATGTCGGGACCACGAACGGCAATGGCCGGACCAGATGGGGAACGACGCGGCACAGGGTCCGGCGCTCGCGGACGAACCGGCGCAGCGCGGCGACGTTGCCGGACTGCAGCGCGCGAACCCCGCCGTGCAGCGTCTTGGCGCTGTTGAACGAGGTGCCGCCGCCGAAATCGGCGCGGTCGATGAGGCCGACGCGCAAGCCCCGCAGGGTCGCGTCCCAGGCCGCGATCGCGCCGTATATGCCCCCGCCGATGACGAGCAGGTCGAAGGTGCGGGACGTCAGCGCCGCGAGGTCTCTGCGCACTTTCGCTTCTCGTACGACGCGCGGCACAGGAACTTCACGTAGGGCAGGACCTGCTTGATCGCCGCGACGTTGATCTGGCAGGGGCTTACGCAGGTCGGACACCGTTCCCGCCGTATGCGACGCCGGTGAGCCTGACTCGATTCCCGGAAGTAGATGTCGACCGGATCCGCCTCCCGCACGTTGCCGACCGATTCGCTGTTCTCGCAGAAGAAGAAGCCGCCGTCCGGATTGAGCATGACGCCCTGGGTCTGGAACGGACACGGCGCCTGCCGCCGATAACCGTTCGCGATCATGTCGGCATAGTGCAGGTATATGTAGTTCTGACCGTCGAGCAACGGGTCCGTTCGAACGCGGTCGAGGAAGAACTGCCGCATCCTGTCCTCGGCCTCGCCGATCGGCCGGCAACCGTCCGCCAGGTCGCTGTTCCCGAGCATCGGGTCGGTGACGCGGAACATGTTGAACACGATATCCAGTCTTCTCCGGCGCGCCCAGGCGAGGATGTCCTCGGCGTCGTCCAGGTTCCCGGAGAAGACGGTCGTCGATACGCCGAGGTTGAAGCGGCGCCGTCTCTGCAGTTCCTGCAGCGCGCGGATCGTCTCTTCCGCCTTGTCGAAGCCGCGCGGCACGTCCCGTATGGTGTCGTGGCTCGGGCCGATGCCGTCGATGGCGACGCGGAAGCTGGCGATGACGTTCCGCTCGTGACACGCCTCGACGATGTCGGTCAGCATCGGAATCGCCCTGTGGGGCGTCAGGCCGGTCGTGCTCAGGCCGAGCTTCCGCAGGTGCGGCAGCCGGTCGAGAATGACGCGGCAGATGTCGACCAGATCGTCCCGCGTCGTCGGCTCTCCTCCGGAGAGGTGGAAGTTCTCCAGACGGGTCCACAACGTCGAACCGAAGACGCGCTCGATTTCCTCGAGAGTCAGGTCCGGCTGCAGGCCCCCACGTTTCCAGTTCCCGCACATCCGGCACTGCGCGTCGCAGTGGAACGTGCAGTTGAAGACCAGTACCGTGGGGTGGATCGGCCGGAATTTTGCGAGCAGCGTGTCGGCAAGGTCTCTCGGAGCGCCGGCGGCGGCTCGAGCGAGGTAGCGCAACGCGTAGACCTGAGCCACGGGAGGAATGCTACAGCAGCCCTTCCCGTCGATACCAATCGGCGGTGCGCCGCACTCCCTCGACGAGATCGATCGCCGGTGAGAAGCCGAGCTCGCGACGCGCGCGTGCCATGTCGAACGCTCGATTCTTGACGAAGAAGTCGACCCGCCTGCGGTAGAGCGGCGGTTCGACGCCCAACGGCACGCATACCGCTTCGCACATTGCGCCCACCGCCCAGACCGGCCACACGGGGAAACGCCAGCGCGGCGGTTCGACGCCGACCTCGTCGGCGATGACTCGGACGAGCTCCGTGAGCGGCGTATAGTGGCGGCCGGCCAGTATGTACGTCCGGCCGGCGGCAACCGGCGCCTCGCCGCAGAGCCGGAACCCCTCGACGAGGTCGTCGATATACGTGAAGTGGTAGCAGACCGTACCGGAGCCGAGCAGCGGGAAGCGGCGTTTGGCGATACCCCGGAACAGCTTCAGGAATCTGGTGTCGCCGGGGCCGTAGATGCCGGCCGGACGGGCCACCACCACCTCCATGTCTCCCGACGTGCCCACGGACCTTGCCAGTCGTTCGCCCTCCAGTTTCGTTTCCTGATAGATGTCGCCGGGGGCCAGCGGCGCGTCTTCGTCCGCGGGCGGACGCTCGACGTGCCCGTGGACGCCCACCGTGCTGCAGTGGACGAACCGGGTGACGCCGGCCGCCAGCGCGGCGTCGAGGAGCGCGCGGGTGCCGAGCGCGTTGACCGCGCGGTAGGCCGCGTCGGGCTGACCCGCGTTCCTGAAGGTGGCGGCGATGTGATAGACCGTGTCGACGCCGTCGCAGGCGCGCGCGAGCGACGCGTCGTCGGCCAGGTCGCCGAGCACGATCTCGATGCCGGCCTCCTGCAGCGCAGCGGCCCGCGGGCGGCTGCGGGGACGAACGAGCCCGCGAACGGCTGCGCCGCGTGTCGCGAGGTGCCGGGCGAGATGGCCGCCCGTGAATCCGGTGGCGCCGCTGACCAGGACTCTCATGCCGCTCCCGAGTGCGGGGCGCCGAGGCTTTCGGTGTGCGGCCGCCGGCGGAGAAGCCGTTCGTACGCGGCCGCGGTACGCGACAGGTACGTCGCCCGGCTGTAGCGCGAGGCGGCCAGCAGCCCGGCGGCCGTCGCCAGCCGCAGACGTTCCTCGGGCCGGTCGATGAGTCGAGCCAGGCCCGCGGCCAGAGCAGGAGCATTCGGCGACACGAGCGCCGCGGTCGTGTCGCTGAGGACCTGCGTGTGCGTCGGAAGGTCCGTCGCCACGATGGGTTTGCCCGACCGCAGGTACGAGTAGATCTTCAAGGGCGTGTTGGTGCCGCTGATGCGTGGTGACACCAGAATGTCGCTCGCGGCCACGAAGCTGGGCATCTCCTGCGGCGGACGCCGGCCCGCGAATACGAGCGGGCTGCCGGACCGTGCAGCCCGCGCGCGGGCCCGATCGACCTGCGCGGCCGTTCCGCCGACCACGAGGACACGCGCGTCGGGATGGGAGCGCCGCAGCAGCGCAGCCGCCTCGGTGAGCAGATCGAGTCCCTGGTACGGCTCGAACGTCCCGGTATAGAGCACCAGCGGCTGGTCGGAGCCCACGCCGTAGCGCGCGCGCATCTCCCGTGCCGGAACCGGTGTGGTCACCTCCAGGTCGCCCCCCATCACGTTCTCGATCAGGAACGCCCGGCGGCCGGCGCCCTGCGCGACGGCGGTCTCCTGCAGCTCGGGACAGATCGTGATGATGACCTGCGAGCGCTCGATCATGGAGGTCTCGGCGCGCTCGAACAGCCGGCGGAGCAGCGCGGAGCGGGTATACCGGAAGTTGGCCAACTGCTGCGGCAGGCTGGAGTGCATGTCGTACAGGTGGGGAATCCCGAGCCGTCTCGCCAGCCACAGACCGAGGACCCCGGCCTCCTCGTGGGAGTGGATCGCATCGTAGCGCCGGCCGAACGCCAGTCGTGTTGCGGTCACGGCCAGGAGACCATCGAGGAGCAGCTTGGTGGCCGACGGTCCGACTCGCACACCCTCCACCAACGGCGGTCGCGGGCAACGCACGATCCGCAGGTTGGGGAGCGCCACGTCGCGGCCGAACGGGTAGGTCACGAGATCGACGTCGTAGCCGAGCTCGCCCAGAGCCTTGATGCGGTGGTACTCGCTGAATGGCGTTCCCCGAGGCTCGAAGAAGGGCTCGGGGGCGAGCATGAGAATCCTCGCCAGACTGCTCACGTGCGCCGCTGACTCTACCACACGGAGGAGAGCGTCGAATGGGAACCCGTACGCACGATCGGTCACCGGGCTCGCTGCGATCCGCTGCTGACCCGACGAACCCGGCCGGGGGCGACCAGGCGCCGCCGGCGCCGGGGCAGACACGGGATGAACCTGCCGTTGAGTCTCATGAGCCGCCACGGGTCGTCTCCCGCACGGACGGCCCGCAGGCCCAGAAGCCGACTGGAGAAAGCGGTTCGAAAGCCGAGCGCACGCGCCGCGCCGTATGCGATGGCGCCGGCGATCTCCCAGGGGAAGCAGAGATGCCGGATGGTCCTGGTTCGAAGTCTGTCGCGCAGCACCGCCACCGCGCGGTCCAGATCCTCGTAGATCGCATCTCGGCGCTCGTTCTCTGTCTCGAACACACCCCTGTCGCTCGCTCCCACGATGGCCTGCAACTCGGCCTGCCAGCCCGGTTGCCTGAAGAACGCCTCGCCCCCCCGGGCCCGAACGTGCGCCGTGCACCGCTCGCGCGCACCAGCGTCGTCGATGTGCCGCAAGGCGTCGCTCAGACGTGACCGCTGCGGATAGAGAGGCGCGCCGAGGTCGTCGGGATCGAGGTGGCCGTCGGATGCGCGCCCAGAGATCAGCGGACGGTCGAGCGGATGCCACCTGGCGAAGTCCGGCGTGACGAAACCCTGCGGCCGGTCGTGGAAGAAGATCTTCGAGTGCGCGTACCCGTGGCACTGTACGTCGACGACACCCTCCCGATGGAGCGCCTGCAATTCGGGCCACGTCACGAAGTCGCCCGCCCGCGCCCGCGGCGGCGGTACCGGGTCGTCGATTGTCGTGCGGACTGCGGCCGCGTCCTCGATCCGTCCCGGGATGGCGAACGTGATTGCGCGGAGTTCGTACCGGCGAAGCAATGGGACGGCGATGGTCCACAGGCTCGCGTGAGCGTCGTCGAAGCAGATTGCCGCCGTTCGTTCGCCGGGGTGCACGCCGCCGCGCACGAAACGGTCGATCTCCTCGGTGGTTATGGTCCGGTACCCGTGCTCGGCCAGGTATCGCAGCTTCGGCTCGAGTGAGGCCCTCGTCACTTCGTGGAGATGGAATACCGGCAGGAGGCGCCCCACCGGCCCCCCGAACAGAAAGGCGGGGTAGCGGCCCGTGGCGAGGTCGAGTATGCCTCGCAACTTGCCGCCCCGTTCTGCGAATGGCACAAGAGCCGAGGTGCCCACCGCGCTTACCTGACCACGGCCACGAGCTCCAGGAACGCCGGAGCGCCGTGACGCCAGTATACTCCTGCGCTGCACGCGGCATTCCGGGTGACGCGTCTCGGGATGCGAATCGTCAGACGGGGTCGGCTCCCGCCGATATCGTTGGCTCGTCTACCCGGGCGGGGCCTGTGCGGGCCAGAGTCGATGGCGGAGCCCCCATCCGAGCAGAACCGCGCTCAGGGCTTCACCCGCCACGGTGGCGGCGGCCGCGCCGTGCATGCCGTAGCGTGGGATCAGGACGAGATTCATCGCGACGTTCGCCAGGCATCCTATGACCGCGGTCTGCAGCAGTCGGGAGCCGGCATCGACCGACAGTGCGACCGCGTGCAGGACGAAGAGCGGAAACACGAAAGCGAACCCGATGCCGAGTATCTGCAACGGCAGTCCCGCCGCTGCGTACCCGGTGCCGAAGACGCCGACCAGTGGGTTGGCCAGGAGAATCGAGCCGGCGCAAACGGGGACGGCCAGTACGAAGCTCACCGACAGAGCCGTGCGCGACAACCTCGCGTGGGCCGCCCGATCGCGGACGAAGTGGCTCGCCAGCCGTGGAATCAGGACTGCATGCAGCACCTGCGGCGCGCTGCTCAGGCCTTCGTAGAGGCGGTACGCCGCGCTGTAGAGTCCCGTCTCCGCGTCGCTGCGGAGGGCCCACAGCATGATGGTGTCGACGTAACTGTAGAGATAGAACACGACCGCGAACGCCCCGAACGGAAGGGCCTGGAGCTGGAGAGCACGCCACGACGTTACGTCGAACGCGAGACGGATTCGCCCGACCTGGCTCGCCGCCAGCATGCAGGCGACGGAGAGTGACAGCATGCGGGCGAACACGAAGCTCGCGGCGAGTCCGAGCAGCCCGAATCCGCCGGTCAGGGCCGCGGAGCCGAGCCCGAAGAGAAGCAGGCGGTCGATGATCACCGACGTGCTGTCGAGCCCGAACCGTTCCAGCCCCTGGAGCGTGTGTCGGATCGTGAGAAGGTACGAGCGCAGGATCGATGCGGCTCCCAGCAGGTAGCAGGCGAATCGCTCGTCGGGCTCCGCGCCCAGGACATGTACCGCCAGCAGCAGCGCCATCGAGGCCACGGCGGCGAGCGCCAGCTTCAATCCGAAGGTGTCGGCCACGATACGGTGGGCCGCCCGCCTCTCGCGGGCCACTTCTCGGGTCGTGATCTCCTTCAGTCCGAAGTCGACCAGCGCCTCGAAGATCATCGCCACCGCGAGTGCGAAAGAGAACTTGCCGTACTCGACGTCTCCGAGGATCCGGCCGGCCACGATGAGCAGGGCGGCGAGCAGCAGCGTGCTGGCGATCGAGCCGCTGGCGCGGGCTGCGTTGCCGACGAGGCTCTTGTTCCGCGGGGTCACGCCGCCTCGCGTCGGAACACCGCGACGTCGGTCAACAGCCCGGCGATGCGCGCCGCCATCCGCTCGCTGTCGAAATGACGCTCGGCCGTGGCCCGCGCGGCTCGGCGCAGCGCGACGCGAAGCGCGGAGTCGCCGATCGCCCGCCGCAGCGTTGCAGCCAGGTGGTCCGGTCGCCCGGGTTTGCAGAGCAGCGCGTTCTCGCCGTCGTCGAGGTGGTCGGCGATGCCGGCGACCGGCGAGACGATCGGCGCCAAGCCGCACGCCATGGCCTCCGCCACCGCGATGGCGAAGGCTTCGTAGTAGGAAGGAAGTACGAATATGTCCGCCGCCTGCATGATCCTGGCCGGCGTGTCGGTGGCGCCCAGGAACCGCACCCGTTCGGAGAGGCCATACCGCGCGACCAGCTCCCGGGCCTGGAGACCGGCATCCAGATGATGCCCCGGCATCTCCGGCCCGGCCAGCGCCAGCACCGCTGACTCGTCGTCGACGCGCCGCCAGGCATCGACGAGATCGAGCACGCCTTTCTCGCGGCTGAGCCGGCCGAGAAACAGGCAGATGACTCGCTCCCGCGGCAGGCCGAGCTCGTCGCGGATCCGCCGCACCTCATCCGTCGCGGCCGGACGGTACCGATCGAGGCGCACGCCGTGAGGCTGGTACAACATTCGCCGCTCTGGTATTCCCGCTGACCGGCCTTCGTTCGAAATCTCTTGCGATATGCAGACGTACGCGTCGGCGGCGCCGTAGATCCGGCGGCCCGCGCTCTTGATGGTCCGTCCCAGTCTTCCCGCCGGATCCATGGCGAAGCGCGCCAGCATGCCGTCCCAGTGCGTGCAGGACAGTGCTCCGGGCGTCGCCGCCTGGAAGACGAGCCGCTTGGAGAGGAGGTGGCGCGCCGCCACCGCCGCGACGCCGACTCCCCGCGGATCGGGGCAGTAGACGACGTCGTAGCATTTCCGCAGTCGAACGAGTGCCCAGAAGATGGACGGCAGAGCCAGCCATTTCGCCCACTGCCGGCGGTTCCCCGCCGGGCGTGTCCGGTGCACGGGTACGCCGTCGACCGTTGGCGGCGCGGGTCGATCGATCCCGACGCGCGTCGTAAGCACCAGTGTTTCGTAGCCTCGCGCGTGCATCCAGCGAGCGATGAGGCGTGCGTGCGTTTCCACGCCGCCGAGGATCGGCGCGTAGTACGTCGTCAGCACGAGCACCCGCGGACGGCGCATGTCATGTACCCGAAGCGTTTCTGCGGCCCAGCGACAGTAACGGCTTGACGGCGCGCCAGTAGGCGCCTAGCATTCGCTCGTACCCGTGCCGCGCCCGGCCGGTCAGGTTCCCGCCGGCCAGATCGGGCCGCACGACCAGCGCGCCGTCCTTCAGCAGCTCCCGGTCGGAACGAACGCGGATGCGTTGGACTCGAGCCCGGTCGGCGGCCAGTGCGGGAAGCAGGCGGCACAGGCCGGCCCACGCTCTGAGGTAGGTGACGGCGTGTCCCTTGGCGGTCAGCACGATCGCCTGCAGCGCTTCGTGCAGCACGAAGGCCGGCAGCAGAACGAGGATAGTACGGACCTCGTAGTTCTTGAGGATCACGTGCCAGCGGTTGCGGATCTGGTAGTAGAAGAGCCACGATCCGCGCCGGCGGCTGCGGTGGCGGACCCGCGCGCGTGGAGGCTCGACGATTCGGTAGCCGGCCAGCCTGACCCGGTGCGTGAAGTCACCGTCCTCCTTGCCGATGAAGTAGCGCTCGTCGAACAACCCGACTTCGGCCGCGACCGCGCAGTCGATGAGCAGAGCGCAACCCGAGGCCGCGCCGATGTCGCGCGTGTCCGTCCCGCGTGCCTCGACCGGTCGATCCAGGTATGGATTGACTGCTTCGCAGATGAAGTGGAACCCGGTGTCCGCGTACTGAATCAGGTCCGGTCGATCCGCGTGAATCACTACGGGGCTGGCGATTGCCGCGCCGGGCGTTTCCGCGGCCCTCCGCAGCAGGTCGATCGTGTCTCCTTCGACCCTGACGTCGGCATCCAGCAGCAGCACCCAGGGGGTCGGACACTCGACAATAGCCACGTTGCGGCCCGGACCGGGCCCCCGGTTGGCGTCGAGTCGCCGCTGGCGCACGCCTGGTGCGCTCCGGGAAAGATACGCGGCCGTCTCGTCCGTACTCGCGACATCGACGACCGTGATTCCCGCTTCGGGGCAGCCCGCCTCCCGTAACGATTGCAGGGTCTCGGGAAGCGTAGCCGCGGCGTTGTGGGCGACGATCGCGACCGACACGTCACGCGGGAAATCGGGCCGGTTCACGGTCGGGCGCCTTTGCGATGGTTGGGTTCGGGAACCGGCGCGTTGAAATGTCTCCCGTATGGAGCGACTTACGACGAATCAGAGGGTCGGCCAGTCCGCCCGAGCAACCGTGAGCGATCATAGCCGAACGAGGCCCTTTCGCGAATTCGAGGCGGTGGAGCGCCGTAGGGGTCGAGGCCGGGCCTGCCGGGGTGCCCCGGCGGCCGAGCAACGGACTGCTATCGCCTGCGGGCGACGACGTAGCAGTCGAAGGGTCGCAACTCGACCGCGTCGGCGCCCAGTCGCACCAGGTGGTCCAGTATCTCGCGGGCATAGGTCAGATAGACCGCGTCAGCGTCCGGGAACCAGGTTCGGGATTGCAGACAGATGGGGTCGAGGTGGACCAGAAAACGGTGCTCGGGTGCATCGATGGGATGATTCCGGCGGAGGAACCAGGGGTACGCAACCCGGTGCTGGTACAGGTGCAGCGCGGCGTCCAGCCACCTGAAGGTGCGGATCTTGTCCTTGAAGGGGCGTGGGCTGAGGCCGTAGTCGAAGGACTTGATCGAGGCGCGTTGACGAAACGGAGGCGTGAGAACGGCGATGAGTCCGCCAGGCCGCACAAGCCGAAGCATCTCCTCGAGCAGGAGGTGCGGCCAGCAGAGATGCTCGATGGTGTAGAGGCTGATCGCTGCGTCGAACGAACCCGCCGGCAGAGGGGTGCGGTAGAGGGAGCACGCCACGAACTCGTGCTTCGGCATGCGCTCCCGGTTGTACTCGATCTGCTGCTTCGACCAGTCCACGCCGGTATAGCGAACGTCGCGATCTTCCAGGTTGCGGCACGGATGTGCGGTCCCGCACCCGAGGTCGACCACGCGGCTGCCCGGCGGGATGGCCTGCTTGAGCCGCCACTGCCCGGTCGTCTTCGGCGTCCAGGTGGGGTTGGCCTGCTCGGCGGCCGCGAAGTAATCGGCGGCGACGCCGCTGTCGTTGTAGAAGGCTCGCAGCCGCTCGCTCAACTCCTGGAGCTGCGGCTGCGCCTTCGGATCCAGGGCGCTGCAGAGTCGCGGGCGGGGTCGCAAACGGCTTGGAAGGGACCAGGACACGGGAGAGGGTCGGGATGGAACGGCTCGTTCAGGACGCCCGTCCCCGGATAACGCAGGCGTCAGTCCGGAAGCGGCTCGACGTACACATCGAACAACCGGATCCCGAGTTGGCGCGTGTCGATGGCGCCGCCGTCGAGAGCGGCCGGCTCGAAGGTCCGGTCGACCAGCAGCTCGATCCGGACGTCGTCGGCTTCGCCGAGATCGGCGGCGGTCATCTCGTACTCCAGTCGCACGGGGCCATCCGAATCCAGTGTGACTTCGTCGAACATGCGCCCGCCGACGGTCAGAGTGAGCTGTTGCGGAGTGTCGAACAGACTCGGACGGCCCTGCAGCTCGAGGAGCAGGGTCGCTGCGCGCCCCGGGTTCCGGAAGGAGAGCACCGCGCGGTCGGTGCTCCAGCGCCACGAGGTCTCGTCGAAAAGGTCGAACTCCACCTGGTGCCAGCCCTCGTCGTACATGACGAAGCTGCTCTCGTGCTGCGGCTCCAGAGTCAGGGTCGCCACGCGGTAGGCCAACCCGCCGAGGTCGTCGCCCGCGAGAGCGAGGCGTTCCCCGGAGATGGGGGAAAGGAGGCCGACTGCGACAATCGCCGGACCGATGTACGGATAGGCCGGCACCCTGACGCTCTGCGTGTACCGGATCGACTGCCCCGGCTGCCACGCTGTCGTCGGTACCGGGGGGTCGTGCTCGGTCGTCCAGAGCAGGACCTCGTTCTGGTCCAACATCTGGAGAAACACCTGATAATCCTCGCTCAGCGGCTCGAGGGTCGGCGCGAGATCGAACTGGATGGTCGCCTCGACCGAGGCGCCCAGCGGGACCGTGTGCCGGTCCAGCCCAACCCTTACGACGCCGATAGGCTGTGGAGGGGAAGCGCAACCGCTCGTCAACACCAACGCCGCCAGCACTCCCACGGCATCCAGCGCGACCGCACGAGACATACCCCGACCCATGCGCGCGCAGTCTACTGCGTCTCGGGGAGTCGATGCAACAGGACCGCCGGCGCCCGACTCTCGCTCCGTCTTCGGGGCGGCTGGATGGAGACGCACGGGGCTGCACACCCGACGCCTCGCCCCCGAGGGCGGTGAGTCCGCGGTGGTAGAATCCGTATCTATCGGCGAGGCCGGGGCGCGGTGTTCGTGGACTTCGATCGACGGCGCCGCGCCGGCGTCCTGATGCCGTCCGCCGAACGCGGGGGACTCCGGAATCCCGATGAGAGCAGTCGATCAAGTGACGGGGCATTCCGAATCGTCGTCGGGTGGGATTCGGTCCTGGCGCCTGCGCCGCGCCGTCGAGCCCGGGCTGCTGTTGATACTCGCCATCTCCGTCGCGGGTACCGCGGCGGCCCTCTCGCTGGACGTCGTCGGCGCACTGGGGAGCGTCAAGGGAGATGAAGCCACCTACGTGATGATGGCCCTGAGCGCCGCCCATGACGGCGACCTGGTGTACGAGTCGACGGATCTGAGCCGGTTCTACCGGCTCTATGAAGGCGGCCCGGAAGGTCTCTTTCTCAAGCGCGAGGCGGGGCCGGGGGCGCCCGGGCAACTCTTCTTCGCGAAGGCCTGGCTTCACGCCGTCGTGGCGGCGCCGTTCGTCCGCGTGCTCGGGCTCAACGGCCTGCTGCTGCTGAACGTGTGGCTGCTGGCCGGCGCGGCGGTGGCCGGTTACCTCTTCGTTGCCGCGCGCTCGCCGGACGGCGTGGCGTGCGCGTTCTCGCTGGCGTTCCTCTGCGCGTCGATTACGCCGATCTACGTCGTTTGGCTGTCGCCGGAGATGCTCAACTTCGCGCTGGTCGTGTACGCGTACTTCTTCTGGCTCTACAAGGAGGTGGCGCCGCCGGCGCATGCCCCCCAATCGCGATGGCTGGCCGGTTCGCGGTCGGACCTGATCGCCGCGGTGCTGCTGGGGCTGGCGACTTTCTCCAAGCCACCCAATCTGGCCCTTTTCGCCCCGCTGGTCGCGCTCTACTGGTGGCGGCGACGGTACGTTCCCGGTCTGCTGGTGGCGGGAGTCTTCGTGCTGGTGGCGGCCGGGGCGTTCGGCGTCAACACGGTCATGACCGGTGAATGGAACTACATGGGCGGCGACAGGCGGACGTTCTATGGCGGCGCGGGCGGGTTTCCCTACGAACACGGCACGGCTTTCGACCAGGTCGGCATCCCGATGACGACCAACGAGGTGACATTCGACGAGCCGCCGGACCGGCTTGAATCGTGGCTTGTGCTGCTGCGCAACACCGGCTACTTCCTGGTGGGGAGGCACTTCGGATTCGTGCCGTTCTTCTTTCCGGCGGTGGTGGCCGTCGGGTGCATGCTGCGGCAGCGTCGTTCCATGGCCGCCTGGCACGTCCTGGTCTTCGGGGCCGCCTGCGGCATGGCCGCGGTCCTGCTGTTTCTTCTGCCCCATTCCTGGTCCGGCGGCGGAGGACCCCTGGGGAATCGCTATTTCCTCAGCGCCTATGGCGTGTTTCTCTTTCTTGCGCCCGTGATGGCCACCATGTGGCCCGCGGTGCTGGCCTGGACGGGCGGCTCGATCTTCGTGGCGCACATTCTGATCAACCCCCTGGTCTCGGCCCGCCAGACCTATGCGCCCACCCAGCAGGGAGTTCTGAGACTGCTGCCGGTCGAACTCACGATGGTAAGCGACCTGCCGGTCAATCTCATTCCGCAGCGACGGGGCTTGCCGTACGGCGAGAAGCCGCAGATGTTCCTGTATCTGCTCGACGGGCACTCCACTCCTCCCGAGGGCGCCGGAATCTGGGTCGAGGGCGGGGCGACGGCCGAGATCATCGTTCGCACCTTCGTGCCGGTGGAGGTGTTTGCGGTCCAACTGTCGTCGCACGTGCCGAACACGGTGGAAGTGTCCATCGGTGGAGCCACGCAGACCGTGCAGGTCGCGGGCGATCTGCCCGTCACGCTCCGTATCGAGCCACGGGCGGTCTACGCCCGCAACTCGTGGTTGCATCTGCTCTCGATCAGGGCACGGGACGGCTTCGTTCCGCACCTGTCGGAGCCGGATTCCGACGACGAGAGGTATCTGGGGGTGCAGGTGCGCCTCGCGGCGAGAGCGAGGGACGCGCGCGAGGAATGACGCCGGAATGAGGCGGTTCACTCCGTCTTCGCGCTGTGCGTGTCGCATTCCCGTCCTATTTGCGCTCACATGTCCCTACTCACAGGCCGTTGGGGGGAGGAACACGTGCGAGAGGCCAGATGTGGCGCCGAAGACCCACCGCCAGCACAGCCATGCTCAACGCCTCGCCGGCCACGGTAGCCGCGGCGGCTCCGTGCATTCCGAAGCGGGGAATCAATACCAGGTTCAATGCGACGTTGGCGACGCATCCCGTGACGGCCGTCCGCAGAAGCCAGGCGCCGGCGCTCACCGAGAGCGCCACGGCGTACAGAGCGCAGAGCGGAAGGACGACCACGAAACCGATCGAGAGGAGTTGCAGCACCTGCCCTGCCGGTGCGTACGCTGGTCCGAACAGCAGGATGACCGCCCGTTCGCCAAGAAGGAAGCCCGCCGCCGCCGTTGCGGGTGCGAGCAGGCAACCGGCCAGCAACCCACGACGCGCCAACCGACCGTGCGCGGCCCGGTTGGCCGCATAGTGGAGCGACAGCCTCGGAATCAGCACGGTTTGCAGCACCTGTCCGACGTTGGCCAGGCCTTCATAGACTCGATAGGCTGCGTTGTAGAGCCCTGTCTCTCCGTCACCCCGGATCACGCCGAGCATGACCGTGTCGGCGTAGCTGTACAGATGGAGCACGATGATGAAGGCCCCGAACGGCAGCGCCTGACGCTGAAGCGCCAGCCAACGCTCCCGGTCGAACGCCGGGCGAAAGGCCCCGATCTGACTGGCGGCCAGCGCCCAGGCCGCGATCAACGAGATCACGCGAGCGCCGACGAAGGCGACCGCCAACCCGAGCAGCCCGAAGCCGCCCGCGAGGACTCCTGCGCCGAGAACCAGCAACAGGGATCGGTCGATGACCACGACGAGGCCGTCCAGGCCGAATCGCTCAATCCCCTGCAGCGTGTACCGAATCGTCAGCACGTAGGATCGGAGAATCGAGGCGGCGCCGAGCAGATAGCACGCCAGCCGGACATCCGCCTCCGGGCGCAACAGGTTCGCCGCCACCACCAGGCCGATCGCCGCAGCCAGCGCGAGCGCCAGCTTCAATCCGAAGGTCTGGGCTACCAGCGACTGAGCCGCCGTGCGGTCGCGCGCGACCTTCTGGGTGGTGATCTCCTTCAAGCCGAAGTCCATCACCGTCTCGAAGATCATCGCCAGCGCCAGCGCGAAGGAGAACTTGCCGTACTCCTGGTCTCCGAGCAGGCGCCCGGCAACGACGAGCAGTACGGCGAGCAACAGCGTGCTCATCCCCGCGATGCTTGCGCGTGCGGCGTGGCCGATGAGGCCCATCCTTCGATTAGTCATCCCCTCCGCACTCGCCGGGCTCGCGGCTACCCTGCCCCGGCGTCCAGGATCGCGGTGGGCCTGAACAGTTCCCGCAGCCACGGGAGATCGACGTTGAGGGCCAGAAGGCCGACAAGTACGCAGAGGACGATGAACGCCATGAAGTACGGCTCCCGATAGAGCTGTTCCGGATCTCGGGTCGGGCTGTCGCTCCGGAATCCCAGATGGATGTACCAGGCGATCAGTCCCGCAACGAAGGGCACGATGAGCAGCAACTCGATCCGGTAGCGGATCAGGAAGATTCCAAGGAACAGCCCGAACGCCACGGCGCAGAAGATCGCCAGCACGAGCAGGCGCTCTTCCGTGTAGCCGCGAAACGACGCGCGGTAGGCGGCGGCCCGCTCGCGGTCGTCGAGGTGCCGGTACTCCGCAAAGCGCTTCACCGCCATGAAGAAGCCGCCCAGCATCCAGAACGCGAGGGTAATCGACACGGGAACCGCCAGCGTCGTCCCAGTCGCGTACCAGCCCATGGCGAGCCGCAGCGGGTTGTTGACCGCCTCGACCAGCACGTCGAGGTAGGTTCGGTCCTTCGCCCGGATCGGTCGAACGTTGTATACGAGGCTCATCAGCCACAGCGCAACGATCGTGAGCAGAAACCGTCCCCCGATGAGGGCGGCCATGCCGAACCCCGCGGCGGCCAGGACCACCCACTCGACATAGGCGATCGGCAGGCGCGCTTTCCCGGAAGGGATCGGCCGGCTGCGCTTGACCGGATGCCTCGCGTCGGACGGTGCGTCCAGAATGTCGTTGAGCACGTAATAGCTCGACGCGACGAGACAGGCCGCCGCCAACGCCAGCGGGATCCGCCAGGCGAGCGCCGGGTCGCCGAACCCGGCCGTCGCGTTCAGCACCAGCAGGCTTCCCGGCAGCATGAAGACGTTCTTGAACCAGTGGTCGGGACGCGCCACCTGCACGTACGGCCAGACGCAGGCAGCCAGGCGGCCCCGGTCAGGCACGAAGCAGCCCCGCGATCAGCGCGACGATGTCGAGGAAGTACACCGCACACAGCGCAATGACGTTCCCCGTGAACCACGCCGGCATCGCGGGCCTTGCGGGCGCCGTACGCGCGCGCAACCATTCACAGCCCTGCGCGAAGCACCACGCGAAGCCCAGAATGCAGGGAAACAGGTAGATCGTCTTCATGATGCCGAAATCGCGCATGGTGAGTGCATAGACGATCGAGAAGCCGAGAGAGCCGAACGCCGCAACGGTCAACAGGAGCGCGCCGGCGGCCGGAACCGACGGCGCACGGCCCGCCAGCACCACGAGGCTGCGACGGCCCTCGCGCACGAGACCGATCAGCAACACGGCCGTCGGGGCGAGTCCGAGAACGAGCGCCGCCCGGCCGATCCAGCGAACGATCGCGCTGTCGGATCGCCACGTCGGCGGCCAACCGTCGAAATGCACGAAATGCAACCGTCCGTACAACTGCGACCACAACGATGTCTGGTGCAGCGGATAGCCGCTCGCGGCGTAGTTCGTCGGATCGTCGAGGTCGTGCAGCGTCCGGTTCACCAGCGACGGCTCCCGCAGCATGTCGCCGAGACGAAACGTCATGATGCCGCTCGCGACCGACCGGATGCCGGGCCGGTACGCGGTCGTCTCTTCGAAGAAGTGCGGCAGCGGAGGCGCCTTCATGTTCTGCGCGAACGGCGATCCCGCGTCCCGATAGTTGTCGAGGTACGGACCGAACGCCGCCGCGGAGGAGATGACCACCCCGACGAACAGCAGTGCAGCGGTTGCAAGCCGCACCCGCGGCCACGCGGTGTGGCTGGTGCGCCGGACCAGCACCGCCGCGAATACGCACGCATGGGCCAGCAGCACCACGAGTCCATTCCCCTTGGAGAGCACCGCGAGTGCCGCGAAACCGCTCATCCCGAACAGCGCCCGCCAGGACATCGCGTCGAAGAACCGTACTCCCCAGAACAGGGACAGCGTCCCGAAGAGAATGACGAACATGTCGTTGGTCGCCTGGCTGCCGATGCCGACGAGTCGCGGATTCAGCACCAGGAGACCGAACGTCATCAGCACGGTGGCAGTCGGAAGGCTCGAGCGCCTCAGCCAGCTCCGTGCGACGAGAAGCAGTGCGATGGCTGCCGCGCAGTTGACCAGGTTGGCGATGCGGATCTGGATGTCTCCGCTCTCGGGGATCCACGGGGGCGTCAACCTCAGCAACCATGCCACTGTCCAGTGATAGAGCTTGGGTTGATAGCCCTGCCAGTCGTCCTTCAGGCCCGGCACCCGGTCTTCGAAGGCGATCGTGCGGATGATCCACATGTGATCGTCGTTGGCCTGCTGGTTGACGAATGACAGAATTACCCGGAGGGCACAGCCCGTCACGAATACCGCCGCCACGAGCCTGTGACCGCCCGCGCTGGCCGAGGCCGGCGACACCCACCGGGCCGCGGTTCCCGCCAGCGCAGGGCCCGCCCGCCGGGGGTCGGCGAACAGGGAGGAGAGCGTGGCGTGCGGAGACCGCAGGCGCGCCGGCAGCCATAGCCACCCGAGTATCGCCGTCGTCAACGCGAGCACCGCCAGGGTCGCGAACAGCACGACCAGGCCGTTCAGTGCTTCGGCGAGCCAGTCGGGTCCCCTGGCATACGGTCCGCGCGGAGCGTCGGTTTCGAAACGAGACCCGGTCCGGTCGACCGCGTCGGTGACTTCGATTGCGGAGTCCTGAACCAGCGCGCGGAGGTTTTCCCGCGAGGTGTCCGCCAGGTAGTACCCCCACGTCCGCCCTCCCAACGGATTGCCCCCGGTGAGAGCGTACGCGGCCTCGCGTTCGCTCCTCGTCACCGCGCCCGTTTCGGGAGCCCAGCGGACGTGGATGAGGACCGATCGCTCGCCGAAGATCAGCCGGCGAGCCTGAAGGATCCCGGCCGCTGCGAGGGCAAGCACCAGGCAACTGACCAGGATGCGGCGTGTACGTGCCCGCGGTCCTTCACCAACCATGCGCGGCAGAATACCAGACGCAAAGTGGAGCTCCTCTTGCTCCGCTTCCCCCCGCGCGTCACGGTTCGAGTTGCCGTTCGGCCCATGCGCCCGGAAGTTGGGTCGGTGCCCCGGCGTGCGGTCCGGCGGAGCAGCGACGTTGACCCGCACTTGCCCTTGCTGCGAGAATCTCCCGGTTGGTCGCAGAGGAGGTAGCTGCCGTCGGCGACGCTGGCGCCCGAACGGGACGCGGCGTCGATCCGGGAGTGCTGGCGATAGGTCTTCTGCTGCTGGTAGCGGCCTGCACCGCGCTGACCGTCGATGTCGTGCGGACCGCGTACGGCGTAAAGGGCGACGAGGCCACCTACGTCGCGATGGCGTTCAGCGTGGCCTACGACGGCGATCTCGTCTACGAGTCGCGCGACATCGCCCGCCTGCACGAGGTCTACGAGGGCGGGCCTTCCGGCATCTTCCTGAAGCGCGGCGGCGGGTTCGGCGACGGAGACGGTCGGCTTTACTTCGGTAAGGCCTACATCTACTCCGTCGTGGCCGCGCCCTTCGTTCGCATCGCGGGTCTCAACGGCATGCTGCTGCTTCACGCGGCGCTGCTCGCAGGCATAATCCTGGCTGCCTATCGCTTCCTGGCGGCGCGTTCTCCGCGCGCGGTGGCGATCTGCTCGGCGCTGGCTTTCTACGGCGTCTCGATCGTGCCGCTGCACGCCGTGTACCTGGGCTCCGAGATATTCAATGTCGCCTGCGTGACGTTCGCGTACTTCTGCTGGTGCTACAAGGAGGTCGCACCGCCGCGGCTGGACCGGTGGACATCCTGGTTGTGGAGGCCTCAATCGGACCTGGTCGCCGCCGTCCTGCTCGGGCTGGCCACCTTCTCGAAGCCTTCGCATGCCCTGCTTGTCGGGCCCTGCGTGCTGCTGGCGGCAGGACGGTGGCGCCTGCGCCACAGCGCGCTGATCGCCGCCGTGTTCGTAGTCGTTGTCGCGTCCAGCTTCGCGATCAATGCAGTCATCAGCGGCGAGTTGAACTACCAGGGGGGAGACCGAAAGATCTTCTACGGAGAGTATCCGTTCGAGCATCCGGGAGCCACCTTCGACAACCGCGGCACCTCGATGACGACCAACGATGTGGACGAGGAGGCATGGCGCGTCGGCTTCCTGTCGTTGATGCCGAGGAATCTCGGGTATTTCCTGGTCGGCCGCCACTTCGGCCTGCTGCCGTTCTTCTTTCCCGGCGTGGTGGCGATCGCGCTCTTCCTGGCGGCTGGGCGAGAGCGTCGTCCGTGGCAGTGGAGCACGCTCTGTTTCGTGGCGCTCAGCGTCGTCGTGCTCAGCGGCACCATGCCGTACACCTGGTCGGGCGGGGGAGGACCGGCGGGCAACCGCTACTTTCTCAGCATATATCCGGTGCTGTTGTTCCTGATGCCGCCGCTGGCGTCTCTGGTTCCCGCGATCGTCGCGTGGGCGGGCGGCGCGGTCTTCATCGCGCACATTCTCGTGAATCCCTTCGTCGCGGCCAAGCAGCCGTACCTGAGTCCGGAACGCGGACTGCTCCGCGCGCTTCCGGTCGAGTTGACCATGGTCGACGATCTGCCCATCGCCCTGCACTCGTCCCGTCATCGCATCGCATACGGTTCGGACCCCGAACTGCTGCTCTCCATGCTCGACCGCAACGTTCATCGCTCGGGCGCGCTCGACTTGTGGGTGGCCGGAAGCAGCCGTACCGACATCGCCCTTCGAAGCGGGCATTGCCTGTCGTCGATGGAGGTAACCCTCCGCTCGCCGGTCGCGAACCGGATCACGGTGCGTTTCGGAGGCGACGAAGCGACGACCGACCTGCGGCCCCGGGTGGAGGCGCGTGTCCTGCTGGAGCCGTCCGGGGTGCTCGTGCGAGGCCTTTGGAGCTATCTGCTGTCGGTTCGAACGAGTGCAGGGTTCATTCCAAGCCTCCTCGCCCCGGGTTCACGTGACGACCGCTTCCTCGGCGCGCTCATCGCCCTGAAGCCGCACGTCGAACGCGAGTGCGCTGCGCGTTGAGGCGTACCAGCAACTGGTTCCTGCAGAACCCGATCACCCCGATCGGATCGCCGTAGGGCAACGGTGTTTCGACGCCGTTTCTGAGCAGGCGCTTGAGGCCGGCGGCCGGTCGGGATCTTTCTATCGTTCCATCGATCACGAAACCGTAGCTTCCTGTGCGCCCCGCGTCGAAGCTCAGCGGAAACGCGTCGCTGCCCGGGAGGATTCGGATGCCGCGCGATTCCGCCACCCGAAAGGGGCGCGGCCGAGGTCCAAGGCGCGTGCGCCCGCCGTTGTCGCCAAGAAAGATGTGGGTCGGTTCGGCCGACTTCACGAATTCGTCAATCAGGTAGCCGCGCCGCAACCACCATTTCCCGAAGGCCCAGGGAAGCACCACGATGGCGTCCAGGCCGCGCGCAGCATCGACGGCCGCTCGAAGCGGCCGGCCGTCGTCGGGGTTCGCGTCACAGCAGAGCGCGAGGACCTCCAGACCCTCTGCGGTGATGACCTGCCGTCCGGCGACCAGCAGCAGCCCCTCGCCGGTGTCGCGCCGGGCCATCAGGCTCTCGGCCTCGCCGGTCTCTTGAATCGTCCAGACGCCGCCGGCGGTCTGTCCGGCCGTGTCGCGAAAAAGCCGGAAGTAGTGCATGCCCGCGGATTCGGCGAGCAGCAGCCAACCTGCGTATTCGGTGTTCGTCGCATGGGCGCTTGCGGCGCTGCGGAAGTTGGCGAGCGCACTGTCGAAGAATCGATCTCGATCGAAGTTCGGATAGTAGTGAACATGACCGTCGATCAGGAACGGCCCGCCGAATACGTCGCCGCCGGGTTCCCGACGCCGTACCGTTTCGCTCGCGGCGGCGGGGACGGCACTCGGATCGAGCAACCCGGGTCTGAAGCGCATGGTTCTAGTTCAGCGTCGTCTGCCTCGGCACCGTCCCCCGCGGCGCCGACTCCTGGTCGGAAAGGAAGCTCAGATTCGCCCCGGCGAGGCCGCGGGGCGCCGGCTTGCCTCGAGACTCGTGCATTATCTGATAGAGCCGCTCCATCTTTCGTACGAACGTGGTGATGTCGTAGCCGGCGCCGGTAAGGCGGGCCGCGCTGGCGAGTTCGTCGCGGCGGTCCGGATCGTCGAGCAGCGCCACTACGGCCCGAGCGATGGCCCCGGCATCGCGTTTCGGCACGACGACGGCGTCGCGGCCATCCTGCAGGATGTCGGTGAGACCGTCGGCGTCGCTCGCGACGATTGGACGCCCGGCCGCGAGCGCCTCGAAGGCGGTCAGGGGAGTCCCTTCCCAGAGCGACGGGAAAACGACCAGATCGAATGCCGCGAGCGCCCCGGCCACGTCGCGCGTGAACCCGGTGAAGTGGACACGCTTCGCCACACCGAGCCGGCGGGCCCGTTGCTCGAGGTCGTCGAGCAGTTCTCCCTCGCCCACGATGCAGAAGTGAACATCGGGATCCTGATCCAGCACGAGCCTGGCCGCCTCGACGAGGTACCGATTGCCCTTCGACGGCATCAGTCGGGTGACCGTGCCGACCACCGGGCCGGTGGCCGGCAGGCCCAGCGACGACCGAATCGCTCGCACGTCCTCGGGTGTCCGGGCTCTGCTGAAGTCCTCGAGCGGCGCGCCGAGATAGACGATTCTGGTCCGGCTGCGCGGAACCTGCCGCGCCCCCATGACGAATTCGGCCGTCGAGCGCGACACGGCGATCGCCAGGTCCGTGTAGGGCGCGAGCAGCCGATCGGCCACTTTCTGAAACCACGGGGTACCCGTCAGGTTCGCGTGCTCGTGCAGCACGGTGGGGATGCCGCGTCGTGCCGCAGCCAGCCGTCCGAAGGTGGTTGCACCGTATCCGTGCATGTGGAGCACGTCGGCTCCGCGCCGGTCGAGCTCCGCGAGAAGCGCGGGGAGGGTCAGCGGATCGAACTTCGACCTCGAGAGGTACGTGACGTCGATGCCGTAGTCTTCCAAGCGTTCCTGCGACGTATCGGGCGATCGCAGGCTGACGAGGCTAACGTTGAATCGCTGGGGGTCGAAGCGCGGGATCATCCAGGTGAACAGTCGTTTGACGCCGTGCATCCGCGAGCCGGGCCAACCGAGGTGATCGCAGACCTGCACGATGTTGAGCGGACGCGGGATGGCGGTCATTTCCTTGCGCCGGGCGGTCCGGATACTGCGGTTGCCCTCGACGAGCTCCATCGCCGGGCCGGAACCGAACTCGAACGCGAGTATCGTATACGACAGCGGGGTCGGTGCATCTTCGCGCGGCCGGAGTCACGCCCGCGGATCGTTCCGCCGGTCGCGAATGACCCGGGCCGGCACGCCGGCCGCGACGGCGAATGGCGGAATCCGGTTGCGTACGACGGCTCCGGCCCCGACGATTGCATCGCGTCCGATGGTCACACCGTCGGCGACGACGACGTGCGCGCCCAGCCAGGCGTTGTCGTCCACCTCGATTCCCTGGGCGACGCGTTCCTGATGGAGCACGGGGACGTCGGTGCGATCGTGGGTGTGATCCCCGCCGACGAGGTACGTGTACGCAGCCAACAGCGTGTGCCTGCCGAGTCGGACGCGGGCACCGGAGAAGATTTCGCAGTTGAAGCCGATGTTGGCATGGTCGCCGATCTCGATATCGCCGTTCTTGCAACTGAGTATGGTCCCGCGGCCGATGAAGACTCCTGTGCCGATGTCTATGCCGTGGTTGTCGTCCCCCTTTGCGTCCAGGCAGCATCCGTCGTCGATCACTACGTTGTCACCGATGCGGATCTTGTGCGGATGGCGAAGCACCACGTTGCAGCCGAAAGTGACGTTGCGTCCGGCGCGGCCGAGCAGGAGCGGGTACAGCCTGGAGCGCAGGAAGAGTCCGAGGGCGCCGGGCACGGCGCTGCACAGGGTCACGATGGCTTCGTATCTGGCCAACGCGGCGATTCCGGGCCGGCCGACGACGAGCTGCGCGTAGCGGGCAGCCCTCGAGCGTCCGGGCTCGAACAGCTCCTGCTGGATCACGGTGATCCTGCGTCCGTCGGCGGCCTCGGGGCGCTGGGGGGACGGGGAAATCGAATCGGTCAAGGTCGCCTCCTGTCTACGAGCGCAGCTTATCAGCGCGGTGCGGGCGCCGGTGCTCCGCCCGAATGAAGGCCGGAGCCTCGATCCGGCCGGCGTCGCCAGCCGGGGATGCCCCGAGGCACTTCCATCGGCTTCGGGCAGGCCTGCCCGTTTGCGGCGCCGTGCGGCGGCATGGTACATTGCGCGCCACCATGCAAAGACTCGCATTCGGGATCGGTCTGACCGCGTTCAACACGCTGATGGTCGAGCTTCTTCTAACGCGCGTGTTCGACGTGATTCTGTATCCGAACATTGGCTACATGATCATTACAAGCGCCCTTTTCGCCTTCGGACTCGCCGGAATATACACCACCCTGCGGCCGCTGCCCGACGCCAGCGCGGTTCCAACTCGCCTGTGGTGGTTGTCGATAGGAATGTCCGGGTCGCTGCTCGTCATCCGGCCCGCGCTCAACGCGATTCCCTTCCACTACGACGCGATCGCCGCGCAGCCGTTGTTTCAGCTCGCCTGCTTCCTGGCCGTGTATTTCCTGATTACCATGCCGTTTCTGCTGGCGGGCCTGATCTTCGCTCTCGTGTTCACGACGCACGCCAGACATATCCAGGTGCTCTACTTCTGGGATCTCGCGGGGGCGGCGATCGGTTCGGTGGCGCTGGTCCCCTTGCTGCTCCCGATTGGCCCGGGGGGAGGACTGCTCGTTGCAGCGGGCGTGGCGCTGGCCGCCGCCGTCATGTTCGTCCCGTGGCGACCGCGGAGCCTTGTGCCTGCGGCGCTGGCGGCCTTGCTCGTGGCGACCCCGTTCCTGCTCCCGGGCTACCTCGTCTTCGTCGAGCACAAAGCCGATCGGGGGCTGCGAGACGCGCGCGCCCAGGGCCGGTCGGAAGTCGTCAGGTGGGATCCGATCTCGAAAGTCGAGGTCATCGACATCGGACCGGTCAAGAACATCGTCTATGACGGCGGATCCCAGTCGAGCTTCATATATCCGTTCGACGGGCAATTCCCGCGGCTGCGGCGCGAGCTCGGAGTTGCGGCCGAAAGGAACGACGAGGGCGGGTTTCTGCGGAACTTCTGGCAAAGGGGCGTCCTCGCGTCGCACTGGATGCTGGAGGGGAGCGCGCGGCGGGTTCTCGTCATCGGCAGCGCCGCGGGGCAGGAGATACGGGCCGCCCTCGCCTTCGGCGCCGGCGACATAGATGCCGTCGAGCTGGTGGGAGAAGTCATCGGTCTGGGGCAGAACGAGTACAGCTTCTACAACGGGCAGGTGCTGAACCACTTCCAGGTCAACGCGGTGCACGGCGAAGGGAGAGCGTTTCTCCGGGCGGCGGACCAGCCGTACGACATCATCCAGATCTTCAGCAACCACTCGACCTCCAGCGTGGCGGCCGGAGCCGGGGCGATGGACCCGACGTATCTGCTGACCGCGGACGCGTTCGAGGAGTATTTCGAAGGTCTGGGCCGCGGTGGTATCCTGCACGTAAACCACCATATCTACCCGCGCATAGTCACGACGGCGGCCCTGGGCTGGGCGCGGCTCGGACGGACCGATTTCCGGCGGCACGTCGTCGTGGTGATGAGGTACCCGATCGAGACCGACTCGCTGCCCACGGTGCTGGTCAAGATGACCCCGTGGACGGAGTCGGAGATGCGCCGACTCAGGGACCTGTACTCGCTCGAGCCGGGGCGGGAGGCGCATTACGAAATCGTGGAAGACCCGCTCGACCCCGGCGGCGGCTATCTGCCGCCGGAGTTCTACTCGGGAGCCCTCCCGGCGAAGACCGCCGAACAGGCCGGCTACAGGATCGTTCCCACGACCGATGATCGTCCGTACTTCAACTTCATACGCCGGCGGCTGGGCGAGAGTCCGGTCGACCGGCAGCGCTTCGTCCGCCCGGAGGTCGCATACCTGCTGAACAGCCAGGTCGAACGCGGGGGCGGGATTCCAATGGATGTGGTCCATCTCATGGTGACGGGTGTCGTTTCGCTGGTCTTCGCCTTCGTGTTCGTCGGCGTGCCGCTCGCATTCTCGCGAGTGGGACGCGAGCCGTGGCGCGGGAAGGCGAGCACGCTGGTGTATTTCTCGTGTCTCGGGGCCGGATTCATCATCCTGGAACTGACGTTCATTCAGAAGCTCTGGAAATTCATCGGGTACCCCCTGTACACGTATGCGATCGTGCTGTTCACGCTGTTGCTCGCGGCGGGGTTGGGCAGCCTGTCGTCGCGGCGCCTGCGGGTCCTGCCGACGGAACGTTGGCAATTGCCCTTCGTCGGGACGTTGCTGTACGGAGGGTTCTTCCTGGTCACGCACGAATTCCTGTTCGATGCCGCATTGGGACTGCCGGTGTCGTTGCGGATGATGATTGCCGGTCTCTATCTCTTCCCAATCGGGTTCTTCATGGGAATGGCGTTCCCTCTGGGCGTGCTGTGCGTCGAGCGGCGTTCACGGGCGGCAGTCGCATGGGCCTGGGGCATGAACGGACTGTTCACCGTGGTCGGCGGGCTGGCCAGCGTGCTGTTGTCGATCTACCTGGGGTTCACCTTCACCGAGGTGGTCGCCCTGGGCATCTACGGGATTGCAATGGCCGCGCTGTCGCGACTCGTGCCGTCGAAGAGCGGGATTTCCGCCTGACCTCGCCGGGCAGCCTGGGACGATGGCTAAACGGCCGGACATCGGGACGGGCAGTTGCAGGGCCAATGCGTGGTGGAGGCCAGCAGGTAGCGGGCGTTCCGGTGAAACTCGCGGAACCCGTAGATTGGCAGTTCGTGTAGTGCACATGCGCGGCCGACGCCAGATAGCTGCTTAGCGCCGTCGTTATCTTGGGCGTCTCGGCGATCGGCGGGCGGCCGTTCTCGGCATCCAGATAGGGCCGCAACAAGAGGAGCAGGCGCAAGCGTCGCCGCCGCCGCCGCCCCGAGCCGCACGAGCACGCGGGCGAACAGCGCACCCGACAGCAGACCCGCCCGACAATCGCCGGTCCAATCCCTGACGAGCCAGTACGGCGCGAGCGTGGTGAGCGTCAGTCCGGCGAAGACCAGAACATTGTGTGCGAACAGCGCGGAACCGCCGAGCCAGTGAATCGGGGCGGCCATCAGGCCGGGCACGATGAGCGGCTCCGTGTAGGCGAGGGCCCCGCCGCGTGGAACAATACGCCGGCCGGCAACCATCGATTCGCTGCCGTCACAGCCGTCAGGACCATGGCCATCAGCCGGACGATCCGTAGTCGGTTCCGAGGCGGCTGTTCCACAGGAAGCCGGTGACGGCGAGTAACACTGCCGCCGTTACCCAGACGACGTTCGGAGGATGCGACAGGTAGGTCTCGAAGTCCCAGAAGTAGAAGCTGGGAACGAAGTGGCGCAGGTCGATCGGAAAGAGCGAGTTGCGTTCCTGCACCAGCTCCGAGTACAACGGAAACAACGTGGAGGGCGTGGGGACCCACCGCATGGCCAGGGCCGCCTGGTACGCCAGTCCCGTCACGACGATCGGCCGAACATAGCGTTCTACCGCGGCTCTCTCGTCCTTCAGCCAGATGCCCAATGGAACCATCCACAGCCACATCGCCGACCAGGCGAAGCGTCCGGCGGGCCCGCCGCCGCCGTACCAGTTCAACTCCATCGAGTTCGGGCCAATCAGGGAGCCGTAGAGTAGCAACCAGGGTACGGTCAGCGGGTGGCGCCGGCCAACCATGTGGCCGAGTCCGATGAGCCCCGCCAGAAGCAATGGCTGCTGAAAGAACATGCCCTGAGCCTGGTCGAGATGCAGTCCGAGAAAGATCTCGAGGATCCGCAGCGGGTCGGTGCCCAGATCAGTGATTCGGCGCCAACCCAGCACGCCGCCGTACGTCTGCAGGTGCCACCACATGAGCGACCCGTTGCCGGCGACGAACAGGGCCGCGGTCGCGAGAGTGGGGCGCCGTTGGTCGCGCCAAGCCTTCCACGCTCCCACGATCGCGAGCAGCACTGAAGTGACGAAGTACTTCGTGTGGAGCCACGGGAGCAGTCCGGCGACGAGCCAGTAGCAGGCCCAGCCCGGCAACGTGCGCCGTGCCGGGCTCCACACCCACGTGACCAACGCCAGGACGATCACGCCGCATTGCAGATCCGGGTAGATCTGCGAACTGCCGAAAACCGTCGTCACGCTGGTGGTGATGCCCAGGGCGGAGAACCACGCCGCGCGGGAGGAGAGGCTCTCGCGCATCCAGCGCCAACAGCCCATGGCGAGCAACGACAAGGTAATGACGCACAGAGCGAGTCTTGCACCGAGCAACCCGGCGAGCGTCCACGGCCCGGCCAGCAGCACGCCAAGCCCCGGAGTGTGCATCGGCGACCAACCCCTGGTCGTGCTCACGACATGCGGGTTGATCGGGCCGACGACCTCTCGCGTTCTGGAGTCCCACCAGTAGTTGTTGCGCAGCTCGAGATCGCCGTCGCGGGCGACGCTAACGGCCATAATGATGTAGTGCGGTTCGTCACCGAGGGGCGGCAATCGTCCGGATTGTGTCCACCTGGTCGCCAGAACGACGCTCAGAATGATGCCGCATAAGGCCACGGACTGCCAGCCCAAGGCGAATCTGCCCGGGCGCCGCAGTCCGCGGCGCAGCCATTCGCTTGACGCTGCGATCCGGCGCACTCTCATTCTCTTGGTAGCCAGATCTTCCTCTTGGTAGCCAGATCTTCGTCGACGCTGCTGAGGTCGTCAAGGATGGAGGGAAATGTCCGCCGCTCGGCGGCCCCACTCGCAGTCTGCCACCCGCGCTCGCCACGGTCGATGTTCGGACGGGGATCGGCCCGTCCTGGCCGGGTGCATCGCCGCTCGAATGCAGCGGACTCCTGCCCGCGGGCCGTCAGTGCGGGCGGTGGCTCCTGGGCCGGTGTAGTTCGCATTGTCGTATAGACTGTCCGGTGATCGTCACATGGCCTACCAGAGCACTCTCGAAGCCCGGCTCGCGCGCAAGGCGACCCGCGCGATCAAGACCTTCGATCTCATCGAGGAAGGTGATCGCATCATGGTCGGCCTGTCGGGCGGCAAGGACAGCTGGGCCTTGATGCATCTGCTCGATGTCCTGCGCCGGCGCGCGCCCGTCGACTTCTCGCTGGTGGCCGTCAACGTCGATTCCGGCTACGCCGCCTACAAGCACGACGTCATCGCCCGTACGTGCGAGGAGCGCGGATGGGAGTACCGCATCGAGCACACGTCGATCGGCGACATCATGGACGACGTGCTCGATGCCGACGCAACCCCGTGCTCGCTCTGCGCCCGGCTGCGGCGGGGTGTCCTGTACCGCATCGCCGCCGAGGTGGGCGCGACCAAGATCGCGCTGGGACATCACGCGGACGACTTCGTGGAGACGCTGCTGCTGAATCTCTTCTTCGCCGGGTCTCTCAAGGCGATGCCGGCGCGGCTGGTCTCCGACGATGGACGGCACGTCGTCGTCCGGCCTCTGGTCTACGTGACGGAGGACGAGGCGCGCGCTTATACGCGGGAATGCAGGCTGGAGGTGATCGGCTGCTGCTGTCCGGTCTGCGGCGATCTCAGCCTGAAGCGGCAGCGGATCAAGCGCTGGCTGCTGGACCTCGAGCGCGAGCATCCGGGCGTGAAGAGCTCGATGCTGAAGGCGCTCGGCAACGTCGCTCCGCGGCATCTGCTGGACACGCGGCTGAATCCCCCCGGAGAGCTGCGCGCTGCTGCTCACCTCCCGTCCGGGTTGCCGGAGCCGGTTTCACGGGGTGCCGCGCCGTCCTGATCGAGCGCCGTTTGCGGCGCCGAACGCGGATCAACGTCATGCGGGCGGTAGTGCAGCGAGTCCGGCGCGCCTCAGTGACCGTCGACCGGCGGGTCGTCGGCTCGGTGGGGCAGGGGCTCCTCGTCCTGCTCGGCGTCGGCCGCGAGGACACCGACGACGACGCGGCGTACGTGGCGAGCAAGATCAGGGACCTGCGCTTGTTCGCCGACACGGCGGGAAGGATGAATCTCCCGGTGGCCGAGGTCGGCGCTGCCGTGCTCGTCGTATCGCAGTTCACGCTCCTGGGTGACTGTCGCCGCGGCCGTCGACCTTCGTACATCGAGGCGGCCTGTCCCGAGCGGGCCCGCGCCCTGTACGAGGCCGTCGTCGAGCGGCTCCGTCAGGATGGTTTGCCCGTGCAGACCGGCGAGTTCGGGGCGATGATGGACGTCGAGCTCGTCAACGACGGCCCGGTGACCGTACTGCTCGACAGCCGGCGTGCCTTCTGATCGGATCGTTCTCATGGTCGAGCCGTGCGTGTGACGCAAGACGTCATGGGGCGAACACTGCGGACTGCTCGATGCGCCGGTGCGGTCGGCTTTATCACCGCCCGCTGGCTGCTGGGTGTCTGCAACGTTGCGGCTCTGTGCGGGTGGCTGGCCATTGCGAGCTCGTTGTTCGCAGCCGTCTACGCTGCGATGTTCCTGACTTCCCCGGCGGGGCTCGGGGCGGCGGTCATGGGGCGGCGCGGCGCCCGCCTGCTGGCGCTGACCTGCGGCCTGCATCTCGCGATTGCCGGTCTCGACGCCGGCCTGCCGGAGGGTTTCGCCTGGATCGCTCTACTCGTCGAGGGGCTGGACCTGCTCGCGTGGGCCTGGGTCCTGTACGCGGTGCCGGCGGCAGCCCGTCGGTTCCTGGACGGCGAATCCGGGCCGCAGTCTCTCGCGCGTCCTATCGGACCGCGGCACCCGGTCGTCTCGGGGTTCATCGTCTGCGTGCTCGCCCTCCAGGTGTCGGCCCTGTTCAGGAGCCGTCCGACCCTGTGGCCGTTCATAGACTATCCGCTGTACAGCGCCGCCCAGACGACGGCGGTCCGGGCCATTCACTACCGGCTCTACGGCGTGCGGTCGCAGGGGCCGCCGACGTACGTCGAAATCACCGCGGAGGCTCTCGGGATGAGCTGGTTCGTGTACCACACGGAGTTGATTCCACGGCTGTTCGACCGGCCGGGATTGGTGCCGGCGCAACTCCGACGCGCATTGGCGGATGCCGGCCTGCCGCCGTTTCGCCGCATCGAAGTCGAACGAACGACTGTCGTGTTGACGGAGAGAGGCGCCGTCGAGTTTCCCGAGCGCCGGCCGGTCGAGGTCGAGCCGGCCGCTGCCGATCGCGAGACCCCCGATCCGGTCGAGACTTCCGCCGCGCCCGCGGCCGGTACGCGTCCGCGATGAGCGACCTCGCCTCCCAGACGCGGTTCGCGGTCCTGGGAGACGCGTGGGTTCGATTCTGGTTTCCGGCCACGACCGCCGTGCCGCTCGCCGTCTGTCGTCTGGTGCTGGTGCCGGCGTGGATGCTGTTCTTCGCAGGTTCCCCGGACGACTTCGCGGTTGCGCTCGCCTACGATCCGGCGCGCATCGACCAGGCGCTGATCCGCTTCATCCTGTTGTTGGTGCCGGTCGAGGTCTTCCACACCGAGCAGTTCCTGCGCGGGGTCTGGCTGGCGGCAACGGCGGCCGGTGTCCTGGCGACGGTCGGCCTCTTCACGCGCACGGCGCTCCTGACGCTCGGGCTGGGCTACTGCATCCTCATCGCCCACCTCTACTCGTACGGCGAGTTGCACCATCCCGAGGCGCCGTACTGCATCGCGCTCGTCCTGCTGGGCCTCTCGCCCTGCGGCCGCTGCTATTCCGTCGATTCGTGGCTCGGCAGGCGGTCGAAGCATCCCGATCGCTGGGGGCCCGAAGCGCGGATGGACACGGCAACGTGGGCCCTGCGGTTGATTCAGTGCCTGTTGGGTCTCGCCTACTTCTCGTCGGGCAGCGCGAAGCTGCTCGACGGGGGACTGGCCTGGATGAACGGCGCGACGCTGCAACAGATGGTGCTGACCGACTACGTCCGCCACGGCATGCCGGCCGGGTTGTGGCTGGCGCAGAACTTCTGGCTGTGCGTGGCCGCGTCCGTAGTGACCATAGCAGTGGAGGTCTTCTTCTTCGTGGCCGTGTTCGTCGGCGGGGCGCGCAAGTACCTGCTCGCGACGGGGGCGGCGCTCCACGTGGGAATCTACCTGACGATGGCCGCGCCTTTCTTCACTTGGGTCGCGCTCTACATGGCGTTCGTCGACGTCGAGTCTCTTCGCCGGCGCCTTGTCGGGAGCAGGACGGTCCCCGCGCAACCGGGGGAGCGGTCCGCACCGCGGCTGCTCGCAGGAGCGGGAAGGTAGTGGACGAAGCGCAGCGTCCGTCGCCGGTCTCCCTGTTGCGGCTGGCTCTGGCGGGGGAGCTCGTGCTCGTCCTGCTGGCACTGGCGTGGGCGCGCTACCGGGGCCTGCCGTTGAACGCCGCGGGCGGTCCGTGGCCCCGTGACGCGGCCGCCGGGGTGGCTGCTGCCGCTGCCCTTGCCATCGTCAACCACTGGCTGTTGTGCGGCGCGCCGGCGGCGGGCCCCGTGCGCGCCGTCCGCCGCGTGTACCGCGACCTGCTGAAGCCGGCGTTCGCCGGAATCGGCGCGCGCGAGGTCGTCGTGATATCGCTCGCCGCCGGAATCGGCGAGGAGCTGCTGTTCCGCGGCGTACTGCAGCCGGAGATCGGGTTGATCCCGGCGAGTCTGGTCTTCGGCGCGTTGCACATGGGAGGGCGCGGCACGCTCGCGTTCGGTGGCTGGGTGGCGTTGATGGGAGCGGCGCTCGGGTGGCTGGCTGCGGCGACCGGCGGGTTGCTGGCGCCGATCGTGGCGCACGCGCTCTACGATGCCGCGGCGCTCGCCTATATCCGGCGGGGACGCGAATGTGCGGCCGTCGCGGGCCGGGACGGCGGGCCGGGCCAGGAGGCTGCGCCGTAGAACGCAGCGCAGCGAGTTCCGAGGCGCAAGGTGCTGGGCGTGGGGGATGGGGCCGAACACGGAGCCCCGCGACGGGTTTGGCGGCGCTAGAATCACCGGATGCGTCTTCGACCGACAGTCCCGGTGGGCGTGGTGCTCGCCTTTCTCTCCTGCACGGCGCCGGCCGCCGCGCAGCAACGACCGCTCGTGACCGAGGATCCGGAGTCCATCGGCAGCGGTCTCGTGCTGGTCGAGGCCGGGTTCGACTACCAGAGGGATCAGCACTTTCCCGTGTCGGGCCTGACCGGCCATCTGCGCAGCGTTCCCCGGTTCGGCGTCAGCATAGGCGTGAGCTCGATCGCCGAGGTGCAGATCGATAACGTGTCCTATGACGCGCTCAGCATCACCGGCCGAGCGCAAGCGCCCCTCTCCCACCTGTTGCGCGTCAGCAGCGACCGCACGTCGAGCTGGTCCGATACGGTCGTCGGCGCCAAGACGCGCCTGCTGTCCGAGGGCGGGGTGCGTCCGGGGATCGCGCTCCGATTCGCCACCAAGCTGCCGAACGCCGGCAACGAGGAGGGAATCGGGCTCGATACGATGGACTTCTACAACTCGCTGCTGATCGGCAAAACGGTCCGGTCGCTGCGGGTCGTGGGGAACGTCGGGCTCGGGATTCTGAGCGACCCGACCCGCGGCGACCGGCAGAACGACGTGCTCACCTACGGGATCTCCTTCGCCCGGGCGTTCGCGGAAGGTGCGGAGATCGTCGGCGAGGTGAACGGGCGGGCCAACACGCGGCCGGGCACGCCTCCCCCGGGGACCGACAGCTCCGGCTACGTCCGTTTCGGCGCGCGCTTCACGCGCGGCCTGGTCAGAGTGGACGCCGCGCTGGTGGCCGGCCTGACCGCGCACGACGCAGGACTCGGCGTGACCACGGGGTTGACGTGGGTCTTCCGCGCGCTGGAGCTGCCGTGAGCGGAAGGCAGCCCGGCGCGCCGGTCGGATTCGCGAAGGCGCATGCCTACGGCAACGACTTTCTCTTCATCGAGGAGGACGAGGTCGGCGGAGCGGCGCTCGACAGCCTGGCGCGAGCCATCTGCCGGCGGCAGCACGGGGTCGGGGCCGACGGCCTGATCGTCTACCGCCGGACGCGTGCAGGAGCGACGATGCGGCTCTTCAACGCCGACGGGAGCCGTGCCGAGGTTTCCGGCAACGGCGTGCGCTGTCTGGGTGCGCTGCTCGTCGAGTCCGTTCCCGGCGAGACTGCCGGCGCCACCACGGACCTCGTCGAGATCGAGACGGCGGGCGGCCTCAAGACCCTGGCGCTGCTGCGCGCGGAGCACCCGCGCTATACCTTCCGCGCCGGCATGGGGCGGCCACGCGGGTTGCGGGAGGAAGAGCTGGCGGTCGGCGGCGAGCGGGTGCGCGTCGTCGTGCTGTCGGTCGGCAACCCGCAGTGCGTGGTCCTGTCGCCTTCGATGGATGAGGTCGAGAGCCGGTTTCGCCGTCTCGGGCGGCTTCTGGCGACGCACGACCGGTTTCCCGAGGGGACCAACGTGGAGTTCGCGATGGTGGAGCGTCCCGACCGGATTCGGATACGCATCTGGGAGCGGGGCGTCGGACCGACGCTCGCCTCGGGCACGGGGGCGTGCGCGGCGGCGGTGGCGGCGGCCAGCTTCGGCGGCGCGGCCCGGAGCGCGGAGGTCGTATCGCCGGGCGGCGCGCAGCGCGTCGAGTGGACGGAGGAGGAGATCCGGCTCACCGGATGGGCCGACATCGTCGCGCGCGGGCGGTGGGTCCCGCCGCTTCCGTCGACGGGTGTGTAGTACGATCGGACGAATGCGGCACGCGGATTGTATGTGCTTGCCGCGTGAGCGTAAGACAACTGGCTCTGCACGATCGGCCGCGCGAGAAGCTGAGGCGCCTGGGTCCGGCGGGGCTCGGCGACAACGAGTTGCTCGCCGCGGTTCTCGGTCACGGATTCCAGAACGAGAGCGCGCTCGACATCGCGAACCGGGTACTCTTCTACGCCGGGGGGGTACACGGGTTGACACGCGCACTCGAGGGGCAACTCCAGGGGGTTGCCGGCGTCGGACCGGCGATGTCCGCCCGGATCATGGCCGCGATCGAGCTGGGGCGCCGCACCCTCGCGCTGCCCGACGCGCGGACGAGGCTGGGCGGGCCCCGCGACGTGGCGCGCTACCTGTTGCCGCGGTACGGCGCGCGGTCGGTGGAGCAGTTCGGCGTGGTGCAGCTCGACGCCCGGCAGCGCGTGCTCCTGACGGCGTTGCTGTCGGTCGGGACCCTGGACGAGACGCTGGCGCATCCGCGGGAGGTGTTCCGGATGGCGACCGCCGGCGGGGCGGCGGCGATCGTGGTGTTTCACAACCATCCGTCGGGGGATCCCACGCCGAGCGAGGACGACGTGGCCCTGACGGCGCGCCTGGTGGAGGCCGGGGCCATCATGGGCATCGACGTGCTGGATCACATGGTGCTGGCGGATGCCTGCTACTACAGTTTCAAGGAGCACGGCCGCCTGTAGCCGTCCGGCGCCGATCCGTGGCGCCGGACGCTGACTGCCGAGGCGAGCGGTCGCCGGGGCGATGTCCAGAATCCTCTACCTCGACTGCTTTTCCGGAGCGTCCGGCGACATGATCGCCGGCGCGCTCCTCGACGCGGGTGTGCCGTTCGACGTGCTGGAAGAGGTCGTCGACTCGCTCGGTCTCGACGGCGTCGGCGTCAGCAACGAGCGCGTCGACCGGAGCGGAATAGGGGCGGCCAGGTTCCGCGTGACGGTCGACGGCGAGGCGGCCGACGGCCGGGCGGAAGCTCACCACCACGCTCACGACCCTGCGCACGCTCACGACCCTGCGCACGCTCACGACCCTGCGCACGCTCACGACCCTGCGCACGACCACGACCCTACGCACGACCAGGGCCATGGCCATCTGCCCGCGCCCGACCACCGCGGCCATCACCACCGGGGCCTGACGGAGATCACCGGCATCGTCGACCGGTCGTCGTTGTCGCCGGCCGGCAGGGAGCGCGCGGCGCGGCTCTTCCGCCGCCTGGCCGAGGTGGAGGCGGGCATCCACCGGGTGCCGGTCGAGACGGTGCAGCTCCATGAAGTGGGAGCGGTCGATTCCATCGTGGACGTGGTGGCCGCGGTCCGCGCCCTGGAGTGGCTCGCTCCCGACCGCGTCGTCGCGTCGCCCCTCAACGTCGGCTCCGGAACGGTGCAGTGCGCGCACGGCGAGCTGCCGGTACCGGCGCCGGCGACGGCCGAGCTCCTCCTGGGAGTCCCGACCTATGCGCAGGGGCCGCCTGCCGAGATGGTCACGCCGACCGGCGCGCTCATCGTGGCGGAGTACGCCGAGGCCTACGGTCCGGCGCCGCCGATGCGCGTCGAGCGGATCGGCTACGGTGCGGGCGGCCGGAATCCGGCGGGCCGTCCCAACGTGCTGCGCGCGCTCGTGGGGGAGGGAACCGGGACCGGCGCGCTTGAGCGCGTCGTCGTTCTCGAGAGCCAGATCGACGATATGAATCCGCAGCTCTACGGTGTGCTGATGGACCGGCTGGTCGCCGCCGGGGCGCTCGACGTCTTCTACGCACCGATCCAGATGAAGAAGAACCGGCCCGGCACGCTGGTCACCGTGGTGGCGCCGCCGGGACGGCGCGAGGCGCTCTCGGACATCCTGTTCCGGGAGTCGACCACCATCGGCCTGCGGGTGACCGAGACCGAGCGCGAGCGGCTCGACCGCGAGGCGGTCGCCGTCGAGACGCCGATCGGTTCGGTCCGCGTCAAGGTGGCGCGGCGCGACGGTGCGATCCGCAACGCGGCGCCGGAGTTCGAGGACTGCGCACGGCTGGCCGCCGAACAGCGGCTGCCCATCAAGGAAGTGCAGGCCATGGCCGTCAAGGCATGGCTGGACAGGAACACGGAAACGGCTCCCTGACGCGATGGCGAAGTTCTTTCTCACCACGGCGATCGACTACGTCAACAGCCGCCCGCACCTGGGGACGGCCTACGAGAAGATTGCGGCGGACGTAATCGCCCGCTACCAGCGGCTGTGCGGCGTCGAGACCCGTTTCATGATGGGCAACGACGAGCACTCCCAGAACGTCTTCCAGCGCGCGCGCGAGCTCGGGGTCGAGCCGCTCGCCTTCTGCGACGGCATGGAGACGGCGTTCCGCGATGTCTGGGCGCGGCTCGACATCTCGTTCGACGACTTCATCCGCACCACGGAGTCCCGCCATCGGACCAGCGTGACGGCCCTCGCGTCGCGTCTGGCGGATGCGGGCGACGTGTACGAGGGCTTCTTCGAAGGGTGGTACTGCGTCTCGTGCGAGGCGTTCAAGACGGAGAAGGACCTCGAGGACGGCAACTGCCCGGTGCACCGCAAGCCGCCGCAGTGGATCAAGGAGAAGAACCACTTCTTCCGCCTGTCCAAATACCGGCAGCGTCTGCTGGACCACTACGCGGCGCACCCGGAGTTCCTGGAGCCGGAGATCCGCCGCAACGAGATCCTCCGGCTGCTCGAGGCAGGTCTCGACGACATCTCGATGAGTCGGACCGGCCAGGCGTGGGGCATTCCCGTGCCGTCTGATCCGGGCAGCGTCATCTACGTCTGGTTCGATGCGCTCATCAACTACATCTCGGGGGTCGGGTACGGCGCCGACGAGGAGCTCTTCCGGACCTGGTGGCCGGCCGACCTGCACGTCATCGGGAAGGACATCACCCGCTTCCACTGCGTCATCTGGCCCGCGATGCTGATGAGCGCGGGTCTGCCGCTGCCGCGCCGGGTCTTCGGCCACGGCTGGGTACACTGGCAGGGCCAGAAGATGAGCAAGTCGCTCGGGACGGTGGTCGATCCCCTGGACGCGGCGGACCGCCTGGGACCGGATCCGTTGCGGCTGTACCTGACCAAGGAGATCGCGTTCGGCCAGGACGGCGACTTCACGTGGGACCGGTTCGAGGAGCGCTACAACGTCGACCTGGCGAACAACTTCGGCAACCTCGTATCGCGGGTGGCGTCGATGGCCCACCGTTACCGCAAGGGGCGGCTGGTGGCGCCGCCGAGCGCGCCGGGGCCGCTGGCCGGGGCGGCCGGCGGGGCCGTGACGGCCTATCGCGAGGCGATGGACGCCTTCGCGCTGCATGGGGGCGTGGCCGCGGCGTTTCAGCTCGTCGACGCCGCGAACGAGTACATCGCGGCGGTCGAGCCGTGGGCGACGGCGCGGGATCCGGCGCGTGCGGCGGAGCTCGACCGGCAGCTCTACGACGTGAGCGAAGCAGTGCGGATTGCAGCGGTTCTGCTCACGCCGGTGATGCCCGGCTCGTGCCGCGAGGTGCTGGCGCGGGTCGGGGCACCGGTCGTCGATCCCGGCCTGAATCTGGACCGCGACGCGGTCTGGACGACGCCGCCGGGCGCCGAGCGGCAGGTCGTGAAGGGCGATCCGCTCTGGCCGCGGCTCGATCCCGACCGGGCTGCGTCGAACGTCGAGAAGGATGCGCAACGGAAGGCCTCGCCGCCGAGGGAGGTGGTCGGGGGGAAGGTGCGGGTGGCCGCCGATGCCGGTGCCGGCGCCCAACGGAGGGAGCAGCGGACGATGAACGAAAGTGAACAACCGGGCGGGGGCGCCGCGGCTCCTGCCGCAGCCCCGCCCCGGTCGGAGGTCGGCGGTTCGGCACCGGTCGGCGAGGGCGCCGCGACCGCGGAGGCGGCCGCGCCCCGGGCGCCTGAAACGCCGCGCATTTCGATAGACGAGTTCGCGAAGGTCGAGCTCCGCATCGGACGCGTCGTGACGGCCGAGGCGGTGCGGAAGTCGAAGAAGCTCGTGCGTCTGGAGATCGACGACGGCGCCGGCGTGCGACAGGTCGTCGCAGGCATCGCGAAGGCCTACGAGCCGGAGAGCCTCGTGGGACGGCACGTCGTCTTCGTGGCGAACCTGCAGCCGGCGAAGCTGATGGGGATCGAGTCGAACGGCATGGTCCTTGCGGCCCTCGACGCGGCCGGGCAGCCGGTGCTGCTGACGCCGGACGATCCGGAGCGCGCTCCCGCGGGATCGGCGATCCGATGATCGATTCCCATTGCCATCTGGCCGACGAGCAGTTCGCCGCGGACCTCGGTGCGGTGGTCGAGCGCGCGCGCACCGCCGGCGTGGACGGCGTCCTGTGCATCCTCGACGCGCTGAACGGCGACGAGGGTATGCGGGCCGACCGCGTGGCCGCGGCCTGGCCGAATGCCGCTTTCGCCATCGGGGTACATCCGCACCAGGCGGGCGCGGTCGAAGACGCAGCCGGCGGCCTCGAGGGAGTCGCGCCGTTCGTGCGCCGGTTGCTGGATGCGCGGGCCGGCACGTGCGCGGTCGGCGAGATCGGACTCGACTACCACTACGACTTCGCTCCGCCGCGGATCCAGATCGAGGTCTTTCGCCGCCAGATCGCACTGGCGCGCGAGCTGGCCCTGCCGTTCGTCGTGCACACGCGAGAGGCGGACGCCGACACCGTGGACGCCATTCGTGCGGAGGGCGGCGGCGACGTGCAGGGGGTCTTCCACTGCTTCACGGGCGACGCCGCGTTCGCACGCCAGGCGCTCGATCTCGGCTTCCACGTGTCGTTCTCGGGCATCGTCACGTTCCGCAACGCGGCGGCGATTCGCGAGGCCGCCGCGATAGTCCCCGCGGATCGCCTGCTCGTGGAGACCGATGCGCCGTATCTGTCTCCTGTTCCCTTCCGCGGGCGGCGCAACGAACCGGCGCGCGTGGCGCAGGTCGTCGACACGCTCTCCGCGGTGCGCGGCGTCGACCGGGACGATGTCATCGAGGCGACGCGGCGGTCGTACGGCCGATTGTTCGGCGGGCGGGCCGTGAGGTCCATGTCCAGGGAGCGGCGCGTTGACGCTCGCCGCGCAACTGTGGTCTGATTCTCGCGGCGTGAACGTGGCACTCAAGTCGTCGGCGCCGGCCGATCTCGAACAGATCTTCGAGCCGATTCGCCCGGCGCTCGAAGCGGTCGAGCAGGCGTACTCCAGCTACGTCCGACCTGCCGTCGAGGCCGACGCGGCGGCCTTCGAGGCGACCGGGGGAGGCGTCCTGCCGGGAACGAAAGCCGTGCACGTGGTGGACGAGGTGATTCCGCGCATGGCGCGGTACATCCAGGCCAGCGGCGGCAAGCGTGTACGTCCCGCCCTGCTGCTCCTCGCTGCGCGGCTCGCCGGGTATTCCGGGGAGCGCGCGGTCGTGTACGCCTCCGCGGTGGAGTTCATTCACACCGCAACGCTGGTTCACGACGACATCATCGACGAGTCCGAGCTCCGGCGCGGCCGGCTGGCGGCGCACTCGCGCTGGGGAAACGACAAGACCGTCCTGCTGGGAGACTACCTGTACATCAGCTCGATGAAGCTGGCTCTGACCTACGACGACGCCATCCCGATCGTGCGGCTCCTGTGCGACGTCACGCGGCGGATGATCGAGGGCGAGCTCTACCAGTTGACCAAGACCGGCGACGTGGACATCTCGGAGGGGGAGTACTTCGAGATCATCCGGCGCAAGACCGCGTACCTGTTCGGCGGCTCCGCCGAGATCGGCAGCATGCTCGGAGCCACCACCGACGCGCAGCGCACCGCGCTCCGCGACTACGGGTTCAATCTCGGCGTCGCCTTCCAGCTCGTCGACGATCTGCTCGACTTCACGGCCGACCAGAGCAAGCTGGGGAAGCCGGTCGGCCAGGATCTTCGAGAAGGAAAGGTCACCCTGGCCCTGATTCACCTGCTCGGCCGCGAGGCAGAGGGTTGTCGAGCGCGCCAGATCGCGAGCGCCGCGGTGAAGACCGGCGAGATCGACATGGGCGATTGGCGTGAGCTGGGAGTCCTGCTGCGCGAGCATCGCGCAACGGACTACGCCTACGACAAGGCCGTCGAGCACGCGACGGCGGCCCGCGACTGCCTGGCGGCGTTTTCTCCCTCCGCGGAGCGCGATGCGCTGCTCGCCCTGCCGGACTACGTGCTGGCGCGCGATCGTTGATGCCGGCCGGCATCCGGCCGGCCGGTGATCGAGGTCCGACGTCCCGATGCCTGACGACTCCGGACCCGAGTTCACTCTCGAAGAGGCCCGGACCCGCGTCACCCGGCTGCGAGCCGAGTTGAGACGTCACGAACGTCTCTACTACGTCCTCGATACGCCCGAGATCAGCGACGCCGAGTTCGATGTCCTGCTGCGGAAGTTGCAGCAGTTGGAAGAGCTGTATCCGATCCTGATCACCCCCGATTCACCGTCGCAGCGCGTCGGAGGGGCGCCGCGCGAGGGAGTCGAAAAGGCGCAGCATTCCTCTACCATGCTCAGCCTGGACAACGCGTTGGACGACGCGGAGCTGGTCGACTTCGACCGGCGTGCGCGGGAACTGGCCGGGGTGGAGGTCCTGGACTACGTCGGCGAGCTGAAGCTGGACGGCCTCTCGATGGCGGTGCGTTTCGGTCGGGCGCCCGACGCGCCGGATGGTGACGGCAATCGGCAGCCCGGTTCGCCGGAGGATCCGGATGCCGACAGTCACCTGACGCTTGCCCTGACGCGCGGCGACGGGGTAGAGGGCGAGGTGATCACACCGAACGCCCGCACCCTCCGGTCGTTGCCGTTATCGATTCCGGCACGCGAGCTGTCGAACCGGGGGGTGCCGGGGGAATTCGAAGTGCGCGGCGAGGTCGTCATGCCGACCGACGCATTCGCGGGCCTCAACGCACGGCAGCGCGCGGAAGGAAAGCCGCAGTTCGCGAATCCGCGGAACGCGGCGGCCGGGTCGCTGCGGATGCTGGACGCGGCGGTCACTGCTTCCCGCAGACTCGACTTCTACCCGTATCTGCTGCTCGCCGTCGGACAACCGGTCTTCCCTTCCCACTGGGCGGCGCTGGAAGCGCTGGCGTCACTCGGGTTCAAGGTGAACCCGGCGCGCGATCGTCTGCGCGGCCTCGACGGCCTGCGTCGGTTCCGGGATACCTGGCTCCCCCGGCGCGCCGAGCTCCCGTACGAGATCGACGGCCTGGTGTTCAAGGTCGATTCCATGGACCTGCAGCGGCGTCTCGGCGCCACTTCGAAGTCGCCTCGCTGGGCCGTCGCGTGCAAGCCGGCGGCGCAGCAGGAAGAGACGGTGGTCGAGGACATCGGCGTGCAGGTGGGGCGGACCGGCGCGGTGACCCCGCGTGCCCGGCTGCGGCCGGTGCAGGTAGGCGGGGTGACGGTGTCGCACGCGACGCTGCACAACGCGGACGAGATCGCGCGCCTGGGACTGCAGATCGGGGACGCCGTGCGGGTGGAGCGCAGCGGCGACGTGATCCCCAAGATCGTGCGGGTCGTGCGGGAGGGCACGGACCGCCGGCCCTTCGTGATGCCGACGAGTTGTCCGACGTGCGACGCCGCGGTCGTCCGCCAGGAGGGAGAGGCCGTGGCGCGGTGCGTCAACGTCAGTTGCAGCGCCCGACTGAAGGAATCGATCCTGCACTTCGCGAGCCGGACCGCCATGGACATCGACGGCCTGGGGGAGTGGCTGGTCGATGCGCTCGTGGACGGCGGGATAGTGAAGGACGTCGCGGATCTGTATGCGTTACAGGCGGAGCAGTTGGCGGGGTTGGAGAAGGACGCCACCGTTGGCGAAGAAAAAGCGGTTCAATTGGTGGAAGCCATCACGCGCGCGAAGTCCGAGGCGACGCTGACCAGCATACTCGTGGCGATCGGCATGAGTGGTGTGGGCGACCGCAAGGCTGCATTGCTCGCGGATCGCTTTCGGAATCTGCAGCGGATTGCCGAGGCCACGGTGAAGGAGCTGCTGGCGGTCGACGGGATTAGCCCGCGCCTTGCAGCGTCCATCCACAAGTTCTTCGAGCGATCCGACAACCGGTACCTCGTCTATTTGCTGCAGCGGTCGGGATTGCCCTGTGACAACGAGATGACGGATCCGAAACGCACCGTCGTGCTCGATGAACCGGCCCGCGCGGCGCAAGTGGCGTCCGCGGGGCGATACGAAGATCCGGGAAGGTGCGGTGAGGCCCTCCGGCGTTTCGTTGTGCGGAGCGCGAAGCATGTCGACGGACTGGGGGGCACGCTGGCCGGCAAGCTGGTCGACAGCGGCCTGGTCCGGACACCGGCGGATCTCTATCGGCTGACCGCCGGGCGAATCGCGGGGATACCGGTGAAGATCCGGCTTGGCACGAAGTCCGCTCACAGGATTATGGATGGCCTGGAACACTCGAAGCGCTTGCCGCTCGGCCGTCTCGTATTCGGTCTCGGCATCAGGCATGTCGGAGACCGGACGGCTTCTTTGCTGGCGAATCACTTCCATAGCCTGGACGCGATCTCGTCGGCCTCGGCCGAGGAACTCGAGCAGGTGGAAGAGGTCGGTCCCCGTATCGCCGAATCGATTCGGACTTTCTTCGGGGCCAGCATGAACCGCGACCTGGTCGAACAGTTACGGCGCCACGGCCTCCGATTCCGGGAAGACGGAAGCGACGACCAGGAGCCGCAGTCGCTTGCCGGCAAGGTGTTCGTGCTGACCGGCGCGCTGGAGGGCATGACGCGCGAGGAGGCCAGGGCGCGCATTCAGGCGGCCGGCGGCAAGGTCAGCGGGTCCGTAAGCGGGAAGACGGACTACGTCGTGGCCGGAGACCAGCCCGGCTCCAAGAAGCGAAAGGCGGAGCAACTCGGCGTGGCAGTGATCGACGAAGCCGGACTGCTCGAGAGGCTGGCCCCCAGCAGGTCGCCGGCGGTCGGGAGCGCGTCCCGGGTCACGGAGACGGAATCTTGAAGGGGAAGTGTCATGACAGACCATGGTCTGTCATGAGTAGCGGAGGCTTGCGTGGAACAGCTCGCCATCTCGAAGTTCAAGGCAACCTGCCTGGCCGTTCTCGATCGTGTGAACCGAACGGGGCAGCCGGTCCTGATCACCCGGTTCGGCAAGCCCGTGGCGGAAGTGGTGCCCCCTTCGCCCCCCGAACGTCCGGAGCGGTGGCTGGGCTGCATGCGCTCCACGCTCCGCATCAACGGCGAGATCGTCTCGCCCGCGCTGGACGAAAAGGAATGGGAGGTCCTGCGTTCGTGAAGCTCCTGCTTGATACGCACATCTGGATCTGGAGCGTTGCAGAGCCGGAGCGTCTGTCGTCGCGAGTCCGCGATGCGTTGGAATCATCGGAGAACGAGATCTGGTTGTCGCCCATCAGCATCTGGGAGTTTCTGCTCCTGGTGGAGAAGGGGCGTCTGACTCCAGGCATGCCGGCCCTCAGGAGCTTGCGCCGCAGCACTTACTCGGTTGCGTTCTGCGGCGCAGACTCCTAAACTGGCCAGTCAGGTCGCGCGTACGTCGGTGTCGCCCGGTGGATGATGACTGTCAACCACAGGCGCCCACACGCGTTCGGGGAGCGCGGCGCCGTCCGGCGCGGCGCGATTCGTACGTGTAGCTCGCTTCACCCTCCTTGTCGCCGCTTCCGCCCGCGGCTGTCGGCCGCCGGCGATCCTTCCGCCCCGCCCGTGCGAGCCACCTCGTCAGGTCCTGTGTCGTCGATGCCGGCGCATCCAGGGAAAGGAGGAGCGACGACCGCGCCGTGGCCCGCCAGTCAACACGCACTTCCCAGGAGGTAACGTCATGAGGAAGGCCGCGTTCGTCGGCGGCGCAGCGGCGGTGCTTGTCGTCTCTTCAGCCCTTTCGGTCTCGGCGCAGGGTTTCGGCGCAATCGGCGGGAGCGTCCTCGACGAGGCGGGTTTCGTGCTGCCCGGCGTTACGGTCACCCTGTCGAACCCCGGCGTGATCGGCGGCGATCAGGAAACGGTATCCGATGCCCGGGGCGCCTACCAGTTTCCCAGGCTGGTGCCCGGGACCTACACCGTCACGGCCACGCTGGCCGGCTTCAGCACCCGCATCCAGGAAGGCGTCGTGGTCAACGCCGACGTGACGGCCCGCGCGGATCTGCAGCTCTCGGTCGGCGCTCTCGAGGAGACCGTAACGGTGACCGGTGAGACGCCGCTGCTGGACACGGCGTCCACGCTGCGCCAGACGGTGATGTCGCGCGACGTGATCGATACCCTGCCGGCGCGGCAGGACATCTGGGCGATGGCGCGCACCGCCCCCGCGGTCGTCATGACGAAGTACGACGTGGGGGGGTCGGAGATGTTCGCGCAGACCGCCTCCGTGGTGCACGGCAGCGCATTCGAGGAGCGAACCCACATGATCGACGGCATGGAGGTCACCTGGGGCGGCGGCGAGGGCTGGGTGATCAGCTACTTCGACGCCCACAGCTTCGAGGAGGTGAACTTCCAGACGTCGGGCGGCTCCGCGGAGTACGGCAAGGGCGGTCCCGTCATCAACATGATTACCAGGACGGGCACCAACGACTTCGCGGGCCAGTACTCGTTTACGGGGGGCGGCGGCCCCACCGCCTTCGACAATCTCCCCGCCCGCCACTTCGACGACTTGCTGGCGGCGGTTCCGGCGCGGGCGCTCCAGGCGAATCCCAATCTCGTGCCGAGCGCCAAGATGCTCGGCGTCTACGACAACTCGATGACGTTCGGGGGACCGATCGTCCGGGACAACCTGTGGTACACGGTCACGACGTCGCTGGTCTACCTGCGGCAGAACCGCCTCGGGTCCTACAACATCGACGGCACGCGGGTCCTGGAGAGCAATCGGATGCGGAACGTGCAGGGCAAGCTGTCGTGGCAGGCGGCCGAGGCCAGCCAGCTTCACTTCATGTTCAACTTCAACGAGAAGCGCGTGTATTTCCGGCCTCAGAACACCGGACCGAGCAGCCACTTCATCGAATCCAACGCGATGACGAGCCAGCGGATCAGCAGTCCGCTGTACCAGACGAAGTGGACGTCGGTCCCACGCCGGAACATGTTGCTGGAGGCGTCGGCCAGCCTGCTGACCGGTGAGGAGCACGGTCGCCCCGTACCGGGCGTGCAGCCGGGCGACCTGCCGACGTTCGACGCCGTCCGCCTGGAGCACCGGGGGGCCGTCCCGAGCTACCTGAACCGGCCGGCGACCCGGATCCACGCTCTGTCCGGACTGACCTTCCTGGTCGGGGAGCACGACATCAAGGTCGGCTACCAGGTGCAGTGGCGCAAGCACGGAGACACGCACTTCTCGTTCATATCGCCGTATGCATTCGGGGGTTTCCAGAACGGTATTCGCGCCGTCTTTCGCGACGGGATACCCGATTCGGTCAACACGTACAACACGCCGACCACGTTCGAGATGTTCGCGCGCGATCACGCGGCCTACATTCAGGACAGGTGGCGGCCGACCCGGAAGCTCACTTTGAATCTCGGGTTGCGGCTGGAGAAGCTCAATGCCTGGCAGCCGGCCGTCTGCCAGGAAGAGACGCTCTTCATCGCCGCGGAGTGCTTTTCCGCCATCGACGGCGCGCCGAACTTCTTCTCGCCGTCGCCGCGGTTCGGCCTGATCTACGACTTCGCCGGCGACGGACGGACCGCGCTGAAGGTCACCGTCAACCGCTACAACCAGCCGATCGGCGTCAGCTACATACGGTCCTATCTGAACCCGGTGCGCCGCACGAACGACACCCGGACGTGGACCGACGCGAACGGCGATCTGTTCCCGCAGCTCGACGAGCTCGGGCCGTCCACCGGCTTCAATCTCGGCACGACCAACCGGTTCGCGGACGATCTCCGCTGGCCGGCGGCGACGGAGTACTCCGTCGGATTCGAGCATCAGCTTCCGGGCGACATCGTCCTCGGGGCGACCTACATCCATCGCCGGCGCACGAACGAGATCGGGTCGCGGAACGCCGCGGTTCCGGCCTCGAGCTACACGCCGATCGACGTGACGGAGGCGGTCACCGGCCGGCAGGTGACCGTCTACAACCTGGATCCGATGCTCAGAGGCGTGTTCGACGTGGTCTACGCCAACGAGCCCGAGCATGACGCCGTGTTCAACGGCGTCGATGTGACGTTCAACAAGCGGATGAGCAACCGCTGGATGCTGATGGGCGGCCTGAGCCTCGGCGACACGGTCGGGGACATCTACGGCGCGCGCGCCGATCTGAACAATCCCAACTACCAGTTCAGACGCGGCGTGAACACGTACGACATCCCCGTGTCCTTCAAGGCCTTCGGGCTCTACGAACTGCCGTATCAGCTCCAGCTCAGCGCGAGCGCCCAGCACTTCACCGGCTTCCCCGAGCTGACCACGGTCCGCGTCAGCGGCAACACCGTGGCCCTCACCCAGGTGGCCCAGACCGTGACGGTCGAGCCGCGAGGGACGACGCGCAGCGGGACCGTCAACATGGTCGATATCAGTCTGCGGCGGAGCTTCGCGAACGGCCGGTATCAGGTCACCCCGGTTTTGGACATCTTCAACCTGTTCAACAGCGCCGCCATTGCGGCGCGCGTGACGACGCTGGGCATTCCGGTGAAACCGATCACCTGTTCCGGCGCAAATCGATCACCTGTTCCGGCGCAAATCGATCACCCGTTCCGGTGAAACCGATCACCTGTTCCGGCGCAAACCGATCACCTGTTGGAGCG
>Ga0209544_1000191_pt1 | contig 93470 bp, 79 predicted proteins | sample MesohylPK_FD_187297 | JGI IMG/M metagenome (GOLD analysis project Ga0209544, IMG submission 187297) | Host-associated microbial community of the marine sponge Aplysina aerophoba from Gulf of Piran - sponge mesohyl, lysed by proteinase K... | ecosystem: Host-associated > Porifera > Sponge >... | reverse complement strand
TCCCGCGAAAGCGGGAATCCAGGGGCGGTGGTGGGGCACTACAGGGGCGGTCCCCCGCCTCCCCACCCCTGGATTCCCACTTTCGCGGGAATGACGAGTCCGGGGGGTTGGCGCCAATTCTTGTCCGGACGACGTTTGACACAGCCTGTTCCTCGGGAATCCTTGTCCGGACGACGTTTTGACACAGCCTATTCCTCGGGGTTTCTTGTCCGGACGACGTTTTGACACAGCCTATTCCTCGGGAATTCTTGTCCGGACGACGTTTTGACAGGCCCATTCCTCGGGAATGACTTTCAACCGGCGCGTTCGCGCTCGTGCAGCCCGGCGTGTTGCCGCGGCGTGGCCGGGCGCGTGTCATTGCCCTTTCCCTTGGTGAGCCGTAGCGTGCCCACGAACTTGACGTTGGCGCAGGCGTCGGCGCCGCCGGTGGCGCAGCCCTCGTCGTTGGGGATGAGAAAGCGCAGCGGGCCGCCCTTGTCACGGGGCAGGGGCTCGTCGCCCACGCGGTAGGCGATGAGCGCGTTGCGCAGCGCTTCCAGCGGCACGCTGGCGGCGAAGCCGCCGTCGGTGGATTCCACTGTGAGGTGGTCCAGTTGCGGGTCGGGCTGGAGCCGGTCGAGGATGGCCTGGAGCGTCACCGCGCCGCCGACCCGGCCGGGGATCAGCGCGCCGACGTCGTCGATCTGGCCGTCCAATGCCGCGAGTTGCCGGAAATCCAGCTCCTGCGCCGGCCTTCCTTCCTGTTCGATGCGAAGCCCGTTCATGATTCGTCTCCCTGTGGTGGGTGGGCCCGCGCCCGCGCGGCGTTCTCGTGTCAGCCGCGAGTCGGGCCGCCCGCAATCACGACATGGCCGGCTGCGTCCGGCATGAGCGTCGAGTGTCGTGACGAAGTCCAAAACGCACGGAGGGGCGTCGAAGCCCATCTCCGCGATACGTCATCGTGAATGGAAACGCAAGCAGGGGGGCGGGCGCGGGCATCCCGCGGAACAGGCTCGCGGTCAGGTCGGCATGCCCGTGCACGGCGGGCAGACGCCGTAGAGCACGACCTGGTGGCTTTCGAGATGAAAGCCCTTGGGCGCCAGCTTCACCAGGTCGTCGGTGGGGCAGCCCTGCACGTCGAATACACCGTCGCACTCGCGGCACTGAAAGTGGTGGTGGTGTTCCTTCCCGGCGGTCTCGTAGCGCGCCGCCTCTCCGGGAATGCCCACCGCCACGAGCGTGCCTTCGGTCATCATGGTGTGGATGGTGCGGTAGACCGTGGCGATGCCCAAGCCGGGCGCCCTGGCCTGCGCGGCCAGGAGAATGTCCTGCGGGCTCAACGGTCGGTTGGCTTCCAGGAGGACTCGCTGGATGACGCTGCGCTGCCTGGTGCGCCGCTTGGCGCGAGGGCGAATTCGAAGAACGGTCTCGTCGAGGTGGCTTTTTTCGCTGTCCATGTGAACTCCCAAGCACCTGCCGGGGCAGGCGTGCCGTCCGTCCCGTGCGCGACTACGGAACGGATCCCTCATATTACACAATACCACACTTGAGTGGCACGCAAAGGCGGCGGCCGGGTCCGTCGCCGAAAAGTGCGACTCGGCCGAGAGGTCGGAAGGGCGGGTCCATACGGGCATTATACGCGGGCATTTGACCAAATAAAATGATCGATCAATATATTTATCCCTTGCGACGCGACAATAGGTGGTCAAACAGGTCTTGTTAATGATCTACAGATCTCACTCGCAACAATGGTCTTTCCAACGACAAGGAAACATGGGAATAGGCCTTGATAATCTGATAGTGATTTACTAATAGCATATGGTGGAACTGTGCCAGAAGGAGGCTTTTCTATGAGACTTGTCAAAGTGAAAAGGTTGGTTCTCGGATGCGCGGCGTTCCTGCTAGCGTGCGGGCTCTCGGTACCGGGCGGAGCCCAGGAGCCGGTGGATGCGCTCAAGAAGCAACTGCGCGACATGCAGCAGGAAATGGGTGACTTGATGAAGCGCATCGAGGATCTCGAGACGAAGAAGGCCGAGGCGGACCACGTGAAGTCGGTCGAGCAATCGGTGAAGTCGATTCAGGAGAGCCCTTCGATCCTGAACCCGTCCATCGGTCTGGCCATCGACACGACCTTCGAGAGTCGGCCGGACACTGACGGGGAGTTCAACGTACGGTCGGTGGAGCTTGGACTGTCGGCCGAGATCGATCCCTACGCCAGGGCCTATACGTTCATCAACGGCACGGGAGAGGGAGTCGAGATCGAAGAGGCTGCCGTGCAGACGACGTCGCTGCCGGTCAATGTCACCGCGGGGCGGTTTTTCGCGGACTTCGGCCGCCTGCCCCAGTTCCACCCGCACGAGCTCCCGTTCGTCAATACGCCTCTGTCCATGACCCGCATGGTCGGCGGAGAGTCCCTGGGCACGGGCGTCCAGTGGCGCTATCTCTTTCCGACCCCGTTCTACCTCGCCTTGAGCGGCGGCGTGTTCAACGAGATCGGGCATGCACATGGTGGCGAAGGGCACGGCCACGAGGAGGAGGGCGAGGAACACGAGGAAGAGGGCGAAGAGCACGATGAGGAAGGTGAAGAACACGAGGAGGAGGGCGAAGAGCACGATGAGGAAGGTGAGGAACACGAGGAAGAGGGCGAAGAGCACGCCGACGAAGGCGGAAGCCGCTCCCTCGAGGACCTGACCTACCTGGGCCGGCTGCACGCCTACTTCGACCTGAGCGAAACCTGGAATCTCGAGGTGGGTTCGTCATTGGCGCATTCGCCGAGGACGGAGATGGAAGAAGACAGCCGTCGCTCGCTCATGGGCGTCGACGTGACGCTTCGGCACCGGCCCCTCGTGCCGGGTTTCTACGAAGGGTTCACCGTCGCCGGTGAATGGTTCGTCAACCGCCAGGACTTCCACGACGTCGGAACCATGACTGCCCGCGGCGGCTACGCTTACGCCAACTGGGACGTCAATCCGGAGTTGCCCGGCAAATGGAGCCTGGGTTTGTTGCTGGATTCCGCGCCCGAGCTGGAAGACCCCGACCACAGGACGCTCAGTCTGTCGCCGTACATCACCTGGGCGCCCAGCGAGTTCAATCGCCTGCGGCTCCAGTACACCCAGGGATGGGACGACGACGAGGGTTCGTCGTACGACGGTTCGCAGGTCTTTCTCCAATGGACCACCGTTCTCGGCAGCCACACGCACGGTTTTCGTGAGCGGCGCTAGGGTCGTGTCCCGTAAATACCTGGCATAAGTTGCGCAGGATTTTTCGTCGTCGGCAAGGCGCGATGACGAGCAGTGGCGGGCACCACGCGAGGAAGAGCAACGCAGCCGACGGCGAAAAAGACCAGCAAATTATGCCACGTATTTGCGGGACACGACCCTAGGGTCCTTGAGGAGACATGCGCATGACGAGTCCTTTCATACGGTGGTGGCCGCGGGCCGCCTTCACGCTGTCGCTGGTCCTGCTGTTGGCGGGACCGGCGGCGGCCCAGAAGATCCGCGTGGTGACGACCATTCCGGACCTGGCCGACATCACGCGGCGGATCGGCAAGGACAGGGTGTCGGTAAACAGCCTGACGCTGGGTGTCCGGGACATTCACAGCGTCCAGGTGAAGCCGAGCATGGTCACCCTGCTGAACCGCGCGGACGCGGTGGTGCTGATGGGGCTGTCGCTGGAGCACGCCTTCCTGCCCGCGCTGCTCGACGTGGCCGCCAATCCGCGGATTGCGCGCGGCGGCATCGGCTACATCGACACCTCCACCGGGGTCGTGCCCCTGAAGCCGCCCAAGACCCTCTCGCGCAAGGGTGGCGACATCCATCCGCGGGGCAATCCCCACTACAACCTGGACCCGGTGCTGGGGAAGCTCATCGCCCGGAACATCGCGGAAGGCCTGTCGAAGGCCCACGCCGAGCACCGCTCCTTCTTCATGGAGAACATGCAAGCCTACACCGCGGAGCTGGACCGGCGCATACCCGGGTGGCAAAAGGCCGCCCGGAGCCTCGACGGTATCCAGTACGTCAGCTACCACGACGACATGGCCTACTTCGCCAAGCGTTACGGAATGCGGCTGTTCGGCACCCTGGAAGTGGCGGCCGGCATCGGACCGACGCCGGCGCACATCGTCCAACTGGTGGAGCGGATGAAGGCCGCGCGCGTGCCGCTGGTGGTGTACGGCACCTATCCCAGCCGGGTGCCGCAACGGGTCGCGCGTGAAACCGGTGCCGCCGTGGTGCCCGTGCCCTTGTACGTCGGCGGGCGGCCCGGCGTGGACACCTACGTCAAGTTGATCGACTACCTCGTCACCCACCTTTCCAAGGCGGTCCGTCAGTGACCGCGAGCGCCTCGCCGGAGCGTCCTCTCCTCGCGCTCCAGCACGCGTGTCTGGGGTACGGCCCCGAGACGGTACTCGACGATGTCCATCTGCGCATCGACGCCGGTGAATTCGTCGGCTTGGCGGGAGCCAACGGGTCCGGCAAGACCACTCTCCTCCGGTCTATGCTGGGCCTGCTCCCGCCACGCGGCGGCAACGTGGAACGCCACATGCCGCGGGCCCGCCTCGGCTACGTACCCCAGCACGCAACCCTCGACGCCTACTTCCCGCTGAGCGTCCGGGAGGTGGCGGCCATGGGCACCTACGGCCGGCTGCGTCCCTGGCGGCTGTTCCCGCCAAGCGAACGGCAGCGGGTCGACAAGGTTCTGCTCCAGGTCGGCCTGGTCCACCTCGGGCGAGCGGTGTTCTTCCATCTCTCGGGCGGGCAGCGTCAACGGGCGCTCATCGCCCGCGCCCTGGCCGTGGATCCGGCGTTGCTGCTGCTCGACGAGCCGTTCGCCGGCGTGGACCGGCATACCCGCGAGGACATCGCGCGACAGCTCGAAGAGATCAACCGGTGCTCCCGTCTGGCCATCGTCATCTGCAGCCATGACGCCGACCTCCTCGCGCGGTCCTGTGATCGCGTCATCCAGGTCTCGGACGGTCGCGTGCACGGGGGCATCCGCGAAGCCGCGTAAGGTGCGCCGACGTGGTGCAGGCATTCGCGGAGATCCTGGACCCTGCCTTCCTGCTCTTCCCGGCGGTCCTGGGAAGCGTCGTCCTGGGCTTGGTGTGTCCGGTGGTGGGGGGCTTCCTGGTGCTCAGGCGCAGTGTGCTGCTGGGCCTGACCCTGCCGCAGTTCGCGGCCGCGGGCGCGGCCTTCGCGTTGTTCGCGCACGAAGTCGGCCTGGTGCCGCATCCGGGCCACACGTCGGGCGACGCGCACCAGATCGAGCGCCTGCTGGCTTACGCGGGCTCGCTGCTGTTCACCTTCGCGGGCATGACGCTGCTCGCGCTGACGGACCTTCGCGGCGGCGGGCGCTCGGAGACGCGGCTGGCCGTGGCGTATGCCCTGGCCGGGTCGCTCATGATCCTCTTCGTGGCGGTCCATCCCTTCGGCGACGCGGCGATCCTGGGCCTGGTCAAGGGAGAAGCGGTGGTCCTGTCCTGGACCGAGTTTGCCGTCCTCAGCGCGGTCTACGCGGCGGTGACGGCGGGCCTCGTCCTCTTCCGGCGCGAGTTGCTGATGGCGTCGTTCGACCGGGACCTCACCTTCCTCCTCAAGGGAGGCACCTTCACGTGGGACCTGCTCTTCCACCTGCTCGCCGGAGTCACCATCGCGCTGGGGGTCATGATGGCCGGCCCGCTGATCACCTTCGGCCTGCTGGTGCTCCCGCCCATCGCCGCGAGGCCCCTGGTATCGCGCATGGCGCCCTATTTCATCGTGTCGTCGCTGGCCGGCGCGGGCATCGGCTTGACGGGTTTCGCGATCGCCTACCGGTTCGACGTGCCGTTGGGTCCCGCCATCCTGACGTTGGGCTGCGGCCTGGTGCTGGCCGCTCACGCCCCGGCGTGGCTCGGGGACAGGTTCCGGCGCTGACCGCTCTCACCCCGCGGCGGCGCGCAAGACCTCCTCGGTGCAGGAGGCCAGCAGGCGGTCGTGGGCGTGGTCGAGGGCGAAGACGCGGAACTTGACGATCTTGGAGGGGATGTAGGCGAACAGCTCGGCCATGGATTCCTTGGTGATGATGCCGGTGGAAGGGTCGTAGGTGTGGATCTGCTTCTTGCCCATGGCCATGGGGTTCTCGGGGCGCGAGTCCTGGCTGGCCATGTCCACGCGGAAGACCAGGTCGCGCCGGTCGGCCGGCAGCGCGGCGCGCACGCGCGCTTCCCAGTCGCGCACGCCGATGGCGTCGAGCCCGGCGTCGAGCTCCGACCCCGCGAGGCTCCGCTCGTAGGCCAGCCGCCACTTGAGGTCGCGGTCGAGGATGCGCCCCCATTCGCGCCCCAGCGGCGTGCCGAGCCGGCGCCAGTGTGAGACCTCCTGCAAGAGCGACCAGTCCGTCAGGTGCAGGTACCGGTCCATGTGCTCCAGGGGATTCCCCGGCGCGATCCGCGCCATGGTCTCCGGAAACAGTTCCTGCAGGTGCGCGTCGATGGCCCGGGTGGTGCGGTGGAAGTAGACGTTTTCGTAGAGGTACTTGCGCGCGTTCAGGAACATCGTGAGAGCGCCCTCGCCGGAACGGTGCAGCGTGAGTCCCTTGGGCGAGATGAACGTGTAGTACATCAGCCGTTCGCGGTCGATGGGGCCGATGGCCACGCCGCACATGTACGAGTCGCGCGACACGTAGTCGAGGTTGTCGAAGGTGAGGATGCCGTTGGTCAGCGGCTGCAGGAAGCGCACCCAGCGCGGGCGCGCGGGGTCGTCGTCGGAGTCCTTCTTGATGGGAAAGGCGATCTCGTCGGGGTCCAGTTCCTCGCCCTCGGCGAAGGGGCCCGACGGGCTCCGGCGGATGCCGCGGATGAGGTCGCCCAGGTGCTCGCGGATGATGACCTGGGAGAGGTCCTCGTGGATCAGTCCGTGATCGCTGAGGAAGTGGTTGTCGAAGAAGTGGCAGAACGGGCCGTGGCCGACGTCATGCAGCAGCCCGATGACGCGCATGTACGCTTCCACGTAGTTGGCGGAGGGGCAGTCCTCGCCCAGGACATTGTGCAGGGACGGGTACAGCCCGCGGGCGAAGGCCCCGGCCAGGTGCATGGCCCCGAGGCAGTGCTGGAAGCGGCTGTGCTCCGCGGAGGGGTAGACCCAGCGCGCGCTCTGGAGCTGGAAGATGTAGCGCAGGCGCTGGAACCAGGGAGAGTCGATCAGGTCCTTTTCCGTGACCTCGCCCGGTTCCTCGGGCACGGTGAAGGGGATGTAGCGGTGGATCGGGTCGGCGATGAGCGAACAGCCATGGTAGTCAGAGCGCATGAACAGCCCCGGTTTCTCCTCGGACCCGCGGAGCCCTCACCGCTTCGGGCTCACGTTGCATCAACGGCCCGGTTGACCCTCATAACTCGAACCCCACCTGGGCGGTCCATTGGTCGCCCATCTTCCCCAGGTGGCTCGAGCGCTCGTTGACCGCGGCGATGGTTTCGCGTTCTTCGTGGCGGTCGGGATCGAATTTCTCACCGCGGCCCTCCGCGCGCACGAAGAACTCGCCGGCCTCGTGAATCGTGAACTCCTTCAGCACGTAGCCGCTCGCCTGGTACTCGTAGAGCAGCTCGCGAATCCAGTTTACCATGAGGTCGTCGTGGTCCACGCCCTCCACCTCGATTGTGACGCTCTCCGGCGCCTCCACGGCGTCGAGGTCCACGAGCAGATCGAAGAGCGCGAACCCCGCGTCCGCCAGCACCCGCGGCAGGGAGTCGCCCGTGAGCCGGACACTCAGCTCCGACGCCCGTCGCAAGACCCGGTATTTCTTTTCTTCATCGGCCATTTCAATCCCTGTTGATCAGCGACGCGGCGTAGCCGGCGCCGAAGCCGTTGTCGATGTTTACCACGGTGACCCCGGCGGCGCACGAGTTGAGCATGGCCAGGAGCGCGGACAGGCCATGGAAGCTGGCGCCGTAGCCGACGCTGGTGGGTACGGCGATGACCGGCCGCCGCACCAAGCCGGCCACGACGCTGGGCAGCGCGCCTTCCATGCCCGCCACGACGATCAGCAGCGCCGCCTCGGTGAGTTGCCGGTGGTGCCCGAGCAGCCGGTGCAGGCCCGCCACGCCCACGTCATAGACCCGTTCCACCCGGTTGCCCATGATTTCGCTGGTGACCGCGGCCTCCTCGGCCACCGGGATGTCCGAGGTGCCGGCGCACACCACCGCGATGGTCCCCTTGCCCTTGAGCGGCGCGTCCTTGGCGCGCCACGTGGCCGCGTGCGCCTCGCGATGGAAACGGAAGCCCCGAAGCCGCGGCTTGAGCGCGTCCATCTTCTCATCGGACAGGCGCGTGATGAGCACGTTCACCGCGCGTTTGCGGATCGCCCGGGCGATGGCGGCGATGTCCGCCACCTCCTTGCCCTCGCCCAGGATGACCTCGGGAAATCCCTGCCGCAAGGCCCGGTGATGGTCCACCTTGGCGAACCCCAGGTCCTCGAAGGGAAGGTGCCGCAGCCGCTCCAGCGCGTCGTCGACCGCCACCTCGCCGCGCCGGACGCGATTCAGGAGTTCTGTAAGTTGTTCTTCGTCCATGGTGAACCAAATTCCGTCATTCCCACGCTACTCCCGCCATGTCCACCGGTCCGACTCCACCGTCAACCGATCCTCCGGCCGTCACCCGGTCCCTCCGGTCGTCACCCGGTCCCCCCGGTTCGTCACCCGGTCCCCCCGGCCGTCACCCGGTCTGCCCGGCCGTCACCCGGTCCCCCCGGTCGTCACCCGGTCCTCCCGGCCGTCACCCGGTCCCCCCGGTTCGTCACCCGGTCCCCCCGGTTCGTCATTCCCGCGAAAGCGGGAATCCAGGGGTGGGGCGGGGCGACACGGACGTACTCCCCGCCTCACCCCGCCTGGATTCCCGCTTTCGCGGGAATGACGAACCGGGGGGGACTCGACGACCCCGGGGGAATGAGGACCCCGGGGGACCGGTCGACGACCTGGGGGTTCGCGGGAATGACGTCCCTCCCGGCGTCCCTGAAGTGGTCGTATCCCCCCGCGCTCAGGGGCGCGCATTCCCCACCGGCGTCCACCAGCGTGACGCCGCGCTTCCGTGGCACGCACTCGCCGATGCGGGTGATGGGGACGCCGGCGCGGCGGGCGACGCGCTCCACGCTCTTGCGCGCGTCCGGAGCCGCGGTGAACAGCAGTTCGTAGTCTTCGCCGCCGGCGAGCGCGCACCAAAGATCGTCGGGCCCGGCGACCCGGACGAAGGCCGGCGACAGTGGTACCCGCGCCTGGTGCACCACGGCGCCCGTGCGGCTGGCCCGGCAGATGTGGCCCAGGTCCTGGGCGAGGCCGTCGCTCACGTCCATCATGGCGTGCGCCAGGCCCTCCCGGGCCAGCAGCATGCCGGTCTTCACGCGCGCGCTGGGGCGGTGGTGCCGCCCGACCAGGTAGTTCCGGTCCCGCGCGGACACCTTGGGGCGCGGATCCGAAAGCAGCGCGAGCCCCAGGGCCGAGTCCCCCAGCGTGCCGGTGACGTAGATGTCGTCGCCCACCCGGGCGCCCGCGCGCGTCACCGCCCCGTGGGGCGCTTCTCCGGCGAGGAACACGTCGATGGTGAGCCGGTCGGCTGCGCAGGTGTCGCCCCCCACCAGCGCCACGCGGTGCTCGGCCGCCAACGCCTGGATGCCGTCGACCAAGGCGGCGGCCTGCCGCGTGTCGATGTCGGGAAGGGCCAGGGAAAGGAGGAAGAACGCCGGACGCCCGCCCATGGCGGCGATGTCGCTCAGGCTGGCGGTGAGGGATTTGTGTCCGAGATCCCGCATCGAGATCCACTCCCGGTTGAAGTGGACGCCCTCGATGAGCAGATCCGAGGTGAACAACAGTGAGTCGCCGGCGGTGGACACCCAGGCGGCATCGTCGCCGATGCCGAGCCGCACCCCGCGCCGGCGTGGGGTCTTGCGTTGGATCAGGTCGATGAGCCCGAATTCTCCCAGGTCGCGGAGTTTCATGGGCGACGAAGGGCTTTCCTGGCGGCGCTCCACTACGCGTTCGCCGGCACCGTCCTGTCCCCCCCGCTCTTGGGGCGGCTGCGCCGGGCCTGCTTCTTGGCCTTGGCGGCGGTCCCGGAGCCGGTCCCCTTGCTGGGTGCGCGGCCGGGTTTGTCGACGAAGGCCACCTCCAGCACGTCGGTCATGTTGCGCGCCAGGATGAAGTTGAGCTTGTTGCGCAGCGGACGCGGGATCTCTTCCAGGTCCTTCTGGTTCTGGAAGGGGATGGCGACGGTCTGGACCCCGGAGCGGAAGGCGGCCAGGCACTTTTCCTTCAGGCCGCCCACGGGCAACACCCGTCCCCGGAGCGTGATCTCCCCGGTCATGGCGATGTTGCGGCTTACCGGCCGTTTGGTCAGCGCCGAGATGAGGGCGGTGCCCATGGTGATGCCCGCGGAGGGGCCGTCCTTGGGGATGGAGCCCGAGGGCACGTGAATGTGGATGTCCTGCTTCTGGTAGAAGTTCTCCTCCAGCCCGAGGTTCTTGGCCTGGGCGCGGGCGTAGCTCACCGCGGCCTGGGCCGATTCGCGCATCACCTCGCCCAACTGGCCGGTGAGGGTGAGGTTGCCGCGGCCTTTGGAGAGCGATGCCTCCACGTGCAGCAGCTCGCCCCCGGCGCTGGTCCAGGCAAGGCCCGTGGCCACGCCGATCTCGTTCTGCTCCTGGGTCTCGGTGAGGAAGCGCGGCGGCCCGAGGAACTGGTGCAAGTTGCGCCGGGTGACGCGCGTGCGCGCGGTGCGGCCGTCCGCCACCTTGCGCGCGATCTTGCGGCTGATGGCCGCGATCTCCCGTTCCAGGTTCCGCAGCCCGGCCTCCCGCGTGTACTGCTCGATGATGCGCAGCACCGCGTCCTGCGAGATGTCCAGCAGTTCGGCGGAGATCCCCGCCTCCTGGCGTTGCCGCGGGATCAGGAAGCGGCGCGCGATCTCCAGCTTCTCCTCGTTGGTGTAGCCGGAGAGGTGGATGACCTCCATGCGGTCCCGCAGCGCGGGCGGCACCGTGTCGAGCAGGTTGGCCGTACAGATGAACAGCACGCTGGAGAGGTCGAAGGGCACGTTCAGGTAGTGGTCGCTGAATGCGTGGTTCTGCTCCGGGTCGAGCACCTCCAGCAGCGCCGCCGACGGATCGCCGCGGAAGTCGTTGCCGACCTTGTCCAGCTCGTCCAGCATGAATACCGGGTTGTTGGAGCCGGCCTGCTTCATCCCCTGGATGATGCGGCCGGGCAGGGCGCCCACGTAGGTCCGGCGGTGGCCGCGGATCTCCGCCTCGTCGCGTACCCCGCCCAGCGAGATGCGCACGAAGTTGCGCCCGAGGGCGCGCGCGATGGATTTACCGAGGGAGGTCTTGCCCACCCCCGGCGGGCCGACGAAGCACAGGATGGGGCCGCGGATCTTCTTCCGCAGCTTGTTCACCGCCAGGTATTCGAGGAACCGCTCCTTGATCTTCTCCAGGTTGAAGTGGTCCTCGTCGAGGACTTGCTTGGCCTTCTTGAGGTCCAGGTTGTCGTCGGTGCGCACGCTCCAGGGAAGCTCCACCATCCAGTCCAGGTAGGTGCGCACGAGGGAGGACTCGGACGACTCCGGGTGCATCTGTTCCAGCCGCTTGAGCTGCTTGTCGGCCTCCTTCTTGACCTCCGGCGGCATTTCGGCCTTGTCGATCTGGTCCTTGAGCTCGTTCATCTCCTCGGTCTTCTCGTCGCCCTCGCCGAGTTCCTGATGAATCTGCCGGAGCTGCTCCCGCAGGAAGTACTCCCGCTGGGTCTTGCTCATCTCGTCCTTGGCCTGGTTCTGGATGCGCGCCTGCATGGTGGCCAGCTCGAGCTCCCGGGTGAGCAGCTCGTTGACCTTCCGCAACCGCTCCACCGGCTCGTAGATTTCGAGGATGGCCTGGCTCTCCTCGATCTGGAGGCGCAGGTTGGAGGCCACCAGGTCGGCCAGCACGCCGGGGTCCACGACGTTGTCGGTGACCATGACGATCTCCGGCGGCAGGCTCTTGAGGTTGAGGATCTGCTCGATCTTCTCCTTGACGTTGCGCATGAGCGCCTCGACCTCGATGGACACCTCGATGACCTGAGGCTCGATGACCTTCTCGATGCGCGTCTCGAAGTAGGGTTCTTCCCGGACGAACTCCTGGAGGATGCCCTTGGTCATCCCCTGCACCAGGATCTTCACCCGGCCGTCGTCGAGCTTGAGCATGCGCAGGACGGTCGCCACCGTGCCCACGCGGTAGAGGTCGTCCGCCGTGGGGTCATCCTCGGCGGCGTCCTTCTGCACCACGAGAAAGATGTGCCGGTCGCGCTCCAGCGCCTCGTTGACGGCGTTGATGGACAGCTCCCTGCCGATGAACAGGGGGATCATCATGTAGGGATAGATGACGATGTCCCGGATGGGCAGGAGCGGTATGATGTCCGGGATCTCGCTCACGGGCCGGTCGTCGACGAGCGCCGCGGCATCCTTGTCGGAGTCTTCCATCGATGATCCTCAGTCGAAGAGTTCCTTTACCTTCTCGAAGAACCCTTTTGCAATAGGCTGGCCGTCGTCGCCGTCTTCTTCGGCGAATTCCTGCAACAGCTTCTTCTGGTGGCCGGTCAGGCGCGTGGGCGTTTCCACGACCACGCGCACGTGTTCGTCCCCACGGCGGCTCCCGTGCACGTCCTTGATGCCCTTGCCCTTGAGCCGGAACACCGCGTTGGACTGGGTCCCCGCGGGGATCTTCATCTTGACCTTGCCCTCCAGCGTGGGCACCTCGATCTCCGCGCCGAGGGCGGCGTGGACGAAGGAGATGGGCATGTCGCAGATGACGTCCTGTCCGTCGCGCGCGAAGATCGGATGATCCTCCACCAGGATGACCACGTACAGGTCGCCCGGCGGGCCGCCGCGGAGGCCGCCCTCGCCCTCGCCGCGCAGCTTGAGGCGCGATCCGGTGTCGACGCCGGCCGGGATCTTGACGTTGATGGTGTGGAACTTGCGGGTCAGGCCCACGCCGCCGCACGCGGCGCACGGGTGGGCGATCACCCGGCCTTGGCCGCCGCACTGGCCGCAGGTGCGCGATACCGTGAAGAACCCCTGCTGGAACGCCATCTGCCCCGAACCCTTGCAGGCGGGACAGGTCTCCGGCGACGTGCCCTTCTCGGCGCCGCTGCCCTCGCACTCGTCGCACGGGCCGTGACGCGGGATCTTGATCTTCTTCTCGGTGCCGAAGGCGGCCTGCTCGAAGGTGACCTCGAGGTTGTAGCGCAGGTCGTCGCCGCGCTGCGCCCGGCTCCTGGTCCGGCCCCGCGGCGACCCGCCGAAGAAGTCCCCGAAGATGTCGCCGAAGATGTCCTCGAACCCGCCGGTGAAGTCGAACCCCCGGGCGAAGGGGCCGGCATCGCCGAACGCGGCGTGGCCGAACTGGTCGTACTTGGACCGCTTCTCGGGATCGGACAGCACCTGGTAGGCTTCGGACAGCTCCTTGAACTTCTCCTCGGCTGCCTTGTCGTCCGGGTTTCGGTCCGGATGGTACTGCAGCGCCAGCTTGCGGTACGTCTTCTTGATCTCGTCCTCGCCGGCGTTGCGGCTCAGGCCGAGGATTTCATAGTAGTCCTTCTTGTCCAATATAGGGTCCCATCAAGAGCCTGCGCCTACTCCTTGACCTCCTCGAAGTCCGCGTCCACCACGTTGTCGTCGGGCTTGCCGCCGTCGGCGCCCGGCGGCGGCGTCTGCTGCCCGGGATCCTGCTGCGCCTGCTGCTGCGACGCCTTGGCGTACATGGCTTCCGCCAGCTTGTGGGAGGCCTGGTTCAGCTCCTCCGACGCCGCGCGCATGGCCGCGGCGTCGTCCCCCTCCAGCGCCTTCCTGGCCTTCTCCAGCGCCGCCTCGATGCCTGTTTTGACCTCGGCGTCGAGGTCGTCGCCGTACTCGTTCAGGGACTTCTCCGTGGAATAGACCAGGGAGTCGAGCTGGTTGCGCGCCTCGGCCGCTTCCTTACGGTTCTTGTCGTCCTCGGCGTGGACTTCCGCGTCCTTCACCATGTTGCGGATCTCGTCCTCGCTGAGGCCGCTGGACGCGGTGATCTTGATGGACTGCTCCTTGCTCGTCCCCAGGTCCTTGGCCGACACGTGCACGATGCCGTTGGCGTCGATGTCGAAGGTGACGTCGATCTGCGGCAGGCCGCGCGGGGCCGACGGAATGCCCTCCAGGTTGAACTGGCCGAGAAGCTTGTTGTCCCGCGCCATCTCGCGCTCGCCCTGGTGCACGCTGATGGTCACCGAGGGCTGGTTGTCCGCGGCCGTGGAGAACACCTGGTTCTTCTTGGTCGGGATGGTGGTGTTGCGCTCGATCAGCTTGGTGAACACGCCTCCCAGGGTCTCGATGCCCAGGGACAGCGGCGTCACGTCGAGCAGCAGCACGTCCTTCACGTCGCCCGTGAGCACGCCCCCCTGGATGGCGGCGCCGATGGCCACCACCTCGTCCGGGTTCACGCCCTTGTGCGGCTCCTTGCCGAAGGTCTTCTTCACCCGCTCCTGCACTGCCGGCATGCGCGTCATGCCGCCCACCAGGATGACCTCGTTGATGTCGCCGGGGGAGTAACCGGCGTCCTGCAGCGCCTGCCGGCACGGTCCCTCGGTACGGTCGATGAGGTCGGCGCACAGGGCCTCGAGCTTCGAGCGCGACAGCTTGATGCTCATGTGCTTGGGGCCGCTCTGGTCCGCGGTGATGAACGGCAGGTTGATGTCGGTCTCCACCGAGGTGGAGAGCTCGCATTTGGCCTTTTCCGCCGCTTCCTTGAGGCGCTGCAGCGCCATCTGGTCGCCGCGCAGGTCGATTCCCTGGTCTTTCTTGAACTCGTCGGCCAGGTAGTCGATGATGCGCTGGTCGAAGTCCTCGCCGCCCAGGAAGGTGTCGCCGTTGGTGGCCTTCACCTCGAAGACGCCGTCGCCCAGTTCCAGGATGGAGATATCGAAAGTGCCGCCGCCCAGGTCGAACACCGCGACCTTCTCGTCGGTCTTCTTGTCCAGCCCGTAGGCCAGCGACGCCGCGGTGGGTTCGTTGATGATGCGCTTCACGTCGAGCCCGGCGATGCGTCCGGCGTCCTTGGTGGCCTGCCGCTGGCTGTCGCTGAAGTACGCCGGCACGGTGATGACCGCCTCGGTGACGGGCTCGCCCAGGTAGTCCTCGGCGGTCTGCTTCATCTTCTGCAGGATGAAGGCCGAGATCTCCGGCGGGCTGTAGCTCTTGCCGCGGCTCGTCACCCAGGTGTCGCCCTTGTCGGAGCGGGCGAGCTTGTAGGGCAGGACGGCCGCGGCCTTCTGCACCATGGGGTCCTCGAACGCGCGCCCGATCAGGCGCTTCACCGCGAATACGGTATTCTCGGGGTTGGTGATGGCCTGACGCCGGGCGATCTGCCCCAGCAGCCGCTCGCCGCTCTCCGAAAACGCCACCACCGAAGGGGTCGTGCGGCTTCCCTCCGCGTTGGTCAGCACCTCGGGCTCGCTGCCCTCCATGATCGCGACGCACGAGTTGGTCGTTCCGAGATCAATGCCTATGACCTTTGCCATTTCCAGGTCTCCTTGCCGTTCCGATGTCTTTCGACGTGGAATCTAATCATCGGCCGGGTCGTTTTCAACCGTGTTTTCGGCCTGTTTCGCAGGGGTTTTGGCGACGCTCACCAGGGACGGCCGCAGCAGCCGGTCGTTCAGGTAGTAGCCCCGATGGGCCTCGTCCACCACCGTGTTGGCCGCGTGCTCGGCGGTCTCCACCTGAGCGAACGCCTCGTGCTTCTCCGGGTCGAAGGATTCGCCCTTGGCCGTGACCTGAATCACGCCGTGCTTCTGGAGCGCTTCGAGGCAGCTCCGGTGCACGAGGGCGACGCCGTCCAGCAGCGACTGTCCGTTGTCGTCGGTCAGGCCGTGCTCCATCGCCCGTTCGAGGTCGTCGATGACCGGCAGAAGATCCCGCACCAGCGACTCGTTGGCGTAGCGGATGGCGTCCTGCTTTTCGCGCGCCACTCGCTTCTTGTAATTTTCCGTCTCCGCCGCCTGCCGCAGGAACTGGTCCTCCAGCCGCCGCGCCTCTTCCCTGGCCGCCGCCAGCTCCTCGGTCAAGCGCTCGACCTCGGAAGGCTCCGGCGCCGCGTCGTCGGCCGCTGCTCCGGCGTCCGTCTGGTCCGCCGTTGCCTCGCCCTCCACGGCCGCTTCGGTTTCGTCCTTTTCTTCTTGCATCATGGGTTCGTCGGCTGTTTGGCTGCCCTGGGAAACCGGCCCGCGGATACAGTAGGGCATCCGCCGAGACAACGGCCGTGAGAAGGTAATCACCGATCAGGGCCGTGTCAAGGTGGCGGAATCAAACGCCGGAACGGGCGGAAGTGGGTGTTTCCGCGCGACTTTTTGGCGGGGTTCGTGTATACGTGACAGGAGTTTGACGTTTGTGCGGCGCGCCTGGAGGGGACGAACGGCCGGGGCGCCGCGGGGGGTTGCGTTGCCGGCGATACGGTCGAGCCCGGCCATCGTTTTGCGGTCCTGGGCTTACGGCGAATCCGACAAGATCGTCTCTTTCCTGACACGGGATTTCGGCAAGATCCGGGGCATCGCCAAGGGAGCCAGGCGCTCCCGCAAGCGGTTCCTGAACGTCCTGGAGCCCTTCACGCTCGTCCAGTTGCGCTTTCACGAGCGCCCGCACAGCCCGCTGGCGTTCGTCCACGCGTGCGACTGGGTGTACGTGTTCCGGGCGATCGCCAGGGACCTCGCCAAGATCGCGTACGCCTCCTACCTCGTGGAGATCACGGACGAGTTGACCCGGGAGGGCGACGACAGCCTGTCGCTGTTCGACCACCTGCGCGCCGGGCTCCGGTTCCTGGAAGAGAACGCGGCTTCGCCGGGGTTCCTGACGGCCTTCGAGCTGACGCTGCTGCGGTTCGCGGGGTTTCAACCCTTTCTCGAGCGGTGCCAGCGATGCGGCCGCGGCCCCGGCGGCGACAACGGCCAGGGGAGCGTCCGCTGGGGCTTCAGCCCGGCGGACGGCGGCGTCCTGTGCCACGCCTGCCGCGACTATCGCCGGGAGGCGGTGCCGCTCTCGGCGGAAGCGCTGGGCGTGCTCACCCACATCCAGCGGCACGGCTGGACCGAAGGCGAGGCGCCGGCGTCGCTCCAGCCGGCCTTGCGGGAGGCGCGCGCGTTGATGCCCTTGTTTATCCAGTACCAGATTAGTAAGAAGCTCAAGTCCGCGGCCTTCCTGGACGGCCCGTTCCGGTAGACAGGAGAACCACAGCACCCATGAACCAACACGCGACGATGGAAAAGGTCGTCAATCTGTGCAAGCGGAGAGGATTCATCTTTCCGTCCAGTGAGATTTACGGGGGAATCGGCAGCACCTGGGACTACGGGCCCGTGGGCGTGGAGCTCAAGCGCAACGTCAAGGAGGCGTGGTGGAAGGCGGTGGTGACGGGGCGCAACGACACGGTGGGGCTGGACGCGTCCATCCTGATGCATCCACGCGTGTGGGAGGCCTCGGGCCACGTGGCCGGCTTCTCGGACCCGCTGGTGGAGTGCAAGGTGTGCCACCACCGTTTCCGGGAGGACCACGTGGACGGGGCGGGGTGCCCGGACTGTGGCGGCGAGCTTACCGCGGCGCGCCAGTTCAACCTCATGTTCAAGACCTTCATGGGGCCGGTGGAGGACACCGCCAGCACCGTGTTCCTGCGGCCCGAGACCGCCCAAGGCATCTTCGTCAACTTCCAGAACGTGCTCGACACCGCGCGCCAGAAGCTCCCCTTCGGCATTGCGCAGATCGGCAAGAGCTTCCGCAACGAGATCACCCCCGGCAACTTCATCTTTCGCACGCGCGAGTTCGAGCAGATGGAGATCGAGTACTTCGTCAAGCCGGGGGAGGACGAGGAAGCCTTCCAGTCCTGGCAGGAAGCGCGTCTCCGGTGGTACGTGGACAACGGCATCCGCGCCGAGAACCTGCGCATCCGCCCCCACGGCGGCGACGAGCTGGCGCATTACGCCAAGGCGTGCGTGGACGTGGAGTACGAGTTCCCGTTCGGCTGGTCCGAGCTGGAGGGCATCGCCAACCGCAGCGACTTCGACCTGAAGCAGCACATGGAGTACAGCGGCAAGGACATGACCTACTTCGACGAGGCCACGCGCAGCCGCTACATCCCCTACGTCATCGAGCCCTCCGCGGGCGTGGACCGGCCGCTGCTGGCGTTCCTGGTGGACGCCTACGACGAGGAGGAGGTGGAGGGCGACCGCCGCGTGGTGCTGCGCCTGGACCCGCGCCTGGCACCGTACAAGGCGGGCGTCTACCCGCTGCTGCGGAAGGAAGGCCACCCCGAGCGCGCGCAGGAGATCCGCGACATCCTGAAGGAGCACTTCCCGGTGGTCTATGACCAGGCCGGCTCCATCGGGCGGCGCTACCGCCGGCAGGACGAGATCGGCACCCCCTTCGGCATCACCGTGGACCACGACACCCTGAAGGACCAGACCGTGACCCTGCGCGACCGCGACGCCATGACCCAGGTGCGCATTCCCGTGGACCGGCTGGTGGAAGAGATTCGGCGGCGCATGGACCCGCGGACGAGGGCGAGCTGATGGCGCGGCACGTCTACTCGTTCGGGGCGGGCAAGGCCATGGGCGGGGCCTCCATGCGCGAGGTCCTGGGAGGCAAGGGCGCGGGCCTCCACGAGATGACCCGTCTGGGCGTGCCGGTGCCGCCCGGCTTCACCATCTCCACCGCGGTCTGCAACCACTTCGACGAGCACGACAACACCTATCCCGCGGGCCTGGAGCGGGAAGTGGCCCGCGCCATGGCGGGGGTGGAGAAGACCATGGGCCGGCGTTTCGGCGACGGCGGCAACCCGCTGCTCGTGTCCGTGCGTTCGGGCGCGCGCGAGTCCATGCCCGGCATGATGGATACGGTGCTCAATCTCGGACTCAACGACGATACCGTGGCCGGCATGATCGAGCGCACCGGCAACGCGCGCTTCGTGTACGACTCCTACCGCCGCTTCGTGCAGATGTACGGCGACGTGGTCCTGGGCATGAAGCCCGACAAGGCCGAAGCCCACGACGTGTTCGAGACGCTGCTGGAGCGCAAGAAGAAGGCGCGCGGCGTGACCGACGACACCGCCCTGACGGCCGACGACCTGCGGGACCTGGTGGACCAGTTCAAGGACGAGATCCGGCGGGAGCGCGGCGTGGGCTTTCCCGAGGACCCGCTGGAGCAGCTCTGGGGCGCCATCGGCGCGGTGTTCGGCTCCTGGAACAACGACCGCGCGGTGGCCTACCGGAAGATGTACGGCATCCCCGACGCTTGGGGAACGGCGGTGAACGTCCAGGCCATGGTGTTCGGCAACATGGGCGACACCTCCGGCACCGGGGTGGTCTTCACGCGCGATCCGGCCACGGGCGAGCGGCGTTTCTACGGCGAGTTCCTGATGAACGCCCAGGGCGAGGACGTGGTGGCCGGCATCCGTACGCCCCAGCCCATCAGCGAACTGGCCGGCGTGCAGCGCAAGGCCCACCGCGAGCTGCAGCGCATCGCCGGGGTCCTGGAAGCGCACTACCGCGACATGCAGGACCTGGAGTTCACCATCGAGGACGGCCGGCTCTGGCTGTTGCAGACCCGCACCGGCAAGCGCACCGGCTTCGCCGCGGTGCGCATCGCCGTGGACATGGCGGACGCCAAGCTCATCACCCGTGACGAGGCCCTGCGGCGCATCGAGCCCGAGCACCTCAATCAGGTCCTGCGGCCGGTCTTCGACCAGGCCGCGAAGGAGCGGGCCCAGGCGAGGGGCAGGGTCCTGGGGCAGGGACTTCCCGCTGGCCCGGGAGCGGCCACGGGGCGGGTCGTGTTCCACGCCGCCGACGCGGCGGCGCGGCGCGCCCGCGGGGAAGACGTGATCCTGTGCCGGGTGGAGACCAGCCCGGAGGACATCCGCGGCATCGAGGCGGCCCGGGGCATCCTCACGGCGCGTGGCGGCATGACCTCCCACGCCGCGCTGGTGGCGCGGCAGCTCGGCACGGTGTGTGTGGTGGGTTGCGACGCCCTGGCCGTGGACTACCGCGCGGGAGAGGCCCGCCTGGGCGGCGCCGTGCTCAAGGAAGGAGACTGGCTGTCGCTGGACGGCAGCACCGGCGAGGTCATCCTGGGGCAGCTCAAGACCCATCCCTCCGACGTGCTGCGGGTGCTGCTCGACCGCAGCCGCGAGGCCGCCGGGTCGCCCACGTACCGGCGCTTCGCCAAGCTCATGCGCTGGGTGGACCAGACCCGCCGGCTCGGCGTCAAGACCAACGCCGACCTGCCGGAGCAGGCGCGTATCAGCCGGGATTTCGGCGCCGAGGGCATCGGCCTGTGCCGCACCGAGCACATGTTCTTCGAGGCGGAGCGCATCCACGCCGTACGGGAGATGATTCTCGCCGACGACGAGGAGGGGCGGCGCAAGGCCCTGGCCAAGCTGCTGCCCATGCAGCGGGGCGACTTCAAGGCGATCCTGGGCATCATGGACAAGCTGCCGGTGACCATCCGGCTGCTGGATCCGCCCCTGCACGAGTTCCTGCCCCAGACCACCGCCGACATCGCCGCCCTCGCCAAGGTGCTGTCCATCCGCCCCAAGACCGTGCGCGAGAAGGTGGAGACCCTGCGGGAGGCCAACCCGATGCTCGGGCACCGGGGTTGCCGGCTGGCCATCTCGTTCCCCGAAATCGCCGAAATGCAGGTCCAGGCAATCTTCGAGGCGGCGTGCGAGTTGCGCAAGGAGGGCAGGGACCCGCGCCCGGAGGTGATGATCCCCCTGGTGGGCGGGCTGGAGGAATTCCACCTCCAGCGGGAGATCGTCGAGCGCGTGGCGCGTGACACCATGGAGCGCTACGGCGCCAAGGTGCGCTACGCCGTGGGGACCATGATCGAGCTGCCGCGCGCCTGCCTGGTGGCGGACGAGATCGCCCGGGAAGCGCAGTTCTTCTCCTTCGGCACCAACGACCTGACCCAGACCTGCCTGGGGCTGTCGCGCGACGACGCCGGCAAGTTCCTGCCCCACTATGTCGCCCAGGGCATCCTGCCCGAGGATCCCTTCGTGACCATCGACGAGCCCGGCGTCGGCAGGCTGATGGCCATCGGGGTCGAGAAGGGCCGCGGCGCCCGCCCGGACCTCGACGTGGGCATCTGCGGCGAGCACGGCGGCGACCCCAAGTCCGTCGGCTTCTGCCACGACCTGGGCCTCGACTACGTGAGCTGCTCTCCCTACCGCGTGCCCATCGCCAAGCTCGCCGCCGCCCGCGCGGCACTGCGCGACAAGGGTTAGAGCCGTCGGCGGTAAACCCGCCGCCGGCTGCCTTTACCCCGCGACCTTTTTCATCCTTCACAACAGACATCCCTATAGTCTCCCACCTGCCCGCCGATTCAGCCTGTAGGGGCGCGAACCGAAAGGGGCACTAACGCCCCGAACCGTCGAATGGCTGCGGGAGGGGATCCTCATGGAACTTTCGCTGGGAGATATGTTGGTGCGGGCGGGTGTGGTGACGCGCGAGGCATGCGGCCAAGCCGTGTCGGCGCAGCGCCGCCACGGCGGTAGCCTGGTAGCGGCGCTGGCGCGAGAGGGGACCGCCGATGAGGGGCGGCTCATGGCGTTCATGGGCGAACGGTTCGGGCTGGAGGAGACAAGCCTGACGTCGTCCGACGTGGACGAGGGCGCGTTCGGACTGCTGCCACTGTCTCTGTTGCGGAAACACCAACTGCTTCCATTCGCCCGAACGGGTTCGGTGCTGGATGTGGCCGTAAGCGATCCGACGGACCTCGCGGCGGTTGACGAGATCCGCTTCATGACCGGCCACGACGTGAGGACGGTGCTGGCGCGGCCCTCGACCATCGAGCGCCTCCTCGGGCAGCTTTCCGGCGCCTCCGACAGCGGCGCGCTCGTGCGCGAAGGGAAACCGGACGGCGGCGGTCGGGAGGCGGCCGCATCGTCTCCGGCCACGGGACGGCCGCGGGGCACCCCCGAGCCGGGCGCGGACACGACCGTGGTGGCGCTGGTGGATTCGTTGATGAAGGACGCGGTGGCGCGCGGCGCCAGCGACATCCACATCGAACCCTACGAGGACAGCGTGCGCGTGCGCTTCCGCATCGACGGGGTGCTGCGGGAAGTCATGACCCCGCGCCACGAGGTGAAGCACGCGTTGACTTCCCGCATCAAGGTGATGTCCGGGCTCGACATCGCCGAGCATCGCCTGCCCCAGGACGGGCGCCTGAAGCTTGAAGGAGCCGGCGGCGAAGTGGACGTGCGCGTCTCGGTCCTGCCGACGCGGTTCGGCGAGAAGGTGGTGCTGCGGTTGCTGCACCGGTCCGACCTCGTGACCAGCCTCGATGGGTTGGGACTCGATGCGCGCGACCGGGAACTCTTCACACGGGCCATGGGCAAGCCCGCGGGCATGATCCTGCTCACCGGCCCCACCGGCAGCGGCAAGTCCACCACGCTCTACGGCATGCTCTCGGAGCTGAACCGGCCGGGCGTCAACATTTCCACGGCCGAAGACCCGGTGGAGTACCACCTGGCGGGAATCAATCAGGTGCAGACCCATGCCGACATCGGGCTCACGTTCGCCGCCTGCCTGCGGGCGTTCCTGCGCCAGGACCCCGACATCCTCATGGTGGGGGAGATCCGGGATGCCGAGACCGCGCGCATCGCGGTCAACGCCGCGCTCACCGGTCACTTGGTCCTCACCACCCTGCACACCAACGATGCGCCTTCGAGCGTGCACCGGCTCCTGGACATGGGTGTGGAGCCCTATCTCATCGCCTCGGCCGTGACCATGGTGGCGGCCCAGCGCCTGCTGCGGCGGGTGTGCGACGCCTGCCGAGTGCGCGCGGCGTCGCCGGAGGGCGTGCCAAAGGCCTCGGGCGCTTGGGCGGAGGAGGTGCGCGACGTCGAGGACTGCCGTGGGGCGGGTTGTCCGGAATGCCATCATACGGGCTACCGCGGGCGCGCGGCCATCTATGAGGTGATGACCTTGACCGAGGAATTGCAGAGGCTGGTCCTGGGCGGCGCGCCCGCGACGGAGCTCAAGGCCTCGGCGGTGGCACAGGGCATGCGCACCTTGCGCCAGGCCGCCGTCGGCAAGGTCGGGCAGGGGGTCACCACCGTCGAAGAGGCGTTGCGCGTGACCGACGCGGACACGGCCGGGTAGTCCAATGGCGCTGTACCGATGGCAGGGCAGGAACCGCGAGGGGCGGCTGCTTCGTGGCGAGATGGAGGCGGCGGATCCCGCCGCGGTGGCGGCCGAGCTGCGCCGGCGCCGGATCCAGCCGCTCCCCTCCGGCATCCGGGAGAAGGGCAACGGACTCCGCCGGGAGATCGCCATTCCCGGGCTCGGGCCCCGGGTGGGCGCCGACGACGTCGTCATGCTGGCGCGGAACTTCGCGGTCATGATCGAGGCCGGCGTGCCCGTCGTCGACTGCCTCGGAGTGCTCGCCGACCAGACCGAGAACAGCGCCGTGCGCAAGGCGGTCCAGGCCCTGCGCCTCGACGTGTCCAACGGCATGACCCTGACCGCCGCCATGGCGCGGCACCCGCGCCTGTTCGACGCCATGTTCGTGCGCATGGTGGCCGCGGGGGAGCATGGCGGCGTCCTGGCCGAGGTGCTCTCCCGTCTCGCTCTCTTCATCGAGCGCTCCGCGCGGCTCAAGCGCAAGGTGCGCACCGCCATGGTCTATCCCGCCGCCATCGTCGCCGTGGCCACGGCGGTGGTGGCGGTGCTGCTCCTGTACGTGATTCCGGTGTTCGCGGAGATCTACCAGGGCATGGGGCGGGCACTGCCGCCGCTGACCGAGCTGACCATCGCCGTGAGCCGGGGAGTGTACGACTACGCCCTGTTCCTCCTGGCCGGTCTGGCGGCGGTTCCGCTGGCCCTGCGCACGGCCTGCCGCACCGAGGGCGGCCTGCGCGCGGTCCACCGGTGGCTGCTGCGCCTGCCGCTCCTCGGCGACCTGCTGCGCAAGGCCGCCATCGCGCGCTTCAGCCATAACACCGGACTCTTGTTGCGTTCCGGCGTCACCCTGCTCGACAGCCTCACCGTCACCGCCGGGACCGCCGGCAACAAGGTCCTGGAGCGGGCCGTCCTGGAGGCCCGCGACGGGCTGGAACGAGGCCGCACCTTCGCCGAGCTGCTGTCGGCCAGCGGGCTGTTCCCCGCGATGGTGTGTCACATGGTCGCCGTGGGCGAGAGCGTCGGCGCCCTCGACACCATGCTCAACCGGGTCGCGGCGTTCTACGAGGAAGAGGTCGACCGCGCGGTGACGCGGCTCACCACGCTCATGGAGCCGGCGCTTATGATCGTTCTCGGCGTCGTACTCGGAGGCATCGTCATCTCCATGTACCTGCCCATCTTTCAGATGGGCGGCATGGTTCACTGAGGAAGGAGTTCACGGATGAACACGTTCAGCGACGTAGAAATCATCAAGACCGGCAACCCCATCGCGGCGAGCGCCCAGGATGGCGCGAGCGAGGCGCGGGCGGCGAAGCCGCGAATGCGAGCCCTCGGGCGGATCGCCGGCTTCACCCTCATCGAGCTGCTGGTGGTCATCGCCATCATCGGCATTCTTGCCGCGGTGGCCATCCCGCAGTTCGGCGCCTACCGCCGCAAAGGCTTCGACGCCGACGCCCAGGCCAACGTCCGCAACATGGCCCTGGCCCAGGAGGCCTACTTCCTCGACAACAACACCTACGCCGATGACCCCGCCGCCCTCGGCGCCTTAGGCTACACGCAGAGCGCCAACATCACCCCCGCCGTCACCGCCGCCGACGAGACCACCTTCGTCGTCACCGCCACCGTCGACGAAGGGTGCGGCGTAGACACGGGCGTCGCCACCTACGACCAAGCCACCGGCCAGGTCACCCTGGTGAACTGCGCGCCGTAGGGAAGGTGTGGCTGAGGTGGTCCCGAAAAATCGGCGTCACTGCCGTATGGTGAGCATGCACCGTGACGCCCTGATGGCGGCCATTTCGGCTATCCATGACAGGACGTTTGCGTCCAGTCCCGGTTCCATGAGCCCGTTGGCGACTTCCGCCGCGTGGGTCTTCACGGCCTCGCCGATCTCGGCGACCCGGCGGCGAATCAGCGGGAGGCCGAGGGTCGCGTCAGCCGCGAACGCGGCCCAGGCCCTGCGGTCCATCGCGTCCAGCGTCGACCGTCTGCCTATCTTCATGGCCATCCCGGGCGAGAGTTCGGGGTACGCGACCGTGGCCAACAGGTCGTAGAGCGGTGCCAGACGCGGACCGTCCTCGTCGTACAGGATCGAGAAGTTCTTGCCGTGGGCGTCGGCGTTCCCGACGATCAGGTTGAAGATTACGGCGTCGAGCAGCTTCAGGACGTCCACGGCGGGACGCAACGCTACCCGGCGCAGCAACGCGAAGCAGTCCTTGAGAGTGGGGCCCCCCTCGGCCGAGTATTTCCGTTCGGGGTTGATGGCGAGGGCTTGGCAGAAGTCTTCCTGATGGATGCGCCGTACGCGGCCGTCGGCGCTGGCGGCTCGGTCATAACGCGAAACCAGCAGGAACGTGCGGTGCCGCACCGAGCGGGGTTCGACTGGTGCGACGGCCAGCCCGGCCGCCGCCGCGAGACCCATGACGAAGGCTTCGTTCTCGGTGGTGCCGGGGAAACGCGGAATCGACGGCTTGAGGATGTGGGTGGTGGGTTGTCCGGGCGAGGGCAACGCGACCTCGCCGTCGACAAGGACCACGGGGACCTTCGTCTGGGAGCCGGCCAGCGACAGCCGCAGACCCTCTTCGCCGGCCAGTAGCGGACGCGTCGAGAGCGCATCGAGCCGATCCATCAGACCGGCTTCATCAAGGAGTCTCGGGTGAACCGCACCAGCGGGCCGAGGCAGCTCTCCAGGAGGCAGGAGTTGCAGGGCGCCGGCAACGTCGCCGCCGAGCTTGTCGAGAAGCGCGAAGTCGTTGCCGCCGGAGACGCCGAGCGCCCTCGCCACCGCTTGGCGCTGGCCTTCTTCCGGGAGGAGGCCGCCGAAGAACGGTCGGCATTCGCGGCGGGAATACGGCTCCGGGCGCTTGGGCAAAGAGGCCGACAAGGCCGGGGCGTCTTCACGTTGAAGCCAGTCGGGTGAATAGACGAAACCCAACTCGCCGTGGCGGTCTTGCGCGAGCCGGCCGACGACCGCGCCGTCCCACCAAACGTCGAGAGCGGGGCTCACGGGATTCGCCTTCCCTTGGGTTCGGGCGGCGGCGTGATGTCGAAGGTGCATCCGAGGGCTCGCAGGACCTGGAGGGCCTTGCCCATCTGCGCGGTGGGCTTGCCGGCTTCGAGGTCCACGATGAAGCGCACGCCCACGCCGGCGGTCCCGGCAAGCTCGAACTGTCGCAGGCCGGCCGCCTTGCGCGCGTTGCGCACGATGTCGCCGATATCCGCGGGGGTGAGGCTTCGAGCAGGCATGGGAATTTACCGCACGGGAAACTTAGCGAGAATTGCCGTATTCGTCAAGCAAAACTTCCCGAACGGGAACCCATACTTGCCACAGGCTGCGGACAACCCTACGGCTACCCGATCGGGAAATTCTTGGCGGAATCCTGTGTGGTGGCGGGGAGTATTCCCGCTCGGGAAGTCTCCGCGAGTTTCAGATGATTCACTCGGACGCGGTTTCCTCGGCGGGCGCGCGTGTGGGGAGGGGGTTCTTGTCTTCCTTGATGAAGTCGAAGAGCAGCCGCGGCACGTCGTTGCAGTTGATGCAGCGGGGTGTTTTCGGTTGGCTGCCGTCCGGATAGATCATGTTCTTGAGGTAGAACGGTTTCTCGGTGCCGACGTAGCCGTCGTAGTAGAAGGCCAGCTTGCCGCACTGACTGCATTCAAGATACTTCGCCATGCTTACGGGTCTTTCTGCGTTTCAGGATACCGGGTTACCAAGCCGTGCCGAAACCCGCGAAGCCGAACGTCATTCCCGCTTAAGCGGGAATCAGGCTTCGAAGCTGCCGGTGATCTCCTGGTGGCCGTCATTCTCTGTATAGCTTTCCTCGCGGTACAGGCCAAGCGCCTTCATCACCGGGGTGTCGTGGATGGCGAACAGCAGCGCTTCGCCGTCGGTTTCGTTGGCGTGCTCGTGCCATGCCCAGGGCGGCACCACGAAGAAGTCGCCGTCCTCCCAGTCGAAGCGCTCGCCGTTGATCACCGAATAGCCCTTGCCCGAGAAGGCCAGGTAGACGGAGCTCTGCACCTGCCGGTGCGCCTGGGTGCGCACGCCGGGCCGGATCTTCTGGATGGTGCAGCTTATGGTGGTCAGCACCGGGCCGCCGGTGTTCGGGTTCAGGTACTCGAAGCAGACGTCGTCGTGGGGGCTGGCCGGGCCCTCGCCGATGCGTTGCAGCGCGTCGTAGGTGGGCTCCCACTTGAAGTTGAGCAGCGGCGAGCGGTCCTCCGGCGGTTTTTCCCACGTGGGGCGCAGGTGCGTGACGCCGTACTTTCGCTCGGACTCGTTGACATGGGAGATGGGGAAGCGGTGGTCCGGGTACATCTCGAAGAAGGTGGCGTCCAGGTCTCCCACCAGCGGCAGGTCGAGTCCGTCCATCCAGATCATGGGATCGTCCGACTCGCAGCCGTGGTCGTGCCAGTCCCAGTTGGGCGTGAGCACCAGGTCGCCGCGGCTCATGACGCACTTGTCGCCGTTCAGGTTGGTGTAGGTGCGGTCGCCCTCGATGATGAAGCGGATGGCCGACGGGGAGTGCCGGTGGCAGGGCGCGATCTCTCCCGGCTTGACGATCTGCACCGCCGCCCACAGCGTCCGGGTAGCCGCGGGCTTGCCGCCCAGTCCCGGGTTCACCAGCCCCAGGACACGCCGTTCGCCGCCGCGCTCGATGGGTACGAGGTCCCCCGCGGTGTGGGCGAGCCGGCGCAGGTCCGCCCAGCGCCACATGTGCGCCTTCACCGGGGACCGCGGCTCGGCCGTCAGGGCGTCCTGGGTGATGTTCCACAGCGGCACCAGGTGCTTCTCGTCCACTTCCCGGTAGAATGCCTCGGTTTCCGTGTTCGTGCTCATGGGATGCCTCCCGGCGCCAGCGTGCTCAAAGCGTCCTCAACTCGCCGACCCCTGCAGCGCCAGCTTCAACCCCGGTTTCTGGATGTACACGTGGTTGGCCTTGTTGCCGCGCAGGTTCTTTAGCAGGCCGAGCACGCCGTTGCCGGTGTACGGAGTCGCCGGCCCGGCGGCGCGCATGGCGTTGAACTCGTCCTTGGTGATGAGCCAGCGCAGCAGCAGGTCGTCGTCCGAGAGGCCGGGCTCGAAGCCCTTGCGGATCTCGGCGATGGACGGCTGCGGCGGCTGCCACTTGGCCAGCTCCCGGGCGCGCGGCCGGTCGAGGATATTGTCCTTGACCTCCGGGTCCATGAGGCGGCTGCCTTCCTCGCCCCACAGCCCCAGGGCGTAGAGGATGCTCTGGTCGGTGACCTGGGTGTAGCGCGCGCCCACGATGACGTTGATGGCCGCCTGGCTGCCCACGAACTGGGACAGCGGCGTCACCATGATGGGATAGGCGAACTCCTCGCGCACCCGGCCGCACTCTTCCAACGCCTCCTGGAACTTGTGCTCCAGGCCCACCTTCTCCAGTTGGTGGCGCAGGTTGGAATACATGCCGCCGGGCACCTGGTGGAGGTACTGGCCGTGGTCGTATTCCACCGGCCGCCCGAGCGGCAGGCCCTCCTGCCCGGCGATGCCGGTGAAGTGCTCCGACACCGCGTGCAGCGGCTCCTCGTCCACCGCGGTGGTGTGCCCCAAAGCGCGGGCGTTGGCGGCGACGTTGAACAGCGACGGGTTGGACGAGGCGTTGGCCAGCGGCGGGATCGCCGTGTTCACGATGGTGATGCCGAGCTTGATGGCCTCCACGCAGCACAGCGGCCCCAGCCCGGTGGTGCAGTGGGTGTGGAACTCCACCGGGATGCCGTTGACGTTCTCCAGCACCAGCGGCACCAGGGTGCGCACCCGGTCCGGGGTGATGAGGCCGCCCGGGTCCTTGAGGCAGATGCGCGACAGGTCCAGGGTCGCCGCCTGGCGCGCCCGCTCCGCGTAGTACGCGTCGGTGTGCTTGGGCGACACCGAGTAGATCAGGTTGATGATGGGCTCGAGCCCGGCTTCCTTGGCCGTCTTGACCTTGTTGCGCCAGCCCTCGAAGTCGTTCCACTCGTCCGAGATGCGCGCCTGGCGCATGCCGTTGGCGCGCATGCGTTCGAGGTAGAGCTGGTACAGGGAGAAGGGCGTCACCTCGAAGGCGTTGAAGCGCCCTGAGGTCATGCGCAGCGGCGTGTTGGGCATCTTCGCCGCCATCAGCCGCAGCCGCTCGAACGGGTCCTCCCGGAGGTCCCGGGCCAGCTTCTTCAAGAAGATGCTGGACATGAGCTCCATGGCGTCGAAGCCCGCCTCGTCCATGCGCTCGGCGATGGGCAGCATCATGCCCGTGCGCATGCGCGTGGCCCACAGGCTCATCTGCCCGTCGCGCAACGTGGTGTCCACGAAATGGATCTCGCTCATGGGCGACAGCCTAGCACAAACCGGTCAGTTGACGCACGAGCGGCGACGTTCTATGTGGAGGAACCGCCCGTCGGGCGGTCCGCAAGAACAAGGGACAAGGGCAAGAACAACGGACAAAGGTTACCCGCCGCTCAAGCGGCACAAGGAGGCATCCCCATGGCAAACAGGCTTTTCAACTCGAAAAATTCGATGTTCTGCGAGAAGCTCCGCGTCGTCTTGACCATGAAGAAGGTTCCCTACGACGTCGTGGACGTACGCGCCGACAACCGCGAATCGCTGATCGCGTTCTCCAACCAGCGCAAGGTCCCCACCATGGACATCGACGGCCGGTGCGTCCAGGATTCCACCATCCTGGCCAAGTACTGGGAGGAGCAAGTCCCCGAGCCCACCATCTACCCGGACAACCCCTCGGACAAGGGGCTGTGCCTGATGCTGGAGGACTGGGCCGACGAGGACCTCAACGGCGCCGTCATGGCGTTCCGCCGGGCCCAGAACGACGACGAGGTGAAGCAGGCCGAGGAGGGGCTGGCGGTCCACCTGGAGAACCTCGACCTGCTCTACTCCGGCAAGGACTTCATCTTCGGCCGCATGACCCTCGCCGACATCTCCATCTACGCCCAACTCCACTACCTCTACACCGCCCTGGACCGCGAGATCGACGCTGGGTACACCCACGTGCACCACTTCCTGGAGCGCATGATGAAGGCCACGGGCGTGTCGTCGATGAAGGAGGTGGCGTAGGGCTCTGCGTCGTCAGACCCTACCCCAACGGATGCAACGGACAACCCGGATCTGAATGACGGGCCGTTCATCCAGGGCCATGGCGCGGTACTGGGAGTATTTCCGGCGCAACAGCCGGACGGCCCTGCGGTGAGCGTCTCCCTCCGTGACGACGCACGCTTCGCCCTGAATGATGATGTGGGCCAGACGCGACCAGTCCTCGTCTTCGTAGTGGTGGACCACTACGGATACGCGGGGATTGGCGCGGATGTTGCGGATCCGCTTGAGTTCCCGCAGCGTGGCGGCCTTGGGCTTCTCGTCGATGGGTGAGTACAGGCACTCGCCGTCGAAGGCGAAGCAGAAGGGGACGTTGAGCGGCTGGCCGCGCTCGTCCACCGTGGCCAGGTGGCCAACGCGGGCTTGGCGAATGAACGCGGCTTCCTTGCGAGTCATGGCGGTGCCCGATTTCTTCATTCCCGCCCCCTTCCGTCATTGATAGTCATTCCCGCGAAAGCGGGAATCCAGGAGGGGTGGGGCGGGGGATGCACGACCGCGACGCCCCTCCACCGCCCCTGGATTCCCGCTTTCGCGGGAATGACTATCAATGACGGAAGGGGGCGGGAATGACGTACCTGGGGTCCGCGCACGTCTTCGTCCCTTTGAAGGCTGCGAAGCCTACAACCTGTAATCCCCGATCAGCGACGGCGCGAACAGATCCTCCACGGTCGGGATCTTTTCCGCCAGCAAACCCTGTTCGCCCATGTAGCGGATGAGGGACTCGATGACGTGGCGGTTGGGCTCGATGCCGTAGGGCCACCAGTCGTCGCCGAAGACGTCGCGGAGGAGGGCGATTTCTGCCTGGAGCCAGGGGAGGGTGCTGGCCATGGTGTTGTTGATGTTCATGCGCGCGAAGGCGTCGTCCTTGGACTGGCAGAAGGCGGTGTAGAGGCTCCGGGCGACCCAGGGGTTGGCCTCGTACACGTCCTTGCGGATCACCACGGTGTGCATGATGGGGAAGAGCTGGGTGCGCCGGTAGTAGTCGATCTCCACGGACTTGAAGTCGGGGAACAGGCGGCGGATGTGCGGCGCGCCGGCGCTGTAGCACGACGGGATGCGCGCGCTGACCAGGGCGTCGAGCTCGCCTTTGTTCAGCATGTCGTTCAGGGTGCGGTCCTGCGGGATGGGCTGCACCTTGATCTCCGGCGGCAGCCGCAGCTCGATGCGCTCCTTCCGTCCGGGCACTTCCTGGCCGCCGGTGAACCACTGGACGTCGCTGGCCTTGATCCCGTGGTCGTCGCTCATGAAACCGCGGATCCATACCGCCGCGGTCATGGCGTACTCCGCCACGCCGATGCGCTTGCCGCTCAGGTCCTCGGGCTTGTCGAGGCCCCGGTCGGTGTTGATGAACACGCAGGAGTGGCGGAAATAGCGCGACGGATAGACCGGGATGGCGATGAACGGGCTCTCGCCGCGGGACGTCATGGTGATGTAGTTGGACAGCGACATCTCCGAGGCGTGGAACTCCTGGTGGTGGCCCATGCGCCAGAAGATTTCCTCGGCCTCCAGCGGCAGGTAGTTGAGCGCGATGCCGTCGGGGCTCAGCGAGCCGTCCTGCAGGGTCTTGGTGCGGTCGTAGTCGCCGCACGCCAGCGTCAGATGCAATTTGGACATAATGGTTTTCCTTGCGCGTTCGTGCGCACGTCGATCCGCCGGAACTCGCCGCCGGTGCGGCCGGAACGTCCCGGCGCGGGTTCCATCGTCAATCCTCCACCTTGTGGATCACCAGGCCGGTGACGAGCTTGGGGAAAAAGTAGGTGGACTTCTGCGGCATCTTCTCGCCCTTGAGCGAGACCGCGATCATTTCGCCGGCGGTGGGCGGGTTCAGGATGAGGGCCGCCTGGCAGCGGCCCGCTTCCGCCTCGGCCAGCGCCTCCTCGGCGTCGTGGGTGTACGCCACGGCGTCGGTGTTGACGGCGTCGCGGGTGGACACCCCGAGCACGTGCTCCATCAGCAGCACGTGCAGGGTGGTCACGTCCAGCCCGCGCAGCTCGGGGCTCATGTCCGGCGCCAGTTGCGCCATCGCCGCTCCGTCCCCGGGCCGCAGCGCCAGGTAGCGCGCATCGTCCTTGAAGGCCGCTCCGAGCACGCGCTCGCCGTCCTTGGGCTGTTCGAGGGTCTCCAGGAACCGCCTCCGCCCGCCGGCATCCCTGGAAAATGCCTCCACCTGGAAGTACCGCCGGAGCTTCTCCTCCAGCTCCGCCGCGCCCACCGGAGGCATCTCGCGCACCAGCCGGTGGGTGGGCAGGATCACCACGCCTTCCTCGTTCAGGTTGGCGAAGTACATCATCACCCGGTTGAATCCCTCGTCGCCGGTGGCGCCGGGCCGTTCCGCCAGGCGCCGGCGCCGGTAGTTGCCGGCGGCCTCGTAGCGGTGGTGTCCGTCCGCGATGAAGACCGCCTGCTCCCGCAGCGCCTCCCGCACCATGCCGATGAGCCCCGGGTCGGTGACCGCCCACAGCCGGGAGGTGCCGAACTCGCCCAGCTCCGCCTCGACCTTGGGCTTGTGCGAGCGCACGTGCTCGCGCAGCGCGTCGGTGAGGGTGGGCTTCTCGTCGTTGTAGAGCGCCAGGATGGAGCTGAACTGGGCGTCGCACGCCAGCATCAGCTTCAGGCGGTCCTCCCTGGGCTCGGCCAGGGTGGCCTCGTGCCCGTGGATGGCGCCGTCGCCGAAGTCCTCGATGGCGGCCAGCGCGATGAAGCCGCGCCGCTCCCGCGTCACGCCGTCCGCCAGCCGGTACTCCTGGCTCAGGTAGTAGATGGCCGGGGCATCCTCCGGCACCAGCGTGCCCTCGTCCTGCCACTCCCGGAAGCGCTCCGGCACCGTGGAGTAGGGATCCGCGTCGCGGCTGAAGTCGATGCGCACCACGTTGCGCGGCGAACGCGCGTAGAGCTCCGCCTGGTGCTCGGGAGAGATGACGTCGTAGGGCGGCGCCATCACGCTGGACAAATCGCCGGCCTTGCCGGGGTTGTAGGTGAGCCCTCGGAAGGGAAAAATCTTGGCCATTGCGCGTTCCCGCCTACGCCTTCAGGCTTTCCTGAAGCTTGGCGTCCCTGGCCTCCACGCCGGCGGCCAGCTCCTCCTTGAAGCGGGCCAGCTTGGCTGACAGCTCCGGGTCCTTCCGCGCGATGATCTGGGCCGCGAAGATACCCGCGTTGGCGGCGCCGCCCTTGCCGATGGCCATGGTCGCCACCGGCACGCCCGCGGGCATCTGCACCGTCGCCAGCAGCGCGTCCATGCCGTCCAGCGCCGACGCGCTCAGCGGCACGCCGATGACCGGCAGCGTGGTGACCGCCGCCACCACCCCCGCCAGGTGCGCCGCCGCGCCCGCGCCCACGATGAACGCCTCGATGCCCCGGTCCGCCGCGCCCTTGGCGTAGGCGTGGGTCCGTTCCGGCGAGCGGTGCGCCGAGGATATGTGCATCTCGTAGGGGATGCCGAAGGACTCCAGCCGCGTCGCGGCCTCCTTCATGACCTCCACGTCGGAATCGCTGCCCATCAGTATCGCGACCTTCGGATTCTGATCCGTCACTGTCCGTCTCCTTCTTCGGTTTTGTCGTTATACAGGTTCCGTCCGTTACGTTCCGGTTTTCGCTTCTCTAATGCGCCCTGCGCGGGCCGAGGGCCCCTTCACTTCGACCTCTTCCCCGGGCGGAGAGCGTCGCCTCAGCCGCGCTCCATCGCGCGCCGGGCGATGTCCCGGCGGCAGTGCATGCCTTCCCAGGAGATTCTGTCCACACCTTCATAAGCCTCCCTTGTGGCCGAGGCAATGGTGTCTCCCAACGCGGTCACGCCCAGCACGCGGCCGCCGGCCGTGTGCCAGCCGGTTTCCCGGCGGGTGGTGCCGGCGTGGAAGGCGTATCCCCGTTCCCAGGCGTCGAGCGCGTCCAGCCCCGCTATCCCCATACCCGTTCGATACTCGCCCGGATAGCCGCCGGACGCCAGCACGATGCACACCGCCGCCTGATCGGACCATTCCGCGACCGCTTCCCGCAAGCGGCCCTCGGCGGTGGCCATGAGCAGCGACGCGAGGTCGGATTTCAGGCGCATCATGATGGGCTGGCATTCCGGGTCGCCGAAGCGGCAGTTGAACTCCAGCACCTTGGGACCGTCCTCGGTGATCATGAGGCCGGCGTAAAGGACCCCGCGATACACCAGGCCGCGGCGCTTGAGTCCGGCCGCCAGCGGCTTGAGCACCCGCTCCACCACGGCGTCGTGCACCGCCGCGTCCACCACCGGGGCCGGCGAGTACGCCCCCATGCCGCCGGTGTTGGGTCCCTCGTCGCCGTCGAAGACGCGCTTGTGGTCCTGGGCCGACGCCAGCGGCAGGAAGTCGTCGCCGTCCATCAGGGCCATGAACGAGGCTTCCTCGCCGACGAGCAACTCCTCGACGACCACCCGCTCGCCGGCCGCGCCGAAGACCTTGCGCCCCATGACGGCGTCCAGGGCCGCTTCCGCTTCGGCCCTGCCGGAGCACAGGATCACACCCTTGCCCGCGGCCAGGCCGTCGGCCTTGACCACGCAGGGTCGGTCGTGGGCGACGTACTTCCGGGCTTGTTCAACGTCGGAGAACACCGCGCACGCCGCCGTGGGGATGCCGCTCTCCAGCATCAGCTCCTTGGCGAAGGCCTTGCTGCCCTCGAGCCGCGCCGCCTCCCGGCTGGGTCCGAACACCTTGAGGCCCCGGCTTTCGAACAGGTCGGCGATGCCCGCCACCAGCGGCTGCTCCGGTCCCACCACCGTGAGATCGATCGCCTCCCGCGCGGCGAAGTCCGCCAGCTTCTCGATCTCGCCCGCGCCGATGTCCACCCGCTCCGCCTGCCGGTCCATGCCGTCGTTGCCGGGCGCGCAGTAAAGCCGCTCCACTTGCGGGCTCTGTCGCAGCTTCCACACCAGCGCGTGTTCACGCCCGCCACTGCCGATGACGAGGATTCTCATGGCTTCCGCCGTGCCGACCTGCTCACAACGCGCCTGCGTAACGGAACGTCATTCCCGCGGAACAGGTAATTCAGGGGAAAGCCGGGGTATACGCCCGTTTGCCCCTCCCCGTCCCTGGATTCCCGCTTTCCAGGCTGCGTCAAGACTGATGAGGCAGAGCCCCCCCGGAACGTCATTCCCGCGGAAGCGGGAATCCAGGGGTGGTGGTGGGGCACTGCAGCGGCGTTTCTCCGCCTCGCCGCCCCTGGATTCCTGCTTCCGCGGGAATGACGTTCCGGGGGGGTGGCGCCAGTTCTTGTCCGGGCGACGGTTTGCCGCAGCCGCTGTCGCGGGAATGACGATTCGGGGCGTTGGTGCCGATTCTTGTGCAAGCGGGGTTTTACCACAGCCGGTTTCGCCGGAAAGACGGAGCAGGGAGGCCGGAGTGAGCGGTCTAGTGCCGGAAGTGCCGGATGCCCGTGAACACCATGGCCAGGCCGTGCTCGTTGGCGGCGGCGATGACTTCTTCGTCGCGGATGGAGCCGCCCGGCTGGATGACGGCCTTGGCGCCCGCCTCGGCGGCGGCGTCGACGCCGTCGCGGAAGGGGTAGAAGGCGTCGGAGGCTACCACGGAGCCCGCCAGGTCGAGGCCGTGGGTCTTGGCGCGGGTGACGGCGAGTTGGGCGGAATCCACCCGGCTCATCTGGCCGGCGCCTACGCCCAGCAACTGGCCGCTGGAGGTGAAGACGATGGCGTTGGACTTGACGTGGTGGCACACGCGCCAGGCGAAGCCCAAGGCCTTGAACTCGTCGTCGGTGGGCTGCCGCTCGGTCACCACCTTGCATTCGCGCACGTCGATGGGCTTGTGGTCCCAGTCCTGCACCAGCACGCCGCCGTGGACCCGGCGCAGGTCGTGGGCCGTGTCCACGGCCGGGGTCATGTCGATCTCCAGCAGGCGGATGTTGAGCAGCCGCTTGGCCGAGGACAGGATCTCCCGGGCCTCGGGCGTGAACGAGGGCGCGATGACGATCTCCAGGAAGATCTGTTTCAGCTCCTCCGCGGTCTCCGCGTCCACCGGGCGGTTGAGCGCGATGACGCCGCCGAAGATGGACACGGGGTCGCCGGCCTTGGCCTTGCGGAAGGCGTCCGCCAGCGAGACGTCCGAGGTGGCGAGGCCGCACGGGTTGGTGTGCTTGATGGCCACGGCGGTGGTCTCGGTGAAGTCCAGCACGGTGCTCAGCGCGGCGTCCGCGTCCAGGATGTTGTTGAACGAGAGCTGCTTGCCCTGGATCTGCGTCGCCCGCGCCACCGACGGGACGGCGTCGTCGCCGTGGCCGTAGAAGGCCGCGCTCTGGTGCGGGTTCTCCCCGTAGCGCAGCTCCTGCAGCCGGGTGAGCTGGAGGTTGAGCTTTTCACCCCACGGACCGGCCTGCCGGTCCCCGTCGAGACGGCTCAGGTAGTTGGAGATGGCGCCGTCGTAGCGCGCCGTGTGGTGGAAGGCCCGGCACGCCAGCCGGAAGCGTGTGTCCGCTGAAAGCTCGCCGTCGCCCGCCGCCAGTTCCTCCACCACCGCCGCGTAGTCCGACGGCTCCACCACCACGGCCACGTGCGGATGGTTCTTGGCCGCGGAACGGATCATGGCGGGGCCGCCGATGTCGATCTGCTCGATGATCTCGTCGAACGGTGCCTGCCGGGCCACCGTGGCCTCGAACGGGTACAGGTTCACCACCACCATGTCGATGGCGTCGATGCCCAATTCCTCCATCTGCGCGCGGTGCTCGGGCTTGTCCCGCAACGCGAGGATGCCGCCGTGGATCTTCGGATGGAGGGTCTTGACCCGGCCGTCCATGATCTCCGGGAACCCGGTGACGTCCGCCACCTCGGTGACGTCGACGCCCTGCTGCCGCAGCAGCGAGGCGGTCCCTCCGGTGGACAGGATCTCGATGCCCAACCCGGCCAGCCTGCCGGCGAAATCCACGATGCCATCCTTGTCGGATACGCTGATCAGTGCTCTCTGGATCTTGCCCACGGGTGCCTTGTTCCTTCCTGTTTTGGATGTTCCGGATAACGCGAGGCCCTCACGGCGTCAGCGCGTTGAGCCGTTCGAGGACCTCTTCCTGCCGTATCATGTCGAAGTGGGTGGAGCCGATATACATGTACCTGATTATGCCCGATTTATGTACTGGCGCGGGATTCTCGGGCTGATGGACGTGAGGATCTCGTAGGAGATGGTGTCCGCCCAGCCGGCCATCTCTTCGGCGGAGATGGCCTCGCCTCCCTGTCTTCCCAGCAACACCACCTCGTCCCCCGTCTCCACGCCGGCGATGTCGGTCACGTCCACCATCGTCAGGTCCATGGTGACGCGGCCCACGACGGGGGCGCGCCGGCCCCGGATCAGCACTGCGGCCTTGTTGGACAGAGAGCGTTTGTAGCCGTCCGCGTAGCCCACGGGCAGCGTCGCGATGACGCTCTTGCGGCGAGTGACGAAGGTGCCGCCGTAGCTCACGGGGGAGTGTTTCGGCAGCGTCTTGAGCTGCAGCACCCCGGTCTTCCACGTAAGCGCCGGGGCCAGCGGCACGCGCTCGGCCAGGGGAGGGTGCGAGTAGATGCCGTAGAGCATGCCGCCGGGGCGGACCATCTCGAAACGGGCTTCGGGCAGCCCCATGAGGGCGGCGCTGTTGGCCATGTGCGCCAGCGCGGGGCGGTGCCCCGCCGCGCGCATGCGCTCCAACGCTTGCCGGAAGGCACAGAGTTGCCCGCGGCACGACGGCGACGCCGGTTCCTCGGCCGAGGCGAAGTGGGACATGACGCCCTTGAGCTGGACCGCCTGGAGCTTGTCCAGCTCCGGCAGCCATTCCTCGATCGCCTCGGACAGGAGTCCCAGCCGCCCCATGCCCGTGTCCAGCTTGAGGTGGCAGGGGATCTCGATGCCGTGTTTGGCGCCGTGGGCGTCGAGGTGCCGGAGGAGGTCGGGATTCGGCACCACCGGGGTCAGGGAGTGCCGCGCCAGCCGCGCGGCATCTTCGGGATAGACGCTTCCCAGGACGACGATGGCGGCATCGATGCCGGCCTCACGCAGCCGCGCGCCTTCCGCCACGTCGGCGACCCCGAGGTGGCTCACGCCTTCCTCGCGCAGGACCCGCGCGGTTTCGAGGTCGCCGTGGCCGTAGGCGTCCGCCTTCACGACGGCAAGTATCGCAACGCCGGGACCTGCCAGACGGCGCGCCGTGCCGAGGTTCGCGCGCAAGGCCGCCAGATCCACCACACAACAGGTACCCGCGGCTTTGTCGATGGAGGACACTCGTGCGTGTCAGGAAACCTTGGCGCCGGGCTTGATGGGCTGTTCCGGCGTCAGGATGACGAGTTGGTCGTCGGCGGATGCGGCCAGGATCATGCCCTGGCTCTCGATGCCCCTCAGCTTCGCGGGCTTGAGATTCGCCACCACCACGAGTTGCCGCCCCGTGAGGTCCTCCGCGCTGTAGTGGCCGCGGATGCCGGCCACGAGTTGGCGCTCCTCCGAGCCCAGGTCCACCTTGAGCACCATGAGCCGGTCGGCGTTGGGATGGGGTTCGGCGCTGGTGACCGTGCCGATGCGCAGATCCAGGTTGCGGAAGTCGTCGATGGTGATGGTGCTGTCCATAGGGGTGGTCCGAGGATAACAAACCCCGGCCTTCCCAACCAGAGGTTGCGGAGGCGCGAGTCGTCGGAGAGTTGCCGGGCCGGGCGCGGCGTGTGGCCGGAATCGTTACCGGTCGTCGTCCCAGCCGCCCCACCAGCGCCGCCTCGTGGCGTTGGGGTTGGGGTGCGGCAGGACGAACAGCTCTGTGCTCTTGGGCAGCATCTTGCGCGTGAGCACGAGCCGGGAATCGGCTTGCGGGCGCACCGGGTAGCGGCCGTCGAGGTGGGACGCGAAGTATTCGGCCTGGTGCGGGTTGTCGTAGTGCATCGGCAGCACGATGGGCGGCTTGACCTGCTCGATGACCTTCACGAGGTCGCCGAAGCCCAGGTTGTTGCGCGCGTCGATGGGGACCATCATGACGTCCACCCGGCGCAGGAGCTTCACCTGCTTCTCGGTGAGCAGGTGGCCGATGTTGCCCAGGTGGGCGAGGCACAGACTGCCCATCTCGAAGACGAAGATCGAGTTGGCGATGCGGCTGAAGTCGTAGCTGCGGGCGCTGGGGAGGTTCACCACGACGATGTCCTTGACCTTACGGCGCACCGGCTGCCAGCGCTGGTCCAGCGTGATGCCGCGCAGTACCAGCGGCTCCCCGCGCACGGCTTCGACGTTGTTGTGAGTGTAATGGTCGTTGCTCACGGTCACCGCGTCGGCGGTGATTCCCGGGGTCACGTCGAAGTTGGGATCGGCCACCACCCGGGTGCCGGTGCCCGAACGGATGGCGAAGCTCGAGTGGCCGAACCAGCGGACGCTGTACTGGCCGAGGCCGATGTCCGCGTCGCCCGGGACGGTGGCGCCGGCAAGCATGCCGACGGAACGGGCTAGGTGGGGTCCCTCACCGAGGGTCTTGACCACGTTGGGATTACAGATGGCGACCGCGGCCTGTGCGCTCAACATTACCGCCAGACCGAGCACGATACCGGTGAGTCCGCGTCTTGACATGGCTCCCTCCCGAGTGGCCCGCGGCGAACTTCCCGCGGACGTCAAGAGCACATCTCGCACGTACCGTAGAGAGAAAGCTGGTGCGATTTCACCGTGAAGCCCGTGTCCGGCGCAAGCACCGGCTCCGCTTCGTCCCTGCGGTCAAGGGTGACATCATAGACCTTTCCACAGCTTTCGCAAATGAAATGAGGGTGCTTGCCGAGGATGGGATCGAAGTGCTGGGTCCGGTCGATGTTGAGGATCTGCAGCTTGCCGTCGGCGGCCAGTTTCTGGAGGTTGCGGTAGACGGTGCCGAGGCTGATGTGGGGCATGTCCTTTCGGACGCGTTCGTAGATCTGGTCCGCGGTGGGATGGGACGTCTGGTCCTTCACGGCGTCCCAGACCACTTCTAGCTGTCGCGTATGTCTCGTGGACATGAACGATCCCGCGACCCGCGGGCTGCGCCGCCACGCAATCCGCCGGTCCTTTTCGATACTAACCCAGGTCTTGGAGCAACTCCGCCTTGGTAGTCTCGCTCAGCACGGCCTCGGCGTGGTAGTTCTCGTGGTCCACCACGATCCGGGCATCCGCCTCGCGCAGCGCTTCCACGTCATCGGGGGTGAGGTCGAAGGTGACGTACTGCACCGCGCTGATCTTGTCTTCCTTGCTGTGCCCTTCCTCGAAGCTGGCGCGCACCGAACGGTCGGCGCCCATGCACAGGAAGACGCGCTCGTCGATGCCGAGGAACTTGAGCAGTTCCCCGCGCAGGTTGGTCTGGTTCTCGATCTCGAGGAAGAGCGTCGCGCGCAACTCTCCGGCCCCCGGAACGAGCTCGTTGTAGACGTCGATCTCCTCGCGGATCTTGTCCAGGTCGCGGATGCTCTCGGCCCGGAGCATCTCCTGGATCTGGAAGATCACCGTGGTGCGGTTCTCGAACACCAGCGAGACCTTGTCGCCCACGGCCACCCGCCGGTGCTTCTTGAGGTCGATGATCTCGCGCCGGAAGGCGTCGCGCTTCTGCTCGTAGGCGCCGGCGCCGACGATGTCGTTGAGGGTGACCTTTTCCATGTTCGTGTCGGTAATGTTGTGCCAGCAGAGGGAGCTTCCCGCCCCGTCCCGGAGAGCCGCGGCTCGGGGCGGGAAGTTCCGGTTTAGCGGATCAAACGCGGATCAACCGGCGTCCGCGGGGTCCTTGCCGGCGACGGCCTGCAGGCCCTTGTTGAAACGGCCGGCGTGGGACTTCTCGGCCTTGGCCAGGGTCTCGAACCACTCGGCCAGTTCCTCAAGGCCCTCGTCGCGCGCGGTCTTGGCGAAGCCGGGGTACATCTCCGTGTATTCGAAGGTCTCACCCTCCACCGCGGACTTCAGGTTGTTCTCGGTGGTGCCGATGGGAACGCCGGTGCAGGGGTCGCCGACTTCCTTCAGGAAGTCCAGGTGACCGAAGGCATGGCCCGTCTCCGCCTCGGAGGTGTCGCGGAACAGTCCGCCCATGTCGGGATAACCCTCGATGTCGGCCTGGCGCGCGAAATAGAGATAGCGACGGTTCGCCTGCGACTCGCCCGCGAAGGCGTTCTTCAGGTTCTCGTGGCTCTTGGTGCCGTTGATGCTTGCCATAGGTTCCTCCTTATTAATAATAGTTCCGATTAGTAGCCAATAGCGGCTTACGAGTCAAGCGCACGCGTCAGGTAGTCGATGACCTCGTCCGCGATCTCGTCGACGTTCTTCTCGGCGGTCTTCAGCACGATCTCGGGGTTCTCCGGCGGCTCGTAGGCACTGTCGACGCCGGTGAAGTTCCTGATCTGGCCCGCGCGGGCCTTGCGGTAGAGCCCCTTGGGGTCGCGTTGCTCGCACACCTCGATGGGGCAGTCGACGAAGATCTCGATGAACTCGCCCTCCTCCATCATCTCCCGCGCCATCCTGCGCTCGTCACGGAAGGGCGAGATCACCGAGACCAGGACCATCAGCCCCGCGTCGACGAAGAGCCTGGCGACCTCGGCGATGCGGCGCACGTTCTCCACCCGGTCCGCGGCGGTGAAGCCCAGGTCCTTGGTCAAGCCGTGCCGCAGGTTGTCGCCGTCCAGGGTGTAGCTGTGCCGTCCCATGGCGTGCAGGCGCCGCTCCACGGCGTTGGCCGTCGCCGACTTGCCCGCGCCCGACAACCCGGTGAGCCATAGCACGCACGCCTTCTGGTTCTTCTGGGCAGCGCGCGCCGGTTTGTCGATGGCGAGCTGGTGCGGGGTCAGGTTGGAGCCGCGCCACAGGCCGAAGTCGATCATGCCGGCGCCCACGGTGTCGTGGCTGTAGCGGTCGATGAGGATGAAGCCGCCGGTCTCGCGGCACTCCTTGTAGGGATCGAAGGCGATCCGCCGGTCGAGGCCGAGGTTGCAGTAGGCGATGTCGTTGAGGTCCAGGGTCCTGGCGGCCGTATGCTCGAGGCTGTGGACGTTCAGCCTGTGCTTGATGGCGGTGATCTGGGCCCCCACCACGCGCGTACCGATCTTCAGCAGGTAGGGGCGCTCGGGCAGCATCGGGTTCTCGTGCATCCACACGATGTGGCACGCGAACTGATCGTTGAGGCTCGGCGCTTCGGCGGCCGCGGCGAGGATGTCGCCGCGGCTCACGTCGACTTCGTCGGCGAGGGTGAGGGTCACGGCCTGGCCGGCTCCGGCGCTCTCGAGGTCGCCGTCCGGGCCCACGATGCGTTGGACCGTGGAGGATTTGTTCGAGGGGCATGCCAGCACGGCATCGCCCGGGCGCACGAGCCCGGAGGCGATGGTGCCCGCGAACCCGCGGAACTCCGTGTCGGGACGGTTCACCCACTGCACCGGCATGCGGAAGGGGGCACCCACGCGCACCGCGGAAACGTCGGCCTCCTCCAGCGCCTGGAGCAGCGTCGGGCCGTCGTACCAGTCCATGGCGGCCGACGGCTCGGTGACGTTGTCGCCCGTGAGGGCCGACACCGGAATGCAGAGGAGATCAGCGACGTCGAGCCGCCGGGCGAAGTCGCCGTAGGCCGAGACGATGCCGTCGTATACTTCCCGGGACCAGTCCACGAGGTCCATCTTGTTGATGGCCACGATGACGTGCCGGATTCCCAGGAGCGCGACGATGGTGGTGTGCCGGCAGGTCTGGGGCAGAACCCCCTTGCGGGCGTCGATGAGCACCACCGCCAGGTCGGCGTTGGAGGCACCGGTGGCCATGTTGGGCGTGTACTGCTCGTGCCCCGGAGTGTCGGCCACGATGAACGCGCGCCGGCCGGTGGAGAACATGCGGTAGGCGACGTCGATGGTGATGCCCTGTTCGCGTTCCGCCTGAAGGCCGTCCACCAGCAGCGCGAGATCGAGGTCGTCTCCCTGGGTGCCGTGGCGCTTGCTGTCGGCCTCCAGCCGCGCAAGCTGGTCCTGGAAGACCAGCCGGGATTCGTAGAGCAACCGCCCGATCAACGTCGACTTGCCGTCGTCGACGCTGCCGCAGGTGATGAAGCGCAGGGTGTCCCGGTCGTCGGACATCAGAAGTAACCCTCTTGCTTCTTGCGCTCCATGGAGCCTTCGCCGTCGTGGTCGATGACGCGTCCCTGGCGCTCGGAATATGTGGCGGAGAGCAACTCCCGGATAATCGCCGGCACGGTGTCGGCACCGGATTCGACGGCGCCCGACAGTGGGTAGCACCCGAGCGTGCGGAAACGCACCCGTTTCACTTCCGGCTCCTCGCCGGGCTCGAGCTTCATGCGCTCGTCCGCCACCATGATCAGCGTACCCGAGCGCCGCACCACGGGGCGCGGGGCCGCGAAATAGAGCGGCACCACCGGGATGTCCTCCCGCTCGATGTAGTGCCACACGTCCAGCTCGGTCCAGTTGGAGAGCGGGAACACGCGCATGGACTCGCCGTCACGGACATGGGTGTTGTAGAGGCGCCAGAGCTCGGGACGCTGGTTCTTGGGATCCCAGCGGTGGGACCGGGAGCGCAGCGAGAAGACCCGCTCCTTGGCACGGGACATCTCCTCGTTCCGGCGCGCGCCGGCCAGCGCCGCGTCGAAGCCGTGCCTGTCGAGCGCCTGTTTGAGCGCCTGGGTCTTCATCACGTCGGTGTGGAGCGCCGACCCGCTGGTGAAAGGGTTGATGCCCCGTGCGAGCCCTTCCTGGTTGATGTGGACAATGAGTTCCATCCCGGTTTCGCGCGCCGTGCGTTCGCGGAACGCGTACATCTCCGGGAACTTCCAGGTGGTGTCGACGTGCAGCAGGGGGAAGGGCGGCGGCGCCGGATGGAAGGCTTTCCGAGCCAGCCGCACCAGCACCGAGCTGTCCTTGCCGATGGAGTAGAGCATGACCGGCCTGGAGAAACCGGCGGCCACCTCGCGCATGATGTGAATGGATTCGGCCTCGAGCGCGTCCAGATGGTCGAGACCCCGAGGATCGCTCATGGGCCTTGTTTTTACCCGGAACGACCTGTCAAAGTCGAACGAGCCCGGTCCTTGCTCTTACGGGGACGGGCCGGGACGGATCCGGCATGAAAGATGACGCTGAAGCCGCCGGTGGTCGAATGAACGCGCGGGGACCGGCCGCGGCAGCCGTGGCCTTCGACGGCCGCCGCGGAGAGTTGGCGGCGCTGCTGCTCCGGAACCTGCTGCTGACTCTGGCTACCCTCGGAATCTACCGGTTCTGGGCGAAGACGCGCGTGCGCGGGTTCGTGTGGCGGCACGTCAAGCTCCTTGGCGAGCCCCTGGAATACCTGGGCAGCGGCACCGAGTTGCTCGTCGGGTTTCTTGTCGTCCTGGTGATCCTCGCCCCGCTCACGAGCGCCTATTCGTTGCTTCCCCTCCTCCTCCCGGAGGGGATCCCCTACCAGGGGCTGGCCTTGCAGGTGCTGTACTATACCCTGCTCGGATTCCTCGTTCAGGTGGCGGTCTATCGCGTGCGGCGCTACCGGCTGACGCGCACGGCGTGGCGCGGCGTGCGCTTCGGACTGGACGGTTCTTCGTTGGTCTACGCGTCCATCTGGTTCCTGTACGGTGCGGTGACGCTGGCGACCCTGGGTTTGGCCTACCCGTGGCTGCGTGTGGCCACGACGCGCTACTTCGCACGTCACGCACGGTTCGGTTCCACCGCATTTTCCTTCGACGCCGGCGCGGGGCGTCTGTTCCCTTTGTGGCTGGTGGTGATCACGCCGGCGCTGGTCGCGGGCATCCTGTTCGTGACGTTGAATCGGGAGGCCTTCGAGTTGGTGGGTGCCGCCTGGAGCGACTACCTCGGGAAGCTCGACAGGGAGGCTCTCGGGGAGGTCTGGCGGTCACTGGCCCAGGTCGACTACCGGGCGGGTTGGCTGCTTGCGCTCAGCCTGGTCCTGCTGACCTGGTATCGGGTGAACCAGTTCCGTTACCTGTTGAGCGCGGTGCGCGTGGGCGAGGTCCGGCTGGATTCCAGGTTGACCACGCGGACCGTGTACGTTCTCCAGGCCGTGTTCTACGTCTGTATCGTCGGCGCCCTCGTGCTCTTGTGGGTTATGGGGGTGGGCACGGCGACGATGGTCGTCAGGCGGACGGGTTGGACGGATGCGACCTCGATCCTGATCATCTTCGGCGGCCTGACCGGCCTCGTCTATTTTCTCTACGGGTTTGCCAGGAAGCTGTTCCTGGAGGTCCCCTTGCTCAAGCTCGCGTGCACGACGCTGCTGCTGGAGCGGCCCGAAGCCCTGGAGCGGACGGCGCAATCCACGGCGGCCCTGCCGGGTCATGGGGAAGGGCTCGCCGACGCCCTGGACGTGGGCGGTTTTTGAGATCCCATGCGCTACCTGGCCACCTACTACGATGGCTTGACGGCCCAGGCCCGGCCCGTGGCCATCGCGGTGACGGATACGGGAGTTGTCATTTCCGCGCTGCACGGAGCCGTGCTGGCGCATTGGCCCGCCGAAGGCGTCCTCCTCGCGGAGCGGCCGCGTGGCGGCGAGCCGATAAGGCTCGGTCTGGAAGGCACCACCGAGCGGCTGGTCGTCGATGACCCGGGCGTGTTGGAGACGCTTCGGCCGGTGTCGCCCCGACTCTATCAGCGGGTGCGGACGTCCTGGCGCGGCCTCGCCAGGATCGTGGGGTGGGCGGGCGCGGCCGCGGGCTCCATGGCCGTCATCCTTCTTTTCGTCGTGCCCGCCCTGTCGGAACAACTGGCCGCGGTGACCCCGGACACGGTCAGGGAACGCATCGGCGGCGCGACGTTGGCGCAGCTTGTGCGTCTTGTGAAGATTGACCGAAGCGGGTCCGCGGGGACGCAACGGCCCTACTGCAGCGACAGGCCGGGGCGGGCCGCCCTCGAGGCGCTGACGGCCCGCCTCACGGCGGACATGACCGCGCCGCCGGCGCTAAGGCCGGTGGTGTTGAATACGAAGCTGGTCAACGCCTTCGCGCTGCCGGGCAACTTCATCGTGTTGACCAAAGGGTTGATCGAAAGCGCCGTGGATGCGGAGGAAGTGGCGGGCGTGGTCGCTCACGAGATCGGCCACATTGCGCACGACCACGGTATCCAGCGGCTGTACCGCTCCGCCGCGTTCGGGGTGCTGACGAGCTTGATGATCGGCGACGTGGCCGGAGGCCTTCTGGTGGCGGGGTTGGGCGAGTTGATGCTCGACAGCGGTTACTCGCGGGAGGCCGAGCGCGAAGCCGACCGCTATGCGCTGGAACGTCTGGGCGCCGCGGGAATCGACTCCAGGGGGTTCGAAGCGTTCTTTGTGCGGTTGCAGGCGCAAGAGGAAGAGCGGCGGGGGAAGGGCGGAAGCGCGCTTCCCGGGATCCTCTCGACGCACCCGCCCCACGCCGAGCGAATCCAGGCCGTGCGCCGCGCGGCGCGGTCCGAGGGCAAGGTCTTCGAAGACTCGCGCCAGTGGCCGAGTCTCCTTCTTATCTGTCGAACCACGGACTCGGGTTCCTCGACGATCTTGCACGGCCGGTAGAAACGGCCGGAAGGGTCTGGTGTTCAGCCCAGCGGGTTGAAGAACGCCTTGGTGCCGCGCGCCTCCACCGCGTGGCCGATGCGTTCGAGGGCGTGGACGTAGGCGGCGGTGCGCATGCTCACGGCCTTGTCCCGGGCCACCTCCCAGATGCCGCGGGTCTCGGGGTCCATGATGGCCCTGAGCTTCGTGTGCACTTCCTCCACCGGCCAGTAGTAGCCGGCCTTGTTCTGCACCCACTCGAAGTAGGAGACCGTCACCCCGCCCGAGTTGGCCAGGATGTCCGGGACCACGATGATGCCCTTCTGGTCGAGGATGGCGTCGCCCGCCGGCGTTACCGGGCCGTTGGCCAGCTCCAGGATCACCGGCGCCTGGATGGCGGCGGCGTTGTCCTCGGTGATCTGGTTCTCCACCGCCGCCGGGATCAGCACGTCGCACTCCGCTTCCAGGAGCGCGGCGTTGTCGAGCTCGCGCGCGCGGCCGCGGGTGGGCGCGCCGGCCAGGCTGCGGGTGCGATCCTTGTGCTCCATGACCGCGTAGGGGTCCATGCCGTCGGGGTCGTAGATGGCGGCGCCCGAGTCGGACAGCCCGACGATCCGGTAGCCGTCGTCGTGGAGCAGGCGCGCGCAGTGGAACGACGCGTTGCCGAACCCCTGGAGGACGATGCGCGTTTTCTCCGGGCTGATGCCCAACTCGTCTCTCAGTTCGCGCAGCACGTAGAAGCCGCCCCGTCCGGTGGCGTCGTCGCGTCCCAGCGAGCCGCCAAGCGCCACCGGCTTGCCGGTGATGATGGCCGGGCTGGGATGGCCGGTGATGTTGCCGTACTCGTCCGCCATCCACGCCATGACGATGCCGTTGGTGTACATGTCCGGCGCGGGGATGTCGCGTTCGGGGCCGATGAAGCGCGCGAAGGCCTGCACGTAGGCGCGGCTCAGCCGCTCCAGCTCCGCCCGGGACAGAGTCTTGACGTCCACCGACACACCGCCCTTGGCGCCGCCGAAGGGCAGGTTCACCACCGCGCACTTGAAGGTCATCCAGAACGCGAGCGTCATCACCTCGTCGACGTTCACCGCGGGATGGAAGCGGATGCCGCCCTTGGTGGGACCGCGGGTGTCGTCGTAGCGGCAGCGCCACGCCTTGAAACCCTTGCGCGAGCCGTCGTCCATGCGCACCAGCAGGGTGGCGGCCAGCGTTTCCTTGGGATAGCGGAGCTGCTCGATGATCTCGCGCTCGATGTCGACGTGGCGGGCGGCGTTTTCCAGGCGCTGCCGCGCGGTGGTGAAGAGGTCGGTGGCCATGTGCGCTTGCTCCTTTCAAACCCGGTCGTTGATGAATCGTCCCTGATACCAGTAAAGCAGAAAACCCGGCCCAACAAGAATTTTCCGTGGCGGCGGCTCTTGAAAAGGAGAACGCCTAATGCCTATTGTGCGCGTTTTGTGTGTGGTATTCTTCCCTTTTGGAGTATACTTGTATCGACAGGAGAGTCTTAGAGAAGAGACACGAATACTTTGGGAGGTAGTCATGAGCAAAGAAGTGTCAGAGACCGGCAACGACCCTGGGCGCACCCCGGGCATGATGTCTCTCCAAACCGACGAAGAAGGCCTGGACAACGCGGCGCCGATCTTTCCGTCCGAGCGCTACAAGGCACTGTCGGCCAAGCATCTGCCGGAAATCCCGCAACTGGAGAAGCTGCCCGCCGACGACCGGTTCGCCATGCAGGTGGTGGCCAGCGTGCTGCCTTTCCGCTCCAACCGGTACGTGATCGACAACCTCATCGACTGGGACCGGGTGCCCGACGACCCCGTCTATCAGATGACCTTCCCGCAGCAGGACATGCTCGAGGCGGTGGACTTCTCGCGCATGGCCGACCTCATGCGGCGCGACGCTTCCGCCAAGGAGATCAAGGAAGGCGCCCACGAGATCCGCGAGAAGCTCAATCCGCACCCCGCCGGGCAGCGCGAGCTGAACATCCCGCAGGTCGGGCACGAGACGATTAACGGTCTCCAGCACAAGTACCGCGAGACCGTGCTGTTCTTCCCCAGCCAAGGGCAGACCTGCCATGCCTACTGCACCTTCTGCTTCCGCTGGGCCCAGTTCGTGGGTGACAACACCCTGAAGATCGTCGCCAAGGAGGCGGACGGCCTGCACGACTACCTGGCCGCGCATCCCGACGTGACCGATCTGCTGGTGACGGGCGGCGATCCCATGATCATGAAGACCGCGGTGTTCGCCCAGTACCTGGAGCCGTTCGTGGAAGACCCGCGGCTCGCCCACATCCAGGACATCCGCATCGGCACCAAGTCACTGACCTTCTGGCCCGCCCGCTTCGTCGGCGACGACGACGCCGACGACATGCTGCGCCTGCTGGAGAAGATCGTGAAGGCCGGCAAGCACGTGGCCATCATGGCTCACTTCAACCACTGGCAGGAGCTGGAGACCAAAGTGGTGCGGGAGGCCATCCGCCGCCTGCGCGACGCCGGCGCGGTGATCCGCTGCCAGGCGCCGCTGCTCGCTCACATCAACGACTCCTCGGACGTGTGGATCCGCATGTGGGAGGAAGAGGTGCGGCTGGGGATGATCCCCTACTACATGTTCGTGGAGCGCGACACCGGCGCGCGCAACTACTTCGAGGTGCCGCTGGAGCGCTGCTGCGACATCTTCCAGAACGCCTACAAGTTCGTCTCCGGCCTGTCCCGCACCGTGCGCGGCCCGAGCATGAGCGCCACCCCGGGCAAGGTGGAGGTCCAGGACGTGCAGGAGATCGCCGGCGAGAAGGTGTTCATCCTCCGCTTCCTCCAGGGACGCAACCCCGACTGGGTCGGACGCCCCTTCTTCGCCGCCTACGACCCCGAGGCCACCTGGTTCGACCAGTTGCGCCCCGCCTTCGGCCAGGAGAAGTTCTTCTTCACCGACGAATTCAACGCGATGGTGGAGGGGAAGTGGCCGACCACCAAGCACTGAGCTCGAACGCAACGAGACTAGAAGGGGGGCGGTGTGCATGCACCGTCCCCCTTCTTTCGTTCCAACTGGGTCCGTTGCGGCCGTTCAAGCCAGAGAGTCGGCCACCTTGACAATCTCGGCTGTCGTAAAGTCCCAGTCGGCGGCCTGCTTCGAAAGGAATGCCTGCGTTGCCGGATCCACGTTCGTGGCGTCGCCTTCGTTGAAGTAGGAGAGGGCCTTGACCGCTTCGGTTGGAGGAAACCGCGGTCCGTAGAGGGTTCCCGCCGCGCCGAGTCCCTCTTTGAGTGGCACACCGGCTCGCAGAATAGCCGCCAGATCGAGATAATCGCGGGCCGCGACACGTTGCAGCAGTACCTTGAGCTTCGTCCCGAAGAGGTCCAACAGCGAGGCGACTCGCAACACGCCGTCCTCCGTTAGCTCCGGATTCCCCACGCGGCCAGTGTCGATGCCGCCGAAGAAAGAGACTTTCACCGGATTCGTTGCACTGCGGGGTGTCGTAGAAACGGTCAACGTGTCAGGCGCCCTTTGGAGCACGTCAGCCCGTGTCATGAAGGGAAGGCGGAAGAGGAGGTCGAAGTCGACGGCGTCCGACGAGAAGAAGTCGAAGTCGACCGAGGAACGGTGGCGCAATCTCAGCGCCAGAGCGGTGCCGCCGTAGAGGACGAAAGAGTCGGGGATGTCCGCCAACGAGGACCACAGCTTCCGTTGCTCGTCGGGAAGAACGTCGAGAAACGGCTTGAACGTCACCGCGGGATCTCCCGCGGCAGACGCCGCACAGGTAACTCGGGAGGCGGGGTCAAACCAAGGCGGAGATGCCAGAAATGCCAGGAACGAGGATTGAAGATGCCGATGGGCGCGTCGCGCAACGCGTCGCGCAACTCGGAGGTGGAAACGAGCGACAGCAGCCAGCGGATGTCGTCCGCGGTGCCGAGGTTCATCATCTGCGCCAGGAATAGTGGCCGGTCCGCCAGGGTGCGTTCCGGTGGTTGCCACCAGACGTACTTCCTGGCCATGGACGGTGCGCGTTCGGCACCGGTCAAACGGTCGGCGTTGTGCTCGCGGACGTGTGAATTGGTTCCCATCAAGGCCAGAATGTAGGCTTCAAGCACGTTTTGCAAGGAGCATTACAGAGGTCCGCCGGCGGTGACAGTGGGAGCAAGGCGTGTACCCCCGGTACCTTGACACTTACTCCACCGCTGACCCCGTGACCGGCTGCACGCGGCTCAGCACGTTGCCCAGGGGGCCTGTCTCGGCGGGGGCACCGTTCAGGTAGGCGATGAACTGGTGCGACTGCACGGGGACACGCGGGCCGGGGGTGAGTATGCCGACGAGGTTCAGGGGGTCGGTGCAGGACACGATGACCGGCTCCTTGTCGGCCGGGAGGCGGCGCACGGTGCGCATGGACTCGACGGCGTCGGGGAGGGCGTACTGCTCGCCCACGAAGCCGTTGACGAAACGGCCGCCGCGGATCTCGCCGCGGGCCTCCATGCGGCGGTAGGCCTGGAGCAGCAGGCGCCAGGGCGGGCAGCGGGTCTCCCGAGACAGGAGTTCCCGGAAGACGACGCCGTAGCGTTGCAGGAGTTGACGAGCCAGCGTCTCGGTGGCGGCCTCGGCTGCGCCGGGGTCTTCCTTGCGCCACAAGGACCAGCGGCCCACGGGCATGGATTGCGCCGCGGCGCCCTTGCGGTTGCCGCGCCGGTTCTCCTTCCGTTTGAGCTCCGGGGTGAGCAGCATGCGCAGGCCGGCGATGCCGTCTCCGGTGACCTGCCCGCGGGTGACCAGCTCCCACAGGGCGCGCTCGGTGCGGACCGTCAGGTGCCCGGTTCCCCGGGCGATGTCGGCGAGGAAGGAGGCGCCGTGGTTTTCCAGGTACGCGGCCACGTCGTGGGCGGCGGCGGAGAGCCCCTGGAGACCGCGCCAGTCCAGGGCGTCCGGGTCGAGGAAGTGTGGCAGGTCCTCGCGGATGACGAAGGCCAGCGGCGCGGAGCGGGTAGGGGTGGTCCGGCGCGCCTTGCCGTTGGCCGGCCGGAGCGCCAGGGGCGCCGCGTCCCAGAGTTTGGCCACGGAGGGGTCGTCCTCCGGGGCGCCGGTGTCGCGCCGCAGCCGTCCCCAGGTGATCACGCCCGCGAGGCACAGGTGCTCCAGTTCGGCGGCGTCGTAGGCGGCGATGCGCGCCGGCAGGACGTGCTGTTCCCACGCCGGGGCGGGAAGCTCCATGCCCTGGAGCTGGAGGATGACCTGGTGGACACCGTCGCGGCCGTGAAGCTGCGCGCCCGGTTGCACGTGCTGCCAGCGCAGCAGGAAGCGGATGAAGTCCGCCCCCGACACGGGTTGGATCTCGCGCCGCAGCCGGCCCAGGGTGAGGCGGTGGATACGCGACAGGAGCCGGCGCTCACACCATTCCACCGGGGCATCGGCGGCGGTGCCGGGTGAGAAGCGGCCTTGCAGCACCACTCCGGAGACTTCCAGGGCGGTGAGGGCGCGCGCCACCGATTCGACGGGAAGGCCGGTGCGGGCGGCCAGTGCTTCGCCGGTGATGGGGCCGCAGATTTCCATCCACCCCTGCACGGTACGGCGCAGGGCGTCGTCATGGGAGGGTACGCCTTCGGCATTGTTCGGAGCAGCTTGCACCGGCATCCCGCCTGGGCCCTGCGTCGGCATCCCGCCTGGGCCCTGCGTCGGCATCCCGCCTGGGCCCTGCGTCGGCATCTCGCCTGGGCCCTGCGTCGGCATCCCGCCCGGGCCCTGCGGCGGCATCCCGCCCGGGCCCTGCGGCGGCATCCCGCCTGGGCCTCGGGCCTGCGCCGGCCCCCCGACCGTCATTCCCGCGGAAGCGGGAATCCAGGGGTTGGGGAGGGGGTTGTCGGTCCTGGTACCCCGCCCCTCGCCACCTGGATTCCCGCTTCCGCGGGAATGACGTGAGTGGTGTGTCGCTGTGTCGGGACTGCCGGTGTGGGGACTGCCTGTGTCGGGACCGCCTGTGTCGGGACTGCCCGCGTCGGGACTGCCTGTGTCGGGACTGCCTGCGTCGGGGTTGTCCATGACCGGCGCCGCCACGGCCGGGTTCATTCGGAAGTAACCCAGCACGGCCCTGGCCTCGGCCAGGCGCTCAGCGGCCACATAGAATGGGCCGCCGTGAGCCTGTTCGGGCTTGGTGGCTCCGTGGAACGCATCGCCGTTGTCACCCCCGAGTTCGACCACGGTGGCTCGTCGCGCCGCCATCAGTTCCCTCGCGTACCGCTGCCACGGCTCTGCTTCCCGCACCGGCAGCAGGATCACCGTCAGCAGCAGGTCGTGGAGTTCGTCGGGGTCGCGGATGTCCGGCCATGCCTGGGCCTTCACCTCCGCCAAGGCTTCGGGACTCAGGGCGCCGATGCCCTGGGCCAGGTCCGGGTCGGTGCGTCGCAGAGCTACCGCGCGGGCGCGCCGTTCCTCCAGCGGGGCGTCGTCGAGGAACGCGTAGGGGTTGGCGTTGAGGATCTCGTGGGCCATGGGCGAGGGCGCCGGGGTCTCCACGGCCACGGTGGCGATCTCGCCGCGGCCGAGGCGCTCCAGTGTTTCCTTGAAGCCGTCCACGTCCATGGCCTCGCGCAGGCAGTTCTCCATGGTCTCGCGGGTCAGGGGATGGTCCGGCAGGGCCACGGGGCCGGAGCGGTTGTCCTGGCACATGACCTGGTCCGGGAAGACCGCGCCCAGCAGGTCCTCGGCGCGCATGCGCTGGATCTGCATGGGCACCCTCTTGCCGCGGCTGAAGCGCTCCACCGCCAGCGCCCGGCTCGTGTTCCAGCGCCAGCGGTTGGTGAACATGGGCGCCGCCAGGGACGCCTGGGTCAGGTCCCGTTCCACCGTCGCCGGGTTGAGGTAGCTGAAGACCGTGTCCAGCGGGAAGGAATGGCGGTCGGTCAGCGAGATGACGATGCCGTCGTCGGTGGCCGCGGCCTGGAGCTCGAAGTCGAAGTTGACGCAGAAGCGTTTGCGCAGGGCCAGCCCCCAGGCGCGGTTGATGCGTCCCCCGAAGGGCGTGTGCAGCACGAGCTGCATGCCGCCGGACTCGTCGAAGAAGCGCTCGGCGACGACACGGTCCACGGTGGGCACGCAGCCGAGCATGGCGCGGGTCTCGTTCACGTAGGCGACGATCTGTTCCGCGCCGGCCGGGCCAACCCCGGTTTCGCGTTGAAGCCATGCTGCGGGGGATTCTCCGTGTGCCCCGGCCGCATGCCCTTCGGACTCGGGCGGTTCTTCCGCATCCGCGGCTGCACCTGCCTGATCCCCGGCGGCCTCTCCCGCGCCCGCGCGTCGGGCCACGGTCTCGCGCACGTCGGACACCGCGCGCGACAGCTCGAGCGTGCGTCCCGGCGCCTCTCCCAGCCAGAAGGGGATGGTGGGCGGCGCGCCGTGGGCGTCCTCCACCCACACCTTGCCGGAGGCCACCCGCTGGATGCGCCACGAGGTGTTGCCCAGCAGGAAGATGTCGCCGGACAGGCTCTCGATGGCGAAGTCCTCGTTGACCTTTCCCACGAAGGTCTCGTTGTGCGCCTCCACCACGTCGTAGTCGGCGGTGTCCGGGATGGCGCCGCCGTTAGTGATGGAGACCAGACGCGCGCCCCGGCGCGCCCGCAGCATCCTGTTCACCCGGTCCCGATGAAGGTGGGCCCCGCGGCGGCCCCGGGACGGCGCCACGCCCTCGCAGAGCATCTGCAGGACCTGCTCGAAATCGCCGCGGGAGAGGTCCCGGAAGGGGTACGCTCCCCGCACCAGCTCCCACAGCGCTTCCTCGGCGATGCCCGGCAGCGGCTTGGCCTCGGGGAGGAGCGGCAGGGTCTCGCCCGGCTTCGGCGCGGGTGTCAGGCTTGCCACCGTGGCCACCATCTGCTGGGCGAGCACATCCAGCGGCTCGCGCACCAGGGCGATGCGGTCCAGCTCACCCTGGCGCACCGCGTAGACCGCGGCGGCGCTTTGCAGCAGGTCGTCCCGCGTGAGCGGGTACAGGATGCCCTTGGGGACGGCCCCCAGCCAATGGCCCGAGCGTCCCACGCGCTGCAGCAGGGTGGCGATGGAGCGGGGCGCGCCGATATGGCACACGAGCTCCACGTGGCCGATGTCGATGCCCAGCTCCAGCGACGCGGTGGCCACCACCACCGGCACCTCCGCGGCCTTCAGCTTCTGCTCGGCCTCGAGCCGGGTCTTGCGCGACAGGCTGCCGTGGTGCGCCAGCACCTTGCCCTCGCCGAGCCGGTCGGTGAGTTGGTGCGCCACCCGTTCCACCAGCCGGCGCGTGTGCACGAACACCAGCGTGGTGCGGTGGCTCTGGATCTGCGCCACGATGCGGTCATAGACCTCGGCCCAGAGCGCGTGGGAGGTGATGGGCCCCAGCTCCTGTTCCGGCACCTCGATGGACAGGTCCAGCTCGCGCTTGTGGCCCACGTCCACGATGGCGCACTCCGGCGCGCCGTCGGGCCGCAGGCGCCGGGCGCCCACCAGCAGGCGCGCGATGTCGTCCATGGGTTTCTGCGTCGCGCTCAGGCCGATGCGCTGCAAGGGCCTGCCCGCCAGGGCGTCGAGGCGTTCCAGCGAGAGTGCCAGATGGGCGCCGCGCTTGTCGCCGGCCACCGCGTGGATCTCGTCCACGATGACCGTGTGCGCGCGCTTCAACAGTTGGCGGCTGCGTTCCGCCGTGAGCAGGATGTAGAGCGACTCCGGCGTGGTGATGAGGATGTGCGGCGGGTGGGAGAGCATGCGCTGCCGCTCCGTGGCCGGGGTGTCTCCCGAGCGCACCGCGGTGCGGATCTCCTGGAGCGCCAGCCCCCGGAGCCGGCCCGACCGGGTGATCTCCGCCAGCGGTTCCTGCAGGTTCTTCTGGATGTCGTTGCCCAGGGCCTTGAGCGGCGAGACGTAGATCACGTGGGTGTGGTCCCGCGACGGTTCGGCCGAGGCGATGAGCCGGTTGATGGACCAGAGGAAGGCCGCCAGGGTCTTGCCCGAACCGGTGGGCGCGGCGATGAGCGTGTCCCGCCCCTGGGCGATCTCCTCCCAGCCCGCCGCCTGCGGCGCCGTCGGCTTGCCGAAACGGTCCCGGAACCAGTCACGCACCAGAGGGTGAAATCGGTCGATCACTGCGTTAGAGTCTTCCTTGTTGCTCAGCGCATCTTAGCATAGCGCCGTCGAGACGGGACAGGGACCCGTGTGCCGGACCGATCGCACACCAACCGCCGATGAACCTGCTATCGCCCGGAATGGGCGTCACCTTGTCGTTCACGCCGCAGATGGAAAAGCGTCTCACCCGCCGGGCGGCGCGGATGATCGAGCAGTCCGTGCGCCAGTTCCCCGAATTGCGGAACATGAAGATCCACGTGGGCCATACCAAGGCCAAGCTCGGGGTCGCGTTCATTCCCAGGGCGTTCCGGCCGCCGTTGTACATCCGCCTCCGGGTACGCGGCCTGACCCACAACACCATCGGCCACGAGCTGACCCACCTGTTGCAGGGTCTGACGAAGCTGCCGCCACCCGAAGGCGTCTCCGCGTGGGAGCCGGTCCCCATCGGCGAGACCCAGTGCGACATCTGGACTCTCGCCCGCAGCGATCTCTTCTGCGACGACGCCCCCACCTATTTGCGCATGCCGCGCGCCGTGCGCGAGAACTGGCGGGACTACGCCCGCCGGGTGCGCTCCCTGTGCGTCGAAGCCATCCGCCAGCGGCCGGTTCGCCGTACCTACATCCGCTGGTTGGAGTCACAGATCGCCGAGCTGCCCGAGAGAGCGCCGGTGGCGCGGGCGGATGCGCCGGAGCAGTTGTGGTTAGCTCTGTGAGACTGACCCCATCATTTCGCCTTCTCAGGTTGCGCCAAGACCTTGCTCGAAGAGGAATGGGCGCGACCACCTCACGCCGTCATTCCCGCGGAACAGGCTTTGTCAAAACGTCGCCCGGACAAGAATCGGTGCCAACCCCCCGATTCGTCATTCCCGCGGAAGCGGGAATCCAGGGGTGGTGGTGGTGGGCACTGCAACGGCGTTTCTCCGCCTCGCCACCCCTGGATTCCCGCTTCCGCGGGAATGACGAATCGGGGGGGGGGCGCCTCATCGGTTTGACACAGCCTGGAAAGCCCCTGGATCCCCACTATCCGCGGGAATGACGATTAGGGGCGTTGAAGTGTGATCGCCAACGGATGGTCTGCAAGCTGGCGATCGGCGGTCAGGAGCTTCAGGTTCTCTTCCTGCGCTTGGACAAGAAGGATCTCGTCGAAGGGATCCCTGTGGTTCAGCGGCGTTTCAAGAGCACGCGCTGCGTGTGCGACGGTCATCGGCAGCAGCGTCACATCCTGCCCCTTGAGGACGGTGATTACCTCGTTCGGGTCGAACGGACTCTTTCGTGCTCCGGACCGACGGCGAGCGTCATGCTTAAGGCGCATCTCCCAGATCGATACAGCGCTGACAAAGAACTCCGACTTGTCGCTTTCGAAGAACCTGCGCTCGGACGCCGTGAGTTTCCCCGGAGCCTCCATCAGGTCGTAGAGATAGGATGTGTCGAGCAAAATGCGCACGGGAATGGTCTATTCGTCGTGATCGAGACCGAGCACACGCCGGCTGAACGCGGGATCGTTGAATTCGTCGGGCCAACGCTCCCGGTCGCCTGCTAGCCCGAGGCTGCGCCGTGCGGCTTCCAGTTTGGCGAAGTCGATCCCGCCTCGTCGGTCACAGCGCAAAAGCTCGACGGCTGGACGGCCGTGTCTGGTGATGACGACTCGCTCACCGTTCCGTGCGGCTGACACGAGTTCCGAGAGGCGGGCTTTGGCTTCCCGCAAGGCAAGTTCCATGACGGTCTCCCCTCCAGCGGTTCCGTTGCGTACAAGCGTACGACATGACAAGAGGCGATTCAAGACTACGGTGTGACTACAACGCTCAGTGCCGGTGCCTTCCTTGGGTTTTCTCGCAAGGCACCGGCCAGCCGCGCGGCGCCTTTACTGGATCAGCCCACGGCCGCCTCGTAGTAGGAAACGTCGATGTATTTCTCCGGCGGAGGCGGGGGAGAGGCGATGTAGCCCATGCCGGCGCGGAGGTCGAGGGCGGCGGCGAGGCCGGGGACGTTGAGCGCGGCCTTGGGGTAGAGGCCGTGGGCGGAGTCCAGCAGGGCGTCCAGGGTTTCCTCGGCGGCAGCGCCGGTGAGGCCGTTGTGCCGGGCCAGGATGTCGAGGCAACGCGGCCGGTTCTCGGGCGCGAAGCACCATTGGGTGGCGGCCACGTAGCAGCGGGTGTAGTCGACCAGGGTCGTGCGGTTCTCTCCCGCCCAGGAACGCTTGGCCAGACCCACCGTCGCCTGGTACACGGGCGCCATCTCTTCACCCCTGGCGATCACGTGGCAGCCGCGCTCCAGGGCGGCTCCGACGAAGGGCGGGGTGAGCAGCGTGGCGAATAGTTTGCCCTCGATAAGGGTCTCGTAGCGGCTCTCCCAGCCGCCCACCTCCACGAGCTCGTATTCGTCCGCGCCGAAGCCGTGGTCGCGCAGGGCCTTCTCCAGGATGAAGACGAAGCCGCTGTCGCGCGCGTCCACCGCCAGCGGCTTGCCGCGCAAGGACTCCATGGTGGCGCACCCGGGCGCCCCCACGAGGTTCAGCAGGCCGCTGTGGAGTCCCATGAACGCGAACAGGTCGGACCCGGGCTGGTTCTCCACGTCGCAGACCACGTCGTCCGCGGCCGCGTGGCCGATGGTGCAGCGCCCGGTGCGCACCGCGTCCACGAGGTACGCGGAGCCCGGTGTGTATTCGATCTCCACGGCGAGCCCGGCGCTGGCGAAGATGCCGTGCTCCACGGCCGCGTGCACCGGCAGGTTGTAGGCGGCGCGGAACTGGATGAGTCGGATGGGGGTCAGCGGGCTCATGATCGCGACCGAAAGGTGAAACCGAAACACGTCTCGTCGGGACCGGGCGCGGCCCGATCCCGACGACGGGAACTCAACCCAATGTTGCAAAAGAGTCTGTGAAAAGCGATCCGAAGCACGCCCCTACGAATCGTCGTTCCCGCGAAAGCGGGAATGACGATTCGTAGAATTCCCGTAGTTCTGCAACATTGGGGCTAATCGTAGCGGCCGTCGACGATCATCACCAGGGCCGGCAGGAGGAACAGGATGAATATGGTCGACAGCACGAGCCCGCCCAGCATGCTGATTACGAACGGCACCAGGAAGATCAACTCGTCGCTGCGTTCGTAGAGCAACGGCGACAGTCCCACGACGGTCGTGAGGCTGGTCAGCAGCACCGCGCGGAAGCGATGGCGGGTGGCCGCGGATGCCGCCGCAATTGCCGGTAACACCTCGTTCTCCCTGCGGAGTTGGTTGTAGCGGTCCAGCAGCACCAGCGCGTCGTTCACGATGATCCCGCCCACCGCGACGATTCCGAACAGCGACATGGCCGCGAAATCCCACCCGAGTATCCAGTGGGCCAGCACCGCGCCGGCGAACGACATCGGTATTCCCACCACCGCCACCAGGGGTTTCCAGTAGCTGCGCAGGAAGGCGGCCATCAGCGCATACATCGCCAGCAGCACGAGGGGAACCAGCAGCCCCAGGGTGCCCAACATCTCCTTCTCGTCCCGGGCAGCCCCGTCGGGTTCGATCTTGAGGCCGGGGTACTTGGCGAGCAGGCCGGGGATGATCCTCTCCTGGACCTCTCGCCTTGCCTGACGGGGGGTTGTCACGACGGCGTCGGTACGCGCGTCCACGAACGCGGCCTTCTTGCCGTCGATCCGCGTCAGCGTGGTCATCTCACGTTTCTCCGTGAGCGTTGCCACCGTGGACAGCGGGACCTCGCCGCCACCGGACGCACCGCGGTCCCTGCCACCTCGCCCTTGCCCGCCCGCAGGCCGGCGGATCCGCTCGCTGGCCAGGTCTCCCAGGCTTCGCCGCCGCTCGGCCGGGTACCGGACCACGACCTTGACTTCCTCCCGGCCGCGCTGGATCCGCTGGACTTCCACGCCGTGGAAACTGGCGCGCAACTGGGCGCCGATGCCCGCCGGCGTCAATCCCGCCGCCTTCCCGGCCCGCGTGAGCTGGATCTCGAAGTGCCGCTTGCCCGCGGACAAGCTGTCGGAGATGCCGAAGACCCCCGGCACGGTCGCCAGGGAGGCTTTCAACTCCGTGGCGGCATTTCTCAACACGTCGGTGTCGGAGTGCTTCAGCGCATACGAAACCGGTGCCTTGGGTTTGACCCGTGCGCCCTGGAATTCAACGCTCTCCAGTTCCGACGTGTCCCCGACGTTCCGGCGCCAGACCCGCTCGATATCCCTGGACGATGCGGTGCGCACCGGACGCGGGTTGAGATGGACCCGCACCGAAGCCACGTTGCTGCGGTTGGCGCCGATCTCCGCTGTCCGGATCTGCGTGAGATTGCCGGCGGTGACGGCCACGGATCTGATCGACGTGCCGTCGAGTTGGTCGTTGATGGAGCGGGCGGCGTCCGCGAAACGCTCGGCCGCGGCGAGAGTCTGCTCGAACGGCGCCCCCGGAGGCAGATGCAGATCCGCCTGAATGCTGTCGGAGGCGAGCGCATCCTGGTCGATGATGACGACCCGGACGTTGTCGGACCGCAGGAGCAGCACCCCGATGAGCACCACGACCGCGCCGATCCCCAGGGTGAGCCAGGGATGTTGCACGGCGCGCGCCACCGATGGCGCCACGACGGAGTCCCGCGCCCGGTCGATCAGGCCGTCCACCCGGCCTTGGATGTCGCTCAGCGGCGGCGCGCTCCACGGGCGCTCGTGCGACAGATGCGCGGGCAGGACGAAGAAGGACTCGACCAGCGAAACCAGCAGGACGAAGAACGCCACGTAGGGAAACACGGTGGTGAGCTGGTAGGCGCCCGAGGTGACGAAGAGAAGCGGCACGAAGGCGAGCAGGGTGGTGGCCGCCCCCACCGTGATCGGACCCACCATCGCCCTGGCGCCCGAGATGGCCGCATCCGCCGCGCTCTTCCCGCTCTCGCGTTCCGCCGCGATGCTCTCTCCGACCACCACGGAGTCGTCCACGACGATGCCGATAAGCAGGAAGAAGGCGAAGATCGTGCCGATGTTCAGAGTCATGTCGGCGGCGCCGAAGAAGATCAGCGAACCGATGAAGGACAAGGGAATCCCTATGGTGATCCAGGTGGCGACGCGCAGGTCGAACACCAGAACCAGGGTCAGGAATACCAGCAACGCGCCGAGGATGCCGTTGCGGAGGATCTCCTGCAGCCTGTCCAGGGCGGGCGCCGCCCGGTCGTTCCAGACGCTGACCGTGATGTTCCCGGGAGCCTCGTGGCCGGCGAGCCACATCCTGATTTCGTCACCGATCTCGACCACCGACTCCTGCTCGACGGCATCGACCCGGACGAACACGGCGGATTGGCCGTTGACCTCGGAGACGACGTCCTCGTCGACGAACCCGTCACGGATGGTGGCGACGTCGCCCAGGGTGACGATGGCGCCGCTGAGCCGCGTGATCAGCGGGATGTCCTTGAACTCGGCGCCGGTGCGCCGCTTGGTGACGGTGTGCAGGATCACACCGCCGGCCTCGGTGCGCAGTTCGCCGAAAGTGAGGTTGAGCGAAGCCCGTCTCACGATCCGGGAGATCTGGGCGATGGAGAGATCATGCCGCCGCAGCTCTTCCTCGCTCAACTCGATGGTGATCTCCCGGTCGCGGGTGCCCAGCAGCGTCACCTGTGAAACCGACGGCAGCGCCAGCAGCGCGTCGCGCACGTTCTCGGCGGCGAGGCGCAACTCGTTCTCCGAGGCCTGGGAAGACGACACCGCCAGCGTCAAGACCTCGATGGCGATCCGGTGAAGCTCCACCTCCGGTCTTTCGGCGTTGAGCGGCGGGAAGTTCTCGATGCCGGCCACGGCGTTCTGGACATCGTTCAGGACGGTGTCGGGATCGGCGAAGGTCTCCATCTCGACCCTGAGCCGGCCGAGCCCCTGGGTGGCCGTCCCCACGACCCTTTTCACCCCTCTGAGTCCGACGATGGCTTCCTCGATGCGCCGGTTGATGTCTTCCTCCACCTCCTTGGGCGACGAACCGGGCGCCGGCACCGCCACGGTGATCGCCCGGAGATCGAAGTAGGGGTAGAGTTGAACGGCGAGATGCCGTCCGGCGATCACGCCGCCGATGATCAGGAACAACAGCAGCAGGTTGGCGGCGACCGGATTGCGGGCGAACCAGGCGATCGGTCCCTTGTTGGCGGCTCCGGCTCCAGCGTCGTTGGTGCTCATGTCCGGGCTCCGTTATTTCGCCACCGCCACCGCCAGACCTTTCCTGGCTCCCGGCGGCGCACCCACGACCACGCCCTCGCCCGCGTCGAACGCCTCCACGACCCAGCCCGCGTCCGTGCGTCCGAGGGTCTTGGGCACCACCGGCTTCAGCGCGCCCTTGTCGACCACCCAGACACTGCTGCCTTCCTGCAGAACGGATTCCGGCAATACGTAGACGTTTTGATACGAGGGCCCCTCGATCCGGACTTCCGCGAACATGCCCGGCAGCGGCAGTGTCTCCCTGGGCACATCATCCGGGAACTTGAGGAACAACCCGGCGAGGCGCGTGCTCGGGGCCACGGCCGATGACACGCGCTCCACCGTTGCGTCGTACGCCCCCAACTGTGTCCGAACGCGGGCGGAACGGCCGATCACCGGCGAAAGGTACGCCAGGTCCTTCGGGTCCACCGGCACTCTCACCCTGATCGCATCGGTTCGATACACGGTGCCCAACCTCGTCGGGCGCCCCACCACCGCTCTGGCGGGCCCTACGAACTCGCCCACCTCCAGCTCGGTTGCCAGCACGCGGCTGTCATACGGCAGGGAGATGTTCGTCCGTTCCAGCCGGAGCTTCGCGAGCTTCAGCACCGCCCGCGCCTGCGCCAACTCGGCTTCCGCCTCCGCTATCGACGGCAAGCGGCGCACCGCGTCGGAAACCTCGGCGCCCGGGGTCGCGCGCGAGAATGCCTTCGCGTCCTCTTCGCCGCCGGCTTTCTCCACCCACACCCGGGCTTCCGCCGCCTTCACCGCCATCTCCGCCCTTTCCACCCGGAGTTCGTGTTCGGTGGCATCTATCCTGACGAACGTCTCGTTGGCCGGTATCGATCCGCCGTTTCTGAACTTCGGCGAAATCCAGACGACACGACCCGTGACTTCGGACATCACCCGCGCCTGCTCTTCCACCCGGACGTTACCCGTCAACCGAACGGTCAACGCTTGTTGGGTCGGCTTGGGCTCGATCACGCTGACGGTGGGCTTGCCCTTCTCCGCGGTCAGGTCGGGCGCGGTGTCGAGGGCCACGCGGCCCGGTGCGCGCGCGAAGTAGAGAGCGATCACGATTACGAGGAGAATCGCGGCCAATTGAACGATGCCGAGCCATCGAGGCCGATCGGATGCGGTTCCTTGCGCCATCTCTTATCCCCACCAGCTATGAGAACGCCGAGCGTTCGTGGTCCGTTTACGATGTCGAGCGCGGCGGCAACCGCCCTCCGGCGACGGAGTGCGCGTTCAGCTTGCATCGCGCGGTGCTCGATAATGACGGTACCCCCGAATTAACACAGCTTGTAATCCGAGGGCAATGTTTTGTGCATATTCGTTCGCTTATTCCGCACTCGGCAAGCGGGATCCTTCACGGTGAAAGCGGAAAGGCCATACGGAAGTGGCAACGGCACGGCGGGTGGTGCTAGTGTGGTGTCTGGTTAACTCGCACAATAATTTGCGGGTCTTTTCTGCGTTGAGTGTTTGTTTTTGATTTGTTTATCAATAGGTTAGGAGTATTCTGATTTGAGCCGTAATCGATATGTAACCCCATTCAACCAATACTCAGTCCCCGCCAGCGCGCGTATGTCCTCAAGTCAGTTTGGTGCCTCGGAGAAAGTCACCGTAGCGCCCCGCCGGGCGGGGTCAATTGCCGGTTTCGTGTCCAGCTGATGCCGGAGAGTTCGACCGGGGGGACGGTCGGAAAATCCGCCTGTCAATTGAGGGCACCGATGCTGAGACTCGTTCTGAGCGCCAACAGCACCATAGTGAGGTGCAACGTGCCGCGTCAGACACGGTCGCACTCCCGTGCGCTCCGACTTCTCCCTTGGGGTTTACGCATGAACGAACGCTTTATGAAACATTCAGCAAGTCAACGCCAAGGCCAAGCTCACCCTGAACAAACGCACCGTAGACGCTCTCGAGCCCGAGGACAAGCCCTGGATCGCCTTGCACGGCAAGTTCACGGGGGTTGGCATCGTTGGACGACCTGTATGCGCTCGACGCGCCGCGGTTGATTCAGCCGCTCGCTGCCGGTATCGCAAGGAAACCGCGGAAGCGCGTACGCGACGGTTCAGACACCAAGGGTCTTGCGGACCTTCTCTTCGACTTTGCTTTCCACTCGCGTTTCGGCGAGGTGGTGGAAAAACCGCTCCGGGTCGACCTTGGTGTCTAACCCGGGCGTGCCGGGCAGTTCTATGTGCACAGAGCTCCCGTGGACAGTGAGTTTGTACTCGCCTTGCGTGAGGATGATTCGGGTGCGGACACAGTCCCATTTGAACGCATCGGCGAGTTCGATGGCGGCGGCGTTCTCTTTGGCGCCCCAGGTTCGGCCATCGCCGAAGAACTCCCGCAAAGGGCGGACTCTCGGTGGCGGGGTGCCGAGGTCAAGGTCCGTCCCGGCTATCCGATGGGCCATCTGCGCCATGCGGTGAGTAGCGGCGTGGTCCAGTCCCGGAACGGCTCGTAGCGGCAGGGGTAGACCCATCCAGCCTTCGCGTGCGCCGAACAGGATGGCGGCCGTCAGCCAGTCGGGCTCGCGTAGTCGGTCGCTGCGGAATTCGAGCAGGTCCGCGCAACGGTTACGCAGGGAGAACAAGATCATGGCGCGCGCCAGAGACGTTTCGTGCCGGTCGAACAATTCGCCGGGCGTGGCGTCAACGAGTCCCCTGAGGGAGACGAGGGTCTCACGGAGTTTCTTGGCGCCCGCCTGCAAGCGCACATCAAGCTTCGGCGTCTCCTCATCGAGGTAGTCTAGCAATACGTCCTCTGCGCCTATGGCAGGACCGGCGTTCTTGTGGTCCAGCAGACGATCGACGGCGCCCCAGAGCAGGACGTCCTGGAAGGCGTTCTGCAAGCCGGCCGAAGTGGCGGATTCCGTTGCCGCATCCGGGGCCGGTGATGACGCGTTGCCGGCCCGCATCCACGCCCGGAGTCCGGCAGGAATGGATTCGTTCTCGGGCGGCTCCAAGTCGTCATCCGGGTCGAAAGCGGTGCGGCATGCCGCGACCGAGAGGTCGCCCTGGTGGGCGAAGTGGAGCAGCATCGCCATGATGCCGCCGGCGGCCAGGGGCGCTTGCAGCGGAGCCGCCCGCTCTGCGGGCCCCTGTGCTGGCGGCCACGGCTCGTCCGATGGCTTTGCGAATACGGTCTTCACCGTCTTGCGCTTGAAGTCCTGCAACGGCACGTTGGCGAAATCCAGCGCCGCTGTCTCGACGGCTCGTTTGTCCTCGGGCGATGGGAAGACGATGCGCCTTATCCGGGAGGTCGGCAGCGGCGCCGGGATCAGAAGTACGCTTTCGCTGCCGTCCAGTTGATCGGGGAACCGCAACTCGCGCGTGCCTTCCGTCCCGAGGGCAGCGATCGTCCCGGACAAGCCGGTCAACTCGAACTCGACGCCCACCAGCCTGAGATGCTCGGCTTCGCTGGTGGACAGGCTGACCGCATCGGCGGGTAGCCGCTTGCCCAGGAACAACGGAATCCAACCTGGGCAGCAGGCCAGGGTGTCCTGATAGTACTTGCCTCCGAATCCGGGCGGCGGCATCACCATGCCTGCCGCAAGCATGTACAGCAGGTTGAGGTGGTTGGTGAGAAGGAGTCCCAAGGCCGGCGTATTCGCCGAAGACTGCGGTTGTTTCCGGTTTACCGATTCAGGCAATTTTCCCTCGTCAGTTCGCTCGCCAAACAGTTCCATGTCCCGGTTCGCCATCTACAACTCCTCACGCTGCAGGATGCTGCGGTCCGTCGGCAGGATTTTCTCAATGGGATGTTCGCACTTTTTCATGAACAGGAACACGCGCTCTTTGGCCCGCGCTACCATAACGTAGAACAGGCGCTTGGCAGCGTCTGGATCCCTCGGATTGAATAAGTGCTCGTCGATGTCGGCAAGAATTACCGTATCGAACTCAAGACCCTTGCAGGCTTGCGCGTTGATGAGCAGGATTCCGCCCTCTCCGAAGACGACGTCGGGACGGTGGTCGCCGTGGAAAGTTTCTATGGTGGGTCTTGAGTTGTCCAGGGAAACATCTGCGGATTGGAGCGCCTCCAGGTATCGCTCCCTGACGCGGTTGTTCGGCGCGATGACGCCGATCAGTTGGCGTGGGTCGCGGTCCCACAGCCGCAGGATGCGCCGACCGACAGTGTCCAGGTGGTCGGGATGGTAGGAGCAGAGGCGAGGGACGGTACCTACCGAGGGCCCCGGTGAGGGAAGGTCCGGCGGAGGACTCGCGGGGTCGCCAGTGTAAAACTCTCGCGCCAACCGGGCGACGGGGTAGCGGTTGCGATAGTTCCAGGTGAGTTCCTTGACGTCTGGGGTATTCACGCCCAGACCGTTTTCGATGTCCTGCCGGCTACTGTTGTCGTCCGTGATCTGCTGATTCTGGTCTGCGGTCACGAAGAAGTTCTCGAAGCCGAGGTTGACGAGACTCTCGTAGAATTGCAGCGGCATGTCCTGGCCCTCGTCGATGACGAGGTACGGCCGGTCAATGGCGTGAGTGGAGTCAGGCAGGGATTGGAGGATCGTTTCGACGCCGTCCCAGTCGATAGCCCTGAAAGCGCCGTTCGATCGAGGCGGCAGCAGTGGAGCGGGCTTCCCCGTAGCTTTCCAGAACATTCTCTGGAACCACCCGATCCACGTCTCGCTCTTGAGACCTTCGCCGAAGAGCTGGCCGCTGGCGCGGTTGAGGAGGTGGTTGTAGACCAGAAACAGATAGTCGTCTCCATCCCGCTGGTGACGGCGGGTGCGGATCAGCGCCAGAACCGATTTGCCGGTGCCGGGCCCGCCGACGATCAGGTGTTGACCCGCCTTGGGCAAGGCGCGCGCAGCCTCCTGCTCTTTGCTGAGATCCTGTATGCCCGGCAGGTCGAATCTACGTTTCGCCATCAGTCGGGCGCCCCGGCGCGATCCAGAAACCCTGGCAACTCCACCGCACCCTTGATGAAGATGCGGTCCAGTAGAACGTTGCCGTACTGGCAGCTCGTCTCCGGCACCAGCGCGCAGGCATGGCAGGCGGCACGGTTCAGCAGATCCGGTCCGTGGCCTTCTTGCTCGGAACAGACCGGGTCCAGCGAACACCAGTCGGCATCCTCGAACGCACCGGTCAACAGGCGAAGAAACCGCTCGGGCCTCGCCAATTCCATCAGGCCTCCCAGGGAGCCTTCCTCGTCCGTCACCGCTACGTAGATCAGCACTCCCGCCATCGCATCCTTGCCGGTCTTGCAGTAGATGCGTTCCTTGAGCGAGGCCGCCGGATACCCGGCTTCTGCTTCGATACGACGGATCAGGACGTGAGCAAGGGTGTGGCACAGCAGGAAGCGCGGCGAGACCTCGACCTCCATGTGGCTGTCGCGGTGATGGTAGCGTTCGACGAAGGCGGCGGCGCGCTCGCTGATGGCGGTATTGCATTCCCAGCGTCGCAAGCATGTTTCGTCGAGGGTCAAGAACACGCCTTCCCCGTACAGTTCCAGGGCGGGCAGCCAGTCGCAATCCCCGGTGATGTCCGGTGGCGTCAGGTGTTCGCCGCCGGCGCGGCGGAAACCCATGAGCACCATGATCTCCTTCAACCTGTGCACGGCAACGAGGCGATCAACCACTGTCAACGGCCGGGCGCCGCCGACTGTCGACGGGGCCGCAAGCGCCTTCCAGGCAGATGTGTGATGCACAGTGACGAAATCCTCGTCTTCCTTCAGATCGGGTATCTCACCGGTCAGGGCCTTGTATTCGCTTGCCATCAAGTCGCCTTGGGTGACGGTCCGGCCGTAGAGGGGGTAGCCCTGGGCGATGTCCTTCAGGGCTTCCTCTATTTCCTCAACCGTGCAGTTGTACTCACTGGAGACGCGCCTGAGCGCGGTCTTGCGCGCCAGGGGCGTTTTCGCATTCCGAATCCTCTGCTGGTTTCGGGAATGGCTGTAAAGACGGTCCACGACCGTGCCGCGGCGGATGCGTGATTCCGGCGGGATGACCAGTGCCGTCCGATTCACGGGCGCGTGCACGCGGACGTCGTTGAGCTGCAGCAGCCAAGCCGGCTCGCCGTGATCGGGATCGACAGGAGGTTTGTGAACCCAGGGCTGTTGCCAGGTTGTGCGCGGGAACGGGTGCCGTTGATGAATGTCGCCGCGCGAACGGCAACGAGTGCAGACCACTTGGCGACCAGCCTGTTCAACAAGTCTCAGGTAGGGTTTCCCCCGGTCCGGTTTGCATTGATGTTGGTTCGGATTACGGTCGTCGGCGTGCGCGAGGATGTGCCAGGGAACGTCCGCGAGGAAGCCTTGCTGGTGGACCAGAACCCAGGGCACCTGCTCCAACCTGCCGCCGCACGGCCGGTCCTCGGGACCTTGTCCCTGGCAACGATCAGCGTCGTCCTGCTGGCCGCGCCAAGGCGCCCGGTGCAGCAGGCCGCATTGCAGGCAGCGCGTCCAGAGCGGGAAGCGGCGAACCGGGATCCAGCCGGACTTTCGCCCGTCGTCGAGATCTCGCGCGACGGGAGGAGTACAGAGCGGTTTGTCGATGCCCAGGACGTTGCGGACTTGATCCACATAGCGGATCTGCCTTTTCAGCGGATCGTCGCCGGGTCTGTCCCAGTCGCGAATATCTGGTACGACCATCAGATGGTTCGAATCGCGCACGATGGCGCCCACCGAACAGTGGCGCAGGAGGTGCGAAAGGCGCACGGGGACATATTGTTCCTGCACGGACGGCCGGTTTGCCGGAACTCTTCTACTCTTCAAGTTTCAGCGCTCCCGAGCTTTCCACGTTGCGCATGGAATGCAGCGTCCGCCAAAGGCCAGGACGCACTTCGTCGTGGCCGCGAAGCAGCCGGGCCTCGTTCTTTACGTTGTCCTTCGCTTGGTAGCTGAGCTGCACTTTGTCCCTCCTGCATCGCGACGCTTCCTCCTGCCATTCGTCGACGAGGCGGTCGACGTGCGTGGAGATGTCCACGGCCTGTCCAGATTCCGCCGCCCGTTCACACCGTTGCTTCAAAGCGGCGACAACGGCCTGCACGGCCTCCGAAGCGCCGTCGAATGCGCCCGCCGACTTGTTTCCGCTGAGACGGTCGCAACCGTGCCTAACCGCGCTCACCAGGGCAGCATGCAACGCGCGAGACCGCACTTGATGGGTAAAGGGAGTGACGCTGCCTGGCTCCACAAAGCGGTAGAAGGATTCGTGGTAAGGGCGAAAGCTCTCGTAGTGTGAGAGGCTCCGGGCCTGATGCCGGTAGTAGTTGGCAAATACCAGGCCGGGAACCTCGCCGCGGCCAACGCGGCTGGTGGCCTGAATGTATTCCGCGGTGGTGAGCGGCTGGCCATTGACGACCATCAGCGCAAGACGCGGGACGTCGAGTCCGACAGACACCATGTTGGTCGCCAGCACGGCATCGAGACAGCCAGCGCTTCCTCGTTCCGCCGCCAAACGCTGGAAGGTCTCGGCAATTTCCTGCGCGGTTTGCATGCTCGTCAATTGCGCGATCCGTGCGGTCTGGAACCTGTCGGAGCCGATGCCGTGCCCGGCGGGAGGGCTGCCTTCTTCGGCCGCGCCGGATCGCCTTCCTAGCGAAAGCTCGCTGGAGAGCCGGTCCCCAAAGTCCCGTACATGGGTCACGAACGCGTTGTGGCTGTCACCGACACCCTTGAGGCTGCTGTGATAGATCACCTGTGTCCACCAGGCTTCGAGCAGCTCGTCCCGATCCTGCTCACGGTCGAAAACCCGCTGAGGCCCTGCCAGCAGCGCCGCGGCTAGGGGCGCCAGGCAATGCTGCTGATCGAGCATGGGAGCCAGATACCCCACGTAGAGCCGCCCGGGACGCGCGTCGTCCGTGCGGGCGAAGTAGGAGTCGTCACACGACAGACCCGGCGGGGGGAAAACCGCCAGATCCCGTGCATACAGCCTCGGCACCTGTTCCTTCGCCATGCGGATGGTCGCAGTGGAGGCGATGTACTTGGGACGCGCTCCACGCCGAACGAAAAGCGTGTCGAAACCCGCTTCGTACAGCCCGGCCACCGAACCCAGAGGTCCCGTGATGAGGTGCAACTCGTCCTGAATTACAAGCTCCGGCGGGCGCCGGCCCTGGCCTGCGCCGAAGAAAGCGCTGGTTCGTGTCTCCCAAGCGACCCGTGCGAACTTGTCGACGGTGCTGATCAACAGCGACGGCGGCGCCCGATAGAGTGCATCGTCCACCACGTTGCAAGGCAGCGGTCGGCCGTCTTTGCCGAACGCGCACTCACCGTTGACGCAACGGAAGTGAAAGCTGCTTGAGGTGGCGTCGTAGTTGGAGACGTCGAACGGCGCGCGGCACCAGGGGCATTGATCCAACAGCAAGGCGTGGCGGGCCGTCGCCCCGCCCGCGTCTATCTCGACAACGCTCGCTTCGGCCTCCTGGAATGTGTTGGGAGTGCTTGCGCCGCCGACCCAGATGCCGGCGGTAATGGGTTCATCGCCGAGTGACGGATCCTCCCTGCGAATCAGTTCCAATGCGCAGATGATACGCGCCGCACGCTCGAACTGCTGTCGGGTCAACAGTCGTAGCGTGTAGCGCATGAGCGCCACTGTGCCGCCGCCCGTGTCCGGGTACTTCAATCGCCGCCACACGATGAGGAAAGCCACAAGGCCGAGATAGGCCTCGGTCTTGCCGCCGCCCGTGGGGAACCAGATCAGGTCCAGCACATCGCGGAAGTCGTCCACCTCCCGGATCGTGGACTCCATGACCGTCAAGAGAAACGCCAACTGGAACGGCCGCCAACGGAAGACACGGGCTTCGGTTTCGCTGCCGTCCTCGCCGGTTTGCCGCATCTGGTCCAACATCGCACGGTTCGCCAACTGGAAAGATCGAGCCGCAAGGGGATCCGAGCGGAGCAACTCGATGCACTGCCGCATGCGTTTCAGAGCTACGGCCATTCTGTCGCAGATGCGCCGCGCCGCAGCCTGTTCATGGACGTTCGTCAGGTCATGGGCGCCGCGCCGCTGCTCATCGATCCAGCCGGCGTATCCCTCCACAAACCCTTCGAGCTCGTCATGCAGGGGCTCGCGGGCCAGCCGAGCCAACTCGAGAACCTTGCCGGCGTTGCCGGTATCGACCGTCATCATCGGCGCTTCGGCCGTCGGCATGAACTCCGACCAGATGCGCGGAGGGCGATGCGGGTCCGCATCCCAGTCCACCGCAGCGCCGTGGCCCACAGCATAGATGCGCCGGTCCTTGTACTGGAGTTCGAGTTCCTGTTCCTCTTCCGTCAGCAGACCCGGAACGACTCGGGGATACTCGACGACTTGGCCGGTTTCCACAACGCACTCGACACGGGCCTCAAACAGCGACTTCTCGATCCGTCCCTGCGCTCTTTCCGGGCCGTCACCCAGCCGTTGCCGATTGAACAGAGTGACCGTGAGGATGACGCCATCCTGATGCGGCCGCGCGCGAACGTCGATGCCGGCACGATCTTCCCAGATCGATCCGTTCGGCGCACCGCATGGCGACCAATCCAGGACCTGTTGCCCGAGTTCGGTTCTTTCGTATTCCTTGGAGCGGAACCGGCCCTTCTCGTCCCGGTCTCCGGTGGGCCTGTAGACCGCTGCCGACGCGACAATGGAGAGGCGCACGGCGCCCTGAACGAAGAAGGAAAATCCTACGGACGACGGCGGCACGTAGCGCCGTTTACGCACGGGCTGGGCAAGGGGCCGGCCTTCCGATTCATCACCGGTTCCTGTGGACCCTTCTTCTTCCTCATCTTCAAGAGGAGCCGAATCGGCATTGCCCCCGGACGCAGCGGGATCGATGCCGGACGGAACATCAAGTTCGACGGGATACAGCACACCCGTCGGGTATCGATCCAGCGGTGAAATACCGATGAGACTATCCTTGCTGGCGGGACCGATGAGCTGTTGACGCAGCCAGTCAACGAGCCTCGTTCTGGCCTCGGTGTACTCCATGGGCCGGGTAGGAGGGGTCGTCACCGAGCCCCTCCCCCCACAGATCCGAGCGTGCGCGATTGACGCACTCGGTTCCTCATCTGACAGGTTCGCTCATTAAACGTTGCCATGAGCGCGTGAACGTGACGTACGGCAGAGGATATCTCTTGAGGAGTGCATTCATCCGGTCCCAGTTCAAGCGCCTGATGCGGCTGCGGCGTGCGAGCCACTTCCGCCAGATGCGAGCGCACTGGTAGCGGAACCACTCCAGACGTTTGCCGTTCCCCGTCAGACCGTAGTATGCGCAGTGGCCCCGGATCACCCGAGCAAGATAGTCTTGCTGCGCCTTGACCGGCAGGTGCCGGTATCTCTTGCACCACTGGTGCACCGATTTCAGCGCGCGGGCGAAGCGGCCCTTCGCCGTAATCTGGCGAACGACGTCCTTGCCTTGCATCGACCGCCCCCATACGTGGGTGAAGCCGAGGAAGTCGAACGTCGTGGCCGATGCCATCCAGTGACGCCCGTAGGGGCGTCTCCGGCGGAAGTCCACATAGCGCGTCTTGGTCTCATGGAGCGTCAGCCCGTATCGACCGAGACGTTTGCCAAGCACGTCAAGCAGCCGCTTGCCGTCGTGGCGGTCTTCGAGGGCGATGACAAAATCATCGGCGAAACGCACCAACTGGCACCGCCCGTGTAGGCGCGGCTTCGCCACTTCCTCGAACCACTTGTCCAGCACGTGGTGCAGGAAGATGTTGGAGAGCATCGGCGAAATCACCCCGCCTTGGGGAGTGCCAGCGACCGGTCTGTGCACGGTGCCCTCTTCGAGCACCCCCGCTTTCAGCCATTTGTCGATCATGCGCCTTACGACGCCGTCCTTGATCCGCAGGTCGAGGAATGTCCGCAGGTGGGCATACGGAATCGAGTCGAAGTACGCCTTGAGGTCCGCGTCGATCACCCACCGTTGGCGCTGCTCGATGATGCCCTTGCGCACTGCGTTCAGGGCATCGTGAGCCGACCGCCCGGGCCGGAAGCCATACGAGCTCGGCAGAAAGTCCGTCTCGTAGATCGGCTCCAGCAACATCAGGATTGCCCGTTGCGCCACCTTGTCTTCCAGCGTCGGTATGCCCAGAGGCCGCTTCGTGCCGTCCGCCTTCGGGATGTAGCTCCGTCGCACCGGCGGCGCGTAGTAGCGGCCCGACTTGATCCGTTCCAGGAGGTCATCAAGATTGGCCTCAAGGTCCTTCTCGTAGTCCGCCGCCGTCACGCCGTCGATGCCCGTTGCCCCATCCTTTCGCGTCCGCCGGTAGGCTTCGCGCATCCACTCGCTGTCGATCAGGTGGTGCAGGGACGTAAACACCCGCTCCGGATGTTCCCTCGCCTGTTCGGCTATCCACTGCTGTTTCGTGTACGTGTTGGTGGAACTCAGGGTTTCCTCCAGCGTTTCCCATCAGTGGGTCTGTTCAGATGACGCCCCGCTTCCCTCCAGCGGGTCCCGATGGCCACGGTTCCCCGCCTTCGGCGGTACTATCAGGGCGCTACGACTTCCTGCCCCCGCATGTCCTTCGGCTCATTGTTTTCGCCAGCCGGCTCCGCGGGCTGTTGCCTGCCGGGGTTCGTGTCCGCCCGAGGGCGCTCCCGCCGCCGCGCAGGCGCCGGCGACGGACCGGGGTCTGGATTTCATGCTGGCCATCCCTCTCCAGCTTCCTTGCCCACGGGCAAGGGCAGGACCTCCCAGGTTCCCTGGCGATCCATCCCGTGACTTTGCGCCGGTCCACGACCCCGGACGACCCGTTGCGCCTCGCCTGTAACGGCGCTTCCGGTGCTGCCCCCACACAAATAACAATGAAGGCGTCATCGACTTACCGATTTCGAGGCTTCCTCCGCCGCTGCGTCACCTGCTGTCTACGCTTCACGACGGGCGTTGCCGCTCGCCATGCAAGACTCGCTTCCGGCTGGCTGGCTACGCCTTTGCCGGGCGGGTGTCGAACCCGCTGGATCGCTACGAAAGGTTTCAGCTCATGGCATCCTCCTTTCCAGGACTTCGCCTGGCGCAATATTCGTACGGTCACCGTCACGCCCGGCGGAACATGCGCTCCAACTGGCCGCGGCTGAACTGCACCATGACCGGGCGGCCGTGGGGGCACTGGGTGGCGAACTCCGTGCGGTCCAGTTCCCCGAGGAGCGCCTCCATCTCTTCCTTCTCGAGCGCGCGGTTGGCGCGGATGACGCTGTGGCAAGCGATGCTCATCAGCCGCTCCTGAAAGCCGCGGTGCAGTTCCGCGGAGTGGCCGGTCTCGGCGAGGTCGCTGACGATGGCGCGCACGGCGTCGCGGTAGTCGCCGTCCGCCAGGAGCGCCGGCACCGCCCTGAGAGAGAAGGTGTTGCGGCCGAACGCCTCCAGCGTGAATCCCGCCCGCTCCAGCGTGCCCAGTTGCTCTTCCAGCACCATGGCCTCGGTGACCGGCAACTCCATGACCTGCGGCATCAGGAGCTCCTGGCGTTCGATGCGGCCCTGCTCCAGGTCCTCGTGCATGCGCTGGTAGGCGATGCGCTCGTGCGCGGCGTGCTGGTCGATGAGCACCATTCCCGGGTCGCCCTGGCACAGGATGTAGCAACCCAGCACCTGGCCCACCACGGTCAGCGCCGCGAAGGGGCCGGGCTCCGCGGCCTTGGGCGACGCGGGCGCCGCCAGGCCGGGGGCGGCATCCTGAAAGCCGCGGCGCGGGCCTAGTGGCAGCACCGGTTGGTTCCTGCCCGCGTCGTAAGGCAGCCCGCGCTCGTACACGCCGCCGGTACGCGGGGCCGCCGACCGTGTTTGCGGCCCGTAGGTGTTCCCAGCGCCGGGGGCGTTCCCGAGGCCGGGCGCGCTTTCGGGGCCGCGCGGGTTCCATGAACCGAGCGGCGTACGACCGAGATCCGCCTCGCCCGGCACCCACCCGCCCGCTGGCGTCCCTTCGGCCGCGGTCTTTAGCCCGCTTCGCACCGCGTGCAGCACAGTCTCGTAAAGCGCGGACTGTCTCCGGAAACGCACTTCGGTCTTGGCCGGATGCACGTTCACGTCCACGTAGGCGTGGGGAATCTCCAGGTAGAGGATCGTGGCCGGGTAGCGTCCCTTCATGAGCAGGGTGTCGTAGGCCTTGAGCATGGCGTGGGTCAACAGTCGGTCGCGCACGAAGCGGCGGTTGACGAAGGTGACCATGTAGCGGGAGTTGCCGAAGGACTTCGGCGCCTGGCTGGCGAAGCCGGTGCAATGCACATGCTCGCCGTTCAGCGAAAACGGCACGAGCTCGCTGCCGGCGTCGCCGAACACCTGGCGCACGCGGTCCTGGAGGCGCGTGGTGGCGACATAGTCAGCCAGCCGCTTGCCGCCGTGATGCAGGCGGAAGTGCACCGACGGATGCGCCAGCGCCGTGCGGTTGAGCACGTCGGTCACGTACTTGATCTCGGTGCGCGGCGCCTTCATGAACTTGAGGCGCGCGGGCACGTGGAAGAAGAGGTCGCGCACCTCGACCGTGGTGCCCACGGGACAGCCCGCGGCCGCGGGCACGCCCTTGCGGCCGTTCTCCACCCGGTAGCGGCAGCCCGCCTCCTCGGACGCGGGGCGCGACACCATCTCCACCACGGCCACCGAGGCGATGCTGGGCAGCGCCTCGCCGCGGAACCCCATGGTGGCGATGCCCGCGAGGTCGGTCTCGTCCTTGATCTTGCTGGTGGAATGGCGCTCGAAGGCCAGGGGAACGTCTTCCGGTGCCATCCCCTCGCCGTCGTCGCTCACCCGGATGAGAGAGGTGCCGTTGCCTTCCACCAGCACGGAGATTTCCGTGGCGCCGGCGTCAAGGGCGTTGTCCAACAGTTCCTTGACCACGGACGCCGGCCGCTCCACCACCTCGCCGGCGGCGATGCGGTCGATCAGGTTGTCGGGCAACACCGCGATTTTCATGACAGGCGCCTACCAGGCCATCTCCAGGCACTCCAGCACCTGTGACGGCGAGTGGATCTTCTTGGGGTTGTTGTGGGTGCTGATGTCGTCCAGCGCGGCCTCGGCCAGGGACGGGAGCGCGTCGCGCGGGATGTCCAGGTCCCGGAGCCGCAGCGGCAGCCCCATCTTCACGTTCATGCCGTACACCACCTCCGGCGCCTGGGCGGCGGCCTTGACCTCGTCCGGCTCGTCGACCCCCATGACCCGGGCCATGCGCGCCATGGCCTCGGTGGTGCCGTCCAGGTTCCAGCGCATGGCGTAGGGCAGCATCAACGCGTGGATGTTGGCGTGGGGTACGGTGAAGCGGCCGCCGATGACGTGCACGATGCCGTGATGGATGCCGGTCCAGGCGCTGTAGACGCCCATGCTGGAGAGGGTGGCGGCCACCTGCATCTCGCCGATGGCATCGAGGTCGTTCATGTCCGCCACCAGCCGCGGCAGGTAGGTGGTGATGGGCCCGATGGCCGCGAGGCAATAGGCCTGGCTCAGGATCTGGGTCTGGGTCGAGTAGACGGCTTCCACACAGTGGGCCAGGGCGTTCATGCCCGAAGCCGCCAGGAGCTTGGCTGGCGCGGTCTGCGCCGCCTCCGGGTCCAGCATGACCGTGCGCGGCGACATCTTGGGATCGGCCAGGATGAGCTTGTACCCCCCTTCGGCCAACCCCGCGGAATAGCTGTACTCGCCGCCGGAGAAGGTGGTCGGGATGGCGATGTGCGGCATCTTGGGCGCCGGCATGGGCGGCACTTCCTTCTTGTCCGGCGGGATGAAGTGGGTGGCCAGGTCCTTCAGTGGACGGCCTTCCGCCATCAGCGCGGCCATGCCCTTGGCCGTGTCGATGGAGCTGCCGCCGCCGACGCTGACGAACGCGTCCGCCGCCGCATCCGTGGCCTGCTTCGCCGCCACCGCGATGGAGTCCGTGGGCGAATGCGGCTGCACCGTGTCGAAGACGCCGACGCAGAGGTCGCCAAGGGCCGACCGCACCGCGTCCAACAGGTACGTCTTGGCGATGGAGGGCGAGGTCACCACGAACACGCGCTCCGCGTCCAGGCGCCGGACCTCCTCCGCCAACTGCTTCACCACTCCACGGCCGAAAACGATGCGCTCCACGCGCGGATTGCTGTACTCGAACGGGAAGACTGCCATCCGTTACCTCCTGGCCCGTATGCTCACACCGGTCCTAGTCGTTTCCCTCGAACATGCGCAGCAGACCCTCGTCCTGGGGCTCGTCGAAGTCGTCGGGGACCACGAAACGTCCCTCATCGACACCGAACACGGGATGGTCCTCCTCAATGGGAACCAGACGCGCTACGGGTCGGCCGAAGCGCGTGATGACGACTTCCTCCCCTTCGACGATCTCTCGCAATAGGCGGGACAGGTGGGTCTTGGCCTCGCGAACGGTTACTCGGTGCATGCTGCTCTCACACTAGATAGACTTAGCCTGTGACCAAATCAATCGCAGAAGCCTTCCTCAGCCTGTGACTGAGCACCCGGACCCCTCCAACTAAACAGATTGGGGGTCAAAGGCCCCATTCCTTTAGTTGATCGTCCGTCAGGGGCTGCAAGGCTTCGGCGGCGGAGCGTACGGGCGGCGAGGTGCGGGGCCCCACCTCCGGTCGCCGTTTCGCGGACGGTGCGATGGCGATCAATTGGGCCACTGGAGTCGAACCGTTCAGAATGACGATGGTCTCGCCGCACTGAATCTCTTTCAACATACGGTGAAGGTGCGCCTTTACTTGATGGATCGTGGCGGTCTTCATGATCGGATCGTCCGTTTAAGTGAACACGAAGTCAAGTATCGGTCAGCCCCCGTGACTGAGCACCCAGACCCCGCCGACGATGAAGGCCGCGGCCAGCCCGTCCCGCATCGTCACGCTCTCCAGGGTCCGCAGGGTGAAGCGGGACAGTGCAAAGGTGATGAGCGGCGAGATGCGCCAGATGGGCGCCACCAGGACCGCGGGGGCCAGCAAGAGCGCATGGTAGGTGCAGAGAGAAGCGAGGGCCTCCGTGACGCCGGCGATGGCGAAGAGCACGCCGCTCTTGAGCGGCACCCGTTCCTGCCGCCATGCCTGGATGCCCAGCCAGGGTCCGGCCGTGAACAGCATCACCGTGGCCGTCATGTGGTTGATCAGGGTCGCGAAGGCCGGCACCCCGGCGGCCAGCAACCCCCACTTCTTGAAGACCGGATTGATGCCGAAGGCCAAGGAGGACAACAGCGGGTACATGAAGTAGACGACCCGGTTGGGAGCGCCCTCCCCTTGCAGTGGGCTCACGGTGAGGAGCAGCACGCCGGCCACGATCACCACCACCCCGACAAAGATCTCCCAGCTCACGTGCTCGCCCAGGAATGCCCATCCGAGCAGCACGGTGATGAGCGGTGACGAATTCTTCACCGTCACCGACTTCGACGCCCCGACGCTGTCGATGCCCAGGTTGAGAAAGACCTTCCCCAGGCAGGCGGCCACACCCGTGAGCATGAAGGAGAGCACCGGAAACCAATCCAGCGTCACGAACTCCCCGCGCCAAGCCGTCGCCGCCACCAGGGTCGCCAGGGACCAGTACTGGGTCCAGAGCGTCGCCATGCTGACGTTCGACTCCGCCATGCCCTTCTTGATCAGGGTGGGGACCACGCCCCAGATGATGCCGGCGGCAAGGGCGTAGAGTATTGCTTGGGTGAGGTCGTCGAGCATGAAAGAGGCCGCGTGTGCCGCTGGAGGCACGCAAGCGCGGGCAGTCCTGGGATAGAACAAGACCAGGACTAAATCAATTGACTCGGCCGCGAGGTCGCGGACAGCCCCGCGTCGCAAGGGCCGGCACCAAGTTGACACCACCAGACCCTGCGGGCATCATTCGAGGACCGACACATTCCGCATCGGAACACCCATCAAGGAGCCTAAGACCAACCATGAGCGACGTTCGTTTCATCGACACCACCGTGCGCGACGGCAACCAGAGCCTGTGGGCGCTGAACATGCGCACGGACGCCATGCTGGCGGTGGCGGAGCACATCGACGAGGCCGGGTTCGAGTCGGCCGAGTTCTTCGTCACGGTGATGTTCAAGAAGCTGGTGCGCGAGCAGAAGGAGGACGCCTGGGACTGGTTCCGGCTGGGCACCAAGCGCTTCCGCAAAACGCCTCTGAGGCTCCACGGCGGGCTCAAGCTCATCGAGAAGATCCCGGTGTGCGTGTTCGAGCTGATGATCCAGCGCATCATGGACTACGGCATCACGCTGACGCGCACGTCCAACTCGTGGAACAACTACGAAGAGTTCGAGGTGGAGAAGACCGGGCTCAAGAAGCTCGGCATGGATACGGTGGTGAACCTCATCTACTCGGTGTCGCCGCGCCACACCGACGAGTACTACGCGCGGAAGGCGCGGGAGGCCGCGGCCCTGAACCCGGTGCGGATCTGCTTCAAGGACGTGGGCGGGCTCCTGACCCTGGAGCGGGCGCGCACGCTGATCCCCATCGTGCTGGAGAACATCGGCGACACGCCGGTGGAGTTCCACGCCCACTGCAACAACGGGCTGGCGCCCCTGTGTTATCTCGAGGCCGTGGACATGGGCCTGACCACGCTGCACACGGGCATCCCGCCGCTGGCCAACGGCTCGGCGCAGCCGTCCATCTTCAACGTGGCGCGGAACCTGCGGGCCATGGGGCACAACCCGCTCATCGACGAGGACGTACTCAGGCCGGTGACCGAGAAGCTCCACTACATCGCCAAGCGCGACAACCTGCCGGTGGGCCGGGTGGTGGAGTACGACGAGTCCCAGTACACCCACCAGGTTCCCGGCGGCATGATCTCCAACTTCCGCCACCAACTTGCGCTCATCGACAAGCGCGACAAGCTCGACGCGATCCTGGAGGAGTGCGTGCAGGTGCGCAAGGAGTGGGGCTACCCCATCATGGTGACGCCGCTGTCCCAGTTCGTGGGCACCCAGGCGGCCATCAACGTCATCGTGGGCGAGCGCTACAAGGAGGTCACCGACCAGGCCATCCAGTACGCCCTGGGCTACTGGGGCAAGGAAGGCGCGGAGTACATGGACCCGGAGGTGAAGGACAAGATCCTGAACCGTCCGCGCGCCAAGGAATGGGCACACTGGGAGCTGCCCACGCCGTCGATCCAGGAAGTGCGCCGGCAGATCGGCGCCACGCATCTGTCCGACGAGGATTTCCTGTTGTGGGTCTTCGCCGGCGAGGAGGCGGTGAAGGCCCTGCCCGACGGCGGCCGGCCCAAGGAATACCTGAGCGCGAGCACCCCGCTGGTGCGACTGGTGGGCGAGCTGACCCGCCAGGACAAGGCCAACCACATCTATATCCGGAAGCCGGACTTTTCGCTGACCCTCGGGCGGGCCTGAGCGAGATTGACACGCTCCCCCCGATCGGATAATCCCGAAAGACGGTCAACCAGCGCCCGCGACCGCTCCATCTTCATTCCCAGGGAGGGAACGCAGTGACCTCAACCAATCCCCGACGCATCATCGACGGCGACGGCCACGTGGTCGAAGACATCGGCGCCATCATCGAGAACATGCCGCCGGAGTACATCGGCAAGACCTTCTCCGAGGCGCGCGCCAAGAGCCCGTTTCCGCCCATCGACCACCTGCATTCGGCCAACCGGCACTACGTCCCGGAGGGCGCCTTCGCCCAAGTTGGACCGGAGGGCTGGGAGGTCTTTTTAGAGGACGTGCGCATCGATGCCACGGTGCTCTACACCAGCGCCGGGCTGGCCTTCGGCAAGATCGTCAGCCGGGACTGGGCCATCGAGCTGGCGCGGGCCTACAACAACTGGATCCACGAGACCTACGTGGCCCGGAGCCCCCGCTTCCAGGCCATGGGGCTGCTGCCGCTGCAGGAGCCCAAGGCCGCGGTCGAGGAGCTGCGGCGCATGGTCAACGAACTCGGGCTTTGCGGCGCCATGCTGCCGTCCACCGGCGCCAACATGCCGCATCTGGGCTCGGAGCGCTATTGGCCCGTCTACGCGGAAGCGGAGCGCCTGGGCTGCGCCATCGGCATCCACGGCGGCGCCCACGAGGGCCTGCTCATGGACGACATGACGCCGTACGCGCCGGTGAACGCCCTGGGCCACCCCATGGGGCAGATGGTCTGCTTCGCCGGCATCATCTTCAACGGCGTGCTGGACAAGTTCCCGGGGCTGCGCATCGGCTTCCTGGAGGCCGGCTGCGCCTGGCTGCTCACCTGCCTGGAACGGTTCAGCGGCTCCTGGGCGAGCCACGTGCAGTACGACCCGCGCGGGCGCTTCCTCAAGCTCGATGACGGCATGAACATCACCGACTACGTCTGCCGCCACATCGACGAGGACCGCATCTTCGTAGGCGTCGAGGGCGACGAGCTGTCCATCGCCGAGGCCGTGCGCGTGGTGGGCAACAAGCCATTCCTGTTCTCGTCCGACTATCCCCACGAGGTGGACGCGGCCACCTGCAAGCATGAGCTGCAGGAGCTGGAGGAGAACGAGGGACTGAGCGACGACGACAAGGACGCCATCCTCTTCCGCAACGCCCAGCGATTCTACCGGCTGGGCGAGGGAGCGGCGCAGAAGGCGTAGGACACCCCTAGACGCCCCGAAACGTCATTCCCGCGGAAGCGGGAATCCAGGGGTGGGGAGGGGCAACAGCGTCGATTCCCCGCCCAACCACCCCTGGATTCCCGCTTCCGCGGGAATGACGTTTCGAGGCGTTGGAATGTTGGCACAGTCGGTTTCGCACGAATGACAAGTACCAGGGCCTCGGAGCAAGAGCGGAAGCCTTGACCCCGGGGCATACGGAGGCCAACCGTGAGCACGTTACAAGATCAGACGGTGGTGGACGGCGACGGCCACGTGGTGGAAGACCACGAGGCCATCTGGCGGCGCATGCCGGAAGACTACCGGGTCAGCAACTGGTCGGGGCGCAGTCCCTTCGGACCCAACGACCATCTGCACGCGACCAACCGTCACTTCGTGCCCGAGGGGGCGTTCGCCAAGGTGGGACACGACGGATGGATCGACTTCCTGGAAGACGTGGGCGTCGAAAGCACGGTGCTCTACCCGACCAACGGACTCACCCTCGGCCGGGTTGTGAGCCGCGACTGGGCCATCGAGCTGTCGCGCGCCTACAACGACTGGATTCACGACGAGTACACGGCCAAGAGCCCGCGCTTCCAGGCCGTCGGGATGATCCCGCTGCAGGAGCCGGACGAAGCGGCGGCGGAGCTGCGGCGCATCGTCGAGGAGCTTCACTTCGCCGGCGCCATGCTGCCCGGGACCGGCGCCAGCCAGCTTCAGAACCACCTGGGGGACGAGCGCTACTGGCCCATCTACCAGGAAGCAGACCGCCTGGGGTGCGCTCTCGGCATCCACGGCGGCGTGCACGACAACATGGGCCTGGACGACATGAGCCCGTACGCGCCGGTGAACGCGCTGGGGCACCCCTTCGGCCAGATGGTCAACTTCGCCGGCATCGTCTTCAACGGCGTGCTGGACCGCTACCCCAACGCCCGCTTCGGCTTCCTGGAGGCCGGCGCCGCGTGGTTCGTCAACTGCCTGGAGCGCTTCGAGCGCTCCTGGAGCAGCCACGTGCAGTATGATCCCAACGGCCGTTTCCTCCAGCTCAAGGACAACGAATCCGTCACCGACTATGTCCTCAAGCACGTGGACGCGGGCCGGATCTTCATCGGCGTGGAAGGAGACGAGCTGACCCTGCCCTTCGCGGTGCGCATCGCGGGCAACAAGCCGTTCCTCTACTCTTCCGACTTCCCCCACGAAGTGAACCACGCCACGGCGAAGGAGGAGATCCAGGAGTTGCGCGAGAACCCGCGTCTCACGGACGACGACAAGGCGGCGATCCTGCACGGCAACGCCCGCCGTTTCTACCAACTCGGATAGGGTGCCGCCTGGCTTCCCACGTGACGCAGCGACGCCCTCCCCTCTCCGTCCCCTTCTTCTACGGCTGGATCGTCGTGGCGCTGACCTTCTGCGTCAACCTCACGGCCGCGGGCACCCGCTCCGCCGCCACGCTGCTGATCAAGCCGCTGGAAGCGGAGTTCGGCTGGAGCCGCGCCGTGGTTTCCGTACCCGGCGCCATGAACCTCCTGCTGTTCGGCATCGGCGCACCGGCGGCGGGCTGGCTGGTGGACCGCTACGGCGCCCGCCGGGTTGTGTACTACTCCCTGGGCATGGTGACGGCGGGTCTGGTGGCAACGGCCTTTATCCAGCAATGGTGGCAGCTCCTGTTCTTCTGGGGCTTGGTGGTGGGCATCGGCACCAGCGCCACTCCGGTGCTGGCCGCGTCGGTGGCCAACCACTGGTTCGTGCGGCACCGCGGCGTCACCATCGGCATCCTCACCAACGGCAACGCGGCCGGGCAGATGCTGTTCCTGCCGCTGCTCACCCTCATCATCGCCGCCACCGGCTGGCGCGGCAGCATGCTGTTTCTGGCCGCCGTCGCCTTCGGCCTGATGATACTGGTGTCCATGTGGATGCGCGACGAGCCGGCGGACGTGGGCCTGGAGCCCTTGGGGCAGCAGGACACCGGCGCCGCCGCCGCGGCCGCCCGCCGCGACGTGCCGGCGTCGGCCACGCCGGTCCGTGACGCCTTCCGCAGCTCCACTTTCTGGCTCCTGAGCGCGGGCTTCTTCGTCTGCGGCGTCACCGCCAACGGGCTTATCGGCCTGCACCTGATACCCCACGTCGTCGAGGATCTCGGCATCGCGGCGGTCGTCGCCAGCCTCATCGTGGGCGTCATGGGGGGCATCAGCTTCATCGGCACCATCGGCGCCGGCTGGCTGGTGGACCGGGTGGACGCGCGCAAGGTCCTGGCCCTGGCCTACTTCCTGCGCGGCTGCGCGCTGTTCCTGCTGCCCTTCGTCGACAGCCTGCCGGGATTGATCCTGTTCGCCACGGTGTACGGCATCGACTGGTACGCCACCGGCCCCGCCACCACGGCCATCGCCGCGGACACCTTCGGCCGGCACGCGGTGGCGCGCATCTTCGGGTGGATCTTCCTGGCGCATCAGCTAGGCGCCAGCACGGCGGGCAACCTCGCCGGCGTCGTCTACGACGTCTTCGGCGAGTACCAGTACGCGTTCCTCGCCGGCGCCACCATGGCGATCATCGCCGCGGCACTGGTGATGCAGATCACGCCGCGGGCACCCCGCCTGGTTCCGGCGGCGGGTACCGCGTAACGGTCCACGATTCCAGAAAACACTTGGCAAACGGAGACTCTCATGCAACTACCGCCCATCGCCGCCACCACCATCGGCAGCTTTCCCCGGCCCAGGTGGCTCGCCGACGCCGTCCGCAGCACGGTCACCTTCAATCTGGAAGGGGACCTCTTGCAGGAAGGCCTGGACGACGCCACCGCTCTCGCCATCCGCGGCCAGGAGCTGGCGGGTCTCGACCTCGTCAGTGACGGCGAGCAGCGCCGGCCCCACTTCATCGACCACGTCCTGAACTCCATGGAAGGCGTGGACACGGTGAACCGCGTGCCCAAGGGCTTGTACCGGCGGCGCGAAGAGGTCCACCAGGTACCCCGGGTGCACGGTCCCATCGGCCGGCGGGTTCCGGCCGTGGTGGAGGACCTGCGCTTCGCCAAGTCACGCACGGACCGGCCCGTGAAGATGGCGGTGCCCGGACCCATGACCGTGGTCGACAGCACCCTGGACGAACACTACGGCGACGAGGCCGCCATGGCCATGGACGTGGCCGCGGTCCTGAACGCCGAGTTGCGCGACCTTCAGGCGGCCGGGGCGGACGTGGTGCAGATCGACGAGCCCGCCATGACCCGCTACCACGAGAAGGTGGCCGACTACGGCGCCCGCGCCCTCGACCGCTGCATCGAGGGGATCACCATCCCCACCATCGTGCACCTGTGCTACGGCTACCCCGGCGGCAAGGACCTGCAGCACGAGTACGAATATCCCGAGCTCTTCCCGCTCTTGCTCGAAACCAACATCGGCGGCTTCGCCGTTGAGTTCGCCCGCAGCAGCTACGACCCGGCCATCCTCGAACCGTGCAAGGAGCGCCTGGTCATGTTCGGCGCCGTGGACCCCAGCGACGTCCCCGTGCCCCCGGTGGACACGGTGGTGACGCGCGTCCACGACGTGCTCCGCTATCTCGACGCCGACAGGCTCCTGCTGGCGCCGGACTGCGGCCTCATGACCGTGAGCCGCGAGTTGGCGTTCGCCAAGGCAAGGCTGCTGGCGGATTCCGCCGCGGAGTTGCGCCGGACGCTGTGACCCAGACGGTGTCGTCGTGCCCACGGATCACCATCGATCAGAGCTTCCCTATGAGCCTGCGCCGCAGAAGACTGGTTGAATTGTCACGCCCCCGGATCGTCATTCCCGCGAAAGCTTGCCCTCGACCCCGATCGGGGGCGGGAATCCAGGGGTTGGGCGGGGTATAGCGGCGTGTTTCCTCGCCCCACCACCCCTGGATTCCCGCGTTCGCGGGAATGACGAATACGGGGCCTAGCCCCACCACGGATCTCACCCATGTATCGCCTCGTGAAACTGCCCGAAGAAGTCGCCGGCCGTCTCTACGTCGGCAGCATGCCCGGACGCTACGAAGTGTTCGAGGAGGCGTGGCACGCCATCATCGACCACGGCGTCACGCGCGTCATCTGCCTCGTGCCGCCGGAGGAACTGCGCGACAAGTCGCCGCTCTACGCCCGCGCGGTCGATGAGGCCAGGATGCCGTGGGTGCACGAGAGCTTTCCCATCGAGGACTTCGAGGCCCCCGCGGATCGTGAAGCGTTCTGGGCGATGGCCCGCAAGGCCGCCGGCCTGCTCGACGAAGGAGAAACCCTGTTGGTGCACTGCGCCGCCGGCATCGGCCGCACCGGCACGTTCTCCGTGTGCGTGCTGTTGGCCCTGGGCCTGGCCCCGCCCGCCGCGCGCGCGGCCGTGCGCAAGGTCGGCTCCGCCCCCGAGAATGCCGCCCAGGACGACGTGATCCAGTGGGCGGCGGGCCTGCTGAACGGATCGGAAAAGGCGAGTTGACAGGTCCCAACGCTCGGGGCATCATTCAGCCGTCCGGAGTCGCTATCGAGCTTCAAGGGAGGACCTGAACATGAGCCGCATCACACCGCCTCTCAACTTCTCCAAGTGGATCGACGAGCACCGTCACCTGCTCAAGCCGCCGGTAGGCAATCAGGTCGTGTACAAGGACACCGAGTTCACGGTCATGGTGGTGGGCGGCCCCAACACGCGCAAGGACTACCATGTGGACGAGGGCGAGGAGTTCTTCTACCAACTCGAAGGTGACATGACGCTGCGCATCATGGAGGACGGCGCGCCGCGGGACATCCCCATCCGCGCGGGCGAGATCTTCCTGCTGCCGCCCAAGGTGCCGCACTCGCCGCAACGGAAGCCCGAGACCGTGGGCCTCGTCATCGAGCGCCAGCGCCGCGAGGGCGAACTGGACCTGTTCCAGTGGTACTGCGACGACTGCCACGCCAAGATCTACGAGGAAGCGGTGCAGCTCACCGACATCGTGGCGCAGCTTCCGCCCATCTTCGAGCGCTTCTGGGACAACGAGGCGAACCGCAAGTGTGACGGCTGCAACGCCGTCATGGAGCCGCTCAACTGAGCCGCGACCCGCGCGCACCGACTTCCAGGCTCTACCGTGGCCTCGCCAACGCGCTGACCCTGGGGCGTTTCGCCGCCCCGGTCCCCTTCATCTACCTGATGGTTGAAACCTACCGGGGAGCCTCCGGCTCCCCGGGTGCCGCGCTGTTCGCGCTGTACGCAGTCACTGCGTCTTCCGACCTCGCCGACGGCTACTTCGCCCGCCGCTCCGGCGCCCCGAGCGCGCGCTGGGCCCGTCTCGACGCCTTGGCGGATGTTCTTTTCAACACGACAGCCCTTCTGGCGGCCGCCTGGCTCGGGCTCCTCGGCTACTGGGTGCCCCTGGGCATCGCCGCCCTCGCGGTTCAGTTCCTGTACCGCAACCGCACAGGGCAAGCCGACCCTGGCCCGCAACTCCAGGAGGACCTCCCCGGAAAGGCCGCCGGCGTCATCTACTACCTGCTGGTGGGCGCCGTCGCCCTGGGGATCTGGCTCGATCCTGACCGGCCACCCGTGTGGCTCGATTGGGCCGGAAACGCGGTGTTCGTCTACACGGCGCTGGTCTTCGCACGCAATCTTCGGCGGCCCACACCCTGAGCCATCTTCGGTTCACTCCAGACAAGCGTCACTTGGCACCGATTGTGCGGGAAATACCGGACGCGGAGTGCGCCGTGCGACGCTCTCGGACCTGTTGAACGGCCGCGCCGGGGTTTCGCCAGAGATGGCGCTGCGCGTCGAAAAAGCGTTCGACGTGAGCATGGACCTGCTGCTGCGGATGCAAGCATGGCACGACGCCGCCCGAATGCGAGCCCGCGCGGACGACATCGCCGTACAGCGTTACGAGCCGGCGTGAGCGTCAAGAAGATCCAAATCCGTCCAGATAATGCCGATTGCCTGTCGACTGGCAGATTGAGCGGCCTGAGTCTTGTGGGTCGGGATCGACGAACGGAAACACACTCAACAAGAGTACGCGACCCATTGACAGTCGACCTCTCACGAAGCTTAGCGAGGGCAGGTTAGGAACGAACAGGCAACCGTCCGGCGCGATCTTCGAGGAGTTCGAGTTCCTGTACCATACCCTTCAGTGACTCTAATTCTTTTTGCTCGACATCGCTCCAAAACGTGAGGTTCTTGTCCCACAACCCCCACTTGAGGGAATGAAACCCGTTCCATATAAGCCCAAGCCATGCCGCGTAGTTCAGATTGAGGATGTCATTCGTAACGTAAACCTTACCCGCGTTTACCGCCGCCATTGTTCCATAAGCCATTGCGAGCATCATCCTGAAGCGCGGGTTCATCATCCCCGGTAAGGTATCCACCAGGGCTTCGCCCAATGAGCACGGCGTGTGTTTTGCTTGTTTGACGGCGTACAAGACCCGCATCAACACTTCCATGATCAAGACCGGGATACTCGTCACGATGAAATGGCGGGAGTCGTAGCCCTTGACATACATGTACTCGACTTGCTTCCCCAAGTCCGATGCTCTCGTGGGCAGACCGTCGAACATTCGAAAGAGACCCATGAAGGGGGCGGGTAGCCCCATCCCCCGGTTGCCGCGCGGGGTGGACGCGTTGACGTCAGAAAGCAGATGTCCCAAAAGGCGGCCAAGCAGCCCAAAGAAACCGCTATCAAGAGCCCCCTGGGTCGTCGGATAAATCTTGAGAGCGCCGTTCTCAATGACGGTGCAAGTTCCGCGCCGCATGTCCAAAACGCCAAACAGAAGACCCAGAACCGGGTCATGGGACAACGCCCTCAAGCGGTGGTTCATGGGGTTCAACGTTCCTGATGGTGCCCCGAGTAGTTGGGCCACGGTACTTGAGTCCGCGCCACCAATGGTGTTCAACCTGCCAAGTTCCTTGCTCAGCTCTGGTGTCAGAACGTGGTTGAAGGCCTCCTGCACCACTCGGTTGAAGATGCCGTCCACTCCCTTCGACCAGCTAACCGTCGGGACGCCGGGAGCCCTGACGCACAACAAGTCGAGCATTGCGGCGAACAAGCCACAGCCACCGGCTATGGCGTAGTCCCACCGATCAAGGGCGTAGCGGGCGTTGAACTCCTCGACGTAAGCCGCGATTCGGTTGTCAACGGCAACCCAATCCTCCGCTGTCAGGACGTCTTCAAGGGCTACATGCTCCTGGGAGCTTGGTTTGGCCCCGGTCGGGACCGAGTCCGTCCTCGGCGGAATCCCGTGTCGACTGGTCTCATAGGTGTGAACCGGCTTGTACTCCACAGCTTCAAATTCCTGAGCTAACGCCAGAGCGGACAACCGCTTCTTCATTGCTTGAAGTTCCCGCCCCAAGTCTTCGTGGAGTTGCGCGATGGTGTCAGCCTGCTGTTGCAGGACGGACACATCTCTAATGATTCCCGGATGGTCCCTATGTTCCATCAGTCCCCGTACCCTGACTATCGCGGCGTTCTGAACGAATTCCGATAAACCGCAACATGTCCTTCGACTTCGTTTCACGTGACTGATGCAACTCGTTTTCAAGACTCTCGATGTACGTTCTGAGTACAGCTAACTCATCCCTGTAGTACTCCGCGTTCTCAACCAGTTGCTCCTGAATGTTCTTGAGCTTCTCGATAGCCGTGTTCAGTGCCGCCATATCTTTCGCGCGGCGGCGGCGAGCGACAGCCACATACCCGGCCAGCCCCCCGGCGGCGATGGGCACTGCCAATACCCCGACCCCCGCCACCATTCCGCCGCCGACAATACCACCAACGGTCGCCAAACCCGAGGTAATACCCGCGGCAGACAGGCCGTTGATGCCTGCAAAGTACAGGGCAGCAAGCGACCCGGCACCGCCGGCACCTGCCGCACCCACGGCTGCCCCACCCTCTCTTGCCGCCTGCAACACGTTCCGCAAACGCGAGGGGAGTTCGCCAATCACGCGCCCAATTTGCTCGCTTATCCTGGCCTTCTCATCCTGACTCGGCCTGGCATCCATTTCGTCCTCCTCCTACCCCCTTGTCCTTAAGGGCGACAACCTCGGCCTTACGGTGGCCAGAGTGCTTGTGTAGCTGCGTTCGGAAATGGGTTCAATGGTTGTCAAGTATCGATGACCGTAGTTGGCCTACAACGCGTCCCGGTCGCCGGCATAAAGCTTGAGCGGCATCAGGCAGGCCGCCGATATGAACACGAAGACTCCCGCAAGCACGAACGCGGAGCCGGCACCGTAGAGATCCGACAGGTACCCGGCGAGGATGGGTGTGGGCAGGACCGCGACTTGGGCGATCACCGTGGTCAGGCCTTGGGACGACGCCTGCACGTTGGCGCCGGCGACGTCCGCGATTACGGCGGTGATCACGTTCATCAAGGTGTAGAAGAAGGTCCCGATGGCGGTGATGACGACGGTCAGAGCCAGCACGGGAGGCGCAACCGCGAGCAGCATGTAGAGAACCCCGAGGACGAGCATCGAGGGGACCAGCACCAACTTCCGGCCGTAGCGGTCGGAGAGATAGCCCAGCGGAGTCTGGGAGAAGATGCCGACGACGTGGAGCAGCATCCAGTATACGCCCAGCAGACTTGCCGAGAGACCCAACTCCTCCACGAGGTAGATTGGCAGAAAGGTCAGGACCACGACGCGGCCCATGGTGAGCAGGCCCCTGGAGGCGGAGATGGCCACGAAGGTGCCATCCTTCAGCAGCGCCATCATTTCGCCGAAGCGTCCAATGCGCGACCGGGGGACCTCATCCTGCCGGAACAGCCCGAGGAGTCCGCGCAGGACCAGGAAGCCGAAGAGGATCCCGGGGACGATCTGCCACCAGAGGATTCCCTCCCACGGCAACGCGGCCAGCAGCACGCCCTGGGCCAAGGGCGACAGGCTGTCGCTCACCGTGGCGCCGGTGCCGTGGACTGAAATCGCCGTGCCGCGGCGCTCCGGGAACTTTGACGTGAGGGTGGCGGCGGCCGTGGGGTGCCACAGGGCGGTGCCGAAGCCGATGAGCACGCTGGCGGCGAACGCGACGCCGAAGCCCCCGCGGCTGCCGAACAACAGATAGGCCAGCCCCATCATGACCAGGGACGAGGCCAGGATCATGTCACGGTAGCGATACAGCGCGTCCCCGAGGATCCCGGCGGGAAGGTTGAGGGTGCCCTGTCCGAACTGACGCGCGGCCCCCAGCGCCCCCGCCTGTACCGCGTTGAGACCGAGCCCGGCCTTGATGAAGGGCAACGCCACCGGGAACAACTGCTGAAACCAGTGGATCACGATGTGTCCGCCGGTCACGACCGTGAGGAGACGGAGCCGTTCGGGGCCCAGGTCGCGCGCGGCGTCGACAAGACGCTGCGCGCGGGAGCGGACGAGCGGACTGGACGGTGAAGGACTTATCGACATGGCGCCACGGGGCTCACCGCTTCCACGGATTCACCAACTCAACGCCCGTGGGTGCAAGATCGGCTTCATTGCGTGTAACGACGGTCAGGCTGTGACTCAGGGCGGTAGCGGCAATCAGCCCGTCCACGACGGGCAGTCTTTGACAACGAACCATCAGTCGGCCCCACATGTCCGCTACGTTCGCGTCAAGCGGCAAAATACGGTCTCCCAGCCACATCGGCAACTCCGCTTCCAGCCAAGCGTTCAGCCGTAGCCGCCGCCGGCCCTTTCCCAGCATCATGATCCCTTTTCGGATCTCGCCCAAGGTCAAGACGCTGACAAACATGGACGTCTTGGGTGTGTCCACGAACCACTGAAGAACCTGCGACGACGGTCGCGATTTCACCAGTTCCGACAGTGCGCAGGTGTCGATCAGAAAGCTCACAGGTCGATATCGCGCGGCAGCGACTTGTCTCGCTCAATCTTGAGGTCCACTCCCACTCGGGAGGACACCCGCAGAAACTCGCGCGTCGAGAGTTCCGGACGCTTCAGGCGGTCATAGTCGTCCGCGGACAATACCACGGCGGTGCGTCGCCCGCGCACGGTGATGGTCTGCGGACCTGATTCCGCGGCATCACGTACCAGCTCGCTGAAACGCGCCTTCGCTTCCTGTACTTGCCAGACTTGACTCATGGTTTCCTCCTGACCATGCTGACCAGATAACATGCCACGTGCCAAACCTCAACTTTTCGTGTCCGTGGGTCTTCTTGAGAAGAGGTCCGCGTACACCCGCGGCAGGAAAATCAGGCCGAAGGAGCCGTTGGCGAGCATGAACGTGAGGTGGGCGGCGAGGCTGTAGGCGAGGAGGTCCGCCTCGGCGGCGTAGCCGCCGAAGAAGAAGATCCAGGCGGCCTGCGAGGTGCCGAGGTGGGCCACGGTGACAGGCAGCGCGGCCACCAGGTAGACGATGGGCAGGAAGGCCAGCAGCGGCAGCACGGGGATCTCGATGCCGAAGAACGTGAGCGCCCGGGCATGGACCAGCAGTGACAGGAAGAACACGGAGCCCTTGAGGACGAGGATGGCCAGGGCCTGAGGTAAACGCACCCGGCGGAACGTGGACAGGAGTACGTTGCCGCCGAAGCGCCGTCCCAGCGCGCCGAACCGGCCGCGCGCGGTGCCCACGACCACGATCCAGAGCAGCGTCAGCACGGCCGGCAGGACGAAAAACACTGCCGGCGTCCCGCCCGGGAAAGCGGCCGAGCCCACCGTGGCAAAGAAGAAGAGGTTGGTGGCCTCCAGCAGGATGAGCAGCACCACGGTGCTGGTGATCTCGCCCAGGGGCGTGCGGAAGCGGCGGTTCAGGTAGAGCGCCAGCGCGGCCTGGGCGAGTTGCGTGTTGATGATGGCGACGACGTAGGTGGATGCGCGCACCGGCAACAGCTCCCGGTAGCGGATGGGTCCGTGAAACCAGCGGATCAAGGCCGTGAGCACCGCCGAGTCCGCCAGAAAGAAACACAGCGAGAACGAGCCCATGACGGCGAAGAACGGCAGCAGGCGCGCGCCGGAAACGGCCTGCCAGAAGGCCTCGAAGGGAATGCGCCAGAAGATGACGCCGAAGATGACAATCGTCAGCGCAACCGGCACGAGGCGGGCCAAGAGGCTCTGTTCCTTCGGCGGAGCCGTTGCTTCCTGCGTCGTTGTATCGTTCACGTTCCTTGTCCGTGGTCGGTTGCGTGCCCGTGAGTCCGTACCGACAGTTCATCCAGCAGATCGTCCACCGGGGTCAACGGAAACGGCAGGAGCGCGCGCGTCTCCGTGGCATCCCCGAGATGTTCGTTGAACAGCGTGTCGAAGAGGGTCCGGTTCCAGCCCCACCCCAGCCGTCCGCCCACGACGGCGGTTGCCTCCGCCAGCCAGCCGGGCACACCCAACACCAGCGGACTCCGGTTCATGCGCGTCGCGGCCCGGCGCAACAGCTCGACGTAGGTCAGGGTGTCGGGACCCATCAGGTCCAGCACATGGACAGGCGCGGTCTCCACCGTGAGCGCCCACTGGATGGCGCGGGTCACGTCCGCCAGAGCCACCGGCTGGATGCGCACCCTGCCGCCGCGCACCAGCGGCGCCACGCGCTTCGCGGCCAGGTGAAACAGGGTGCGCGTCGACGGCGTTCCCGCGCCCAGCACCATGGGGACACGGAACACCACGGTCTCGAATCCCGCCCGGCGTATGGCCGATTCGGCCAGGGCCTTGGAGCGCAGGTACTCGTTGGGTGAGTTCAACTCCGCGCCCGGCGCGCTCAGGTAGACGAACCTGCGAACGCCGGCGGCTCGGGCGGCGGACACCACGTTTCGGGTGGTCGCGGTGTTCGCATCGTGGAGCCGCTCGCCACGCCGAGGCTGAAGTGCTCCGGCCAAGTGTGCGACGGCGGCGGAGCCCTGAACCGCGTCCGACAACGATTCCGGTTTACCGTAGTCGACCTGCCGGACTTCCACCGGGAAACCGTCGAGGACGGCGGCCTGGGTGGGTCCCCTCACCAGCGCGCGCACACGTTGTCTCGGTGGCAGGGTGGTTCTCGCCAGAAGACGGATAAGCGCGACGCCCACGACGCCGTTGGCCCCGGTGATTACGATATCGATGGCAGGACTCCCCCATCACCCCCGTATTCCCGCGTTCCAGGCTGTGTCAAAATTCATAAGGCAACTACGTAACAGAACGTCATTCCCGCGAAAGCTTGCCCTCGACCCCGATCGGGGGCGGGAATCCAGGGGCGGTGGCGGGGTACTACAGCGGCGATTCCCCACCTCCCCACCCCTGG
>Ga0209544_1000186_pt1 | contig 94873 bp, 91 predicted proteins | sample MesohylPK_FD_187297 | JGI IMG/M metagenome (GOLD analysis project Ga0209544, IMG submission 187297) | Host-associated microbial community of the marine sponge Aplysina aerophoba from Gulf of Piran - sponge mesohyl, lysed by proteinase K... | ecosystem: Host-associated > Porifera > Sponge >... | reverse complement strand
CTGATCAAGCGAGTGTCGTTCGGGATCACCAACTTCGACCACTACCGCACCCGCGTGCTGCTGTACGCCGGCAAACCCGACTGGAGCCTGCTCGACACCCTCACCCCACGCTAAAGCGCGAAGAGCCCAATATCGTCTGTGTCCCAGTCAACATTCTGCGTCGAAAACAACCGATCGGTCTGCGCCACTGACAGCGACAAACTGGCATCGCCGATGACACTGGCCAGCTCATCCATCAGCGTGTAGACGACATCGCACGCATCCGGCGAGAATTCCTCGGGCAGGTGCCGGTATGTGCGGCCCGCACTGGAGCGCCCGACGGTCGTTGCTGTCCCCTCACTTGCTTGCGCGCCCCCATCCGAGGATGTGTTGGCCACCTGTTCTTGGGTAGCTACGGCAGATTCCGCTGCCCGCGCGGTGGTGTCGCCAAGATGCGCTGGAGCAGCAGGGTTGCTGCACGCCGCAAACACGGCTGCTACGGCCATGAGCGCCAGATATCTGGTCATGTTGTTGGTTGCGGCCTCTCGCGCCATACGTTGTACCTGTCTGAGACCAGCCACTATTCGTATTTCCTCTCGTCACGACAGCAAGCGGAAGGGCAACCTAGTGACTCTACGTACTACGGGGATGTACCAAAGTGTCGGGCGAGAGTCCGCCAGAGAAGTCGTCGATCGGCTGCGCATGGTGATCGGAGCAAGCATCGCCCGTCAAACACCGCGACAGGAACTGACCGCCTCGATCTCCGGCGCAGCGGACCCATTCGCCAATCTCTGCGTCAAGATCGCCCTGAAGCACCGTGAAGCAGCCTGAGTCGCAGCGCAGAACAATGCCCGAGTGCGAGAGTCCAAGACCGTCCGTTCTACGCCGGCCAGACAGAAGTGACGACTCCAGACTTCTGAAGGTCGTCGACGAGATGATGTCTGCTAATGACGACGGTCGTGAGGCCGTGGCCGACTCGACGGCCACTCGGCTCTCAGGATTGGGGAGGGTGTGAGAAATGACCGGTCGTGCTGAGCAGCGGCTGAAACCCGGCCTTGTACGGCAGAAGATTCGCGCCTTTCCGCGGGACCAAATGCTGCAGACGATCGCCCGGATTGCGGCCGAGCAATCCGAGATCGCAGCTTCACAAGACGGGCCAACAGAGGCCCGCATCAGTGAGGGCATGTGGCTACAGCTGGCAGGAATCTGCGCGACGAGCAACAACAACCACCGCAACAAGAGCGTCGAGAGCGCTGCCTTGTGGGAGCTGGTGAATGCCGTCTACCTCGCATGGAGCCCCGTGATCGACGATCCAGACAACGAAGAATCGTGGCACCAGTACCTGTCGTATCAGTCCTATGTGCAGATGTCGTTTCAGCCGGAGCCGTGGCCTCCGTTGATGCGCTCGTTGTGTCTGTTCGGGGACAGCGAGCGGTTCGGCGCGCCGATCCTCGACAAGAGCACTCTGGAAGCGATCCTCGGTACGACGCTCGACAGCTTCTTGAGAACCGGTTTTGCGCTGTATGCGGCTGCTCGTATGTGGCGCGGCAGCGTGCATCGCTCCAGCATCGTGGACGGTTCGCTCGGTCTGGCACTGCAGCCGCTCGACGCGCAGGACATCTTGGAAGTAGTCGACCGCTGGTTCGCCCGCCCGATCGCGAAGCTTGCTCAGGCAGGACGAGACCGCACACGCGGCCCTGACGACCTGTGGGGCTTCAACCCGTTCTATGACTTTCCAGTCGCACTGCTCGACGATGGCACATATGTCATTCCGAGCCCGCGCGGTGTGCTGCAGCGCCTGTCGCCCCAAGGCATCTACCACATCATCGGCAACGCAGAACGACACGGCCGGCTCACGCTGGGCTTCCAAGAATTCGGCGGACTGTTGGGCGAACGGTTCCAGTCCTACATCGGAGAACAGCTGGGGCTCATCCGGCACGCAACCGTCATCCCGGAGATCGAGTACGACAACGGCCGCAAGAGCGTGGATTTCTTCGTCAAGACCCCTGAAGTGGTCTTGCTGGTCGAAGCGAAGTCGATCTCACCGCGGCACGACACGAGATCAGGGTTGTTGCCCAGCGCTGGCGGCATCTCGGCCGAACTGGACAAAGCAAGCAGACAGATCACGGCGACAGCCGAACTGATCAGCGCTGGTCACGAGAGCTTTCGGGAATTCCAAGGGCTGCCGCTCCGGGGCCTGATCGTGACACGAGAGCACTACTTCAATCTCGCTATGCCGTTCATCAACGAGCGCATCATCCCTGCATCCGTCCCCGCGACGATCCTGTCGGCACAGGAACTTGAGCACGCCCTCGGCGCGATCGTCGACGAACCTGATTGCGGCGCTCAGCTGCTCAACAGTATGAATCCCCACCTCGCGCCAGTGGGCAGAGCCCTGAACCCGCCATTGGCGGCGCATAATCCCATGCTTGGTGACATGTGGGACAAGTGGGCCGATGGCTGGCCACAAGCGCCGGCCGTTGAGTCTGACCTGCCGCCCATCGAGGACGACTCCCCAGCTTGAACTCTCAGCAGCCGGATCGCTGCTTCGCGCTGGACCGGCAGCTCATGGCGCAGAATGCGGCGTAGCGTCCCATGTCCGGAGCGCAAGAGTTTTCTGCCAATAGCTCGATCACTGGGGGCGACGGAGTATAGATAGGAGCCGTTTGGCCACATTGCGCATTCCACACTGCAGGGAAGAGAACAGGTGGCGCTGACCCTCTTTCGCCCAGATGATCCTGTTGGCTTGAACCCAGTAGTGGGACTTGCATTCGAAGCCCCAGTTTCCGATTGACGGCCTCAGCGTGACGGTTTGGCCGTTGTAGGTCAGGGACCACTCGTCAGGCGAGAACGGTGTCACGGTTTGATGTCCGCATCCGCAAGCGCACTTGTGGATGGCTGTCGAAAAGAGCATCGAAATGTAGAGGACATCGTCTTCCATTTGTTCGACATCTGGGACGGTGTCGACGAATGCGTGTCTTACGGACGATCGACGGCCGCTGTTCATGAGGCAGCGCCGGTGTTGACGATGGCGTTGCTGGCGATCATGTAGGCGCTGTCCCACTCCTGCACGACATCGGCGTACACGCCCATGTGCTTCTTCCACTTGATCACGGCGAGAACGGCGTTGAGGGCGTTCATCTCAGCGATCTGCACATTGTCGCCGTAGACATCGTCGGCGTCAGCGTCGGCGTCATCTGTGGGAATCTCGGCGAGAGCGAATTCGCGGGTCTCGTGGGTTACGAGCGTGACGCGGGCTTGGCCGGTCAGACCGCGCTCTTCCGCGGCCATGCCCATGCCGACATCAATGAACGGGATGTCCCGTTCGAGCAGCGCCGGCACGATCTTGCCGCGTGACGGCCCTCGGTCCACGGCTACGAATGCGAAATCGAGCCCGTCAAGCTCTCCGAAGTGATCGGCCTCCATGTGGTGCGGGTGCGCGATCACGCCGGTCCGCATCTTCGAGTAGATGGCTTGGTAGTACTCGCATTTGGTGGGGAGCTGCTCAAGCTCGTCGGCGGATGCGGCGCCTGGCGCTCGAAACGCGGTGTGCTGCTCGAACGCGTCACGGTCCCACAGGTGCAGCTCTCGCACGTGCGTCTTGGCCACCATGTCGAGGATGTAGGAGCCTGTGCCACCGAGCCCGATGATCCCTACGACTTGACCCGACACTCGTCGGTTGATGTCGGAGATGCCGGCCCGGACTGAGGCGGTGTCGCTGTAGTGGAAGGGGTAGTCGGATTCGACTGGCGGCTGGCGCACGGCCGGAAACGCGGAGGCAGCTGCGCTGACGGCACGAGCTTGATCGGCGAGGATCTCGGCATAGGTCGAGACTTGCTCGAAATAGTCGATGTAAAGCCGCTTGGAGCCGTTCTCCAGCGGCTTGTGCGAGAAGCGGTAGCGGAAGCTCCTTCCGTCGATCGTCTCCTTCGCGTCGCTGGAGTTGATGATCTCGGTCAGCGCACGGCCTTGCGCGTCGCATGGTTCGGTGCCGTCGAAGTAAGCCGTATGGTCAGCGGGCTTTGTCGTCGCCTCACCTGCGGGAGTCTGCTGGAGCGAAAGCTTGAGCGCGAGCGTGCCGCACTGGACAGATCGTTGTCGATCGACATAGGGCACCTGCCGCACCAGCAGCCATGCCCCGTCGATTGCGATGTCGTATCCCTCTGTCCAGAGCCGCCGCAGGTCGCAGCTACGACTGATCAGTGGCTCTGACATCGAAAACCATCCCGTCGGCGATCTTGGTCCGCTGTCCTGCGACGAGCGAGCCGCTGCTGCCGCGCGGCCCGTCGCTGAACTTGACCCGAATCAGAATGTTCGGTCCGCTCGGGGGCGGATCGAAGGCGAGGTGCACGACCTGTTCGTAGGTCAGGTACTCCGTCTCGACGAGCTTCTTTCGGGTATTGACGAATATCTCGTAGCCCTTGTGGGACTGGGATTCGTCTTGGGTGGTGTCCTTGTTCATGTTCATTTCCTTTCATTGGATGGGGTAGTCGGACGGCGGCCAGTCCGGGAGCTGGCTCGCAGTCGAGGTCTCAGCAGCGTCCGCGCTGGCGCCGCTGAGGCGGTGGCCGGCTTGCTGCTGGGTCCACTCGCTGCCTCCCGGTGTCGAATAGGCTCTGCGCCGTGACCGGCCAGCAGTTGTCGCATCGAATCCGGGTCCTGCGAGCGCTTGCGTTCCCAGTTGGTCAACTTTTGTCGCTCTCTCCTAAAGTTTCAGACTGATATTTCCGTCCTTGCTTCACCTTAGCACATGAGATTCCGACCCATGGGGCACGCCGACCAGAGACAGTCGGTTGGCATCCGTCAGGCGCTTCAGCGCCCCACAGCCGCCCGAGCAGTACGCGCATCGACTCAGTTCGGATGGGCAGGCTGACGGCGGTGCCAGCCGGAGCCGAGAGCGAGTCGGTCGAGGAAGCAGCTCGCCGTGTTGCGCCGATCTTCTCGGGAGCGCATCTGACGGCGTTGCGCGAGCTGCGCGGCGAGACCCAGGCGGGTACCGCGGCTGCGGCCGGCATCACGGCATCCGCGCTGAGCCAGGCCGAACGCGGACGCACAGTGCTCTCAGCCGCCAACATTGCCAAGATCGCCCGATACTTCGAGGTGTCGCCCGGCGCGTTGGCTGAACGCCGAGAGCCGAGAGTCGAGATGGAGCCGCAGTTCCGCCACCTTCGGCGCACTCCGGTCCGCGACCGGCGGAAAGCTGACCGGTTCATCCGAGCTGTCGCTCGGGTCGCCAGTGTCTTGCGGGATGAAGTCGAATTCCCGGAGCCCTTCTCGCTGACCTGGGCCATTGACCCAGAGCGACACATCGACGAGGTCGCCGACGAGGTTGAGCGAGCGGCGGCCCGGGCGCGACTCGAACTCGACCTCCCGAAGAACAAGCCAGTCACGAAGAGACTCATCGAGTCATTTGAAGCCGGCGGTATCACGGTCGTGCGTGACCCCGAGGCCGGCAGCGACATCGATGCCTTCTCAGCGGTCGTCGGACAACTGCCCGTCATTGTCCTGTACGGGGGCGAAGATGCGGTTTGGGACCGTGACAACTTCAATCTTGCACACGAACTCGGGCACATCGTGATGCACCGCGGCATCGACCACACCCCGGGCACACGCACCGTCGAAGCGCAAGCTCACCGGTTCGCCGGTGCGTTTCTCGGGCCTCGCAAGAGACTGCGAGAAGAACTGCCCCGCGATTTGGACTGGGGCCGCTACTTCGAACTGAAGCGCCGATGGGGAATGTCCATGGCGGCGCTCGTTCGTCGCGCCAAAGACCTCGGAGTGATCGACGACGCCACCTACACGCGCGCGATGAAGCAGCAGAGCGCCCACGGTTGGCGACGAGTCGAGCCCGGCGTCAACGACCGACCGCTACCCACGCCGCGCCACCTCAGCCTCGCCAGGTCAAAGGCTCAGATGACTCGTCGGGAATTGGCCGACGCAGCGCATCTGCCGGTGGATGTCGTTCGGCGGATCTTGGGACCCAAGAGGCCGAAGCTGATCGACTGATCGGACTGGCTCTCAACCTCCACTACGCCGCGGCAAGCCCCAACGGGCTTCCCCAAGGCCGATTCCGAATGTGGAGATTCGCCCAAAACAATGTGGAGATCGCGGCGAGGGCGAAAATCCACCCCACCTGACCTGCGGAAACGTAACCGGTGAACATCCCACCAACCAGCAAGCCCCGTGAGCGCAGCTCCGGGGCTTGTATCGCGCCGGTCAGTCCTCGCGTCGCACGCCCTTGAACGGGCCGCCGGTTCTCTTCATCGCCATGAAGCGGCCCGAGGAGGGGCCGAACCGACGCAGCACGTAGACGAGCTGCTTGACGAGATCGGCGCCGATCGATCCGGCATCTTCTGGGGCCGAGTTCGACCGCCCTCAGTGGCCCTCGGGGCGCTGGGGCGCGAGCCGGACGGGTCGATCGCTTCTTGTGTTTCCCGTCGGGCTGGCAAGCGCTCGCTCGAAATCGGTGAACAAGTCGAGGACTTCGGTTGTTTCGAAGACCCGGTACCGCTGCCGGCCGACGTTGCGCTGACGGAGCACCCCGGCCTCGGCAAGGGCGTTCACTGCATCGGTGGTCCGCGCCTTGGACCGTCCGATCAGCTTGCTGGCCGACTCCACGGTGACGATCGGCGCGCCCGGCAGGACGCCCAGTAGCAAGTCGGTGCTCGAGTTCGCTCGGACGCGGCCGAGCTTTGAACGCCAGACCGCAGTGATTTCGTCGATGTCGTCGCTGTAGGCGTCGGCGTCTTGGCAGGCTCGGCTGGTGGCGGTGGCGAACATGCGAAGCCATTCGACCGCAGCGGCGGATCGCTCGGCGCTGTCGGGTTCGCTGAGGTGGCGGAACGTCATCAATCCGTTGACGTAGTCATCGGACCACGTTGCGAGCACGAGGCTGACCGGGGGCACGAAGGTGGGGGCGAGGCCCCGGCGTCGGAGCACGACGTGGATCAGCGCTCGGCCGGTGCGACCGCTGCCGTCGGCGAAGGGGTGGAGGGTCTCGAACTGAGCATGGGCGATGGCGGCTTGGACGAGGGGGGAGTGCTCGTCGCCGTTGACGTAGTCGAACAGGTCGGCCAACAGGTCCGGGAGGTAGTCGTGCGGCGGCGGGACGAACGCCGCGCTACCTGGGTTGAACGAGCTCCCGCCGATCCAGTTCTGTTCCTGTCGGACGACGCCGCCGAGTTCAGGGGTGGGCGAGTTGTCCATCAACGTGCGATAAACCGACAGCAGGTCGTCAAGCTCGAAGGGGTCCGCGCTGGTGGCGAGTTCGACTGCCGATTCCATCGCTGCGATGTTGCCGATCACCTCGACCGCCACGCGATCATTGGCGTCACCGCCGAGCGCGGTCGCAGCCTCGGCTTGAGCGAGGCGTCGGGCAGCGGCCTCGAGGCCTTCGATCTTGGAGGATCCGACTGACTCGGCGCGCAGCAAGAACCGTGCCAGACCCTCGAGGCTCACATGAGTCGTGCCCGCGTCATTCAGTGCTCGAACGGCTGCTTCGGCGCTTCAGAATCGCACCCGTTTCAGGAGCGGTGAAACATCCCCGATCCCGGAACACTTCTCACGGGTCTTCTAACGGACGGTCCGTCAGAGGCCGTTATCCACAGGCACGAGCCGACACGTCGATTCCGCGAAACCCTAGGTCAGACGGCCTTTCTGACACCAATAGTCGCGGTGAAGAGGTCGTCGGCGATCGTGAAATCGCCGCCGAAGCCGGCGCCGCGGATCGCATCGGCGAACACAGCGGTCTCCTCGGCGTTCATCGGACTCGGGATCATGTGCGTGATCACGAGCTCGGAGACGTCGAGCCGCGCGGCGAGCGCGCCGACTTCGCCGGCGTCGGCATGGTGGTGCGAGAGGTTCGTGATCACGGGGGCAGGCATGCCGCGGCGAGCGAGCAGGTCGGGTGAGAACGCCTCGTGCACGAGCACGTCGGCGTCTGCCGCGAGCTGTTCGAGTGCGCCACACACGCGCGTGTCGCCCGAGATCAGGATCACGCCGTCGGGCGTGGTGCAGCGGAAGCAGACTGCGGGTTCGAGGCCGCCGTGGTCGACGCTTACCGTATGGATGGCGATCTCGCCGTACTCGGCAACGAGCGTGGGTTCGGCCGTGGCCTCGAACGGGACCACCGTAGGCTCGGGTGCGTCGACGTAGGGGAATTGGGCGCGGCGGTTCTCGATGTCGGCGCCGAGCTGATCGAAGAGCGATCCGACGAAGATCTCGGCGGGCCCCGCGGGGCAGTGGATCGGGAGACTCGGACAGGGCCCCGGGCCATTGCTGATCCAACGAGCCAGCACCAGGTCGGTGATGCCGAGCATGTGGTCGCTGTGGTGATGCGTGACCAGGAGTGCATCGAGACCGGGTAGCGCCAGGCCGGCCTCGACGAGCCGCAGGGCGGTCGCCCGCCCGGCGTCGATTTGGATGGCCGTGTCGCCGTGGCGGATCAGGGCCCCCGGTCCGGCCCGGCCCGGGGTCGGCATCGGTGTGCCGCTCCCGGTGATCGTGACCGTCGTGGTCATGCTGCCGGTTCGCCGTCGGCCGCGGCGGCACGAGCGGCGGCTCGCTCCTGGCGACGCTTCTCGGGCGACTTGCTCGCCTTGTCCGCGTCGTAGCCCGGACCGAACGCTTCGACGAACACGGAGTCCTCGAGCGCTTCGACCTGATGCATGACATTGGACGGCACCATGAACATGTCGCCGGGCCCCATCTCGGTGTAGATCTCCTGCCCATTGTTGCCGCTGCGGGCGCGGAGCTTGCCAGTGACGAGCACGATGGTCTGTTCGGGTTCGTGGCGATGGAGCGGCGAGGCGTTGCCTTCGGTCATCTCGATCCAGGTTTGGACGAGGCCGCCGACTGCGGCCCGTCGCAGACCGATGCCTTCGCCGAACGCCAACACCTCCATGTCGTCGTACTTGTGAACGGTTGCGTCCTGATCGGGTTCCATGACTCAATTCCTTTCGACGAGTTCAGTAGGTGAACTCGATGCCCTTTTGCTCTGTGAAGAATTCCTCGGAGTACTTCCCGCCCTCGCGGCCGATGCCCGACTGCTTGTAGCCGCCGAACGGCGCTCGGTCGTCGTGGCGGGCGTAGCCGTTGACCCAGACGAAGCCGGTCCGCATCGATCGTGAGACTCGGTTCGCCTTGCCGAGATCGGTCGTCCAGACCGCGCCGCCGAGGCCGTAGTCGCAGTCGTTCGCCATCTTGAGCGCTTCCTCTTCGGTGTCGAACGAGATGATGTGCTGCACTGGGCCGAAGATCTCGTCGCGACACGAACGCATGTCGTTGGTGGCGTCCGCGAAGACTGTGGGTTTGATGAAGTTGCCGGCTGCGAACTCGCCATCGAGCTTGTAGCCGCCGGCCACGAGGCGAGCGCCGTCTTCGTTGGAGAATTCGATGTAGCGCTGGATGCGTTCGACGGCCTCGGTGTTGATCACCGGCCCCATCACCGTGGCCGGGTCGCGCGGATCGCCGATCGGCAGCTTCTCGGCCATGGCTGCGGTCATCTCGACGACCTGGTCGTAGATCGGTCGCTGGACGAACATGCGCGAACACGCGATGCACATCTGGCCGGAGTTGCCGAAGATCGCCATACCCGAGCCGGGGACAGCCTTCGACAGATCGGCGTCGGCGAAGAAGATGTTGGCGCTCTTCCCGCCGAGCTCGAGCGCCACCTTTTTGAGCGTCGGTGCGGCCGCGGCCATGATCGCGCGCCCTGCGGTGCCCGACCCGGTGAAGGTGATGGCGTCGACGCCGGGGTGGTCGACGATCGCGCCGCCCGCGCTGGCGGGTCCGAAGCCGTTGACGACGTTGACGACGCCGTCGGGGAGCCCGGCTTCGGCAAACATCTCCGCCAGAAGTGACGTCGTGATGGGCGAGTCTTCCGACGGCTTGGCCACGACGGTGTTGCCGAACGCGAGCGCCGGGCCGAGCTTCCATCCCATCATCGGCAGCGGCAGGTTCCAGGGAGCGATCGCCCCGACGACGCCGACCGGCTCCTTCACGACGATGGTGCTCTGGTTGGTCTCGAGATTGTCGAAGTGGTCGCCGTGATCGAGCGACTGCTTTGCGTAGTCGGCGAAGAACCGGAACCGCTCGGTCGTTCCATGGATGTCGCGGGTGGACGACGCCATGATCGGCTTGCCGGTGTCGAGGGTTTCCCAGTTCGCGACCTCGTCGCGGTTGGCCTCGAGCAGGTCGGCGAGCCTGTACAGGATCGCGCCGCGTTCGGCTGCCGACATGCGCGGCCATGGCCCCTCTTCGAATGCCCGTCGTGCGGCCCGAACCGCCCGGTCGACGTCTTCGGCGCCGCCGAGCGCGACGTCGGCGACCACCTCGTTGTCGATCGGACTGATCGATTCGAAGGTGGCGCCGTCGGCGCTGTCGACGAATTCGCCGTCGATGAAGTGCTGGACGCTCTTCTTCTCGACATCAGGCATGTCAGCTTCTTGCTCCCGGTGGTGGTGTGCCTGCGAACATGGCGCCCATCTGGCCGATCCATGCGTCGTAGTCGTTGCCGCGGGCCGCCCACATGTCGGCGACGCCCGGTTCGGGGAGGATGATGAAACGCTCCTCGGCCAGTCCATCCATGAGGGCGTCCATGCACTCCTCGACGCTCATCGGCGGTGCGAGGTCTTTGGGCGGCTCAACGCCGGGGGGCGGCTTCGGCGGGGCGAAGCCGGGTGTGATGACCATGGTCGGACACAGGGTCGACACGCCAACGCCCTTCGGCTTGAGGTGGATACCGCACCACTCGGAGAAGCCAAACGACGCATGCTTCGTGGTGACGTACGGCATCGGCGTCGGGCCTGAGATCAGACCAGCGGCCGAAATCGTGTGGAGCAGGTAGCCGCCGCCCCGTTCGATCATGCCGGGAACGACCTCACGGGCGGCCCAGATGTGGGCGTTGACGTGGATGTCGAACATCTTCTGGGTGAGTTCGCTCGGGGTGTCGAGACCGCGACCACCCGCTATGCCGGCGTTGGACACCATCATGTCGATGTGGCCCATGTGATTGTTGGCGGCCGCGATCATGGCGACGACGTTGGCCTCGGCGCTGACGTCGCACGTGATGCTGTGGCCGCCCACCTCTTCGGCGACTCGCTGGGCATTGTCGCCATCGAGGTCGGCCACGACGATGTTCGCCGCGCCTTCGGCGGCGAAGCGGCGCGCCATGCCTTCGCCGATACCGGAGCCTCCTCCGGTGATGACGATGTTCTTCCCGCTGACGTCCATGGATCCCCCGAGAAACAAAATCTAGTCGAGGACTAGATTAGGCCGGAACACATGCGGCTTGTCCAGAGGAATTCCAAACGCTCGTCTCGAGCTTTCTGAAAGGCGATTTCTGATGCCGAATATCCAGCCCCTCACCCTTGACGAACTCACGCCCGAGATGCGGGAGCGGATGGAGGCGTCGTACGAGCGCAGCGGCTACTACCCGAATGCGCAACTCACGCTGGCCCGCCGCCCGGAGGTTGCGAAGGCGGTGCAGAACCTCCAGCAATCGATCGGCGGGTCGTCGACCGTGCCGATGCAGACCATGTTCATAGTGGCCGAGCTCACGTCGAAGATCGCCGGGTGCCGGCACTGCCAGAGCCACGCGGCCAAGAACCTCTCGCGCCACGGCGTCGATGCCGAGAAGATCCGCGCGATCTGGGAGTACCAGACCTCCGACCTCTTCGACGAAAGGGAGCGGGCCGCGCTCGACCTCGCGTTTGCCGCGGCGCAGCGGCCGAGCATGGCCGGACCAGAACAGTTCGATCGGCTGCGCGAGGTCGGCTACGTCGAGGCCGAACTGGTCGACCTCATGGCGATGATCTCCCTGTTCGGGTTCCTCACCTGCTGGAACGACAGCGTCGCCACCGAGACCGAAGCGGCGCCGGTCGAGTTCGCGACGGAGGTCCTCGGCGGGATGGGGTGGGAGCCCGGCAAGCACGCGGCGTCCTAGGGGTTACGGCGTTGCGGCGGCCTCGCGCAGTTCCTGCGCGCTGGTGTGGAGATAGTTGCGGCCGGTGGCGGTGACGAGGTTGTAGGCGAGCTCGTCGATCGCGTCGGCCTTCAGGTTCTTCGCCTCGGCGGTGCGATGGTCGAGCGCGATCACCATGTCGCACAGCTCGGCCGCCCACTGGGCCTCACCATCTTCCAACGCGGCTTGGGCCCGCTCGAACAAGACATCGGGACCACCCGCGAGCTCGGCGATGCGGCCACCTCGGTCGGCCGGATGCAGCGGGTTCATGCTTGCGGGGTTGCCGTCGAACCAGCCGAGCACGCCCGTGAAGATCGCCCGCACACTCCAGCTGACGTTCCCGTAGTACTCGCCGAGCATCGGGTTGTCGGCGAGGTCGCGCGGCAACGTCACCTCATGGGCCAGCTCGTCGGGGGTCTTGCCCGCGTTCATCCCCTCGATCGTCGCGTTGTAGACGTGCCACATCGCTCGGCTGTAGGTGCCGATCGCCTCGTCGACCTCCGCGGCGCCGGAGAAGGGCGTGGTGTGGCCCAGGACGAGATGCTCGGCCTTGAGTTCCCGCATGCGGTCGACCGACTCGCACCAGTCGCGGACATCGCGGTATTGCGTGCCGCGAATCGCGTAGAGGTTGGGCCACGACCGATACATGTTGTCGCCGGCGAAGACGACCCTGTCCTGAGCGAACCACGTCATGATCTGGTCCTGTGTCTCGCCCGGGTTCGACGTGACTTCGAGGGTCACCCCGCCGAGTTCCACGACTCCGTTGGCGTCGAACGTCTTGGTGGGGAAGGTGCGACGGTCGGGGCCGCCCCCGGGCCCACCCGCCAGCGCGCCCTCCTTCGGGTAGATCGCCGGTGCGATGCCGTTGTTGATCCGCTTCTCGGGCGGCAGCAAGAACCCGGCCTGGCGCTTGCCGCGAACCTGCGCGATCGATGCGCCGTTGCGAGCGAAGCGCCGCGCCTCGTCGCCGAAGCGAACGTTGCCCCAGATCTCGATGTCGGGGTTCTCGTCAAGGAACGCGGGTGCGCCGCCGGTGTGGTCCGGGTGGCCATGGGTGTAGACGAGTCCCACGATTGGCAGATCAGTGTGGTTGCGGAGCTCGGCGATCGCCTCGGTCGACAGGGCCGGCACCGATCCGGAGTCGACGGCGACGACACCGGTGTCGCCGACAACGAACGAGAAGGTGGACACGCCATAGCCGACCGCCACGTGGACCCGCTCGGAGAGCTGGACCCAATCGCGGGCGAACAGGTGGTCGATCGAACGAAGCTTGGCGGAAGCAGCGGTGTCGGTCATGAGGGTGATCCTCGGGTTGGTTGCGGTGTGTAGACGTCGGGGTCGACGAGTTGGGTGGAGAGGGCGGCGAGATACCGGCGCATCGCCACGAGGTCGCCACCGAGCGGCTCGAGCCCGTACTCGATGATGTTGCGATAGATGCCCCAGCCGAGGTCGAGCGCGTGGACGGCGACCACCTGGCCGTGCACGCTTGGATCGGTCGTGGCGCGGCCCGTGCGCTCAGCGACCGTTTCGACCATGCGGGCGACCATGGGCGAGTGGGTGTAAGCCTCGTGATCCCATTCTTCGGTCGCGGCGAGGTGCGCGAGCGTGCGCCACAGCGGAAGACGGCGTTCGGCGTGGATCGGCACGATGTTCGCCTCGGCGGCGCCGCTCGCCAGCAAGGCGGCGGCTCGGCGTTGGATGCAGCTCGCGATCAGGTGCTCTTTCGACGCGCAGTAGTGGTGCACCTGGCCATGATTGACTCCCGCCTCGGTTGCGATGTCCTTCAGGGTGATGGCGGACGGCGTGGCTTCGAGCAGGAGCGCCGTCGTGGCGGAGATCAGCTTGGCCCGCACAGCTTCAGGGCCGCGGTCGTGCTCGAGTGCCGGCTCGACGGTTGGCGCCTCGGGCACATCGGCCGGCTCGTCGACCTCTGACTTGATCGGGTCGACGAGTCGCATCGATCGCGTCGAAAGGTCCTCGCAGATCGCGTCGACGTCGGGGTCGAACGGGGCAAGCGCGTAGAGGATCATGTCGCGAAAGATCCACCAGCCGCGCTGCAGTGCAGTAGTGGCCGCGGTGACCGCCATCACCTCGGGGTCGTTTGCTGGGCGCCCGATGTCGTCGGCCCGCCGATGCGCCAGCCAGCCGACGACCGGCGACGGTTCGAACGGTGGTTGGCGCCACGCCCCAGTGCTTGCGAGGTAAGCGAGTGTGCGCCACCCGGCCGGCCGGGTGGCCGCATCGAGCGGCAGGGGAAAGTGTTGACCGTCGTGCATGCGGTCCTGGTGGTAGCGCGCCGCGCCATCGGCGATCGTCGCTGCGACCAGTCCGTCCTTGGATCCGAAATAGTGATGGATCTGCCCGTGGTTGACGCCGGCTCGCTCGGCGATCTGGCGCACGGTCACGTCGAACGGTGTTCGTTGGGCCAACAATTCGGTCGCCGCAGTCAGCAGCCGTGCCCGAACGGCATCCGGCCCCCGAACGCGGGCTTCGCGGTGATGGGCCTCTGCGGGCATCGCCCACCCAATCTAGTCTTTGACTAGGACTGTGGTGCCAGGACTACCCTGACCCCATGGCTCAAGGATCCTCTTCCCCCGGCGACGATGCCGGCAACCTCGACAGAACCTTCCGTGAGTGGGAGGACGACGGGTCGAGCGAGGTCGCCACGCTCGGCGGCGTCTACGGCGGTGCCAACGGCGTGAACCACATGGTGCTCAACGTCCGCGACATGGAGAAGTCGCACGATTTCTGGACCCGGGTGATGCGCCTCGAGCACTGCGGCACACAAGGCGGCCCCGGGCAGCCGCGGTTCCTGCGCTTCTACCGGTCCCACGGTCACACCCACCACGACATCGCGCTGAGTCCAGCCAAGGACCCCGATTCGCTCCCGATCCCGACCGGGCCCTTGCAGACCCCCGGCCTGAACCACTTCGCGTGGACCTATCCCGACCTCGAGACGTGGAAGCAGCAGGTTCGCCACGTGGTCGACACTGGCTACCCGATTCAGTTCCGCATGGAGCACGGCATGAGCCAGAGCCTGTATGTCCGCGACCCCGACGGCACGGTCGTCGAGATGATGTACGAGTTCCCCGAGGAACGATGGAACGAGAACATCGAGGCGGCGCTCAAGTACCGGCGAGTCCTCGACATCGACAACGACCCCGACTACTTCGATCCCAAGCCCGAGGACATGCCCTTGTTCGACGAGAACGGCCTGGTCGAAGCTTCATGACCATCGACTGCCCGACATTCATCCGGTACGGAGGTTCCGATGACGCTGAGCCCTCACGCCGTCTCCGACCCAGCCGTCTGGAAGGGATCCGACCTCGTCGACCGTGACGACTGGGTCCTCCGACTGTCCGATGCCCTCATCGCCGCGCTCGGGACCGCGGCGTCGGCCGTGGCCGACGAACTCGACGGTGATCCGTCGCGGCTCCTGGACACCGCGACCGTCAAGTTGCCGGTCGACCTGGTCGAGGAGGTTGCCGCCGATGTCCGAAACCGGCTCGGCGACGAACTCGGGTTCGTCGTCGTGCGGGGGCTCCCGGTCGACGACTGGGACCGGCTCACGGTCCTCGTCGCCTACTGGACGATCGGTTCCGCGCTCGGGCGGCCGCTGGCCAACAATCCGAGCGGCGACATGGTCGGACACGTCGCTGACCTCGGCAAGGACCTCGACCACCCCAAGCACCGGGCGTATCAGACCAATGCGACGATGTACTACCACGCCGACCAGTGCGACGCCGTCGGCCTGCTGTGCCTGCGACCGGCCAAGTCCGGTGGTCAGTCGAAGGTCGCCAGCTCCCTCCACGCCCACAATGTGTTGTGGGAGCGGCACCCGGACCTGGCCCGGGCGCTGACCCAACCGCTGCGTTGGAGCCGGATGGGTGAGGTCGGCCCCAGGCAGGATGAGTGGTATCCGGCCGCGGTGTTTGACACGACTGAGGGTCGGCTGTCGGTGGCGAGCGGGGTTAAGCACATCGAAAAGGGCCACGCGCTGCCCGGTTCGCCGCCGCTCCCCCCGAAGGCTCGTGAGGCCATCGAAGTCCTCAACGACATCTGTGAGGAGTTCCACCTCTCGATGGCGTTCGAACCCGGCGACATGCAGTTCCTGAACAACGCCGTGTGCATGCACTCCCGAACCGGGTTCGAGGACTGGCCCGAGCCCGAGCGTCGCCGGCTGCTGTGGCGGCTGTGGCTCCGGGTCCCGGATCTGCGGCCGCTGTCCCCCTACCTCCGCAATTGGGAGGACGGGATCTGGGCGCCCGAGGGGTCCCACAACATCAGCCTCGAGCCTCCCGGCTGATGCGCGGGGTCGTCGTCATCGGCGGCGGCTTCTCCGGAGTCGCCGTTGGGGTGAATCTGGCGGCGGCGTCCCCCGAACCGTTGGCGATCACGGTCGTGGAACCGGCGGAGTCGGTCGGTCGCGGGGTCGCCTACGGCACCGACGATCCCGACCATCGCCTCAACGGACCGAGCGTCATCCATTTCCTGCAGCTCGCCGACACCTCGCAATTCACCCGTTGGCACGCCGAGTGTGGCGCACTCGAGCGCGACCCCGAGTCAATTCACGGGGACGTCGTGTTCGCTCGGCGCCACGACTTCGGTACCTACCTGAATGAGCAGTTCAAGGCCGCAGCAGCGTCGAACCCGTCGGGGAGTGTGATCACTCATCGCCGCGACCGGGTGGTGGACCTCGACGTGTCGGCACGTGGCGTGCGCGTGAAGCTCCACCAGCACGACCCGATCGATGCCGATCTCGCCGTGCTCACGACGAGCAATGCGCCCCCGGCGGTCCCGCCGGCATTGCGGCCGCTGAACGGCGCCTCGGGGTTCATCGGCAACCCTTGGGAGCCGGCTGCACTGGCCGCGGTACCCCCGGTGGGTCGAGTGCTCATCGTGGGCACCGGGCTGACGATGGCCGACATCGCCGTCACGATTCGCCGAGACCGCCCCGACGTTGCCGTCTCCGCGCTCTCGCGACGAGGGCTCATGCCACGTTCGCTGCCTGCCGAGTTCGGCGGGCCTGGTGGCGACATCATCGACACCCTCACGACGCGGTCGCCGGCGTTCCTCGACCGTCATCCTGACGCGACCACGGTGCGGGACCTCCTCCGCAGTGTCCGGGCCGACATCGCCGCGGCGGTCGCCGATGGCGGCTCGTGGCACGGCGGATTCGACGCAGTCCGTGACGCGGCGCATGTGGTGTGGCCGAATCTCGCTCCTGGCGAGCAGGCGCGCTTCGTGCGTCACCTCGCCCCCTGGTACGAAGTGCATCGATTCCGCTATCCGCCGCAGACCGAACGCGTCATCGCCGCGGCGCTCGCTGATGGCTCGCTCACGGTGGAGGCATCCCGGCTCACCGCGGCCCGGGTTCGTGACGACGGTTTCGAGATCGTGCGCCGGCGCCGAAATGATGGCGTCGAGGTCGCCGAGACGTTCGATGTAGTGGTCAACTGCACGGGGCCCGAACGCAAGCCCCGCGCAAGCGGTGACCCGTTGCTCGCCAACCTGGTCGCTCGGGGTGTCGTCACGCCCGACCGCAACGGCCTCGGCCTCAGCATCGATGACCTGTCCTCAGCCGTCGACGCCTCGGGTGAATCGAATCCTCGGCTCCGCGTGGTTGGTCCACTCGCCCGTGGCCGCTTCGGCGAGTGCGCCGGCGTCCCCCACATCGTGGCGCGGATGTCAGACGCCTTGCCATCTATGTTGGACACGATCCGCGACGCCGAGTGTTCGAACCTAGTCAGCGACTAAAGTCGGTCCCGACGACGGGTCATGCAGGGGGGCCAGTGAAGCTTTTTTCACACAAGAAGCGTCCGACCGGCATGGGTCCGTACCCGCTCGAGCGACTTCCGCGGCTTACCGACCCCGCCGCGCCTGTCGCCGGCGCGGGCGTTCGTCCCGCCGAGGCCCGACCCGAAGGGCCGCTGTCTGCCAGCCATGCCTACGAGCTCTACCTCGACCTCTTCGACCAACAGCGCACGGGCGACGTGTCCGAGCGAGCCCCGATTCCGGACGACCCCCAGGAGCGGGCCGACAACCTGAAGGGCGGCCTCTACTTCCTCGATGCCGACATGACGGGGTGCGGCGTGCTCACCGCAGACGCCTGGACGGGCGAGACCCGCGACCACGGTTTTGCCGTGGTCACGCTGGTGGCTCACGCCCGCACCGTCGGGCGCGATCAGCCCGGCGACGACTGGATCGATGGCACCCGACAGGTCAACGCCGACTTGCGTGCCGCCGAGCTCGCCGTCTTGATCGCCGGCTACATCCGCCGCATCGGCTTCGACGCGGTGGCCCACACCCCGACAATCTCGGACGTCGACATCGAGAAGGTGGCGCTGCAGTGCGGGCTCATCGAAGCGGTCGGTGGCGAACTCCGCGCCCCCTTCATCAAGACCGGATTCTCGCTCTCGGTCGTGTCCACCGACATGGAGATCACGCCCGACGCTCCGCTCGCTCGCCGCGGCCTGGCCGCCAAGCTGCGGTCGACCCACTCGCTCGGATGGCTGCTCGGCCGAGGTGGCACCCGGGCGGGCCTCGGCCGGCTCAACGGCGACCACCGTCCGCTGCACATGGGCCGCTACCCGATGGAGCGCATCAAGCGCGTCCCCGAGGCGACCACGTTGGTGATCCCCGAAGAGATCGAGCGGGTGCCAGTGCGGGCCGGGGGCTTTCCGCGCGCGGGTCACGGCGACATGGGGCCGAAGTTTCAGAAGGAATTGGCGGTTTTCTCGTACAAGACGCCGCAGGCGCAGGCCTACATCCAACAGATCGGCGAGATGGTGCCGTATCAGGATGGCGAGGTCGCCCCCGAGCGCGCGCCGGGCACCAGCGATCCGGATCGCAACGCCGACGCGCTGAAGGCGTTCGCCCATCACCTCGGCGGCGACATGGTCGGCGTGTGCGAGGTGCCGGAGTATGCCTGGTACTCGCACAACGGCAAAGGCGAAGTGATCACGCCACGCCACAAGTACGGCGTCGTGATCCTGCTCGACCAGGGCTACGAGACCATGGAGGGCGCGAGTGGTGACGACTGGGTGAGTGGCGCCCAGTCGATGCGCGCTTACATGCGCGGCGCGCAGATCGCCGGCCTCATGGCCGAACATCTCCGATCGCTTGGCTTCAGCTCTCGAAGCCATACCAACCGCGACAGTGAGGTGCTGCACATCCCGCTGGTACTCGAAGCGGGGCTGGGCGAACTGAGCCGCATCGGCGAACTGGTGCTCAACCCATTTGTCGGACCGCGGTTCAAGTCGGTCGTGCTCACCACCGACATGCCGTTGACCCCCGATCGCAAGATCGACTTCGGGCTCCAGGACTTCTGCAACAAGTGCACCAAGTGCGCCCGCGAGTGCCCGTGCGGGGCGATCGAGTTCGGCGACAAGATCATGTTCAACGGGTACGAGATGTGGAAGCCCGATGTCGAGAAGTGCACCAAGTACCGCCTCGGCAACATGAGGGGCTCGGCGTGTGGGCGTTGCATGAAGACGTGCCCGTTCAACATCGAAGGCGTGCTCGCGGAACGGGTGTTTCTGTGGTCGGCGATCAAGCTGCCCTTCACCCGTAAGTTCATCGCCAACCTCGACGACAAGGTCGGCAACGGCTCGATCAACCCGATCAAGAAGTGGTGGTGGGACCTCGAATTCAAGGACGGCCGCACCATCGAGCCCGAGAAGGGCACCAACGCCCGCGAGCTCGACATGAACGGCGGCCGCATCGCCGACAAGCAGAAGGTGGCGATCTACCCGCCCGACATGCTCCCCGCGGGCGACAACCAGGGGGTACCGGTCAAGCTCGAACGCAAGGAAGCGATTCTTCGGCGCAAACAGGCCGAGACGCCGGCTGCGGCGCGGGCTCGCGTCGGTCGTCGCTGAGCGCCGCAGCTCCGTCGTGCTGACCTTCCCTGCCGGCTCCGCACGCGACCGAGCCGCCCTCAAGCGGTGACGACGTCTTCGAACGGCAGGCCGACGTACTGCTCCGACAGCGACCGCTGGGCGGCCTCCGAGCCGGTGATGTAGAGCAGCTCTTGCTCCTGGGCCCGCTGGTCGAAGTCGGTCTGGTCGGGGAATCGATGTAGGAGGCCGGTGAGCCACCACGAGAACCGGACGGCGCCCCACACCCGGCGGAGAGCGATCTCGGAGTAGCGCTCGAGCCCCGACGGGTTCCCGTTGAACGCGGCGATCAGCGACTCCGAGAGGTAGTGGACGTCGGACACGGCGAGGTTGAGTCCCTTGGCCCCGGTGGGCGGCACGATGTGGGCGGCATCGCCGGCGAGGAACAGTCGGCCGTGGCTCATCGGTTCGGACACGAAGCTGCGCAGCGGGGCGATCGACTTCTCGATCGTGGGTTGGGGGGTGATCTGGGCGGCCTGCTCGGGCGGGATGCGGGCGAACAGTTCGTCCCAGAACCGATCGTCGGACCAATCGTCGACCGTGTCGTCGAGCGGGCACTGCACATAGAGCCGGGCGAGGTTGGCGTTGCGGCTGGAGCAGAGGGCGAACCCGCGCTCGTGGTTGGCGTACATGAGCATCGGGAGGGGAGGTGTCTCGGCCATAACGCCCAGCCAGCCGAACGGGTACTCCTTGATCATCTCTCGGCGGATCGATGCGGGGATGGTCGGCCGGCTGGCGCCGTGGAAGCCGTCGCAGCCCGCGACATAGTCGCAGTCGATCCGGACCTCGGTGCCGTCGTGTTGGTAGGTGATCCATGGCGAGTCGGTGTCGATGTCGTGAAGCGCGACGTCCTCCGCCTCGAACACGAGATGGGTCCCGGCCTCGTCGGAGGCCGCGTACAGGTCCTCTTGGATCATCGTCTGGCCGTAGACCATCATCCGCTTGCCGAGGAGCTCGTGCGTGTCGACACTCAACAGCTCGGAGCCCTTCCACGCGATGTTGATGGTGTCCTTGGGGGTGCCGACCTCGTCCATGCGGGCACCGAGTCCGTGCCGACGGAGGAGCTCGACCGTGCCCCATTCGAGCACACCGGCCCGAATGCGCCCGAGGACGTACTCGCGGGTTTGCCGCTCGAGGACGATCGCATCGATCCCGGCGCGGTGGAGGATGTGGAGGAGCAGCGCTCCGGCGGGTCCGCCGCCGACGATCACGACCTGCTTCTTCATCAGGCGATGTAGTTCGGCCGGTAGCTGGGGTTCGCGCAGGCGATCATCATCTCGGCCAGTCGCTCGACCATCTCGGTCCGCAGACCAGCGCTCGACGGGTCGTCCCACCGGTTCTCGAGTTCGTCGGGATCGTTCTCGAGGTCGTACAGATCGTGGTAGTCGAGGTTCTGGTAGCGCGTGATCCGGGCCTCGGTTGTGAGGAGCGTGCGCATGCGCGGCTGCACGCCGGCGCGGATCCCATCGCGGATCTGGTCCTCCTCGATCAGCAGCTCGTGGCGCAGCTCGACCGTCGGGTCGTCGAGGATCGGGGTGAGGCTCAGCCCCTGGGAGCCGTAGTAGCTGTCGACACCGCACAGGTCGAGGACCGTCTCGCCCAGGTCCAGGGTGCTGCACAGCGAGTCGGTGGTGCCCGCACCGATGCCCGGGCCGGTGATCGTGAACGGCACCCGCAGCACGCCGTCGTAGTGCACGAACATCTTGAGCAGCAGGCCGTGGTCGCCGAACATGTCGCCGTGGTCGGACGTGAAGATCACGATCGTGTCGTCGGCTTGCCCTGAGCGTTCGAGCGCACCGAGCACGTTGGTGACCGCATCGTCGATCATCGTGATCGCGCCGTACTCGAACGCCATGGCGTGGCGGAGTTGGTGCTCGTCGGGAGCCTGCAGGTCTGGCGAACTCGAAACATTGCCCCGGCCGCCGACGATGCGCTGGATGTGCGCGGCCGAACGGGTGTGGGGGTCGTTGAACGTGCGCGGGACCTCGACGTCGGCGGGGTCGTACATGTGGGCGTAGTCGCCAGGCGGGGTGAACGGGTGGTGGGGGTCGGGGAACGAGCACTGGAGGAACCACGGCCCGTCGTCGCCGGCGCGTGACTCGATCCAGTCGACCGACCGTTCCGCGACGTAGGTCGTCGGGTAGAGCTCGGGCGGCATCGACGGCTTGCGGACCTGGTCCCATTCGGGAAGCGTCCACTCGGCGTTGTCGAGGCCGGCGACGTCGTGCCAGTCGTGGCCCTTCTCACGGAGCCATCCGACGTAGTTGCCGGTGCACTGGTCACCATGGTTCGAGACGATCTCGACATGGTCGAACCCGTAGTAGTCGTCGGGGAACACGATGTCTTCAGCGAGGTGACCAGCGATCGACTCGTAGCGATCCCACCCGTCGGTCCCAGGCAGGCCGGTGAGGCGAGCCTGCTCGTCGTGGGAGAAGTCGAATTGCCGCCGAGCGATCTCGGGGAACAGCTCGAAGTTCTGGAAGTGGCCCTTGCCGACGAGGCCGGTTCGGTAGCCGCTCGACCGCAGGCGCCGAACGAACGTGTTCGCGTCCCAGTCGAGCGCGATGCCGTTGTGACGGGTGCCGTGCACCGACGGGTAGCGCATCGTGAGCATCGAGCACCGGTTCGGTTGGCACAGCGGGTTGGCCACAAACGCGTTCGTGAACTGCATGCTGCGCGCGGCCAACGCGTCGAGCGTGGGCGTTTGCACGATCGGGTTGCCGCCGAAACCGAGATGATCGGGGCGGTGTTGGTCGGTGATGATGAGAAGGACGTTCGGGCGACTCAAGACGGTCCTCCCGAATCGAGCCCGAGCGCCCGGAAGAGCGTGCTCGCGGCGTGGCGCAAATCCGCGAAGATCTGCTGCGCTTCGGGGTCTGACGTCATGGCGAAACCATAGCTAGAAGCCACATTCATCACGAATGTTACGATCCGCCCCGGTGACCAACATCGTCTTTGTCTTCTTCGACAACCTGGGTTTCGGCGAGCTCGACGACGGGGTCGGCGCGCTGGGCGACCTGTTCTGATGACGGCCGCTCATCGGGTCGACAACGACGGCCTCAAGCTCGCCCTCGTCGAGGACGGTGCCGGTCCCGACGTGCTCCTCGTCCATGGCCTCGGGAGCGCGGCCGAGATGTGGGACGACGTCGTGGCCGACCTCGCTGACCGGTTCCGGTGTTCCCGGCTCGACCTCCGCGGCCACGGCGCGTCCGACCGGGCCGACCGCTACCTGCAGTCGGGCTACGCCTCCGACGTCGCGGCGGCGCTCAACCACATCGGCCGACCGACGGTCGCGGTCGGCCATTCGCTCGGCGGCAGCGCGATCGCCGGCGTCGCCTCGGAGGGCCACCCGCTCCTGCACGCGGCGTACATCATGGACAGCACGCTGGTTCGACGGCCGGGTGCGCAATCGACGATGACTGGCGTGTTCGTTCGGATCGCCGAGATGCTGCACGAGTACCAGGCCGCGGGCCGGCCGGTCGACGACTATGTCGTCTGGCTCGCGAGCCAGCCGTACCCGGGAGGGGTCACGGTCGGCGAGGCGTTCACGCCTGAGCGCCTTTGGGGTCGCGCCGAATCACTGTCGCTCGTCGACGTCGGTGCGATCGAGGCAGCGATCGCGGGCTACCCCGATGAGCCGCCCTGCGCCCCTGCGTTCGCTGTCCCTACTCGGGTCGCCGGCGCCGATCCTGCGCTCGGTGGCTCGTTCACCGACGGGCAGCTGGCGGGCGTGCTTGAGCACACACCCGGACTCGAGTTCCGGCGCTTCGAGGGTGTCGGTCATCCGATGGTGATGGTGCAGGGGTTTCGCGAACCAATCGTGGCCGACGTCGTCGAGTTCCTCGATCGCGTGTTCGGAGGACCTCTGCCGCGACGGCATACAGTCCAGTCTCATGACTGAGGTCGACGCCGGGATCGTCCGCAACCTGCCGGAGACGCTCGAGCGTGTGCTCGGGCGTCGGATTCACGTTTTCAGCAACCGGATCCAGGCCAGCTTCTACAAGCGCACCGAGCAGCCCTTCGGCATCAGCCTCCCCGAGTGGAGGGTGCTACGCAGTGTGGTGTTCAAGCCCGGCCAGGCCCGAGCCGATGTGGCCGCGGACGAAGCGATGAATGCGATGAATGTGAGCCGGGCCGTCGCAGCGCTACTCAAGAAGGGGCTCATCGAGGTGTCGCCCGATCCGGCCGATGGACGCCGGAGCCTCCTCACCGCGACGCCACTGGCCGAGGAACTTGCTTCCGACATGATCCGGCGTGAGGCGCTGATGTACGAGCACGTCTTCTCGTGTCTCGACGAAGACGAGCGCGGCCGGCTCGACGACTTCCTCAGCCGGGTCAACGAGTTCGTCCGCACCTCTGAGCTGCCACCACCGCCCGACGGATCCCGCGATTGGGCGGCGGTGTTTTCCGACCTCGACTGACGACTCCTAGTTCTCGACTAGAAAATTGTTGACAATCTCGGCGCGGACGCGGGATGCTAACGTCAACCATCACGATCGTTACGAATGTGCGGCGTGGTTTGACGAGGGGACCCTTGGAGGGGACATGACCAAGAAGTGGATGCGGCTGCTCGCCGCGCTGCTCGCTATCTCGCTTGTCGCCGCAGCATGCGGCGGCGACGATGCCGACGACGCAGTTAGCTCCGATGCCGAGACTGACGTAGCCGGTGGTGATGCCGACGCCGACGATGCTGTCGATGACGCTGCCGACGCCGACGCCGACGCCGACGGCGATGCCGATGCCGATGCGGATGCCGGCGACGCGACCGAGACCGAAGACCACGACGCAACCGAAGCCGAAGACGTCGGCAATGTCGAGATCGACGAGTCCGCCAACTGCGCCGCAGCGGTCGAGCTCGAGGTCGGCGACTACGCCCCGAGCGGTCACGCCGACGTCGGCATGGGATTCATCCTCACTGGTGGATTCAACCCGCACAACAACCAGGCGCCTGCAGCTTTCGCCTACTACGGCTGGGTGTACGAGGGCCTGGTCCGCCAGGACGGAGTCACGGGCGCCATCGTGCCGTGGCTGGCCAAGTGCTTCGAGATCTCCGAAGCCGGCGACCAGATCACGTTCTACCTGCACGAGGGCGTGACCTTCCACGACGGGGCCCCGTTCAACGCTGACGCCGTCATTGCGAACGTCGAGTTCATCAAGACCGCCGGTCCGCCCGAGGTTCTTCCGCCGGTCGCGGGTCAGCTGGCCAGCGTCGAGAGCGTCGTGGCCGTCGACGAGTACACGGTGCAGTACAACCTGAACGCCCCGAGTGCTGCGCTGGTCCTCAGCGGCCTCATCCGCAACTCGGGCTTCATGGTGTCGCCCAACTCGCTCGGCAGCGCCATCGCCAACCCGTCGGGCACCGGGCCCTACGTGGTCGACAGCGAGAGCGAGGATCACACCGATATCAATCTCGCCGCGTTCTCTGACTACTGGCAGCCCCAGTTGGTCGGTTTCGAGACGGCCAACATCCGGGGCGGCCTCAGCGCTCAGGCCCGCCTCGACGGTCTCATCGCCGGTCAGTTTGACATCGCCACGATCAACAACAACGAGCAGGAGCTTGTCCCCGCCTTCAGCGCGAACACCACCGTCCGCATCGGCTTCGTCGTTGCCGATTGGCTGGGCGAGCAGATCCCGCAGCTGGCGAACAGGGACGTTCGTTGTGCCATGGCAGCCGCCCTCAACCGAGTCGGGATCCAGGAAGCCGGCGGCAACGCCCCGGAGTCCGCGATCAAGCAGTTTGCGGTCAGCCCGACCGACTATGCCTACATCGACGACCTCGAGTCGCCCGACTTCGACCTCGAGCTCGCCCAGAGCCTGATGGACGCCAGCGGCGAAGAAGGATTCGAGTTCACGAACGGTCACCTGCCCGCTGGCTTCTGGCCCGTCACCGCCTCGGCCTGGGCTGGTGCGCTCGCCGAGATCGGCATCACCATGAACAACGAAGCCCTCGACCCTCCAGGCGCCGGTGAGATGTTCGCCCGTCTGGCCCGGGCCCAGCACCCGGTGCAGATCGTGGCCTACAACGAGCCCAACGCGCTGATGTCGCTCATCGCCCGCACTGGTACCGGTTTCCTCAACCCGTCTGGCGTCTCGCCTGACGGCGTGGTCGAGTTCGTTGAGGCGGCGAAGAGCAAGACCTTCGAAGACGGCGAGGCCGATGTGGCTGCCGCCTTCAAGATCATGATCGAAGAGTGCATCTTCATCATCAACCACGCACTGACCACGACGATCGGTCATCAGCTGGACATCACCGGTCTCCAGCACACTCAGGGCATCCCTGTCTCGTTCTGGCCGCACGGTGTGCGTAAGGGCTGATCCAGCCCGCGCGCTGAACGACTGAGAGGGTCCCGGGCCGATCGGGCCCGGGACCCTCGTCGTTCACGTTAGATAGCGTCGGTTCGGAGGGGGACTGCGCGAATGGCGAAATACATCGGCTTCCGGCTGCTGGCGACAATCCCGCTCATGTTCGCGATCGCGGTGGTGACCTTCCTCATCGCGGTCGCGATGGAGGCCAACGGCTCGATCGCCATCCAGGTTTGTGGGGAGGGTGCCACGCCGGAGTGTGTGAGTGCCGTCGAGGAGAACCTGGGGCTGGACGATCCGATTCCCGTCCGCTTCATTCAATGGCTGGGCGACGTCGTAAGCGGCGATCTCGGGGCGTCGTTGCTCGACGAGAACGCCTCCGTCGCCGGTCTCATCGGTGAACGCATCTGGGCCTCGGTCAGCATCGTCGGGTTCAGCTTGGTCATCGGCATCACCATTGGGATGGTGATGGGAATCATGGCGGCGATCCGCCCGGGCGGACTGCTCGATCGCTCGCTGTCGATCGTTGCCGCCAGCGTCATCGCGGCGCCCGGCTTCATCATCGGCATGATGCTGTCGTGGGGGATCGCGATTGAACTCGGCTGGCTCGACCCCATCGGGTACACGCCTCTCAGCGAGTCGGTCACTGGGTGGTTCACGTCGATCCTCCTGCCCTCCATCGCCCTCGGCATGCCGACCATCGCCATCGTTCAGCGCCAGCTGCGGAGCTCGATGGCCAACGCACTTCAGTCCCGCTACGTGCTCGCGGCGCGGGCCCGCGGGGTCGGTCGGGCGCCATTGATCCGCCGGCATGCCCTCCCGAACGCGATGGTTCCGACCATCACCGTGTTCGGCTTCCGGGCGGCTGCCGCGATCGGGCTGACGACCGCGGTCGAGATCGTGTTCGGCATCCGCGGCATGGGCGAACTGCTGGTGACAGCGATCCTCAACCGCAACGTCACGGTGCTCCAGGGCGGGATGCTGATCGTCGGCCTCGTTGTGGCCGTCGTGAACCTCCTGGTCGACATCAGCTACGGCTTCCTGAACCCGAAGGTGAGGCTCGCGAAGTGACCGCAACCACGTCGGTCGCTCAATCTCCGCGACGGCGCTTCTGGGGCCGGATGTTCAAGAACCCGCTCGGGATCTTCTCGATGATCTGGTTCGTGATCCTTCTCATCGCGTGGGTCTGGCCCGAACTGCTCGCCACGCACGATCCGCTCCAGCAGGACGTCACCCTCCAGCGGCTGTTCGAGGGTCCGAGCCGCGATCACTGGCTGGGCACCGATCAGCTCGGTCGCGATTGGTACAGCCGGGTGATCTTCGGCGCCGGCTACGCCTTCCGCTCCATCCTGATCGCGATGACGATTGCCGTCGTGGTCGGCGTCCCGCTCGGGCTTTTCTCGGGTTGGCGAGGCGGACGAGTCGACCGGGCGATCATGTGGGTCAACGACGTCTTGTTCTCGTTGCCGATCATCCTGCTCGCGATGGCGGTGATCATCATCCTCACGCCGTCGCTCGACAACGCGATGATCGGTGTCGGCATCGCGATGTCGACCCGCTTCACCCGACTCACCCGGGCGGTGACGCTGCAGGAGAAGGAAGAGCTCTACGTCGACTCGGCCCGGATAACGGGGTTGTCGACTCGAACGATTCTCGCCCGCTACATCGCGCCGAACCTGTTGTCATCGCTCATCGTTCAGGCGGCCATCATCTCGGGCGCCATCATCTTGATCGGCGCCACGCTGAGCTTCCTCGGGATCGGCGCGAGTCTCGACGACCCCGACTGGGGCGTCATGTTGAACCGCTCCCGTGAGCTGTTCCGGGTGGAAGGCGTCTGGCAGGTCGTTCCGCCTGGGATGGCATTGATCTTGACGGTGCTGTCGTTCAACCTGCTGGGTGACGCGATCCGCGACGCAATCGGTCGCGACTCGAGCAACAACGCTCTGTCGATCACGAAGCGCACAGCGGTCACCGCAGCAACAACACCGCACGCCACCGGTCCCGATGTTGTGCTGTCGGTGCGTGACATGGACGTCGAGTTCCCCGATCAGAGCGGACGGGTGAGCCAGATCCTCCAAGGAGTGTCGCTCGAAGTGCGCGCCGGCGAGACGCTCGGCGTGGTCGGCGAATCCGGTTCGGGCAAGAGCATGACCATGCTCTCGGCCCTCGGTCTCACGCCCGCGCCCGGACGAATGACGCGTGGCAGCGTTCAGTTCGGCGGCCGTGATGTCACGAACCTCACCGAGTCGGAGTGGCAAGCCATCCGGGGCAAGGACGTCGGCGTCATCTTCCAAGAGCCGATCGCGGTCCTGAACCCGGCGATCAAGGTCGGTCGACAGATCGCCGAGCCGTTGATGATCCACCAGAACCTCAGCAAGAAGGCTGCGCTCCAGCGGGCGGGTGAACTTCTCGCTGAGGTTCGAGTGCCCGACCCGGTCCGCCGCCTCGACCAGTACCCCCACGAGTTCTCCGGAGGTATGGCGCAGCGGGCGGGCATCGCCATGGCGCTGGCATGCGAGCCGAAGCTGCTCATCGCCGACGAGCCGTCGACTGCGCTCGACGTCACCGTGCAGGGCCAGATCCTCGACCTCATGGCTGAGGTGCAGGAGCGGCACAAGATGGCGATCATTCTCATCACCCACGACCTCGGCGTGATCGCCGAAGCCGCCGATCGCGTGCTCGTGATGTACGGCGGGCAGGTCGTCGAGACGGCGTCAGCCGACGACATCTTCTTCCGCCCCAAGCACCCCTACAGCCGTGCCCTGCTCGACACGATGCCGCAGAGCCACGATGGCCACGGCGAGCTTCCGGTGATCCGCGGCATGGTGCCGTCGGCGACCGCGTGGCCGCAGGGCTGCCGCTTCGCCCCTCGCTGCGATTTTGTTACCGACGCCTGCACCAACGACATGCCCGCGCTCGAGACCATCGGCGGCGACCTCGTGCGCTGCGTCCGGCACGGCGAGATCCAACTCGTGCCCGAAGAGGAGATGCAGGCGTGAGCGGGTCCGCGTTCTTCGAGGTCGACGACCTCCACGTTCACTTCGCCTCGCGCGCCAAGCTGTTTCGCGAGACGCCGCCGCCGGTCAAGGCGGTCAACGGCATCAGCTTCTCCATTGAGCCGGGCAAGACCTTCGGGCTCGTCGGCGAGTCGGGCTCGGGCAAGTCGACGGTCGCCCGCGCGATCCTGCAGCTCGTCGATGTGCACGCCGGCACGATCCGTCTCGACGGCGACGACGTCACCAACGTGCCTCGCCCGAAGGAACTGGCTTTCCGTAAGAAGGTTCAGGCCGTCCTTCAGGATCCCTTCTCGTCGCTCAACCAGGTCCACCAGACCCGCAGGATCATCGGCGACGGCATCACCCGTCACTTCAAGATCAAGCCCGGCCCTGAACGCGAGCAGCGGATCATCAACCTGCTCGACGAAGTCGGCATGTCGACTGAGTTCCTCGATCGATACCCCTATGAGATGTCGGGTGGTCAGCGGCAGCGGGTGTCGATTGCGCGCGCCCTCGCCGTCGAACCCGAGTTGATCATCGCCGATGAAGCCACGTCCGCCCTCGATGTGTCGATCCAATCGCAGGTGATCAATGTGCTCCAGCGGGTTCAGGCCGAAACGGGCGTGGCATTCCTCTTCATCGGCCACGATCTCGAAGTCGTGAAGCATGTGAGCGACGACGTCGGCGTCATGTACCTCGGCTACCTCGTCGAGCAGGGCGACGCTGACGCCATCTACGAAGGGCCGACGCACCCCTACACCGAGATGCTGGTGGCGTCGATCCCGATGCCCAACCCGATCATGCAGGCCAGTCGCCGCGAGCTGCGGCAGTCGTTCAACAACGACGCTGAGCCGCCGTCGCCGGCGCGAATGCCGCCAGGCTGCCCGTTCGAGAACCGGTGCCCCGTCGCTCTGGACATCTGCCGTGAGGAGATGCCCGAACCCAGCCCCGCCCATCACGGCGGCCAGGTGCGATGCCACCTCCACACGTCGGGGCCCGAGCTCGGCGGGGAGTCGGTCGTCGAGTTCATCAAGACCGAGGCGCGCGGCCAGGTCGCTGTCTGAGCGACGTCGAGCCGGCAGATCGTTCATCGTGACAATGCACTCGTTGCCCGAGTCGTCGTGGGAGTGGGAGTGGGAAACGGTTGCCGGCCCGTTCTCATTCACCGAGGGCCCGGTGTGGGATGGCGAGCGGGTGGTCTTCACCGACGTGCCGACGAGCCGGATCCTGACCTTCGACCCACGCACCGGTGAAACAGTGGTGCTCCTCGACGACACCGAGAAGGCGGTCGGCCTCGCACTCGACGCCGACGGACGGTTGTACGGCTGTGTCGACGGTGGACGTCGCATCGAGCGCTATAAGGCGGATGGTTCGCGCACGGTCGTCGCTGACCGATTCGAGGGCGCGCGCCTCAATGCCCCGAACGATCTCACGATCGGGGCCGATGGGCGGATTTGGTTCAGCGACCCGCGTTACCACCCCGACAAGTCCGTGATGGAGCTCGATCACGAGTCCGTCCTGATCGCCGTTCCTGACGGCGACGGCTACCTGGTCGAGCGGGCGACGTTCGACACGACCCGTCCCAACGGTGTGTTGTTGAGCCACGACGAACGCACGCTCTACGTGGCCCAGACCCACATGCCGCCACCGGAGTCGTGCCGCGAACTCCGCGCATACCCGATCGGCGACGACGGCAACCTTGGTGACTACGAGGTGCTATTCGACTTCGGCGACGATCGCGGCGTCGACGGCATGACGCTCGCACCCGATGGCTCGTTGCTGGCCGCTTGCGGTTGGCCGAAGGGCGGACGGGGCCCACGTGTCGCAGTATTCGCTCCCGACCACACCCACGTGCTCGACATCCCGACCGTGGTCAATCCGTCGAACCTTTGCTTCGGCGGGGCCACGGGCCGCGACCTCTACCTGACCGACTCGGCCGGGTGCCTACGACGCATCACCAACCTGCTGAACGAGGACCTCGCCAGCCCCTGGTGATCAGCGGCGCGTGTCTACTTGGCGAACCACATGTACGCGAACCACTCGGTGTCCGGGGGCCCGGCGTAGGGCTCGAGTTCGTAGCGGCACGGGTCCTCGGTGAGGCGGGGATCGTCGTGCTCCTCGAGGATCGCGAGCAGCCGGGCTTCCATGCGGGCCCGTACGTCCTCGTAGGCCGGATCGGCGGCGACGTTGTGCAGGTAGTCGGGGTCGGTGCGCAGGTCGTAAAGCTCTTCGCGGGGGCGCTTGCCCGCGGCGAGGTCGTACAACGGCTCGACGTCGAGGTCCTCGCGTTTGAGCACCATCCACGCCTTGGTCGGACCGTTGTCCCAGTCCATCAGTGTGACGAGAGGGTTGTTGCACAACGCCTGGTACGACGGCGGCTCCTCGTCGGGCCCCAGGTTGATCGGATCGCCCATCGGCCACCGGTCGGGCTCGAAGTTGATGATGTAGATGAAATCCTTCTCGCGCAGCGCCCGCTGGGGGTAGGGGAGGAAGCCGGCTCTCGCCTGGGCGACGTGGCGCTCGCGGCCGGTGACGACGAAGTCGCGTTCGGGGTCAACCTGGCCACTGGCGGTGGACCGCAGCACGGGCATGAGGCTGGCGGCGCTCATGTCGGCCGGTGGTTCGATGCCGCCCGCCTCGCACAGGGTGGGACCGAAGTCCATGAGGTTCACGAAGTCGTCGACGACGCGGCCGGGCTCGACCACGCCTGGCCACCGCACCGCCAACGCGACCTCGCAGCCGATGTCGTACAGGTTGTTCTTCGCTCGGGGGATGCCCGGGATGCCGTGGTCGCCCGACACCACGATGATCGTGTTGTCGTACTCGCCCGCCTTGTTCAGTTCCTCGACCAAGATGCCAAGACCATGGTCGAAGGCGAGGCATTCGCCCAGGTAGTCGGCGACGTCTTCGCGAACCTCGTGGACATCGGGCATGAAGCCCGGCATCCGGCCCTCGAGGTCGTCGGGATCGATATCCCACAGGGCCTTGCCCGAGCCGCGCTCCCACGACCGATGCGTGTTGGCCGGGCCCCACCAGTAGCAGAACGGCCGATCGGTTCGCCGCGTGAGCATAAATGACCGGATGTTGTCGCGCGTTTCGGCGTAGAGGAGTTCCTTGGCCGTCTCGATGCCGTACTGGGCCCCGAGTCGGGTCACGAAGTGGGTGAACTGGTTGAAGTCGAGCCCGGCCTGGTTGTAGGCCGTGCGCACGCCGCCCATCGGGGCATTGCGGGTCTGCCCGGGGCTCCACACCTTGTAGGTGTGACCGATCTCGTAGCCGCCGCGAGCTTCGAGTTCGAGCGGAAAGGTGGGGATGTCGTCGTCCCAGTACGAGCCCATGAGGATGGAACCGAGACCGGTCTGCCAGAAGTAGCGGCCGGCGAGCATCGAGCTCCGGCACGGCGTGCAGGTCGGAGCCGGCGCGAGCGCGTTGGTGAACAGCGCGCCTTGCGCCGCGATCGCGTCGAAGTTCGGTGTCTCGATCAGGTCGTTCCAGGGGCTGGTGCCGTCGATCCCGTGGTAGGCGCTGGCGTAGCGACCCCAGTCGTCCGCGAATGCGATCACGATGTTCGGCTTCACTGGCATCCCTCGTGGAGAGCGGTATTATAACGAACGTTAGGGATTTGGTCAGGAGGACCATGGGAGGCACACCGGCCGCAGTCGGAGGCTGGAAGCTCCGCTTGCAGACGACCCGAGGGGAAGAGACTCCGGTGGTCGCCCTCGCGGCGGACGGCACCGGTGTGTACCAGAGTCCCGAAGGCTTGCTGGGGGTCGAGGCGACCTACGACGGCGACGACGTGGCCTTCATCGTCACGCACAAGACGGTGATGACCGACTTCAAGATCCGCTTCAAGGGAACCGTCTCGGGCGACACGTTCGACGGCGGGATGATGACCGTGATCGGACCGCACCCGGTCACAGGCGAACGAATTCTCGAGACCTCCGACGCCGGTGATTGAGGTCAGCCCAAGCGCTTGAGTGCCGGGTCGTCGAGTGCCCGGAAGAGGGTTCCGGCGGCTCGGCGCTGCTCGCCCATAAGAGCAGCAGTCTCTTGCTGGGTTGTCGGGATGACCTCGCTGTCGTTCATGGTGCAGCCCCCCATGGCGGCGGATTGTGCACACTATTGTCGACAATGTGAGATCCTGTCGAGAAGGTCTAGATCGGTCGGGCCGCCCGTTGACCGTCGGATGGGTGAAGGTCTGATGTTGGTGCGGCTGAAGCAGGACCTGCGAGGGCTCCGACAGATCTCGAAGACGACATGGCGCCACTGGACGTCGAACCGCCGCCTGCGCAAGGAGTTCCGCTCCGCTCAGCGAAAGGGCGAGAGGATCGTGCTCGACGACTTCGGTCCTCCCGTTATGGCGCCAGAGGCAGGCCAGCCACTGGCCGACTTCTCGCCCAACACCGAGGTCAAGTCGCGCAAGGCGCACTTCATGACCCTCGACGAGTACCCCAGCGTCGACTACTCGTTCGAGATCCGGAATCCCACCCTGTCGGGCAACTACATCAACGGGCTCGGCGAGACAGAGCCTCGTCCAGCGCGCGAGATCTTCCACACCTGGAAGTTCGATCATCCGCTCGGCAAGCTCGAACTCCTGTTCCAGGCCATCCGCACCCCCGGGGAGTGGATCGCGCTGTGCAAGCGCCAGTGGAACACCCGCCGGTTCACCGGCGAGAAGGCCGCCGTGCAGGTGCCGGTCGACGATCCGGCCGCCATGACCGAACAGATCAAGGCGTTCACCCTCGATCTGGGCTCGGCGATGGTGGGCGTCGCCCCGCTGACCGACGACATGGTGACCGAGGAGCTGCCGCTCGACTACCCGTACATCATCACCTTCGGCGTGGCGATGTCACGAGATGAAGCACTCGAGGCGCCGAGCGAACGCTCGGCGCTCACGATTCAAGCCGAATACCGGGGCACCGACCGCATCGCTGCCGCGGTGGCGCAGCACATCCGCGACATGGGCTGGGACGCCCAAGCGGCGATCCACAACTTCATGCAGATCCCTGCCGCGGTCGAGGCCGGCCTCGGCCAACTCGGCAAGCACGGATCGCTGATCTCCAAGGATCTCGGTTCGATGTTCCGCCTGGGCGCGGTCGCCACCAACCTGCCGCTCGTCATCGGCCAATCGGAAGACATCGGTGTCGACGACTTCTGCGCGCGCTGCCAGGTCTGCATCACGAACTGCCCGCCCCACGCCATCTTCGACACGAAACAGATGGTCCGCGGCCGCGAGCGTTGGTACGTCGACTTCGACATGTGCATCCCTTACTTCGTCGAGAACCACGGATGCGGCATCTGTATTGGTGTGTGCCCGTGGAGCGAGCCGGGCCGAGGTGAGGCCTTCTCGCTCAAGCAGCTCGCGCTTCGAACGAAGCGGGCAGAGGCGGCGGCCGCCGACGAGGCGGTTCACGTCAACTCGACCGACGAGTTCCGTCGCCGCGTGTTGGGATCGGCCGAGACATGATCGCTGCGCGCACGAGTGTTGACAATCCGACCGACGGCAAGGGAGTCTTGCACCCATGAGTACAACCATCAGTCCTTCACTCACAGAGGTCGACCCGGTGGCCGAAGACGCCGTCGCGAGCTCGCTCGATGCGCTGGCCGCGCCCGGCTCGTTCTTCACGGGCGCCGAGCGGCTCGCGATCGCGGCCCACGCCCGCGTTGCCCGAGGCCTTGCGTCGGCCGCACCCGAGCTCCCTGCGGTGATCGCCGAGGCCGCGCGTCGTATCTCTGTCGACGCCATCACTACCCGCCCCGAGCACATCGCAGCCTGGGAAGCCGACGGCCACGACATTCTGAGCTATGTCGAGCTGGTGGCGGTTGTCGCCCTGGTCACCACCATCGACTCGTACCGCATCGGTATCGGTGCCGAACTCGAGACGCTGCCGCCGCCGACCCCCGGCGACCCCGTCCCGGTCATCGGCGAGGGTGCCGCCAAGGTCAACGCCTGGGTGCCGACGGTCGGGATCGCGCTCGCGCCCACGGCGCTGTCAGCGCTCCCGAACGAATCGAAGCACAAGGCCGCTCTCGGCAAGCCGCTCTACCTTGCTGACAAGGTCGTGCACCAGTACGACGTCGAGCCGGGCCGCGAGCTCAGCCGCATGCAGATGGAGCTGGTGGCGTCACGAACGTCGTGGCTCAATGAATGCTTCTTCTGACTGTTCGGTCACACATGGATGCTCCGTGAGAGCGCCAAGCACCAGAACCAGCCGGTCAACGTCGTCGCCATCACCAACTCGATGCTCGATCCACTCCTGCCCGCTGGCCGCGAGCTCATCGCGTTCGTCGATGCCATCGTCCTCACCGACTTCGATGAGCTGCCGATCGCCCGCCAAGAGCTGTTCGACGCTGCCGGTCCCGGAGCGGTCACCCGTGCCGCCGCGGTCTGCGCCGGCTTCGAGGGCACCAACCGAGTGGTCGATGCGGTGGGCGTGCCGGTCAACAAGCGCTACTTCGACATCGGCGACGAGCTGGGCGTGACCATTCCCGAACACCTGAAGGGCTGAGAACCGAGATGAGCGAGTATCACGACCGTCAAGAATTCGAGCTCGATCATTGGCCTGAGCTTCGCGTGAAGGTCAACGAGCTTGTCAATCTCGTCAACAGCGCGCGGACGATTCCCCGCGAGTTCAAGTCGATGCTGTTCACCATGGCGAGCGTGTCGAGCGGCTGCACCCACTGTCAGTCCCACGGCGCCTTCTCGCTCAACCGCATGGGCGTCGAAACCGAGCGCATCCAGGCGATCTGGGAGTACGAAACGTCCGACCTGTTCACCGATGCGGAGCGAGCCGCGCTCGACCTGGTGCGCGCCGCGGCGCAGCTGCCGAACGCGGCTCGGCCCGAGCACTTCGACGCTGTGCGGGAGCACTACTCGAACGAGCAGATCATCGAGATCGTGGCGTCGGCCTGCCTCGCCGGCTGGCTCAACCGGTGGAACGACACGATCGCCACCGTCACCGACCAGGAATCCGTCGACTGGGCCACCGAAAACCTCAGCAGCGTCGGCTGGAAGGTCGGCAAGCACGTCGGCGAAGCCCACGAGCAACGCAAGGGCCACCCCTCAAGCGTCGGCTGGACCAAAGCCTGACGCTGGCGCTGAGAGGCTGAGCCGATAGGCGAAGCCGTGGCCCGAGCGGCCCGTGAGCGACAGCGAACAAGAGCGGGAGACAATCGGTGCGTCAGCGGGAAGGTTCACCTATCCGCGCGGCCTCTTAGCCCAGCACGATCGGGAGCGGGCTCCGGTCGACGGTGCGGATGAGCTCCTGACTCAGCAGCCACGTCAGTTCGGCGCGGACGTCGCGGGTTGATGGATCGTCCCAGAGATTGCGCATCTCGTGCGGGTCGTCGCCGCGGTTGAAGAGCTCGCCCCAGTCCTGATCGAGGTACACCGACATCTTCCATTCGGGCGTGACGAGCGTGCGGATGCGCGGCGGCCACTGGTCGCCCGTGACCGGGATCGGCACGTGGCCATCGTGTTCGACGAGAAGCTGGTCGCGGACTGGCGAACCGGTCGCCAGCGCGTCGGTGAGATCGATGCCCTGGATGCCGTTGAAGCCCCTCGCCCCCGCCCGGGCGAGGACGGTTGCGCCGATGTCGATGGTTGACACCAGCGCGTCGGACGTTGCCACCGAGGGGCGCTGGGGGTCGCTCCACAGGAACGGGACCTTGAGGATGCCGTCGAGGTTGACCGGCCCCTTCAGCATCAATCCATGGTCGCCCATCATGTCGCCGTGATCGCTGGTGTAGATCTGCACCGTCTCGTCGGCCTGGGCCGACGCCCCGATCGCGCCGCGGATCATGCCGATGGCGTCGTCGACCATCGCCATCATTCCGGCGGTGAGCGCCATCGCTTCGGTCGCCTCGCGTTCGTCGACACATTCGAGCGCGCCGCGGAACGCGCCAGGCTCGGGTCGGCGGTTGCGGAACATCTCGTAGAGCGGGGTGCCGCCCTCCATGCCAACGAAGCTGGCGGGGAGCGACATGTCGTCGGGTGAGTACATGTCCCAGTACTTGCCCGGCGGCGTGAACGGGTGGTGTGGGTCGGGGAACGACACCATCAAGAAGAACGGTTGGTCGCTCTCGGTGTGCGCCTCGATGAACTCAACGGCCCGGTCGCGGATCCAAGCGGTCGAGTAAGCCTCTTCGGGAAGTGCGGTCCGGATCGCGTCGGGTCGGACGAAGTCGTGGGGCAACTGGTTCTCGGGGCCGATGAGCCGTTCGTAGTCGGGGAGGTGCTCGCGCAGCCAGCGCTCATGACCGCCGCCGGATCCATCGCCGTGGCGCGACACATGGTCGAAGTGGTCGAAGCCGTAGTAGGGGAGCTCGATGTCGTGGTCGGGGTCGGCGGCCCAGCGGTCGGCGTTCTCGTCCCGGTACACCGTCCCGGGTGGTACAAGTCGGGCCTCGGTGTGGGGGTCGGTGTCCCACTCGCCCCGCTGCATCCGCGCGCTCATGTCGCTGAATGGCTGGTGATGCCCCTTGCCGATGAGTCCCGTGGCGTACCCGGCCCGGCGCAGGCAGTCGACGAACGTGTTGCTGTCGAGCGGCAGCGACAGGCCGTTGTGGCGAACACCATTGACGCTCGGCATCCGGCACGTGAGCAGCGACGCCCGGTTCGGCATGCAGATCGGGTGCGCGACGAAGCCGTTGACGAACCGGGTGCCGCTCGCCGCGATGGCGTCGATGTTCGGTGTCTCAAGGACAGGGTGGCCGGCACAGCCGAGCCAGTCGGCCCGCTGCTGGTCGGTCATGAAGAGCACGAAACTCGGGCGGTCGGTCACGAGGCGCACCCTCTCATGCGTCGAACCCGGGCTTGCCTGGGTTGACGCCGAGCCCGAAGACGTTGGCGAGCGTCGTGACCAAGGTGTAGTGCCCGAAGAAGATGACGAGTTCGAGCATCATCTCGGTCGAGTAGCGCTCGCAAAGTGCGTCCCACACCGGCGTCGGGATCATGCAGTCCGAAACGAGCCCTTCGATCGTGCGCAGAACCGTGCGATCCCAGTCGTCCCAGCCGTCGGCCTCGGAGCCGACCTTCACCCGGGCGAGGTCGTCGTCGGTCAGACCCGCATCGAGGGCGGGCTGCGCGTGCTGGCTCCATTCGAACTCCGACTGATAGAGCCACGCCATTCGCAGAATCATCAGCTCGCGATCGCGGACCGGGAGCTGCGTTTCGAAGTTGGCGAAGGACCCGGTCGCCTTGAGCCGCCGATGGGCCTCCGGGTGTTGGGCGACTAGCTGGAAGAGGTTGACGTGTCGTTGCTCGTCGGTGGTGAGCGAGCGCTGTTCTTCGTTGAACTCGTCGGGAGCGAGCAGCGGCACCCGCGGCGCAGCGAGTCGCTCGGATGCGTCGCTCACAGCATCATCCCGCCGTCGATGGGGGTTGCGATTCCCGTGACCCAGTCGGCCTCGTCGGACGCGAGGTAGGCAATCGCTGATGCGATGTCGGCCGGCATACCCAGCCGGCCCATCGGAATCTTGGCCTTGACCTCAGCCCGCAGGACCGGATCGGCGAACGACTTCGCCGCGAGCGGGGTCTCGACCAGGCCAGGGCACAAGCAGTTGACGCGGATCTGGTCGGCGGCGTACTCGGCCGCCGCGACCTTGGTCAGACCGACGACGCCGTGCTTGGCGGCGTGGTACGCACTGCCGGCCACCGTGCCGCCCTTGATCCCTGCGATCGACGAGATGTTGATGATGCTGCCGCCGCCCTGCGCGAGCATCGGCGGAATCTCGTACTTCATCGAGAGCCAGACGCCCGTGAGGTCGATGTCGATCACCTCGCGAAAGTAGGTCTCGTCCATCTCGTGGGCTCGGGTCTTCTGCCCGCCGATGCCCGCGTTGTTGACGGCGACGTCGAGCCGGCCGAAGGCGTCGAGCGTTTGGGCCACCATGCGCTCGACGTCAGCGGCGATGGCGACGTCGCCCGGGACGAAGCATGCCGTGCCGCCCGCGGCCTCGATCTCGGCCACCGCGGCCACGCCCGCCTCGGCCCGTCGTCCGGTGATGGCAACCGATGCGCCTTCGGAGGCGAGCCGGAGCGCCGCTTCGAGACCGATACCCATCGTGCCGCCGGTGATCAGCGCTGACTTGCCCTCGAATCGCATCGTCGACCCCTCTCCTCCGTCTTTCGCACACTAGTAACGATCGTGATGATCGGCTAGAACGGAGTCTGTGAAGACGCTGGACGCCAAGCTCGATGCGCTCGCCGCACGGCCCGATGGAGGCGACTTCATCATCTGCTACGCCGCTGACCCCGACATGGGCGGCGGCCTGCGCCCGACCATCGGGCAGGGGATCGACCCGGCGGTCTGGCGAGACGAGATGGCCGCCATCACCGAAGCCGGGCACATCGACATCCTGCTCGCATCGGTTTCGACGATGGCCCACCTCGCCCGCGATCGCGGCCTGTTCCGCGAGTCGCCGGTAACGCCGGCGATCCGGGCCAACGACACCACCGACATCTGGATGGTGCGAGGCGGGTCGTACAGCACGCAGCCATCCCGTCCCTTCGCAACCACGACGGTGCGCGAAGCCATGTACGGCACGCTCCATCCCGAGCCGGACCAGGCGGTCGACGTGCCGCTCGGGCTGTGGTCGATCACGTTCAACAACGATCTCGAGGCCGACGAACGATCGCTCCTTCGGTACCGCGACTTCCGGGCTGAGGCTGCGCAGGAGGGGTTCCGGCACTTCGTCGAGGTCTTCAACCCCAACGTCGCGGACCCGGGCATCGACGGGCCGGTCGGCGACTATGTGAACGACTGCATCGCACGCATGCTTGCGGGCGTTCCGCGAGCGAGCCGGCCCGAGTTCCTGAAGGTCGCCTACAACGGTCCCCACGCGCTCGAAGACCTCGTGACCGGGATCGACGTCGTCGTCGGCGTGCTCGGGGGCCCGCCCAGCACGGCCAACGACTCGTTCACGCTTGTGCGCGACGTGAAGCGATCCGGGGGACGGGTGGCGCTGTTCGGCCGTCGCATCAAGGTCGCCGACTCGCCGATCTTGTTTTGCGAGCTTCTCCGCCGAGTCGCCGACGACGAGCTCTCGCCCGAAGACGCCACTCGCGAGTACCACGGACGCCTCACCGCGGCCGGCATCACGCCGTCCCGGTCGCTCGAGGACGATCTCGCGATCGAGACCCCCGAGCTGCTGGGAAGCTGACGTGGAACAGCTCGACCATCTGCCGGGCTCGATGGAGTGCGTGATCTGTCATGGTCCGCACGACTATCGCCACGACGAGAAGCCGGTGCCGACGGCCGGCCCGGGTGAGGTCCTGTTGGCTGTCCATTCGGCCGGACTGTGCGCCAGCGACGTCGCCTGCTGGAAGGGGGCGTTCGGTTACTGGCCCGGCGACGGCATGCCCGGCTTCGTTCAACCACCTGTTGTGCCCGGTCACGAGTTCGTCGGCACCGTTGTGGGCCTCGGAGAAGGCGCCGCCAACAAGCACGGGTTGGCGCTCGGGGATGTCGCGGTCAGCGAGCAGATCACGCCGTGTTGGGATTGCCGGTTCTGCAATCGGGGGCAGTACTGGATGTGTCAGAACACCGAGATCTACGGGTTTCGCCAGCACGCCCAGGGAGCGATGGCCGACTACATGGTGTTCCCGGCCAACGCCATCAACCACAAGGTGCCCGACTCCGTCTCGATCGACCACGCCGTGTTCATCGAGCCGCTCGCGTGTGCGATCCACGCCGTCGATCGCGGCAACATCACCGAAGGCGACACGGTGGTGGTCGCCGGCTGCGGGCCGATCGGGCTCGGGATGATCGCCGCGGCACGACAGGCGAACCCCGGGTTGTTGATCGCCAGTGACCTGCACCCCGGCCGGCTCGAGCTGGCGAGGGCGTGCGGCGCCGATCTCACGATCAACCCTGGCGAGGTCGACATCATCGACGAGGTTCGCGGCCTCACCGAGGGGTACGGGTGCGACGTCTTCCTCGAAGCGTCAGGCCATCCATCCGCCGTCGACCAAGGGCTCCGGATGCTCCGCAAGCTCGGCACGTTCGTGGTCTTCGGTGTGTTCAAGGAGAAGGTCACCACCGAGTGGTCGATCATCGGCGACCGCAAGGAACTCGACGTTCTCGGTGCCCATCTCGGCCCGTACACCTACCCCCGAGCGATCGAGATGATCGCCGCGGGGGCGTTGCCGATGGAACGCATCATCTCCCACCGCCTGCCGTTCTCCGAGATCGACACCGCGCTGGAACTGACCGCCCGCGGGGCCGACTCCATCAAGGTCACCCTCGCGCCGGGTTTGTAGATGGCCGACGCGTTCATCGGACTCGATCTCGGTACCACGGGGATCAAGGCGGCCGCGTTCGATGAACACGATCGGCAGCTCGCACTCACCACGGTGCCGACGCCGACCAACCACGTGCCCACCGGCGGCGCCGAGTACCGCGCCGAAGAACTGTGGGCTGCTGCGTGTTCTGTCCTCCAGGGAGTCACGCAGCAGCTCGCGGTGTCCGGCCATGTCGCGGCCGCAATCGCGGTGGCCTCGATGGGCGAGTCGGGCGTGCTCGTCGATGGCGCGGGCCAGTCGGTTGCCCCGGTCATCGCGTGGTTCGATGCACGCACCGAGCCCCAAGCCGCCTGGTGGCGCGAGCACGTGGGGGCGGAGCGCACCCAAGCGATCGCAGCAGTCCAGCCCCGGCCGGTGTTCGCCGCCGCCAAGATGCTGTGGACGAAGGCGCACCTCCCTGATGCGTGGGCTGCGGGCCAGCACTGGCTGAACATGGCCGATTGGGCCACGCATCGCTTGAGCGGCGTGATGGCCACCGACTATTCGCTCGCGTCAAGAACGATGCTCTTCGACCTGGCGGCGCGGACTTGGTCCGACGAGCTGATCGATGCTGCAGGCCTCGATCCCACGATGCTGGCGCCGCTGATCGAGAGCGGGCAGCAGGTCGGGACGGTGACCCCCGAGACGGCTGCATCGACCGGCCTTCCGGCCGGCATCCCGGTCAGCGCCGGTGGGCAAGATCACGTCTGTGCCGCCCTGGCGCTCGACGTGACCGAGCCGGGCATGTTGCTCGACTCGATCGGCACGGCCGAGGCGTTTTTCCTGGTCACCGACGGCGTCGACGACACCGATCGTCTGGCGGCGGCGGGCATCGCCCAAGGTGCCCACGTCGAACCGGGGCGCACCTACGCCATGACCGGCTTGGCGCCGGGCGGCGGCCGCATCGATCAAGCCCGCGAAGACTCGGGGCTCGATTGGGATGCGTTCCTTGCCACGCCTGAGGCCGACGCGGTCATCGAGTCGGTGGCCGTCGACGGCCAAGCGAGGATCGCCGAACTGCTCGACGCCGCTGGAACCGCCGACGTTCGCCACATCGCCACTGGTGGCGGGTCCCGGAACCAACGGCTGATCGAACGTAAGCAAGCGATCGGCGGGCGCCCGATCACCGTCGCGCCCGAGACCGAAGCGACGGCGCTCGGCGCGGCGATCCTCGCCCGCCGTGCTCTGGAGGCCGTATGACTGTCTGCTCCGATGGCTACTCCCGTGGCCTCACCCACGACGAGGCCAAAGCGGTTCAGGCCGACCAGGCTCACCGCGTGGGCACGCTCTTCCGGGCCCTCGACCTCGATGGCGACGGCATCATCTCCGCCGACGAGATCGACCGGGCTACCGAGTCGCTGCTCGCTCTCGACCTCGATGGCGACGGCCAACTCTCCGAAGACGAATGCGGTGGCCCGTTCCGTTACCCCGGGGGTGGTCGCACGAGCGCGATCTACCGCATCCTCGATCTCGACGGTGACGGCGTCATCACCGCGGCCGACATCGCCGACGCGCCCGCCCGGCTGCGACGGCTCGACCGGCTCGGCAAGGGTCACCTGACCCCCGCCGACAACGGCATGGGGGGCAATGCGGTCCGCCAGAACTGGTTCGATGGCCCAGCCCACTTCCTGCAGAACCAAGACACGCTGCGGTCGTACGTGCTCGAAGACACCGGTGAGGTCCTGCCGGGCACCGACCCTCGGCAAGATCCCTCGTTTCACCTCGTTCAGGAGCACGCCAACGCCATGGACGTGTGGGTCGCTCGCGATCTCTACCTCCTCGACTCCCAGGGTGAGCGGGTGCACCGGTGGCCGGCTCGCAACCATGCGTCCGAGACGGTGAGCGCCCGGCTGCACGACGACGGCCTGCTGATCCGCACGAGTTGCCCGGGCATCTGGCTCGACACGCTCGCGTTCCCGGTCGGCGCCCACGGCATCGTCTCGATCGAGGAGCCCGACGGCACGGTCGTGTGGCAGTGGGAGCTGTTCGAACCCGGTCGGCGGGTCCTGCATCACTCGTTCGATCCGATGCCAAACGGCAACATCCTCGTCACCATGTACGACGGCCGCACCTTCGACGAGGCGGTCGACCTCGGATGGATCGAACAGGATCGTGAGGTCCTCCTGCGGCCACCCGACCTCACCCGCTGGTGGACGGAGTCGATCCTCGAACTCGAACCGAATCTCGAGACCGGCGAAACGCGGGTGGTCTGGGAATGGCATTCGATCGACCATCTCGTGCAAGACGCCGACGCCGACAAGCCCTTCTACGGCGAGATCGGGCCCGGTTGCCGCAAGATCGATCTGAACTACACGCGGTACGAGAACTACCGGTTCAACATGGGCCAGGTCATGCACGTCAACTCGGTCAGCTACGACCCAGCGCGTGACCAGATCCTGCTGAGCTCGGCAATGCACGGCGAGCTCTGGATCATCGACCACGCCACCACCACCGAGGAAGCTGCGGGCCCAGCCGGCGATCTGCTGTACCGCTGCGGCAACCAGCAGGCGCACAAGGGCGGACCGGTGAAAACCTTCGACTGGCAACACGACATCGGTTGGATTCCGCCCGGCCGCCCCGGCGCGGGCAACGTGCTGGTCTTCAACAACGGCGCACGTTCGGCCGGTGACCTTCCTGCGCCTCATCCGAAGCGCCTCCAGTTCGGCGACGGGCACTCTGAGATCCTCGAGCTGTCGATGCCCGTCGATGACGAGGGGGCGTGGACGTGGGATCTCGACGATCCGCTCAATGCCGCCGAGATCGTGTGGTCCTACAACGCGGACGGCTCGAACGGCTGGTTCTCGCCATTCATGTCGGGCGCGGCGCGCTTGCCCAACGGCAACACCGTCACCGCGCTCGGTTTCAACAAGCAACTGCGCGAGGTCACCCCTGAGGGTGAGACCGTCATGGACCTGCGCCCGGGTGGCGCGGGCCGGGTCTTCCGCGCCGTTCCGATCGACGTCGACCATCCCGGACTCGCGTGTCTGGGTATCTCGGGTCGATGATCGCCACCGCTGTCAGGCCGGTGGCGACCCTTCCGAGGGTGCATCCGTCGGTTGGTGCTCATGTCGTCAAGGCTGACTCAGCCCGCGCCTGCGGTGACCCGCTGGTTGAGGTTGGCGAGGAAACCGTCGTAGTCGTTGAGCTTCGCCTTCAACATCTGGTCGCCGCCCTCGCCCGGCAGGATGAGGAACGTCTCGGCTTTGATGCCCGCGACAACAGCGTCGACGACGTGGTCGACCGACAACGGCTCCATGAGCGCCCCGCCGAACTCGGCGATCATCGGGGTGTCGACCACCGTCGGGCAGATGGCAGCGACGTGGATCTCGTGACCGTGGTTGATCGCCAGCCACTCCGCAACGCCGACGGCCGCGTGCTTGCTCACCGCGTAATTGAAGCTGACCGGGCCGGTGACGAGTCCGGCCACGGACGCAGTGATGACGAACGCACCGTTCCGCTCTGCGAGGTGGGGAACCACGGCCCGGGCTGCGTACGCAGGGCCCATGGCGTTGATGCTCATCGACAGATCCCACATCTTGTCGTCGGTGTCGATGCCTCCGCCGGCGCCGATACCAGCGTTGGCGAAGAACATGTCGATGTGCCCCATCGCCTCGATGGCGCCGGCAATCAAGGCCTCGACCGATGCGGGGTCGGACACATCGCAGGCGATGGCCGTGCCACCGATCGCTGCGGCCACCTCGGCGGCGCCGTCGGCGTTGACGTCGCTCACCAAGACGTTCGCGCCCAGCGACGCAAACCGTCCGCACATCCCACGGCCGATCCCCGATGCTCCACCGGTGACGACGACGTTCTTCCCTGCGATATCCATGCCCGGAACCTAATCTCCGCCTAATGGGCGTTCAGCAGCCCGCCGATGTCGTTTTCCACAACGGGCTCATACTGGGTGCAGCCGCGCCAGACGGTGCACCGGTCGACGTCGTCGCCGTCACGGGCAACACGATTACTGGTGCCGGTGGCGACGCCGTGCTCGCCGCAGTTGGCCCCAACACCCATGTTGTCGACCTCGATGGCCGCACGCTGGTGCCGGGGATCAACGATGGGCATCTCCATGTCGGGATGTACGGCCGGAGCCTCCTGCCCCTGTCGATCGACGTCTCGCCCGCGGCACGCCCGACGGTGCGTTCGGTCCGTGAAGCGATCGCTGATCGTGTCGCGGAGGTCGAACCGGGCGCTTGGATCCGCGGCCACGGATGGTCGGGTCATGCGCTTTCGGATCTTCCCGGCGCTGAGCCGTCGGCCGCGCTGCTCGATGAGGTGTCCCCGGTCAACCCGGTCGCGCTCACCGACTTCAGCGGTCATGCGGTCTGGGTCAACTCTGCGGCGATGGCCGCGGCAGGCATCACCCGGCAGTCGGTCGTGCCGACTGGTGGCCTCGCCCGACGCGACGGAGCCGGTGACTTCACCGGCTTGTTCGTCGACGGTGCTCGTCAGCTGATCGATCACCACGTCCCGCCGCCAACGCCCGCCGAACTCGAAGCCGCGGTGCGGGCCGCGATGGCGGAGCTCCATCGCAACGGCGTCACGTCGATCACCGACGCCGCGCTCAGCCCCCAGTCGGGCTACGACAATCCCCTCGGCAGTGCCGCGGTCTACGAACTGCTCCAGCGCATCTGTGGCCGTCACGACGTGCCGATGCGCACGAACGTACTGCTCACATTCAGCCCGGTGGGGAGCTCGCTCATCGACCCGACCCGGGAGGGCCTCGTGGCCTGGCAGCGGCCCGAGACCGACGAGCGCTGGTTCGCGGTTCGCGGTCTGAAGATCTTCGCCGATGGCGTCCCCCCGAGTTGCACCGCATGGATGTCGGCGCCGTACCCCGATGGCAGCCACGGGTGCCTCACCGTCGGCGGCGACACCGACGACGACCGCATCGAAGAGCTCCATCTCCTGATCCGAGAAGGGCACGACCGGGGGCTGCAGGTCGGCGTTCATGCCACCGGCGACCGCACTGCCGACGCCGTCATCGACGGTTTCGCGGCCGCGCTCGCAGCGGTGCCCCGAGCCGATCCTCGGCACTACGTCATCCACGGGCCGATGGCGCGGCCGGAAGTCGTCCAGCGGGCGGGTGCCCTCGGCGTCGGCTTCAACGTGCAGCCGTCGCTCAAGTCGACCTCCACGCGCGCGATCGAGGCACTGTTCGGGCGCGAGCTCAGCGAGTGGCAATGGCCACTGCGATCGATGGTCGACAGTGGAGCGCTCGTGGCTTCCTCGTCTGACGCACCGATCTGCGCCCCGAACTGGCGCCACGGCGTTGCCAGCGCCGTGCTGCGCGAGACGCCCGACGGCGAGGTGTACGGCGCCGAGCAGCGGCTCACGGTCGACGAGACGCTGCGGTCCTACACCGAGGCCGGCGCTTGGCAGGACGCGGCCGAGAAGTGGAAGGGCACGATCGAGGTGCGGAAGGTCGCCGACCTGTGCGTCGTCGACGCCCGGCTCTCGACCGACGACCCGCACACGTTCGCCGATACGGCCGTGTCGCTCACCATGGTCGACGGCCTCGTGGTGCACGGGGAGCTCTGACTTGGCACCGAAGCTGGTACTCATCCTGGTCGCCGCCCAGCTCAACGCCGCCCACGTCGGCTTCGGCGGCGCGACACACGGTCTCACGCCGAACCTCGACTAGCTGGCCGAGATCCGAGCCGCCGGCCCGAGCTGCTTGAATAGCGAGATGGCAACGTCCGTTACCATCACTGGCACTGGCAGCCCGATTCCCGACCCGCATCGAGCCGGCCCCGGGGCGCTCGTCCGCTACGACGACATCACCATGCAGTTCGACGTGGGCCGTTCGACCGTCCTGCGGCTCACCGGCACCAATCTCTGGATCCCCGACCTCACTGCGGTCTTCATCACCCACCACCACAGCGATCACCTGACCGGGCTCGCCGATCTCGTGCTCACGTACTGGACGATGGATCGAACCGACGAGTCGCCACCCCTGACGCTGGTGGCACCCGCCGGACCGGCCGGCGACTATGTGGCGACGGTCCTCGACGGATGGGACGCCGACATCGAGGTGCGTGCGTTGCACGCCGGACGAAACTCCCGGCCTGCGCTCCAGATCGAGACCTTCCCGGTGCCGGGTCAGCTCACCGAGGTGTGGCGGCGGGGCGACGTCGTGGTCTCGTCCATGCAGGTCCGCCACGAGCCCTGCCCCGATTCCGTCGGCTATCGCGTTGACACCCCCGACGGGTCGGTTGCGATCACTGGCGACACCCGAGTCTGCGACGAGGTCGTCGAACTCGCCCGCGGTGTCGACGTGCTCGTGTACGAAGCGATGCGGTTCAGCGCGATGAGCCAGCTGCCGCCTCACCGACACTACGTGATGGACTATCACGCCGATTGCCCGCTGATCGGGGCGCAGGCCGCCGAGCTCGGTGTGCCGACCCTGATCCTCACCCATCTCATCCCGGCGCCGCGCGACGAAGCCGGCAAGCAGACCTACATCGACGAGGTGCGGTCGGGTGGCTACGCCGGCGAAATCATCGTGGCGGACGACCTCGCCTCGGTTCCTGTCGGCGACGCTGGCATGCCGTCCGTGACCGAGATCGGCGACCCTTCCCAGGAGCGCGATGACGAGAACGATCTCGACCCCGGCCTGTCGCTGGAATTGCCGCCCGAGTGACCCTCCCGACGGGCTAGCCCTGGGCGTCGCCCCAGCGCGACAGCACCTCGATCACCGAGGAGAGGTGGTCGTGCATCGCTTGCGCCGCGGCGTCCTCGTCGCGGGCGACGACTGCTTGGACGATGGCTCGATGCTCACCGAGCGACTCGCTTGGCCGCCCCGGCATCAGGGCGAGCCGGTACTGGTGGTGAGCGGCGCGGTCTCGGAGGTTGGCCACGAGCTGCGAAGCGACCTCGTGGCCGCTCATCTCGCGGAGGCGGCGGTGTAGGACCGCGTTGAGTTCGGAATAGGCGTGGCCTTGAGCGTCGTTCGTGGCCGCTTCCATGTCGGCGATGATCTGCTGCAGGTCGGCGTGGTCGGCCGCGGTTGCGTGGCGAGCGGCTTGGGCAGCGATCAGCGACTCGAGGACCGAGCGGGCTTCGGTGATCTGGATCGCCTCGCGGATCGAGATGCGCCGGACCGTTGCCCCGCGGTTGGCCTCGCGCTCGACCAGGCCCTCCGACGTCAGCTCGACCAATGCGGAGCGGATCGCGGCGCGGCCGACCGAGTACTGCTCGGCCAACGAGACCTCGAGCAGTCGGCCGCCGGGTGCGAAGCGGCCTTTGAGGATGTCGTGGCGAAGGGTGTCGGTGATGGTGTCGGCGTTACTCATCTTCAGGAGAAGGTATAGAGGACCTGAGGATTGTCGACGAGGATACGGTTGCGCACGGCTTCGTCGGGGGCGTACGCGGCGACTAGGTCGAGCAGCTCGCCGTCGGCCAATCCCGGCACATGTCAACAAGATTGTCGACATTCGGGGGGACGCGATGCGAAGATCAATGCCATGAAGATCGCACTTGCGGGGGCCGGGGCATTCGGCCGCAAGCACCTTGACGGGCTCGAGAACATCGATGACGTCGAAGTCGTCTCGGTGATCGACCCTGCCGCCGACGCAGCGGCGGTCGCTGCCGAGTATCGAATCCCCCATCATGGAACCGATCTAGCTGAGGCACTGGCGATCGATGGGGTCGACGCCGTGATCCTCGCCACGCCGACGCAGATGCACGCCGCGCAGGCGATCCAGTGCATGGACGCGGGCAAGCACGTCGAGGTCGAGATCCCGTTGGCCGACTCACTCGCCGATGCGCAGGCCGTGTTGGCCAACCAGGAGCAGGCGGGCCTGGTTGCGATGGTCGGTCACACCCGACGGTTCAACCCGTCGCATCAGTGGGTTCACAACAAGATCACGGCGGGCGAGTTCAACATCCAGCAGATGGACGTGCAGACATACTTCTTCCGGCGCACCAACACCAACGCGCTGGGTGAACCTCGGTCGTGGACCGACCACCTGCTCTGGCACCACGCCGCGCACACCGTCGACCTGTTCGAATATCAGGCCGGCGAACCGATCGTCGCGGCCAATGTGCTCGAAGGTCCGCACCATCTCGACCTCGGCATCGCGATGGACATGTCAATCCAGATGAAGACCGCAAGCGGCGCGATCCTCACGCTCTCGCTCTCGTTCAACAACGACGGTCCGCTCGGCACGTTCTTCCGCTACATCGGCGACACCGGCACCTACATCGCCCGCTACGACGACCTGGTCGATGGCCGAGAGGAACCGATCGACGTCTCGCAGGTCGATGTCTCGATGAACGGCATCGAGCTCCAGGACCGCGAGTTCATCGCGGCGATCCGCGAGGGCCGGGAACCCAACAGCTCGGTCCGGCAGGTCATGAGCTGTTATGAGTGGCTGCACAAGCTCGAACGCCAGCTTCAGGGCTGAGTCGCAGTGCCGAATGTGCTGCTGATCACGAGTGATCAGCACAATCCGTTCGTCACCGGCTACGCGGGCGATCCGCTGGCCCGCACGCCCAACCTCGACGCGCTCGCCGAGGCCGGCATCACGTTCAGCGCCGCGTACACCAACAGTCCGATCTGCATGCCGGCTCGGGCGTCGCTGGCGACCGGGCGGTACAGCTCGGCGATCGGCGCATACGACAACGGCGCGCCGTACCAGCGTGAACAGGCCGAGAGCCTCGGCCATCGGCTCCGCGCCAATGCTCGACCCGCCGTCACGTTCGGCAAGCTCCACTTCGACGACGAAACCGACTCGGGATTCGATGCCTACCTGCCCCTGCAGGCGAAGCGCGGCTACCTGGGTGCTCGCGTCGGCTGGGCGCGCGGGAACGCCCCACCCAGCTCGATCATGCCGGACCACGTCCGCGATGCGGGTGTGGGCGTGTCCGAATACGAGCTCTACGACCGCCACACCACGCAGGCCGCCTGCCGCTGGTTGACCACCGACGCACCCTCCGACACGCCGTGGTTCGCGCATGTGTCGTTCGCCTACCCGCACTACCCATTCCGGGCGCCAGCCGATTCATTGCCGGCCGACGACGTCGACGTACCCTTGCCGCCGGCCTGGCGCCCCGAGGACTGGCCGCACAATCGGGAGCTCGACGAGCACCGCCGCATGATGGGCATCGACGCCGAGCCGTTCACCGAAGACGAGCTGCGTCAGGTGCGGTGGGTCTACACGGCGATGGTGCAGTTCGTCGACCACCAGGTCGGCGAGGTGTTGGCCGCGCTCGACGGGTCGGGTGCGGCCGACGACACCGTCGTGATCTACACCTCGGACCACGGCGACATGCTCGGCGGTCACGGCTTCGCGATGAAGAGCCTCATGTACGACGCCTCGGCCCGGGTGCCGATGCTCATCATTGGCCCCGGCGTGGGTCGCGATGTGGTCGAAGGCGCCGCGGTCTCGCTCGTCGATGTGTACCCCACGGCCGTCGACGTGATGGGGCTTCCCGCGATCGATGCCGACGCCGAACTGCCCGGCGCGTCGCTACGAGACGTCGCTCCGGATCGAATCGCCTTCTCCGAATACCACGGCCCCAGTTCGACGGCCGCGTCGTACCTGGTTCGGCGCGACCGGTGGAAGTACGTCGCGCACATGGCCGCCGACACCCGACCACAACTCTTCGACCTCGTCGCCGATCCGCACGAACTCGACGACCGCGTCGACGCCGAACCCGACATCGCTGCAGACCTCGACGCCGAGCTGCACTCGATACTCGACCCCGAAGCGACCGATCTCCGAATCCGTGCCGGCCAGGCGGAGCAACTTGCCGCAGCCGAACCCCCTCCTGCCGGTCGGGCGCCGAAGCGCACGGCGTACGGCACGCTGGCGAAGGGATGGTCGGTTCCCTCGCCCGCGATCATGGCGATCGTCGACCCCGACGGACCCTGACGCGGGTGACGATGGCCTCGGCGGTGGTCATCTCCTGGGTGGTCACTATGGCTCGATCAGTCGTTGGCCACCGAAGGTGGTGAGGTTCCTCAGCATGCCTCGTATCACGGCGTCGGAACCCGAGATCTCGAGCTCGTCGACCTTGGCCGGATCGGTGGTAGCCGCGACCCATCCGGCGCGGTCGGTGCGCATCGAGGCGATAGCCGCGGGGTCGCTGGTTCCGGACCGGTGGTGGATCGCCGATCGGCCAACGCCCACCACGTGGTGTTCGCCGAGGTCGGTGAACTCGACGTTGAAGGTGAACGGGGTGTGGTCGAGCGCCGTCGGGTCGAGGCGAGTTCCCAGCTGATCGAACAGGTGCTCTGCCTGCATCGCATGCGACATGTCGCGCGCCGGAACACGGCCTTGCTCAGGTGAACCTTCACGGAGTTCTTTCGCTGCCATGAGGTACGCGTTGCGCCAAGTCGCGGACTCGGCTTGATACCCGAGTTGCTCGAACGCATCGGCCTGAAGCGCTCGGGCGTGTTGGTTGGTGGGGTCGGCGAACACCACGTGCTTCACGACCTCGACCACCCACCGGTAGTCGCCGCGATCGAAGCACTCGCGCGCCTGGCGCACGACGTTGTCGGTGCCGCCCATGAAGTCGACATAGCGGGTACCGGCTTCGACCGGCGGAAGCGGGTCGAGGTTGGCGGGGTTGCCGTCGTACCAGCCGAGGTAGCGGTTGTAGACGGAGCGCACGTTGTGCGAGACGGTGCCGTAGTAGCCACGGACGTGCGACTGGTCGAACTCGGCGGGAAGGCGGAGCTCTGCGGCGATCTCGGTAGGCACGTAGCCCTGGTTGGCCAGCCGCATGGTCTGGTCGTGCATCCAGCGGTACACGTCGCGCTGCATGACGAGGAACGCCTTCACATCGTCTTGCCCGAACCGCGGCCAGTGATGGCTGGCGAACATCACGTCGGTGTCGTCGCCCCAGAGCTCGAGCGCCTCCTGGATGTACTTGCTCCAGGCGAGTGCGTTGCGGGTCTGGGCGCCGCGGATCGGGTAGAGGTTGTGGAGCGTGTGCGTGCAGTTCTCGGCCATGCACAGGAGCCGCTTGTCGGGGAAGAAGAAGTTCATCTCTGCCGGCGCTTCGGCGTCGGGCGTCATCTGGAACTGGATCCGCACACCGCTCAGCGTCATCTCCTGCCCGGTGTGGGTCACGAGGTGGGTGGGGGCGAGGAGGTCGGCCCCGGCCTTGCCTTGGGTCGAGCCGAGACCGCAATCGACGTGGCCGCGAGGGCCGGGCTCGAGCAACGGGCCGAACTGGTAGGCGGCCCGGCGAGCCATGATGGGACCGGCGATCACGAACTCGTTGACGACCTCCTCGACAAATCCCTCAGGGGCGACGATGACGACATCGCCGCGCTCCACCGCCTCTCGGCTGGTCACGCCGAGCACACCGCCGAAGTGGTCGACGTGGGAGTGGGTGTAGATGACTGACTCGACCGGACGTTCGCCAAGCGTGCGGTTGGCGAGGTCGAGCGCAGCTGCTGCCGCTGGTGCGCTGGTGAGCGGGTCGATGATCAGCCAACCGGTTTCACCGGCGATGAACGTGATGTTCGACACGTCGTAGCCGCGCACCTGCCAGACGCCGTCTGCGACTTTGAACAAGCCGTGGTTCCAGTTGAGCTGGGCCTGACGCCACAGACCGGGGTGGACCGTGTCGGGGGCATCGCCCTCGGTCACGAACCGGTGGTCCTCCACGTCGTAGACGACGTGGTCGCCCACTGTCACGCGCCCCGACTCGAGCTGAGCGATCAGCCCCCGGGTCGCCCGCCCGAAGTCGCCCGGGTCGTCGAACGAGACAGCAGCGGCGATGTTCGACTCGGTCGTGAACGGCGAGGCGGGTTTGGGTTCGTTTCTGGCGGTCACCGAAGGAGTCCTTGTTGTTTCAGGGAGGGCGAGGGTGAGTCGGCGAGCGGGATGAGCTTGCCGGGGTTGAAGAGGTTTTGGGGGTCGAGGGCGGCCTTTAGTCCCTAGCAGTCTGGAGCTGGGACGGACCTCGGAACGTGATGTTCGCAAAGCAGGCACTGGAGCGTGGTCCGCAGTCGGTCGTGCTCGACGGTGGAGACTGGAGTTTCGACTTCTACATGGAAACGAAGAACATCGCCGTCGCCCTCGACACGCACGCGGTCCCGAAGCTGGGAGGCTGAGCCATCTCTCTTTACTACGTGCAGAAGTTCCTCTATGAGCTGAACCGGTCGCCGCAGTTGCAGTCCGACTACGCGGCGGATCGGCATGCCGTCCTTCAGCCGTACACGCTCACCGACGAAGAGGTGGCGGCGCTGACCGAGCCCGACGTCGGCAAGCTCTACGTGCTGGGCGTGAACGGTCAGATTCTCATGCACTTCGCGGCGCTGCATCAGATCGAGTGGCAGGACTACCTCCAGCAGATGCGCGACGGCGTGGAGTCGTACGGTCCGGTCCGCGAGGGCGTCTATGCCATGACCGGCTACGAAGGCACTCGGGCCCACAGCGAATCGCTCGGCCAGGAAGGAGGCATCTGATGCCGCTCGTCTACGCGGGTGTGTGCAGCCACGCCCCCGGGATTACCGGCCGCAAGCACCTCGCCGACCCCGAGGTGAGCGACGCCTTCTACGCAGCCTTCGACGACATGCGGTCCGATCTCGAAACAAGCGGGGCCGAGGCGGTCATCGTCATCGCGGCCGAACACTTCGCCAACTTCTTCATGAACAACATGCCGAGCTTCGCCATCGGCATGGCCGACTTCTACGACGGCCCGATCGAGGATTCGGGCTGGCTCGGCATCGACAAGTTCAAGGCTCCGGGCAACCGCGACTTGTCGCAGCGACTGATCGCCGAGGTCATGCAGACCGTCGACGTCGCGTACGCCGAGGAGTGGCTGTTCGACCACGGCATCGCGGTGCCGCTCCACTTCCTCACCCCGCAGTTCGACCTGCCCGTCATCCCGGTCAACATCAATTGTCAGGGTCCGCCCCTCACGCCGCTCCACCGGGCCTGGGCCTTCGGCGAGGCGCTCGGCAGGGCGGCCGATGCCGTGCCCGAGAAGATCGCGATCATCGGCACCGGCGGCATCTCGCACTGGCCGGCGACGCCCGACTCCGGGAGGATCAACTACGAGTGGGACCTCGATTTCATGGATCGCTGGTGCCGCAACGACCGTGACGCCCTCCTCGACTACGACGACCTCAACGTCTACGCCGATGCCGGCCAGGGCGGGTTCGAGATCCGCACCTTCATGGCAGTGAGCGCGGCGGCAGGTGGAGCCCAAGGCACCGTTCATTTCTGTGAGCCGATCCCGATCTTCGCCGTCAGCTGCACGGTCGCCAGCTACGACCTCAGCCCCCAGGAGGCCTGATGCGCCCGATGTCGCCAGACGAAGTGGTCGAGTTCATGACCACTGGTTCCCGCACTGGCAAGCTCGCGTTGGTGCGCCAGGACGGCAGCCCCACCGTCACCCCGATCTGGTTCGACGTCGATCCAGCGACCGGCGACTTCATGTTCATGACCGGCAAGCACAGCGGCAAGGCGAAGATGTTGCGGCGCGACCCGCGGGTGTCGATCTGCGTCGACCTCATGGAGACGCCGTACGCCTTCGCACGTGTGGACGGCACGGCGAGCATCATCACCTACGAACAAGATGCCGCCGCGTTGCGGCACTGGGCGACCGAGACGTGCCGTCGCTACGTCGGCGACGATCGGGCCGAAGCGTTCGGGATTCGAAACAGCGGCGCCGACGAGATTCTGGTACGCGTCACGGCGACGACGCTGGTCGGTGCGGATGGGGTGACCGACTGATTCCGCCGGAATCCGTCGACGCATCGGGAGTGATGCGTGCGGCTGCGATCGTGATGTTGTCCTGGAGTCCCGCGAACCGGGCGGTGTCCATCAGCGTGTCGGCCGCGTCCGCGGCGGAGGCGCGTCGATCTGCTGGCAGCGCGAAGCCGAGGCTGTTGTCGTCGGGATCGTCGCTGAACCAAGCCCGGCCATGAGCGTCCAGAATCGGGGGGAACAATCCATCCGTGGCCAGGACGACCAGCAGGCCACCGCCTTCGATCCAGCGATCCACGCGCTCCTCGGGCACAACGTCACCGAGATGATCCACGTCACCGGGCGGCAGGTCGAAGCTGTCCTGGCCGGCCCGAGACATGCCGATGCAGCGGCTGATGAACCCGAACGGGTCATTGTGCGGGGTGCTGTGCCAACCCGGTCCGTCTCCGAGGGGAACCACGAATCCCATCGAGTCCCCGACCCACGACAGCAGCAACCCTCCTTGGGGTGTCCATGACGCGACGACCAGCGTGGTGAGCGCAATCGCCGACGACAGTCCCACGTTGTGGGAGCGCATCTCTGGATGCAGCGCCCACGCCGCAGCATTCGCCGCGTCGAACGCGGCCGTCATCTCGGCGACGGTGGCGATGCGCTCGGGCAGCGCGTCGACGGCCGCCTGAGCGGCTTCGTCGCCGAACGGGTGCCCGCCGAGCCCGTCCGCCACGGCGATCACCCACGATCCGTCAGTGTTCTCCACAGCGCGGGCGCGGTCCTCCTGACGGTCGCGGGGCCCGATCTCGGTACGGGTCGCAATGTCGGTGATCAGGTCAGCGGTCATGTCCAGTGCCGAATTCGAGTGCTGCCGCGACCGTACCGAGGGGATGCGACATCTCAAGAACGCATTTCGCGGACCGCCTCGCAAACTCCCGCGGCACTCGTCGTCGGAAGCATCTTCGTGTCCCTCGTCACCGGTCATCTCCTGCTGGCGCGATGGTGGCTGCTCGTGCCGTACTCCGCAGGGGCGCTGCAGGCACTCATCTGGTACTGGCTGCTGGTGATTCCCAAAGGAACGTGCTGAATGCCAGAACTCAGCGGTGCCCTTCAGCCTCGGGCGAAGCTGAGCAGCGGGGAGATGTCTCCGCGGTCGGCGGTGCGCAGCGCTCGGATCCAGCCCTTGTTCGGCCTCGCCAGATCGGGCACGCGCGAGAGGCGAATGGCTACCAGGACGCCTGTGTGCGGGATGCACGATAGGTATACTCATTGGTATGCATGGGTCGACTACCATCAAGGTCTCGGTGCGGACCCGGAATGCCTTGCGTCAGCTTGCCGATCGTGAGGGGCTGACGTTCGACGCGCAGATCGAGAAGCTGATCCGGCGGGAACGCCGCCGCATCATGGGAGCTCAGCTCGCGAGCGTCCCGCTAGATGACGCCGACGAAGCCGTGCTGGATGCGTCCGCGAGCGATGTCGCCGATGCAAGCGGGTGATGTCGTCCGCTGCGATTTCGGGACGCCAGCGAGGGGCGAGCCGGGCTTCGTGCGACCGGCGATCGTCGTCACGTCCGATGATGTGCTCGAGTTTCGGCAGCACGCGATCGTGGTTGTCCCGTGCACGACGACCAAGCGAGGGTGGCTGAGCGAGGTCGAAGTCGCCGGCTTCGGTGTCGCTCAAGCGCACCTGCCCACCACCCTCAGCGTCGACCGTGTCATCGAGGTCACGGGCACGAATATCGGTCTCGTCGTGCTGCGACAGATCCGCGAACTCATCGCCGACTTGATCGGGCTCTGACCCAGCCGGCCGCCGTAGTCGAACTTCGATGGCACGTCGCGTTGGCACCTTCTGAAATAGTCGCGGCATGAAGTTCACGCCTGCTGAACATCTTGGGGCAGCCCGGCGTTCGCTGTCCACGACGAGCCGCGACGGCCAGCAGATGTGGGTGGTGACGATCTCTAGAACGTTCGGCGTTGCGCCTGAGGAGCTGTGGGACGCGCTCACCGTGCCGGAGCGGATCCAGATCTGGCTCGGTCCGACCAGCGGGGACTTCCGGGTCGGCGGCCGGTTCGACATCGAGGGCAACGCCAGCGGCGACATCGTCGCCTGCGACAAGCCACGACTGATCAGCGTGACCTGGGAGTTCGACGGCGACGTCAGCTGGGTGGATGCAACCCTGGCCCCATCCGGTGACCGCTCCGACCTCACGCTCGAGCACACCGCCGCGATCCCGCCTGAGTGGTGGGAGCAGTACGGCGCCGGCGCAACCGGCATCGGGTGGGAACTGGCGCTGCTCGGCATCGCCGAGCACCTCGCAGCACCGGATGCACCGCCGCTCGATCCGGCAGATCCCGCCGTCGGGGGACTGTTCAACGAGTTCATGGCCGGCAGCAGCGTCGCCTGGGCCGACACCGAGATTGCAGCTGAAGGCGACCCCGACCAAGCGCGAGCCGCCGCGGCGCGCACCCTCGCCTTCTACACCGGAACCGACAGCCCCGAAGCCTGAGGCCACGTGCACCTTCGAGGTCCGCGGCGCAGCGTTCCCGAGGGCAGCGTCTAACCGGCGCGAGATGCCAACACGTCTGCGACCTCGTGTGCGGCGCTGCATCCGCTGGACAGGGCGCCGTTGACCGACGGCACGGCCATGTAGTCGCCGGCCAAGTACAGATTGTCGATGTGCCCGCCGAGCTGGCTCGGGATGTCCGCCGCCGCAGCCAGCATTCCCGGCGTCCCCATGCACAGGGCCTCTTCCCATCGGTACACCCGAAAGAACAGCCCCTCGTCGTCAGCGGGAAGGGCGGAGCCCGGTGGCGCCTTGCGGCGAACGGCGCCCAGCATCTGGCGCTTGATTTCTTCGTCGTCGAGCCCGATGAGCTCCTTGGCGCGGTCGCGCCCGATGAGCAGGTCCAGGATGCTCTTGCCCGCAGGCGCGCAGGCAGACAGGATCGTCGTCCGGTCGAGCATGAGCGGCGTGTCGTCGTCTTCGGGGTACAGCGCGCCATGCCAGCCCGCAGGCAGCGGGGGACGGTCGAGGCCGATCACCACCCGGCAACCGGTCGAGTAGCTGATGGTGCTGAGCGCCCGCCGAACAGCCTCTGGCAGTTCGGGCACGAGACCGGCCACCTTGGTGCCGGGCACGGCGCAGATGACAGCGTCAGCTTCGATCGTCTCGCCGCCGGCCGCCTCGCTGCCCACCACCACACCGGTCACCGACCCGTCTGCGACGACGATCTCTCGGACCGGTGTCGACACGCGGGTCACCTCCGAGCACGCCGCGGCCAGCGCCTCGCTCAGCGAGCCGATGCCTCGCTCGGGCATGTACACCTGACCGGAGTGCAGCATCGTCTCCCCGATGTACGCCCGCATCAGGGCCTGGCCGGCGGGCTCTGGATCGCCCAGGATCATCTTGAGCGGCCCACTGAGGCTCACCTGCACGTTTTCGGGCACACGAAGCCGCTTCAAGTAGTCGCCGTACGACTCGGCGTCGTCGATCTCGGCGAGTGAGCTGTCGCTGGCGAAACTCAGGAAATCCGCCTGTCGATGGATCTGCCGCAACACCTTGGCCCCGGCCCGCATGCCCGAGGGTGAGAAGAAACCCATGACCGCCGCCACCCGCAGATGCCGGATGAAATTCGCGAGCGATTGGTCTGGCGTCGTGGTGACCCATCGTCCCTTGCGGTAGTGGCCGAATTTCATCTGCGATGGCACCAGCGGCAGTCCCAGCTCCTCGCAGATGCGGAATGCGGTGTCGTAGGTGGAGGTGAAGACGAAGGCGCCCATGTCCACCGAGAACCCGTCCACCCGCTCGCCCTTGCCGCGCCCGCCAGCACGATCGGACGCCTCAACGAGCAGCGGAGTGATGCCCCGCTGCATCAGCGTGTAGGCGGCAGCGAGCCCGGCAATGCCTCCGCCGACGATGACAACCCGCTCGGTGCTCATGTGCAGGGTTCCCTTCTCGCTGCTGTTCGCAGCGCTTGAACGTTACGGGTGTGCCGGCCCGCAGGGCAGGTGGATGGTCACGGTGACGCCTCGCTCGAGGCCTTCGCTTGCGACGTCGATGGTGCCGCCGTGCGCCTCCACGATGGCGCGTGAGATCGCCAGGCCGAGGCCGGTGCCGGCGGTTCCCGCCTCCCGTGAGTGCTCGGCGCGGTAGAAGCGCTCGAACACTTGCGGCAGGTCGTCGGCTCCGATGCCGATGCCGTCGTCGATGACCGAGATGGCCAGCATGCCGGCGCCGGCACCCGTACCTGAATCTTGATCGGGGTCGGTGCCAGTTTCACGTGCTGCGGCGACCACGATGCTGCCGCCGGCGGGAGTGCTGTTCATGGCGTTGCGCAGCACGTTGCCCAGGGTTTGGCTCATCCGCATGCGGTCGACATGAACGTCGGGCAGGTCGCCAGCCAGGTCCAGCGACAGCGAAACCCCTGCTGCCTCTGCCTGTGGCAGCCAGCGGCCGAACTCGGTCTCGAGCAGCTCGCCAGCCCCGACCGTCTCCGGCGCGAGGCTCAGCTCGCCGAGCTCGGTCTCGGCGAGCGAGTTGAGATCGGTGACGAGCCCTCGCAGCCGGGTCACCTCGTCGATGATGTGCCCGCTGACCCGCTCGGGCGTTCCCAGCCCGTCGCGCAGCCCCGCTGCTTCGAGCTGAATGACGCTGAGCGGCGTGTTCAGCTCGTGAGAGACCTCATCGACGAGGCGCCGCCGCAGCGCACGCTGCGCGTCCAGGTCGGACGACATCTGGTTGAACGCAGAGGTCATCTGGCCCAGCTCGTCCGACGAGGTCACCGGGAGCTGCGAGGTGCTGCCGCGTGCGATGCCCTGGGCCGCCCGGGTCAGCGCCCTCACCGGTGCGGTGATGCGCTTGCTCAGCCAGGCGGCGATCAGCATGGCAACCGCCGCGGTCACCAGCGCGCCGATCAGCGTGATGTACAGCAGCGCGCTGAGAAATCCGTGCGATTCGCTGGACAGCAAGTCGTGGTCGGTGTCGACGCGCACATGGCCGACGGTTTGTCCAGTTGCCAGATCGATGACCGTGCCCGGGTGGCCGCCCAAGCCGTCGCCGGCGCTCCCGGGCGCCAGCTCGGAGGCGTTGTCCAAGACCACCAGGCCGTCCACGTCGGTGATGACCACCCGCACGAACTCGACGTGGGCGCCCTCCGAGCCACCCGTGCCTTCTCCGCCTTCCCGACTGCCGCCCGAGCCCTCCGAGCCGCCCCCACCCTCGTGGGGCTCGCCGGGCGAACTGTCGAGACCGAACCCTGCATCACCCAGCTCGTCGAGGGCCGTGCCCCACCCGCCTGTGTCGGTGTAGGCGCGCGACAGACCCTGGGCCAGCCGGTGCGCCTCACGCTCGCCGATCTGGCCGACGAACAGGTCCAGGCGCGACTGCGTCGCGTAGTAGGCGACACCCACGCTGGTCAGCACGGCCAGCACCACCACCACCGTCGTCGCCCCGAGGATGCGCCAGCGAAGCGACATCACTCCTCCACGGCGACAAACCGGTAGCCCGCGCCGTACACGGTCTGGATGGGCTGGGAGCCACCGCGCTCGATTCGCTTGCGCAGCCGTGCGATCTGGGTGTCGATCGCCCGATCGAAACCGTCGAACTCGTCGAAGGACAGCTCGATGAGCTGGTCGCGGCTGAGCACGTGGCCCTGATGGTGCAAGAAGGTGGCGAGTAAGGCGAACTGGGCCTGGGTCAGCGTCACCGTTTCCCCGCTCACGGTCACGGTGCCGGCGGTGGGGTTCAGCGAGATGTTCCCCGCGGTGATCACCTCGGGCACCGTGCCGTGGACACGCCGCAGCACCGCCTCCACCCGGGCCACCACCTCATCGGGTTCGAACGGCTTGACGATGTAGTCGTCTGCGCCGCTCTCGAGGCCCCGGATGCGGTCGGAGGGAGCCTCCCGCGCGGTCAGCATGATGATCGGCACGTCGGACTCCCGCCGCAGGGTCTCACAAAGCGAGACGCCGTCGAGGTAGGGGAGCGTCAGGTCCAAGATGACAAGGTCGGGCTTCATCTTGCGGGCCCTGTCCAGGCCTGCCCGGCCGTCACGGGCGATCTCGGCGGTGAAGCCGGCACGCTCGAGGTAGGTCTGCACCCACTCGGCGATCCGGCGGTCGTCCTCGACGATGAGCACGTAGCCGCTCATAGCACCATCTTCCTTCACTCAGAGTTGGTGCCACCCAACGTAAGAACGAGTTGTTTCGCAATTGTGTCAGTGCCTCCTATGAGTCATCGGCGCCGAACCAGCCGTCGTGGAGCCGGCCGTAGATACCGGACTTGATGAGATCAAGCAGCGCCAGGTTGAGTTGCTCGCGTAGCTGCGGATCTGCTTCGTCGACATCCTCCACCACGACGGGGCCGACACCGATCGACGGCAGGTAGGTCTCGCCGGCCTCGGCGCGACCCCCTCAGCTGGGCTCGGCGGCCGCTGGGTTGGTGCCGATGCGATAGCCCACGCGAGGCACGGTGATGATGTAGGTGGGGCTGCGGGCGTCTTCGCCGAGCTTGCGGCGGAGCCGCTTGACGACGCTGCGGACTGGGCCGGCAGGGTCGGCGGCCGGCTTCTTCCACACCCGACGCATCAACTGATCGCTGCTCAGCGTGCGTCCGGGATTGGCCGTCAGCTCGCACAGCAGCCGGTATTCGGTCTCGGTGAGGCCTGCGCTGCGGCCTGCGACGGTGACGGTACGAGCGGCGTAGTCGACCGCGAGATCACCCAGCACGAACGGCGGCGGTGCGGCGCGTTCCGATGCGGTGCTGCGGTGCACCGCCGCGCGGATCCTCGCGACCAGCTCTGTGGGCGAAAACGGCTTGACGAGGTAGTCGGCCGCACCGGCTTCGATGGCGCGCAGAGCAGCACCGTCTCCTCCGTGGTCGGTCACGAAGATGACCGGTGCATCGGTGTCGATGCGCATGACTCTGAGCAGTTCGATGCCGGCGTCTTCGGAGGTCGCGAGCTCGGCCAGCACCAGATCGGGCTGGCTGGTCTGAGAGATGGATCGTGCCTGTTCGGCGTCTCGAGCGAATGCGAGTTCGAACCCGGCCTCGGTCAGGGTGTCGTTGAGGTAGCGCTGGGTCAGCGGATCGAGGTCGACGGCCAGGATTCTTGCGGCGACGTTGTGACGCGCAGTCTCGTGGCTGTCGGTTGCGGCGGCCGCCTCGGGTGGCTGGGTGAGCGGGAGCGTGAACGAAACGAGCGTGTCGGCCCCGTCGCCGCTGCCGACCCAGATGCGGCCGCCGTGCGCCTCGATGATTCCCTTGCTGATGGCGAAGCCCAGCACTGGTCCCCGCACGAGGCCGCCGCGATCGCCGAACCGGTCCCCGGAGCGTCCTTCGAGCAGCCCGACGAGCCGCTCGGCCACTTCGGGATGGTCATGCACCACCGAGACCCGTGCATGGGCGCCATCGCGCCGCACCGTGACGCGCACCGGCATCGATCCATCCGCCGACCGCACAGCATCGGAAAGGATGCTGCGCAGGACTCGTGCGATCTGGCGCTGGTCTGCGGTGACGGGACCGATATGCGGATTGGCGTCGACGACGACGTGCGGGCCGGCGTCGTCCCCGAGGTCGGCGACAGTGTCGGCGGTCAGCCGAACGAGGTCGACGGGCGCGGGGTTGAGGGGCAGGGTTCCGGTGTGAAGCTGCGCCAGGTCGCTCAACTCGGAGATCACGTCTCGCATGTAGTCGGCTTGGGTGTCGACAACGTGCGCGAGGTGGTCCAGCTCGGCAGAGTCGAGCTTCCCGCGCGACGCGATCAGCATCGCCGCAGCGCCCTTGATCGACAGCAGGGGTGAGCGCAGCTCGTCGCGCGCCAACCCCAAGATGTCTGCACGCAGCCGGTCGAATTCCTCCAGCGGCGTCATGTCCTGCAAAGTCACCATGACTGACGCGACATCGCCGCCGTCGTCACTGATCGGCGTGGCGTGTACCAGCACCGCCTTGGAGTATCCATCGGAGCGGGCGAGGATGATCCTCTCCGCCCGAATGATCTCGCTGGCTCGCAGAAGCTGCCCTAGCGGCTGGTCCGCGAGCGATTCCTCCCGCCCGTCGGCCCGGCGGATGACGAGGTCATCGGTCACCCTCATCGTCGACTCGTCGATCATGCCCACTTCGTCGTTGAGTCGAAGCAATTCCCGGTTGGTCATCGTGATGGCGCCGAGATTGGCGTCCAGCACGATCACCCCGACCGGAGCGGTGTCAAGCAGCGTCTGCAGATCAGCGCGGGCTCGTTTCTCGTCGCCGTACCGGCGCGCGTTCGCAATGGCCAGCGCTGCCTGGGTAGCAAACATGACCAGCGTCGTCTCGTCGTCGTCGGTGAAGGGCGTCTGGGAGCGCTCCTTGGACAGGTAGACGATGCCGACGGCCTCGCCGCGGCTCAAGATCGGGGCGAACAGGGCCGGGCCGAGCTCCATCGGCGGGCGGAAATCCCGCATGCCGAGCGAAGCGAAGTACGTGTCGAGGTCCGCTACCCGAAGCGGCTCGCTGAGCTCGCTGAGGTGCTCGAAGTACGTCGAGCCCTGCGGCAGGTCGTACAGGCCGCGGCGCTCGTCGTCGGTCATGCCTGAGGTAACGAACGCTTCGAGATCGCCCCGCTCATCGACCACGGATATGGCGCCGAATCGAGCCCCAGTGAGCTCGCGCGCACTGTCTGCCACGACCTGCAGGATGCGATCGAAGTCGAGTCCCTCGGCGAGGTGCAAGCTCGCTTCGTTCAACCGCTGCAGGCGATGGCGCAGCGCAATCGACTCAGCATTTGATGCGTCGGCGCGGTTCATCTCCGTCCCGACCCACTGCCCATATGGCAGCAGAAACTACTAGATGACACATTAGTGCCGACATGAACGACCTGCATAGGATCGGCATATGAATGTCATCCCGTGGGCGTGATTCGTCGGGTTGGTGGTGCTTTGCACCGTCGATCAGGCATGAAGTGACACGTATTTGCCCACTGATTTCGGCGGTTGTCGCCAGAATGACATCTTGTCCTACTAGCCTCTGGGTCGGCTTGTCGCACCAGTGCAGCGAGCTGACACTTGAGCGGCCGAGAGTCCAGGAGAGCAGCAGTGAGCGCCCCAGTGGCACACGACGAGTTCTTTGCGCTCTTGCAGCTAGTCCGATTCGGGGCCTGCGCGACTCGCAGCGACGGGACGATCGTGTTCTGGAACCGCAGAGCAGAGCAGATCGCGGGCGTACCTGCCTCCCAGGCGATCGGTCGGCGCTATCACGAGATCGTCGCGCCTCCCACAGATCAAGCGGTGCTGGCCGACAACAACGGGAATGGGTCCACCCCCCAGTCACCGATACTCGTCGCGGCCCAGCCCAGCGAGTCGCTGACGCTCCACCTCTTCGACGATCACGACGCGCCCTCGCCGGCAGCGACCGGCGACTTCAGCTCCGGTCTGCCTGGGCAGGTTGTCGCTGCACCGGCAGTGCCGCCCGCTGAACATGCGCTCACGCGACGCGAGGCCCAAGTGCTGCGCCTGATGGCCGCGGGCATGGCCACCGACAAGATCGCCTCCGAGCTGGGAATCAGCGTGCACACGGTGCGCAACCACGTCCGGCACCTGCGCCGAAAGCTCGATGCCAAGACGAAGCTCGAAGCCGTCGCGATCGCATTCCGCCAAGGCCTGCTCTAGCCGGTACCGCCGCCGCGCGTCGCCGACATTCCTCGGTGGTCGTTCGAGCGACGGCTCTTTGCTGTCAGGCCGTGTTGGGGTCGCCGTAGAAGCTGCGGTACCAGGCCCGAGTCACGATGCGCGCCACCGTCTTCACGTCGACCTGGGCCGTGTTGAGTGCGGCGTGGGCAAAGGTGGTGTAGGCGGTCTGTTCGACCAGGGAGGCCATCGCGCGGGCCACCGAGGCCGGGTCGAACCCGTCGAGCTGGATCCGGTCGTCGTGCTCCACGGCGTGCACGAAGCGGGCGACGTGGCGCTCGCGCATCGTCCACCAGATAGTGGTGAAGCGTTCCTCCACCGTCGTCGCCTCGATGAACGCCCGCATTACGCCGCTGTTGTCGTGGTAGTGCTGCAGGTATCCGAGGTTTGCCTCATACAGCGCGGCCTCGGGGTCGTCTGCGATGGGCGTCGACGAACGGCTCTGCTGGAAGAGCTCCTCGTGGAGGTCGCGGATGACGCTGCGGAACAGGTCTTCCTTGTTCTCGAAGTACCGGTACAGGCCGCCGAGTGAGAGCCCGGCCTGATCGGCCACGTCGCTCATGCGGGCATCGACATAGCCGTCCCGGGTGAACACCTTCGACGCCGCGTCGAGGATCGTCTGTCGGGTTCGCAGGCCCTTGGGCGTCGTTGGTTCAGTGGCCATGTGCGCTGGCGTCGCCGGAAGGCATCTGTTCGGTGTGGTGCACCTGGCTGGTTCCCGCTTGTCTGTTCGCTTGCAGGATCATCTCGGGCCCGGACGCCCGCAAATTTCGATCCTACATCCCCGCCAGTGGGTCGCTGAATAAACAAAAGCGATGTCAGTCTTGTGATCAATTCCGCAGCCTGCAATACTGCTTCGACCGAGCAAGATCGGGAGAAGTGAAGAGCAGTGGTCGATAACGCCGCGGAGCGCTACCGGCTCGCTGGATGGTGGACTGGTTGCCCGCTAGTCGAACGCTTCGAGTCTCACGTCGCCACGGGGCCCGACGAGCTAGCGCTGGTCGGCAGCGGCAATGCCCTGACCCGGTCCGAGGTGTGGCGCGCGGCCGGGGAGGCCGCCGATGAGATCCGCACGGCTGTCGGCACCTGCAGGCGGGTGGTGCTGATCCACCTGCCGAACTGCCCGGACTGGGTGGTCATGTTCCTGGCCGTGCTGAGAGCGGGCCACGTTCCGGCCACGCCCCCGGTCACCACCACCGAGGCTCACCTGCGCTACATCTGTGGCCTGATCCAGCCGGCCATGGTCATCAGCGCCGGCCCGGACCGCCAGACGGCTCCCGACGAGGCGATTCGGCGCGCTGTTGTCGGGGTCGCCACCCAGCTCGCGGTGGCAGTGGTCGGCGAAGCCCAGCTCGTTGTGCACGGCCCGGCGGCCTCGCCCGCGGGCGCGGTCGACGTGCCCGACAACACCGCTCACCTCATGTTCACGTCGAGCACGACCGGCCCTCCCAAGGCCGTCAGCCACAGCGAAGACACGCTGGCCGCGCTCAACCTGCAGTTCGCCGAGCGCTTCGGGCTCGATCACAGTACGCCCGTGTTCATGCCCTCCCCGCTCGGCCACAGCGTCGGCGCGATTCACGGCGCCCGCCTGTCGCTGCTGCTGGGCGCCCCGCTCATCCTCCAAGACGAATGGGACGCCAACGCGGCCCTCGATCTGGTGGCCCGCCACCGCGCCGACTTCACGGCGGCCGCCACCCCGTTCCTGCTCGATCTCGTCAACGCCGAATGGCGTGGCTGCGAGCCCAAACTGGCGCCCATGCGGAGCTTCCTGTGCGGTGGCGCCCAAGTGCCTCCGGCCCTCATCCGTCGCTGTGCGACGGAGCTGCCGAACACGTACGTCACACCCCTGTGGGGCATGACCGAAGGCGGCCTCACTACCTGCGTCGCCGACTCGTCGCAGAGCCAGGTCGAAGAGACGGTGGGGGTGGGCTTGCCCGGGCTCGAGCTGCGTGTTCTTGACGCCGAGGGGGGCCTGCATTCCGCCGGCGACGGCGAGCTGGTGATGCGCGGACCCGGCGTGTTCAACGGCTACTACGGCCAGGCCGAGCTGTACGCGGAGCACCTCATCGACGACGGGTACTTCCGCACCGGCGACCTCGCCCGCATCGATGTCGACGGTTACGTGTCGATCACCGGGCGCCACAAAGACCTGATCATCCGCGGGGCCGTGAACATCTCGCCCGTCGAGACCGAGAACGCGATCGCCGCCCATGCCGACGTGGTGGGAGTAGCCGTGATCGGGTGGCCCGACGAGCGTCTTGGCGAGCGCATCTGCGCGGTCATCCAGGCGCGCGTTTCGCTCGACCTCGACGAGGTCGTCGCGTTCTGCTCAGATCAGGGCCTGCCGCGGCGGTACTGGCCAGAACGGCTGATACAGGTCGATCAGTTCCCGCGAACCGCCGCCGGCAAGATCCGCAAGCAGCAGCTTCGCGACGAACTCGTCAGCGTCGTTGCCTCGAACGCCGAAGCGGGGGCCGGCGGCGAAGGCTCTGATGGAGGTGCAACCCGATGAGCCCAGTCCGATGAGCCCAGTCCGATGAGCCCAGACCGATGAGCACAGTCGAGCTGGGCGACATCGCAGTCCACTACCGGAGGCACGGCTCTGGCCGCCCGGTCGTACTGCTGCACGGGCTGGCTGAGGACCATCGCTCCTGGGACGGGATCGCGGCCCATCTCGACGGCTTCACCGTCTATGCCGTCGACCTTCGCGGACACGGCAGGACGACTCCCGGGCATGGCACCGGCACCCTGGCACAACTGAGCGACGATCTGGCAGGGTTCCTGGCTGCCGAGACCGGACCTGCGGCTGTGGTCGGCTACTCGCTGGGCGGGACCATCGGGCTCAAGGCCGCGACCGTCCCGAACACGCTCATCGAGCACCTGATCGTGGTGGCCACCTCCTCGGTGGTGGGTTCGGCCGCGGCCACGTTCTTCGAGGGCCGCATCGCGCAGCTCGAAGCCCGCGACACCGCCGGCTTTGCAGCGGGCCTGCGTGACGACACGGCCCAGCAGATCGTGACGGGGGCCGACGTCGACGCTGCGACCTCGAAGCGGGTGGACGCCGTCGGCGACGGCCGCGGCTACATCAATGCGGCCCGGGCCATGATCGGGATCCGCTCCGAACCGCTGCACCCCCTGCTGGGCCAGATCGACATCCCCGTCGACGTCGTCGGGGCATCAGGCGATGTCTTCTGCCCGCGCCGGGCATCGGACATGATCGTCGAGGCCGTCGACGGCAGCCGGTACCACGAGATCGCCGGGGCCGGCCACCTCATCTCGGCTGATCAGCCCGACGCCTACGGCAAGCTGCTCGCCGACCTGCTGGCCCCCAGGAGACCTGCGTGAAGCACCGCTACGGCATTTCCTTGGGCGTCAGCCCCCGCGAACCCCTGAGCCGCACGGCCGAGCTGGCCCGCGCCATCGACGAACGGGGCTTCGAGGCGCTGTGGTACATCGACTTCCAGCTCGGCATGAAGGATGTGTACGCGGCGATGAACCTGGCCGCGCTGTCGACTGAGAACGTGCTCATCGGCGCCGGTGTCACCAACCTCGTGACTCGCCACTCGACGGTCACCGCCAATGCCACCGCTGCTCTCGACGAGATCTCCGGCGGCCGCGCTGTGCTCGGCCTGGGCGCCGGCTGGTCGGCCGTGCTCGGCGCCGGCGGCACGCCCTCGAAGCTGGGCGACCTGCGCTCGGGGATCGACGACTTCCGCCGGCTCTTCAGCGGCGAGCCGTGCGAGGTCGACGGCACCGAGGTTCGCCTGGCCACTGCGCAACGTCAGATTCCCGTCTACCTCGCGGTCTCGCAACCCGCCATGCTGCGGCTCGCCGGCGAGACGTGCGACGGGGCCGTGCTCATGGGCGCGGCCGACCCCGAGTTCTGCGCGTGGCAGCTCGACTACATCAACCAGGGGCTCACCGCCGCCGGACGCGACCGCAGCGAGCTGACCATCGATCTCTTCGTCACCATGTCGGTCGGTGACGACGAGGCCAGCGCCCTCGACGACGTGCGGGCATGGGCCACCAGCCAGGCCGCCACCTTCCATCCATGGAAGCGCATGCCACCCGCATGGGAGCGATTCCGCCCCGAATTCGCACGCGCTGCAGGCGAGTACGGCCTCGTCGATCACCTCTCGCTGCAGGCAGAGCACAAGCACACCGTGTCTGACGAGTTCGTCAAGTCGGTGGCGCTGGCGGGCGACCTCGACACCTGTGTCGAGCGGCTGCGTGAGCTCTGGTGCCTCGACATCGACCGGATCACGTTCGCGCTGCTCTCGGGCGGGCGCGAAGAACGTCTCGCCCAACTGTCCGACACCGTCATCGGTGCGGTCGAAGCAGAGGGAGGAAGCTGATGGCCAACGACTCGCGGGTCGCACTGGTGACCGCAGCCGCCGGCGTCGGCATCGGAGCGGCGGTGGCCAGACGGCTCGCCGGCGACGGGCTCGACGTGGTGGTCACCGATGCCCATGAGCGCCGCTGCACCGAATTCGCCGACGCCCTGGCCTCCGAGGTCGGGCGTGAGGTGAGCGCGCATCACCTCGACGTGACCGACCACGAACAGGTGGAAGCTGTCGTCTCTGATGTCGTGGCCGGCAAGGGCCGGCTCGACGTGCTGGTCAACAACGCGGGCTGGTCGAAGATCGAGCCGGTGGCCGAGATGTCGGTCGAGACGTGGCAGCGCTGCCTCGATGTCGATCTGACCGGCACGTTCGTGTGCATGCGCCATGCCCTGCCGGCGATGATCGCCGCGGGCGGCGGCTCGATCATCAACATCTCGTCGATCGCGGCCTGGGAGATGTCGACCGAGCACGGCGCCGCCTATTCAGCCGCCAAGGCCGGCGTGCTCGCTCTCACCCGGGTGGCTGCCGCCGAGAACGGCGAGCACGGGGTGCGCGTCAATGCGGTAGCGCCCGGCCTGATCTACAACGACTTCCTGCGCCGGATCTACCCCCAGGAGTTCTTCGACAGCTACCTGTCCGACAAGGCGTTCCTCGGCCGTATCGGCCAGCCTGACGACGTCGCTTCGATGGTCTCATTCCTGGCGTCGGACGAGGCGAGCTATGTGACCGGCGAGGTGTTCACCGTCTCCGGAGGCGTGTCGGCTCGTGGATGACGATCCCCTGTGGTGGCCGGTGGGGCGGCTCGTCGGCGCCTACCGCAGCGGCTCGCTGTCACCGGCGGAGGTTTGCGAGCTGGCTCTGACGCGGATCGCCGAGGTGAACCCGACGCTGCACGCCTACGTTCTCCCGACCCCTGAGTTGGCGCGCCGCCAGGCCGCCGAGGCCGAGGCGGCGTACCGCGACGGCACCGCCGGCCCGCTGGCCGGCGTGCCGGTCTCGATCAAGGACGCGTTCCACATCGAAGGTCACGTCACCACGCTCGGCTCGCTCGCCCACGCCGACGACGTGGCCGGCCACGACTCGGGGGCTGTGCGCCGCCTGCGCCGCGCCGGAGCAGTCTTCGTCGGCAAGACCAACGTCCCGGAGTTCTGCCAGTCGGCCACGACCGACAACCTGCTCGGCCCCGACACCGCAAATCCCTTCGACCCTCGCCGCACAGCCGGCGGGTCGAGCGGCGGCGCGGCGGCAGCGGTGGCTTCGGGCACCTGCACCGTGGGCCTCGGGTCCGACGGCGGCGGCTCCATCCGCATCCCCGCAGCGTTCTGCGGCCTCGTGGGATTCAAGCCGACCTTCGGGACCATCGACGACGACGGGGGGTTCCGCGCCTTCAGCCCGTTCATCTCTGCGGGGCCGCTTGCTCGTTGTGTCGCCGATGCCTACTCCCTGCACTCGGTGCTGGCCGGCGTGGTCACCCAGAACCAAGATCGCATGAGCCCGCATCGCCCGGCTGGTTTGGCCCGGCACCGGATCGCCTGGTGTGCCAAGCCCGAGGGACGCCCGGTCGAGGTCAACGTCGCCGAAGCAGTGATTGCCGCAGTGGCGGAGCTCGGGGCCCGCGGCCACGAGGTGAACCCTGTCGAACTGGACTTCGGTGGCTGGGAGGAGATCTTCAGTCCGATCGTGCTCGCCGAGGAAGGCGAGCGCCGCGACCACCTGCTGGGTGGCCCACACGAGCTGACCTGGTATCACCGGCGGTCCTTGGAGGCGGCGCAGCAGCTCGATCCCGCAGTTCTGGCGGCGGCCCATTCAGCCCTGGCGCAGTACCGCGAGCGGGTGGATCGCTACTTCGGCGACTACGACGTGATCGCCACTCCGGCCACCGCCACCACCGCGTTCGAGCTGGGATGCCGCCCGGCAATGATCGCCGGACAGCCGGTGGGCCGGCTGTGGGGTGCGTTCCCGTTTGCCGTGCCGTTCAACGTCACCGGGCATCCCGCGGTGGTGCTGCCCGTCGGCTTCGTCGATGGACTGCCGGTCGCGATCCAGCTTGTCGGTCGACACGGAGGCGATGCCGAGTTGCTGTCGCTTGCTGAGGAATTGGAAGCCTTGCTCCATGTGCGACCCTTCAACGGCCCGTTACCCCGCCGTTCGGCCCCATGAGCAGCATCGGGCGCTCGAGCAGGCCTCCTCAGGCGACGTTGGGCCGTGAGTCGATCTCGTCGAGCGTGGATTCGGCGACCAGGTAGTCCGCGGCGGCAGCTTCGAGCCTGCTGAACCAGGCCTGTTCGACGGCGATGCCGTGCCGGTAGGCGTTGGCGCGGGTGTGGTCGATCTGCGCCTGGCGTGCCGATGCTGCGGGGTCGTCGATGAGGCGCAGCTCGATGGCGCTCACCGTCGTGTCGGCCCGCGCATCAGCGTCAGCGCCGGTGGATGCCACGCCCCGCTCCAAGCTCTGCTGCAAGGTGGCGGCGATCGCGGCCAGCGGCACCGGCGGCTCGAACGTCACCGATGCGGTGCCGCGATCGCGTGCCGCAAGTTCGGCAGCGGCGAGTGCGTCGGGCGCGGTCACCCACGCCGATGTCGGGAGGGCCGTTGTCTCAAGCGCCTCGCAGAAGGCGCGCACGGCGCCGCTGTGATGGATCTCGGCGAACGTGACGTTGTGGGCGATCCGCTCTGCCATGCCGGCGTCGCATCCCGCGACACTGCTGGCGCGATAGACGAGATCGTGGATCTCTCGCGGCGCAACGGTGACCGATGTGCTCATGTCACCGGCTCGCCCGCGGGGTTCATCGTCGTCATCGGAAGATCTGTCCGAACAGGCGCAGCCAGTTGCCGCCGAGGATGGCGTCGCGTTCGGCGGGCGAGAACCCCGCTTCGTCGATGCCCGCAGCGAGTGAGCTGAAGTCGCCGGGCCCGCGGAACCACGCGGGCCACTCGGGGAAGTCGGGGATCGCGCCGGCGTCGGCAGGGCGGTCCCAGCGGCCGCTGCGCATCCAGCCCAACCCGTCGGCTTGCCAGCCGAGCACCGCATCGGTGCCGATCGCCACGTGCTCGGGACCGACCTGGTCGGCCAGCCGGGCGATCATGGCGCAGTACTCCTGGCGGGAGACGCCGGCTCCGCCCATGAACAGCGGGTAGAGCGTGCATCCGATCACCCCGCCGCTGGCCGCCACCGCGTCGAGCACCTCGTCGGGCTTGTTGCGGGGCGAGTCGCAGAACCACAGTGGGTTCCCGTGGGTGACGGCCACCGGCTGCGCTGACGCGTGAACGGCATCGAGGCTGGTCCGGTTGCCGACATGTGACAGGTCGACCAGCACCCCGGCGTCGTTGAGCGCGGCCACCATGCGGTGCCCCGCGCGGGTGAGCCCGCCGTCGCTGGGCTCCCAGCAGCTCGACCCCAGATGGTTGGCGATGTTGTAGGTGAGCTGCACGACACGCACGCCGACGTCAGCGAAGATCTGCGCCATCTCGGGGTCGTCGCCGAGCATCGAGCTGTTCTGGAAGCCGAGCACCGCGCCGAGCACGTCGTCGGCGACCGCTTGGTGCATCTCGGCCACGTTGGTGACCACCCGCAGCGCATCGGCGTTGTGCCGGCACAGGTGGCGGAAGTCGCCGATGCGCGTCATCGCTCCGGCGAGGTCTTCCCAGGCCCCGACCGTGGCGTGGACGATGTTGACACCGCCGGAGCGGACCTCGTCGATGACCGGGCGGGACCAGTGGTTGATTTCGAGCCCGTCGATGATCATTGCGACCTCCCTCGATCGGCGCCGCTGCGGGGCCTGACCGGCAGCACCCAGTTGTCGTCCATCTCATTGCCCTCACTGGCGAGGCGCGGGGCGCCGCCGAACAACGTGACGCGCAGCCAGTCGGTCGACTTGGGCTTGAAGTTGTCCATGCCGTAGGCAGCCAGCTGGAACCGCTGCAGCATCAGCGGCAAGTAGCGCTCGGAGCAGGCGTTGTCGCGCGGTTCGCCGTAGATGCGGTCGCTCGCCCCGAGCCGCTCGGCTGCGAGGCGGTGGCTGGGATGGTCGTCGAGGACACGTTGGATCGGCGTCGTGTCGTCGTACCCGTCGAGCGCAGCACTCAGCCGCCACAGCCGCAGTGCCACGTCGATGGGCACATCGCGGTGCGAGGGGTCGAGCTGGTCCCGCCGTGTGCGGCGTGGCTCCTCGGTGTTGTCGCTGATCACCCACCACCACATCTGCGCTGAGGTGTCGTCGAGGTCGAGCTCGTGGAGCCAGGCGAAACGCTCCGACAGCAGGGCTCGCACCTGGCCGACCGTCAGGGCGGGATCCAGCGAGCTGTGCTGCGAGACGGTGAGCAGTTCGTCGATCAGGTCGTCGTCAGCATCGTGCAGCTCGATGAGCAGCGACACGACCAGCTCGGTGGTCTCCGGATCGCAGCGTTCCGCCCAGCGATACAGGGCATCGAAGGGCAGGGATTCGTTGCGGCAGCTCTCGAAGGCATCACGGATCCGCTCGACGGCTGCGGCCACCTCGACGGCGTTGAGGAACGGGCGGCAGTCGTCGTCGGTCCCGTTGACGAAGTGCAGGTGCGCCCGCTCGATCCACTCCCCGACGAGAGCGAGCCGGTCCGGGGTGCCCCGCAGCGATCGAACGTCGGCCAGTGCCAGCTCCCGCACCGCAACCCACGCGTGCAGCACCCGGGGATGCTTGAACGCGAAGGGCACCAGTCCCAGGCCGGTGGCGTTGCCGAGCCCGAAGTACCGGCTCCACTCGACGTCGAAGGTCACCGCAGCGCTCGGGTCGCCAGCCCGGGCGCAGTGCTCGACCAAGTCGTAGCCCAGCTCTCGGAACATCCATGCGCACAGCATCTGGGCCCGATAGGGCACCCGCAGCGGATGGTCGCTGGGGTATCCCTCGAACGAGCGCATCCCGTACTTGCCGTTGGCGTAGAAAGCGGTACTTCGCAAGATGTAGCCGGCATCGGCCACCTGCGCCGGGTCGGGCTGGCGGCCTGCGGCGAGAGAATCGACGAGATAGTCGAAGAAGCGAACGCTCCGATTGCCACGCGTGAGCACGAGGACACGCGCATCGAATCGGCCCGCCTCTTGGCGGGGCACCTCGCGGCGGAGCAGGCGTGCGAAATCGCCGGTTGGCTCACCGGAGACCAGCGCGCCGGTGACTTCCCACCGCTCGGCGATGACCCGGTCGGTGTGCTCGGTTTCGTCGATTGTCGTGGTGTACGCGACGAAGCTGAGCCGGCAGTCTCCGGCGTCAACCTGGTACACCGCCTCGCCGTGGCCCCGGTCATCGATGTCGAATCGCACGCGCCGGGCCGTCCAGCCCTCGCGCGCAGCTCGGCGCAGCATGGTTCGGCTGAAGCTGTAGCGAGTCAGGCGAGCTGCGCCCATCATCGCCGGCTGCATCACCACCTGCGGCGGACGCAAGCGGGTCTGTCGCGCAGACAGCTCCGCCGCCAGCAGGTCCTCAGACACGGACAGCTTTCACCTGAGCATTCTCACGCATGACCCATGGAGCGGTCGGGCGAAGAGGGAGGAAACTTCGCCCGACCGGTCCAATGGTCGCGTGGTCGACCTAGCCGGCGGCCAGTGCGGCCTCGATCCACGGATCGATCACGTCGCGGTTGGCGGCGATCCAATCGGCGGCCGCGCCAGCGATCTGCTCATCGGAGTTGGCGCCCGAGTCGATGGCGACGGCCTGGACGGCTACCGCCAGCGGGTCGAGCTCGAAGTCATCGAGCAGCGACGCTGCCGCCGGGTTGGCGTTCAGGAACTCGATGTTGGCGGTCACCACGATGTCTGAGGGCGTGAACATCGTCGTGCAGGGATCGTTGGTGCACGCAGCGCCGACGGCGGAAACACCGTCCTGGCCGTCGAGGGCCTGTTCGGGCTCGATGGCCAGCCACACCACATCTCGGCCCGGCACGAGCTTGCCGACGAAGGCCGTCGGCGTCCACACGTACTGCAGCACCGGTCCGCCTCCGGCGAAGCTCGCCTGGGATTCCGCGAACAGCGCCGAGTGAGTAGCCGACACCTGCGCGGCGCGGTCATCCCAGCCGTTCTTGGCAAGGGTGTCGTTGATGACCTTCTGGCAGCCCCAGCCGTCATCGCAGCCGTTGATGTCAGCCTTGCCGTCGCCGTCGCTGTCGAAGTGAGCGACCGCTTCAGGATTGTCGAGCAGCTCCCCGAGTGTCGTGAAGCCGAACTGCTCGACGCTGGGAATGTCGACGAGCAGGCCCTGGAGCGCACCCGAGGCCATCATCGTGCCGACGTAGCGAGCCTTGTCGCCGAAGGTCCCCCCTTCGGGGCTCTCGCCCTCGAGCAGGGGAGTGTGGTTGAGGGGCCACGAAGATCCCCACAAGTCGTAGTCGCCCTGAGCGACGGCCGGGTAGAACGTCGCCGGCGCGATCTCCTCCGGGTCGGTCACTTCGTAGCCGAGCTCTTCGAGGAGCTGCTGGATGACGAAGTTCTGGAAGTTGGTCTCGATCCAGTTGCCCCGTGCCATGGTGACCGTGACGCCCTCGCCGGGCAGTGCCGCGGGTTCGGTCGCCGCCGGTGCGGCTTCGGTGGTCGGTGCTGCGGTGTCGGATGTGGAGTCGTCATCTCCACAGGCGGCGGCGATCAGGCCGAACGCCATGAGAACGACGATGAGCAGTCGTCCGCGATAGGTGTGCATTGGTATTCCCCCCTGGTGATGGCCGCTTGAGCCCCCCAAAGGCCGCGTCCATACACATCTGTCTAGTTCAAGCACCTCAGGCATGCAATAGCGGGATCTTCTTCTTTCTTCGAGTGAAGATTCTTGTGTTCAGGCTTGTGCGAACAGGCGCAGCGCGAGGTCTCAGAGCGAGGGCCGACCAGCGCGCCCGAGGGTCGTTGTGGCTACGGCGCAGTGCTGGCGCGCCAGCCGCGGGCCGCGAGTATCAGGCCGCCGATAACGGTGAGGAATGCGCTCGCCCCGGGCCCGAGCGCCGGCGTTGCAAGTCGGACGTACGTCGCGACCCACGCAGCTGCGACTGCGGCGATCGCGCACCCCGTCCCGAACGCGACGAGGCCCCCGAATCGCTGCAACGGCCCGCGACGCACGAGTCGAACCAGTGCCGCAGCAGCGCCGATCAACGTGAGCGCCAGCACGATGTAGCCGATCTGCGGCCCGGCGGCATCGAGGCCGCGGATCGTGACGCGCCGGGTCTGCGACAGGGCCTCGGCCAGCAGTTCGGCTGCCAGGCCGCCCTGGTCGACGCCTTCGGCTTCGGCTGCCATCTCGGCGGCGATCTGGGCGGCGTCGCTGCGCTGGTCCAGCAGCCAGGATCCCGACGCTCCTGCGAACACCAGGAACAGCGTCAGCACCGCGACGCTGATCGCTTCCTTGATGCCCACACGAGCCAGGTCGCCCTCAGAGGGTGCCCGCAGTGCAGCGATGGCGCCGCCAGCCAGAACGACTAGCGCGCCGCCGAGCGCCAGCCACGCGCCCGTGCCGTGGCTGTAGTTCTCGCCGCGGGGGGCGACGCTCAGGTACGCCACGATCAGCGACACCAGCACCAGGCCGCCGGCGAAGAAAGCGCCGGCGCTGGCGATGAACTTGGTCCGGCTCTGCGGATTCCACAGTGCGGCAGCGCCCGCGAAGGCGACGGTGAGGCCGACGAGGACGAGCAGGATCCCGAACCACGAGCCGCCGGTGGCGTCGAGCCCGCTGTGCGCCCCGGGGAGGTCGTTGTCGTCGAATCGGGCCCAGGCCGACAGCAGGCCGGCGTTGTTTCCCCAGGTGAGCAGCGCCGAGAATGCACAGACGAGGCCGCCGCCCAGGGCTGCGATTGCGCCGAGGCGCCCCGCAGAGCCGAGCGGCGCTGGCGCCGTCTCCTCGGCGGGAGGGGGCGTCTCGGCGTCGGGCTCTAGGCCCGGCACGGGGGGCACCACGGGTTCGGAGCGTGTGCTCCATGCGCTGCGCATCCGTGCGAACAGGCTGCGGCGGTCGACGGTGTCGTCGGGCTGGGAGATCCGGTCGAGGAGCACCCCCACGAAGTAGAGCCCGGCGCCGGCCGACGCGCCGACGGGGATGTCGGCCGTGTTGAGGGCGGTGAGGATCGGTTTGCCCAGGCCGCCGCCGGCGATGATCGCCACGATGCCCACCATCGACAGCGACAGCAGCAGGGTCTGGTTGAGCCCGGCCATGATCGCCGGCCGCGCCAAGGGGAGCTGCACCTCGCGCAGCACCCGGCTCTCGGTGGCGCCGAATGCCCGGGCCGCTTCCACCACGTCGGTGGGGACTTGGCGGAGCCCCAGGTTGGTCAGGCGGACGATGGGGGGCAGCGCGAACACCAGCGTGGCCAGCACGCCGGGTGTCCGGCGGACGCCGAACAGGAAGATGATCGGCAGCAGGTACACGAAGGGGTGGATGACCTGCATGCCGTCGAGGACGGGACGCAACCGGCTCCAGAACGAGTCGACACGGGCCGCCAGGATCCCCAGCGGGATGCCGATCACCGTGCAGATGATCACCGCCACGATGATCATCCCGACCGTTTCCATCGTGAGGTCCCAGTACTCGTTGCCGAGCAGTCCGCAGATCAGCAGGCCGGCCGCGCTGCCGAGCCCCACCAGTGCGTTTCGTGTGGTGAGCCCCAGCAAGAAGAAGAGCAGCAGGACGATCGGCCACGGCAGCCAGGTCTGCAGCAGGTTGTCGATGATGAGCCGCAGGAGTTGATCGACGGGCCACTTGACGGCGTCGAGGAAACCGGTGATGTGGGTGGTCAGCCAGAAGACGATTTCCTCGATCCAGCGACCGAAGGGGATCTCCCAGACGTCGAGGGTGCGGTTGTCCCAGAAACTGGTGGCGAGCGTGCCCGAGCTCACCGCTCGACGCCTTGGGTCTTGGCCTGCTCGAGCTGTTCGGAGATGCTCTCGACCCGGCCCAGCTCGGCGAGCACTTCGAGGGGGCGCACCGACCCGATGAGCAGGCCGTCGCCGTCGATCACGGCGACCGGCAGGCCCGTTCCGAAGAGCTGGTACACCTTCGCCAGGATCGTGTCGTTGGTGATGGCCGGCACTTCGCGGATGAGCCTGCTGAGTTCGCTGGTGCCGCTGCGTCGCGCCTGTTCGGCAGCGTCGCGGGTCACCACGCCGAGGGGCCGGCCGTTTGCGTCGACCACGTGGGCCGCTTCGACGCCGAGACGGTCGATGGCGCTCAGTGCGTCGGCCACGGTGGCGGTTTCTGGAACTGCCGCGGCATCCTCCCGGACCGTCTCGACCTCCAGCACGCGGCCTTGGTCGACGTCTTGGACGAACTCGGCCACGTAGTCGGTCTCGGGCCGCATCAGGATGTCTTCGGGCGTGCCGATCTGGTGGATCGCGCCGTCTTTCATGATGCAGACCCGCGAGCCCACGCGCAGCGCCTCGTTGAGGTCGTGGGTGATGAACAGGATCGTCTTGTGGAGCTGGTCCTGGATCGCCATCAGCTCGTCTTGCATCTGGCGGCGGATGAGCGGATCGAGTGCGCTGAAGGCTTCGTCCATGAGCAGGATGTCGGGGTCGGTGGCCAGTGCGCGGGCCAGTCCGACTCGCTGCTGCATGCCGCCGCTGAGCTGGCGGGGATAGCTCCGCTCGTAGCCGCTGAGCCCGACGAGGGCCAGGGCCCGTTCGGCGGCCGCATTGCGACCCTCGACGTCCATGCCTTTCACCTTGAGCCCGAACGCGACGTTGGAGCGGATGTCCTGGTGGGGGAACAGGGCGAAGTGCTGGAAGACCATGCCGGTGCTGTCGCGACGGAAGGCCTGCAGCTCCTTGGGGTCGAGCGCGGTGACGTCGGTGCTGTCGACCAAGACGGTGCCGGCGGTCGGTTCGTGCAGCCGGTTCACGCAGCGGATCAGGGTCGATTTGCCCGAGCCCGACAGGCCCATCACCACGAAGATCTCACCTTCGGCGATGTCGATGTTGGCGTCGTTCACGCCCACGACATGGCCGGTGCTCTCCCGGATGACGTCTTTGGAGTAGCCGGCTTGGAGAAGCGTCAGCGCTTCACCGTCGGGCTCATCACCGAAGATCTTGACGAGGTTCGAGATCTTGACCTTGGTCGCCATGGGTCACCCGCACCTCGCCGCAGAGCACACCGAAGACCACCGGAGTGAGTCGCCGAGGCTCCTTCCGGAGTTGGCTCGTGCGTCCTCAGCGTTCACGAACGTAACCCTTCAGGGTGCGGGGGCCGGTAACTCAAAACATGATGTCACTTTCGTGTGCGGACCTCGACCACGGCCGCGCCGCTGTGGCGACGCTGTGGCAACCGTGCGATGGCTAGACCGTCGCCGTGGGACGCCGCCCTGATGGGCGCGAGGCGGCAGGAACCGTGCCCTGGTGGGGCCGTCACTACCGTGGCGCCATGAGACGGTGCGGGCGGCAGCGACAACGCTCGTCCCGCCGGTGGTTCGGGGCCCGAATCACACTGATCGGCTGCGCGACTGTGCTGCTGACAGCTGGATGCGTCGAGGCCGCGTGGAATGTCGTCGTGCACGACGACGGGTCGGGCACCTTCGAGTGGCGCTATGGATTTGACGACGATGTCGTCGAGCTCGATGTGGAGGGCGAAGGCGCTGCAATGCCGGCTGCGTGCTTGCAGCTCATCAGGAAGTTCGAAGGCGCCGGACCGGTGCAGCCCCGCATTGCAAGTGTCGAGACCCGCATCCAGAGCCGTCACGCCGACGGCCGCTGCAGCTATGTCGCGACGACCTCATGGTCCTCCGACGAGTCGGAGAAGGTCTTCGCCGCACTCGCCGACAACCGAGGCCCCAAGTTCCGGCGCATCGCCGGCGGCGGCTGGGAATTCGAGCTCGACACGGGTTTCATCGGCGATTACCTCGAGCTTGGAGGGCCGCCATTCGAGGTTGTCGGCGGGCTGCGGCCCACGTTCGCCCTCTCGCTGACGCTGCCCGGCACTCCGTTGCAGCACAACGCGGATTCGAGCGAGGGATCGACGCTGGTTTGGGTCATCGACCTCAGCGAGCCGGACGACATTCCCAAGGTGCTGCACGCAGGGACGACTGGCGATGCCAGCAGCACGTTGATTCCTGTGATCGGCGGAGTCCTGTTTGCGATCGTGCTGGCGTTCGCCGCACGCGCCAAGTGGCGCAAGCGCCGGGCCAGGCGGGTCGCAGGCCACGGCTACTGAGGGGTTGAAGCGGCGGTGACGCTCGTTCAGTCGTCGCCGTCGCCGTCGCCGTCGCTGGCGGCGGCGGCTGCGGGGGCGGCGGCTGCGATCATTGTCACGAGCACGTCAACCCACTCTTGTTCGGATGGAATCAGGCGCTCAGATCGCCCGGCGGAGAGCAGCATTTCGGTGCCGACACCGATGGCTTGAATCAGCAGCGACAACGCGGTCGTGCTCAGTTCGGGATCGCACATTCCTTCGTTCTTGGCCCGCTCGACCAGAGTGCTCACCTGGTCGGCATGCCGCTCGAGGAACTCCTGCAGGCGCACCTGGATGCTCGGGTGCGCCTGCGCGCTGCCGAACGTTTGCGTCAGGGCGCTCTGCGCGAAGTCGAAACTCAGCAGGTGGGCACCCCAGTTCATCAAGATCGTCGGCGGCGGCTGGTCGACGATGCCCAGATCCACGAGCCGCTGTTTGGGTTGCATCAGCTCGAAGGTGTGCTCGACGGCAGCGATCATGACGTCTTCTTTTGTGGGCCATCTCGAGAAGACCGCGCCGGTCGTCACCCCCGCGCGGCGTGCGATCCTGCTGATGACCGCCCCGTCGTATCCGTGCTCGGCGAACTCCGCTGCTGCAGCGTCCAGCAGCCGCTGTGTCGTCTTGTTGACACCGTCCAGATAGTCGGTATCACCGCTCTCGGGCATATGCGGTCCCCCCGGGGCTGGACGTCAAACGTACAAGCGGGCAGCCACGAACAGGCCCAGACGGGTGATGCGGGCGGCGTAGGCGCAGTAGCCGACAACTATGGCGACGTCACCACCACTGCTCGGGCCGGGCGCCGGCCGACCGCGGTGTGTGCCGACGGATGAGGCGGTGAGCGCTCCCGGTCGGCCGCCCGTCACAATGGGGGTTGTGGTGGCGGCGTCTGCAAGGTTCGAACAGTTCACGCTGGCGGGGATTGCAGCGCTGCATCTCGGCGTCGGGTTGACCCATACCTACGGCCACGCGGTTGCGGACGTGCCCATCCCGGCCGCTCAGCAGGCATACATCGCGGTCGTCGTGACGCTGTTGCCGCTCGTCGCGGTGTGGCTGGCGTTTCGTCGCAGCGTCCGGCTGGGCGCTGCGCTGTTCGCCGCGTCGATGTATGCGTCGTTCGTGTTCGGCTACCTGCTGCACTTCGTCATCGACAGCCCAGACCTGCACTCAAACGTCGTCGGCGACAGCGCAGGCGTGTTCTTCCACACGGCGCTGAACCTGGCGCTGATCGAGTTCGTCGGCTTCGCATTCGGGCTGGTCGCCGCAGTTCGCCGGATCCGCTAGGCGGCGTTCACCTGGGGCATGATCTCCTCGTTGAGCTGGCGGAGATCTTCCAGCGTTTTCGATACCGGCACATCGCTGAACGGCGGCCAGAGCAGGGGCATGGTCATGCCCGCGGCCTTCAGCTCGATCAGGTTCTGTGTGATCTGTTCGGCGGTGCCCGCCAGGAGGTTCGTCAGCTTGCCGTTGGGGGTTTGATCGGTCGGCTCGTCGGTGATCACAAACCAGCACATGCTGGAGATCTCCATGTCGTCGACGCTGTGGGAACCGTCGAGCTTGTCCAGTTCGTCGCCGAAGGCGGTGAGCCACCCGGTCAATTCCTCGGGTGTGTCCTGAATGCCGATCCAGCCGGACAGGTTGTACTGGGCCACCCGCTTGGCGGAGATGGCCGGGTTGCTCAGGCCGCTCATGAAGATCGGCGGATGCGGATCCTGGACCGGCTTGTGGCCGAAGCCGCTGGGGTCGAAGTCTGCGAACTCGCCGTGGTATTCGAACAGCTCGTTCGTCCAGATGCCCAAGCAGATCTCGATCGTCTCGCGCACGTGCTTGTGCCGTTTCGGAAAGAGGTGCGCTGCGCTTGCAGCAGCGAACTCTTCGGGCATCCAGCCTGAGCCGACGCCCACGTTCACGCGCCCGTTGGACAGGTGATCGATCGTCGCGATCTCGGCGGCGAACACGCCGGGCGAGCGGTATGGCGTGTCGGTGATGCTCATGCCGATCCGGCACTTCGAGGTCTTGGCGGCGAGCCAGGGAATGAGCGGCCAGCCCTGGAACCACTGGCCGCGGGCCGTGACGGGGAGCTGGGTAGGGAACTGCTCCATCATCCCGAACGGGTACTGGAGCTCGCCGCGGTCGGATGCTTCAGGCACGACGATGCGGTCGAGTGTCCAGATCGAGTCGAAGTCCAGTTCTTCGGCGAGCTCGGTGAGGTCTTCGAGCTCTTTGACGGTCACGTGGTCGCGGAAGTTCGGCAGGTACAGCGCCAGCTTCATATCGGCCATGTCAGATTCCCCCTGTTCGTGGGTCAGCATCGAGAGTAGGTGGTGTCGATCACAAGGTCGGCCGCGCTGGCTACGGCTTCTAGCCGGGCTGCGCGCTAACCGGTGGCGATGACGAGGCCGTTCATCGGGAATTGCCTCATTCGGTGCGCCACAGATCGCGCCTGCGTCTGAATTCGTAGGCGAGGTCGTCGATCTGGGCTTCGAGATCGTCGGGGGTGACCTCCTGATCCTCAAGTTGCGAATGGACGACGACGTTTCGCAGGTGCTTGACGGCCCGGCGCCGGGCCTGATCGGCGACCATGCCGTCGAGGCTTGTGCGGGGCACGAGTGCGTACACGAGGTCGCAATTGAGAGCGTCGGCGACTCTGGTGAGGGTGTCGAGCTTGAGCGTCAGTTCCCGCTCGCCGCGCTCGATTGCGGGGATGCGCGATGGGTGGACGCCCATGCGGCGAGCCAAGTCTCCGCCGGTCATCCCCAGTGAGTCGCGCAGCGTGCGGATCCAGCCCTGGGGAGGAGGGGCAAGATGGGCGAGGTCACCGTGCCGACCGAAGCGTTGGTCGAGCCGGCGTCGTGATTGGGCTCGTTTGTCTCGCAGCATGCGTCACCTTCAGAGATTGGACGTGCATAGGTATCGCAAGATAGACGTGAAAGATATATATGTGTATCCAAACGTTGGCGAGTCCAATATGTAGAGCGCATCAACAATGAAGGGTATGGCTCGACTGCAGAGTGGTTGGCCAAGATGTGGCCGACCCGGCCGTGGGTGCGCTCCGCTACACGGGGGTACAGCTCGCCAAGCGGGCCGCCCCACTCGTCGTCAGCAATGACCTCGATACGCGCCCTGCGCCGGCGTCCCACACCGGCGGGGCATCGGCCCTACTGGGCCACGCCTCGGCCTAAAACAATTTTTCGGTGCCTCGGGTTGTCGGTACGTTTGGACACAATTCAGCGGACGTGAGGCCCATTCGCGGCCCGGGATTCGGAGCCAGATCAGTTCGATGACCGCTTTCGGGCCACTCTCGGCACGCCTCGACGCCGCATTCGACGGCTCACTGGCTGTGTGATGCAGCTTCCGCTGGATCACAACTCTCCTGAACCAATCGATGCTGCAGTGCGGCGTGGTGCACTCAGTACCGAATTGCGATACCGTGTGTGCATTCCTCCCCGCCGTCCCGGCCTCGCCGGGCCTGGCGGGGTTATCTTTTTCTTGCCGCGACTCGCGTAGTGCTGAGCATGTCGGGCACCAGAGTCGTGGTCTTCTTGGACTACCAGAACACTTGGCACACCACCCGGGCGCTGTTCGTGACGGCAACGTCGCCGTCATGGCATGGCCACGTGCATCCGGATCGGCTGGGAGAGCTGTTGTGTCGCCGAGGCGACGCCGTGGACTCTCGCCGCTGGCTCGCAGAAGTGCGGGTGTACCGGGGCCAGCCGGGGTCGCGCGGCTCCGGGCAGTTGCGCTCAGCGTTCGGACGTCAGACCGCCCGCTGGGCCGGCATCAACGGCGTGAGCGTCCACACTCGCCCTATGCGCTACTGGCCTGACGGCCGCACCAACGACGGCCGGCAGCGGTGGCGCGCCGAGGAGAAGGGCGTCGATGTGCTGCTCGCGCTGCACCTGGCGCTGGGCGCCCGTGACGACCTCTACGACGTGGCCGTCGTGGTGTCCGCCGACACTGATCTGTTGCCTGCCATCGAGGAAGCGGTACGCCTCGGCAAGCGTGTTGAGACCGCTACTTGGTGGGCACCGCCTCAACCGCAGAGAGCGCTGCGCATCCCCGGTCGTCCGTTGTGGAACCACTATCTCGACGCGGACGACTTCGACGCCGTGCGAGACGACACCGACTACTTGGCGTTGCCCTGAGCGACGCCGGTTAGGACAGGGCGGCGGCCACAGTGCCGAGCTCGATCGGCTCGGAACGGATCTCTTGGGTGGTGAAGTTCCCGACTCCGCAGCTTGCGTTGCCAGCGGTGCGGGCCTCGCGGATGCTCGGATATGTGCCGATGAGCTGGCCGTCGTGCAGCACGGCGAACTTCTCGAGGTGGCTCGCTTCGAGTTCTGTGCGCATGGCTTCGAAGGCTGCATAGTTCTTCAGCACGTCGGCTCGTTCCATGGTGGCCTCCGACACTGCGGCGCTGAACTGCACGGTAGTGACGCCAGCACCTCGGTTTTGAGTTCGGTCAGTCGGGGATCCAGTCTTCGGTTTGGAGGCCGAGCCCGTCGGCGATGCGGTTGGCGTAGGCGTAGTAGCCGACGACTTCGGTGATGTCGAGGATGTCGCGGTCGCTGAAGCCGGCTTCGCGCAGGGCGTCGACGTCGGCGTCGGTGGTGGCGGCGGGGGTTTCGGTGAGCTTGACGGCGTAGCCGAGCATGGCGGTGCGCTTGGGCGACAGGCCGGCGGTGGTCCAGTCGTGCTCGACGGCGGCGACGAGTTCGTCGTTGCGGAGCAGGCGGCGCAGACCGCGCCGGTGGTGGACCACTCAGTAGTGGCAGTCGTTGGTGAGGCTGACGACCAGGGCGACGAACTCGCGTTCGGCTTTGCGCAGCGTGGCGGTGCCGGCCATGGCCGATTCGTAGAGGCCTTGGTGTGCGGCCATGGAGCGGGGGTTGAGCGAGTGGATGGCCAAGATGTGGTCGACCCGGCCGTAGGTGGGGTCCACGACCTGGGGGTGCAGCTCGCCGAGGGGGCCGTCCCAGTCGTTGTCAGCAATGACCTCGATGCGCGCCATGAACCAGCGTTTCACATGGCAAGGCGAAACTGTGAACCCGCCGGCTGGCAAAGTTCGTTGCGCTGCACTATTCCGCGAGCAGGATCCGATTTGCTTCGGCGCGTGCTGCCAGGAGCGGGGTCAACAGCTCTTCGCTGCATCCGGCCGGTGCTGGTCCCTCCTCGTCGTTGCACGATTCGAGTTCCCTCAGGTGCTGACGAAGTCTGGTCTTAGTGCGGGAAATGTCGGGCAGTGAATTCACCATGCGTCGGCCGTGCTTCCGGGGCCTGAGTCGTACTTGGGTGTTGCGAGGAATCCTTCATCGGTTGCCCACCGAACAAACTGACCGGGTTCGAACGGAAATCGGTAGTCGGTCATGATCAAGTCGTCCGCGATGTCGCTGACTTCGTCGAGGCTGAGCAGCTCCCGGTGTATCGCGTCACACAGCAAGGGGAGTGTTCTCGTGCATGCGATGCCCTCTCGCTTGCCGACCTCGAAGGCCGTGCTGTCGTCGATGACCGCTTCGGCAGGCAACGTGGCGGCGAGGGCCAGTACCTCGGCTTCGCCCCGGTTCTTCCGGCCGGACACGAGCAGTTCGCCGAACATGGCCAGCGCCGCGATTTCGTCGTATGAGCTGAGTGAGTAGTGAGTCACCCACGAAGCGTCGATTGCATCGATGACTTCGGGAAACCTGTGGCTTGTCGATTCCAGTTCGGCGAGGACAGCTGTCGGGGCGAGCGCCCGGCGCTCGCCAACGATCTCCTCAAGAACGCCGAGCCAGCCAGCTTGGGCGAAGTGGCGCAATGGCCCTGTATCAAACACGAGCGCGTCCATCGGCGCCGTGTCAGGAAACGACCGACCAGATGGCTTCCGCAGGACGCGGTTGAGGCTCGGGCAGTTCGTCCTCGCCCACAGTCTCGAGCAGCAGTTCGACGCATCGAGCTCGTGAAATCTGCTCGCGCCTGACGAGATCCAACACCGCTTCGGTGTATGCGGACGGCAGCTCGGGGGGCCGCAGCTCTTCAGCGACGACCAGCCCGAGGCTCTCGATGTCAGAGCGCTGTGTGCGTGTCTTCCGCACAAACGCCGCTTCGCCTTCATCGGCGAGATTGGTCTCGATGAGACGCCGCGCCAAGGTCGACATGTCGACCCGGTACTCGCTGGCGATTCGCACGGCGTCGGTCCTCATGTCGGAGCCGCCCCACTCCCGGCGCAGCGCGGACACTGGAAGCAGCAGAGCACGTGCGAATCGGTCGATGCGCGCCTCCCGAGACGCCCTGCTTGAGTCGGCCGCATCAACCGAATACTCGTCGGCGAATACGTAGTGGCCGATCTCGTGCGCAAGGGTGAGGCGACGCCGGCCCGCAGGGTGGCTTCCGTTGACCACAGCCAACCCGCCGCGAGCCAGCATGATTGAGGCGCCATCGGTGAGCTGGTCGTCGAGCGGAAGAGAAAACGTCAATAGACCCAGGCGGACAGTCTGAGCGCTCAATCGCTGGGCAGGTTCGAATCCGTCGTAGCCCAACAACTTGCGTGTGCGGTTCGCAGCACCCTCCATGGCGTCGTTGGACTCCGCGAAGGGGATTCGCGGCGAATCCGCCAACTTGAGGTTTCCGATTCGCTGTACGAATTCGATCTCGCGAGCGAGACGTTCAGAGAGCCAGTCGATTTCCGAGACAGTGCCGCTCGTCGACCGGCCCTGTCGGCGTGAAATCACGGACTGCGGCGCGTCCCGGAAGAACCACTCCATCCGCATCGAGAGTGACTCCGCGAGGCTCGCCAGTTCGGTCGCGCTGACCGCTCGCTCGCCTCGCTCGATGGCCTCTACGTCTGCCTCGTCGATGCCGGCATGCTTGGCGCAGGCCGCAGCGCTGACCCCGGACTCGATTCGAGCGGTTTGGATCCTCGCGCCAACCTCAGCCCACCTGGCGAGCTCAGTCTGCACAACCATGAGGCTAACGCACCCGCGAATTCTGAGCTTTCAGCGACGGTGGATCGTGCGGCGTCACGTGCCTATCCTAAGCGGAGACCCGCTGCCTGATTCTCATCGTTATCTCGCTGGCACTAGATGTACGTCGGCTCTCCGACCTGGATTCAGGCGAACGGTCACTACGGTTCTGGCGTTGGTCTGCAGCGGGGGCGAGTTTCATGGTCGAGGTTGCGTCGCTTGAAGATGTGCCATTGCGCGAGGTGTGGCCGGTCGAGGCCAGAGACTTCACGCCGTGGCTGGCGGCGCACCCGGATCATCTCGGCAAGGTGCTCCAGATGGATCTGGAACTGGAAGGAGACGAGGTCGCTGTCGGGCCGTTCTCGGCTGATGTGGTGTTCCGGGATGCGAACACCGGTCACCGTCTCGTCGTCGAAAACTTCCTCGAGCCCACCGACCACGACCACCTGGGCAAGCTGATCACCTACGCCGCCGGGCTGGAAGCGCACTGGGCCGTGCTGGTCGCGAAGTCCTGTCGCCCTGAGCATCGCTCGGCACTGAAGTGGCTGAACGAGCTGTCGGGCGAGGGAAGCGGCTTCTTCGGGATCGAAGTCCACGCAGTGCGCATCGGCGATTCGCCAGCGGCGGTTCAGCTGGAAGTCGTTGTCGAGCCAGATGACTTCTCGCGCAGCGCACGTGCCGCGACTGCTACCAAGACCGTTTCCGCCTGGAACGCTGGATATCTCGACTGGTGGACTGAGTTCCTTCCAGTGTTCAACGAAGCGCATCCCGATTGGAGCAATTTGCGTCAGCCTCAGGCTGCAAACGCGATGTCCTTTCCCAGCGGGCGAAGCGGTGTGCGTTACAGGATCGGATTCGCTCGGCCGACCGGTGCGACCAATCACAGCCTCCGGGCGTCGGTGTACATCGTTGACGGAGACTCGATCTTGACCTTGCTGGAGGTCAGCCGTGCCGAGATCGAGGCGTCGTGTGATCTCGAGCTGCGGTGGGAACCCATCGAGAACGCGCAAGCATCACGGATCGCCGTCTACCTCGACCCTGTCGATCCGGCTGATCGCGATCGCTGGCCGCAGTACCGGGCTTGGGGTATCGAAGCCTTGGGCGAACTGCGCCGTGTCTTCGCGGAGCCCATCCGCAATCTGCCGTAGCTGTTGCTGAGGCGGCTGCAATTGCCGCAGCTGCGCCTGGGCCAGATTATGTTCAGTGCCCGCTGATCTGGAAGTCCAGGGCGCGCCGGATGTTCTCGAGCCGGGCGAGGTGCTGATCGATTCGTTCGTGGTCGACTGCGAGTCCGTCAGCCTCGGCGCCCATGCGGCCTTGGGCGATGAGATCGATCATTTCGACGACATCATCACGTGCTTGCGTTCCGCTGATATCGGCGAAATGGGCCCATTGGTTGCGGGCAAACACCGAGTCGCTGAGCATGCTGTCGGCGTCGTCACCGAGCAGAGCTGACGCAGCGTTGTGCTCCCGTTGGAGGATCTTCAGGTGAATGTATGGATCGTCGCGAGACACCGCGTCCCGGAAGCTCTTGAGGATTCCGTGGTGTCGCCGGAGATCGTCGTGCCAATTCGAGCCCCAGTCGGGGCGGAATCTTGGATCGTTGAGCACATATAGCGAGCTGCCGAGCAGTTCGAGCGCCTTGCCGAGTAGGTCGCGGGCACTGTCGTCGGGAGAGTCCGGCCAGTAGGACTTGATGGTGTCCCGCAGCCTCGCGGGCACCAGCTTGCCGCCTTCTCCGATCCACGCCTCGCGTGCGATGTCGGTCATCGGGTCGTCGGCGATATCGAACGCCCAGCGGACACCGGCCGGAGGATCGGCCCAATCGAACTTGGCCCTCGGTTGCCCCAGTTCGTCTATTGGCAGCTTGTGATGCTCGTCGCGCTTGGTGCAGAGCCACTTCCAGCCGCCGATACGCACGACGGCCAAGGTGACTCCGGCGTGGAATGCGGCAGCGTGCTTGATGCCCAGGCTGTCGAGGTCGCGCGGGTCGATTTCCCACCAGCCGCGCATCGACTCGATCACTTGCTCGCGGCTGTCGCCGGGCCTGTGTCCGCTGCGGTAATGGTCCTGGGTCCGGTAGCTGAGCCGGAACATCACGGCCGGCGGCGCATCTTCCGAAACTGTCTCAGTCATTCGTGTTTGTTTCTCACAGCAGCGAGGGAGGGAAACGTATCGATGATGGCGGTGACGCGCCGGGGAGCACAGTGCCACCGGCGATGAGTTCGTGTCCGGCCTTGCGCACTCAACAATTTCAGGCTGTAGCTGCAAGCAGAGCGGCGGTCGTGGCGCCCTCGCGCTTCGCGACATCATCGAAGGAGAAGGGCGCGACATGCCGAGTGAGATCCAAGACATCGTCGCGAAGCGCTGTCGGCGCCCCTGCGGAGAGTCCTGGCACACAATCTGCGCCGAGCTTGCCGTGTTGGGCCATGAAGCGGGCTGCTCGGAGCCGTCGCATCCATCCTCCGTCGATTGAGTACACGTGGGTCTGCGCAAGGCTGTCGAACTCTCCGGACTTGCCGGTTTCGCCGAGCGCTTCGTAGAAGCGGAGCCACTGTGCGCCCGAAGTCACACCCGAATCCTCGATTCGCTGCAACAGTCCTGCAACAGCCGTCGGGTTCGAGACTGCCGCGGTCTCGATATAGCTCGACAGAGCATCGGTGTATTCCGGCCGCGCGACAACAGCGGCCTCCAGTTCTGCTGCGGGCTCCGCCGCCCCAGCGACAGCGAGCAGGGAGATTCCCGCCCGCATCAACACGGGGCCGGGCTGTGCATGCAGGCTTCGCCACCGTTGCTCGAACCGTGCGGAAGCCTCCTCCTTGGCCCCCACTTCCTTCAACAGAATCACCAATGCCGTGGTGTCGCTCGGATTCCATGGGGTGCCGACTGATTCCAAGACATCGCTGACACTGAGAGTTTCGTGGTACCAACTCCACGACAGCTCGTCATCGGCGCCGAGAGCGTCGAGCACCTGGAAGATCGCCGAGTGACGTTCGACGTGGTCGGATGCGTCGAGATACTCCCGCACCGCGTTGCTGACCTCATTTCGACGGTCCATATACGTGGCGTGGCGAAGCACCCGAGTCTTGTCGTCGTTGATGGTCAGCTCCAGCGATCTCAATTCCTTGCGAATCAGCTTCGCCGCGTCCGTGACATCGGCGAGCGAGCCGAGCACTCGCAGATCGTCTCCGTGTCGCACATAGCGAAACCCGGCTGCGCGCAACGCCATGTCGAGCGGTGCCAGCACGGCCGTTGCCAGGGGGTCAGATGCGATGAGTCCTTGCGGGAGCCCTCTCCTCCGGTCGCCCATGACCGTGCTCAGCCACTCGCTCAAAGCCGACACCACCGTCTCATCGCATCGTGCTCGTGCCAGCGCTTCGGCCAGCACGTCGTGGCCTATCGAGTCATAGAAGGACTGAATGTCAACCGACAGCACATGGGACGCGCCGCTCTGGTCGACGAACCCCTCCAGCGCGATCCACTGCTTGCCGCGTCTGAGCCCGCGCGGCCACAAAACCTCCCCCTCGGAGACCAAGCTGGCTTCGATCTCCGGACGGCACCGTTCGACGAGTGCTGCGTACACCAGCCGGTCGGCAAATCGCAGTGCCGCGGCCGGGCGAAAGCCCCCGCTCGACTTGGGGATTTCCACTTCGTGTGCGGGCGTCGGCATGTAGCGGCCCGAGAAGAAGTCGTCTCGAAACGCTGCGCAGACGCTGGCCATGCCCTCGGCGGGCAGGCGATCTCCGACACGTCCGGGGAGCAGGTCGCTGTGTACGTCGTCGGCGCGCAGCGTCGGCAGTCGTTCCGCGAAGGTCCGCCAGCTCCAGCGGTGTCGGGCAACGGACCCGTCCCGAACCATCCGGTAGATACGACGTCGCCGATCACCGGTCGCTTGGTCAACCTCGATCAAACCGTCATCGCGCAACGCCCGCGCGGCTCTGCTGATCTGGCTGATGTCGACGCCGAGCTGTTCAGCCAGCCTGGTGGGCGTGGCGGCCCGCTGCTCCAATTCGGCCAGCATGCGCTCGCCGACGCTGTGCGCGAACTCACGGGCTTCACTGCGAGTCTCGGAGGTGACCGTCGCCAACAGCGCTTCCTGCAATTCGTCTCCGAGAGACTCCAGCTCGTCGACGGGCAGGCCCCGGCGCTGCAGAATGCGGACTGAACTGGCCAACTCTGCTGCGGCTGCGGTGAGCGTCTCGGCGATGGGTTCCTCGAGCAATGCCCGCCCGTATGCGACGGCATCGGTGAATGCAGCGCCAGCGGAGGGATCGTCGGCTGCCTGAGTGCCTTCCAGTGCCGCCCGTATCTCGCTCAGAAACGCGTCGAGCAACGCGCCGCTCATGCGTCAAGCATATGTCAAGCAAATTTCTTCTGCAAGGCGACCGTTACCGCCATCCGCTGCCGAGCCGGGCGATGCCGAGGTCGGGCGTGGCGAGACTTGGACGTTCGATGCACCTGCCGTCGGTCTGGCGCACTGGCTGGCCCAGGAGCGCATGACCCACCGGTGAGCCGTGCCATGTTCGAGGGTTGTTGGCAACAACCGTCGCCCCTTGCGAACGCGAGATGAGCTGGTTCGCTGCAGTGCTGAATTCTGCCAAAGTGCTCGACATAGCGGGCACGGCCAGCAGATGAACTCCGAGATCTGCGACCAGGCCGGCGTGGCTAACACTGAGTGCGTCCTTGCAAACCAAGGTGGCTACGCGGACCAAATGGCCGCAACCGATCGTGATGCAAGGTTCGGCTGGATCGATGGGTTCCCGAACACCGTTCCGATCTTCGAAGACTGTGAACTTGTCGTGGTGCCACGCGGCGCCGACGCCCGGCAGCAAGACGAAGGTTCGATTGACACGCTGGCCGTCCTCGACCAAGTGAGCACTGCCTGCGAACAATATTGGTAGGTCCGCTGCGTTGGCCCACTGCTCGCTGAGCCACTCGACGATCTCTCGATCGACGCTCAACTCGGGCAGCACGACGACATCGACGCCTTCGCTGCGGGCCTCGTCGAGGAGTAGGTGGATCGTTGACCGCTGAGCCTGGGAATCGATTGGACCCATCTGGCTGGGTGGAAGGCTCAGCTCGCTCAACGACTCGTTGGGCAGCACAACGGCTGCCTCCAAGGGTGGCGACGCGGCCAAGCGGTCGATGATGGGGGCGTACTCGCCGATCACGCGAACCCGGGTCCCGTCCTCGGCTCGGCGGCGAACGTGCGCCAGTTCGCCCGCGGGCAGATCCAGCCGATGAGGCCGGGCACTGTGTCCGACGTTGCCCATGAGGCGCATGTCTCCCACCGGGTACAGTTCGCCCGCCCCGAGTTCGAACGACGTTCCTCGCTCTGCCAGCCAGTCACGAGTGAAGCTGGGCCAATACAGCTGATCCAGCGCTGCGGCAGTCGCATGGGCAAACCCACCGTCGGATAACAGAATCTCAGATGCAGGGGTTGCAGCGATCGCTCCGGCTACCTCCGCAGGCATGTAGCGGGTGGCGGTACTCGACGTTGACGCACCTTGGCCCATCAAGCGTTGTTCGAGGGCCGCCGACACGGCCGCTGCCTGCTCATGGAGGCTCGCTTCCGAGTCTTTGATGCCGCCGCCGCGGGCCTGCGGGCGTGCGTATTCCAGCAAGGCACTAACGGCTCGCCACGCAGAATCGGACTTGCGGCAGATTGCCGCGACTACGGCACCTGTTTCACCGTCGCCGCAGGCTGCGGACGCCCCGTTCATGGCGGACCTTGTACGTCGGTGCTGTCATCGGCGACAGTACCGACGAAGTCTTGTGGTTCCAGTGGATCCACCGGATCGAACAGTTCAGGTACTCGCTGGCTTGGGTGCTCTCGCCATGGCGCTGGGAGCGGGCCAACAGGCGGATCGTCGTGGAGACAGTGCCGCAGGCGTTGGAACCCTGCGAAGTCGTCATTCGTGGCAAACACATCGAAGATGTCGTCCGCGCAGTCTGCGAGCATTGCTTCCGCGGCACCGCTCTCGGGAAGATGCGACGTCATTATCAAGACCGGCAGGTTCTGCAGTCGACCGATCATGATGGCGTCGAATCCCGACTTCTTGATTGTGTCGGTTCGCCTCAAGCCTGCGCGCTCACCGTCGTCTGGCACGCCATGAACCAAGACTAAGAATCGCTGACCGTTCGGGCCGACGACCTCGGCTTCGACTTCATAGGCGCCCACCTTGTGACGGCCACGCACAACGCTGGCACCTGCCTCCTGCATCCACTTGTGGGCCAAGGCCTTGAACTCCTCATTCACCGCCTTAGCTCGGGATTGGCCTGCTTGGGCAGGGTTGGGAATGTCCCCCTCGAAGAGTTCGATGTGTGCCCGGTCCGGCACTGGCCTGATGGCGTTCATGCCGTCCTCCCTCTCGTCTCAAGCGGTACTGCCTCAATCAGGGCGCTGGGCGAATGAACCGCGAGAAGATGCGTGCGCAACGGTTCGAGGTGGCAGACGCTGAAGCGGCCTTCGCGGGTAATCGCCTCGTGCAGCCGATCGTCGTCAATGCAGGCTTCTACGGCTGATTCCGCACCGGCCACGAGCCAAGCAGCGCTCGCCAACTCCACCGCGCTGACTCGCTCGCCGAGATCGCTGACCTGCCAACCAGACTTGGCAAAGTGACGCAGCGCTGCGAGGCGCAAAACATCGGTCGCCGAGTATTGCCGTCGTCCGCCCCGTCCTGACCCCGGCCGGACCGAGGGTGTGACCCAGCCTTGGCGCGCCCAGTGGTCGAGCTGCCGGTAGGTGATGCCGGCAGCATTGGCAGCTTCCGGCGCTGTGATTACACAATCATCGGCTGGTGTGTTCATCTTGAGGATTACACTACACGCGACACATGTAGTCAAACGCGAAACCATACAGCTGAGCGTCGACGAGATTTCGGGCGCTGAAGCTTGCTTCTCCCAGGGCATAGTTGTCGGCGTCGCTGGAAGCGGCGGGGTTCCCGGCGAGCTTGACGGCAAGACGCAGCATGGCGGCGCCCCTTGCCATTTCTCGAGTCACGCGTGCTGGCATCGGGTGCTGTGAGGTCGGGAGGCCCGCGAGCCGCGGCCAGCGCGTTGCCCGGCCCGAGTCACGTCGATGCCCATACGCTCCGGCGGTGGCCGAAGCAACGCATGCGAGCATCGTCGGAGGCGCTGGACAATGAAGGCGACCGCAGCCAAGTTCCTCGAGTTCCTGGGAAGATCACCGCAATTCGAGATCCCCGTGTACCAGCGCACCTACAGCTGGACCGAGCGCGAATGCCGCCAGTTGTGGGATGACATCCTCCGTAGCGGGAGTGACGACGGAATCGACGCGCACTTCGTCGGCTCGATCGTGTACATCGAGGAGAGCCAATTTCACGTCATGAACAGGCCGCCGCTGCTGGTGATTGATGGGCAGCAGCGTCTGACGACGGTGATGCTGATTCTTGAGGCTCTGGCGCGCCATGTCGGCGACGCGGAGCCCGTGGACGGATTCTCGGCCGCCAAGCTTCGGGAGTACTACCTGCGGAATCGTCTGGAGAGCGGCGATCGGCGATTCAAGCTGTTGCTCACCCAGACCGACAGGACGAGTTTGATCGCCCTAGTGCTGTGTCCGCAAACGTTCGTCGGGTTGGTGTCCGCGTGGCGGGGTGTGGTTTGTGGTTTGGTCGGGGGTATGAGTGAGCGTGTTCGGGTCCGTCGGTTGACCCATGAAGAAGGCCAGGCGT